>Ga0209514_10000228_pt1 | contig 125830 bp, 116 predicted proteins | sample Subgrocontami58m_FD_187452 | JGI IMG/M metagenome (GOLD analysis project Ga0209514, IMG submission 187452) | Subsurface groundwater microbial communities from S. Glens Falls, New York, USA - GMW37 contaminated, 5.8 m (SPAdes) (version 3) | ecosystem: Environmental > Aquatic > Deep subsurface... | reverse complement strand
ACCTCAATCCCCAGCGGGAACTCCAGCTCTTCAAGTCTCACAGCTTTATCAAGGGGCTGCTCGAAGGTGGAGAGGTTATCAGCTACGGCGCCCGGACTCTGCCTGAAGGCGGCTATTACGCCAAACCGGAGCTGGCTGCCGGCGGCGCTCTTGTCATAGGCGATGCGGCAGGGTTGACAAGCGTACGGAAGCTGAAAGGGCTGCACTACGCCATCAAATCGGGAATGGTTGCTGCTGAGGCTATCGCCAAAGCCATTGAGAAACAGGATTACTCTAAAGCCGGCCTGAAAGCCTACGAAGACGGGCTGGAAAATAGTTTTGTAATGAAAGATTTAAAACAGGCGAGAAATTACCGCCAGGTTTTCAAAGCCGGGCTTTATCTCGGCTCGCCCTTATCCTTAATCCAGCAATGGATTCCGGGACGGTTAGGCATGGAGCCAGATCATGAAGGCATGAAACGTGCCCTCTTAAACCGTCAGTTTAAGGGCGGCCTGGACAGGCTGACGGCCGTCAGCTTCTCAGGGACAACCCACAGGGAGAACGAACCGTCCCACATTACCTTCTCCAAACCGGATAAATGCACCGAATGTAAGAAAGAGTTTGGCGTCCATCCCTGTGAGCACTTCTGCCCCGGAGAAGTCTACAAGTTTGAAGAAGACACCCTGATGCTCAGCCCCTCCAACTGCCTCCACTGCCAGACCTGCCGCGTCAAATGCCCCAATCAGATTATCCAGTGGCAAGTCCCCGAAGGCGGGGATGGCCCCAAGTATAAGATGATGTAGTCTGGACTTACGGTTTGAGAAGCGGAAACATTCGGTGCAACCAATCTACCCTTCTCACCGTATCGGGCATTTCTAGCTTAAGTCTCCTCTTACCCTCTTTATTTAGAATCCTCAAATAAGACGACATTGAGAATACATTGACCACACTGAAATCCTTGCCCCGCAGTGGTTGTTGGAAGAATGGAGATAATTTCCCTTTGGGATGCATAGCGTTCCAGTAGCATACCAAAGGCTCAATCGAATCATACGGAGCGTCTTGCGGCGGTTTCATTCTCTCAAGTACTTTTTGAACCTGTGGTTTGGTAAATTTACCCTTACTCTTACTCCATTCACCTTCCCACGCTTCAATTTTGTGTTTTGATACATCTGCTTTTCTAGCTTTTACCAATAGACATTTCCCATCAGTGGCGTGCGCTGACCAATTCTTGACTTCGACCTGGTATAATATGCTTTTCGCGTCATCCACTCGGAGCCAGCCATCAAGACGGTGCCCTGCATTTGTTCCATGGTTACATTTTCTTGATACTAGCCTTACTTGCTTTCCTTTGCTCTTAAAATAGTGCGTAAGAAGCCCAAAACCTAAATCTTCTCCCGCAACCTGACATATAGCCGTGGCGTGTTCTACACTTTCAGTTGGTACTTCATCAAAAAAAGTCAACAAAGTGTTTATATCGATTGAAATTTCCATCTTAGACCCCCTCGTTACCCCCCGACCCTCGCTGTAACTTCCCGTTCCAACCGTTCGCCTAATTCGTCTGCTACCATGTCCAGGTCATAGTCCATCTGCAGACCCAGCCAGAACTTTGCTGACGTACCAAAGTATTGAGCGAGCCTTAGCGCGGTGTCAGCAGTAATACGCCGTTTACCCAGCACAATCTCATTGATGCGGCGTGCTGGAACGCTTATCTTCATCGCCAGATGATTCTGGCTAATCCCCATTGGTTTCAGAAATTCCTCCAGAAGTACTTCACCTGGATGAACCGGAGCTAATCTCTTATTCATGTTTCTACTCCTTAATGGTAATCTGTAATCTCAACATCATAGGCATCATTACCTTGCCACTCAAAGCAAATGCGCCATTGGTCGTTAATGCGAATACTATATTGCCCGGCTCTTTCTCCCTTAAGTTTCTCAAGGTGATTGGCTGGTGGAACACGCAGGTCACTTAAGGTGTCAGCATTATTTAACATACGTAATTTTCGTAAAGCTACTTGTTGAATAGATGATGGCAGCCTGGTAGAAAACAGACGTTGATAGACCTTTTGTGTCTCCCTGTCTTTAAAGGTCTTAATCATAAATGATTATATAACGTAGTACGTTAAACGTCAAACGTTATAGTTCGAGGATGTTCATAAAAAAGCTTTTCAACCACCTGCCGCCTCACCACAAACCTCACAAAGGCATCCAATCCGGCCACTTGTCTATATCACCGTTCGGGTGAGCCAGCGGCCTCTGAAGTAAATGGGGACGAAGATGGCTGCCCGTAGTGCCATTCCAATCACGTTGCCCCAGGCAATGCCCAGCGGGCCGATGCCTAGCGGATGGCTGAACAGCCAGCCCAGCGGAACTTCTATAAGCACAACTGCCAGCGTCACAATCATCACGGTTACTGTGTCTCCGGCGACATTAAAAGCCTGTTGGAAGACCACTCCCAGCCCCATAAATACGGCTGCCAAAGCCAGAATCCGCAGCCAGGTAGCCGTTAGGGAGACCACCTCTGGTTCCTTTGTGAAAGCGAGAACCACAAAGGTCGGGAAGATAACGAGGGGAATGGCAATCAGTAGCTTAAAGGCAGTCACAAAGACCAGCCCCCAGGCAACCGAACGCCTTGCTCTATCCGGCCGTTTGGCGCCCAGGTTCTGGCCGACCATAATGCCGGTGGCTTGACCCACCCCCATCCCGCCGAAATTGGCGAACATTTCCAGACGCCGCGTCATACCGTAGGCGGCCATAGCGATGTCACCGAAAGGAGAAACAATCTTCAACAAGAAAACTTGAGCCAGCGCCCGCTCCATACCTGTTGCCGAAGCCGGAGCCCCGATTCTGACCAGCCGCCAGATAATGCCCCAGTCAAGGCGGAAGCCCCGCATAGTCAGGTGCAGACGGGTATGTCCGGAGAAAAGCATATAGAGATTGACAGACGCTCCTACCAACTGTGACAATAGATTGGCCATAGCTGCTCCGGCCAGCCCCATCTCGGGAAATCCCGCCCAACCGAACATGAACATGGGTGACATAACGATATGAAGGACACGTGCGACGGTGGTTGCCCTGAGCGGAATAAGCACGTCTCCGGATGCCTGAAGAATCGAAGCGGCTGTCATCCGGAAAGAAATGCCGGTCATCCCGATGAACTGAAGGCGCATATACATCGCGGCTTGAGCGTGCACAGCCTCGCTGGCGCCGATGGCGTTTAGGGCGATATCGGTAAGGAAGATACCGATGAGAATCATTACCACTGAGTAGACGCCCATAATAGCGAAAGCCTGCAGGGCGACCCGGTTAGCCAATGTCAGATTGCCGGCCCCCACTGCCTGTGAAACCATCGCCCGGGTGGATTGTTCCAGTCCCTGGCGGCTCATAAAACCAAGCTGGCTGAATGTCTGCGCTACTCCGAGTCCGGCCAGGGCGCGGAAACCACCCGGCAGCCGGCCAGCCCAGAACATATCTATTACCTGGTCTATGATGTTCAGGGTCTGTTCTATCACCTGGGGCCAGGCTAAACGGAACAGGTGACGCGGAATACCCCCGGTGCTGAGGTCGGCATAGACACGGTTACCGCGCCCCCCCTGCCTGCCCTGCTGCGTAACAACGTCTTCGGTATCGTCCCCTGCGGGCGCTTGTGGAACAGATTGTTCTTTATTAGACGACATACGAGCCTTCTCGGTGGCTCGGTGAGAATGCGGCGAGCTTCGTGTCGATATGAATACTCCGAATCTAATTAGGTTTCCGGAAAAACTCTTAGTGAGAGTATAATTGAATTAAAGGCGAGACGTCAAACGCAATGAGAAATATTTTCGGCCTGACTCAGATAACTTCGATGCGTAGTATTAAACGGGCGAGAAGTCCGATGCCAAAAGCCAATGCGGCTATCCCCAGGCTGATTAGAGACATCTCGAAAAACCTTTTTATGATGGAAATGTCTTTAACCACAGATATGTAAAAAGCAAAGATGAAGATGACAATCATGGCTGCTGCAATGGTCACTGATAAAGCAACGTATATATTCCTGATTAGCAAATAAGGCAGCAACAGTATAAAAATGGTAAAGAGGTTGGCAACCCCCGCATAGAGTAAAGACTTAAACGGGCTGGCTATGTTCTTATCTGCTTTGGCGGCAAGGTATTCAGTACTCATCACCGATAATGACATTATCGTACCTATGATGACGACCGTCCCAACGACCAGTGAGCTATTCTGAAAAGCAAATGAGAGTCCCGCCAGTGTTCCCGTGATTTCTACGATTGCTACATTCATACCCCGGACGATATCAGAGCTGTAATTCAGGCGTTCATCGTCGATTAAATCGAGCAATTGTTTTTCGTGTTTGATTTCATCCCGAGTGATTTCTATTGTGCCCGGCATTGTCTCGGAAAGACCGGAATAGTTAATATGGTCCCGTCTTTCCGCACGCTCCATGAGCTTGAGACTGAAGGTAACTCCAAATATACGGGAAACCAGGTAATATATCCCGACTTTTAATCTGTTGGGGCTGACATTCTGGCAGGTAAAATTGATGCACACGTCATGGTGTTTCAGTTCATCGGCGGCTATCTGCTCGAGGATGCGCTTGTTTTTTGACTCTTTAGTCGTTTTTGACAGCCTCTCGTAAATGAAATACTCGGTGATTTCATTCTTCTGGGCTTTGAGTATCTGTTTTTCTGTCCCGGGATTCAGAGTCTTGAGTTCCATTATTTCGCCACCGGGTTTTCAGGTTCGGGGCAAACTATGCCTCTGGGTTCTTTGCCTTCGATGGTAAGAGTCCCCACTCCGCTTTCTGTGGGAACAGATTCACCACCTGCCCCTAGTAAGTGTAAACCAGGGTTATTGTCGCATTCTCCGAAGCGCCGGTACTGCCCAAAAAAGTGACGGTGATGGTTCCGGGCATTACCGGTATTACAAAGACTGGCGGCGTGGGTCCGAAATCATACGTTGATGTACGGAAACCGCTGAAGGTATCAGTTACCCGGATTTTTGTGCCGGCACCTGTGGTTCCTGATACCGAGAGGTAGCCGGCATAGCTGGCGCTAAAAGTCGTTACTAACGTCCCTGAAGTATTATCTCCGCTGACAGCGAACGGGCTTCCCGCTACTGCTTGCACCACGTTTAAACTGACTATTGACGTTAATGAGGTCACCTGGGTCTGTAAAGTGTCGCGCGCCGTAGTCATCGCAGTTAACTCAGACTGTTTTGCTGCCACATCAGTCTGCAGTGCGCTGATTTGAGTCTTATCCGCATCCACCTGAGCCTGCAATGTGGCTGCCTGACCCTGCAACGCGGTTATCATGGTATTGGCTTGCTGCAATTGGTTCGTCACATTCGCTGTCTGCGTCTTGGCTTGCGTCACCTGTGTCTGCAAGCCTGTAATCTGCTTTTGCGCGGCGTCTATCTGTGTGGCGATGGTGGTAAGCTGTGTAGTGCCGGAATTCACACGGCCTTGTAAGTCGGCAATCTTGGAGTTAGCTTCTGTCAGTTGAGCCTGCAGCACGGTTTTCTGGCTTGAAATAGTAGTAATCGTGCCTTTGTTGGAGGAAATGGTAGTCGCTGCCTGATTATAGTAGAGGGCAAACCCGCCTAGGGTTATCACCAGGACAACACTTAAGATGAGAGCGAGTAACCGACTGTTCATTCAATTATTCCTTATGACTGATATTTGCCTTTAATAATATGATTAAATTGCTAAGATTTAGTTAAGAAATAATCAGGTATTGCTCTTACTATACTCCAACTGCTCTCCTCAGTTCAAACACTACCGGATTCTCAGGGTCTGGGCAGCCGACAGTGGCTTTATCAGCATCTTTTTCCCATGGAAACGAGCCGCCGAACTCAAGCACCTCAGCAAAGGGAAACAGGGTGCTGAAAGCCCACGAACAGAGGCCGGCCGGTGTCTTCTGCCCAATGATGAATTTATCACCGACCCGGTGACCCGCCGCGCACGTGCCTTTCTGGGAGATAACCCTGGCTGTTATTTCAGGCATACACTACACCACCTCCCTTCTCCCTTGAGGGGAGAAGGTTAGGATGAGGGTGAATCTTATACCCCTCACCTTAATCTCCCGATTCCATACGGGATCCCGCACGAAAGTCGGGACTCTCCCCTCAAGGGGAGAGGAGATAAGAGTTGTCAATTTTGAAGAATGGCAAATAACAGGAAATCGTTTTTACCCCGCGCTGATTGCCTTCTTCATCCTGTAGTAATCCATGGCTTTTTTCAGGGCAAAGGCGCCCCGCTCCATCGAGAAGAAGGCGGGGATGCCCACCTTTTGCAGCTTTTGAATCGTCGTTCCGGCTGCCTCGGCCTCTCCGGGCGAGAAAGTCAGGGGCATCAGAGTCATCACCGGCTTGTTGCCTCTTTTTCTGACCTCAGCCAGGGCATTGAGCATGTTATCGAACTGGGGTCCCGCGCCGGCGCGGCCCCCCACCAGCATCACCAGATTGTCCAGGTTGGCGTCCTGTTCAAGCACCTCTATGATACGGGGCACAAAATTACGGTTTTCATTGGCGGTGTCTATTGGGTTCATATAGCTGCCGCCTATCAAGGTTAAGAAGGCAGCCAGTTTATCAAAGGAATCTTTGGTTAGACTGGGCACTTTCATTCCCGCTTCGGTAAAGGCATCGGTCATAGCCACCCCCTGCCCCCCGGAGCCTCCGGCCAGCCCCACCCCATCCCCGCGCACCGGCGAAAGGAAATGCAGCGCCTGGAGGACATCGATGAGTTCTTCAACCCTGTTGACGCTGATAGCCCCGCACTGCTTCATGGCTGCCTCCCAGACTGCCCTGGGAGCGCTCATGGAATCGGTGTGCGATGAGATTGTCTTGGCACCCGCTTCCGTCCGCCCGCCCTTCCATATCACCACAGGCTTGCGCTTGGATACGTCTTTCAGTACCTTGAGGAAGCGCCTGCCGTCCTTGATGCCTTCGATGTATATGCCGATTTCGGTAATCTCTTTGTCCTGGCCGAAGTACTCCAGAAAATCGGTTGAATCGATTACTGACCCGTTACCGTAGCTGATTAATTTGCTGACCTTGACTCCCTGAAGAGCCGCCTCCCGTCCCATCGTCGCCCCGTGCATACCGCTCTGGGAGATTAGACCCGCAGAGCCGTCAACAAAATTGCTATATTCCTTTGGAGCTGTAGGCTGTGTTTGACCCGGAGCCAGCCCCCCCTGGGCCAGGCTGAGAATGCCCATGCAGTTGGGACCGATAAGGTGAAAGTTCGTCGCCTCAGACCTTTCAACCAGGATGCGCTCAAGCTGGATTCCCTTTTCGGTATGGCTTTCCGCGTAGCCCGCGGTAAAGAAATGAGCTGCGGCGACATCCTTGCGGATTAAGTCCTCTAAAATCCTCGGCGTTACCTCACGGGGCACGGCGACAATGACCAGGTCTACAGGCTCAGGCACGTCCATAATGCTGCTGAAATTGGTCACCCCCAGCGCCTTAATGCCGTCGATTTCCTTAGGGTCGATCTGGACGGAGTAGACCTTGGCCGGTAAATGCATGTGGGAGCGCAGCCACCTGTAGTTGGAGATTCCCTTATCCCCCACCACCACCAGGCACTTAGGATTAAAAGCCCTGTCCAGTTTAGCGAAATCTACTTTCATTATCTCTCCCCTTCACGCCGGGATGTTTTTATTTAGGCTGATTATAACATATTGAACGGTTTGAAACACCCACCAAATAAATTGTCATTCTGATATCCCGATTTTATCGGGAAGAAGAATCTCGGGACTCGGGTGCTGACTAAGCTCGTAACAGAGTAGAGGGTTGGAGTCCGTGGGTAAGCATGAAACCCACAAATAACATAAGGGTTGTATTTGGTTTTACCCACCTGCAAGGACTACATTCGATTCAAGTCAGTAGCGTAGGGTGGGCTGAGCTTCGGCGAAGCCCACCATCACTCCAGCGCCATTTCATTCAACTCTTTGCTGACCGTAAAGCCCCAGCCTTCGGGATATACCCCTCTGGCCTGGAAGTCCCTAAAAGTGCTATGCTGCCATGCCGCGGGAGACTTCACGAGACCATGCTTCACTGGATTATAGTGGATGTAATCACAAAGACGGTTGAAGTCATTCTGGTCCCGCACCAGATGTTCCCAGAACCTTCTCTGCCATATCGGCTTCTCCCTCTTATTCCTGCGGGATATCGAAAGATTTTCCCATTTTGCTTCATATCGTCGGCTGAAGTTGCCTTTTATAAGATTCCATCTTATGGGAAAGCCACAATCTCCTTCGGGAAGGGTCCATATCATGTGCAGATGATCGGGGAGTACCACATACGCATCGATGACAAAAGGATGGTCCCGCGGATGATTTCAAGACAATTGTTCAAGAGAGTCACATCATCGTCTCCCTGGAAAACCGGATACCTGTGATATGTTACCACAGTAAAAAAGTAAGTTCCTCCGTTCTCACAAAGCCTGCGGTAGTCCGGCATCAGTATTGTCACATCCTCTTTGGTGGGCTGCGTTTCACTTAGCCCACCCTATGCAACTCCGTTATAGCAGAGACAAAACTTTTTCGCCCATTTCTTGAGTTCCTATAACGGCAAAGGTAATTTTTTCACTTGAAGCTGCCAGGTCTGCAGTACGATAGCCTTTTTGCAGAGTTTTCTGTACTGCATCCTCTATCGCTTGAGCTCCTTTTGGCGCGCCAATGTGCCTTAACATCATTGCCGCCGTAAGGATTCTGCCTAAAGGATTTGCCTCGTTTTTACCAGCTATATCAGCAGCTGTACCGGCTCCGCTTTCAAATATAGCTGAACGGGTATCCGGATTTACTGATGAACTGCACATCATACCCAAACTCCAGGCTCCAGCGGCACCATCGGATAGAATGTCGCCGTGTTCGTTACCGCAGGCAATGACGCCGTTGAAAGCAGTCGGGGTAAACAGCAGAGCATTCGCCGAATCAACCAATTGATGGGATAGCTTCACGTCAGGAAATTCATCTTTGCCGATTCTAGCGCAAATCTTTCTCCAGAAAACATACCTTGGCATTATGTTTGCTTTGTCGATTGAAATCACCGGAAGGCCAGCCAGTTTTGCATAATTGAATATGGCCCGGAAATACTTTTCAACGGTTTCTTTCTTGTAATAGGCCAATTCTGTAATCATTTCTTCTTCGCCAGTAACGTCGGCTTTCAGCTTAATGCCAAGCCTCTCGCGAACGTCTTGAGGTATTGACTGAATCAAATCGATGTTGCCGAAATAGCTGTCTTCCAGAAGGAAACGAACCCATACTTGTCTGACCCCGGTCTCGGGAATGGTTTCTGGCCTTACCTTTGCCAAGTGAGCTAAATACTTGTATAGAGTCAAAGGCCTGAAATTAAGCAATAGCTTCCATGAGCTGCGAAGAGGCAGCAGCGCCCTGGCTTCTGGCATCATCTCGGGATGCTCAGCGCCGATTGTCTTGTCTAATTTCGGATCGCCGACGCCTCCCCAAAAAAGAACTCCTAATTCCGTGGCCCTACGGAACGATTGCTCAGGGAAAGTGTCGCCGTATTTAGGATAAGCGTTCCAACCCATTGGCGTTTCCTCAAAGACAATTTCAATACCGTCTTTTCTTGCCGCAGCGATAGCGATTTTGCAAGACACACGCATCATTTCCGGGGCTGAACCATCTCCTGTGACAAGAGCTATTATTTTTTGTGACACTTACATCCTCCCGATTAATGTTCCTTTTGCATTTGCAGTCGTGTAGGGTGGGCTGAGTCCACGATGCAATCGGGACGAAGCCCACCATTGTTCTAGAGCTTTTCTTCCCTCAACCGTCTCTCCTCACCGCAGGAAAGAATATTGGCCCCTGAGGGGAAGCATCTGCTGCACGAAATGCACTTCGCCATAGACTCGCCTTGTTGCCACCGCACGAGCAAATCCGGCTGCCTGATGAACGGCCGGGACATAGATATCATGTCGGCATCGCCGCTTGATATAATATCGTTGGCCGTAGCCAGTCTGCGGATACCGCCGACCAGAATCACCGGTACAGACACGGCCTTTTTCAAAGTAGCCGACTGCCTTCTGAAGTAAACTCTTTCCGGAGCGCCCCGCTCCGCAGTCAGCGAGGCGCCCCGCGCCCCCACGCTCAACTCGATGGCGTCTAGCCCCTCTTTGACCATCGCCTGCGCAGCCGTGATGCCTTCGTCGAGCGGCAGCCCGCCCTCCATATCCTCCCAGGCTCCCAGCTTGATAAACAGTGGAAAGTCCCTGCCTATCTCCTTGCGCACCTGCCTGATAACGTCCATGTGGAAGCGGCGGCGGTTTTCCGGATTGCCGCCCCATCTGTCTGTGCGCCGGTTAAAAAACGGAGAAAGGAATTCGCTCATCAGGAAACCGTGCGCTCCGTGAAGCTGAACAGCGTCGAATCCAGCCTGGACAGCCCGCCTTGCCGCTGAAACAAAGTCGGCGATTACCGCCTCAATCTCGGCATTCGTCATTTCTTTGTGGGGCGTCTCGATTTCAGCCAGTTGCGAGACGGCCTGGCAGGTGATACCCTGCCTTCTTAGATGGCCTGAGTTGATGCCGCAGTGGGTTATCTGGACGGCGATTTTCGAGCCTTCCTTGTGAACAGCGTCTGTCAAGCGGCGCAGACCGGGTATCATCTCGTCGCTGTAAATGCCGTACTGGTTTGGTGAGCCTTGCCCCAGCGGGGAAATAAAGGCGTGCCCGCTGATTATCAGGCCGATTCCGCCCTTACCAAGCGACCGGAAAAGCTCTACCGCTCCATCTGTCACCACCCCCTGACTGTCAGCGGCGCCGTCCCAGGTCGCAGACCTGACCGCCCTGTTCTTCAGCTTTAATTTGCCTACTGTTATTGGCTCGAATAATGTTGCCATATTTGTCCTTCTGCAAAGAAATTCTAATGGTTAAGATTAGCACAATAGTCTTCTGAGGTTCAATCTAATCCCACTGTCATTGCGAGGAATCCCGATTTATCGGGACGACGTGGCAATCTCTAAGATTAATAGGGATAGTTCTGGACAATCAGACTCACTTGTAATACCATAAGCCATATCAATCAGGTTTTTTGAGGAGAAATCAATGGCCGAACAATCCCAGGCATCCGGCAGCAAGAAAATCTGGGGGCTGCACCCCAACGTCTTCTTCACGGGCATCACCAGCTTGCTGACCGATGTCAGCTCGGAGATGATTTTTAACCTTATTCCGCTTTATTTGACCAACGTCTTGCTGGCGCCGGTATCTATTGTCGGTCTGGTGGGGGGGATAGCTGAAGGCGCTGATGCCATTTTCAGGATGTTCAGCGGCTGGCTCAGTGACAAGTTAGGCAAGCGTAAGGTTTTGGCTGTCGCTGGCTATAGCATTTCTACTGCGGCAAAGCCTTTTCTCTATCTGGCAAGTACTTGGGGCGGCGTCCTGGCGGTCAGGTTTGCTGACAGACTTGGAAAGGGTGTCAGAAGCTCGTCACGCGATGCTTTGATTGCGGATTCAGTCTCCTCTGATGAGCGGGGACGGGCTTTCGGCCTTCACCGGGCCATGGATACTACCGGAGCTTTGCTCGGCCTGGTCATTACCGTGCTGGTTGTCTGGTTCGTGCTGGGCGCCGGGACTAAAGACCTTACCATCGGAGTTTTTAAAAGTCTCGTGTGGTGGGCCGTCATTCCTGGTGTGCTGGCTGTAATATTGATGCAAATATTTGTCTATGATGTAAAGCCTAAAACGGCAAATGGCGCTGCCGCCCGCTTCCCTCTGTCCGGAGTTAAAGGGGCTTTTAAAAAACGCTTTTGGGTAGTGCTGGTGATTCTGGCCGTCTTTAACCTGGGCAGCATGCCGGCAAATTACTTTGTTATTCTGAGGGCACAGGACCTGGGAGCGCCGCTCTTCCAGGTCTTGCTGATGCTCCTCTTGTTCAATGCTATCTATGCCCTGGCCGCTATGCCTATGGGCATACTATCGGATAAGCTGGGCAGGCGGCGAGTCCTTGCCCTGGGCTGGTTTATTTATGCTCTGGTCTACGTTGGCTTTGCTCTGTCGTCGACTGTCTGGCAAGTCTGGGTCGCTTTCGGCTTCCTCGGCATTTATGCCTCGATAGTCGAGGGCGTATCCCGGGCTTTTGTGGCTGATATGGCTCCCGCAGAGATGAGAGGTACTGCCTACGGCCTTTACTACTCCGTCGTCGGCATCTCCGTATTGCTCGGCGGCATTCTTGGCGGCGTGGTCTGGGATGCAATCGGTCCGGCAGCCACCTTTTATCTCGGCGCCGGCCTGGCGGCATTGGCCCTGCTTGGTATTCTAACCCTGATTAAGGAAAAAGAATAAACATACCTGCCGCTCACCCTGAGCGGCACTAAATATAGCAAGGATCAAGGCATGTCTGTATGAAAAAATTGCTTTTAACATCAACGGGATTGGATAATAAGGCTGTCACCGATAAGTTTCTGTCCATCATCTCCAAAAGTCCGGATGAATTGAAGATTCTGTTCATTCCAACAGCGTCCAGAACTGAGGAAGAGATGTTCTTTGTGAGGAAATCTCTAAATGAGTTATTGAGTCTTGGTATCGATAACGACAACATAGCCTGGTTCGACCCTGACGACAGTTCGACTTATCGTGACAACACCCAGGTTGACTGCATCTACGTCTGTGGTGGAAACACTTTTTATCTGCTGTACAAACTGAAGGAAAGCGGATATTTCGCAAAAATTATCGAATGGGTGAACGAAGGTTTGCTTTATGTGGGCGTGAGCGCGGGTAGTGTAATTGCGGCTCCCGATATCAATTACATCTTATTCATGGATGTAAACGATATCGGCCTTGGCAACACGTCTGCGTTTTCTTTTGTCTCAGCAAGCAGCATTCCGCACTACACGGATGAATGTGCAGATGCGGTTCATAACCTTCGGTCTGCAGGGATTGAAGTTGTTACAATCAGCAACGGCGAAGCCTTGGTTGTTCGCGGCGACAAGGTTGAAAAAGTCGGTTGAGTGTCACGTAAGGGGACGCCCCGATAAGGTCGGGGCGTCCCCTTTTGAACCTAAGGTTTCCCGTAGGGGCAATCCCCTGTGGTTGCCCTTCTCGTGTTTCAGAATCCTGTTTACCTTAAAGCCTTGTCCGCCAGCTCATCTGCCTCCTCATTTTCCTCGCGTGGGATGTGGATGATTTTGAAGCTGGCCATCTTGCTCTGAAGCAGCTTGGCCTTTTCATACAGAGGAATTAAACCCGCGTTCCTCACCCTGTACCTGCCGGTGATTTGTCTGACGAGTAGCTCCGAGTCCGAGCGTATTTCTACTTCGCCAATCCCAAGCTGTCCGGCCTTTTCCAGGGCGGCGATGATTGCTCTGTATTCCGCCTGGTTATTAGTGGTTCTTCCGATGGCTTTTGAGATGTTAGCAATGACTTTCTTTTTCTCGTCCCGGATGATTACCCCGATGGCCGCCGGGCCGGGATTGCCGTGTGAAGCCCCATCGATGTTGATTACTAATGATTTTGCCATATTATTGCCTGATTTTTATCTTCGTCGTAATCGCCTACAGGCGGTTGTTCGACCGTCCTATCTTCTTCCGATAAGCCAAAGCCAGTATGGTTCCGGGCCGCCGGAGAAGAGGAGGTCTTCCATGGTACGAAGTTCCACTGGATCATATCCAGCCTTCTTCATGATTTGTATCTTTTGGTCGAGCCTCATAGGGTATCTGTCGGTATTAGCCTTTTCCTCGACTATGTCCCGTTGCGGGTCGATCGTGATCCATACGTCCTCATGCGCGCCCGTCCGCTCGTCGGTTTCGTGGCGTTCCAGATAGAAGATACCGTTCTCCTCGCGCCACGTGCGCCAGTTGCCCTCCCTGAACTTAACCTTCGCGTTGGCGGGATTACGAACGTCGTACACGAAGCATCCGCCAGGCCTCAAGCACTGGCGCACGCGGTTGACGATGGCCTCGTCAAAGAACGAGTTTTCAATCCATGTCACCACGTCGTATGTCTCACGGCAGGCGAAGTTCTGGATGTCCGAGACGATGAACTCCACGGAAACACCCTCTTGAGACGCCCGCTCTCGCGCCAACGCGATGAAAGTTTCAGACAAGTCCACGGCTGTCACGATGTGGCCTTGCTTGGCCCAGTGAATCGCGTGAACGCCAGGTCCGCAGGCAAGGTCCAGGATGCGCAGTCGTCCCTCCCCGCCTACGATCCGCAGAACGGATTCCGCTTCCCTCAACTGCGTCTCTGGGTCGTGGAATCCCCACCGCAGGTAGTCCGTGTCGAAGTCCGCCTCTCCGTAGCGGTGCATGGGAGTTCTGATTCTCTTCATTGGATCCGTTCTCCTCTCCGGTCGAACATACGTATGTCTATAAAGGCGCAACGGGACGAAGCCCACCATAATTATCTCAAAACCTTTTTGGCATTTGAATTTAGAGAATTAGTGCTTGTTTAGGATTTAATATTTAGTGCTTAGAGTTTTAATACTTACGCCAGGTACAGAATTCTCCCGCAACTGCCGCACCGTACCAGGTTACCCGTCTTTGCCCTTTGGAATTCTGTGACGGGTAATGTTATTCGGCAGCCCCGGCACAAACCCTGTTCGATTCTGGCTACCGCTGTTCCCCGCTGTCTTTTTACTCCGTCGTAAATTGTCACTGCCTCGGGGTCGATTCCCTCTACCAGCAATTTGCGTTTCTCTTTCAGGCCGGCTATCGCCTCTTTAACCTTCTCAAGCTCGGTTGAAAGCTGCTTCTGCTGGCTTTGCCGCTCGGCTTGGAGGTTTTTCAACTCGCCGGTCAGGTTTGTTACTGTTACGCTCGCCGCCTCAACCTGCTCCATTATCCCCAGTTCTTTTTCCTCAAGTTGGGAACGTTTGGTTTTCAGTCCTTCGGACTCGCGGTTTAAATCGGTAAGCTCTTTGGGATTCCGTACTTTGCCGCCGTAGAGTTCTTTTTCGACTGTGGTGAGTTTACTGGTAATGTCAGCGATGTCATTTTCCAGGGAGCGCTGCTGTTTGCCTTGCTCCGCCAGATGCTGACGGGCTGAATCCAGCCTGCTCTGAGCTTCAGTGACAGCAGTATTGTCACTAAGCTGAATATTAATGCGGGTCACGGCTTTCTCATCGGATTCAAGCTCCGTGTCCACCTCTTGCAATTGATAAAGCTGTCCTGAAACACTCATTTAAGTTACACCATTCTATAACGGCTGCCGCCTAATAGCAATTTTAGAGTGGGAAAGCTCGAAGGGGCGTCAGCCCCTTCGAAATAACCACTTCCCCTTCCCTTTTAAGGGAAGGGGCTAGGCGATAGGGTTTTAATACGACAAAACTCCATAGCCATAGCAGAACATCTGTGCTAATATCTGTTATATGCAGGAGGGTAATACCATGTCAGAAGAAGAAAACGGACCGGAGAAAGCGGAAATCGTGAGGAAAAAAGGCGCCCCTTTAGGTAATCAGAACGCCAGAGTCCACGGCTTCTATTCTACGAGGCTCGATGAGTCGCAGAAGCAGGAATTGGAGGAGGCTACCGGTGTTAATGGTATCGATGCTGAAATTGCCTTAATGAGGGTAAAGATAAAATCTCTGATAGAACGTGACCCGGAGAACACCAGACTCATTTTACAGGCTATTAATACCCTGGCTAAAATGGTCAAGATTAAAAATAATATTTCTAAAGAAGATACGAATAGCATATGGGATGCAGTCGGTAATGTTCTCAAAGATATCATCATGCCCATGGGCATTGGCCTGTTAAAAAAATAGTGATTAACGGGAGAGTTTGAGAGGGCGCAAGCCCTCTTAAATAAAAAAACCATTCCCCCTTCCTTTATAAAAGGAAGGAGGCTAGGGGGAAAGATTTAAATATGAATATCTTACGCCCGTACCAGCAAGAAGTAGCCTTGGCTGTTCTGGATAGTGTTTTCGGCAAAAAGGGACTCACTTTCTGCGTGGAAATCGCCCGCCAGGGCGGCAAAAATGAACTTTCTGCCCAACTCGAGGTTTATCTTTTGCCCCGTTACGCATCAGAATCCGCTAACCTTGTAAAGTGCTCGCCCACCTTTAAGCCGCAGACCGTCATCTCGATGTCCCGTCTCAAAGAAAGGCTCGATGATATCGGTCTTGCTGGTCAGTGGACGGCTGAAAAGGGTTATATCATCGGGCTAGGTAAAGCCCGCGCTATTTTCATGTCTGCGGATAGGTCGGCCAGCGTCGTTGGGCACACAGCCCACATCCTGCTGGAGGTTGATGAAGCTCAGGATGTTGGAACAGAGAAGTATACCAAAGAGTTCAAGCCCATGGGCTCGACCACCAATTGCACCACAGTCCTGTATGGCACCACCTGGGATGACTCCACACTGCTGGAGGAAACAAAACAGACATGTTATGAGCTGGAAAAGAAAGACGGAATAAAACGCTGCTTTCGTTACGACTGGCAGGAGGTAGCAAAATACAATCCGGATTATCTTGCTTATGTGGAAGGGGAGCGGCAGCGCCTGGGCGGGAACCACCCCCTCTTTCTGACACAATATTGTCTGCTTCCTGTCCGGGGCGGTGGGGGGTTCTTCTCTTCTCAGCAAAAGGCCCAACTTCAGGGAGAGCATTTCAGAAGGCGTCAGCCCGGCGCCGGAAAAGTCTATGTCGCCGGTATTGACCTGGCCGGAGAAGCCGAGGCTGAGGAAGGAAACGCCTTAAGGGAAATCAAACCCGGCCGTGACGCTACTGTTGTTACCATCGGGGAGCTTGATTATTCTTCCGTTACCGGTCTGCAAAAGCAACCCGTAGTCAGGATTGTCGAGCACTACTCGTGGACGGGCAAAAAACATACCGAACTCTATCCTCAAATGGTAGACATAATTAAGAATGTCTGGCATTGCCGTAAGGTCGTGGTCGATGCCACAGGAGTCGGCCAGCCTGTCGCCTCCTTTCTCAGGGCGGCAGTTGGTCCGGCAATTGTTCCTTTTGTTTTCACTAACCCCTCAAAATCGCGTGTTGGCTTTAACCTCCTGGCCGCCGTTAACTCAGGATTTATCAAGATGTATGCCGGGGATGGCTCGGATGAGTACCAGCGGTTCTGGCACGAGATGGAAAAAGCCAGGAGCTACTACCGCCCCAGCCAGACTATGAATTTCTATGTCGATGAATCCCAGGGGCACGATGATTTCCTCATGAGCCTGGCTCTCCTCGTCGAAGCCGCCAACCGGTACCAGCCGCGGGTGGGGAGGGGGAGCCTGTAGGGGCGAACGGCCGGTCGCCCCTACCATCCATCGTTTCCAAAACTGCCTCGCACATTCCCGTTTGACCCCCGCTCTGCCTAAAGATATAATGTGGTGACTGTAGGGGCAGGTTTCAAACCTGCCCATTCATTATCAGGAGCCTGAATTATGGCAAAGACAAAGAAGATAGCTGTTATCGGTTTTGGTAATATCGGCGCGGGCGTGGTCAGACTGCTCTATGAGAAGGGTATCGCCGGTCTTGAGCTTGTCAAGGTAGTCGATGTGGACATTAAAAGCAAGCGGCCTGTCGAACTGCCGGCGAGCTACCTGTCCACCGACTGGAAACAGGTGGTTGCCGACCCGAAAATCGATATCATCGTCGAATTAATAGGCGGCATCGAGCCGGCCAAGAGCATCCTCTCTGAAGCTCTCAAGCAGGGTAAAGACGTGGTCACCGCCAACAAGAAGCTGCTGGCTAAAGAAGGGGAGACTATTTTCAAGCAGGTCTCGGACTTGCACCGGCGCATCGGTTTCAGGGCCAGCTTCGTCGGCGGGCATTCCCTGATTCACGAACTTGCGTTAGCCGGCACCGGGGCCAAGAAATTCAGAAGAATCTATGCTATCCTGAACGGCACCTCTAACTACATCCTTTCCACTATGTCACGCGAAGGGCAGAGTTTTGAGGCCGCTCTGAAGGAAGCCCAGGCAAAGGGCTTTGCGGAACGCGACCCCTCTGATGATATCGATGGTAAAGATACCGAGAGCAAGATTCGCATCCTGCTGGCTCTCATCAGCAACTCCTACAGGTCGGCGGGTCAGTTCCCCGTCGAGGGAATCCGTGATATCGCCCAGCAGGACATACAGTATGCGGACGAGCTGGGCTATTCGGTCAAACTGGTCGGCGTTATCGAGCCTAAAGAGGGTGTTTTCGATGTCGCCGTCCATCCGGCGCTGGTGCCCAAAATGTCGCTTTTAGGTTCCCTCCCGGGAGCTTACAACGGTACCGAGCTTGAGGATGAATACGGCACCGTCTCCGGCCTGGTGGCGCCGGGAGCCGGGGCTTACCCCACCGCCGATGCCGTGGTAAAAGACTTGCTGGATATCACTGAGGGCAGAACCATGCCGCTGCCGGATTCGGCATCTCCCCTGACTCTGGGGGCTACCGAGTCTGTCGAGAGGCGCTACTACCTGAGGTTCAGTGTCAGTGACGAGGCCGGCGTGCTGGCCCGTATTACGGACATATTCTGGAAATACAATATCAGCATCGCCTCTGTAATTCAAAAAGAAGCCGTTTCCGAGGAGTTCGTGCCTGTGGTCATTACCACCCATCTTGCAAAAGAGGGCGACCTCCAGGCGGCAATCGAGAAGGTGGACAAGCTGAACGTGGTCAAAGCTAAAACCAGAATCATCCGCTTGCTCAGCGCCGATACGTAGGGGCAATTCCCTGTGGTTGCCCATTTTCAGGGTAGGCACAGTGGCCTACCCCTACGGTGCCCTTAAGATATACACTAATAGTAGGCCGTTCTTCGTCCCAGCCAGAAGCCGAAGAAAGCCAGCACCAATACGCCGATGCCGATTAGCACGTAGATGGTTGTCTGGGACAGGGACAGGAAGCCGCTGACATAGAATGACCCTGTGCCAGACCACGCGCTCTGGTTACCGGCTCCATCGATTGCCTTGACATGCCAGTAGTAGGGGTCCTCTTTGGTGTTTGTGGCCAATTTCTGTTCGCTGGTCAGGGTATATTCTGATTGGGTGAGACCTGTTTTCTCAAAGACGATGCTGGATGGAGAAAAGTCATCTTTATCGGCGACCTGTAAGGTGTAAGTTACCTGGCTGTCGTCTGTGACATCCTGCCAGTCGAAGATTGTCCTGGCGGCCGCTTTAAGGTTCATTTCCGGCTTCTGGGGCAGCGGAGTGGCCGGTGGTACCGATTCCATGAAGAATGTAAAATCCCGTGTGTTGGTTCCGTCAGAAGCGCTGATTATATGCTCTCCGGCGCTGCCGGCCGGGACCGTGACAATAGCCGAGAAACTTCTGTCATCCTTGACGTTTGTCGTCGATAGCCGGGCGCCGTCAAATTTAATTGTGACAGTACCTGCGGGAGCAAAACCGGCACCGGCAATAGTGAGCTGGGAACCCACATGGCCGGGTAAGGCCTGGCTCGTCTCGGGGCTGATAGCGGCTGTGGCCGGAATAGTGAAATCAGCCGTCTTGATATTGGTACCATCGGTAGCTTTCACTACATAGGTGCCGGTAACTAGATTCGGCACTGTAAAATTTGTGCTGACGGCGCCCTGGGCATCGCTGGTAGCCGCGGTCATCTTAATATCGTTAAAAGTAACAGTTACCGGCCTGTTGGGCAGGAAGTTGCTGCCTGTAACGAAGACCTGTGTCCCGGCAATGCCGGTACCGGGGTTGGTGTTAAGGGTAGCTGCCGTCAGGCTGAAGGTCGCTTTCTCTGAATTCCCGTTCCCGTCGGTCACGACGATGTCATAACTGCCGGCCGCTTTTTTCAATGCGCCGAAGCTAAAGGCAAAGCTGCCGTTGGTATCCGTCTGTGTTGGAGTGAGAGCCTCCCCTCCGAAGGTAGGGTTAGCCTGAACCTGGCGGCCGAAACCGGTGCCTAAAACGCTTATCAGGGTGCCAGCGCTGCCTGATGCCGGCGTGATAGTGAGGTTCGGCTTTACCGTAAATGTCATCTGGGTAGTGGTGCCGGAGACGTTGCCGCTTGTAATCAGGATGTGCTCGCCTACGATTCCGGGCGGAATTGTAAATTTGGCCGGGCCGAATGTTCCGTTGCTGCTGGTGATGCCATTGCCTGTGAGAGGCACTTCTTGGCCATCGTACTTTACGCTGACAGGTTCCGTGCTGCCAAAATAGGTGCCGTTTATATTAACCTCAGTGCCGACGGCTCCGTTATCAGGGCTGATCGTAGTCGCCCCGATGACCACGGAAAAGGGCGTAAGCTGTAATATCGCTGTGGCGTTATAAGATATGCCGCCTGCGGTAAGCGCGGGGAAAAAGTAAGTCAGATAAACATAGTAGTTGCCCCGGGCGACATCTGCCTTCGTAGTCCCGCCTGAGAGTCTCAAAGGTACCAAGAATGTGGTTTGGAAAGTTCCGTCGGAGTTCATTCCCCAGACTTTAACATTCTCATACACGTTAAGGGTGTAGTCCATTACCGCGACAGTTGATGCATCGGGATACTTGCCGAATAAGACGTTGACGCCGCGAACATCAGTAGAATTGGTAGCATAAAAACCCTTGCCGGTTATGGTAATTTCCTGCCCGATTGCTCCCTGGTTGCTGCTGAGTGTGATAGTCTCACCAGCCGCCTGAGCCGGCGCTAGTGGAGAGGCAGCGGCAAGAATAACGGCAAGTAACACTGCCGTAAATATTCTAAAAACTTTATCAAGTCTCATATGCGTATTATACTATCGTGTCACCCTTTTAGAAACCCACTGCACTTTGTTGAGCTATACCCTGACTTGCCATATTATAAAGCTATAATATGCATCTGTCAAAGCGTTGTAAGCGTCTCAGGCGTCAAGTTGACGCTCTACACTAAATCGTGTAAAATCCGGTTATGGCTAATCAGTATCAAGCCGGACTGAGACAGTGGGATAGCTGCCGTATCAGGGCCTTAAGGCGCCATCTCGGTTTAACCCAGCAGGCACTGGCCGACCGGCTGGGTACCCGGCAGCAGACCATCAGCGAGTGGGAAATAGGCTTGTATACGCCCAGAGGAGCCTCGGCGACCCTTCTTTCCATGGTCGCCGAACGGGCTGATTTCAAATATCAAGCTGCCGCTGACAATTCCAAGACCCCTTGACATATTACACGCTAGCGTGTAATATTCAGGTGAGAACGGTTCGAGTCCGTTTTTATTTTGTCGCCTATACACGTTAACGTGTAGACAATAAACTCTAAATTTTGCGCTGGATACTAAATAAATTCAAATGTCAAAATCCAAACGCTAAATACCTGCAGTGTAGACTTTGAGCTTGGTAATTTTGTTATTTTTTGTTTCGAATTTGGATATCGGGATTTAGGATTCAGTGAAAAATATCACAGAGAGGGATATCGTTGGAATCTGGCAGCAGCAGTTGCTGGAGAGCGGCTGCCTGGCTACAGAAGACGGTAAATTGCTGATGATAATTTACCCGGGCAGACTTAATGATGAGCAGGGAGCTGATTTCCAGGGGGCGGTCATAGTCAGCGGCGGGAGGTTACTCCGGGGAGATATCGAAATTCATATTAACTCCAGCGGCTGGTATGAGCACGGCCATGATATTGATGCCGTCTATAACCGGATTGTCTTACACGTGGTTATGCGTCACAACAGCCGCAAGCCGACCCGGCTACAGAACGGGCGGGAGGTACCAGTCCTCGCCCTGGGAAAGTACACCCAACTTGCAGCAGGCACATGTCCTGCACCGGTCTTCTCATCGGCCTTTTCAAACACACCTTGTAACACGGCAGCCTCTTTGCTGAGTGAGGATACGCTGGCAGAAATACTGGACAAGGCTGGAGAAGAGCGGTTTCTGGCTAAGGTGGCCGGATTTCAGAGGGATTCGGCCAGGGCGGGGGCGGGACAAGCGCTTTATCAGGGGATGATGGGCGCACTGGGGTATTCGAGGAATAAACTGCCCTTTCTGGAGCTGTCCCGCAGAGTGCCCCTGCGGTGTCTCGAATCGGAGTCACCCAGTGATGTTTCTGAGGCGGAGTGGCTTGGCAGGAGACAGGTCTTACTTTTGGGGGTGGCGGGGTTACCTTTCGGGCAAAGTCACGATATCCCGATGAGAAATCCACCGGGTGACGGCCGGGAAGTCGAAACCGTGAGACTGCGGGCTGCTTCTCATAACACCGGGGTGATGTCTCCTGATGCCTGGCACTTGCGGAGGGTCAGGCCGGGTAATTCCCCCATCACCCGCCTGGCGGCGATGAGCCACCTGCTCCTGCGCTACCGGGAGAAGGGGTTGCTGGATGGGATGCTGAACCTGGTCGGAGAGGCGCCGCTGGGCCGGGATTGCCACAAGATTCTGGAAGCCGGGCTTGAGGTTTCTATCGATGACAACTGTATTTCAGGTAGCAGTCGCGGGATAAACCGGGTGACTCTACTTGGCAGGGGGAGGGCGGCCGATATTATTGTCAATGTCCTGCTGCCCTTCACATTTGCCTGGGGACATTTCAACGGCCGGCCGGAGTTGGGCGGCAAGGCTGGTGACATTTACCGCCTCTATCCCAGATTGACACTGAATTCTGTCGAGCGGCATATGACGCAGCAGCTTGGGCTGGATGCCCGGTTGGTTAAATCGGCAAAGCGCCAGCAGGGGCTGATTCACATTTACAAGACACTATGCAGCCTGGGGAGATGTAAAGATTGCCCGCTAGGTCAGCTTGAGTCCCGGAACCACATCTAAATCCAGCCCATCTAGCTTACCTGCCTGGAAACGGAAGCAGCCACACGAGGCAATCATGGCGGCATTATCGGTACACAGCTTCAGGGGAGGGATGAGGACGGGCAGGGGAGAATCTGCTACCAGGCGCCGGCGCAGCCGCCCGTTGGCGGCCACTCCCCCGGCCAGCAGGATTTGTTGCACCCCGTGCTCTCCGGCGGCGGCGATGGTTTTGGTCACCAGCACCTCGACCACGGCTTCCTGGAAGCTGGCGGCGGCGTCGGCTTTACCAGGTAACTTGCCTCCCTCCGCCAGGCGCAGCAGAGCGGACTTGATGCCGCTGAAACTGAAATCATCAGTCCCTTTCAGCCAGGCGTGAGGTAACTGTAGAGAGGCTGAGCCGGATTCGGCAGCCTTCTGGATGGCCGGCCCGCCGGGATAGCCCAGGTCCAGGATGCGGGCGGCTTTATCGAAGGCTTCGCCGGCGGCATCGTCCCGCGTTCGCCCGAGCAGGGTATAATCCCGGTGTCCGTTCATCAGCACCAGGTCGCTGTGCCCCCCTGAGACAATCAGGCAGACCAGGGGGAAAATCGGCTTCACGCCTCCTTCAACGAGCCAGTTGGCGTAGATGTGGCCCTCAAGGTGGTTGATACCAACGAGGGGTAGTCCCCGGGCCAGGGAGATAGCTTTGGCGGCATTGACTCCCACCAGGAGGGAACCGGCCAGGCCGGGACCGTTGGTGACGGCTATGCCGTCCAAATCATTCCAGGTGACTTCAGCCTCGGCTAATGCCTGCTTTATTATGGGAATGATGGCCAGGATATGCTGCCGGGAGGCTACTTCCGGCACGATGCCCCCGTAGCGGGCGTGAATCTCAAGCTGCGAGGCAATCTGATTGGAGAGGATTGTCACGCCGTCTTCGACGACGGCGGCGGCCGTTTCATCACAGGAACTTTCTATGCCGAGTATTTTCATATACCGGATTATAGCATAACAGGTGTAAGCGATTTGCTTTTGTTTTTTCAGTGAAATATTTTTTGTTGAGAAACGACTGCCGCGTGTTTTTATTAAAAAAGGGCTTTAAGTAAATCAAATGATTCAATTCGCCCGATTTATATTTGAAATTATGAATAAATCCTGATAACAAAGCAAAAAATTGCCCTTTTACTTGGGCATAAAGCGCAAGAAAAAAACGACTAAATACCAAGCCCTACAAAATGAAGTCCAGATACAAACGGGATTTTGGGGAAGCGAAACGGGCCTTTTCAGAGAGCAATATAGCACAGATGTCCTATATTGGCAAGGGGATTTTGTCGCGCGGTTGAAATCATGGAGCAACGAGCAAATGGCTGGGGGGGGAGTAGGGGCGACCGGCCGGTCGCCCCTACGGAGTCGGCGGACAGACATTCCCGGTTTTGTGTGCATATCGTAACAAAATACGCCCCGGGTTGAGAATAATCATAGTTCTTCAGACGTATAGAATGGCGATGGTAGATGTCAGGGTTAAATGCGTTCATTAATGTTCCGTATTAATCCATCCCCGACCCGTAATATCGTGTCCGTAGGGGCAACCACGGGGGGTTGCCCATTCTTGGGTAGGCACAGTGGCCTACCCCTACGGCGCTTCGATTTGATTATGACAATACCTTAGTGACATGGGGGTGGTGTGTCAAGTTTAATCTGCACAGGCGGGGACGCCTGTGCCACCGGACATACGCTCTCTCTTACTAATTTACCTGATGTAAAAACAATTCAGCTTCATATGTTTACATAAAGTTAGAAACAGTTTAGGCTCGTTTAGCCTCGATTTATTTACCTTAAAAAAATTCCTTGGTCATTGTTGCTGGTTTCTGGATTCCGTCCCGATGCAATCGGGACGGAATGGTGGATTAAGGGTCTGGATTCCCGCTTTTCTTCGACAGGCCCAGGGGGAGTGGCGGGAATGACAGGAGAAAGGGATGGTTCGACACATTAGGCAAGCTAAGTGCAGGCAGGTCCCGATTTCATGTCCCGATTAGTTCCTCATACGGGATGCCGAATGAACAAAGGGAATCGGCACGGGATGGCGACACAGTCGATCACTCACCATGAACGGGGAGAGACGGATTGCTTCTATTGAATATTCTTTTATCTCGAAGCGGTATGGGTATATAATAAACGAAGCCCTTATCGAGTGGCGTGATGCTCATTGTGGTGGGTATATGAGAGGAGTCTGGGCTGTGGTTGATTTATCCGAACTGCAACAAATTCTGGGCGTCCTCTTCAAGGACATATCACGCCTGGAGCAGGCGCTGGTGCACAGCTCTTACGTTAACGAGAACCCGGAACTGTCCCCGGTTTCAAATGAAAGACTGGAGTTTCTGGGTGACGCCGTGCTGGGCTTGATAGTGGCTGAAAAGCTGTATCAGGACTACCCCCAATTTGAGGAAGGCGAGATGACCCGGCTCCGGGCGGACCTGGTGCGCAGGGAAACGCTGGCCCGTATCGCCGGAGATATCAATCTGGGCAGCTATCTCTACCTGGGCAAGGGGGAAGAGGCGGGCGGGGGGCGGCGGAAGCCGGCTAATCTGGCTTCCGCGCTGGAAGCGGTCGTTGCCGCCATTTTCATCGACCAGGGGTTAACCGGGACTCGCATTTGCATCTTGAAGCTAATGAAAGCAGAGATTGAGAAAGTAACCGGCCCCGGCAGGGGTGCCGATTATAAATCAGAGCTTCAACACATCATCCAGTCCAGGCAGCAGGAGACGCCTGTCTATCAGGTAATCGAGGCCGCCGGTCCAGAGCACGGCAGGACATTCACTGTGGAGGTCAGGCTGGGTAACTCGGCGCTGGGCCGAGGCTCGGGCAAGAGCAAGAAAGCAGCCGAGACCGAAGCTGCCCGGGCAGCGCTGGAAAGAATCTCAAAAGGCTTTACAGTCTAGCCCTTCTTTGCTAAACTCTAGTTTAGAGTTTGTAGAGTTTATAGAGTTTATGAGTTTATAGAGTTAGAGGTGTGATTATGGGAAGCAGAGATAAGAGACAAAAAGAAACCAAGAAACCGAAGAAGGACGCTAAGAAGGGGCAGGCTATTAACATTCTTGCTCCGCCCCCGCCTCCTGTGGAAGTAATCAGGAGGGGCAAGAAGGAAGTCTAGGACTGGGGTGGACAAGTCCTGTTTGTCCGGCTGTGTCATTGTTTTAGTGGCATGAGGGCGGGTGTCAATTTCGTGGGATTCACCCTCACCTACGCCTCTCCCATCAAGGGAGAGGGAAGACCTCTCCACCCCAGATTCTTCCCTTTGACTTCGCTCAGGGTAAACCGACTCGCAATGACCGGAGAAAGGGATGGTTCGACACATCAGGCAAGCTCACTTTCGACTCGGCTCAAGTACAAGCAGTGCAGGCAGGTCCCGATTTCATGTCCCGATTCGTTCCTCATACGGGATGCCGAATGAACAAAGGGAATCGGCACGGGATGGCGACACAGTCGCTCACTCACCATGAACGGAGGGGAATCAGGAGCTAGGGTCCCAAGTCTGCTCTGGCTCCCTTAATCAGGTTAAGGTAGTCCGTGTTCAGTCCCAGTAAGGCTGAAACTTCGCCGTCCACCTCATAAGGCTCGCCGACGAACACCTTGCCGTAGTCTTCGATATCGCCTTTAAGCGGGTCGTCACCGGTGGTATATTTCCGCCTCGCCTCTATAATTCCCATATCGAAAGGCAGGGTGAAATAGAGGTCTGTAATTACCTTTTCTATTCCCAGGTGGTATAGAGCCTCCCAGCCTCCGGGCGTTTCAGCGCTGTACTTGGTATAAGGCAGCAAGCTTAGCATGTTCATTATGCTGAGATTGCCTTTACCGTTCGAGATCTTCAACGGCGCCACCGAAATCAGGTAGTCACTGGAGAGAATAACATTAGGCACCCAGAAGGTGGGCATGGCCAGCGGTTTGGGCAGGGGATTATCCACCTCCACCCAGGTGCAATCCTTGACATCCAGCAGCAATACCCTGGGAAAGTCATAGCCCAGCGTCTGGTATATGGGGTACATCGAACCTTTGCCGGCAGTGCCCTCAAGTAGCAGGATGTCAGCATCGCTGACCTGCCGTATGCCTCTGATTATGGCCGCCAAGATTTCCCGGCTGGTAGTTACCGGGTATGGTGCCGGGTAAGAGGCGCTTGGTTTAATCAGTACCCGCCGCGCCCGGGAAACTATCGGCGGCGGCCTGAAAATAAAATCTGCTGACTCAAAAATCAAACCTGCAACTCCCTAAGTTCTATAAACTAATCTTTTTCCCAGTAATCTTTACCTTGCTGGAATCAAAACAACAATTTGAGCGGCGGCGGGCAGAACTCCGGCTTTAAACTCCGCCTCGCTGACTTCCAGCCTGGTGACGTTTGATTTCCCTTTGATAAAATCATCCACAGTGGCTACGGGAAAGTTGGGGGTTCTTGCGTTCTTGTAATGCATGGGGATAACTATTTTCGCTCCCAGCTTTTGATAAATCTCGGTGGCGATAACGGCATCGACTGTGAAATTGCCGGCGACAGGAATCAGTAGGATATCTACCTTGCCTATCTCATCAATCTGTTTTTTTTCAAGCATGTGGCCGAGGTCTCCGCAATGGCAGATTCTAATGCCATCGACTTGAAAGCAGAACATGGTCATATTTCCCCGTTCTGCCCCGCCTCTGGCATCATGAAAAGCCTGGATGGCAGTAAACTTGATACCCTTGACCTCTTTAGTCTCTTTCACCACGACTGGGTTCCCCTTGACCCCGGCTACATTGCTGTGGTCCGCATGGGTGTGGCTTACGGTTACGATATCAGCCGCCTCTTCTATCTCCCTGTACGGTATACGCTCATTGGGGGTATAAGGGTCGGTGATTATCCTTAATCCGGTCCCGGAAGTAATCAGAAATGATGCCTGTCCAAACCATTTGATGTTCATAGAACCCCTCACCCTCAATCCCTCTCCCCTCTAAGGGGAGAGGGAGGTTTATTTGAAGGGGCGAAGCCCCTTCAAGCTTTCCCTTTATTTAACCATGCATCTTCGTTGAACCACTGACCCTTCGTCCTTGTTCCTTTACATCTCATCATCGAGACCTGGAAACCGCCAGATTTACTTAGCCAGAGAAACCACCAGATTTACCAGGGTGCGCACGGGGACTCCGGTGGCCCCCTTGACCGTGTATTTTCGTTCCTTGTCAGTTAAAAATGTGCCGGCGATGTCAAGATGAACCCAGGGAATCTCCCCGGCAAATTCGGCGAGGAATAGAGCCGCCGTGCTGGCTCCTGCCAGCGGGCCGCCGGTATTCTTGAGGTCAGCCACTTCGCTCTTGTTCTGGTCTTTGTATTCCTCATACATGGGCAGCTGCCAGATGCGCTCGCCGGCTTCAACGCCGGCCGCAATTACCTTATCCAGCAGTTCCTGGTTATTGGTGAAACCTCCGGAGCAGACGTCCCCGAGCGCTCTATGGCAGGCTCCAGTGAGAGTGGCAACATCAATGATGAGTTTGGCGTCCTGCTGCCTGGCATAGCCCAGGGCATCGGCTAACGTGAGCCGTCCTTCGGCGTCGGTAGAAATAATCTCGATTGTTTTGCCGCCCATGGCGGTCACGACATCGCCCGGCTTCAGAGCGTTGCCTCCGGGCATGTTTTCCGTTGCCGCTATAACAGCCAGGACATTAATTCTTGGTTTGAGTTGGGCGATTGCAGTCATCGCCGCTATCACGGCGGCGCCCCCGGCCATATCCCCCTTCATTTCATCCATACGGTCAGAGGGCTTGATGGAAATACCACCGGTATCGAAGGTTACTCCCTTACCAATCAGGGCGATATCGGTTTCACCGGATTTCCCGCCTTTGTAATTGAGAACGATGAGCTTGGGCGGCTGCACGCTGGCCCTGGCCACCGCCAGAAATGCCCCCATCCCCATCTCCTGTACCTGCTCCCGCTCAAGAACATCTATTTCAAGACCATGTGTCTTGGCCTGCCTGGTTGCCATCTCGGCCATATCCGTAGGAGTCATATAGTTTGCCGGCTCATTGACCATGTCTCTGGCGAGATTGGTCGCCTCAGAAAGAATCGTGCCCCGGTTAACGCCCCGTCTCAAAACGGGCAGATTATTTTTATCCGGGCTGACGATGGTCAGTGACTTTATCTCACCCTGCTCGGATTCTTTAGTAATGTGGCGGCGGAATGTGTACAGACCGAGCAATGCGCCTTCAGTCAATGCCTGTGCGGAACCCTCATCGGTTATTCCGGCCAGGCCGGCGCCCTGGGTAACCGTGGCGATAGTGGCGACGTATTTTCGCCTCAAGAGGCGGCAGGCGGCTGCCATGGCGCCTCTTATCTTATCTGCGGTTAACTCATCGGGCTTGCCAAGTCCGACCACGACGATCCTGTCTGCGGGTAGCTTGCCCAGGCTATGAATAATGGTAACCTCGTTACACTTGCCTTTGATCTCACCCTGGCTGATAAGCCGGGAGATAGCCCCATCCAGAGCCTTATCCAGAGCGGCGGTATCTCCTTCCGGATGTTCCATAGCCTCAAAATAGTTAACTAATATGGCATCGGCTTTGGTTTTGGTAATATCCCCGGTAGCAACCTTTATCTCCACAAAACCCTCCTCAAATCCAACCTGATAGCGCCGACCCGCCTTGTTCCAAATATCTTTTGGGACAAGGAAAGCTTACCTGATATAGTTTCTCAGAGAAGGCGAATAGTATCAAAAAGAAGCGAAAGAGACGAGAGCAAAGTCGACAGAGGCACAAGGAAGCCGTCCCAAGCCTTTGGGACGGCCTTTAACCACACCAGGAGGTACAGGATGTTCCATAACTAATTATAGAACGTTTTTTGCCCTTTAGCTAGATGTTTGGGTAAAATAGTTGCCGTTTAGCTTCAAAACTGTCACTGTAATGCGCACATAATGTTTGCAGGCCGACTTTTATTGCTCAGGGAAATACTGCTCTCACGATGGGGGATGGCAGCGATAAGTGACGGCGGATGCTTTCTTTATCGATAGTGCCGGATGATGTCCGGGGTAAAAAATCAAGAAAGATTATCTGCTTGGGCACTTTGTAGCTAGCAAGGCGTTCAAGACACAACCGCTTGATGTCCTGCTCGGCAGCGGCTGCGCCTGTCTTTAAGCTAACTACAGCCCCCACCACCTCGCCGCGCATCTCATCAGGTATGCCGATTACCGCGGCTGCCGCTACATCCGGATGCTGATACAGGACTGCCTCGATATCAGCGGGGTGAATGTTCTGGCCCTTGACGATGATGATGTCCTTCTTCCTGCCGGTGATAAACAGGTTGCCGTCATTATCCATCTTACCGATGTCTCCGGTGTGGAGCCAGCCGTCTTTTAATACTTCGGCGGTAGCCCGGGGATTATTGTAATAGCCGGACATGAACGGGCCTCTCAATACTATTTCACCCGTCTGGTCCGCAGGCACTTTCCGGTCATTATCGTCGACTATCTTAGCTTCCCAGCCGGGAATGGTTTTTCCCACCGAGCCGGATTTACCGCAGCCATCGAGAGACGGGCAGGTAACATGGCAGACAGCTTCAGTCATAGCAAAGCAATCGAGAATCTTAAAGCCATATAACTCTTTGAAACGTTTTATTAGACCCGGAGGCAGGAAGTCCGCAGAGCTGGAGCATACCCGGATAGAACTCAAATCACTCTTGATACCCTCTTTCTCTGCCATATCCACAGCCAGAGCAAAGATATAAGGCACGGCGAAAAACATGGTGCCCTTTTCGCGCTCGATTGCCGCCATAAATGTGCTTATAGATAGCCCCGTCCCCGGCACCATTATTACGGAGCTGCCTTTGCTGACTGACGCCAGCAGTATAGCCACCAGACCAAAAACGTGATACATCGGCAGTGCATAGAGCATGACCACGTCTTTTTCAGTCTGCTGGAAACCATCGCTCAATATGGCCGCTTCTCTAACCAGATTGTGATGTGATAACATCACTCCCCTGGGCAGCAAGGAAGGGCCTGAGGTATACAGAATTACAGCTATATCACCGGGCGAAAACTCCCGTTGAACACTACGGTCTGAACCTGCCGCCATAATCTCCGCATAGCTGAGGAATTGCCTATTACATTGAGAACTCAGGTCTATAACATGTTTGATAGACTCAAATCTCGATAAGAAAGGGCTTAGCGGCTCCAGAAGGGGGCTTTCACTCACCAGTGCTACAGGCAGACAGTCATTAAATAAAGCAGTTAGCTCGTCGAGTTTGTATTGAGGGTCGAGGGGCACGGCGATAGCCCCGGCTTTAACTATTCCGAAGAAAGTGATGACAAATTCAGGACTGTTGGAGAGCAGCATCGCTATCCGGTCGCCTTTATCGATACCCAGGTTCGTTAAGAAATTGGCGACCTTGTCGGACGCTTTATCCAGGTCGGTATAAGACAACCTGGAATCGCCTGAAACGAAAGCCGTCTTTTCCCCGTGCCTAGCTGCCGCTCTCCCCAGCATCAGTCCCAGGCTCATTTACTAACGCTCTCCAAGGATGACTCTGGCGTCTACGGCGATAGCCCCATCGCTGGAAGCAAAAACAGGATTCAAGTCAAGCTGCTCTACCTCCGGATGCTGTTCTACAAAGGCGGACACCTTAAGTATCATATCCTCTAATTTTGCCACGTTGACCGGCTCGGTTCCGCGGTAACCATCCAGCACGGGATAGCCTTTAATCTCACGTATCATTTCCCGGGCGTCCCTTTTAGCCAGGGGCACGATCCTGAAAGAGACATCTTTCAGGATTTCTACCAGGATGCCGCCCAGGCCGAACATGAGCACTGGTCCGAACTGGGCGTCTTTGGTGACGCCGATAATGACTTCCACACCGGGCCGAGCCATCTTTTGAACGGATATGCCCTGGATTTTTGCCTCAGGGTATTGTGTCTTAATTGATTTTAAGATTTCGCTGTAGGCTTTGCCGACCTGAGCCGCCGTCTGTAAATTCAGCTTGACGCCGCCGGCATCGCTCTTATGAATAACATCGGAAGAGGCTATCTTCAATGCCACGGGATAGCCAAGCTCCTTACTTATCGAGAGGGCTTCATCTTTGGAGGTAGCCAGTTTAGTCTCGACGACGTTTATGCCTGCCCTCTTGAGAAGCTGCTTGGCCTCTACTTCAGTCAGCACATTCCTGCCCTCTTGCCTGGCTTTGCTGATTACCTGTTGACCGGTCATTAACGCCTCCTCCTGTCTCAGAATTCAATCAGGGAATTTTCGTCCAGTCTAGCAGATTTTGGGGCGTTTGCGCAAATAGTTAAATGGTGAATCCTATCCCCCTTAATCCCCCTTCCCCTTGAAAAGGGGAAGAGGGAAACAAGAAAGAGGGGCTTCGCCCCTCTTAGACGCTCGTTCTGGGATGAATCCAGCCCCCACTGCCATTGGATTCGAACTAAACCCAGTAGAAAAGGCTCCGCTTTTTGTTATGGGTCCGGGCATTTATCCGACGGTCTAAATGGAATGACTTGTTGGTGACTCATTCGCCGCTTTGGTTTATGCTTGAGATAATCGTTTAGAGTAACGTGCCGATAGGGAATATCTCATCAGCAAATCGCATGATGGTAAAGAATAGGATTTCCTGTTCAAGAATAATATCTAGGTCAGACTTATTACCTTGATACCAGCCATCTCCGATCGGATTAACTCCAGCTTGTATCATTCGCTTATCGGTCAAAACACCACCTGTTTGATTAACAAGATGCGCAGGTAAACGAAAAAGCCACTGCCAAATATAAAACTTCTGAGTATAGAATAATTTTAAGAAGCCATCTTTTTGGGGGACTCTTACTGTGGAGTCATGCGGTCTCCAATTTTTTTTCGTTGCGGGCTTGTTGGTTTGGCCTAGTCCTTGAGCTGTGTCAGGCATCGACTCGACTTCGTAAGTAGCATGGTTTCTGAGTTCAAATGGCTCGTATTTGAAGGAAGCGACTTTGTATTGCTGACCTTCTTCAACTCCTTTTCGATGTCCCGGAATGGTTGGAAATCGTGCGAAATTTAACCAAGCCTGGGCCATTCGGTCTTTACCATCCAAATTTAAGTCAATGACATTCATATCGTCACCTCTTAGTTCGATATATCCGTTAGAATTATAATTTGATCGGCTAACTTTAAACAGGGTGAAATACAAGGCAAAAATCTCTGTCTAGTGTACAACTTGCTCTACTAAACGGGACAACACCCAGAACTATCGCAATTTGTCTCAAAATAGATTCCCTCCATCACGGGTCTTTTCAATAACCTTCCATGGCTTACACAAGTAACTTGATGTTAAAGTTCAGGGAGTTGACCCGGCATCCTGTATAATTTCCAGTTGAAGCACCTTCTTGGTATTTTCTGTAACCCTTGCTTTGTCACTTATGCGGTAGCCGGCTACCCACACGATATGCTCAGGCGAGCAGACGAGAGGAATCCGTGAACGCCAGGCGCGGGGGATTTTAGCGTCAATCATAAATTCAGCCAGTTCTTTGGGCTGGCTCATACCGAGCGGCTGGAATCTATCGCCCTGTTTTCGCTGGCGGACTGTAAGGCTATCACCAATATTATCCAGACTGAGATAGGCGGTGAACTCATTTTCTTCTTCTATCATTTGTTCCCGCTCGATGATAGTGGCTGTTATGTGCCACGAGGAGAAGATAGTTTCGCCGGGTATCTTCAGGACACACTCACCACGAATAGCCGGGAAGGGCGAATAAGCAGCTGATTCCGGAGCCAGCAGGAAGCGGTCATGTTCGGTAACAAAGGCAAGTCCCATCGGCAGGCTTAAGGTTTTCCCGGCCGGCTTGCCGGCGGAGGCGATTATCTCTGCAATGTGGTGAGCCTCGATGTCTTTCAGCGAGCCTAGAATATCTTCAATCGATTCCCGAAGCAGGTGTCTTTGCACGCTGACGGGCAGTTTTAGAAACTCTTTCTTGTCAAAGATAACTGTCTTGCCTTCTCTCCGGGCAACGCCGGCCCCCAGCCGTTTACTCACTTTATTCAAGGAGTCAAGGTCGTCACCGGCAAGGCGGGCTGTCCTGAGCAGGGCTTCAGTGATACGCGGGTTATACGTGGCTAGCAAGGGCACAAGCTGCAGGCGGATTTTGTTTCTCAGCGGTGATAGTGACAGGTTGGAGGAATCGAGCCGAGGCTCAAGCTGGCGGCTGCGGCAATAATCGGCGGTTTCCTGCCGGCTGACCGGAAGCAATGGCCTGATTATGTTGAGGCTATGCTCCGCAGACTGCCAGTGCATGGACGGTTGCAGACCGCGAAGACCTGTCGTTCCAGACCCCCGGATAAGGTGCATCAGTATCGTCTCGACGTGGTCGTCGGTAGTGTGCCCGACCGCCACGAGGCCGGCACTCGTAGATTCAGCCACTTCAGCCAGGAAGGTGTACCTTACCTCGCGGGCAGCCTCTTCCAGAGAGAGGTGATGCCTGGCGCGGTATGCCTTCACATCACGGACGCCGATGGTTACCGGCAGACCAAGCTGTTGTGCCAGGCGTTCAACATAGGCGGCATCGGCTTCTGATTCGGCGCCCCGCAACTGATGGTCGAGGTGGGCGATGTGCAGTTTTATATCCAGTTCTTCACTGAGATTGACCAGAGTCTGGAGCAGGCAAACCGAATCCGGGCCTCCGGAGACGGCCACCAGGAGCAATTGCTGTCCCGTTATCAGATTGTTTTCCCTGATAAATCGCAGCACCCTTGGCTCTAGCGGCTCTTGCTGTCCCTGTTTTTTCACAGTTGAGGTTACCAGATAAGCTCGATTTGGAGTATCGGGTCTGAAGCGCTGAGAGGGCTGGTCGCTCCGACCTGCCGCCAGGGGTACGGCTGGCCTAACACTAGCTTAACCTCCTGGTCTGACTGCGGTTCGATGTATACAAGCCCCCTGTCTACAGTATCGAAGGCGACCACGGCATGTCCCCAGTCACTTGAGCGGAGGCGCACATACGCAGCCTGGATACCCGCCGCATCAGCATTATTGTTGACATCGGCAGCATAATCGAAGCAGACGTACTGGCCATCGATGTAGGCGCTGGAATCTGTCTTATCGGCAGCCAGGAAGGCGGTCAGCTCACTGAAGGTGGGGTTGTGAGTCTGCACCAGGCGGCTAACCGGTATGCTGGAATTGCCCGCTTTGCTGATTTCATAGCCCTTGCTGTAACCTTTATCGAATCCTTCGGTGAGCGCTTTCTGGTAAGTGGTATCAAAAGTCTGGGCATAACCATAGTCATAAGAATCCCTGAAAGCGGCAGCTACCCTTTCGTTAAAAGTGCTGTTAGTAGCATCCAGATAAATAAAGATGTTAATAGCGATAATCGCCCCGGCCAGCAGGATTACAGAAAGAAAGGCTCTGCCGATAGCGACCAGCCAACTTACTTCTCTTAAATCAAATTCAGATTCAGACATAGAAAATTCCTGTTTTTTGTTAATTACCATACAAGGGTTATCTTGGTTATAGTATCATCATAAGGCGAGGCAGGGAAACCGTTCAAGGCGCTGTAGCTCATTCCTGTTTCCACCCTTACTTCCCTGTGTGAACGCGGCTCGATGATAATCATCCCCCTGTCAACGGTCTCAAAAGCTACAAGCTGGTAAAGATATACCCTGCCTTCGCTGGCCTCGCGGGCAATCGGCACCCTGACGTATGCTGCCCGGATGCCGTTGGCTTTAGCATAATCCAGGATTTGCTGGGCTGAGTCCATTTCGCTCCGGGCCAGGGTCGAGGTTATCTCATCATAGGTTGGATTATATAGAAAATAATAGCCAGTTTCATTGATGCTGACGGCTTCTCCGCCGGCCGCTATGTAGCCGAGTTTGCTACCTGCCTGATAGCCGGCTTCATTACCCCTGATAATGCCCTCATCATAACCTTTGGAGAAGCCTGCCGTATAACCATTCTCGCGGGCTGCATTAACATCGCTATTGAGTTTAGCCGAGATAAGAGCGCTCACGCCGAAACCGGCGCCGACAAGCGCGCTGATTATCAGGAAAGCGATGGCTAATCCTTTTAACAGATAACGGGGCATATCTATATCCCACCTTAGTATTATTATACCACTATCGTTATTTTAGTTGAAAAGCAAGGTGGATGTATGTGACGAAGGTTACACAGACGAGTTTATGGAGTTATTTGAGTCCCGATAAATGCGGGATGCCGTATGTCAATCGGCATTTGTGGAGTTTGCAGGTACAATGGCTACACATCCAGCGTGAGTTTGGTGCGGTGGATGGAGAGCGGATGCTGAGTAAAACCGAGGGCGAGGATGACCTGCTCCGGCCTGCCGGAGCCACTGCTATCACAGCGCAGTCTCATCTCTAGAGTACAGGTCGAGTCAGTGACGCCGACTACGCGCAGGTCATCGATTAAAGCTCTCAAGTCATAAGTGCGCTCGCCGGTATCACGTTTGTGATGCCATGGCAGGTGCTCGGCTGACAGGAGGGTGGACACCTTTGTCTCAATGTCTTTGGCCGCTGCCTCAGTCATCTCCATCTGAACGCGGTAGTCAGCATAGCGTACCTGGGATTGTAAAGAAGGTATGGTCAGGGCTGTTTGGAAGACACCGAGTATCGTAATGCCGGGGGGCAGCTGCTGGTTGATGGCAGAAGTGAACCAGTGCGGGGTAACCGGCCTGGCAACAAAGACATCCATCAGTTCAGCTTCACTGGTGACGCCGACTGCCAGGGGTACGGCCAGAGACATTTTGGGGTGGGGATTGAAGCCCTCCGAATAAGCCAGCGGGATGCGGGCGCGGTGAAAAGCCCTATCCCAGAGACGCATAATATCAAGGTGGGAGATAAACTTTATCTCTTCACCTCTACCGAATTTGATTCTAAGACGCTGCATCGGCTCTTTCGGGTTCTTTTTCAGTAGCCTTCCGGGGTTCTGCAGCGGACTTTTCCCTGGTAACAAGGACCTCTTCTATCTTTACTCCCCGCATCCTGGTAATGACTATTTTGAGGTCTTTATATCTCAACTGCTCACCCTGCTTGGGGATACGCTGCAAGAGGTGGAGGATAAAACCGGCCACCGTTTCATATTCGCCTTCGGGCAAACCCAGAGCCATCTCTTCATTGGCCTCCTCCACCCGCATACCGCCATCAACCTGAAAAGTATAATCGTTAATTACCTCGAAGTCCTTCTCCATGCCCCCCATCTCATCCCCCACCGGACCGACAATCTCCTCAATCAATTTATTGATGCTGACGACACCCGCCGTGCCGCCGAATTCATCGATGACCACTGCCATGTGATGATTGTTGTCCCGCATCTCGATGAAGAGCTTGCTGATAAGCTTGTTTTCCGGAGTGAAGTAAGCCGGACGGATTAGTTTATCGATCGGGTCTTCGTCTTTGACGCTGCCTTTAGCATGGGACATGAGCACGTCTTTTATGGACAAAATGCCAACCACATCATCCCTGTTTTCTCCGTATACAGGGAAACGGGATAGCGGGGACTCTGTATACAGACTCAAGAAATCGGCCAGACGGGTACCTTTCTCGACGAAGACCACTTCCGGTCGCCGTATCATAACTTCGCTGACAGGGCGGTCGCCGAACTCGAAGACATTGTGAAGCATCTCGGCCGCTTCCTCCCCCACCGTCCCCTCCCTGTGCCCGACTGTTATCATAGTGTGAAATTCCTCTTCACTGATTGTCGGCTTGGGTTTACCATCTTCGTCCACAAGGTTAGAAAATCTGATGCCGATGTGGCTCAGCAGATAAACAAAAGGATAGAAGATAGCCGATATCAGGAGTATTGGCCGGACATAGCTGAGGGCGATTTTCTCCCCGTAGCGGGCGGCCAGGCTCTTGGGGATATACTCGGCAAAGACCAGCGTTCCCAGGGTAATAATGAATGTAGCAATCGCCGCTCCCAGGTTCTCCCCCCAGAGCGATACGGCTATTATCGTGCCCAGAGTAGCTACGGCGGTCTCAAAAAAATTAATCCCGAGCAGGACCGTGGCCAGAAACTTCTCCGGCCGCTCCATAATCCTGGCAACTATTTGGGCCCTGGGGTCCCCTTTCTCTATCAGATGCTGAAGGCGAAGTTTTTGAATGCCGATGAAAGCCGTTTCAGCACTGCAGAAAAAGGCGGCAAATCCCAGCGATATGAGGAGTAAGATGAGGTACAGACCGTTAATGCCATCCATACTTTCCCTGGCAAAAATCACGCCAGATTACTGCTATAATACCAGTTAGCTGTCAGCCTGTCAAAAAAGGTTAGCGTCCTTAAACTCAGCCCACCATTAGAGACTTCAGTTTTGCCTCAGTACATTCTTGGATATGACTTGAGAGAGGCTTTGCCTCTCTCAAGTAAACAAATTTCTTCTTCCCCTTGTCAAGGGGAAGGGGATTAAGGGGAGAGGGTTGTTAGAAATATATCTCCGTGATATAATTTTCGTGCCCTGGGGATTCGTCTAGCGGTAGGACAACGGACTCTGGATCCGTTTGGGGAGGTTCGAATCCTCCATCCCCAGCCAGATAAACCCGTGTTTTACACATTGACTATTTCCTTTCCTGGCAATTCAGTAAAGAAGGGAATAATATGGACAAAGTAGTCAACATCCTCGGTTTTGCCGGCAGCTTACGTAAGGGTTCTTATAACAAAGCGTTGCTGCGCGCCGCGGGAGAAGTGTTACCACAAGATGCATTGCTTGAAATCTTCGACCTGGAGGGCATCCCTCTATTCAATCAAGACCTGGAACAGACATTGCCGGCACGTGTGAAGGAATTCAAGGCCAAAATAAAAGCCGCTGACGCTGTATTGATTGTGACACCGGAACACAACTATTCCATACCCGGCGTTCTGAAAAATGCAATCGATTGGGCATCTAGACCTTATGGGGATAATTCCTTTGAAGGTAAACCAGGCGCTATCATGAGCGTTTCTACGGGAATGTTAGGGGGGGCCAGGGCTCAATACCATTTACGCCAGGTTCTCGTGTTCCTTAATATGCATCCTTTGAACAAGCCGGAAATATTCGTCACCTTCGCCAATCAGAAATTTAATGAACAGGGCAAACTGACTGACGAAAAAACCAGGGAATTTATCAAGGTATTCCTTGAGGCTCTGGTTACCTGGACGAAGAAACTGCAATAATCGCCTCGTTCCTTATTTTTGTCAATTCCTGTCTTGTGATATTTATCATATTCGGAGACATAAGGACTGTTATACAGTCCGACACATAATTCAATGGTGTTTGCATAACTTTTGATTTTGTTGTTTAATGTATTATGGGAAGATTTTTTAGAAGATTATCATTTCCTGCTCTTCTTGACATGAACCTGGCGGCAACTAGAAGCTATGGTGTTAAGTCTACCCCCACAAATTTCCTGATTGATAAAGCTGGTGTCATCCTGGAAAGACAGATGGGCGCCTGCAGCGGAGCGACCCTGGATGAGTGTTTGACCTGGTTATTGTCCAACTAGTTTGGGCACTCAATAGTCTCACGGCCTTCGGGTTTAGGATACCAAAAGCGGAATAAAATATTAATAGCGGGATAGCTGTTTTACTTTTAGATTGGATATGTGGCATAATTCCGGTTAAGAGGGCTGAATTCATTTCGGCAAATAGAGCGAATGACAAAATATGAAGGAGGGAATCAATGAGAAAGTTCGCTTGGGTATTGGGGACAATTTTGCTGGCGTCGGTGCTGGTAGTGGTTGGGTGTGCTGCACCCGCAGCCACGCCACCGGCAACTACCAAGCCGGCAGAGCAACCGAAGGTAACTTCAGTTCAGGGGACAATCGAGGACGTAAACATTTCGAAATCGACTGTAGTTGTGGAAACTCCGGCGGGGCCAAAGCCTTTCACGGTTACACCGAGCACCTCTCTCACCCTGAATGGTCAAGCTTGCACACTGGCTCAGTTGGATGAGTTGCAGGCCAGCGGCCAGGATTTTGATTGCACGGTGGTATATGATGAGGAAGGTACCGTCCTCGCTTTGAATGTTTACAAAATAACACCTTCGGCAGCAGTCAAAGGGACTATCAGTGATGTTAATATCAAGGACTCTACCGTCACCGTTAAAACTGCTTCCGGTGACAAAGTCTATGATGTCGACCCGGAAACCGGTCTCCTTATCGGCGGGGTAGCTTGCAGCCTGGAATTAATAAACGCGCTGCTGGACGCCGGTGGTGACCTGTCCTGTACTGTCATCTACAGTGTCGACGATAAAGGTACGGCGCTTTTTGTAGATATTGCTAGTCCGCCGAATATCATCGCCGGTGTAGGCACCGTGGAAAGCGTTGATGTGGAAAAGTCTACTGTGACTCTGACTACTGACAAAGGCGAACGCACCTTTGTGGTTAACGCCAAGACCGGTGAATTCCTGAACGGCGAGGTTTGCAGTCTGGCCGATATAGATGCCGCCAATGAATTGGGCGCTACCCTCGGGGCTTGCCAGGTTCTCTATTACACGGATAAAGACGGCAAACTGCTCTACATTGATATCAGCCAGTCAGCTCCGTAGTCATCTTGTTAATTGATTCAATGGTGTTGTGTTGGAAGTGTTTCAACTCCGAAGGGGCTGCCTGGGGGATAAAACCCCGGCAGCAGCCCCGGAGGAGTTGGGGTGGGGCTGTGTTGATCAACTCCAATTCTACATACAGGTAGCATTTTGATTGTGCATGTAGCTGGTAAGGTGGTGGCATATGCAGGTATCTATCTTTGTTGCCTTCGGTTACGGTGTATTATCTTTCCTCTCGCCGTGTGTTTTACCACTGATACCGGTGTATCTGGCCAGCCTGGTCGGTCCTGAGCTTTTTGAGGACGCCTCCAGGCGTAAGCGCCTGCCTATCTTTCTGCACGCTTTAAGCTTCGTCATCGGTTTTTCTCTGGTCTTTACTCTCTGGGGGGCTGGTTCCGGGATGCTCGGCGGCATTTTGCTCAGCAATCTGGACGTTGTCCGTAAGGTATCGGGTGTCTTAATAATATTGTTTGGCCTGTTCATGCTTGCGGCTCTGAAAATACCATGGCTGAATTATGAAAGACGGTTGAATGTGAGCAGAACGGGTAAGGTCAGCTACCTGCGGTCTTTCTTGATAGGGGCTGTTTTCCCAGTCGCCTGGATACCCTGTACAAGCGCGGTGCTCGGAGGCATACTGCTGCTCGCAGGCACTTCTCAGACTGCCTTGCAGGGCGCTTTCCTGCTGGCTGTTTACTCGCTGGGACTAGGGCTCCCGTTTTTAGCCTTGGCCATCGCTTTTGACTTTGTCACTCCTTTACTAAAGAATATCCGCCGCTTCTCCGCATGGATATACGTGGTCAGCGGCTTATTACTCATTGCCGTGGGGATACTCATCTTGACTGATAACGTGGGATGGTTATTGGGAGTTATTTGAAGTAAGTTGGCGCTGGAGGGTCGTTGAGATGGGTAAGGTGAAATTATCGGCTATGGTCTTAATCGGTTTGATACTGTTGAGCGGGTGTCAACCCAAGCCTGTCCAGCCCCCAGCTAATACCAACCAACCCACCCTTCCTGCTCCTCCCCCCACTGTACCTTCGCCGCCGCCAGCACCCGCCCTTCCTGTAGGTGTTAGTATTAGTAACATGGCTCCTGACTTTAATCTCCGGACCTTTACCGGGGACAATATTTCACTTAGTGACTTCCGGGGTAGGCCGGTGCTGCTTAACTTCTGGGCAACCTGGTGCGGACCTTGTAAATTTGAGATGCCTTTTCTTCAGAAAATAAATGACAGCTATTCAGCTAAAGGACTTGTCGTGCTGGCGGTTGATTTCGGGGAAAAACCTGCCAAAATACAGGAGTTTATGACCAAGAATAACATTACTTTGACAATGCCTATGCCTATGGATACCGATGGCAAGGTGACCACTAAAACTTATCTCGTAGGCGCTCTTCCAACCACATTCTTAATCGATAAGGACGGCGTCATCCGGTCGAAAGTAGTCGGCGCTTTCGCTAACGTAGAGGCCATAGAAAACGAGTTAAAAAAGATTATGCCGTAGGGATTTACTTAAGGTTGAACAGCACGCTTCGACAAGCTCACTTTCGACCAAGCTCAAGTACAAGCAGGGTGAGCGGCATTATGCAGCGCTGTTGTTAAGAGGGCAATATCCCCATCCCGGCCATAATTGCCAGCATAACGGCGGCAGCCATCACCGATCCTATCTGTCCACCGGTATTAGCGCCGATAGCGTGCCACAGCAAAAAGCTGCGCGGATTCGCCTTTTGCCCTTCTTTCTGCACTACCCTCGATGACATCGGGAAAGCCGAGGTTCCGGCTGCCCCGAGTAATGGATTTATTTTCCCTTTGGTAAGCACGCGCATCAGTTTGCCGAGCAGCATTCCGGTCACGGTATCGAGCGAAATGGCTAACAGACCCAGTATGAAGATGAGTATAGTCTTCCATTGCAGGAAGTTACCGCCCAGCATGGAAGCGCCGACGGTAAGACCGAGGAGAAGGGTTACAATGTTGGCTAAGGCTCCCTCGGAAACATCTACCAGTCTCTTGATAACTCCGGATTCCCGCATTAAATTGCCGAACATGAGCATACCCATTAAGGGCGCTCCCATCGGCGCGATAAGTATCATCGCTATCCCGGCTACGACCGGGAAAAGAATCTTGACTCTCTGTGATACCTTTTTCTCGCCGGTTGCCATTAAAGTGGCTCGTTCCTTTTTTGTCGTCATGGCTCTCATAATGGGCGGCTGAATAATCGGCACCAGGGACATGTAAGAATAAGCAGCTATCGATATTGCCGGTAATAGCTCACGGGCATATTTTGACGTTACGTAGATGGCTGTCGGGCCGTCCATGGCGCCTATCACGGCTACCGAGACTGCCTGTTCGCGGGTGAATCCCAGCGCCAGCGCCAGAAGTAGAGTCAGGAAGATGCCAAACTGGCCGGCAGCTCCGAAGATGAGGACAATAGGATTAGCGAGCATAGGTCCGAAGTCTATCATTGCGCCGAGACCGATAAAAAGGAGTACCGGGAACAGCTCGGTGAGAATGCCAGTCTCGTATAATATGTTTATCACACCGCCTTCATCCTGCGCGGACATATTAGCCAAGGGAAGGTTGCCGAGCAGCACGCCGAAGCCGATAGGGATTAAAAGCAGCGGTTCAATTTTCTTTCCGATGCCGATGTAGAGAAGAACGCAGGCTATGGCTATCATGATAACGGCCTGCCAGGTAAGGTTGGCGAAGCCTTGGGTCAGACTAGAGAGGGCTGAAAGAAACACGTCCATAATATGCTCCTATAGTTAAAATCACGGGCAGAACTGTATTTCCGGTTATTTCTCTTCTTTAAATGGGTACAGCCTGTTCAACAGGCGGATAAGCAATGTCAGCAGATAGAGGGTTATCAGGGTGACTCCCATTCCGATGACGGTCATGGTTAATCCAAAATCTAAATACTTCATGATTTACCTCCGGCGAATGCGATATTGCAAATGATTGTCAGCCTGGTCTGATTTTAAACCACACAGATTATAGCACAATGCATCCAAGAAAAGTATATGGTATTTATAGATTTTTCCCCCGTATTAAGTACGGCAAAAGCTTCCGGCTGTGACATTGCGAGTCTGATTCATCAAGATGAAGCAACCCGTATTCTGTTTTCTAACCGTAAAGCTCCTGGTTCATCTGGTCTCGTACTGTCAAGGCAGCTCGCCGGGCCGCTACGGCAAAATCCTTCTCCTTCGAGGCATACAAAATCTGCCGTGAGGAGTTGATGATTGCCTTCTCCCCGTGAGCGTCCACTCCATAGCGGATGGTCTTCGTCAGGTTTCCCCCCTGCGCCCCGATGCCCGGAATCAAAAGAGGCATATCGGGGTGGTTTTGCCGTATCGTTTTCAGCTCCTCGGGGTAGGTGGCGCCCACCACCAGGCCGATATTACCGTGCGTGTTCCACTGGCTGGCTTTCAGGGCGACTATCTCGAATAGCGGCATTTTCTTATTGTCTATCTCGCATATGAGAGATTGGAAATCTACGGCGCCGGGGTTGGAGGTCCGGCAGAGGATAAGTATCCCCTTATCGTGGTACTGGATGAATGGTTCCAGTGAGTCAAAGCCGAGGTAGGGGCTGACCGTGCCGGCATCGAACTTGAAGTAATCAAAAATAGCCTCGGCGTAGGCTTTGGCCGTATTTCCGATATCGCCCCGCTTGGCATCGGCAATCACCGGGATAGCTTTTGGTATGTAATCCACAGTGCGCTTCAGGGCATAGAGACCCTCGTTTCCCATCGCTTCATAAAAGGCGAAGTTCGGTTTATAAGCGCAGACAAGGTCGGCTGTGGCGTCTATAATTGCCTTGTTGAAATCAAAGACGGACACTTTTTCCGGCATCAGGTTGGGGTCGGGGTCAAGACCCACGCAGAGCAGGCTCTTATTTTTTCGTGAAGCGGCGGTCAGCTTTTCAACAAAATTCATTCGCAATCCTTGGCATAATGCTTGAGTGAGTTACGATAAAATCAGTGAGTTATTCTCCACTCATTAGTGTACACATTCATTCTCTTCCCTCGAGCGAATCCGACCAGGGTAATGCCCAAATCATTGGCCATCCTTACGCCGAGGTTAGTTGGGGCTGATTTTGAAATGATTACAGGGATGTTCCCCCGGGCGACCTTGAGCAATATCTCCGAGGAGATTCTACCGCTGGTGACAATCAATTTACCCTCCGTCGAGATGCCTTTAAGGAGGCTTTCCCCGAAGACTTTATCCACGGCGTTATGCCTGCCGATGTCCTCGTTGAAAACCAGGATATTCCTGGTGTCACATAAGGCGGCGCTGTGGACGCCGCCGGTCGTCCTGTAAAGCTCCGAATGATGCTGGAAATCTCTCACCAGCGATGAAACCTCATCTGCCGATATTTCCGTTTTGGACTCTATCTTCGTCCTGTTCTGCACATCGGCGGCGTTATAGAAAGAAGCACCCCGCCCGCACCCAGAGGTTATCAAACGTTTGAAGAGGAGGTCGTTCGACAGCGTCCTGTCATCGACGGTTTCCACTCTCACTATCCCCCTGGCCTCATCGACCGTTACCTGTTTTATATCCTCTTTTGTATCGACTAATCCTTCTGAAGAGAGAAACCCGACTGCCAGATAGTTTAAATCTTTCGGTGAGCAGAGCAGGGTGACCAGTTCCTGGTTATTGACGATGATGGTCAGGGGTGATTCTGTGGCGACAACATCTTCGACCTTACTGCTGCTTTCCTCGGTGACTTTCAATATGGGAATTTGCTCGGTTTCATTGCCCATCGCCGCCTGCCTTTTCTCATCAATCCCTCTTATTATGACTAAAGATGACCGAAGCGTCAATGTCCCTTTGTGAGGCGCATGCATTTCGTAGGGGCACAGCATGCCTTGCCCTTACAATCTTGACAGCCCAGCCGCCTTATTCATATCATTAATTAAGGCAGGGACAAAAAATGGGTAAGATTTATTTAATCGATGTCACTAACCGGGACGGCGTTCAGACCGCCAAGCTTGGGCTCTCCAAACTGGAAAAGACCATGATAAACATCTATTTGAACGAAATGGGTGTTTACCAGAGCGAGTTTGGTTTTCCTACCACCAAACATGAGTCTAATTACCTGCGGGCAAACTTGAGATTGCATGCGATGGGCGTCTTGCAGCCGATTCACCTGGGAGGCTGGATTCGGGCCACAGTCGAAGATGTGGAAAAAGCCTTTGAACTGGTCCCGGAAATCAAAGACCTTGCTCTTTCTATCTCCACCTCTCAGCAAATGATTAACGGCAAATTTCAAGGCCGAAAAGGCGAGCAGGATATCTTGAATATGGCTGTGGAGTCTATCGAAGCCGCCAAGTCTCACGGCGCTCAGAACGTCAGCATTAATGCCGAGGACGCCTCGCGGACGGAGATTGATTTTCTGCTCCGCTTTGCCTGTGCGGCCAAAGCGGCCGGCGCTGACAGGTTCCGCTATTGTGATACCCTGGGCTATGATAATCCTTTTAGCATTTATGAGGCCTGTAAACATCTGGCGCAGGATGTGAAAATGCCCATCGAGCTTCATTGCCACGGCGACCTCGGCATGGCGGTGGCAAACTCGGTTACCGGGGCAATGGGCGTCGTCGACGGCGGCCAGGATGCCTATATCAACACCACCGTTAATGGAATCGGGGAGAGGGCGGGCAATGCCGACCTGGTGGCCGTGGTGCTGGCGCTGAAAACGTCCAAAGACCTAGCTAAAAAGTACAAGTTCGGCATTCCGGTTCACTTGAAAATTGCCTCGAAAATATCAAAATTTGCCAGCTATGCTTTTAAAGTCGAGATTCCGATAAACCAGCCCGGGGTGGGGGCGAACGCCTTTGCCCACGCCTCCGGTATCCATGCTGACGGCGTGCTGAAAGACCCGCAGAACTACGAGTTATATGATTTTGAGGAGCTGGGGCGGGGGGAACCGGAAATGGTTGAAACAGGCAGGGAGATAGCCTCCGGCGAATACAGCGGCATGGCCGGCTTCAGGTACGTTATGGGTAAAATGGGAATCAACTTTGAAAGCCGGGATGACGCCGAGGATGTCCTCGAACTGGCCAGATATGCCAATGTCCTGGCCCAGAAACCGCTGGTTGCCGATGAGCTGGTGTTTATCGCCAAATACCCTGAGATTGCGCGGGAACTGCTCACACTGACGCCGCTGAGCTAAATCGTTACAAGTGAAATACCGTACCGAAACGGGCTAACAATTACCCGTTACTTTTCCATCGCCCTTCTGCAATGTCCTCAACTAGAGATGGCACTCTAATAGTCATCAGATTAAACAGTTCCCAACCGTTTATGAGTCCAATCCTAGAGCTTAAGCCCGAAACAAACAAGGTTGCACCATTCGTAAATTCGTCAGCAGTCACGATAAATGCGCCTTTAGCCTTGCAACTTGGCGCCGACAAAACTCCGTGAATCTCTCTCACTACACCCACTTCCACTTTATTTTTCGTCCTTTTGCACTGAATAAGGTAGTCGTCAGGAGTATTCCAAGTAAGATCTATCCCACCGTCCGCCCCTTTGCCACTTATTCCAACATTTCCGCCCAGGTTCTTGAGCAAGTTTCCAACCACCATCTCGAAATCACGCGGCGTTAACTCCATCAACTTGCTATGAAACTCGTTGCAAAAAATCGAGTGGCGGGGGGGCAGTCCTCCCAGTATAATGCTTGTGTAAAAATCATCCCCGAACTCTCTATACTTCAATGACCTCTTGTATGCTGGCATCAATAGAAAATCTACGATCTCAGGCAAGCCTTTAGCGAAAGGTGACGGCGTTTTCAAGGACTTACGTAATTCTTCGAATCTTTCATGGTCCCACATATTTGCCATCCAGTCGGGCTACTTTTTCCTCATCCGGGTAATAATGGCATCTGCCATTTGCGAGGTGCCGACGGCGGTGGGGTCATCACGCTTCGCTTTCAAGTCATAGGTGACGGATTTGCCTTCGGCGACAACTGCGGCGGCAGCCTTTTCTACGCTGTCGGCGGCTTGTGTCTCATTAAGATAGCGGAGCATCATCACCCCGGACAGGATTGCCGCCATGGGGTTGACCTGGTTCAGACCGGCGTGTTTCGGGGCGCTGCCGTGAGTGGGTTCAAAACAGGCCAGGTTATCTCCGATATTGCCTCCCGGAGCCACCCCAAGACCACCCACCAGCCCGGCGCAGAGGTCGGAAACGATGTCTCCATAGAGGTTAGGCAGCACGAGAACATCGAACTGCTGCGGGCGCTGGACTATCTGGGCGCACATATTGTCTATGATGACATCTTCAAATTCGATGTTGGAATAGGATTTGGCAACATCCCGGGCGACCTCAAGAAAGAGGCCGTCGGTGAACTTCATGATATTTGCCTTGTGGATGGCGCTGACTTTCTTCCTGCCGTGATTCCGGGCGTATTCAAAGGCAGCTTTGACGATTCTGCGTGAGCCTGTCTCGGAAATGAGCTTGATGCTGATACCAGAATCCTCCGGGACTGCTTCGTCAGTATTCTGCCTGAAGGTAGCCAGCAGTTTTTTGGCTATTGCCGTGCCTCTTTCAAACTCGATGCCGGCGTAAAGGTCTTCCGTGTTCTCCCGGACGACCATGATATCCACATTTTCATATCTGGAGGGGATACCGGCATAACTCCGGCAGGGGCGGAGACAGGCGTAGAGGTCGAGCGTCTTGCGCATGGCAACATTCACGCTCCGGAAACCAGTGCCGACGGGGGTGGTGGTGGGTCCCTTTAGCCCGACCTTGTTTTTCCTGATTGACTCGATGAGTTTGTCCGGCAGTAGGGAGCCTTCTTTTTCCAGGGCAGTCTCACCGGCGTTGTGGACTTCCCACTGAAACTGAACTCCGGTGGCTTCGAGGACACGCCTAGCGGCTTCGATGACTTCCGGCCCCACACCATCGCCCGGTATTAAAGTAACTGTATGTTTCATTATAAAAATCCCTCTCAATCTCCTTCCGACTCGTTGCACTCATGCGGAAGGAGATGCCTTCATATTGCCCCATCTCATTGTTTCGCCGGTATGGTGTTTTTTATCAAGTGCACAACCTGATAAAATCAGGGTTTTTTAAAACAAATGAATCAAATCCCCAGCTTTTTGGCCAGCATCTGACGCCACTCGCGGATAGATTCCTGCTGCCAGGCAAGCTGCTTGGGACCGGTGCGCTCTCTCATTTTTGTCCTGATTTCCTGCTCGGTGGCGCCGGGATTTGCCTTTTTAGTTTCCGCTTCAATCTGGGCTTGTTCTTTGTCAGCCAGTTCCGGCCGTTCTATCCAGTGGCCAAGCTCCTGCTGGTCTTTGGTATAAAACACCATTACGGGGATGGACTGGAATTGCCCGTGTTTCAAGAACTCGTTCATAATATCCAGGTGCTTGTCCCTGGGGAATACCCGCATCTCCATACAGGACGCTTCAGCGATGCGGGCTACTGCCGGCATGCCCCGCAGAACATCAGGGCAAAAAGCTTCTCCCAGCACCAGCACTTTGGCGGCGCCGCTGGGCATTTTAGCTGCCTTGCTGAAGAATGCCTTGTCCTCACTGGAGAGCTGGCAATCTTTATAAAAACTCTCGAATCTGTCCTTATTGGTTACCACTTGCCCGATGTATTCCTGGTAGGTGAGTCCGGAGGCAAACCGTTCCGGGGTAACGCAACTTGTTTTCTCTGGCATATCTTCCTCCATTATCAATTTCTCTCTCCCCTTACTGGAGAGATGTAAGTCAGGTAAAGAATTGAAAATCACCCTCACCCTAACCTTCTCCCGTCAAGGGAGAGGGGACAGGCTTTCGACTGCAAGCGGCCACGCCGCCTAGGCGATGCTTCAACCAATCATGCCTTTATAGCCGACCTCCACCTTGCCGTCCGGGTAGACGATGACGGGCACCATATCTCCGTGATTTACGGCCTCATCCAGAGATTTCTGATTTTCATCGACAGGCCGCTCATCGAACTCTATCCCCTGGCTGCCCCAGTCACTCTTTAGCCTGAGACAGGCGGGGCAGGTGCTCACTGTATAAACAATAGGTTTTATATTGGGCATTCATTCCTCTTTTTGCTCACCGGATTAAGTAAACTGACGAAAAATATTAGAACAGGCAAAACTTTAATTGTGTGTCGTAGATGGGCACACGAACTTGTGAAGGAATGTTGAACCGAAACCAATAGGAGCTACTTCTTTTTGGCTGGAGCTGCTTTCTTGACCGTTGCCGGTTTCGCTTCTGGTTTATCTGTATAAAGCTCGGGGTGGTGTTTTCGGCAGGTGTTACACATTTTCATACCCTCCCTGTTGCAAATGTATTACAATTATATCAGATGGCTGGCTTTACTCACAAGGGAAAATTGTCATGCCAGGTGCGACTAACCCGTATTAAAGCCCACAAACGAAATCAGGCCGGATGCGTTTTATAAAACTCTACCACAGCTTTGCGCACCTCGTCACGGGACAGCTTACCATCAGCCATGAGCTTTTGCAGGAACTGTTCGCGCTCTTTCATTTCCTCGGCAACGTTGACATCCTTAATGTTGAGCCTGGCGGAAAGGGCAATCTGCAATTCCTTTTCGCCGGCAATATCAAAAACGTCTTTCGGGCCGAGCCGGGCAAGAGTCGCCAGAGAGAGGCCGTCCTTCCGGGGTATCAGCAAGCTGACCGAGTTAATCCGCCTTATTGGTTCAGCATCATAACCTCGACCACGAGCCACAAATAAAGTAACGATTGCATCGATATGAGCCAGAGTCTGCCATGTCAGACCGAGGTACTCATTGAGGATGCCGACCACTTCTTCATCTGTGCGGGCATGAATAGTTCCTCCCAGGCCGTAACCCTGGGAAAGCAGTTCAAATGCTTTCAGGGCTACCTCACCCCAGATATAATAGCCAAAATCGCTGAATTCTGCAGCCACCAGATAAGTGGTGGCGGGCTTACTGCCGGGCAGAAACCGGAATTCATCATCACCCTGCAGCTCAATCCGCTTAACTTCAGGGCGCATAAAGTCAAGCAGCATGTTGAGCGTGGTGCTCTTCCCGCCTTGGCTTGGCTGAGCTGCCACCAATACCGAGGCACGGCGCTCCATGATGACCCAGAGCAGGCTGGCCAGCCGCAGATCGAGCGTGCCTGTTTTAACTATCTCAAGAACAGAAAGGGGGTTGGACTGGTCCATAAACCACCCGCGCCCCCGCCGGCCGTAAGTCATTGCTTAACCATCAAGTACGATATTTTGGGGAACATTCTCTATGTTAGTCTTGGTTAGAAAGGCTTGTCAAGAAAATGCAGACGCTGTGTGATATCCCGCTCGTGGTGAGCCTGTCGAACCATGAGCGATAGACGGCTCTCACCCTTCGACAAGCTCACTTTCGACTAAGCTCAAGTACAAGCAGGGTTAACGGTTGCGCTTCTATAGTTGTTAAACAGACTCTGCAAATAGTCCTGCTTTCGTGCTATGATGTATACCGAAAAATGAGAGAGCAAGGGAGATAAGAATGGCAGATTTGAGGATTGAAAAACTAGCACAGACAGTAGTCGAATATTCCGTGGGCGTGCGTAAAGGCGACCGAGTCGTGATTAACGGCAGCACCGTCGCTGAACCGCTGATAAAAGAAATTTATGCCCGGGTGTTACAGGCAGGCGGTCACCCCTTGATGATGCTGGCGCTGCCGGGCACCGATGAGATATTCTTCCGCTATGCCTCTGATGACCAGCTGAAATACGTGCCCAAGCCGACCGAACTGATTTATGAGACCTATGACGTCCGCATTTCAATCCTTGCCGAGACCAATACCAAGGCTCTCAGCAACACCGACCCTGACAAAATGGTGATGCAGAGACGCGCCCGCACTGAACTGATGCGAACTTTTATGCGCCGGTCCGCGGCTAAAGAGCTGCGCTGGACGGTAGCTCCATTTCCCACCAACTCCTCCGCCCAGGATGCCGAGATGAGCCTGACCGAATACGAAGATTTTGTTTACGGCGCCTGCCTGCCGGATATGGCCGACCCTGTGGGCTACTGGAAGAAGTTTTCAGCACGCCAGGAAAAGATATGTAACTGGCTCAAAGGCAAGAAAAAAGTTCATCTCAAGGGCCCCGATACCGACCTGCGACTCAGCATCGCCGGCCGTGAATTTGAGAACTGTGACGGCCATTTCAATATGCCTGATGGAGAAATTTTCACCGGGCCGGTCGAGGACAGCATCGAGGGGCAGGTTTATTTTTCATATCCGGCGATATACGGGGGCAAGGAGGTTACCGGTGTCAGGCTATATTTCGAGCATGGCAAGGTTGTCAAGGCGACGGCCGACAAAAACGAGGACTACCTCTTGAAGACACTGGACACGGACGCGGGTTCACGCTATATTGGCGAGTTTGCCATCGGCACCAATGAGGGCATTTCTAAATTCACCCGTGAAATACTCTTCGATGAGAAAATAAGCGGCAGCTTCCACATGGCTCTTGGCTCCGGCTACCCTGAGACCGGCAGCAAGAATGAATCGGCTATCCACTGGGATATGATATGCGACCTGCGCGACGGCGGGGAAATCAGGGTGGATGATGAACTGCTCTACAGGAACGGCAAATTCCTGATTGATTTCTAGGCGGGGGGTATTTGTGAGGCGAGGCCTTGAGTACTCATATTGGAATAAGCCAAAAGTGAAGCAATCCGGGCTGCGAAGGAAGTAGCTATGGATAATCGAGAAGCAAACTCCAACAGACACCCACCAGCTTGCACTTGCGTCGACTGCGTTAATCGTAGGCTAGGGATTACCAAGCAAAAGATTAGAAATACTCGCTATAACGAATACCACGATGCTAGGAATAGACAGAATGCCGATACTCCCAAGCTTAGATATGTCTTGATTCCAACCATTCTGATTATCTTGGTTATTGTTTACGTTGTAGCCACGTCGAACAATGTAAACTTGGACACAATCAAATCAGCTGTACAGGTGGGACAAAATAGCCCTAAACAAGAAGTACCAAATAACAATGTTGTAGACAAATTACTGGACAAGTCTGTTGTTGACTACGCTTCTAAGTTTAATCAGTACAGGCAATCGAAAGGATTGGCTTCTTTAGAGTTTACTGATGACCTAAATCAAATAGCTTCAAGGAGACTAGAGGAATTAAAAACAGACTTCAGCCATACTAGTGCAGGTAACTACAATCAGCACCTTGCTGAAAATATCGTTGAAAGTAAGACAACAATAGAATTTGTGTTTGAAGTGGGAACCCTAGGGAATCAACAAGCGTTGGAAATGTGGAAAGGTTCTCCAGGTCATAATGCGAACATGTTGGATGTATCGTATAAATACACTGGGTATGCGATTGGTGGCGGCTATGCCGTGCAATTATTTTCCGAATTTAAAACCATCAACGGTGTACCCCAATTACCGCCGGGCTATTCCTGGCGGTAAAGGAAGAGATTCAATGTCGACATTCGACTGTCTCGCTTTACATAGGTATTATTCGTCGATATATTGCCTTTATACCGCAGGATGGCACCCACCACACTATTAACTTAGCTTTGCAAGGCCTCGCAAGGCGAGGCTACTCGCTGCTAACAAGGCGGTTGCCGGAGAGATAAGCATTCTGGAGATATTGGTTAACCATGCGCTGGGTATTGAAGTAAGAGCCGTTGAGAGCGATAGCCGAGCGCATAACGCCGGCAAACTGGTCCGGCTGCTGGTAATACATTGGAAGGATTATTTGCTCAAGTTTGTCATACAGCGATGTAACTTCTTTCTGGAAATCAGGTTCGGAATCACAGCCATCATCGATTGACCAGCCGGTGACGCCCTCGATGTGCCCTTCAACCCACCAGCCGTCCATTATGCTTAATGTAGGGATGCCATTGAGGGCAGCCTTCATGCCGCTGGTTCCTGAAGCCTCCTGGGGCTTCTGAGGAGTATTCAGCCACAGGTCAACACCGGAGCAAACGTATTTTGCCAGAGCTACGTCATACTCTTCAAGGTAGATAACAGGTATCTCATTTATCAGGGCGCCGGCGGCGTTGAAGACCTTCTTTATCAGGTACTTGCTGGCGGTGTCCCTGGGGTGGGCTTTCCCACCGTAGATAATCTGGAGCTTGCCGTGACGCTGAGTTATCCGCTTCAGCCGCTCAATATCGTGAAAGAGCATGTCGTGCCGTTTGTACTCAGCCGCCCGCCGGGCAAACCCGATGGTCATTACCTCCGGGTCCATGCGTACTCCGGTGCGGCGCTCGACTTCGTTGAGCAGTTCCTGTTTCGCCTCGGCATGGCTTCTCCGGATTTCATCGGTCGGTATACGGATGGCGTATTTCAGGTAAAGGTTATCCCGGCGCCATTGGGGTATAAAGCGGTCGAACAGCCGGCGGAAAGCCGGGGATGTCCAGGTCATGGCATGGACTCCGTTGGTGATGGCATCGATGCAGTGATTGGAAAACATGTTCTTGGTTATTTCTCCGTGGCGCATCGAGACGCCGTTGATATAACGGGAAAAGCACAGCGCTAGGTTAGTCATATTCAAAACGCCGTTGCAGCAGTTAGTCTCAATCAGAAAACTGGTGCGTTCTTCACCCAACACCTCTCTGACTAAATCGGTCGGGAACTCATCATGTCCCGTCGATAGGGGAGTGTGGGTAGTAAAAACGCAGTGCTGGCTGACGCTTTCTCTTTCAGCGGGTGATAAAGCATGAAGACCCCGCCCCCAGGTGTACTCTTCCATCAGCGCCAGGGTAAGCAGGGAGGAGTGGCCTTCATTCATATGATAGGCCTGGATTGTGTGATAACCCAAGGCGCGCAGCATCGACACCCCGGCAAGACCGAGGATGGCTTCCTGGCTCAGGCGGTAGCGGGCATCGCCGCCGTAGAGGTTGTCTGTGAGATGCTGGTCCCAGGGAGAATTTTCAGGCAAAGCCGTGTCCAGCAGATAGACGGGAACGGAATGTCCGAACTCGCTGCGCACCAGGTAACGCCAGGCTTGCACCTGCACCTGGCGGCCGTTTATGGTCACCCGGACTCTTGGCAGCATCAGCTCCAGGAGTTTCTCAGGCGCCCACTGTGCCTCTGTTTCCCACTGGTTGCCGCCGGCGTCTAAATGCTGCTGAAAATATCCCTTGCGGTGCAACAGAGTCACTCCCACCGCTGACAGGCCCTGGTCGGACGCCGAACGGATGGTATCGCCAGCCAGTATGCCCAGCCCCCCGGCGTATGTGGGAATTGCGGGGTCTAGAAACAATTCCATTGAAAAATAGGCGAACGTTAAATTTTCCACTTATCGCTACAATATTACTCGTCAAGCGACAAAATTGCAAGCGGCTGACCCGGCTGCCTCTTTTTATCTCAAGGTTGGGATTTGGGTTACTTAAGCACGAAGTCTTTATATTTCTCTATGTAGGGGAGAAGTCCACCTTCATTCAGGATGCCCAGCATTATCTCAGGCATCTTGCTGAAAGCAAGCTCCGTACCGTTGGTCAGATTCTTGACTTTACCTGCTTCCAGGTCTACCTCAAGCTCGTCGCCTTCCTTGATACTATCCGTGTTGCAGATAAGCACGGGCAGTCCGACGTTGATGGCGTTGCGGAAGAAGATGCGGGCCGATGATTTGGCCAGGATGGCGCTGACACCGGCCATTTTGATGACTATAGGGGCGTGTTCCCGGCTCGAGCCGAGTCCGAAGTTCTTACCGCCGACGACGAAATCACCCTTTTTTACCCGCTTGGCAAATGTGGGGTCGGCGTCCTCAAGGACATGCTTGGCCAGTTCCGGCAGGTTGCTGCGCAGAGACAAATACTTGCCCGGAATGATATGGTCTGTGGAGATGCCGTCTCCGAACTTAAACGCTTTGCCTTTTAACATATTAAATCCTATCCCCTTTAGTCCCCTTCCCTTTATTAAAGGGAAGGGGAAAAGATTTGTCAGAGGGGGCGAAGCCCCTCTCACTCCCCGTTATTTTGCCAGCAGGTTTTCTATCGGTGAGAATTCCTTGTTTATCTCGATAGGCTCTTCGTGGAAATTTTCTTTTTTATAATACACTTTGTAAGCGCCTGCGTCACTTTTGGAGGTGATGATTCTGTAATTATCGTCTATGATTTCGATGGCGCAGCAATTATCGAGAGCAATCCCGATTCCAGATGTTTTCTTCATCAATTCTCTTAGATGCGGCCTTCTATCAGCTTCGGTATGATAGTGCGGGCAGCATAGAGCATTTATGAAGTTTAGCGTTCTAACCTTAATCAAACCGGCCTCCGGGTTGGCGTATTTTCTGGAATCGGAGCTGCCGTATTTGAACCAGCAGATTGCCCCGGCGCTTAAACCCGATAAAACGATATTTCTTTTATACGCCTTCTCCAGAATCGCGTCCACGCCAAGCTTTCTCCAGGCAATCATCATTTTTAGCGTATTTCCGCCGCCGACATAGATAATGTCTGACGAAAGTATTTTGTCTTCAATTTCTTTTCCGGAGGGTTTGTTTGCCAGCAGGTAAAGGACATCCGTTTTGCAGTCCAGGCTAGTGCCGAAATGCTTTTTCACCGCGTCATAATATGTTTCGGAATCAGAGCTTGCCGTCGGGATAAAAAGTAGTTTGGGCTTTGATTTGCCTGATAATCTGATTATTTCCTGGTCGATTTCGGTGGTTTCAACCGGATAACCCCGTCTGCCGATTTCCCCTCCGCCGATAGCAACTATCTTCCCCATATCTAAAAATTCCTAAATTCTAAGCTCTAAACTCTAAACAAGTTCAAATTTCAAAGCCCAAATGTCAAAAGAAGCTCAAAATCAAAATGGCTAAGATAAAGTTTCTGGTATTTGGGATTTTGGATTCTTACAAGAACTCCCTGGGGTCGGTTATTTCCCCGCGGATGGCTGAGGCGGCAGCGGTGGCCGGGCTGGCCAGGTAAATGAATGATTCCGGGTTGCCCATCCGCCCCTTGAAGTTGCGGTTAGCCGTGGACAGGCATACCTCCCCGTTCCCCAGGACTCCCATGTGAACGCCGAGGCAGCCGGTGCATCCGGGAGGAACGATGGCCGCCCCCGCTTCCATCAGGGTGCTGATATAGCCGGCTTTGATTGCGTCCAGCATCACTTCCCGGGAAGCCGGACCCACTACCAGACGGGTGTGGGGGTTTCGTTTTTTGCCCTTGAGAATGCCAGCGGCAATAGCAAGGTCATCCAGGCGGGCGTTGGTGCAGGTGCCGATGAAAACCTGGTCGATGTGCGTTCCTTTGAGGTCTTTAGCCAGAGCGGTATTGTCTACGGTATGGGGTTTTGCCACGGTAGGCTCAAGCATGGCCGCATTTATCTCGATTGTCCCTTCGTAATGCGCATCAGAGTCGGCTTTCATGGGCTTGTAGTCCTTACCTCTGCCCCGGCTTTCAAGGTAGCTCTTGGTGACGGCGTCAGAGGGGAAAAGTCCGACTTTGGCGCCCGCCTCTACGGCCATGTTGGCAATGGTCAGCCGGCCGGACATCGGCAGGGTATCCATTGTTTCGCCGCCGAACTCCAGCGACTGGTATGTAGCGCCGTCGGCCCCGATGCGCCCAATGAGGTTAAGGATGACGTCCTTGGCATAGACGCCTTTGGGCAGGCGTCCGTTCACTACTATCTTGAGTGTCTCAGGCACGCGGAGCCACGTTTTACCCAGTATCATTGCGATGGCCGTATCTGTCGAGCCCATTCCGGTGGCAAAGGAGCACAGGGCGCCGCCGGTTACGGTATGGGAGTCAGCCCCGACAATCACGTCCCCCGGCCTCGCCCAGTCCTCGGCGACGAGCTGGTGGCAGATGCCCTCCCCGATATCGCTCAAGACTATGCCCGTTTCCCCGGCGAACTTTCTCATAAACATATGGTCGTTGGAAAGCTCTTTGGCCGGGCTGGGGGCGGAGTGGTCGATGAACATGATAGTCCTGTCTTTATTGTAAACGGTTTTGACGCTGGACTCATTGAATTGCCTGATTGTCAGCGGGCCGGTGCTATCGGAAGCAAAGACCAGGTCAACACTGACGACCACGATTTCGCCGGCACGGGCCTCCGTGTCAGACTTGGCGGTAAGAATTTTCTCTGCAAGCGTTTGTTTCATACCAATTAATATAGCAGAAGGTGTGAGGGGTTGTCATCTATTCAATCGTCTTTCGGTGAGCTATTTGTTTGGCATTTTCCGGGTATAACCTCCAACTCGGTAAACCAGAATCGAGTAAGCGGTCATATGCGTTTCTACAAACAGAATTACTTGCAGAAAGAACTACGAAGCATGCATGAGACACGTACGCGAAGGCGCAAAGATCATGTGATTGAAAGTAGTTTAGCTTCTTTTCGATTGACTGGTTCTCTTTACCACGTTGAACGCTTTGGTCAAAAACAAGCAGTAGTCTTTCTGGACTCTGTTTGCATAACCTGACTAATTCCTCACCAAACACATATTTATTCCGCTTAACAGAATTAGTAGGTTCTAATTTTATTCCAGTATCGGGGTCGATAAAGATATGTCGATGATGCTCTGAAGCAGCTAAATGTTTAGTACGATTTGTAGAAGCAGTGATAATGTTTGTTGAAATAACTTGAATATCTATAAACCGCTCAAATGCCTTAATTCTATCAGGGCTAATCTCATCACTAAACATAGGGAATGCCACCCATTTTGCATCGGGTGCCAATGATTGAATCATGAATTTTTTTACGATGTCATATGAATCGCCAATAAAAGCATTTTTCATGGCATTACCCACAATTCCTGCCATCCGACAAATTTCGGAATGTCTGCCACCTCGAAACATTAGGGCACTATCTCTTATTCGGCAATGGCTACCGACTCTATTTCCACCAGCGCATTCATGGGCAGATTGGCTACCTGGACAGTAGAACGGGCCGGGGGATCCTGAGTGAAGAACTCTTTATAGACGCCGTTCATTTTGCCAAAATGCTGGATGTCTTTTAAGAATACGGTGGTTTTAACAACATCGGAGAGGGATAGACCGGCTGTTGCCAGAACGGCCTTGATGTTGCTGATTACCTGATGGGTTTGAGCCTCGATATCTTCTCCAACGATGGCGCCGGTCTTGGGGTCGAGGGGAAGCTGGCCGGAAAGGAAGAGGAAGTTGCCTGCCCGGATTGCCTGGGAATAGGGGCCGACGGCGGGGGGCGCTGTATTAGTTGAAATTACTTTTTTAGTTGGCATTATTGTTTTCTCCTGGAATAAATTGTTGGCTTATTATCCTCTAATAATGAGAGGAGTGTCAATGGATTTGGCTAAAGGCAAAATCCCCCTTAATCCCCCTTTACGAAAGTGGGATACCTAACAGCGAACCAAGCAAATTGCCAGGCATCTCCCTTTGGAAAAGGGAGAATGAGAGGGATTTCGTTCCTGGATACCGACTTTCGTCGGTATGGACGTTTGAAATATGTCTCCTATTATGAGATATTAGGATTACAAGCAATATGGAATTCTTAACGGTATTCCTCATCGCCCTCGGCCTGGCCGCGGATTGTTTTGTCGTTGCCCTCGGCGGCAGCATCTCCAGGAGAAATCTCACCTTCTTCCAGATAGGTCGAGTCTCTCTATCATTCGGTGTCTTCCAGGGTTTAATGCCGGTCATAGGCTGGCTGGCGGGGCTGACTGTTGTCAACCTGGTGGCTGACTACGATCACTGGGTGGCTCTGGCTTTACTGGGATTTGTCGGCGGGAAAATGGTCTGGGGGTCTCGCCGTTCTGAGGGAGGCCAAAGTGAAGACGCCGATATTACCCGGGGATGGCTGCTTTTGACCTTATCGATCGCCACCAGTATCGATGCCCTGGCAGTCGGCTTAACCTTCGCCTTCGTAAAGGTGAACATCCTGTTAGCTGGTTTGACTATCGGCATAGTTGCCTTTGTTGGGACTGCTATTGGCTTTTTGCTAGGCAAGAAAGCCCACCACCTCATCGGCAAGCGGGCTGAGATAATCGGCGGGCTGATTCTCATCGGCATCGGGGTCAAGATAGTCCTGGAACACGTTTTGTAATTCTAGCGTCATTGCGGGTGAAAAGTGATGGACGAGGGTGAACCCCTCACCTTAATCCTCTCCCGCAAGGGGAGAGGAAACTTTCCGTCTAAGTTTGCTTACCGGGACTCGCAATGACAACGTGTTTAGGGGGACGCCTTGCTTCAGCAAGGCGTCCCCCTGATGGACTTATGGACAAATTGCTAATACAGCCGTATTAAAGGTAAAATAGGTTATGACAGAACAAATTACCAAGCTACCTCTATTCCCAGCCGGTTCGAGCGTCGATAGCAAGAATCACCTGGTGATTGGCGGCTGCGATACGGTCGCGCTGGCGGCTGACTTCGGCACGCCGCTATATGTTTTTGATGAAGCCTCGCTGCACAGCAAAGCAGCCGAGTACAAGGATGAGTTCAGGCGGCGATATGCCGATACCACCATCAACTATTCCTGCAAGGCTTTTATCAACAAGACTCTGCTGAAGCTCTTTATGGATGAAGGGCTGGGGCTGGATACCGTCTCCGGCGGGGAGATTGGATACGCTCTAGCGGCCGGTTTCCCGGCTAACCGGATTGATTTTCCCGGCAACAATAAATCAGCCGAAGAGCTATCTCTGGCTCTGGAGTTCGGAGTTCGTCACATCATTGTGGATAACTTTCACGAGCTTGAAATGCTGGGCGAAATAGCCGCTAAGAAGAAACTGAGACCGAACATACTGTTGCGCATTTCTCCTGGGATTGACCCGCATACCCATGAGTATCTTACTACCGGCAACATCGATAGCAAGTTCGGTATTCCTATGGTGTTTGCAGAAAAGGCATTATCTATGGCTATGGCTATGCCGTCAGTTAATCTGGTTGGTCTGCACTTCCACATCGGCTCTCAGCTTACCGGGATTAAACCATACTTGCAGTCTATCGAATTCATTCTCAATTTCGCCGCTGAGATGAAGAAAAAATACAAATTCGAGTTGAAGGAATTGAGCGTCGGCGGCGGCTTTGCCGTCCAGTATGTTCTTGAAGCCCCGGCGCCTCCTGCCTCATTCTACGCTGAAGGGATAACTTCTAAAATAATAGCGAAGTGTAAAGAGCTGAAGATGGCGCTGCCGCGACTTATCATCGAGCCGGGACGGTCGATGGTGGCCCGGGCAGGCGTAGCTTTCTACACGGCCGGGGTGGTTAAGGACATACCCGGCGTCAGAACGTATGTCTCTGTGGATGGCGGCATGGCGGATAATATCCGCCCCGCTCTTTACCAGGCTAAACAGGATGCTGTGGTCGCCAACAAGATGAAAGAAAAGGTCGGTGGTAAGGTCACTATCGCCGGTAAATTCTGCGAATCAGGGGATATCTTAATCAGTGACATTGCTTTGCCGCCGGTTGCGGCAGGAGACATTATCGCCGTGGCCGGCTGCGGGGCTTACTGCATCCCGGAGGCGATGAACTATAACGGCTCATTCAGACCGGCCATTGTCATGGTTAAAGACGGCAAAGCGCGGCTTATCCGGCGCCGGGAAACCCTCGAAGACCTGATAAGGTGCGACGTAGAGTAAATGGAATTATTGCAGATAAACTTAGTGAAGGTAGCACAGGCGTCCCCGCCTGTGCAGTGGTTGCAGGCGGGGACGCCTGCAATACCAGTGCTCTCAGGGGGATAGGATAATTTTTAATGCAATCGGGCAAACCAGGGCGGTATCCTTGCTTCAGCGCAGCCTGGAGGCGGGTTCACTTGCTCACGCTTATCTCTTTGCCGGTCCCGCCCACGTCGGCAAGATGACCCTGGCACTGAACCTGGCTCAGGCGCTGAATTGTGAACAAACCAATTCGCCTTGCGGCGAATGTCCGTCCTGTCAAAAAATAGCCGGGGGCAAACACGCCGATGTCCAGGTGATGACCCTGAATGGCGAAACTTCTGAGGAAAACCGGACTAAGATTAGTGTTGAGCAGATTGAGAAGCTGCAGCACTCGGTCAGTCTCCCTCCATTCGAAGGCAAATACAAGGTATTTATCATCGATGGCGCTGAGTATTTTTCCACCGGGGCCGCCAACCGGCTGCTGAAAACGCTGGAAGAGCCTGTGGGCAAAGTAGTATTTATTTTGCTGGCTGTGGATGAGAAGCTGCTGCTGCCTACTATCGTTTCCCGCTGCCAGCGTCTGGAACTGTTCCTGATGCCCTCTATTCAGATAGAAGCCGCCCTTAAAACAAAATGGAGCATTGAGCCGGAAAAGGCCAAACTCCTCTCACGGCTGTCTCACGGTTGCCTGGGTTGGGCGGTCTCTTCTGCCTGTGATGACAGCCTGGTGCAACAACGCGCCGAGTCGCTGGAGAGGCTGATTGACATAATTACAGCCGATAGTGAGGAACGTTTTGCCTTGGCTTCTCAGATGGCCACCCAGTTCGGCCAGAACCGGGGACTGATTTATGCTAGACTGGACTTGTGGCTCGATTGGTGGCGTGACCTGCTGATGATGAAGGTTGGTTCGGAGGACAGCCTGACCAATATCGACAGGCTTGACGCTCTCTCTGAAATGGCGGGAGGGTTGAGCCTCAGTCAGATAAGGGCTTTTATCCGGAGTATCCATTCAGCCGGCGAGCAGCTCAGGCAAAATGCCAACTCGCGTCTGGTAATGGAAGTATTGATGCTGGATATACCGGAAGTAAGACAAAATGAGGTCACTTCCGTTTGATAAGGAAGAGATGAGGTAAATTATGGCTCAGATAGTTGGAATACGGTTCAAAAAGGTCGGTAAGGTTTATGATTTTGACACGGCCGGCATTGAACTGGCAGTCAATGACCATGTGGTAGTTGAGACAGCCCAGGGTTTGGAGATTGGGCAGGTGGCTGTCGCTCCCAAGCAGGTTCCGGACGGTGAAATGAAGGCAGTGCTTATCCCTAAGACAACGCCTGTCACTGAGGCGGCTGAGACAACCGATGTCTCTGAAACCGAGCCGGAGGCGCTAAAACATGAAACTCCTGAAGAGCCTCAGACGGCGCTAAAGCCGGTGCTGCGCAAGGCGACGCCTGAAGATATTCAACGCTGTCAGGAGCTAGAGCTTAAGGAGAAAGACTCTCTGGAAGAAGCCGGCAACCTCATCGAAAAACTGAGGCTGCCCATGAAACTGCTCTCCGCCGAGTATAGCCTGGACGGCCAGCGTCTTACAATTTACTTTAGCTCCGTCGATAGGGTGGATTTTCGTGAGCTGGTGCGTGATTTAGGCCGCCGCCTCAAGGTGCGTGTAGAGATGCGGCAGACCGGACCCCGTGATGAAGCCAGGATAGTGGGCGGCTGCGGGCGGTGCGGCCGGCCTCTGTGCTGCGCCACTTTCTTAACCGAGTTCGCTCCCGTAGCCATGAAAATGGCCAAGGAGCAGGGTTTGCCCCTTAACCCGATGAAAATATCCGGTGTTTGCGGTCGCCTGATGTGCTGTCTGGGCTATGAGAATGAGAATTACCGCGCCATGCGGAGTAAATTGCCCCGCAACGGTCAGTGGGTATCTACCGCCCAGGGGACGGCTAAAGTCGTCGACAGTAACCCTCTCAAACAGACAGTGCAGGTTGAACTGGAGAGCCGTGCGAGGGTAGAATTCCCCGTCACTGAGATTACTGTTGTGAACAGGCCTGAAAACAGGCCTGAAAACAGACCCGAGATCAAACCATTGGAAAGACCCAGGAGAGATAACCGGACAGGCGGTCAAGCTCGTCAGAACAGGCCACCGGATGCACCTCGAAGGGAAAACCAGACAGGTGGTCAAGCTCCCGTTAAATAGTCGACTAGATTCACCCGAAGGGGGATAAAATTAGTGGGAAACCCCCTGATACCATCATTCGCCGAAGAAAAAATACTTCAGGCGCAAGGCTACCGCCTTATCGCCGGAATCGATGAGGTCGGGCGGGGCGCCTTGGCCGGCCCGGTAGCCGCAGCCGCCGTGATACTTCCTCCGCGAGTCCGGACGGGCTGGGTAAAGCTGGTCAGGGACAGCAAGCAGTTGACGCCCGAAAAGCGGGAGGTCTTATCCCGGCAAATTCATAAAGTCGCTATCGCCATAGGCATCGGCTTCGTTTCTTCCGAAGTAATAGACAAACGCGGTATCGTTAAAGCAACTCACCTGGCTATGAGACTGGCCATTAAGCAGCTTTCACCCCCGGCCGAGACCCTTCTCATCGATTACCTTCACCTACCAGGCGTCAAACTGCCCCAAAAAGGGGTTAAGGATGGAGACAGCCTTTGCATCTCGATAGCTTGCGCTTCGATTGTCGCCAAAGTAGCCAGAGACAACCTGATGGTCGAAATGGATAAGACTTATTCCGGATACGGGCTGGCCGGTCATAAAGGCTACGGCACTGACGAGCACGTGGCTTGTCTATCAAGACTGGGGCCGTGCCCCATTCACCGCCGCTCCTTTAACCCGGTCAGGCAGATGGCAGGGGAGAAATAGGAAGTTTTAATGGGGTGTTTGCCATTAATTACCAGGTTCTCTACGCCCATTCCTTTTTGGTTTCGTCGCGCTTTGCAAGGGCGGAAAATATTTTTTATTTAGAGCGATAAAACATATTGTTTTTACGACCGACAATAGTGTAAAATTTACATAATCAACAATACTACCCGAGGGTTGAATAAAATATCCTGAGTAGACCCCGAAAGAGCCACCGGAGGGTATCAATGACGGATACGGATAGCGAAAATCCGAAACGGGATTGGCCGGCAACGATGAAGTTACATCCATCGGCGCGAACGGCAACCATGCTGGTCCTCATCACACTGGGATACTTTGTTTTTGCTCGATTGGGATTATTATTCGTCATTAATCCCGAAGGTTTCTCCTCTTTTTGGCCGGCAAGTGGTTTCGGCCTGGCTGTGCTGTTACTCAACCGTTACCGTGCCTGGCCTGGGATTATGCTGGCAATTTTCGCAGGCGCTTCTCTTGCCCACGTTCTTAGCGGGTTTGACATCGGGCTGAGTCTCGGATTTGCAGGTGTGAATGCTGCTGAGGCGCTTCTCGCCGCCTTCGTTTTGGTCAGGTATCGCCATGGTGAGCCAATCAGATTTACCAGAATCGGAGAAGTTATCGGACTGATAGCCGGAGGGGTGATAGTCAGCCTTGGCATCACCGCTTTGTTAGGTGCGGCAGTTGCTTATTTTGGTCTAGGCTCATCATTCTGGCCGGCATGGAGGCTCTGGTGGATTTCTGATGGACTGGGAATGCTGCTGGTTACCCCGCTGACCGTATTGTGGACGACTGAGGGGCGTGAAGCCGTGTCCACAATGACACGGCTTATGGTATTGGAGCTTACCGGTGCTTTCGGTTTGATTTTTGCTTATCTCACATATCTGTTTCTTTTTGTACCGCGCGGCATATCCGATGCCTTTGTGTATCTCATTTACCCGCTTATTGTCTTGATTGCGCTTCGGTTTAAACCAATCTGGACAGTTACGGCGTTATCACTTCTGGCAGCGTGGGTCGTTGTTTTGACTCGTCAAGGTTTAGGGCCTTTCCAGGATATAGGTGAGCTTGGGATGCGGAGCGTATTAGTGGCTCAAATATTCCTTGCCGTGGCTGCATCCTTCGGTTTCCTGCTGGCTGAGGTCGTCACCCAGCATAAGGAGACTGAAGCCAGACTCAGGATAGCCGAGGAAAACTTCCGGAATTCTCTCGATGAGTCTCCTATGGGCTGCCGCATCTACTCCCGTGACGGAAGCCTTCTTTATGCAAACAAGGCTCTTTTGGAAATGTATGGGTATGACACGTTTGAAGAATTTAAAACTACTACCAGAGAACAGCGTCTTATTATAGTAAACCAGATTGAATCACCAGAGGACAGTGGTGAGTTTAAAGGACGAAAGTCTGTCCTTTCCCGGTATGAATTAGAAATAATCCGGAAGGACGGTCAAATTCGCTGCCTGTCAGCAATGTCCAAGCCGGTGCTTTGGAACGGCAGACAACAGACGCAGATATTATATCAGGATATTACTGAGCGTAAAAAGGCTGAAGAGCAGCTTCGCATCTCAGAAGAAAAATTCCGCTCCCTTTTCAGGTCCATTCCAGTCCCCACTTACACCTGGATACATCAAGAGGATGATTTTGTGCTGGTAGACTATAACGAGGCTGCCGACCTTCTTACGGAAGGACAGATTGCAAACCTCATCGGAGCTAAAGCTAACGATGTATACCGGGATAATCCTCAGGTTTTAGGCTATCTCAGGCGGTGCTTTCAGGAGAAAGCATCCTTTGAAACTGAGATGGATTACCAATTTGTTGACTCAGGAACGCTTAAAACTCTCAACGTGAAGCATGTTTTCGTGCGCCCGGATTTGATTATGATTCACTCGGAAGACATCACCGAGCGTAAGCTCGCGGAAGAGAGAATTCTGGCGGCAGAACGGAGATACCGTTATCTGTTCGATAATGCTCCCGTCGGCATAGTATCAAGCACCGCCTCCGGTAGTGTAATTGACATAAACAAAATCTTGCTGGAAATGCACGGCTACGATTCGAAAGAAGAATTTCAGAAAACTCCCATCTCCGACCGCTATCACGACCCGAAGGATAGAGAACGGTGGATGAAATTAGCGCAGGAACAGGGTAAGATTGAAGGGTTTGAGGTGCAGTTGAAGCGTAAAGACGGCACGCTCTTCTGGGGCTCTTTCACCAGCTTACCCCAGGAAATCGTATCTGGAGAGCCCCTGATTATCAATGTAGTTCGGGACATCACGGAGCGTAAGCAGGCTGAAGCCATGCTGCAGGAGTCTGAAGAGAAATTCAGGAGTCTGGCGGAACAATCTCCAAATATGGTTTTTATCAACAAAGCTGGAAGAATAGTGTACGTTAATAGTAAATGCGTAGAGATTATGGGCTATGAAGAGGAGGAGTTTTGCGCCCCTGATTTTGACTTCCTGGTTTTGGTTGCTCCCGAGTGCAGAGAACAGATAATGGTAAATTTTAGAAAACACATGAATGGTGAAGAAGTCCAACCGTATGATTATACCCTCGTTACCAAAGGCGGGAAGCGAATCGATGTCATACTGACGACAAAATTAATCGAATATGAAGGAGATAACGCTTTAATTGGGGTTTTTACCGATATTACCGAACGCAAGATGACGGAAGAAGCTCTGAGGGAAATGAATGAAGACCTTAAGGTGGCGCAGCGTTTGACTAAAATCGGCAACTGGAAGTGGAATGTAGTCACAAACGTTGTTCAATGGTCCGAAGAGCTTTGCCGTATTAACGGACACAATCCGGGACTTCCCGTTCCGCCGTTTGGGGAAATGTCGTCATTTTACACGCCTGAAAGCTGGCAACGGCTGAACGAGACCCTGTCAAAGGCCATTGGTAGTGGAGAATCCTATGAAATCGATTTGGATTTAGTACGCCGGGACGGAGCCATAAGAAGAACTCGTTCCCGGGGTGAAGTAGATTATGACGCTAATGGCAAACTTGTCAGCCTGCATGGTACGGTACAGGATGTTACGGAGCAGAAACAAGCCGGAGAGTCATTGGACAAGTTACTGGCGGCGGTCGAAGCATCGGGTGAAGTAATATTTATGACTGACCGGGACGGTATCATCACATATGTCAATCCTGAATTCACCCGGCTTTACGGTTACTTTTTTGAAGAAGTGGTGAACCAGGTCACTCCCCGGATACTCAAAAGCGGCATCGTGGACCAGGATACTTACAGGAATCTCTGGGAAGGCCTGCTTTCCAATGAGATTGTTAATGGGGAGATAGTCAACAGGACAAAGGATGGCAGGCTTGTTACCGTTTGGAGTTCCTGCAACCCAGTTCTGGACAACCACGGTCAGATTACGGGATTCCTGGCGATTCAGAGAGACATGACGGAGCGGAAGAGGTTGCAGGAACAGATTATGGCGCAGGACCGCCTGGCTTCCATAGGTCAGCTCGTGTCGGGTGTAGCTCATGAACTGAATAATCCCATCACCGGAATTGTCCTCTACTCAGAGCTTTTGCAGCAGAAGAGTCTCCCTGATGACGTTACAGATGACCTGAAGGTTATTACCGAGGAGGCCCAGCGCGCTATCGAGATAGTGAGGAATCTGCTTACCTTTGCCCGGAAGCAGCCGGAGGGGAAGGCGAAGGTTCAGATTAACGAGCACATAGAGAGAGTCTTCGCCCTGCGTAATCATGAGCAGAAGGTAAATAATATTCAGGTTAACCTCCGCCTTGACCCTGACCTGCCTGAGATATTTGGGAACAGCACCCAGGTGCAGCAGGTATTTTTCAATATCGTTATCAATGCTGAGCAGGCTATTCTTGGAGTCCGCAATAACGGAGCCCTTACCGTTACCACTGAACGGGTCGGCGATATCGTCAAAGCGAGCTTTAACGATGATGGTTCGGGGATTACTCCGGAGGATATGAAGCGGCTCTTTACTCCGTTTTTTACTACTAAAGAGGTAGGTAAGGGCACGGGTCTGGGGCTGAGCATCTGCCATGGAATCGTTACCGAGCATGGCGGGCTGATATATGCTGAAAGTGAGCCTGGCAAAGGGACTACCTTTATCATCCAATTTCCCAGCTATAAAGAGCCTGTCCAGACCGCCTCATAGAGCTGCCAATACCGAATGTGAACGGACAGATGATGCCCCGCTAATAGCCGGAATCTTCGCGCCATAGATTGCTTCCTCTAATCTCCTGGTGTTATCATACACTCTAATAAACTCCGGCCAGGTAGGGTGATTAGGATTGCTTCTGATATCTATATTTATTTTTGCCTTGCTCGGTTTATGTGTCGGGCGTTTTCTTAACGTCTGCATCGATAGATTACCTCGTAGACAATCTATTATCGCTTTCCCAGCTCATTGTCCTGACTGCAATAACAAGTTGGGAATCCTCGATTTGATTCCGGTGTTGGGTTATCTCATGTCGAAGGGGCGCTGCCGCTATTGCCAGGCGCATAAACCTCTCAGGCCGTTTCTGGTAGAAGGAATAACGGCTCTTCTTTTTGCCCTTCTCTTTTGGAAATTCGGGCTAGGGCTTGAGCTGGGCATGCTTCTGGTTTACGTCAGTCTGTTCATTGTCATCTTTGTTATAGACCTGGAGCGCCAGTTGGTCCTTAACAAGGTTGTCTACGCCGGGATGGTAATTGCCTTCATCCTTTCATTTTTCTGGCCCGGGCTGGGGATGAAAAGCTCGCTGGCGGGGGGAGCTACCGGTCTGGTATTCATGGCAATCGTCGCCGTAATTTCCCGCGGGGGAACGGGGTGGGGCGATGTAAAGCTAGCTGCTCTGGTGGGATTAGCGACCGGGTTTCCTCTGGTTCTTATCGCTTTGGCGTTATCATGTATAGGCGTCGGCCTGGCAGCTCTGGCGCTGCTTGCTCTTAAGATTAAGAAACGCAAAGATTCGATTCCCTTTGCTCCATTCCTGGTTGGCGCAGCTTTGGTTACATTGATTTGGGGCGATGTCATTTACAACCTGTATTTACCCTGACTTCAGGCCTTCTCTTCTGACTTCAGCAGCTTTCTCATGGCTTCACCGCTTCTCTCATGGTTTCATTCATATTAACCTCTCCGTAATAAAACAATAGATTTGCATTGGCTGTTTTGTGACAAAACGGCGATGCCTCCAGACGCAAATACTCACTAACCTGACCCAATCGGCTCACCCCGGCTGTTCCTCCAGACCGACCTTTTTTGTTCAAAGAGGTCAAACAAAAGTGACTGATAATTCCCTGTATCTTGGACGATTAAGACCTTTCAGCAAGTGTGGGTAACTGGCACAATTGAAGTACAAAAAAGTAGCGTAACCGCCTGAAAAAGATTATGGACAAGCAAGGAGAAAAGGGTTAATAAGATGCGTCATCCAGTTTACTGTGAAATAAAAGAGACTCCATATATTCCTGTGGCGGCTGAATTCTCTCTGGCCAGCAAGAAGCCGACATGTGAAAGAACTGGAAATACAGTTGAGAGAGCTGGACAAGGAGGTCTGCTATATGTGATGTAAAGAGGTACAGCCATCATTTGTATCGGGCCGCAGTTAAAATTTGTTCAGAAAAAAATAAAAGGAGTTAAATAATGTACGGAAAAATTTCTAAAATGTTAAAGAGAATTCTTAAGGATCAGAGAGGTATCACCGGTCTGGAAACAGCAATTATCTTGATAGCCTTCGTAACCGTGGCGTCAGTACTTGCCTACAGCGTCCTCTCGGCAGGCATTTTCTCAGCGGAGAGAGGCAAGGAAACCGTCTACGGCGGCTTGAAGGGCGCCCAGAGCACAATGGAGATAAAGGGTTCAGTCATCGGCGTCAGCACTAACCAGACAGAACTCGAGACCATCCAGTTCAGTCTGGGATTGGCCATCGTAGGCTCTAAGGTCGACATGAATACCATGGTTATCAACTACTGGGATGATACTGTTAACTCGGAAAACCTCACCTGGACCAAGACACTTAACTCGACGGAGCGAGGCACGAGTAACATGCTGGAAGGTGATGAGCAGATGGTTATTGACGTTACCATACCGGCTGCGGCCAATATTGCCGAGTACGATACTTTCTATGTCCAGGTTATTCCGGCCAGCGGTTCAAGCCTGACCATCAAGAGGTCCATGCCTGGCTCAATAGATCGCAGATTCGCTCTTGACTAAATGAATTTCTTAAACCAGTCTCTCCCCGGTACCACTGGGCTATGTTTACTTAGCCCAGTGGTACCATCACAAAACGAGCATGAATAGGTGGCGAAAGTGGAACTGAACGACCGTGTAACCCAGCTTGAAGACGAGATAAAAATCCTGAAGGGTGAAATTCAGGCAGTGCTACTTGACCTCAGGGAAAACCTCCTCAACCGCGAGAATCCGTTCACATCAGCATCGTCACCGTCACATAGCAACCAGCCAATCATTATCAATAATCAACAACCGCAAAGTGTGGAAAAGTCAGATGTAGTCGTACAACATGAGAAACCGGATGCAGCTTCTCATGTCACCAAAGAATCACAGGTCAAACCGGAAACGACCGAACTCTCGAAATCAGAAAACGAAAAGAGTCATCTCAAAAGAAGCGACGCAGCTATCCATGAACATGGCAATGGTAAAGATATAGACAGAGAGCGGGGGCTTGCGGAAACCCTTGAAGTCAATATTAATGGGAAAAAGATGTTGGACAGTTCCAATGGAAAGCTGGAGCTGTCCACTATTACTGCCCTGGTACACTGGGGTGAAGCATCGGTGGTCCGGTTGGGCCCGGGCATAACTCAGGCCATCCTGGATGTATCCGAAACGATTGGAGACATGTCCCCTGAACTGAAAACCCTATTGGTCAAGCTCATACATTCTGACCAGCCCCAGCCATGTCGTAAAATCATCCCTCATGATTATCTTAAGTCGGTTATGGAGCTTAATAATATCCTGGGTAGAAACAGCCGGTCTGATTCTCTTCTGTATTCTCTCTACGCTCTCTGCTCAACGCCGGGAGGTAACGGAGATGGATAAGGCAATCGTAACTACCCTGCTGATAATTTGCGGCATGGTTGCTTCTTTAGCCATTTTTAACGGTCTTTTCCCGGCAATAACTCAAAGCAGCAGCGCGGTAGCCAGCGCTTCCAGCCGGCTGAGTGAGCGTATCGAGAGCCGCATCGAAATAATTCAGGTAAGCGCCGATGGCGCTCAAGTAAATGCCTGGGTCAAAAATATAGGTACTGTAACGATAGACAATATCAGCCGGAGCGATATCTTTCTCACTTCAGATAATGATACTTACAGAGTTACCTATGGGGGCAGCACCACTCCTTACTGGGTGTATCAAATAGAGGGAAGTGATACCGAATGGAGTCAGGCAGCTACAATCAAGATAACTATGAACCTGGTATCTTCACTTTCATCAGGGACTTATATTTTAAACGTTGCTATTCCTAACGGAATAAGTAAGAAAACGACTTTTGGGGTACCGTAATTATGGAAACCACTATTGTCTCGCTGGTTTCCACGGGCATGGTTATTATTGCCACTCTGACTATGCTGATTACCTCCTTCAATTCAGCCAGCAACATGGCTGACTCATGGAGAAATATGGAACAACAGGCGAGTGAAATAAGGCGTACGGAAATAACCACAGAACTGCCTTCGGCATATACCGGCGGTAACCTGGTGGTAAACGTGGAAAACGCCGGGCAAATTGATTTTAGCCAATTCTCAGAGTGGGATGTAATAGCGGAGCGCCAGTCCGGTGGCGCTTACCACATTGAATATGTCGACGCTGCGCCAGGCAGTAATCAGTGGACGATGGGAGGCATCTATTTATCAGACAATAGCACATCTGAAATATTTGATTCGGGCATTGTTAATCCTGGCGAGATAATGAAAATAGCCATTAACCTTGTCCCGGCAATGAGTGTTGGCGAGACGACGCGGCTGAGTGTGACCACGCCTAACGGTGTCACGGCGCAATTGCTCGTTACCCGGGCAGCGCCATAGGAGGAAGAAATGCCACTAATATCCACAGACCAGGAAGAACAAGTAACCAAGAAAGCAATCATCTCTACCGGACACGCGGAGATTGATAAGAAGTTAGGCGGGGGCATTCCGGTTGGTTCGCTCATTTTGATCGAGGGGCAATCAGACGCCGGGAAATCAGTACTCACCCAGCAGATAATCTGGGGTTCGTTAAACAATCGGGTTAAAGTGTTGCTATTCACGACAGAGAACACCACCAAGAGCATGGTGCAGCAGATGGATAGCCTTGGGCTTGGTATGCTGAACCATCTGCTGATGGGTTGGTTTAAAATTTTCAATATGAAATCCTCTGAAATCAGACTCGACCCTGAAAAGACGTTTGATATCATATTGGATACAATGGAAAAAGAGAAGGAATTCCAGCTTTGTATCGTTGATTCTCTTACCCCGATTGTTTCCCAGGCTGGAGGTGATCTAACCCTTGCTTTCTTTGAAAAGTGCAAGGCGCTTTGTGATAAGGGAATGACCGTTATCAATGTGGTCCACACATATGCCTTTGAACAGGACTTTTTGATTCGTCTCCGTTCAATTTCCGATGCCCATCTCAAGCTAACAATCGATAAAGCAGGCGATAGACTTGTAAAGATGCTTGAAGTAGCAAAAATAAGAGGCGCTTCTCAGAGTACCGGCAACATACTGGCTTTTGATGTTGAGCCTGAGATAGGAATGAAAATAATGCCCGTTTCCCGGGCAAAGGCTTAGTCCGCAAGTATTTTAAGAATCCGAGGTGTTTAATGGTAACCGTAATGGTGCCTTTCGCTAATGAAGAAGTAAGCGAGAGTGAACAGGAACTGCGTGACAGTGATTTAAGCAAAATGATATCAGAACCACTGAGAGCAGCCTGTGATGCCAATCCGCATCTCTGGCAGTATCTCCGGCTGATACCGATTTCTAAGTTTGGCGTTCCCCAGTTTTGTCCTAAACTGGAGAAACAGATGGGCGATGTCAAAGAGCCAAATTTTATTTATCCGGTAGCTGGTAATTTGTTCGCTCATGTATTAGTAGATTTTAACAATCCTATAAATACCTATATCCCCATTGACCCGACGCTGACTATGGACATAGCAGCGAAGTATTTTGAGGTAGAGCAGAAGTGCATCGAACATGGTGACAGGCTGCCTGAGTTTAACGTTTATGCCGAACATGAAAAACAATTGATGAATTATATCGACATGTTAACGACGACCAACGCTCAACCAGATTCGGTGTCCTGGTTAAACCGCCTCCACATAAAACGCAGGAATCAGAATCAACTGACTAAAGTCTTCACGTCTCCACAGGAACTAGAGGTAATCAAGTATGTCTTTGTGCGTGACAAAATAGGGCTGGGGGCATTAGAGCCTATAGTCCGTGACCATCATATCGAAGATATCAGTTGCTGTGGGGTTGGGCCGGTTTACGTGGAGCACAAAATATTTAAAAGTCTCAAGAGTATCATTACCTTCACCACTCTGGATGAACTCGATGAGTTCGTGCTCAGGATGGGCGAACAGATGAAAAAAAGTTTGTCGTACACCAACGCTATCGCCGATGCTACATTGCCAGGTGGAGCCCGGGTGAATATAGTTTACGGCCGTGACGTTTCAAAACAAGGCTCTAATTTTACTATCCGCCAGTTCAGTCAGGTGCCATTATCTATTTTTGAACTGGTAGATTTTGGAACAATTGACTACATGATGCTGGCTTATCTGGCTTTGATGGTGGGCGATGGGATGAACATCTTTGTCGCCGGGGAGTCGGCTTCCGGCAAAACCAGCCTGCTTAATGCCCTGACTACTTTCATCCAGCCTAATGCCAAGATTATCACTATTGAAGATACTCCGGAGCTGCAGGTGCCCCATGAAAATTGGATAAGAGAAGTAGTGCAGAGCACCCGGGCCAATGATACTAGCGGCGCAGTGACAATGTTCGATTTACTTAAAGCCGCACTCAGGCAGAGGCCGAATGAGATTATAGTCGGAGAAATCCGTGGCCCTGAAGGTAACGTGGCTTTCCAGGCAATGCAAACCGGTCATTCCGTAATGACTACTTTTCATGCAGCCTCGGTAGAAAAGCTGATTCAGCGTCTCACCAGCAATCCGATTAACGTTCCAAAGACATATATAGATAACCTGAATGTAGCTATCTTGATGAGTGCTGTGAAGCTGCCCAATGGCCGGACAGGCAGGAGAATCACCAGCATTAATGAAATCGTAGGCTTTGATTCGGCTACTCAATCCTTCACTATTGTGGAAGCCTTCCGATGGGATGAAGCAACAGACAAGTTTCACTTTTCAGGCAATATGTCCAGTCATCTTCTAGAACATAAGATTGCTCCCAGGCTGGGTTTCGGCGGGAAAAACATGTACAAGGTATATTCCGAGGTAACCCGCCGTGCCACTATATTGGAGAAACTGCACAAGACGCAAGGAGTCACCGGTTTCTATAAGGTACTGGAAGTGCTGGGAAAAGCCCAGAAAGATGGATTATTTTAATAGAAACGGACTGAAAAATGGCAACACTAACCCTGCCCTTTGTATTTGAAACAAATGAAAATGTTACTGAAGCAGAGCTGCTCGCTAGCAACCTGTACAAGGAACTATCACCGCCGATGCAAGAGGTCATCTCAACAAATCCCCACTTGCTGGAATATCTCAGTCTGATACCGATTTCCGAGATTGGCATGCCCACCTATTATCCTACCATATCCAGGAAACTAGGTGATGAGAGAAAGCCTAACCTCATCTATCCAACAAAAAGAAAAGGCGTCTTCATTCATATTCTCTATAATCCCAATGATAACCGCAACAGCTATATACCGGTAGAGCCATGCCTGACCAGAGACTTATCGGAACTGATGGCTAAAACAGACTTAAAACTTTTGCAGCTCCGCCTTAATCTGCCGACTTTAGCCGTTACCGACTCGGTTGAGGAAAAGGAAAGAAAAATATTGAATGTCCTTCTCAAAGTCACCATACTAAATGACGAGTCAGGACCCGGAGCGATATCCAAGTGGATGAAAGACTTGAGACCGGATAGTGGAGTAGTCAATAAAATCAGATTGACCAAGCAGGAGTTAGATGGGATTACATACCTTTTTCTCCGCGACCGCATGGGGCTTGGCGCACTTGAGCCATTAATCTCCGACCCTAATATCGAAGATATCAGTTGTTCAGGCCTGGGGCAGGTTTTTGTTGAGCACAAGATATTTAAGAGCCTGAAAAGCGCTGTAACCTTTTCAAGCATAGATGACCTCGATGAATTCGTTTTGTGGCTATCAGAGCGGATAAAAAAACCGGTTAACTATAAGGTGCCAATCGTCGATGCCACTTTGCCTGACGGTTCACGAATCAATATCGTCTACGGCAAAGAGGTTTCCCGGCGGGGTTCCAATTTTTCCATCCGTAAATTCGCGGGGACTCCGGTATCTATCTTTGAGCTAATAGATTTTCATTCCCTTAATTACCAGATGCTTGCCTATTTAGCACTCTGCGTCGGTAACGGAATGAGCCTTTTTGTCTCCGGAGAAACAGCGTCAGGTAAAACCACATTACTTAATGCCATGACGACCTTTATCCATCCTAATGCCAAGATTGTGAGTATAGAAGACACACCGGAATTACAGGTACCCCACAAGAACTGGATAAGGGAGGTCGTGCAAACGACCAAGGTCGATGATACTAGCGGGGCGGTCAATATGTTCGATTTACTTAAAGCTGCGCTGAGGCAAAGGCCGAACGAAATAATTGTGGGAGAAATACGGGGTCCGGAAGGGAATGTGGCTTTCCAGGCCATGCAAACCGGTCATTCGGTTATGGCTACTTTCCACGCGGCTTCAGTCGAAAAACTGATTCAGCGTATTACAGGTGACCCGATCTCCGTGCCTAAAACATACATTGACAATCTTAACATCGTAATATTTACCAGCATGGTTAAACTGCCAACCGGGAAAATGGGACGACGTATCACTGGAATTAATGAAATCGTGGGGTACGACCCGGCTTTAGACGCGTTCACTTTCGTGGAAAGCTTTCACTGGGATGAGGTCAAAGATACCTTTGAATTTACCGGTTATATGACAAGTTTCATTCTGGAATATAAAATCGCCCCCAGGCTCGGTATCCCAAGTAACAAAAGACAACGGATATATGCCGAAGTGGAGAGAAGAGCCAAGATTCTGGAGAGGATACACAGAGAGCAGAAAATCACTGATTTTTATGAAATCCTGGACGTGCTGGCACAAGCCCAGCGGGAGGGGCTGTTTTAAATGTTTTCTGATTTTTACAAAATCCTGGATGTCGAGGCAAAATCCCAGCGTGAAGGATTGTTTTAGATGCTGCTTGATTTTTTTCTCAAGAAAACGCCCAGTGTCAAGTTAAGGTCCAAATGGTCACCGGACCTTCAAAAGCTGCACATGGATTTTTTATGCCAGTTGACATATATGTCGGTCGTCGCTGCTTCCGGCGCCACAGTAGCTGAGATATTTTACCGTTCAGCCCGACTGCCTTATATTCCAGCGCGTTATTTCCAGAGAATTAACTTTGTGGCGCGAGCCTTTAACCATGCTTACTCCGAGGCCTGCCGGATAGTAGGAGAATCAACCAAGGAAGCGGATGTCAAAGCCTTTCTGCTGCGTATGGCCGGCACTCTGGCCACTGGCGAAAGCATTGTCAACTTCTTATCCAGGGAGGCTGAAGTAGCCTCACAAGTATATAGTAATCATTACGAGGGGAGTGTGGAGGTTCTTAAAAAATGGGCTGATGCTTATGTCGCACTGATTATGACATCGGCGATAGTAACGGTGATGGCAGTAGTTACCATGATAATCGGCACGGTGACTGTAACTTTTATCCTCGGTTTAGGCACATTAACCGTGGTGGTAACTATTTCCGGAGTCTGGTTGATGTACAGCGCAGCTCCCAGGGAGTCAACGACACATTCTTTAACATCCGGCTCTCGTGAGCAGAACATAGGCCGAATATTGGTGCGCTTTGCTCTGCCTCTGGGGGTGATAACATCTCTGGCTGCATTCGTGATGACAAGAGACATTGGATGGAGCATGCTGGTTTCCGGTGGTTTTCTTTTTCCGCTCGGGCTTGTCAGCTTTGTCGACGATATGAAAATAGAAAAGCATGACCTCAGCTTTGCCGGTCTGGTACGTTCCCTGGGTTCTGTCTGTCAGGCAACTAACGTCACGCTTAGTGAAGCCCTGGGACGCCTGGACGCCCGTTCTATGGGCACATTGAAAGAGAATGTGGCCCTGCTTCATACCAGGATATTAGCCGGTATAGAGCCTCGTCTTTGCTGGGAGAGATTAGTAATTGAATCCGGCTCGGAGCAGATAAACCGCGGTGTGCGCATATTTCTTGATAGTCTTGCTCTGGGTACTGGGCCGGGATTCGTTGGTAGCGGAGTCAGCAATTTCATTATGAAGATTGCTCTGCTCAGGGCGAAGAGAAAAGTAGTCGATACGGGATTTATGTGGCTCACAGTTATCATGCATACCGTGCTTACATTCCTGGTAGTCTTTGTGCATTCTACCCTCACTACTTTCGCCGCCACGATTCAGACGATTATGCCGACGGTGGATACGTCAACGTTAGCGCCGGGGATTCCAGCCTTTGGCGTCTACGCTGCTAACTCGGTACAGATGAATATGCTGTACTTTATGGTGGTCGTCGTAGTTACCGTACTTACTATTGCGAACGCTATAGCTATATATGCTTGCAGCGGGGGACACATCTACAAAATTGCCTTTTACCTGGCAATGACTATGATCATCTCAGGACTCGTGATGCTTATTGCTCCGCCAATGGTTAAAACGATGTTCTCGGTATTTGCGTAAGGGAGGCAAGAATGACTATCAATAACGTATTTAACACTGTTATGGGAATGTTTATCGGAATTGTTATCCTCTCGGCATTGGTCGCCCTGACCACGACTCTTTACGTTAAAAAGAGTCCGGCGGGAACGAAATCTCCGGCGCCAGGTATGTCTAATCCTGTTCGCGATGTCGGGGCGGGAAACAAGAGGGCTGGAATTATTTCCCGTGTGCTCGGCCTGCCGATACCGGCAAAATTCATGTCACTTGTTAAGCGGCTTAAAACACCCGCTCCGGTGCCTGAACCCGTGTTTAATCCGGCCAGGATAATAGCGCCGGCCGCTGTCCCACCGGTTAGCGCTCCCGTATCAAATACTGATATTACTGAAAATGCTGGGGGAAACTCTCAGCCTCGCATAGAGACTGTGAATAATCCTGCAGGCAGTAAATCTTTGCCTTCTACTGAGACAGAGAATAACACAACCTGGGGAAAATCACCGGTGGGCACAGAGATGGTGAATAATCCGGCAGGTGGGAAAGCCCTGCCTGGCACAGAGACTTTCAATAATACTGGAGACGCGGGAAAATCTCTGCCGGGCGCGGAGATGGTTAATAACTCAGGAGCGGGACAATCTCTATCTCGCGTAGAGACCGTGAGCGCTTCAGCAAAACAAAATGGCATCGATGCATCCAAGACGGAAAACAAGTCTATAACACCAGTGGTGTCGGTGACGTCACCTGAACCCAAAGCCCAGTCTGAAGTTCGTGTGAAGGATATTCCCAAGGAATCAGCATCGCCTCAGGCGACAGACCCGACTTCTCATGGAACTTCTGAAACGAATGATAACAAGAGCAAGAGTTCTGGAGGAACGGAACCGGAAAAGGCTAGTGGCTCGGTGTTTGACATATTTAAAAATGTGGCAGTCGAAGAGAGCGACTCAAGTAAATTTGCTGCCAATGTGGATAATGTGGATATCAACGACCTTAAGAGCCTTGTCGGCCAGCTTAATGGTGGGCGTAAACGGTAACACAGTAGTCTCGGCGGTCGATTGCCATTACCTCACGCAGTTTGCCTGGTTTCGGCACGGGGCGGCTATTTTATCAGCCATTTGTGTTAGCGGCACGATATTTTCCAGGACGCCGGGTTCGAAAGCGCTCCGCGGTATTCCAGAGTCTACACAGCAGCCTTTATTCTGAGAGATGAATTACGGCTTGGAGGTGGGCATCTGAGGACTAACTGGCTTTCCTGTTTTCCGGGGCGCCGTTTTAAGTCGTCCCTGTTTATATCGGCCGCGAGTATTATCTTGGTGATAAGGTCATTCCGGCTTCCAAAAGACCCGGCCGGCTTTGCCGGTGAGACCTTCAGAAAAAAGTCTACTGCACCGGTTTCCAGTGCCCGGAGGGTGTTTTCCCTTCCCTTACAGGTTAAACTACTTGCCATTATAACTGGAGTCGGCGCTTCCTTCATTATGGCTTCTAAAGCTTCTAAACCACTCATCCGCGGCATTTCAACGTCCAGAGTAATGACATCAGGTTTTAGTTCCCTCACCAGCTCCAGCGCTTGAATGCCGTCCTGGGCAAAACCGACGATTTCTATTTCGGGGCATGCGCTTACTAACTTTAATATGGCGCACCGGGCAAAGGCGGAATCGTCTACAACGAGTAACCTTATCATTTTATCTTCCTTTTGAGGCAGGGTTGAGTTTCTTATCAGATTTAGTGACTGGAGTATCCGTATTACTTATCATCTAGCTTGCCATCGATGTGCTTGTCAGCATTGCCATCAAAAATTCCTTCTCAGGGATGACCAGAAACCTCCCATTAATCTGCCGGTCACAGGTCCCGAAAACAGGTTCCACTACTAATACATCATCGTTTTCTCGCATTATTTTGCGCTGAGCGATATCCAGAATAGTCCCGGCCATACCGATCATCACGGCGGGTGGTGATTGAATGAGAGTCATATTGCCGGCATCAGCTATTGCATTAATAAATGAGGAAGCGGTAATGTCTCCCATTTCTCCTATAACAGACTGCTCCATCTCTCCAAGTTCATTGGTGGTGTTGGGTGGTAGTCCAATGTGCATATCAATCAGTTCATAGGCTAGTCCGGGGTCATGAGCCAGCATCAGTCGGCCGGTGGCATCTCCGCTTATTGTAAGATAGATGCCGACTGCCATACTCTCAGGTCCGCCCAGCAGACCAATAGCATCTTTCACCGCTATCTGTTTGAGGCTCAGGCTGGATACCGTGAGCTCACACCCAATCATCGAGGACAGACCATGCATGGCGCTCCCAATTCCCTCACTGACCAACCATGTCCAGACTGCCGTCTCCTCTCTTGTAAGTAACCGCTGCTGTTGCATCCTGTAACTCCTTCCCTCTCTTTTTATGTTGGTTCCTGTAAATATTCTCGTATATTCGCAGGTTAAACATAAGGTCTCAAAGGCCAATAAGGAAGGTCTGGTGAGATAAATTTCTCTTGCTAAGGGAATCTACGCTTATTAGCTGCGGTTCATATTTATGACCCTTTTAGAAGGATTCATTATTGATGTAGACGCTCACTTTGTTATCCATAAATATTTTGTATATGTGTTATTTTGCCACTTGGAGGTTACCAGACTAAGGTTCGGTAATCTCATTGTGTTGATACGGAAAGGTCTACTTAGATGGGACAAAAGGGGTCATTGAAGAGAGCGGGTGGCTTTAATGGATTAGGAGAGCAGGATATTTGAACCGGGGTATAATTCTTGGTTAGTGAAAAAGCGAGGTTAGTTTGGGGCAAAATTCAGGAGTGAAGAAATCGCAACGGGATCAAGCGCCGAGAATCAGGCTAAGATTCCAGGTAAGAACGGCCCCATAGAAAACTGAAACACTCGCTGCGGTTATCCCGGCGAGCCGCGGGAAACGGCGCGCTAACAGCCACAAGACCAGTCCGCAGAGAAACGCGCCGGCTATCGTAATCAAGAGGAAACGGCCATCAACAACTATTTTTGCTACCAGTTTGTTACCTTCTTGAACCACACCCTGTCTGACAAAATGGTCGGTCAACACCCCGTCCGTAATCTTGAGACCGCTCATTAAAGCTAACAGATACTTCATGTTTCATCCAACCAGTCAGGCTTATTTGGTATTCCAACCGGCATTTTTCAGTAACTCTTTATAAAAGCTTGAAAGCTCTTTATCTTTAAACTGTTCTCCGGCCTCTTGTAAGGGTAATGCCGTGGCAGCTCGGCTTATTTTGCCGAAATCAGGCGCTGGTTGTTCCTGTCCGCTCGCTGGTGTATCCAGGGCATAGTCCTGCATCAGTTTCCTGTAATACCTGGCCGTGGACTCATCACTGATACCACTCTCGGCTGATTTTAGAGGCTCGCTCACTTTTTCCCATCCCATGGTGTTGTCGATTTCTGGCTGGCTGGTTGAAGATAGCATGGGGCCGATGACAAATTGACCTATCAATCCCGAAGTCACCAACATCCCTGCTACTATCTTGAACATAGACCTGTCTCCTTGATTGCCGTCCTGATGCCAGGGGAGCGAAATCTGACCCTTTATGGCCGGTATTCCGCCCCATCCAGTTAAAATGATAGCCCAATTGGCTCATCGTGGCAATCCTTTTGGAGCTTCTTTTGGGTCAATTTTGGGTCATCAGGGGATAACGGAGCCGGTTTAGAGTGATATTGAGCGGGGATTGGCTGAATTTGAAGAAGTTTTTCCGGTCGAGTGGAACTGGCCGGATTGAAGACATGTCGAGGGTTTCAGAAAACAAATAAAGAGGGGGAGGATACCTGTTGTGGTATCCTCCCCCTCTTGACGTTATGAAGATATATTAGGTTTTGGAAGTCTCTAGCTTAGAACAGCTTCGACCTTCTGAAGCAAGTCCCGAATACCAAAAGGTTTTGCAAGGTAAGGCAGCTTATTCTTTGCTATGAAAGTCTTGTTGCGGGCGCTGACCAGTTCTCCGCTCATACAGATTACGCGCTGCCGTAAATCAGGAGCTACTTCCTTCAGTTGTTCGTAGAATTCTACACCGTCCATGTGAGGCATCTTGATATCCAGGATGATAAGGTGGAATGTCTGGCGGGCAAGTGTCTTCAGGGCGGTCCGGGCATCCGATGTCACTTCTACGCTGTAGCCTTTGCTGGTTAAGATGCGTTTTATAGCCTCTCTGATGTCCGTCTCATCATCGATTATCAGTATTCTGACCTTGCCGCCGGATGCCTTGAACGGGCTGATTAGTTCCTGTTTAATATGTTTTTTCTGATTCCTGGTCTGAGATGACTCTACCGGCAGTTCAAGAATACATGAAGTCCCGTTAGCCAGTTTGCTTCCGGCGATAAGCCGGCCGCCATGCGCGCTGATGATACCGAATGATATGTTCAAACCGCTTCCACCCTTATTGCTGTTATTCGTAAAAGAAGGCTGAAATATTTTTTCAGGATTCCTGGCTGTTATGCAAGGGGCGTTGTTGTTTTTCTTTACGCGGAGGCCATCCGGAAATCCTGTCTTCATTAACAGGCTGGTTCTGCACTGTGCTTTAGTCATTAACAGCCTGGTGTCGGCGATGACGTTGAGAAGACCTTTTTCCAATTGGTCCAGGATTGGCCTTTTGAGTGCCGTCAGATGAACATTCATTTTCCTGCTCTCTTAACTGGCGTAATAAACAATCAGCCGCTGGTAATCGTTGTATTTCTATCATCGCATGGAGGGTGTTGATGAGTAAGGTCCAGGTGGATAAAAAGGGGTTAGCTATTCAGATAATCTGTCGTTAGCCGGACGAGCCATGGATATTTGCCTCTGTGCTATTGACATGACCAAATCGGATAACCCTGAGCCAGGATAGGTCGGACAGAATTGCGTGCCGGTCCTATCTTAGATAAGATTGTGCTTTACCGCTTCAGAAACCGCCTGGGCGCGGTCTTTCACGCCGAGCTTGTTCAGAGTGTGTCTGATTTCGCGTTTTACGGTAGCCGGGCTAATGAAGAGGTGGCTTGCGATTTCTTTTCCGGTGGCACCTTCGCTGATAGACTTGAGTATCTCGAGCTGCCGCCTTGTCAGCACGGAACCCTGGTTGTTTTGCATAAGCTTGCCTAACCTGCTTACCAGGTCTCTCGTAAGGGACGGAGCTATCGGGCACAAATCGTCACGGACCTGGTGGATTGCCTGGATTATCTGTTCACAATCACTATCTTTGAGCAGGTAGCCTGAAGCGCCTGCTTCAATAGCCTCCCTGACAAAGTCTTCCCCGTACAGGGTCAGCATAAGGATATTGACGCCGGGGGCTCTCTGCTTTATCTCACGGGTAGCGGTAATTCCATCCATGACAGGCATTTTGAGGTCCATGGTAATGACATCAGGTGAGAGAGCGATTGCCTTGGCGACAGCCTCTTGGCCATTGCTGGCCTCTCCGACTATGTTAAGGTCATCATCCTGTTCCAGCATTCGCCGTAGCCCTTCCCGGACGACAGCATGGTCATCAGCTATGACTACCCTGATAGCATTACTTGACGTATGTCCGGCATGACGCACTCCGCTGGCAGGTCTTAAGATTAATCCTGTCTTGTCCATTGTCTTCTCCAAATCATTATACCTTTTGGGTTATCCAGCTCTATTGAATACCATTCTAGCTGTTGCTCATCGGCTGGTGAAGGTCTTAACAGTCCATCAGAGCGCACCAAAAGGGTAAAAATCTATCAGTCTAAATGGAGAAGGGCGTGACCCTGCGGTTTCGAAAGATGGCTGAGGATGATGCTTGTATATTGCGGAATGCTAACCGCAGGAGAAATTAGAAGACATAATATGGCGGAAAAGTAAAAATAACGGGCATTTATCCTTACTGGAAACAGTGACACAGAGATGGAGCTATTCTAAATTCACAGCCGATTTTACGAGTTTGCGTCTCAGGGCGATTGCGACTGCGTGAGCGCGGTCATTCACGCCCAACTTGTCATATATGTGACGTATCTCTCTTTTCACCGTAGAAGGGCTGATAAACAGGCGCTCGCATATTTCGTTGCTGCCTACGCCGTCTGAAATCAAGGTCAGGATTTCCAATTCACGTTCCGAAAGTGTGACACTACTTTGCATCTTGGGCTTGCTGAGATAATTCGTCAATCCGCGGACGAGCAGAGGAGCGATGATGACGAAACCTTCGTGAACTTTATGGATTGCCTGGATTATCTGTTCATAGTCACTATCCTTCAGCAGGTAACCTGAGACACCGGCTTCAAGCGCTTCTTTGACAAAGTCCTCTCCGTAAAGGGTGAGCATCAGCACGTTTACTCCGGGTGCTTTCTGCTTAATTGCACGGGTTGCGGCGATGCCGTCTATGCCCGGCATTTTCAGGTCCATAGTTATTACATCGGGTGAGAGCGCCATAACTTTGCTGACTGCTTCTTCGCCGTTGCCGGCTTCCCCGACTACTTTAATGCTGTCATCACGTTCTATCATCCGTCTCAGGCCTTCCCGCACTACAGCGTGGTCATCCACTAATAGAACTTTGATTTTCTTTTCGTTTGATGTTCCCATCATTTTCTCCCTTTAATCTGAAATGCCTAATTAAGTATCGGTAAAGAAACGCAGACAACGGTCCCGCGGCTCAAACAGCTGTCTATCATCAGGCCGCCGCCAAGCATTTCAACACTATCTTTTATACCGGTAAGCCCCATCCGCCCGGATGATATGGCATTGTTCATAACCTCGTCTACATCAAAACCAAGTCCGTTATCGGTGGCCTTTATTGAAATGGTCGCATCAGAATACTGTAATTCCAGGTTAACCTTACTGGCGCTGGCATGTTTGCAGATATTGGTCAACATTTCCTGTCCTGCCCAGTAAAGGGCGACTTCTAAAGAGGTACTCAGCTTGAACATTTTTCCACGTATGGTGAACCGGCAATCAATGTCTTTCTGCCTGAGAGGGTCGATACTGTTGTTAAGAGCGCCGATTAGCCCCAGTTCTTCCAATGCTATGGGCCTGGAATTGGTAATTACTCTGCGCAGCTCCTGAATGCTGCTCCGGACGGTTTCTTTGATAGTCATAAGGGAAGTTTCCAGTTCCTCATACTGGGCATTGGCAATCAGTGTACGGCACATCTGGATGCCATAATCGGCTGCTACCAGCCATTGGACAACCCCGCCATGTATTTCAACGGCGATGCGGCGGTGCTCCTGCTCTTGAGCCTGATGCAGCTCCATCAGCAATTCCTTGCTATTGTACTTCCTGGTTAACATCTTGGTCATCTGAGCCTAATCCTTAAAAATCAGCGCACTCTGGCGCCTGATGTCACTAAACTCTAGTGATGTCACTCGTTTTATCTCAGCCAGGATTTTGGCGCCGGGGGCTGGTTTGGTAATAATGGCATCAGCCTCAGCGCGAAGCTCGGTTAACTCAGGCTGTTCGTGTGCCTCGGCTCTCGCTGTAAAATATATTACTTTGGTGAGTGGTGAATACTCCCGGATTTCTCTGCATACCTCGCGACCGTTCATGCCGGGCATCATCAGGTCAAGCAGGACAACCAGCGGGTTCTTCCCCATCATGGCTTTGAGAGCACTCTCACCGTCATAGGCTAACAATACATGGTATCCGGCGTTTGTCAGAACCCGGCTGATAGCCCGGGATAGCTTAACCTCATCGTCAACTACCATTATTGTATCTGTTTGTTTTACCATCTTGTGCTCCCATCCATTTTTCACTTTGAGTGACTATTGGTTGACATCGCCTGTATTTTCTGTTCCTCCCTCTAAACTCAGTTGACCTTGTACAAGAGGAAGCTCTACTACGAGTGTGGCCCCGCCCATCTCGTTGTTTTCCGCCCGGATTAGCCCGCCGTGCGCCGTCACGATACCATAGCATACTGACAATCCCAACCCGGTACCTTTCCCTATCCCCTTGGTGGTAAAGAAGGGGTGGAATAGCCTTCGCATGTTTTCTTGTGATATTCCGTTACCGCTATCGGCAATGGACACCCTGGCCCAGTTTTTATCTGCCGCTGTAGTGATAGTAATCTTACCGCCGCCCTTCTCTTTAACAGCGTCTTCAGCATTCAGGATGAGATTCATAAAAACCTGAGCTAACTGGTTACTGTCACCATTTATGATAAGCGTCTCATCAGGCGTATCAAACATAATGCTGATATTATGCACCTTCTGCTCGTAGCTGCGCAACTCCAGTACTTTATTTATCGCGTGGAGCAGATTCAACCGTCGCCGCCGGGGTTGACTGGACCGGGCGTAAGTAAGCAGCTTTGTCATTATCCCGGCTGCCCGCCTTGCTTCTGAGTGTATAACTTTCAAATCCTTTCTTGCTTCTGGCGCAGTATCAAGCGCAAGGAGTAACTCGGAGTAAAGCAAGATGCTGCCCAATGGGTTATTCACTTCATGGGCAATTCCAGCCACCATTTCTCCCAGGGAAGCCATCAGGCTGGCTTCCTGCATCTGCTGCTGATGCCTCTTGGTTTCCGCTATATCTTTCAGTCTGATAACCAGGCCGGACATGTTAGCGCCGTCTGCTCTAATAGGATAGGCGGTCAGTAGATGTTCATTCGGAGAAAAGCAGCCGGTCGCCTTGTTGCATTCCCGCTCTATCTTTTGTTCCCTGTGTCGAATCATAGTAAACGGACAGTTGGATGTCTGATAGTACCTGCAGCCTGCTCCGCCTAGAACGTCGTAGCATTTTTTACCCATGACATCAGCTAAAGATATGTTGAACAGGTGGGCTGCTTCTTCATTCAATCTGCGGACGGTATAGTCGTTATTGATAACAATGATACTGTCTCCGCTTGCGGAGAATATGGCATTCATTTCTGAGTAAGCCTGCAACAGGTTTGCTTCAGCCAGGCGGCTTTCGGTAATGTCCTGATATATGGCCTGAAATTGGACTGTGCCGTTCCATGTCGTTGATTTGCGTGAGACCAACAGATGGCGGATTGCCCCGTCCTTGCGCACGATGCTTATTTGATATTCTGACGGGACAAACTCACCTCTTTTTCTCTTCTCCCGTCGGGTTTGAAACTCGGCATAGCTCTCCGGGGTGTATCGATTTATTGTGGGAATTGCTCTCATCTCATCGATGTTTTCATAACCAAAGAAATCGAGTATCGCCCGGTTGGCATAAAGAAGCTCGCCATCGCCGGTAACGATTCTGATGCCAAGGGGGGATTCATCCATAGACCGCCGGTGGTTTTCCTCTGATTGACTGAGCTTTGCCTGAGCTTGCCTGTCTTCGCTGATATTGTCGAAGATAGCCACAAAATGGTCCTTTGCCGGACTGTGTATAGCAATGTCTAACCACATATTCAGAGGTTTAAAGAACACTTCAAACGAGCTGGATTCACCGGTAGAGGCAACCTTTCCATATATAGGTATTATTTCAGGGTTCATGACCTGGATGTCCGGTATCACTTCCGTAACTTTTTTACCTACAACCATTTCTCTTTTAAGACCTGTCAATCTTTCAAACGAATCGTTAACTTCTAAATAGATGAAATCCACCGGTTTATTCCCGGCGTCGTAGACCATCTTGCAGAAGGCATAACCATTGGTCATATTCTCGAATATAGAGCGGGTTTTATCCTCAGATAGGCGCAGTTCATCGGTTATCAGTTTTTGCCGGGTAATGTCTCTGCCGATGTGAATTATGCTGGATATCTCGCCGTTTTCATCAAATATGGGAGAGCAGGAAATCTCCATCCAGATATTCAGATTAGGCTCGAAAACTTCCGCTGCGCATGGGTTTCGGCTTTCGAGTGTTATTCTCATAGGGCAGTATTTCGGCGGTTTATCCGTACCATGGATTACTTCATAGCAGAATCTGCCGATAAGCTCGTCAGGGGCGCGTTTCATCTTGTCAGCAAAAGCCTTGTTTACCATGATTATCCGGTTTTCTTTGTCATGGATGGAGATAAAATCGGTAACAGAGTCAAAGACCGCCTGCCCTAAATCAACCGGAAGTTTAGCGGTCTTCCTGACTTGCCTTGAATCAACGGGCAGCTTTACCGCCCGCCTGGCTTGAGGGCAGGCGGTTGAAGCGGTTCTTCTCCCTGTTTTCAGCTTTTCCATAATCGTAGCCCCGGATAGTTAAAATTGCACAATCTATTTTTGACGAAACTTTCCAGACAGGGTGTCTACTTCGAAGGACGGCTCCCGATACCTTGATTCTTTTCTATTATTCTAATTATTTTCATGAAACCCAGCATGAATGAGGTGATTACGAGAAACCATGAAGATAGGCCTAGAATCATCAGAAAGTTCACATTGTTAAACTGCTTTGTTATCAGGAGGGTTTGGTCTATGGCGAAAAGCGCCCAGCCCGTTGCCATAACTATCCAGAAGAGCCATCTCTCACCGGTTCTTTTCAGCGTCAAGACATAGCCGAATACGGCCAGGAGGGTGAGTAACCAGCCAAAACCACTGTTCACGGTATAAGTATAATTCAGTTCCATATATTGCCCTCTTGCTCCCTGCTTTATTGTTTGGTTTTTGTTTATTTATGCCGCCTAAGCAGTCAGAACCAAAAGATATTTTTGCATTACCGTTCACATTGAATACATTATTAAAGCTCTCCGGCCAATCGTAAAAGCACCATTCAGTCCGTTCTGATGACCATTTTAGGTCATTTTCTTCCATGTTTATTACTCTGCTGGACGTAACATTATCCTTTTTACCGTGATTAGAAAATTTTATTGTGTAACAGCGATGCGACCGGGGTTAACCGAGCCACTAGCGAATCACCCTAGTTGCTCCCTTTGGTCGTAATAATTGCACTTCTTCGGCGCTTTTTAACGGACTGCTATGACCTTGGGCGGGTTATAAGGTATCACTAGAATTAGAAGTAAAAGTAATAAATATAGTATGAGCGGAGGACGGAATAATGAATGCTTTTGCGAAATTAAATACCCTGATTAGAAAAGAAAGGCAAGGTAAGCATATCCAGATAAGTAAAGAGCTCCTGATAAAAAAAGGGGTAATACGGTATTGAGTCACAGATATTGCAGGTTGGGACTGCATCAGAGGAGACAAATATGGGGTACAACGTATTGAGCAAATCATGCAAACGGTGCGGGGGAGACCTGTTTCTGGAGTGGGGCGCCAGTGACTTACATTATGAATGTATTCAATGTAGCGCAACGGATGAGCGCTACACCCAGCTGATACGCACTAAACTCCTTATCACAGGGGTCGCGTTCAAAGAAAAGATAAAAGATGTAGACGCCTCTCTTTTCACTGTACAGCCGGGTCATCAATAAGTCTGAAAGCTTTTTAGCCGTTTACCAGTGTTCTTGATGTCGGTTGAGACCCGATGAAAAAAGGAGGAACTCAGAATGGGAAGCAAATGGACGGGGATAAAGAGAATCCTGCGGTTTAGTCTTGTGATGGCGCTTATCATGATGTTTGGCATAGGCGGGCTCGCTTTGACGATTCAACCTGGTAACGCAGAAGCGAAAGTTGACGTATTGGTAGCATTCAACAACAAACCAGGCTCGATTGCGGGCGAGCTGATAGAAAATGCAGGTGGTGACATTAATCTTATCTATCATGTCGTCCCCGCCGTAGCGGCATCAGTTCCCAAAAGCAGCCTTAAATCACTGCGCCACAATCCTGAGGTATCATCAATCGAAGAAGACACGCAGGTGCAGATACTCGGGAACGGTCTCTCCCTGAGTCTTGACAAGATTCGTTCGGAAGCGGCGAGCCAGGCTAGTAAGGGCAGCGGGGTCAAGATAGCTGTTCTCGATACCGGCATCGACCTGGACCACCCTGACCTGGCAGTGGCCGGCAGCGTTACTTTTGTCAGCGGGACAACGAGCGGGGACGATGATAACGGGCACGGCACGCTGGTCGCGGGCATCATCGGCGCCCGGGACAATGGCATCGGGGTCACAGGCGTCGCTCCCGGGGCAGCTATTTATTCCGTGAAAGTGCTGGATAAAAACGGCGCCGGGTTAATGAGCTCGATACTGAGCGGCATCCAGTGGGCGCGGGACAACAATATGCAGGTAATAAACCTGAGCTTCGGCGTCTCCATGCAGATGCCTTCCACAATCAAAGACGCCCTGGACAGCGCTTATAATGCAGGTATTGTCATCGTAGCCGGGGCCGGAGACGGCGGCAATGCCGGAGGCACGGGCAACAATGTCTGGTATCCGGCCCGTTATGAATCGGTCATTGCCGTCGGGGCGACTGACAACGCGGGCGTCCGTTACGCCTCTTCCAGCACCGGTTACCAACTGGAAGTGGTGGCGCCCGGGGTCAATATTAACTCCACGGCCATGGGCGGAGGATACGGCAGCATAACCGGGACATCGGCGGCATCATCATATACAGCCGGAGCGGCAGCCCTGCTGATAAGCGCCAACCGGACCAGCAACGTTGATATCCGTCACCGGCTGAGGGACTCGGCGAAAGACCTGGGCGTGGCCGGCTGGGACAGCCAGTACGGCAAGGGTATGGTCAATGCTAATGCCGCAATCAATTTCAGTGAACCGCCGGACAGGACAGCTCCGGTCACTGGTATCTCCCTGAGCGGTACTCTGGGTAATAACGGCTGGTACAGGTCGGATGTGGTGGTCGCTCTTACTGCCGCGGATAAAACAGGCGGCTCAGGTGTAGGAGCAATCAAATACAGCCTGGACGGAGGCAGCGCCTGGCTGACCTACAGCTCACCCCTGACAATCAGCGCTCAGGGCGCTACCCTCATATTAGCCCGCTCCTGGGACAAAGCCGGTAATGACGAGGGGCCTCCGGCCTTCAGAGAAGTCAAAATAGACAAAACGCCGCCCTCTGCCACCACCATCTACCTGTTCGGAACAAAGGGAGGTAACGGCTGGTATACCTCTAATGTGGGCGTGGAGTTTGAAGGGATAGACAATCCGGGCGGCTCAGGAATGGCCGGAATAGAATATAGTCTGAACGGCGGCTCCACCTGGCTGTCTTATTTCTCCCAGGTCAGCGTCACTACCGAGGGCGTCACCACCGTCCTGGCCAGAAACATAGATAATGCAGGCAACATGGAATCACCCCCGGCATCGAAAACTTTTACCGTTGACAAAGCTGCCCCAGTTACCACAATATCCTTGAACGGAACCATGGGTGTTAACGGCTGGTACACATCGGATGTTACCTTAACACTGACGGCAATTGACAGTTCCAGCGGTGTGGCTGCGCTCGAATACAGCCTGAACGGCGGAAGCAACTGGCAGAGTTACGGCTCACCCCCGGTCATTAGCAATGAGGGAGCCACCACGGTCCTGGCCAGAGCGCTGGATAATTCAGGTAAGGTTGGCTCAGCCTCGAAGGATGTAAAGATAGATAAGTCGGCTCCTGTTACAACCATCTCCTTAAGTGGGACTAAGGGTGGTAACGGCTTGTACACATCGGACGTGACAGTAACTCTAACCGCTGCCGATAGCGGCAGTGGTGCAGCAACAACCGAATACAGCCTTAACGGCGGGGGCAACTGGCAGAGTTACGCATTACCTCTGGTTATCAGCGATGAAGGCGCCGCCACTATCTTAGCCAGAACCCGGGACAATGCCGCCAACTTGGAAGCGTCTCCTGTATCCAGCGCGTTCAAACTCGATAAAACAACGCCGGTTGCCGCTACATCATCCAGGAGCATAACTGAGAGTGGCACCGTTAACAAACAGGTGCTTGCAGCCCCCACTTCCTCCAGTGGAGACAACGATAATACCGCCGCCATATCCTTAAAAGGGACCATGGGCAATAATGACTGGTATCTATCGAATGTAACCGTAACACTAACAGCGGTAGACACCGCCAGCGGCGTCCCGGCAATCGAATACAGTCTGAACGAAGGCGGCAACTGGCGCACTTACCGTTTGCCATTCACAGTCAATGACGAAGGTATTACCACCATACTGGCCAGAACCAAAAACAGCGCTGATAATCTGAAAGCCCAACCGGTGTCCAGGGCAATCAAGATTGACAAGACACCACCGGTTTTGCATGAAAGTATCATTCAGCCTAAGATTACCAGCCAGAAGAAGGGCACTATGATCAAACTCAGCTATAACGGCAAGGCTGTGGATAAAGCCTCCGGCCTGGACAAGGTAGATACGGAACTCATCGATGAATACGGCGTACTCAGTCACGGTTTAGGCTCCGGTCTTTCAGGGACAGTAACAGTCGAGGCCTGGAGCGACGGTAATAACAAGAACCGGCGCACATATAAAATACAGTTGACAGCTACCGATATGGCAGGCAACCGGGCAACTATCGATGACGCCGCAACTGTCAGGTAACCTTAATCTGAAACACACCGGCAAATCTGAATCTGAGTCCTCCTCTATTAAAAAATGGAGGAGGACTCATAGGGTTATGGACGCTTACGTATGCTTGAAATATGCTGGGGAACGGATTATTATGTTACTCACAAGGGAATCCGGCGGTAAAATCAGGGATCTCTGCCGTATTTTACACCGGAGGAGCCCATGAATATTACCAATCAAAAATGTCATCCTGTAAATATAGTCCTGGGGCTGGTTATCAGCCTTGTTCTCCTCTTTCCCTCCCAGATTCGTGCTGAGGCAACGGGTAAGGTCTCCATCACGAACAGTGAAGGGAAGCTTCTTCAGTTCACTTCTGCCGGCGATATGCTTGGCTTTGCCGGAGACGGTGTCATTATCGCTTCGGCGCGTCACATGCTGAGGATAGACTTCCTCGATTCTGGAGCCGTTGCGCCTGAAGCGGATGAGACGGCTCAATTGTAAACAATGCTGGAGCGGCCCCACCCCTGGGGCGTGCTACCTACCGGAATGTATGGCCGGGGGTGACGCTGGTCTATGAAGCCAATGCGGAGTCGATCGTAAAGAGCACATCAGGTTGATAGTATCCGGTTGGGCTACAACCGTCCGGTGCAGGTTGATGAAAAAGGTAACCTTCATATTGCCTATGATGACGGCGTAATTGTTGAGGGAGCTCCGGTAGCATGGCAGGAGATTGAAGGCGGCATGAAGCCAGTTATGGCGGGCTATGTAATTCGGGGGGAACGGGAAGTAGGATTTTCTTGGGTGATTATACGCCGGGCTTCCCGGTGGTAATCGACCCGGTGATGACCTGGAATACATTTCTAGGGGGCAGTTCCCTTGCGAATTAGCCTGGTCTGAGATGATTTATCATTCCTCAGTTGATTGAAGCAGGGGTTGGTGACCTTGACTTCCTTAACCTGGCCGTAAGCAGGATGGCCGCCCCGATGGTTATGGTGCCGAGGCAGGTAGTGCCTATCAGCCACCAGTTGAACCATATTTTTTTCTCGGATTTAAATGGTGATGGTGGTTTTACAGCCTGAGTATCACCGATTTTGACCGGGAGCGCATTTTTACCGAGGCTGACGTTCCCGGTTTGACCTGGGGGGCTGGCAATAAAATCCTGGCGTGATAAAGCAGGAGTAGCATTGGCGTTGTCACTCACCGGGACCGGCTTTTTATCTTTGGATTCAGCACTCACTATAATTTCGTTAATCTTATCAGGAGCCGGGAAGGTGATTTTGTTTGTATTATTTGTTTCGTCGGTTTCAGGAATCCTGTCTTCTATATCGGCGACTGCTTTAAAATCAAAGTGGTCTGATGGTGCGATGCAGGTGAAAGCCTTTGTTACGGCGGCGCCCGGCTCTAGTCCTTCAAGATAGTGGTTACCGCGAGGGGAATCATTAATGAAATAGTCAAGAGAAGAATGGTTAGCTTTATAAGTGCCCTGGTTGCTTACGGTTATAGTAAACGTCACACTATCTCCCTGGGATGGGGTTGCCGGCGTCCATGAGGCATCTTTGATTATCAGGTCCGGCGCCAGCACTGTTATACTCGTCGTGAAGACATTGTCGGTCTCATTGCGCTCAGTGACGATTTGACTGGAATCCGCTACCGCTTTAAGTGCGTGTAAGCCTCCACGGGCCTGCCACGCGAGGTTTATGGGCGTAGTTTGGCCGGAGTTCAAAGGACTGACGGACGCAACGCCAAGATAGAAATCATCCATGTAAAAGCTGATGCTTGAAGGTCCTGCGCCACCGCTACCCTGATTCAGGACAGTTGCCGTAAAATCCACTTTTTCCCCAATTACAGGATTCTTCGGAGACCAGGTAATATTTTGGATTAAGAGGTCGGGAGGAAGCGGGTATAGAGGAGAAATCGTGGTGGTATTCATATTATTTGATTCGTCGGACTCAACGATGATATTTTCAGCATCGGCAACTGCTCTGAGTATATGCATGTCCGGCTTGGCCACCCAGGCGTTAAAGGTAGCCGAGACCCTGGCTCCGGCATTTATGCCTCCAATATATGAATAATAATTCAAAGAATCAACGTCGAACTGGAGGAGGGTTACGCCTGAGATATCGGCGTACCCCTGGTTCTTAACGGTCACCGTGAATGTTACGTGCTGTCCCACTAACGGAGCCGAAGGCGACCAGGTAATACTTTCAACGATCAGGTCAGAAACAATAGTTTGCATTGACTCCGTTTTTGAATTATTGGTTTCATCACTTTCCGCAATTCCTCCCAGTGAATCGGCAATAGCCGTAATGGTATGGGGACCGGATTCAATCTTCCACATGACTGTGTTTTGGACTGTGTCATTTGCGCTGAGCGGAGTAATAAACGCTGATGTTAACGGCATGCCGTCAAGATAATAGGTCACCCATGAAGAGTAAGCCGTACCGTTACCCTGGTTTTTGATAGTTGTAATGATTGGCAAGTCCCTGCCTACCGAAAGGTTACCTGTCAACGACCATGAAATGCTCTGAATCACCAGGTCTGGAGTAAGTGTGGAGTATTTAACTGTTTTGGCGTTGTCTGTTTCATCGCTTTCTATCACGTTGTTTAACGCGTCGGCAACCGCCTTTATATCACGCGAGCCTGGTTGGGCTATCCAGGGAAATGAATATGTGGCATTAGCCCCGGCATCCAGTCTTTGACCGCGCTGATAACCTTGAGACGCGCCGCCGATGAGAAAATCGAGAACCGAATAGGGGGCCGGGCCGTTACCTTTATTTTTAATCACCACATTAAAAGAGACTTTTTCCTGTGCTGATGAACTCTGGGGGAGCCAAGTTATCTGACTGACAACCAGGTTTGGGGCTAACACAGAGAAAGCTATTGTCAGGTCGTTATTGGTCTCATTGCTTTCGATAATTCGCTGGTCGGCATCGGCGACCGCTTTGATTATATGGTCACCGGCCTGAGCTTTCCATGTCGCGTTTATAATAATACTCATCCCTGGTTCTACAGCCAAGGCAATGTCAGAAAATATCAGATTGTTGTCAACATAATAGTCGATTTTTGACATTCCAGCGTGTTCATTACCCAGGTTCTTGATAGTCGCTGCGAATGTCAGGGTATCCCCCAGTGACGGATTTTGGGGCGATATATTTATTATCTCGATAATAAGGTCAGGGCCATTGGGTAAAGCGGAAACAAGACCAGTGTATTGTCCCGGGTTGGTTTCTACTGTTCCCCTTTGCGCCATAGCGGTAGAAGCGGAGGCAGAAGCGCTTCCGAATATGGTTATAATCATAAACGGGACAATCAAAGCCCAATATGTGTATCTCATCTTCAAAACCAGCGCCAAATATAATCCGGGACTTATATCAGCTATTATGTGATACAAAGGTGATATGTGTAAGGCATAAAAGGTTCATTCTGCTGAGACAAACAGGCTCGCTCTATATCATACGGCGCTAGAATGGTGCCGGACACCCGGCTCCGGTTAACGGCTACAAGTGTAATTGGCAGTCTGCAATGATAGAATAGAAGCAAACGGTCTCTTACCACCCGGCCAATAATCAATTGTTCCCATATATAAGAGAGGATAGGATTACATAATGCAGCGAAGAAATACAGGTATGCTGGGTGAGAAATATGCCCGTGACTTTCTGAAAAAACGGGGCTACCGTGTTATAGAAACCAATTACCGCTGCCCTCAGGGGGAGATTGACATCGTTGCCCGGCACAAGGACAGCCTGGTCTTTATCGAGGTGCGAACCAAGACCAGCCTTGCGTTCGGTACTCCTGAGGAATCCATCACCCGTGCCAAGCAGAACAGGATGAGGGCGGCTGCATTCCACTACCAGCAAGCCCATGGGGGACTGCCCCAGCTCTGGAGGATCGATGTCGTTGCCATTGAGCTGGATAAAAGCGGTAAGCCTTCCCGCATCGAGCTTATTGAAAATGCCGTCGGCGGTGGTTAGATAAGCAGGGGAGGGAATCCTTAAGGATTCCCTCCCCTTGATTCTTATATAATTTTGAGGGTTAAGTCGATATTACGGTCTTACCTCCAGGCGTCTATGCTGTAGGCAGCGCCATGACCGCCGCCGAACCTTTCGGTGCATGTTTCCTGGCCGTCGCAAACGATGATACAGTTACCATCGGCACTGGGCCCGTTGGTCGGGACCATGTAGTCATCGGAAAGCTCTTTCCAGTGTTTGCCTGATGTTCTTTCTATCCCCATCCAGCCATTCGTGGATTCATCAGGTGTGCCGCGCATGCGGTAGTCTCGTATCGGCTCAAAGCTCTTCTTCCATATATATTCGTAAATGTCACTCTTTGACTTGAAGCCGTAGTCGTACATGTCCTGGGCTATCTGAGGCGGCATAACCATGGTGATAGCGCCTTCCCGGCAAGCAAAAACACCTTTGATGAGAAATTCAATATAGTTGTGCGGCCCGACTATTCCTTTGACGCCGAGATACCGCGCTATGGCTCCGTGGCCTGTCCTCTGAAGTGAGCGGTAGACACCCGGCATATGAATCTGGCCTAGCCCAAAGTGGCTTGGCTGCATGGGCATATACACGTTTTCGTTCTTCTTGAAGCCGAGTTCCTCGTTCAGGCCTTTCCAGCCCTTCGGGAGCCCTTCCGCATACTCGGCAAAGAGGAAGCCGCCGTTAGTCATCGGGTTGCTGTAACTGGTTGTTACTGAAACGCCGGTAACGGTATCCTTGAAGCCGCCCAGGTTACGCCAGAGAAGGGAGCCGACGCGGCCGATGGTCTTGTTGGCAGGGTTGCCGGGGCCGAATCTGCCGTAGCTGACATTCATACCTATCTCTTTGTAGTAGGGGCCGCTGACAATACCGCCTCCGCCGTTACCGCGGGCGCCGCCGGCGCCTGATTCAGCCATGGCAAGTACCAGGGGGAAATATTCAGGTTCGCAGCCTGCCATGACTGCATTGACCGCCACCTGTTCCACGGTAGCCGTCCGGAACATGGGCTGGAAGACTACCAGTTCGCCCTTCTTCCTCATTCCGCGTCCGCCCGGTCCTCCGCCGCCAGGTCCGCGTATTTCCATATCACGCTGTATGGTAATCATTTCATCAGGTTTATGGCTTGTGCCCTTGAGCATCGCCTTGACTCTCTCTTCGGTCGGGATAACTACAGGCATGCCGTCGGTATAGGTGGCGAAAGGAGTATTGAGCAGTCCGGGGATTTTCTCGGTCTTCTTGTAGATTTTCTCAGCTTCTTCCAGGGAGCCTTCGAAGAGGATTCTCGGTTCTTCGGGCGACCACTTGCCTTTTTTCTTTTCTTTCGCCGTTAATGGTTTGGTCAGCGCATCAAGTAGAAGCGGCATAACTTTTTCGGCTTCTTCTACGCCCCCGGGAGAGTTGCGTGAGGCCACAACGTTCCGCATATTGGGAACACCGTATAATTCCATGTGGGCCTTCATTGCGACAGTCTCTTCGTCATAGTTCATGATTACTGTCGGGATTCCTGATTTCTCAAGGTCTACTAGATACGGCAACTGCGCATCAATAGCGCCGTGTCACCAGCAAACACCCAGTATTACCGCGTCAGTAGTCTTCCTCTCTTCTTCGGTCAATTTTACAGGCTGGGGCGTGTAACCCATCTTTCTGGTCCAGTTGACTTCAGGAAACTCACCTTTAAATCGTTTCTCCAGTGGCGCCCAGATATCCAACTCACCGCAGATGCTCAGGTGGATAGTTTTGCCCTTGAGCGTGTCAAGTCGAGGCGCTAGTGGAACCAGGTCCACTGCCTCCTGGATGCCGACGGGGCTGAGACATTTGTAAACCTTTTCTGCCATTTTTCTTCTCCTGCAAATCATTTTACTTGTTAATTTACACCCATTAGTCACCCGTTTGCAAGTTCAATAGCCCATTGACTTTTTAAGTGACTCATCATACCAAATGTAAGTTGCCCAGAAGTCACCAACGAAGTATCCGATAGTGTTTTCCCCCGAGTAGTTCTTTAACCATGGCCACCAGAAGATATACGAAGGGGCGGCGGGGAGCGGTATGGCATAGGCCTGGTCAAGAACATGTTTCATCAGTTCTTTTATCATTCCCATAGACTTGTTCATATCTGTTATAGCGGCCAGCCTGGCCTTGGGCAGCACCTCGTTAATGATACGGTCGTCGATAAGGCTGCCGTTGGCTGCACCGGTCCCTTGCAAAGACGGCGCAAGGTAGAATGTGCCGACAGGCCCCCTGCCGTGGCCGGAGCCAGAGGACAATGCTTCATGCTGTCTCGCCGTAATGATGGCATTTTTGGCGGCAGTTTCCTTAACGTCCAGCACCAGGTCAATGCCTACTTTAGCCCACATACCTTTAACTATGGAGTAGTAGTCGACTTCGGAGGCGGTGAGGAGTATCGAGGTCTTTAAACCGTTCGGGTAGCCAGATTCTTTCAGGAGTTGTTTTGCCTTCTCGGGGTTATAGGTATATAAATCTTTAATTGATGCCGGCATCTCAGGGTCGTCGAGCCCAAGGTAGAGAGCTTCATATCCCCTGGCTTTCTCGTAGGGATAGGTCAGGATTTGCCCGAGACCTCCGTTCCAACCCTGGCGTATTGCTTCAAAGTCCGTAGCCATCATCAATGCCCGGCGCACTCTTATATCGGTAAATGGAGCTTTAGTCGTATTCATATAGGCGGGAGACGAAGAACCAACCGGACCCTCTTTTTCTATTAACTCCGGGGTTGTCTTCCGGAATTGGGCAGCGTCTTCCCATCTGATTGCGCTCATCTGGTCTATCTTGCCTGTTCGCAGAGCAGCCTGCCGGGTAGAAAGGTCAGGTATAACGAGCTTTCTGTAACCGTTAATGTAAGGTACGCGGTTTCCCTTGCCTGGACCTACGGGGTCCTTCCCCCAGTAATTGGGGTTCTTAATCATAATTGCTGCGCTACCAGGTACGTAATCGGTAAGCATAAACGGCCCGCTGCCAACTGAAACTTTCCAGTTTGACATATTGCCGTATTTCGCCACCACCTCTGGGGGCACCACGCGGCCATAATTACCGAAGCGGCTTATGCCTGTTATTAAAGCATCCAGGGGAAGCTTGACGGTTACCTCCCATGGGCCGGTTTTGGTTATGTTAGCGGCTCTCAGTTCTATATTAGCCCTGTAGACATAAGCCGTGGTGACGGTAACCATCTGCTTCAGGGAGAAGATGACGTCATCAGCAGTCATTTCCCGACCGGAGACCAGACGGCTGGCTTCGCTTGCCGGATTAAGAGCGTAGTGAGTTCCCTGTCGAATCTGGTAGATAATCGCCCCCTGGTTCTTTTCGGCATCAGTCGTCCATTTCCAGCTCGCGGCGGCATAGCCCATATCGTTTGCGAAAACATCATAGTTGTCCATCCAGTCGGTCTCATCAGTGCCGTAGCCGCCGGCATGACCTTTTGCCCAATCTCCCGCCCACATTGGTTCGTTAGTTATCCGGAATGTATCGCCGGGGGTAACCCCCCGGGTAACAATATCGTCCCAACCGGTAATGTCGTTAGCCAGGGCTATATTCAGCGTCCCGCCATATTTGGGAGCCTCACCGGCAGGTTTCACAGCCTCTTTCTGTGGTGGTTCTGTGACCGGCGCAGTCGGAGTAGAGGGGATAGCCGGTGTGAGTGGAGCAGGTGGGGTAGTCTGGGTTGGTGGAGTCGCAGGGGCAGGTGGTACGGCTGCCGGGCCGCAGGCTGCCATCACCAGGGAGAACACCATCAGGCCACTCACCACCAGCCAAAGAATATTTCTTCTCATATTTCCTCTCCTTTTTCTGCCATGAATATGAACAGGTAAAGCGGAGTGTCGTCTTGCTGCAGATGAAGTATAGATTGGGTGGATTTATTAAACAATCGGGCGATTTCTGATTTATGCCTTCTGAATTACCTTAATTATATACAAGGGAAAGTATTAGGTTGGCTCTAAACGGGTGACACGCCTATCCAAAGAATGGTATTATTTGCTAAGTGCAATCTAATACCCGTTACCGGTTTGTTATACAGTCACTGGCAATCCTGGTTCGTAGCTGCATCGGGTTAATCTGGGCATCTGCCGGGCCCCTCTTGCCTCTGATAATGAAGGAATACGGCATCAGCCGGGGCGCTGCGAGCTGGTTTGCCGCCGCAGCACCCCTGACGATAGCCATACTTGCCGTGCCCCTCGGCATCGGCATGGCAAGGTTCAGTCTGAAGAAAACGTTTGCCATCGGCGCATTTTTGCAGGCGGCTGGTATCCTGGCCCCGCTTTGCACAAGCTACGCTCCACTCCTGCTGACGAGGGTTTTGTTTGCCGTCGGTACCGCTATAACCGTCCCGGTAGCTACCGCCATCGCCGCAGAATGGTTTTCAGCCAGTGAGTTGCCGCTTTTGAACGGCATTACGATGAGCTTCGTGAATCTGGGTAATGCCATCGCTTTTGTCGCCACTGTCCCCATCGCCACTTTTCTTTCCTGGAAAGCTCCTATGGTCGCTTACGGCGTATTTGCCTTGACTTGCGCTACCGCCTGGGTAATTTTTGGCCGGGACAAAGAAAATCATGCGGTAAGCGATTTGCGTGGAATTCATCTGCCTGAGAGGAAGGCAGAATTGAGTGTCAGACAGGCGCTGACTCAGAGGTCAACGCTCCTTCTGTCTTTTGCTGTTTTTGGCGCCTGGTGTCTGGGGAATGCCATGGGCTCCTGGCTGCCCAGCTATTACCACGAGGTCTTCAAAATGCCCCTGGAAAAGGCAAGCTCCATAACCGCCATTATCGCCGCGTCGAGTACTGCAGCCTGTATTCTCGGGGGTATTATGCCGATGCGTATCGGGCGCCGTAAGCCGTTCTTAATCATCCCGGGTATCTTCATGGGACTCTCGGCAGTAAGCGCTTTGTTATTTAATAACCCGGCATTAATCTTCCTGAGTGTGCTCTGCTTCGGAATATTCAGTAACCTCCAGACCCCGACGCTATTTACTGTTCCGATGGAGCTGCCGAACGTATCCACACGTACGGGAGTGCTGATTATATCAGCCATGCAGACCGGCGGGAATCTTGGCAATTTCATCGGGCCTCTTATCGTCGGCTACCTGGCTGATGTGACAGGCTCGTACCTGCCGGGCTTCTTTTTTTGTGCTGCTCTTTCGTTAGCTCTGCTGGCTGCGGGATTGCTGCTGCCGGAAACCGGACCTAAAGCCGGGAAGATTGGGGTAACACAGAAGGCTGTAAGTAGCATATAATGGTGGGAGGCTGTCAGCCAGCCGGAAATACAATAAGTATAAAGGAGTAGTCAAAATGCCTGAATACTGGTTCGACCATATTCATTTGAGGAGCCTGAACCCGCTAAAAACCGCCGAGTTTTACACGCAAAATTTTGGTGCTAGACTGATTAGCTCACGCGATACCGGAGATGGCAGGGCTTCTGCCAAGCTGGATTTGAAGGGAGTCACTATCCTGATTAACCAGGCTAAAGAAGGCGACCCGACCGGGTTGGTTCACTTCGGAATCAGGACCGATAAGCTTGAGGAATCGGTAGCCGCGATAAAAGGAAAAGGCGTTAAATTTACCCAGGATATCAGGCAGGTACGGCCGGACTTCAAGATGTCATTTCTTGAGGCTCCGGAGAACGTGTCTATCGAACTGCAGGAAGGCCAGTTCTAGCGTAAGATTATCATGGCTATTTCGGAAACCGTCCGTGCTGTGTTAAAATAAACCGTCCTTCGGCTGAAGGACAAGGAGTCGTCAGGCATGACTTCACAGCAGTCGGACTCAGGGCGGATACTGCGTATTATCGACGCTAATTACAACCGGATTAGCGAAGGGCTGCGGTTCCTCGAAGAAATTGCCCGCATGTTTCTTGACGATGGTTCGCTAACCCAACAGCTAAAAACCATACGCCACGATGTTATCAGGGGGGATGTCTCCTTCCAAACGCAGCTTCTAAAATCGCGGGACTCGGCAGGTGACGTCGGTATAGATATTGAAGTTTCCGGTGAAGAGAAGGAGAAGGAACTTCCTATCTTACTGGTAGCTAATGCCAAGCGGGTGCAGGAATCGCTGAGAGTGCTGGAAGAGCTGGCTAAACTGCCCGGTATGCCTACCGGATTTGATTCGGAAAGATTCAAACATGCCCGTTTTAATCTCTACACAATAGAGCAGGAGCTAATGTCCCGATTACTCCAACAACAAAAACGGGGGAAAAGCTGAGCTTCACAGAGATGGTACGGCAGCCTCGTAATGACATGGCTGATTGAGGTACTTAGAAGTGAGTGAACTAACCGAAAAACTGGACTCGATTGCTGAAGAAATTAGAATGAGCTTGTCCGCTAAAGACGCTGCCCGTGAGCAAGTATTGCCACTCTGCCGTGAAGTAATCCGCTTCTCCAGCCAGGCAATCCGGGCTGTGCACCGCCAGGAATTCGACCGCACCAGAGAACTCCTCAAATCGGCACGCGATCTGCTCAGCCAGGCCGAGCAGGCTCTGACCGGCGCTCCGGAAATAAGCAATACCGGATTTCTGCGAGATGCTCAAAAGGAATTCGCCGAAGGCAGTCTTATTCTGTCTCTGGTCACAGGTTCCCTCCTCCCCAATCCCGCCGAACTGGGAGTAGACCCAGCCGCCTACCTTAACGGGTTAGGTGAAGCCGCCGGGGAGATGCGCCGTTATCTTCTGGATGGCGTCAGGAAAGGAGACTTATCCCGGGGTGAGGAGTTGCTGGCGGCGATGGATGATATTTATAACGTTCTCGTTACAATGGATTTCCCCGATGCCATTACCGGCGGCTTGCGCCGCACTACCGATATGGTGCGGGGAGTCCTGGAAAGGACCCGCAGCGACCTTACTCTGGTCATCCGGCAGAAGGAATTGGAGAACCTGCTGGGTAAATTTGAAGGAAATATTAAGTAATTTACTGAAAAGCTTGATTTTTACCACCCCATTTGTGATACAATAGACAAGTTTTCTAGGAATAACTTTGGTTAAAGGAGTAGAAGTGGAATGGGCATAACATTGTTCCAGGGTTTTACTGATCCAAGCGTCACCACCTTTGAGAAGTGGGGTCTTATTATCGTGGTGGCAGTAGCTATTCTCGGCTTGCTCTACGCCTGGCTTCTGACGGGGCAGGTCTTGAAACAATCTCCGGGTGATGCAAAGATGAAGCATCTTGCTGACGCCATACAAAAGGGCGGTAATGCATATCTCAGCCGCCAGTTCCGGACTATCCTTCTGATTGTTTTTGTCCTGGCTGTCTTTATCTACTTTACCGGGCTTGGGCAATCCACCGCCAATACATCTGCTTATGGGAATCCCGGCTGGTTGATTGGTCTGGGCAGGGCGGGCGGTTTCTTGATGGGGGCTGCCTTTTCAGGTTTAGTGGGTTATATAGGCATGAATATGGCGATGAAGGCCAATTCCAGGGTGGCTCAGGCCGCCCGCAGCAGTTTCGCCCAGGCTCTCAGCATTGGCTACCGCGCCGGCACAATCACGGGTATGCTTACAGATGGGCTTGGTCTCCTCGGCGGCACCATTATCTTCATTATCTTCTTTAAAGATGCGCCACTGGTTCTATTGGGCTTCGGTTTCGGCGGCACCTTGCTGGCCTTGTTTATGCGCGTCGGCGGCGGTATTTATACCAAGGCTGCTGATGTCGGCGCTGACCTGGTGGGAAAAGTCGAAAAGGGTATTCCTGAGGATGACCCGCGTAATGCGGCTGTCATCGCTGACCAGGTGGGCGATAATGTCGGCGATTGCGCCGGCATGGCCGCAGATATCTTCGAGTCTTATGAAGTTACTATCGTTTCGGCAATGATTCTCGGTTTGATATTAAACCATCTAACCGGGGATCTCTACTGGATTATCTTCCCCCTGCTGGTGCGGGCGGCCGGCGTTTTCTCTTCCATTATCAGCACCTACTCAGTCAGGTCTTCGCGCGAAGGCGAAAATGCTATGAAGCCCATACGCCGCGGCTTTATTCTGGCAGCCGTGATTTCTATCGTCTCCTTCTACCTCTTCGCTCAGTTTTATACTCATGACATGCGCTTCTTCTGGGCGACCTCGGTAGGTATAGTGCTTGCCGTAGTTATCCAGTACATCACTGAGTACTACACCTCTACTGAATTTGGTCCTGTTAAAGAGATTGCCAAGGCAACCAAGACTGGTCCAGCTACAACCATTCTAGCCGGGCTGGCTACCGGGTATGAGAGCACGGTCATGTCCGTCATCGTTATCGCTATTTCTATCGTAGCTTCGGCCATTATCTGGCAGAACGGCGGGGCTGGTGACACAATAATCTACATCTTCTACGGAGTGGCCCTCTGCGGTATCGGGCAGCTCACTCTTACCGGAAATAACATAGCTATGGATAGCTTCGGTCCAATTGTCGATAATGCCAACGGCATCGGTGAAATGGCACACCTGGACCCTAAGGCACGCCAGATTCTGGCCGACCTGGACGCAGTAGGCAACACCACCAAGGCTGTCACCAAGGGTATCGCCATCGCTTCGGCGGTGCTGGCGGCAGTTGCCTTATTTGCCGCTTTTTACTATGACTACGGCCTTGTCTCAATTAACCTGATAAAGTGGCAAGTCTTTGTCGCTTTCCTTTTAGGCGGTTCAATACCCTTCCTGTTTAGCTCGATGGCTATCCGGGCAGTTGGCCGCGCAGCTTATCTGATTATTAACGAAGTGCGCTTCCAGTTCAAAGTTAAGGGAGTCTGGGAAGGCACGGTTGACCCGGACTACGGGAAGGTAGTCGATATCTGCACAGCGGCAGCCCAGAAAGAACTGCTCACTCCAGCGCTGCTGGCTATCGTTTCTCCGCTGGTTGTCGGCCTCCTTTTTGGACTGGAAGCCCTAGCTGGTTTCCTGGCCGGTGTCATCCTGGTCGGGCAATTGCTGGCTGTGTTTATGTCCAACGCCGGCGGCGCCTGGGACAATGGTAAGAAGACTATTGAAGACGGCATCTACGGTGGAAAAGGCTCTGAAGCTCACAAAGCCGCCGTGGTTGGCGATACCGTGGGCGACCCGCTTAAGGATACGGCCGGCCCTGCTTTGAATCCGCTTATCAAGGTCATCAACCTGATTTCCATTATCTCCGCATCGTTGATGGTAGTGCCGGCAGTCGGCGGTGGCTTCAAGGATAGGGGTTTGACACCCGTGACCGTTACCCTGGCCATAATTGGCATCATTGTTATCGTCGCCTCTTTCATGTTCTCCAGAAAGGCCGAATCATTCGGACGCGAGGACGTAGAAGCATAAGCCTCTAGGGCAATCGAAAAGAGATTTGAGAGGGGGCGAAAGCCCCCTCTCTGGTTTATGAGGAGATGACTGAAATGGTAAATAAGATTGAAATGACTGATGGGATTGTCTTGCTCCGTCCTTACCTACCAAGTGACGCAATCCCCCTTACCGAAGCAGCTTGTGAGTCTATTCCTGAAATCAGCAGGTGGATGGAATGGTGCCATCCCGGCTATTCCATAGAAGAAAGCAGAACCTGGGTTGAAGCAAGACCTGTAAAATGGGGGGAGGGAACTTCGTACGACTTTTCGATAGTTGACCCAAAGGACGGCAGCTATCTGGGTGGCTGCGGTATTAATGGCATCAGTCCTGAACACAAAACCGCCAATCTGGGTTATTGGGTGAGAACCAGCCGGACGAAGAAAGGCGTGGCAACGGCGGCAACTTTGCTCTTGGCCCGCTTCGGCTTCACTGAGCTCAAGCTAAATAGAATGGAAATAGTGGTTGACATAGGTAACGCAGCCTCCCAACGTGTCGCTACGAAGGTAGGAGCTACCAGAGAAGGTATTGCCAGGAACGGAATGGAGCTATATGGCAAACCGTTGATATGGTGATGTTCTCGCTGATACCTGATGATATGGGTCTGCCTAAGTAAGGGCAAGGCATGCCTTGCCCTTACCAATTTTAGCGTCTTAAAAATGGATTGCTCCGGCGTTCAGCGCCGATTGTCGTCTCCGGCCCGTGCCCGGGCAGAACAACTGTTTCATCCGGCAGCGTCAGCAGCCTGGCAAAAATGGCTTTAATTAACTGCCCGCCGTTGCCGCCGGGCATATCGGAGCGGCCGACGCTTGAATTAAAAAGGGTATCCCCGCTGAAGAGCACCCCGTCTATGAGCAGGCAAATGCCGCCCTGAGTATGGCCGGGTGTATGGATTACCGAAAAGTGCAGATTGCCGGCGTCCAGGCTATCACCGTCCTTGAGCAGTATGTCCGGTGCCGGGAGGGGCATTGAGCCAGCCTGACCCCATCGGTGCCCCATTTGCAGCCCCAGGACGTCGTCAGAATGAATGGCCACTGTAGCACCGGTTGCCTCTTTCACTGCTCTTAATGCCCCTATGTGGTCGGGGTGACTGTGGGTCAGGACGATAAATTTTACCTTAAGCCCGTTATCCTTAACCCACTTGCCAATCTCATCGCCTCCCGAGCCGGGGTCGATTATTATGGCATCTTTGCCGGCTTCATCATACACGACATAACAGTTAGCGGAATACTGTCCAAAGGCGAGCATTTCAATCTTCATGCGTTTATTCTACCATTAAACCGCAGAGTAACAAAAACAAACCCAGTGGGGATGGAATGACATTTGATACAAAGTCCCTTGAGGGGAGAGGAAATAGCTCATCTATTTTGCAGTATTCTGATTGGTAATAGAGTCCGCCGCTAGCAGATGCTCCAGGGACAGGTTATGGTAGAGGTAGCTGACGTCATAACAGTAAATGAGTTGGCCTTCTTTTCTTAAGTCATCGATGATTTGAAAACGCTGTCTCTTTTCTTCTTCAATCATCATATCATTGATAGTAATAAAGATTGCTCCGGCGGTGTCTTTATGGAGCTTACTCGCCTTATTAACGCTTTGCAGCAAGTGTTTTCCGGTTTGGCAGACCGTGTCAAGAAAGACATAGCGGGTTCCCGGCGGGTCTGGCGGCTGCAACTCGTAGGTCTGATTATCTATAGCAACCACATTTTTGCGCAGTTCCCAAGCCAGAAAAGAGCTCAGTGGCAGGGCGGCGGCGCTCAGTGAACAAATTGTATCGAATTGCCACCCCAGCAAATCCGTCACTTTGGCCAGCCACTTTGCCATATTTGCCACGACCGTTGGTTGAAACACGAGGCCAAAAGCATTCCAGACAAGCTCACGGTGAAGCCTGGTATCGTATACGACTACAGACGCCGAATGTTTAAGCTCCCCGTACTTTTCTTCGGAACGGCGTGTCGTAAAGCATCTGACTGCGGCATTCCTGAAATCTGCCCAGTTTGCACAAAATCCGCTCCACTCGAACACCGTGTCACGAAAGGCTAATATGTCTCGCGTCAGTGCCGGGTCCTGTTTAGTGATGATACCCACGCGTAATTTTCTAATGGAAGCTCGAAGGTCTCGTTCCAGAAGAGGCAGGAGCTTCATCGTATCTGAATTTAGCATAGTATTAAATAAATCTGAACGGCGCAGGATTTCCAGGGAGGAACTGATTTCATTCAGCATCCCAGACCAGTATTGATATGGGTGCTGCAAAGGCCCTAGCGCCAGGCTGGCACTGTTTAGCTCTGATGTCAGATTGCCTATCGACTGTTCCACCCTTTGACGGTCGAACGTATCTGGCAGCTGGCTGATGTACCTGTTAAGCAACACATAAGCAAATTCCCTGCCTGTTGTATCGCGGCTGGCCAGACGCTCCTGATACCGGGCAAACTCCGCCTCATCGATTAGATATTTGCCTCGCGGGTTGTTGCGCGGCAGGGCTGACAACTCTCCTGACTTTATCAGATTGAGAATATTTGATTTGCTATAGGCAAGCGACCTGGCGACCTCACTGACTGTTAGCGCCATAATTCCCTCCTTTCAGAGTCATTCTCGGTTTCGGTGTTATTGCGAGTCCCGATTTGTCGTGGTCTTATAAGGCGAGGCCTTGCTTAAGCAAGGCCTCGCCTTGAGACGGAAACGGATTGCCTCGTAATGGCGAGGTGATAAGCCAAATTATGCACATAATACCACTATTAGGCTAGACTTTCTAGCAGATTAATGGCGGTGTGTTGCTAATATGCGTGTATTTAGAGAGAAAAATACGCAAATTGCGTAATACAGGTATTGTCTCCAGGTCTCTCCAGCATTCATAATGAAATAAAAAGCAGGAGAGGATTATTGAAAATAACACTGAGTGTCATTAAGGCTGATATCGGCGGTTGGGTCGGCCATTCCGAATCTCACCCTGACCTTATCGAGGAAGGAAACAAGTGCCTGGCAAAAGCTAAGAAAAGCGGGCTTCTGGTTGATTATCATGTCACCAAATGCGGTGATGACCTGCAATTGGTGATGACACATAATGAGGGTGAAGACAATGAGAAAATTCACAAGTTAGCCTGGGACACTTTTATTAACTGCACCGAACTGGCCAAGAAATTAAAGCTTTATGGCGCCGGGCAGGATTTACTCTCGGACGCTTTTTCCGGGAACGTCAGGGGCATGGGGCCCGGGGTGGCTGAGATGGAAATTGAGGAACGGGTATCCGAGCCGGTAGTTATATTCATGGCTGACAAGACCTCATCCGGAGCCTGGAATTTGCCCCTCTACAAAATGTTCGCCGACCCGTTTAATAGCGTCGGTCTGGTTATCGGCGAAAGTATGCACGGTGGTTTTGCCTTTGAGGTGCACGATGTCAAGGGAGGCAAAAAAATAACCTTTAACACTCCTGAAGAAATTTACGACCTCCTGGTATTCATCGGGGCGCCTTCACACTATATGATAAAAGCGGTTTACCATCGCGGTACCGGGAATATAGCTGCTGCCTCATCCACTCAAAAGCTGGCCCTGATTCACGGCCGCTATGTCGGCAAGGACGACCCGGTCTGCATTGTCCGCTGTCAGGGTGAGTTCCCGGCAGTCGGTGAAGTGCTGGAACCGTTCAGCCTGCCCTTGCTGGTACAGGGGTGGATGCGCGGCTCTCATCATGGCCCACTGATGCCGGTATCTGTTGCTGACAGCACCCCGACCCGCTTTGACGGTCCGCCCAGGGTAACCGGTCTCGGCTTTCAACTTTCCAGTGGGATGCTGGTTGGTCCGCGTGATTTGTTAGCTGATATCTCTTTTGATAATGCCCGCCAGCAGGCAAAGGATGTCGCTGATTATATGCGTGCTCACGGCCCCTTTGAACCCCACCGCCTGCCCCTGGAAGAAATGGAATATACAACAATGCCCACAGTGATGAAAAAGCTCGCCAAGAGATTCGTCCCGATAGAGTAGGTAGAATATGTCTTTCATGTAGGGGCACGGCATGCCGTGCCCCTACATTTTATAAAACCGATGGACAAAAAACTTCTCCTGGCTACAAACAATCAGGGCAAGATTAACGAGTACCGGAGTCTGCTTAAAGGCATCCCGCTACAGCTTGTTTCTCTTGCTGACGTGGGCATCACTACCGCGGTTGATGAGGTGGGAGAGACGCTGGAGGAAAATGCCCGCTTAAAGGCGACCATCCTGGCTGAAGAGAGCGGCTTACTGTCTTTGGCTGATGATTCAGGACTTGAGGTAGATGCCTTGAATGGCGAGCCGGGACAGCTCACTGCCCGCTATGCCGGTGAAGGCGCCTCGGACAGGGACAGGATTAATTATTTGTTGTCCCGTATGAAAGATGTGCCATGGGAGAAACGCTCCGCCCGTTTCCGCTGTGTTATCGCCGTGGCTGCTCCTGCAGGCCAAGTAGGGGTTTGTTCCGGGGAGTGCCGTGGCATTATAGCCCTGGAGCCGAAGGGTGAGCACGGCTTCGGCTATGACCCTGTCTTCTTTTTACCTGAGTTTGGTAAGACGATGGCCGAATTGTCTCCTGAAATAAAGAATCAAATAAGCCATCGAGGTCGCGCCGCCAAAAAAGTCTACCTGCTGCTCAAGAAAAAACAATTTGATGTATTCAAGAGTGGTGAAGGTTAAACAAGCTCGAGTACATACCTGTCCCTGCGAAAAAAATAGATAGGGGCAGTCAGAACTAAAAACTTAAGATGTGACAATAATTTCGGCAAATAATATTGAATACAGCCCCTCGTTATTATATACTAGGCTTCACGGCAGTAACATAGTTCGGCTAGCTCACTAAGAATTGGAGGATACACCATGAAACTATCATGTCTTCAGGAGAATCTCAGCCGGGGGCTGGCGGTAGTCGGCCGGGCAGTAGCTGCTAGAACCACACTACCCATTACCAATAATGTTCTTCTGGTCACCGACCAGTCCCGTCTAAAACTTGTTGCTACCAATCTGGAAATGGCTATCAGTTACTGGGTCGGGGCTAAGGTGGAAGAGGAGGGCGCTATTACCGTGCCTGCCCGCCTGCTCACTGAATTTGTTAATTCCCTGCCTAATGACAGGATTGATATTAACCTCTCCGCTAAAACCAAAACTCTGGAATTAAAATGCGCCCGTTTTGAGGCGCGCATCAGCGGCGTCGATGCCAAGGATTTCCCGCCCATCCCCACCGTTGATGGCGCTATCACCACTAAAATCGATGTGGAAGCCCTTCGTCAGGGAATTAACCAGGTGGCTTTTGCGGCTGCTTCTGAGGAATCCAGACCGGTTCTGACCGGCGTCGATGCCCAGTTTGAAAAAGACCTGCTGACTCTGGCGGCGGCCGATGGTTTCAGGTTAGCTGTCTATAAAATGCCCCTCAGCGCTCCAGTTAGCCAGAAGGCCGAGGTCATCATACCCGCCCGCATACTGACCGAGCTAAACCGCCTGATGGTAGACGGGGAGGAATCCGTGGAGATAACTGTCAATCCTAATAAAAGTCAGGCGCTCTTCCGCATGAAGAATACCGAGTTGGTTTCTCAGCTTGTTCAGGGAGCCTTTCCCCAGTACGCCCAGTTGATTCCCCAGAGCTATAATACACGGGTAGTCGTCGATGTTTCCGAGTTCCTCAGGGCAACCCGTACTGCCTCTATTTTTGCCCGGGACGGCAGCGGCATTGTCAGGCTGGTAATTGCCGGAGGCAAATTGACCATCTCTGCCCGTTCCGAGGAGATTGGTGATGATTCCGGTGATATTGATGCCACCGTCGCTGGTGAAGAGGCCAAGATTGCCTTCAACGGCAAGTATCTCATCGATGTCCTGAGTGCCCTCAACGAATCGCAGGTAGCCCTGGAGACAACCAATCCCTCCAGCCCCGGCGTCATCCGCCCGGTCGGCGTGGATAACTACATCCATGTTGTCATGCCCATGTTCGTTCAGTGGTAAATTGTTTAAGTAGCGAGTTACTCGAAGGCGAGGTAGAAATGCCCCGCCTTTTCGTTTTGCTCCAAAACAACATGTAAGCATGCCACACAATAAATCCCAGGCATCAACTCAGGTGGATAATGATGACTTTCACCTTTAGGCTCGACGTTTTTATCTTTCATAGTTTGACCTATTTTACCACTTGGAGCATAATATGTTCATTATTCATTCTTGGCGGAAATGCAACAATGACTACGAACATGAAGAAACGAAAGATCACGTTACCCGAAGCTGACGACTTCAGCACAAGGGATGAATCCCATTTCTTCGACAGAAAGGGATTCACAGTCTCTGGAAGGAATATCCAGAAGATTGCAGTTGCTTTCGCCAATGCCGACGGTGGGGAATTTGCTGTTGGCATAGGCGACAATAAAGAATATCCTATACCCAGCGACCGCTGGAAAGGTGCGACAACTATTGAGTCATTTAACGGCCATCTCCAATCACTGACCGAGATTAAGCCGTCGTTAGATATGAATTATGAATTCCTTGAATGCGAATCAAGACCGGGATTAGTTCTTCGTGTAACCGTCGATAAGAGTTCATACGTACATGCCACGTCGGAAGGTACTGTTTATCGGAGACAGGGTGCTCAATCTCTTCCTATTGTTGATCCACAAGAAATAATAAGGCTTCAGTTTGCTAAGGGTACGACCTCTTTCGAAGACCAAACTTTGCCGGGCATACCAACTGAACAGATATCTGATTCAGCTGAGCTAATTTCTTTCCTGAGTGATTATTCGCCAAAAACCGACCCCCTTGAATTCTGCGTAAGTCAAAATCTAGTGGACTTCAAAAATTGGCATGCTCGGGTCGCGGCCGCTTTGCTATTCCATTCTACCCCCAGCGCCGTTATGCCCCGAAAATGCGCTGTCAAAATAACAAGATACGAAACTAAAGAAAACGAACCCGAGCGCGACCATCTAGCTGAACAATTTACTGTTGAAGGTCCTTCTTACCAATTGATCAAGGATACAGTGGCGAAGGTTCAACAAATAATGTCATCTGTGTCCGTCTGGACGACCGACGGTTTGAAGACTCTCAACTACCCTCCTGAAGCTATATGGGAAGTAATAGTCAACGCTATCATACACAGAGATTATTCAATATCGGACGATATTCAAATTTTAATATATAACGATAGAATCGAAGTCTTGAGCCCCGGAAGATTGCCGAGTTACGTAACTATCGAAAACATTCTTACCGCCAGATACGCTAGAAATCCGAAGATCGTCAGAACCCTAAACCGTTACAAAGAGCCACCCAATAAGGATCTTGGCGAAGGACTTAATACTACTTTTCAGAGAATGAAGGATTTTGGACTAAGGGCACCTGTGATTGCGGAACGGAATAATTATGTTGCGGTTACCCTTCCCCACATCTCTTTGGCTGCTCCATCCGAAGCAATTCTTCGCTTTTTATCCAAACACGATTCTATTGCCAATCAGCAGGCTAGGGATATTACAGGCATACGTTCCGAGAACTTGGTTAAGATTGAGTTCTACAAGCTGAAAGAAGCCGGCATGTTGGAACTAATTCCTGAATTAAAGGGGCCTAAATCAGCTTGGCGCTTAACCGAATCTGGGATCAACGAAGTTAAAAGCAAATATCCCTAACAATTGGGCAATTCACGATTGGATAGACGAGTGGAAAGGTAAGTATGCCTTTGTTCTGATGTTCGTAGTCGCCGGAAGTGGCGATCCACTGGGCCTTTGCGCTTCTAGGTTTCAACTCTATCCGTAGGGAGCACTAACATGCCAGATATCAATTGGAAACTATTGAATGAGCGCACGTTTGTGTATCTCGTCGCAGACCTGTTGAGGGACCTTGGATTTCGTGACATAGAATTTCAAGGAGACGGCCCTGACGGAGGTCTTGACCTCTTCGCAACTCAATTCGTTTATCTAGGATTCGAAGAATATACCTCATTCAGATGGGCAATTCAATCAAAATTTTCACTCAAGCCGGGAAGAAGATCGGTTAGCGATAGCGATGTGAAAGATGTGGAAGGGATTCTAAGATCCAAACGCTATTCTGCTGAGAATCTGCGCGGGTACCTTCTCGTAACCAACCGTCGAGTGTCGCAAAATGTATATGAACGGCTACGCGGTATCGATAGCCGTTCACAATACAGAACGTCTGTCCTAGAAGGTCCGAAACTTGAGTTACTCTTGGAAGGTAAAAGTGCCCTAATAGACCGTTATTTTGGAAACACCGAAAGAGAAATATCTGGACTTGGAGCACCTGTGCTATCTCGCTCATGGATAGGTAATAATGACTTCTCGATCCCATTAAGTCTACGCTCACGCGACTCGACTAATACCTGGTTTGAAACAGCAGCCGGTATTGATTTTGGAGCAGATATATTATACCTTCCGAACGCTCTTATTGGCCGAGTTTATCGTCAGAGGACCTCCGCGAGTGTGACGATAGCAGGTTTGGGCGGATTATTGTCCCCACTAATTCCCGTTTATATTGTTGATGTCGGTCTTGCTGGTGCCCCGTTCTCCTCCCAAGAGGCAGTCTTTATAGATGTCGGAAAACCAATAATTGGTCGCAGCATTTTGAAGAACTTTGTAGTGCGCATGGATGGTCCTAATAAAATCTTTGAGCTTTGGGATGCCGGTCATGTTGCCATGAAAGTCATTATGAGAAAGCCGGCGTAATTTCCCCAAGCGACTCGGCTTCAAAACACACAGGTAGAAATAGACTCAGATAAGTATCTTGAGTGGTGTAATGGCCCAAACATTTCCGCCATTTTCTCAAAATAAATGTCTATACTACTGTCCGCAAACGTACTCATGGAAGGGCAAACATCCCGATGTTTGTTCAATGGTAGGTAATGGGTCAGATGAAATGAGACTTCGACGACTCGCTTATCACAGCGATAACGCCTATTTTTTGTAAATGGAAAGTAGCTCCGGTTTGCCCGCTTTGTCGAATACCTCGTATGTGTAGCCATAATAAATACATCCAGCCGGACAGGCGTCTGCACAGGCTGGATTCAATCCCCGGTCGTGTCGGGCTACACATAGGTCGCACTTCTCTGCCAGCGCCTTATTTTTATCGAACTGCATTACACCGATAGGGCAACCATCGACGCAAGCTTGACAGCCTGTGCACAGTGCAGGGTCTATGAGTACAATCCCGTCATTTCGCTTTATTATCGCATTACTTGGGCAAACAGCAAGGCATCCTGGATTTGTACAGTGCAGACAGTGGCTGACGGAATACCTCAATTGAAGTCTGCCATCTATCTCTTTAGGGGGGTCTGTGTTAACCTTTATCCACCTCGGACCAACAGGTATATCATGTTCCTGCTTACAGGCCACTTCGCAGGCAGTACAACCGATGCAATCGGCAGTTTTTACTATCAAAGCGTATTCTTCGGTCATTGCAGGTCCTCCACCACTGGATATATTCTACAAAGTAGAACTCTGAGGTTAGTCGCACCCATCATCGGATCATTACCAGCCGGGTCGTTATCGGTAAGGATATTAATATTGGATATGTCCCAACCGTGAGCCGGGCTTGTTATTTCTGGAAACCACCATCCGTGCTGAGCAGCCACGACCCCAGGGTTTATTCCAGTAGTAAGTCTGGCTCGCTGCTTGACTTTACCTCTTGGGGATTCAATAAATATCCAGTCCCCATCTTTAATTCCGTGCTGCTTGGCAACATCAGGATGAATCTCAACAATAGGGTCAGGGTGAATCTCGCGCAGCCAGGGAATCATTCTGTACTCTGTATGGAAAAATACAGGTATCCTCGCGCCAGTAATCAATATATATGGATATAGTTCTAACATATCGGGCCTACTTATCGGGCTTTCCGGTGTCTCCTGATACCGAGGGAGTGGGTCATACCCTAACTCTTCAAGGATAGTTGAGTGAAGTTCAACCTTTTTGGTCGGAGTCGAGAAGCCCTTTTTTTCATGCTTCCGGTATTCCATCTCGCCCTGGAGATAACCTATTTCTGAAAACTGCTTCCAGGTAAGTCCAGATGGTTCCAGGATATAATCAAGGTCACCTTCCACATCTTTACGCCAGAAATCTTCCTGACCCAGTCGTTTGCCAAGTTCACTGAATATCTTGTGGTCCGACCAGCATTCGCCAATTTGAACCATCTTTTTTCTGGCGGAAATGTAGCCATGCCGAAACAGGTAGTCACCTATGTCATCAAACTCTAGCCATGTGGCTGCCGGTAAGACAATATCAGCTAGTTCAGCTGTGGGTGTAAGGAAGAGATCGGTCACGACCAGAAAATCAACCAGTTGAAGGGCACGGTAGACCTCTTTCGCATTAGCTCTGGTTATCACCGGATTAGTGCCGTGAAGTAACATAGCCTTTACAGGGTATGGTTTACCAGTAAATATAGCATCCCATACGGCTTTAGGCGTCAATACAGCTATTCTGTTTGCTAGTCGATATGTATCACCACCGAGCCGTTTCTGCGCCTGCTCCTTTGGTAGATACCGATGACCGGCAAATTCACTAATAGTCCTTATCTTCGGCGGCACATAAAATACGCTCCCTCCAGGAACATCAAGATTACCTGTTATTGCCATCAGGTCGGTGAGTATCCGGTTATTATCGATACAATTAATGTTCTGCTCGATAGCCACACCCCACTGAATGCAGGCTGGTTTACTCTGAGCATATAATCGGGCTGCCTTTCTTATTGTCTCAGCGGGTACACCGGTAATTTTTTCGACCTTGTCCAACGGGTATACCTGGACCCGTTCAACAAATCTGTCCCAGCCGTACACATAGTCATCGACAAATTGTTTATCATAAAGCTTTTCGTTAATTATCACATTAGCCATACCAAAAGCCAGGGCTGTATCCGTCCCCGGTCTTAGTTGAAGCCAAATATCGGCCTTACCGGCCAGAAAGGTCAATCTGGGGTCCACAACAATCAATTTGGCACCATTCGAAATTGCACGGCTTAACTTGACACCTATTTCTTCATCTCCATTGGTCCAGAGAACATTATTTCCCCATACCATGACACAAGCCGGATTATTATCATAGTCGCTCACCGGGAGTTTGCCGCAGGTAACAGCGGTAGCAGCTATTCTGGAGCCGTAGCACTCATGGCCGGCGGTAAGCACGTTTGGCGTGCCTAGAAGATTAGCAAACCTATAAAGGAATTGTTCATAATTCCGGCCGGTCCCATAACCAAGAACTATCGACTCGGCACCATTTTCCGCTTTAACCTGACGCAGCTTACCTGCAATAGTATCAAGTGCCTCGTCCCATGAGACTGGCTGCCATTTGCCTTCACCCTTCTTACCAACCCTTTTGAGAGGGTGCGTAATCCTATCAGGGTGATACACCAGCTGCATGGCCGCCAATCCTTTACTGCACATAGAACCGCGGTTAGTGGGAAACTTAGGGTCGCCTTCAATGCTGACGATACGGCCGTCATTCACATGTACCAGCACCCCGCAACCGCCATGGCAACCACGACAATAACTTTTAACTATTCTTTCTTGAGAAGAGTTATTCATTTCATTACACCATTTCCGCCATATTTTTCTCTCAACTTTGTTTTTTCTATTTTACCGGTTGGGTTTCTTGGTATTTTGTCAAATATTATACGCCTCGGTCTTTTATATCTGGGTAAGTTCTCCTCGCAGAACTCATTCATCTCTTCTTCCGTAAGTACCATTCCGGATTTAGGGAATATTACAGCAGCAACTATCTCACCCAACCGGACATCTGGAATTCCTATCACAGCGACATCATGAATTTTAGGATGGTTAAGAAGTACATTCTCCACTTCTACCGGATAGATATTTTCCCCGCTGGATATAACTACGTCCTTTTTCCGGTCGATTAGGTAGATAAAACCGTCTTCATCCATCTTAGCTACGTCTCCTGTATACAACCAGCCATTTTTGATGGTTTCCGCGGTTTTCTCCGGATTCTTGTAGTATTCCTTCATAACACCATTACCCTTGAGAATCACCTCCCCAACCTCCCCCGAAGTAACATCTTCACCCTTTTCATCAACTATCCGGACATCCCAATTGAGAACAGGTCTTCCTATAGAGCCTGCTTTGTTTTCATTTTCTATACCAAGGCGGATACACGGCCCGGTAGACTCGCTCAGGCCGTAACTGGTGTTGTAATTCATACTTGGGAAGTATTCCTTCCAACGCTTCACCAGGCTGACAGGTATCGGACCGGCTCCCATATGCATCAGGCGCCAGCATTTAATGTCATAATCAGCCTTCTTTAGCTCTCCCCGGTCCATTTCGTTAAGGATGTCATAAGTCCAGGCCGTAGGCAGCCAGACTATCGTGCCTCTTTCTCTTTCAATAGTCTCAAACAAATGCTTTGGATTGAATTCAGTAATTAATGTACCTCTGCTTCCTGTCAGCAGGCTGCCAAACCAGTGCATCTTGGCCCCGGTATGATATAAGGGTGGTATGATGATAAAATTATCATCATACTGCTGATGATGGGCTAATACCTCGTTTACGGCAGCGCATTCCATATTCCTGTGAGTGATGAGTATTGGTTTTGGCCTTCCAGTAGTGCCCGAGGTAAAATAGAGTCCCGCACAATCATCATCAGCCAACTCAATCTGGGTTCTGCTGGTCGAGGACTTTTTGAGTATGTCTTCGAAGCTTTCCATCCCTTTAGATTGGTTCTGTCCGACCAGGATATAATCTTCTAATGAGAAAATTCGGCTGCGAACTGCCTCCACCCTCTCGATAAATTCCTCGCCCAGTATCATTACCTTGGCTTCAGCAATCCCCGAGCAATATTCCAAATCCTGGCTGTTGAATCTAAAGTTGAGGGGGACTGCCCAGGCTCCGGTCCTGATTATGCCAAAATAAGCTATCAGCCAGTCAATAGAGTTCATCATCCAGTGGATAACCTTATCTCCCTTAATTACCCCCTTGGCATTAAGGGAATTGGCAAATTGATTTGCCTTCTCATCAAACTCTCTCCAGGTTATTAAGGTTCTTGAGTTTTTACTGGGTCTTAACTCAATAAGCGCAATCTCGTTAGGGTATATTCTCCCATTTCTGGTTAGCATTTCTGATATATTCAATTTAGAATTACCTCCAAGTACCAATGGGAAATTGACTCAATCAAGAAAAACTGGAGACCAGGTTCCGCATTTCTTTTCTGCCTTGGTCAAAGGCAGCAAGGTTAATCTCGCGCAAACCAGCCGCAAGATGTTGAGCGATATTTTCCTTCCAAATATTGACTTTAAACGGAGTCAATTTGGAAAGACATCCTAGCAAGAGCGTATTATATGTTCTGATATTGCCTAACTCTTTTGCCCGTTGTGTGCCATCAATGTAATAGATGACGTTTGTTCTATGCTTTAGAATAGCAGTTATCCTTTCATCACTTGGGTACTCGTCGTTACCTGTATTAACTGAAGGTGGCGGGAGAGCCTGGTTATTTATGATTGCTACTCCTCCGGAGCGGAGGTAATGACCCCACCTTGCCGATTCGAGTTTTTCAAAACCAAGCATTATATCAGCTTCACCTTCCTTAATTAAGGGGGACCATATTTGAGACGCTATTCTTATATGGCTAACAACACTGCCTCCACGTTGCGCCATGCCGATAGTGTCCGTTTTTTTTACATCGTAACCGGAGGCTAACGCTGTATCGCAGATTATATCACTGGCTAGAATAACTCCCTGGCCACCGACTCCAACAATAAGCACCTCCAGCTTCTTCATTTCAAGTCCTCAGGGGTAATATCAGATTGCGCAACTATTGCCTTATGAGGACAGATTTGTAGACAAACATTGCAAGCTTCACCTACACACAAAGTAGCATCGATAAAAAATTGATCGTTTTCCTGCCGTATGGCCGAACAGCCAACTAGAAAACAGACACCACATTGGTCGCACTTACGGGCATCGACGATTCTGGGTTCAGAACGCGTCCGCAACAGCATTGCGCACACACCACGGGCAATAATGACCGATAGCCCAGGGTTATCAAGGGCGCCTCTTATATTTTGCCGAACAGTTCTCACGTCGAAAGCATTAACTACCCTTACGTCTTTGACCCCGATACCCTTCACCAGGCTTGACAGTTCCACTTTTTGGGTTTCTTTGCCCCTCGCCGATATACCTGTGCCGGGATGGCCTTGATGACCCGTCATAGCAGTCGTACCGTTATCGAGGATAATAACAGTTATACGGCTTTCATTGTAAACTGCGTTAACCAGACCGGTAATGCCTGAATGCATGAAGGTAGAGTCACCGATAACTGCCACGATACTCTTACTGATACCTGCTTTCTCCATTCCTAGGGCCTGTCCAATGCCAGCCCCCATGCAGGCAATCGTATCCAGAGCGTAGAATGGGGAATTGGCGCCGAGTGAATAGCAACCTATATCTCCGGTAATAACCAGGTCAGATTCTTCCCCTGTTCTATCTTTAGATTTCGATACACTTGAACGCTTCCCAAGACTGCTGAGGACAAAGAAAACACCTGCATGTGGACAGCCGGGGCATAGAAGCGGAGGACGTTCGGGTAGCGTCTGGGGCTTTTGCTTTTGTTTTCCTGAAGGCGCATCTAATAACCCGGCGCTCCAGCTGGCTTCCTCAACAATATTAGTGTTCAACTCGCCTGTTCTAGGTATAAATTCCTTGCCGCTGACTTGGACCCCCATACTTTGAATGGCTTCTTGAAGAAATGGCTCCAGTTCCTCTATGACTATCAGTTTTTTCACTTTGGAAGCAAAGTGGCGTATCAAATTCCGGGGAACCGGATAAGTCATGCCTAACTTGAGGAAGGAAGCTTCAGGGAAAACATCTCTCGCATATTGATAAGCAATCCCACTGGTGACCACTCCAATGTCTAGCTTACCCCAAAATATTTGGTTCAGAGGAAATGTCTCGGAGTATGCTTCCAGTTTGACCAGACGCGCTTCTACTGCTGAGTGCCTGGCCCTTGCATGAACTGGGAGCATGACATATTTAGGTACATTGCGCTGAAAACCTCGTCTGCCGGTTGGCATAATTCGCTCTTGGTTTATATTCACCACCGATTTAGAGTGGGAGACACGAGTAGTTGTACGTACCACCACCGGAGTATCAAACTCTTCGCTAATGTCAAAGGCATATTTAACGAGATCACAAGCGTCCTGGCTATCACAGGGCTCCAACATCGGTACCTTGGCAAATTTGGCCAGGTAACGATTGTCCTGTTCGTTTTGAGAACTGTGCATGCCGGGGTCATCGGCGCTGACCACCACCATACCTGCATTAATTCCTGTCATGGAAGCTGCCATAAATGGGTCCATTGCGACGTTCAGTCCGACGTGCTTCATGGCCACCAGAGAACGAGCTCCGCCGTATGCCGCTCCCATTGCTACTTCCATTGCTACTTTCTCGTTCGTTGACCATTCTGTATAGATATCGTCAAATTTGGTAAGTGATTCAAGAATCTCGCTGCTCGGAGTTCCGGGATAAGCAGTAGCTACCCGTAATCCAGCAAGATAGGACCCCATGGCAAGAGCTTCATTTCCAGATAATAGTTGTTTCATTTCTTAGCTTATTCCGCTAAACCTGCTTTAGCCTTGGCTTAGCTTCTGAAGTCTCCTGGTGCCTTCTTCTATTGTGTTCAGACTTCGACAAAAAGCGAACCTTAGGTATCTGTTGCCGTAATCGCCGACGGCATAGAAATTGTCGCCTGGAATTGAGGCAACACCGGTTTCCTTAATGAGATACATTGCTGCATCCATTGGAGATAGATTTGTTATGGCTGGTACGTTGCTATAGTCAGCGAAAAGATAATAGGCAGCTTCAGGACGGATGACGCGAAAACCAGTCTTCTGTAGAGCCTTTATTAGTATATTGAGCTTTTCAATATATCCTCTTCGAACGTTTCTGAAAAAATCATCATTGAGCGTGAGTAGCTTTATGGCCCCTTTCTGCAAAGGTGTAGGGGACTGCAAGACAATCGTATCATGAATACCTCTTAGCCTGGTCGTGTATTCCTGGGGTGAAATAACCCAGCCAACCCTCCAACCCGTAGCGTTCGCCGTCTTAGAAATAGCGTTTATGACAAAAGTACGTTCTCTCATATTATCAATAGCTGCTATGCTGAAGTGTCTTTTCTCCGTGAAAAGAATGTGTTCATAAATCTCATCGGTGATGATAAAAACGCCGTGTTTCTTGCAAACACTCGCGATGAATTCCATCTCCTCCATGGTAAATACCTTGCCCGTAGGATTGTGAGGTGTATTTAGAACCAGGGCCTTGGTCTTATCGGTTACAGCTTCTTCGAGTTCATTACGGTCCAAGTCCCACGTTCCATTGTCTGGGTTTGCTCTCAGTGTAATGTATTTAGGCCTTAAATCCAGGCTTATTGACTGTAACCTGTACATCTCGTGGAAAGGCTGCATGATTATAATTTCATCTCCCGGATTGCAGATGGTTCTCAGAGATGTAAACAACCCTTCGGTCGCACCGACAACGATGGTGATTTCCTTTTCCGGGTCCGGACGGAAATTTAGGAATCTTTCGGTGTAATCAGCGACGGCTCCTCTTAGTTCAGGAAGGCCAAACGGGTATGAATATTGATTATAAATATCCGTTTTACCCTGAAGTCCTCTAAGAACATCTTTCAACTTCATTTTCAAGAAATTGTTCGGGTCAACCTGCGTCCTCCGGCGTATTTCATCTAAAGTAATGTTGTCCAGGTTGTTTATGCCTTCCTCAGTCCCTCCGAGAGAGGCCGCGATAGCTCCCCAAACCATCTCATAAACCGCCGCTTCATCAGTGAACCCCTGTCCCAGGTTGACGGCCTTGTGTTGGTCAGCCAATCTTGTTATTAAACGAATCGTTGATTCTCTTACCATAAAAAATGTCTCCGGGAAGCCATTCCGTCCTCATTTACGTTAAGCTTAAAAGTTCTCTTCTGGTTTTCTTAATAAAACTCATTGTATCATATATTTATTGATTCCAAAATGAAAACAGGGAATGAAAATCAAAATACTCGCAGCGGCCCACGCCATTATGATGAAAATATCAGTAAAATGTGCCTATTTCGTTCTTGCCTCGCGATTGGCTTGACTTTCCTAAACTGAATGCTTAGTATTATCATCAATAACTATGTAAGGAAAGAATCGCCTCGTACCCATTAGAACAGTGGTATATGGACATGAGGAATCGGCTGGGACGCTATGATAGTCGAAATGAGAACGGGTGCCGCTAAAGTGGAAGTGGACGGAGTCGTCCAGCGAGCCAAATCGCTTGGCCTGGGCGTTCAGTTGAACCTGGGCACTGACAAAACAGTAGTAGCGATAACGGGAAGTAATACGGGACAATTACCTACTGATATCTTTGCCGTGCTGCCTGGCGTCGAGAATGTGACCAGGATTATGAAGCCTTATAAACTCGCCTCTCGGGAATTCAAAGCGGAGGATAGCATCGTTTCCGTAAACGGGATCGAGATTGGTGGTAAGCGAATTGTAGTCATGGCAGGGCCTTGTGCGGTGGAAAGCGAAAAGCAGCTTATGGAGGCTGCCAGGATAGTAAAAGAAAACGGGGCTCGCGTATTACGTGGCGGCGCATTCAAACCGCGTACTTCACCGTTTAGCTTTCAGGGGTTAAAGAAGGCCGGTCTGGAATTATTGCAGAACACCAGCAAGCAGTTCGGCCTACCTGTTATTACTGAAGTAATGGACACAGGCGATGTCGGCTTGATATCCAAGTATACGAATATCCTTCAGGTTGGTTCTCGGAATATGCAAAACTTCGCTTTGCTCACCAAGATTAGTAAAAGCAAAACTCCTGTTGTTCTTAAGCGCGGATTCTCATGCACTGTCACCGAGTGGCTTACGGCAGCTGATTACATACTGGCAGGGGGAAATAGTCAAGTCATATTGTGTGAAAGAGGAATCAGGACTTTTGAAGACAGCATTCGGTTTTCTATGGACATTTCTTCTATACCGGTGATTAAGAAATTCAGTCACTTGCCTATAATCGTTGATCCAAGTCACTCTGCTGGCCATTTCTCGCTGGTTCCTTCGATAGCTAAGGCGGCCGTGGCTGCGGGAGCCGATGGGCTTCTCATAGAGGTTCACCCCAACCCAAAGGAGGCCCTGGTGGATGGTCTTCAGTCTCTTACGCCATCTGATTTCGCCCGACTGATGAAAGAACTTAGGTCAATCGCCAAATCGGTAGGCAGAGATATCTAGACATAGTACTGATGATTCTTGAGGCTGTTCCCATTTGTGACCCTTCAGACTTTGCTAATCATTGTATTTTGCATCTTTCAATTTATCGCATTGGACTGGAATTACCAATCACACTTTTTAGCTGCCACTTGTTTCTATCGGCAAACGCAGAAGTCTTCTGGCGTTATCTCCAAATATCGCCTTTCTTTCCTCGTCGGTTATATCCATCGCCTCAATTGCGGCAATTGTCTGGTGGTAACTTCTGTTGCCAAACTCCAGGTCGCCAAGCGGCATATCCGCGGCAAACAGCAGATGGTCTGCGCCGTAGAAACTATTGGCACACATTAGAGACAGGGGATCACCGTGTATTGCCGTATCCGCATAGAACATCTTGTAATACTCAATCGGGGGTTTTGTAAGGCCTCGCATGTATTCCCGGCCGTACTCCTTCTCATACTTGTTATAGTGTTGAATTATTCTTTGCTCAAAGTATGGTACCATGGCGCCGCAATGATGAGTAATTATCTTCAAATTGGGGTATTTTTCTAACACGCCGCTGAACACCAGGCGAGTCATCGCGATTGTCGTATCGTACACCCAACCGAACACACTGTTTGTATCATATTTTGCTTCCGTTTCAGTTTTGTAATCGGCAAAATCCGTACCTCGATGGGGATGGATATAGACAGGCAGGTCGTAATCTGACATCTTTTCAAAGAGGGGCATGAACTCCGGCGAATCCAAAGGCTTACCGTTCACATGACTGTTAACGTAAACCCCTCTTAATTTCAGCTCGTTAATTGCCCGGTCGGCTTCTCTCAAGGCAGCGTCCATATTATTCATTGGTAAATATGCTATAGCCGCTACGAATCTGTCCGGGTATTTTGTTACCAGTTCAGCCATCTCATCATTCGCTAGCTTAGCTAGTTCCGGTGACTGCTCTGGACCGGCAATCTCCTCAATAGCTGGGAAGCCAAGTGTCAGTACCTGCACCAAGCCTTCGTATCTATCCATAATGCGGAATCTGTGCTCCAGGTCATATAGTGGTGGTGCTACAGGTCTTGTGGGAACGATTGTCTTGCCGGCGACTCTGGGAGAAAACTTTTCAAGGGCCTCAAGGTACTTTATGGGCGTAATGTGAGAGAATGCATCAATCTTTAACGGATAGGCCTGTTTCACATATTCCCCCTGCGTCGCTATTTGTGTCTGGACAGTGACCCTGCTGCATTCTTAGGGGCACTGCTTTTTAACGTCCTCGGCTAGTTCCATGAATTACCGGGGGTGCTAGTTATTGCGCAATGTGCTATTTGGGCCGTCCGGCCCAAGCAATGAGTTGATGATAGGCTTTGTTTTGTTAGTTGTCAACGTGGTGGTTTACCAGTTTACAAAAGAGCAGATTGTTAGATCACCCTTACCCAATCATTTTGTGGTATTATTTGTTACTGAGGCCAGAATCCTTTGAAACGGTATTGAGTTTCCCTTAGTATCGCACATATAGCCGATGTTTGTTCAATGGTAGGTAATCCAGTCGGATAAGCGCCTGCCTGTCATGCAGGTGTCAAGGCCTATTTGGCAGGTGGATTCCCCTTGTCATTTTCCATTTTTAGGTATCCAGCCCCGTTTTTTTATCCAATAATAGGCGAGTAACGTGGCCGCCGCCGTGGAGCCAATCATCAGAATCAGATACCACCATAAATCTTCAGGGCCGATGTCGAAAACCGCATTGCCCAGCATCGTAGCCAGGGTGTTGGGGACGAGGACAGCCGTGCCTATGATGGTCAAATAGGTCATCAGCAAGGCGAGTCTGTTATTGAGGTTCTGAAGCTGGTTATTGTAGATGCTTTGCAGGACTTCCAGCCCCGAGGCCAGGACTTCCGACATGTGTTCAGCCAGCCCGATTTGACGGTTGACATCCTCACTGAGCAGTCCCAGTTTGTCAAGCAGCTTCTGGTCGTCGCTAATAAGTTCGGCATCTCCGTAGCGCAGGGTATGCAGCACATCCAGAGAATTCCAGAGGGCATTCAAATAAGTAAGCAGCGTGTGCTTCATGCGGTAGATTTCCAGCCCCAGCTTTTCTCTTGGAGTATACGGGTCGGTCATAAATGAATTGAGAGTGTCGCCCTGCTCCTCTATTTGCTGGAGGTGCTCAAAATTACGGTCGTTATTGTGGTCGATGATGCGCATCAGGAGCATGGTTATTCTATCCGTATCGGGTATGTTGGCGGGTATTTTCTTCAAGAAAGTCTCTGCGTACCGGCGTAAACGCGTGAATCTGTGGTCTACGTTCAGAGGATGAATCGTAAGAACTACGTTCTTCCGTATAAGCAGCAGTAAAGGGTAAGCTTCAACATCTTGTCCTCTCACTTGTATGGAAGGCAATTTCATACCTAACTCGATATCCAGGTCCTGGTATGTCGAGTGCCATTCTCCGGCTAGAGATGCCAGGAGTTCCTGGCTGAACCCGAGTTGCCCGGCGACGACTTTGGCGCGACCATCGAAGTCAGCGTCACTCACAACATAGTCGACCCAGGCTAGGGAGGATTTTTGCAGAGTACTTACGCAACTCGATGATGACTCGGTACTCTCTTTGTAGATTTCATCCGAGGCTAAGAGCGCAACACAGAACCATGGCCTTTCTATGGCTTCGGAGGTGGTGACTGTCGTGTCAGTTTTCTGGGCTGTACCGTTCGTTTTTAATTCACTCATTCTTAATCCCTGTCGTCAACTATTCTGATTATGACAAAAGCGCTGATGTAGCTATTGTAGACCACGTATTCTCTACGGTCAATGAAAATATTCCACTGTCACGATTAGGAATGCTAAACTGGCAGGAGTGAGCTAGGAAGTAGCAACTGTCTTAAACACTAGTCGCGTGCTCCTATTACACAAAGAGACTTTGAGTTATTCCACGGAGTGTTATTCTTCAGCATTGAATTCAATATAATGAGTAACTTCCGCATACAGGCGGTAAG
>Ga0209514_10000226_pt1 | contig 126206 bp, 132 predicted proteins | sample Subgrocontami58m_FD_187452 | JGI IMG/M metagenome (GOLD analysis project Ga0209514, IMG submission 187452) | Subsurface groundwater microbial communities from S. Glens Falls, New York, USA - GMW37 contaminated, 5.8 m (SPAdes) (version 3) | ecosystem: Environmental > Aquatic > Deep subsurface... | reverse complement strand
CATTCTTTGTCCTCCCATATCGACGAGCCCCCGGGGGCGGGGCAATATCCGCGACCAATTCATCGGCTTCAACCCGGGGGAAACGCATGAGCGCCACCTACAAAGACATCGGCGTCAGCACGGACGGTCACGTCGGCATCGTCGAGATTCAGCGCCCGCCGCACAATTTCTTCGACAATTCGCTGATCAACCAGATTGCCGACGCCTTCGAGGCGTTCGATCGCGACATGAACATCCGCGCCTATGTGCTGTGCGCGCAGGGCAAGTCGTTCTGCGCCGGCGCCGACTTCGCCAATCGGCCGCAGACCGGCTCGGCCGAGAGCGGCAAGCATCTATACAAGGAAGCGACCCGCCTGTTCCGCGCCAGGAAGCCCAGCGTGGCGGCGGTCCAGGGGCCAGCGATCGGCGGCGGCCTCGGCCTCGCCGTGATGACCGATTTCCGAGTCACCTGTGCGGAAGGCCGCTTCGCCGCCAACTTCACGCGGCTCGGTTTCCATCCCGGCTTCTCTCTCACCTTCACCTTGCCGCGCCTGATCGGCCAGCAGAAGGCCAACTTGCTATTCTATACTGGCCGTCGCGTCGGCGGCGAGGAAGCCGTTGCCATGGGGCTGGCCGACGTGCTGGTACCGCTCGCGGATGTGCGCAAGGCCGCTCTCGCGCTCGCGGCCGAAATTGCCGAGGGCGCGCCGCTGGCCGTTCAGTCAACACGCGAGACCATGCGCCGCGGCTTTGCCGACGCCGCCGAGGTTGCGACCGAACGCGAGCTCACGGAGCAGGACTGGACGCGCAAGACCGAGGACTTCAAGGAAGGCATCAAGTCCTACGCCGAGAAACGGCCTGGCAACTGGAAGGGCCGCTAAAGCCAATGGCGCAGGTTGCCGGCAAGGTCGCCATCGTCACCGGCGGCGCCTCGGGCATCGGCGAGGCCTGCTCGGAGACGCTGGCGCGCGAAGGCGCGGCGGTCGTCGTCACCGACGTTGACGATGCGCTCGGCAAGGAAGTCGTCGCGCGCATTTCCAAGGCCGGCGGCAAGGCACACTATGTGCATCACGACGTGCGCGACGAGGCCGGCTGGCCGGGCGTGATCGCCGAAGCGGAGAAGCGTTTCGGCCGGCTCGACATCATGGTGGCCAATGCCGGTATCGGCATCATGGCGCCGATCGCCGAGATGACGCTCGCCGACTGGCAGCGCCAGCAGGCCATCAATCTCGACGGTGTGTTCCTCTCGATCAAGCACGCGATCCCGGCGATGAAGCGCGCGGGCGGTGGTTCGCTCGTGCTGATGTCGTCGATCGCGGGCCTGCGCGGCGCGCCGGGGCTTGCGGCCTATTCGGCGACCAAGGGCGGCGTGCGGCTGCTGGCCAAGTCGGTGGCGCTCGAGCATGCGCATGACAATATCCGCTGCAACTCCGTCCATCCCGGCATCATCGCCACGCCGATCTGGGGCAAGATCCCGACCGGCGCCGAGGGCAACCGCCGCAACGCGCCGATCGATCCGCGCGAGCGTGCCGCGATGGCGTCGCCGATCGCCCGCGTCGGCGAGGCCCGGGACATCGCCAACGGCGTGCTGTTCCTCTGCACCGAAGCCGCCAACTACATGACCGGCCAGGAGATGGTGATCGACGGCGGCATCACCGCCGGTGGAAAGCCGACGCGGCCGCCGCAGTAGCGGGAAGTCGCGGGATGCCGAGAAGCGCGAGCGCCGGGAGCTGGATCGTCGTGGCGGCGTTGAGCGGCGCGGTGTCCGTTGCCGTCGGCGCCTTTGCGGCTCACGGTCTCGACCTTCGTGCGGAAGGTGGGCTTAAGGCGCGCGAGTGGCTGCAGACCGGCAGCCACTACGAGATGATCCATGCATTGGCAATTCTCGCCGTGGCGGCACTCTCGCGCGGTTCGGGGCTGAACGGTCGGATGGCCGTCGTCGCGCAATGCCTGTTTCTCGTCGGCAGTATTCTTTTTCCCGGCGCGCTGTACGCGTTGGCCTTCGGTGGCCCACGATGGTTCGGCGCGATCGCCCCGATCGGCGGCGTGGCCTTCATCCTGGGGTGGGCGAGTCTCGGTCTCTCGGCGCTGACCAAACCCGACGCCGACTGAACTCAGGAAAGCTGTTCGTCGAGCAGCTTGAGCGCCTCGGAGGCGAAGGCGCGCATGTTGGCGACGCGGTCGGCCGAACCGGTGCGGAGCGTGCGCGCGACCTTGCCCGTCGGACCGATCACCGCCACGCAGGTATGGCCCGCCGGATCACCGTAGGAATTGCCGGTCGGGCCAGACGCGCCGGTCTCCGCCAAGCCCCAGGTCGTGTTCAGCCGCTCGCGCACGTGTTCCGCCGCCAATAGTGCCCACGGCTCGGATGAGGAGCGCACGCCGGCTCGCTTCTCGCGGGGCACGGCCAGGAAGGCGTCGCCCGCCGGGCGCGTGTAGACCACGGCGCCTCCCATGAAATAGGCCGAGGCGCCGGGGACCGAGAGCAGGAGGGCGGACACGAGTCCGCCGGCCGAGGATTCCGACACGCCGACGGTTTCCTTGCGGGCTTTCAGTTTCTCGCCGACTTTCTCGGCGAGCGGCAGAAGCGAGTCCATCAGGTCAGTCCTTTTTGGTGAAGATACCGAGCGCCAACGGCACTTGCTGGCCCATCCAGATCGCGCGGTCGCGATGATCCTCGAGATCCTGCCCGGTGTTGGGATGAATGAACAGCGTGAGGTCGCCGCGATTGAGCGCCAGCCAGGAGAGCAGCGGCGCAAATTGCTCGTTCTTGAACGCGACCTGGTAGCTAAAGCGTGGATGCGGTCCGACGGGCTTCTCGTGAAAGCGGCCCATCTCGATGGGAAAGGCTTTCTCGATGCGCTCGCGCAGCGTCCAGGCGGCGTCGCGCGAGGCGGGATCGAAGTAGACGTGGGCATGCCAGTCGAGGATTTGAGGTGCGTTCATGATGACAGTTTAGCATATCCCACGACCCGCCTGTCGGAACCCAGAGCCGTTCCCCGATGCGGGCCGACTTGCTAGGGTCAGCCATCATGAACTTTGATTTTTCCGACGATCAGAAGCTGCTCAAGGAGCAGGTTCGCAAATTCCTCGCCGACAAGTGCCCGACCAAAGTGGTCCGGCGCGTGCTCGACGGCAACGAAACCCATGCCGACGAAGTCTGGAAGGGCCTCGTCGACCTCGGCGTGCCCGGCATCGGGATCCCCGAGGAATATGGCGGCTCGGGCCTCTCGCCGCTCGAAGTCTGCGTCGTCGCCGAGGAGATCGGCCGCGCGGCGGCACCGGTGCCGTTCGACACCTCCGTCGTGCTTGCGACCGAGGCGCTGAAGCTCGCGGGCTCTGACGCCCAAAAGAAGAAATGGCTGCCCGACCTCGCGGCGGGCAAGGCCATCGGCACGCTCGTCGTCGCCGAAGGACCGCAGCCCCCCAAGCCGCGCAATATCCGCACGACCTTCGTTGGCGGTCGCCTCAACGGCAGGAAGGTGCCGGTGACCGACGGCGAGGCGGCAACCTTCGCGATCGCGCTGGCCAACACCGGCGGTGCCGGAGACCGCGCCCTCTCGCTGGTGCTGGTCGACCTGAAGCAGGCGGCTGTTGCGAAGAAGCGGGTCGAGACGATCGATCCGGCACGCAAGCATGCCGAACTCACCTTCAAGGATGCCTCGGCCGAACTCTTGGGCGGCGAAGGCGAGGGTTGGCGGCTGCTCGAGCGTCTCTACGATGCGGCGGCGGTCTATTTCGCGTTCGCCCAGGTCGGCGGCGCCGAGGCCGCGATGTGGATGGCACGTGACTATGCGCTGCAACGCCAGGCCTTCGGGCGCGCCATCGGCTCCTACCAGGCGATCAAGCACAAGCTCGCCGACTGCTACGTCAAGCTCGAGCTTGCCCGTTCCAACGCCTACTACGGCGCCATGATGCTGACCGAGGGCGGTGCCGATCTCGCGGTTGCGGCCGCGGCGGCACGGATCGCCGCCACCGAGGCCTACGATTTCGCCGCCAAGGAGAACATCCAGACGCACGGCGGCATCGGCTTCACCTGGGAGGCTGACACGCAGTTCCACTATCGCCGCTCGCGCCTGATGGCGCTGTCGATCGGCGGCCCGATGGCGTGGAAGGACAAGCTGGTCACCCGGCTCGAACAGAAGAACGCGGCGTAGGAGGAAACCACCATGGACTTCAACGACACGCCCGAAGAAGCCGCCTTCCGCAAGGAAGTCCGCGGCTGGCTCGAAGCCAACGCCACGCGCAAGAGCGATGACAAGCAGAGCTTTCGCGCCCGCAACGACGATCCCGAGCTCCTGAAGAAGGCCAAGGAGTGGCAGGACAAGAAGGCCAAGGCGGGCTACGCGCGCATCACCTGGCCGAAGGAATTTGGCGGCCGCGGCGGCTCGCCGATCCTGCAGGTGATCTACCAGCAGGAGGAATCGAACTACCTGGTGCCGCTCGGCTTCTTCGATATCGGCCTCGGCATGTGCATCCCCACGATGATGGCCTATGCGAGCCCAGAGCAGCTCAAGCGCTACGTGAAGCCAGCGCTGCACGGCCAGGAAGTCTGGTGCCAGCTCTTTTCCGAACCGGCGGCGGGATCCGATGTGGCCGGCATCCGCACCAAGGCCGAGCGTGACGGAGAGGGTTGGGTGATCAACGGCCAGAAGGTCTGGACGTCGGGTGCGCACTATTGCGACTTCGGCATCGTCATCACGCGTACCGATCCCAACGTGCCCAAGCACGCCGGCCTCACCATGTTCTTCCTCGACATGAAGACGCCGGGCGTGGAAGTGCGGCCGATCAAGCAGATCTCGGGCGGCGCCAATTTCAACGAGGTGTTTTTCACCGACGTGCGCATTCCCGACAGCCAGCGGCTGGGCAAGGTCGGCGAGGGCTGGAAGGCGGCGCTCACGACCCTGATGAACGAACGCCTTGCCGTCGGCCTGCCGTCGGGCGGCCTCGACATCGACGAGCTGATGGAACTCGCGCGCGACACCGACCTCGAGGACGGCCCCGCTATCCGCAACCAGCAGGTCCGCGGCAAGATCGCCGAATGGTACGTCCAGCAGCAGGGACTGAAGCTTACCCGCTACCGCACGTTGACGGCGCTCTCAAAGGGCCAGACGCCGGGGCCGGAATCCTCGATCATCAAGATCGTGGCCGCCCCCAAGATGCAGGACATGGGCGCCTTCGCCATGGAGCTGATGGGCCATGCCGGCATCATGAAGGAAGACGTGCCGCACGCCGCCGGCTTCCAGGCGCAATGGATCGGCGGCGCCGGCTTCCGCATAGCCGGCGGCACCGACGAGATTCTGCGCAACATCGTGGCCGAGCGCGTGCTGGGCCTCCCGGCCGACATCCGGGTCGACAAGGATATCCCGTTCAACCAGCTCGGGAAGAAGTAAAACCTCAAGCTCTCCTGGACCGCGCGCGGTCCGGAAGACTTATCTCATCTTCAGCGCCCACTCCGTGTACTTCGCCGCCTGCTTCTGCAGGTCGGCGTAGTACTTGGCGTATTCCGCGCCGACCATCGGCTTCAGAGCGAGGCCGGCGACATCCATCTTCTGCTTCATGTCCGCGCTGTTGATCGCCTTCAGGAAGGCGGTCTCGATCACCTTGATGATGTCGGCCGGCGTGCCCTTGGGCGCGGCGACGCCGCGGGTCGAGGAGGAGATCACCGTCGGATAGTCCAGCTCCTTGGTGCAGGGCACGTTGGGCAGGAACTTCGACCGCACGACGTCGGTAACCGCGAGCCCGCGGGCTTCGCCCGATTCGACACGCTTCACGATACTGCCGACATTGTCGAACGCCACGTCGACATGGCCGCCCATGACGCCCGCGAGTTGCTGCGTGCCGCTGTCGAAATGGACGATTCGGAACTCGACCTTGGCCGCTTCCTGCATCATCAGGATGGCAAGGTGGTCGTCGCTCAGGATGCCCGTGGTGCAAGCGCGAAGCTTGCCCGGCTCCTTCTTGGCCGCGTCCAGGAGGTCCTTCAGCGACTTGTAGGGGCTGTCGCCCTTAACCCAGATCAGGCCGGGGTCGAGCACCTGGTTCACGATGGGGATGAAGCTCTCCATGTTGAACGCAGCCTTGCGCTCGGGGTCGAGCACGATGGTGTTGACCGCAGGCAGGTTGATGAAGCCCAGCGTGTAACCGTCGGGCCGGGCGCGGGCGATTTCGGTGAAGCCGATCTGGCCGCCGGCTCCGCCCTTGTTGACCACGGTGATCGGCTGACCGAGGTCCTTCTCGGCCGCCGCGGCGAGGATGCGCGCGCCCACGTCCGTGCTGCCGCCGGCCGCGAAGGCGACGATGAGCTGCACGGGGCGGCGCGGGTAGTTTTGGGCGATGGCGGGGCTTGCGATGGTGGTGGCGGTGGTGGCGGTGGCCGCTGTGGCGGCGAGCAGGGTCCGGCGACGAAGAATCATGGTTTCCTCCTGTGACAGCGTATTTTCTTGTTAGTCCGTATCGGTTTCCCTGAGCTTGGAGAACGTGCCGGGGCGGAGCAAGAGGGCGCCCAGCACGATCACCGGCACTGTGAGCAGCACGAGCGCCACCGGCCGGTCGAGAAAGATCGCGAAGCTTCCGCCGGACATCTCCAGGGTCGTGCGCAATGAACGCTCCATCATCGGCCCGAGGATCAGCGCCAGGATGGCCGGTGCGATCGGAAAATCGAGCTTGCGCAGCAAGTAGCCCACGATTCCGAAGCCCAGCATCACCCAGACGTCGAACAGGCTCTGCTTGAGGCCATAGGCGCCGATCACGCAGAAGATCAGCACGCCGGTGCACAGGTAGCTGAACGGGATCTTGAGCAGCTTGGCCCACAGGCCGACCAGCGGCAGGTTGAGGATCAGCAGCAGCGCGTTGCCGACGAAGAAGCTCGCGATCACGGTCCACACGAGTTCGGGCCGCTCCTGGAACAGGAAGGGGCCGGGCGTCAGACCGTTGATGATGAAGGCGCCCATCAGGACGGCGATGGTCGGCGAACTCGGGATGCCGAGCGCCAGCAGCGGCACCATCGCGGCGTTGGCATAGGCATTGTTGGCGGTTTCGGCCGAGGCCACGCCCTCGATGGCCCCCTGGCCGAAGCGCTCCGGTGTCTTGGAGACCCGCTTTTCGATCACGTAGGCCATGAAGGTTGGCACAATGGCGCCGACGCCGGGGATCAGGCCGAGCACGAAGCCAATCACCGTGCCGCGGCCGATCGCGCCGGCCGAGGCGCGGCGCTCTTCCTTGGTCGGCATCCAGTTCTTGAGATCGGCCTGGATCATGCGGGCCTGGCGCTTCTCGGCCGCGATCAGCAGTTCCGCGACGCCGAACAGGCCCATGACCACCGGCACGAAGCCGATGCCGTCGTAGAGTTCCTCGATGCCGAAAGTGAAGCGTGGCGCGCCGCGCACCGGATCGAGGCCGATCATGGCGAACAGCAGGCCTATCACCGTCATCAGCAGCGCCGCCAGCATGTTTTTTCCGGCCAACCCCACGACCAGGCAGAGGCCAGCCACCATCAGGGCGAAGAATTCGACCGGCCCGAACTTCAGCGCCAGGGTGGCAAGCGGCGTGGCGACGGCGACCAGTGCCACGGTGGCGAGCGTGCCGCCGACGAACGAGCCGATGGCCGCGATGGCGAGTGCTGAGCCCGCGCGGCCCTGCAGCGCCATCTGGTAGCCATCGATGCAGGTCACCACCGACGCCGCCTCGCCGGGCACGTTGATCAGCACCGAGGTAATGGTACCGCCGTACATCGCGCCATAGTAGATGGCGCTCAGCATGATGATGGCGCCCGTGGGATCGAGGCTGAAGGTGAGCGGAATCAGGATCGCCGTCCCCGCCGCCGGACCGAGGCCTGGCAGCACGCCGATCAGCGTGCCGAGCACGCAGCCCGCCAGGGCAAACAGCAGGTACTTGACGGTGAGGGCGGCGGCGAAGCCTGCGAGCAGATGACCAAGCGCTTCCATCACCTAGCTCCAGATCCGGCCAGCCGGCAGGAGCACGTCCAGCCAGGTGGTGAAGACGTAGTGCACGCCGAGGCTGCCGGCCGCGGCGAACAGGGCGATCAGCCACCAGCGCCGCTCGCCCAGCGCGATCACCAGGGCGGCGTTGAAGACGAACATTGCAAGGCGGAAGCCGACGACTTCCATCGCCGCCGCGGCTGCGGCCAGCAGCACGACAATGGCAAGCCAGCGCGCGGCGCCAGGCCCATACGGCAGGATGCGAACCTCGGCATCGGCCGGCTCGACCGGCTCGCGAAACGTGGTGACGAGGAGCGCGACGGCGAGCATTGCGCCGATCAGCGCCAACCAGAACGGAAAGAAGCCCGGGCCGGGGCCCAGGCGATCCGTCAGAGACAGCAGCAAAGACTGCCAGAGCGCGAACAGGCAGAACGCCAGCATCACACCCGTCGCGATCAGCCGGCCCTGGCGCATGCCTGGCGGCCCTCCCATTTTCTTTTCTTGTTCTGCCGGCAGCATAGCTTCAAACAGGGCGGGCGCAAATCAGGACCGGGGCGGGAGGAAACGAATGAACAGGCTTGACGGCAAGATCGCCTTTCTGTCGGGCGCTGCGCGCGGCATCGGCGGCGAAAGCGCGAAGCTGATGGCGAGTGTCGGCGCCAAGGTGGCGATCGGCGACGTGCTGGAGGAGCGCGGCCGCCAGACCGTGCGCGAGATCGAGGCGGCCGGCGGCCAGGCGCTGTTCATGCCGCTCGACGTCACTACGGAAGCGAGCTGGGCCGCGGCCATCGGCGCCACGATCAAGAGGTTCGGCGGCCTCGACATTCTGGTGAACAATGCCGGTATCTTCGTCGGCAAGGGCGTCGAGGAGGCCTCGCTCGAGGACTGGAATCGGCTGGTGGCGGTGAATCTCACAGGCGTCGTCCTCGGTACGCGCGCCGCCCTTCCCCACCTAAAAGCGCGCGGCAAGGACAGCCCGCACGGCTCGGCCATCGTCAATCTCGCCTCGGTTGCGGGGCTCGTTGGTTCGCAGCTCGACCCGCTCTATTCGCTGACCAAGGGCGGCGTCACACTGTTCACCAAATCGACGGCGCTGGAGTTCGGCCGCAAGGGCTATCGCGTCCGCGTGAACTCGATCCATCCCGGCGTCATCGACACCGACATGGGCCAGCAGACCTTCGCCATGCGTGCCAGGGCGCTGGGCACCAACGACACCGAGGCGACGCGTAAGGTTTCGACCAGCATGCATCCGATTGGCCGGCTGGGCGTCGCCGAGGACATCGCCAAGGGCATCGTCTTCCTGGCGTCCGATGATGCGGGCTTCATGACCGGCGCCGGCCTCGTCGTCGACGGTGGCTACACCGCGCAGTAGTCAGAAGATCCCGGCGGCAAGGCCAGTGGCCATGGCCGCGCCCAGTTCCTCGCATTGCGCGACGAAGATGGGTTGCCAGGTACCCTTGCAGATCAGCGGGTCCTGCACGGCACGCCAGCGCAGGCCGGTCGCGATCGTCTCGACGCCGCGGCGCGTTCCCGTGCCGTCGCTGCCGGCGCGGATGTACAGCGCATAGGGCAGGCCCCGGGTCTTCTCGAGGCAGGGATTGTAGCTGCGGTCGAAGAAGTCCTTCAGGGCGCCGCTCATGTAGCCGAGGTTCTCCGTCGTCCCCAGGATGATCGCCTGGGCTGCCAGCACGTCCTCCGGGCCGGCCTGCAACGGCGCCACGACCTTGATGTCCAGGTCCGTTTCGCTCCGCGCACCGCGCTCGACGGCGGCCCGTAGCGCAAGGGTGTTCTCCGACGGCGCGTGGGCCACAATCAGCAGGCGTTTCGACATCGTGCAATTTTAACCCGATACTCCGCGCCATGCTCAAGAAACTCCTGATCGCCAATCGCGGCGAAATCGCCGTCCGCATCGCCCAGGCTGCCGCCGAACTCGGCATCGCCACGGTCGGTATTCATTCCGAGGACGACACCACGTCGCTGCACGTCAGACGCGTCGACGAGGCGAGGCCGCTGAAGGGCAAAGGGGCGGCGGCCTATCTCGACATCGGCGGTGTAATTGCTGCGGCAACAGCGGCGGGTTGCGATTCGGTCCATCCCGGCTACGGCTTCCTGTCCGAGAATGCCGTCTTCGCCCGCGCCTGCGCCGGCGCGGGGTTGATCTTCGTGGGACCGACGCCCGAGCAACTCGAGCTTTTCGGCGACAAGGCGCAGGCCCGGGTCCATGCCGCCAAGACCGGTGCGCCGCTGCTGCCCGGCACTGATGGCGCGACCGACCTCGCAGGTGTGAAGGCATTCCTTGCGCAGCATGCCGGCACGGGGATCATGATCAAGGCGATTGCCGGCGGCGGTGGGCGCGGCATGCGGGCCGTACGCAAGGACGCCGAGATCGCCGAGGCCTTCGAGCGCTGTGCCGCGGAGGCCAGGGCCGCGTTCGGCAACGGGGCACTCTATGCCGAAAGGCTGATCGACCGCGCGCGCCACATCGAGGTGCAGATCGTGGGCGACGGCAAGGGCGGGATCGTGGCCTTCGGCGAACGCGACTGCACGATCCAGCGTCGCAACCAGAAGATCGTCGAGATGGCGCCGAGTCCGGGGCTCTCCGCCGACCTGCGCCAGAAGATCGTGACGGCGGCGGTCGGCATGGCGAAGGCCGTGAGGTATCGCAGCCTCGGCACCTTCGAATTTCTGGTCGACGGGGGCAGCAAGCAGCCGTTCTTCTGCTTTATTGAGGCAAATCCAAGATTGCAGGTCGAGCACACCGTCACCGAGGAAGTCTATGGCGTCGATCTGGTGAAGGCACAGCTCCGTCTCGCCGCGGGTGCCAGTCTGGCGGAGGTTGGTGTCGTCGGCGCGAGTTCGCGCGGCTATGCCATTCAGCTCCGCGTCAATATGGAAACCATGACCGCCGACGGCTCGGCGAAGCCGGGCGGTGGCACGCTCTCGGCCTTCGAGCCGCCGGCCGGCCGCGGGGTGCGCGTCGACACCTATGGCTATGCGGGCTACCGCACCAATCCCAATTTCGACTCGCTGCTCGCCAAGGTGATCGTTCACGCAGCCTCGTTCGAGGAGGCCCTGGCCTGCGCCGAACGGGCGCTGGCGGCATTCCGGCTGGAAGGTGCACCGTCCAACCTCGCCTTCCTGAGGGCCCTGCTTGCCCACCCGGATTTCCGCGACGACAAGGTCTACACGCGCTTCATTGACGATCATGCGGCCGAACTCCTGGACTCCGCCGCCAAGCTGAAGGCCGGGCTCTATTTCGAGGTCGCGGCGGCGCCTCCGGCAACCGGCGTCCGCCAGGCGGGTGCCCGGGTCGATGCCGTCGATCCCTTGGCGGTGCTGGCCTTCGGCAAGGCCAAGGCGGAGATCGCCGCACCGTCGACCGCGAGCGATGCGCCCGAGGGTACGGTGCCGGTGCCGGCGCCGATGCAGGGCACCGTCGTCAGCATCGCGGTGGCGGAGGGCGACGCCGTCGCGGCGGGCCAGGCGCTGCTGGTGATGGACGCCATGAAAATGCAGCACGAGATCCGCAGTCCGGCCCGTGGCTATGTGCGGCGGATCGCGGTCGAAGCGGGCGAGACGATCTACGAGGGCCATGCGCTTCTCTTCGTCGAGGAGGCGGATGTCGAGGTGAAGGGCGCAGCTGTCGAGGAGAAGATCGACCTCGATCACATCCGGCCCGACCTCGCCGAATACTTCGAACGCCGGGCGATGACGCTCGACGGGAAGCGGCCGGACTCGGTGGCGCGCCGGCGCAAGACCAACCAGCGCACGGCGCGCGAGAATCTCGACGACCTGGTCGATCCCGGCAGCTTCGTCGAGTACGGCGCCTTTGCCATCGCCAGCCAGCGCACGCGCCGCACGGTCGAGGACCTGATCGAAAAGACGCCGGCCGACGGCCTGATCACGGGTATCGGCCGGGTCAATGGCTCGCTGTTCGGGCCCGAGCGTAGCCGCGTGGCGGTCGCGCACTATGACTACACCGTGCTCGCCGGCACCCAGGGCAAGAACAACCACCACAAGAAGGATCGGCTGTTCGAGATCGTGGAGAAGCAACGCCTTCCGCTGGTGTTCTTCACCGAAGGCGGCGGCGGCCGGCCGGGCGACATCGACGTGCAGTCGGTCGCAGGCCTCAACACCATGGCCTTCCACATCTTCGGGCGGCTGAGCGGCGCAGTACCCCTGGTCGGGATCAATTCCGGCCGCTGCTTCGCGGGCAACGCCGCGATCCTCGGCTGTTGCGACGTGGTGATCGCCACGAAGAACTCGTCCATCGGCATGGGCGGACCGGCGATGATCGAGGGTGGCAATCTCGGCGTGTTCTCGCCCGAGGAAGTCGGCCCGATGAGCGTGCAGGTGCCCAACGGCATGGTCGACATCGCCGTCGAGGACGAGGCCGAGGCGGTCGCGGTGGCCAAGAAGTATCTGTCATTCTTCCAGGGCTCCCTGCCGGAGTGGCGGGCCGCCGACCAGCGGCTTCTGCGCCGCGTGATCCCCGAGAATCGGCTGCGGGTCTATGACGTCCGTGACGTGATCGCGACGTTGTGCGACGAGGGCTCGGTGCTCGAGTTGCGTCGCGCCTTCGGACCGGGGATGGTGACGGCCTTCGCCCGCATCGAGGGCAAGCCGCTCGGCATCGTCGCCAACAACCCGACACATCTTGCCGGCGCCATCGACAGCGACGGCTCGGACAAGGCGGCGCGCTTCCTGCAGCTCTGCGACGCCTTCGACATCCCGATCCTGTTCCTGTGCGACACGCCCGGCATGATGGTGGGGCCGGAAATCGAGAAGACCGCGTTGGTCCGCCATTGCTCACGGTTGTTCGTGACCGGCGCCAACCTCACCGTGCCGTTCGGCACCATCGTCCTGCGCAAGGCCTATGGGCTCGGTGCCCAGGCGATGGCAGGCGGTTCGTTCCATGCGCCCACCTTTGCGCTCAGCTGGCCGACCGGCGAGTTCGGCGGCATGGGCCTCGAGGGTGCGGTCAAGCTCGGCTACCGCAAGGAACTCGAGGCGATCACCGATCCCGCGGAGCGGCGCGCGCTGTTCGACAAGATGGTGGCGGCTGCCTACGCGCGCGGCAAGGCGCTCAGCACCGCCACCTATTTCGAAGTCGATGAAGTAATCGACCCCGCCGATTCGCGGCGCTGGATCGCGACCGCACTGCTCGACGCCTCGTCGCGACCGGTGCGCCATGGCAAGAAGCGGCCGAACATCGATACATGGTGATCAAACGAAAATCCCCCGCCTCCTTCGAGGCGGGGGACATTTCGTTCCCCGTGCGCTACTGCGCGATCCAGAACGTGTCGGGCTGGTAGAGGCCGATGTATCCGCCCGGATCCCAGGCGGAATAGCCTTCCTTGGGCACGTTGCGCACCTTGGGGCCGACCACGATGGGCTGGCGGATGCCGTTCACTGTGCCGATCGAGAATACCTCATCGGCATTGGCCTCGAGGATCTTGTCCCATGCCTTGCGACGCCCGGCGGGATCGCCCGACGTCTCCCATTCCTTCAGATAGTCGAGAAGCTTGCAGGCCGACTCCATGTCGCATTTTTCGCCCTTGCTGCCCTTGGATTCAATGAACATGCCCCAGCGCGACCACTGGAGCCCGCCCTGCATGGTCGGCGCGAACTCCTTGGGGCTGGTGTTGACCGTCGGGACGGCAGTCACGTTGCCGGCGAAGGCCGTCATGATCGCCTCGCCCGAGAAGGCCCTGAGGCGGAAGTTCTCACGCGTCTGGGGCTTGCTCAGCATCTTGATGCCGACCTTTTTCCAGAATTCGGAGATCAGCTGCAAGGCATCGGTGTCCTCGGTTTCTTCGCTCGCGTGCTCGACCACGATGGTCGCTGGCCGGCCACTGGGCAGCAGCCGGATGCCGTCGGCGCCCCGTTTGGCAAGGCCGACTTCGTCGAGGAGCTTGTTGGCGCGCTTGGGGTCGTACTTCGCCCATTTGCTTGCATATTCCGGCTTGAACAGCTCGGAACGCTCCATGACCGTGTTGTTGGAGGGTTTGGCAAGGCCGAGATAGACGACCTGGTTCAGTTCGTCACGATCGATCGCCAGCGACAACGCGCGACGGAAGCGGACGTCGCGCATCAGTTTGCGCCACTCCTCGTCGGTCGCGGTCAGGTTGGGATAAAGCGCAATCTGTGAGCCGGAGCCGGATTCCCACAAGCGAACGTTGACACCTGATGTCTTGGCGCTCTTTTGCAGGAAAGTGTAGTCGCGCATGTTGAGATAGCGCGGCTGCAGGTCCGCCTCACCGAGGCCCGCCTTGGCTGGAATGAGGTTGGTCGCCGCCACGGTCATTATCACTTCATCGATATAGGGGAGTTGCTGTCCCTTCTCGTCGATGCGGTGATAGTAGGGGTTGCGCGTGAAGACGTAGCGCTGGGCCGGGAACGGCGTCGCGAGAACCCACGGATTCAGCGTCGGGAGGTCGATGTTACTGTTGCCGTACATGACGTCCATGCGGCGGTAGATGTTGACCCAGCGGGTGCCCTTGTGGGCGCTCAAAATCTCTTCTTCGGGCGTGTACTTGCCGTGGAGTTTCTTCAGGTAGTGCGCCGGCCGGAAGAGGAAGAGCGGCGCGGCGCGCGCCTGGCTCTCGATGAAGTACGGATTGGGCTTGTCCCAGGTGTAGCGGATCGTCCGCTCGTCGATGATGTCGACCTTGGGCGGCTTGCCGTCGACGAGAAGCTCGACCGAGGGGCCCGACGGCGACAGTTCCTTATTGTTGGCAATGTCTTCCCAGAAGAAGCGGAAATCCTCGGTGGTGAAGGGGTGGCCGTCCGACCATTTGTGGCCGGCCCGCAGCTTCAAGGTGAACTCACGGCCTTCCTTGATGTCGTAGCTTTCCAGAATGTCCGGGTGCAGCTTGAACTTCTCATCGTACACGATCAAGCGAGTGTAGCTGTAGATGGTCATCAGGCGTGAATCGCGCACGCCGGCGACCAGCATGTTGAGCTGGCCGCCCTGCTTGCCCGGGCCGTCCGCGCCGGCGAATTTCTTGACGATCCAAGGCTGCTCGGGAATGCGTTTGGCGATCGGCGGCAGCTTGCCTGCCTTCACCTGATCGGCCAGCACGGGCGTTTCGTGCAGGGTCGGCATCGGATCGGCGGCGAAAGCCGGCGTCCATATCAACCCGACCATGAGCGCCTGGGTCAGAACACGTCTTTTCATGAATAGCCTCACCGCTTGCCCGCGCTCCCATGCCGTCGTTGCTGGCAGTTCCGCCGGGCGGTCGTCCCTGTCGCGATCAAATCGCCGAAACCTGCCACCGTCAATGCCGGTGGTCGACTTTGGTTCCGCCTCGGCGCTTGTGATGTGGCGAAATTGTGTCGGTGCGTTGACGCGCGCCGACAGACGCGCAAGAAACACCCAGCGACTTGAATTGCCGGGGGAAGAATGGCGAGCGGCCTCGAGGGCGAATTTGCGACGCTTCATGAAATCGTAAAGGCGGCGAAAATCCGGCTCAGTCCCAACATCTGGGACTATTTGATCGGCGGCACTGAAACCGAGACGACCCTTCGGCGGAACCGGCTCGCGCTCGATTCGATCGCCTTCAAGCCGCGAGTGCTGCGTGACGTCTCGAAGATCGATCCGTCGTCGGAGATCTTCGGCCGCAGGATCCGCCTGCCGGTGATGCTGGCGCCGGTCGGTTCCCTCGAATCCTTCGAGCCGGGCGGGGGCATCACCGTCGCCAGGGGCGCCGGAGCGGGCAACGTGGCGATGCTGATCAGTTCGGTGACGACGCTCCGGCTCGAGGACATCGTCAAGGGCGGCGCCGCGCCCAAGATCTACCAGCTCTACGTGCGCGGCGACGATACGTGGGTGGCCGATCGCGTGAAGCAGGCGATGGATGCGGGCTACGACGCCTTCTGCATCACCGTCGACACCCAGGTCTACAGCCGGCGCGAGCGCGACATCGCCAAGCGCTTCGTGAAGTCGTGGCGCGCGGCCGCTGTCGGGCAAGATCACCAGGCGGCGTTTTCCTGGGAGAACTTCAAGCGTGTGAAGGACAACTTCCCCGACGTGAAATTCATGCTGAAGGGCATCGGGACGGCCGAGGATGCCGAGATCGCCTGCCAACATGGCGTCTGGGCGGTCTATTGCTCCAACCATGGCGGTCGTCAGCTCGACCACGGCCGCGGCTCCGCCCAGGTCCTGCCCGAGGTGATCGAGGCGGTGGCCAGGCGTGCCAAGATCGTCGTCGACGGCAGCTTCAGCCGCGGCAGCGACATCGTGAAGGCGATCGCCATGGGCGCCGACTGGGTCGGCCTCGGCCGGCTCTATTGCTATGGCCTCGCCGCCGCAGGCGCTGCCGGCATCGAGCGCGTGATCGAACTCCTCGAGGAGGAGATGAAAGAGGTGATGGGCCTGCTCGGTGTCACCAGCCTCGCGCAGCTCGACAAGAGCTACCTGAGCGCCAGCACGCCGACCAACCGGCCGGGCGTGCACAGCGCCTTCCCGCTGCTCAACCTCGAGGACGAGGGTTATTGAAGCGCGCGTGGCCGCGCCGGCAGGCGCTCACGCCGCCCGCGGTGATTGATCGAGAATGCAGTGAATTCACCGACGGCCGGCGTGAACGTGCCGATCGCGAGGAGTATCCATCCGGCCCAAAGGTGGGTCACCGAACCGGATGAAGGCGCGACTGGCAAGAATCGTGCGGCCGGCCAACGTCGACGCCTTCCCGCGCTGGCGGCAGAATGGTCAACGCCGGACTTCGGCACGCTCTTCCTGACGCCATGGACTACGCCCTTTCGTGGCAAATTTCGAAGCCGTAGAGTGCCCAAAATGAGCCAGTCCGTTCCCCAAAATGAGCCGGCGAGGATTCCGCGCGACACCTACCCGATCGTGCGCATCTCGGCGGAGTTCTTTCTGCGCGGCGTCGACCTGCTGACGCAGGTGCAGGGCGACAAGCTGATCTCGGGCCTGATCTTCATGACGGTCTGGCAGGGGCAGATGCGCGATCCGACCGGCCCGCCGGTCAGCGTGCGCGAACTCGCGCCCAGACTGACGCTGCCTTACGAAACAGTTCGACGTCATGCCGTGGAGCTGGCGCGCGCGGGCCAGTGCTCGAACACGTCCGGCGGCATCGCCGTGCCGCGCGCGGTGCTGAAGCGCCGGTCCAATGCCGAGGTGCTGCGCAAGATCTATCTCAACGCCGAGCGCATGTTGGTCGAGCTGACGCGCGCCGGGATCGCGAGGTTCTCGGCTCCGTCGGCGCCCGTGGCGCGTAACGGCCGGCTGTCGCCCGAGCAGATGACGATCGCCGGCGCCGCGATGGGCCGGCTCCTCGCGGGCATCAGGCTTCTGGGCGATTTCTGGAACGGCGACGTTCTGCGCGGGCTGGTCTTCACCGCGATGTGGACGGCCAATGTGAAGCACGTCACGAACACCGCGCCCGCCGCCAGCCAGACCGTTCTGCCCGACGACCAGCGTCTGCCGGTCAGCATCCTTGCGATCTCGAACTCGCTCCGGCTGCCTTATGAGACGGTCCGCCGGCACGTGATCGCGCTCGAGAAGGCCGGCACCTGCCGTCGCGTCGGGCGGCAGGGCCTGATCGTGCCGGCCAGCGTGCATCGCAAGCTCGCCGCGGGAGCGGTGCTGATCCACGGCCTGATCACCGCCCTGCTAGCCGAGCTGCGGCGGGCCGGGATCAAGGTCTAGCGCCGGCGCGATTCTCCTGGCTGCGGCCGCCTATCCCCGACCGACGAACGGCATCTTGGTCGCCATCACGGTCATGAACTGGACGTTGGCGTCGAGCGGCAGGCTGTCCATGTAGACGATGGCCTGGGCCACCGCCTCGACGTCCATGCGCGGCTCGGGGATGGTCGTGCCGTTGGGCTGCAGCACGCCCTTGGTCATGCGCTCCGTCATCGGCGTCACGGCATTGCCGATGTCGATCTGGCCGCAGGCGATGTCGTAGGCGCGGCCGTCGAGCGAGGTCGATTTGGTGAGGCCGGTGATGGCGTGCTTGGTCGAGGTGTAGGCGACCGAGAACGGCCTGGGCGCGTGCGCCGAGATCGAGCCGTTGTTGATGATGCGGCCGCCGCGCGGGGTCTGCGCCTTCATGATCTTGATGGCTTCCTGGGTGCACAGGAATGGACCCGTCAGGTTGGCCGCCACCACGCTCATCCAGGTTTCGTAGGGCAGGTCCTCCAGCGGCACGGGCGGCGCGCCGCCGCCGGCATTGTTGAACACCAGGTCGAGGCGGCCGAAAGTCTCCATGGTCCGCGCGAACAGGGCCTGGATCGATTCCCGCTGGGTGACGTCGGTCGGCACGGCCAGCGCGTTGGGCGCGTTGTTGCCGGCCATCTTGGCGGTCTCGTCCAACGCTTCCTTGCGGCGGCCGGCCAGCACCACCTTGTAGCCGTTCTTGAGCAGCGCCAGAGCCGAGGCCCGGCCGATGCCGCTGCCCGAGCCGGTGATGATCGCGATTTTCGCCATGGGTTCGTTCCTCCTCGGGAGCGGACCCTATCAGACGGCGAGGCCTTTCACATAGGCTCGCCAGCCGCCGAGCGCGGTGATGTCGCGCGCGCCGGCAATGGCGTGGCCTTCGCAGAGAAAGCCCAGCACGCCGGAGCCGTCGGCCAGGGCCACGGTGCCGAGGCCGAGCGGCGCGGGAATCCTGGCGACGAAGGCGCCCACCTTCTCGGTCGGCAGGCTCCACACCTCCAGCTCGATGGCGCCGCCGCCTTCCATCGTGCGCACCATGCCGGGCCGGTGCGGCGGGCCGCCGGGCAGGGCGTAGAGGCGGTAGACCGGCGCGGTCCTGCCGGCGCTTTCCAAACGGCCGCCGAGCTCGGTGAGCTGATTGTTCAGCGGCAGGCCGCTCATGTGGGCACCGACCACGGCGATGGAGATCCGGTCCTCGGCAACGACGGGATCGTGCGCCGGCGCCGGCAGCAGGCTCGCGGTCTTGCCGAGCGGCAGCGGCACGGAGCGCTGCCAGCGCGCGCCGAAGGCCAGCAAGGCGCGCTCGGCGAAGGCACGAGCGATCAATGTGATGCCGAAGGGCATGCCGTCCGGACGGAACCCGAAGGGCAGCGCGAGCGCGCTCAGGCCGAAGAAATTCACGAAGTTGGTATAGTGGCCGAGGTGCGAGTTGTAGAGCACCGGCTCGCGCTCGAGATCGGCCAGGCGATAGATCGTGCCGGCGGTTGGCAGGACGAGAAAATCCAGACTCTGCACCTCGACCGCCGCGCGAGCCTTCAGCTCGGCGAGTCTGTATTGGCCCTCGAAGGCGTCGACGGCGCTGTACCTGCGCCCGCTCAGCACGATCTGCCGCGTTGTCGGCCAGACACCCGCGTCGTCGGCGGCGCCCTCGATGAAAGCGCCGACCGCGGCCGTGCGCTCGGCCACCCAGGGTCCGCTGTAAAGGAGCTGGGCGGCGTCGCAAAAGGGCGTGTAGTCGAATTCGATCGCCGTACCTCCCAGTGCCTTCAGTTTCTCGACCGCCTGCGCGTAAAGGGCGGCATAGGCGTCGTCGCCGAAGAACTCGAGCGGCTTCGGCACGCCGAAGCGGAAACGGCTGGCAAACGGCGCGGTCGCGCGCGGGGCGGCCGCAACCGAGAGCACGGCGTCGGCATCGGCGCAGCAGAGCGCGAACACCGACACGCAGTCGAGCGAGCGACAGGCCGGCACGACGCCGTCGTTGCTGAACAGGCCCGGCGTCGGTTTCAGGCCGACGATGTTGTTGAAGCCCGCCGGCACACGGCCCGAGCCCGCCGTGTCGGTGCCGAGCGAGAAGCTCACCAGCCCCGACGAGACGGCGACGGCCGACCCCGAACTCGAGCCGCCGGGCACGAACGAGGCATCGAACGGATTGCGTGGCACGCCGTAGGGTGAACGCACGCCGACCAGACCGGTCGCGAACTGGTCGAGGTTGGTCTTGCCGACCGCGATGGCGCCCGCGGCGACCAGACGCCGGACGACTTCGGCCGAATCCCTGGCCTCGTAGGCAAAGCCCGGGCAGGCGGCCGTCGTCGTCATGCCGGCAACGTCGATGTTGTCCTTCACGGCGAACGGGATGCCGTAGAGCGGCAACTGGTCGATTTCACCGCGCCGCGCCGCGAGGCCGGCGGCCTGGGCGCGCAGGTCGGCATCCGTCACGCGAGAGATCCACACTTTGTCGTCGCCGGCCTGGGCGATGCGTTTCAGCACCTCCTCGATCACCTGCCTGACGTCGATTGTGCCGGATCGATAGGCGCTGCGAAGCGCGTGAAGGCCGAGATCGAGAAGCGCTGTCATGTCCCGGTTGTAGACAACGGCCGTCGCGAATGCAGCCGTCACGTGCGCACGAAGATTGGCACGGCCTTTGCATTTGGGGTGATGGGATCGTGTGGGTACGAAAAACAGGGGGAACACAATGAAGCGTCGCTCATTCATGAAGACGACGGCGATTGCCGGCGCCGCGGCAACGACCGCTCCGGCGATCTGGTCCGAAGCCAAGGCGCAGGCCCGCAACGAGACGCTTCTGCTGGTCACCGAGAGCCCACCCAACTCGATGGATATCCATGGCGTCGGTACCAACCGGCCGGCCTACGAAGTGTCATGGAACACCCACGACCGGCTGATCACCTATGGCGCCAAGAAGGATGCCAACGGCAACAACCACTACGACTACACCAAGCTCGAGCCCGAACTCGCCACCGACTGGAACGTCACGCCAACGTCGGCGACATTCAAGTTGCGCCAGGGCGCAAAGTTCCACGACGGTACGCCGATTACCGCCAAGGACGTGAAATGGTCGTTCGACCGCGCCGTCTCGGTGGGCGGCTTCCCGACCTTCCAGATGAAGGCAGGTTCGCTGGAGAAGAAGGAGCAGTTCGTCGTCGTCGACGACCACACGTTCCGAGTCGACTTCCTGCGCGCCGACAAGCTCACCATGCCCGACATCGGCGTGCCGGTGCCGGTGATCATGAACTCCGAGCTCTGCAAGAAGCACGCGACCTCCGCCGATCCATGGGCGATGGAGTGGTGCAAGAACAACCTGGCCGCCGGCGGTGCCTACAAGGTCGAGCGCTGGCAACCCGGCCAGGAAGTGGTCTTCGCGCGCAACGACGAGTGGAAGAACGGGCCACTGCCCAAGGTCCGCCGCGTCATCCAGCGCATCATTCCGTCGGCCGGCAACCGTCGCGCCCTGCTCGAGCGCGGCGATGCCGACATCTCGTTCGACCTGCCGTCCAAGGATTTCGCCGAGCTTAGGAACTCGCCCAAGCTCACCGTGATCGGCACGCCGATCGAGAACGCGATGATGTATCTCGGCATGAACGTGAACCAGAAGCCGTTCGACAACATCAAGGTGCGCCAGGCGGTGGCCTGGGCCGTGCCTTACCAGCAGATCATGGATTCGGTGATGTTCGGCCAGGCGATTCCGCTGTTTGGCGGCGCCGACAACAAGTTCAAGGGTGCCTACTGGCCGCAGAAGGATGGCTACAAGACCGATATCGCCAAGGCCAAGGCGCTGATGGCCGAGGCGGGCTATCCAGCCGGCTTCGAAACCACCCTGTCGTTCGACCTGGGTCTCGCCAGCACCAACGAGCCGCTCACCATCCTCATCCAGGAGAGCCTGGCGCAAATCGGCATCAAGGCCTCGATCAACAAGATCCCGGGCGCCAACTGGCGCGGCGAGCTGCTCAAGAAAAACATGCCGATGATCACCAACGCCTTCGGCGGCTGGCTGAACTATCCGGAGTATTTCTTCTATTGGTGCTATCACGGCCAGAACGCCGTCTTCAACACCATGGGCTACAAGAACCCGACGATGGATGCGCTGATCGACAAGGCGCGGTTCACCACCGGACCGGAGTACGAGGCGGCAGTGAAGGGCTTCATCGACATCGCCTTCGAAGAGGTGCCGCGGGTGCCGATCTTCCAGCCGCTGCTCAACGTGGCGATGCAGACGAACGTCACCGGTTACCGCTACTGGTTCCACCGGCAGCTCGACTACCGCCAGCTCGTGAAGGGCTGAGCGTCTCATCTGCCTCTCCCGTCATACGGGGAGGCGGCCCGCAGGGCCGGAGGGGGAAAGCCCCAGTCGAAGCGTCCGCAGGACAATGATCATGATACTTCCGAGTTCACCTTTGGGACTCGCCCCCTCCACCCCCTTTCGGGGGCACCTCCCTCGTATGACGGGGGAGGAAACATGAGATGCTGAACCTGCTGCTGTCGCGGCTGGCGACGGCGATCCCCAGCATCGTCGGGGTCGTCATCGTCACCTTCATGCTGACCCGCATGCTGCCGGGCGACCCGGCGGCCTATTTCGCCAGCCTGGCCGCCAGCCCCCAGGCGATCGCCGAGATCAGGACCAAGCTCGGACTCGACAAATCGCTGCCCGAGCAGTTCGTCGGCTACATCGGCGACCTGCTGCAGGGTAATCTCGGCAACTCGCTCAGCACCGGCCAGCCGGTGGTGGCGGAGATCGCCACGCGCCTGCCGGCTTCGGCCGAGCTCACGCTCTTCGCCTTGATCGTGGCCGTCGCCATCGCCATTCCGCTCGGCGTCCTGGCGGCGGTGAAGCAGGGGACCTGGATAGATCATCTCTGCCGCATCGTGACGACGGCGGGCGTTTCCCTGCCGGTGTTCTTCACTGGCTTGCTGTTCGCCTACGTCTTCTATTACCTGCTGCAGTGGGCGCCGGCGCCAACCGGGCGGCTCGACGTCTTTCTCTCGCCGCCGACGCACATCACCGGATTTTACCTGATCGATTCGGCGCTCACCGGCAATCTCGAGGCTCTCTGGGGAGCCCTGCGGCAGCTGGCGCTTCCCGCGATATCGATGGCGATCTTCTCCCTGGCGCCGCTCGCTCGCATGACGCGCGGCTCGATGCTGGCGGTCCTGGGCAGCGACTTCATTCGTACGGCACGGGCAAGCGGCCTCGCCCCGGGCACGGTCATCTTCACCTATGCCTTTCGCAATGCCGTGCTGCCGGTGATCACGACTCTGGGCATGGTGTTCTCGTTCCTGCTAGGCGCCAACGTGCTGGTCGAGACGGTGTTCGCCTGGCCGGGTATCGGCCTCTACGCCGTGAACGCGCTCATCACGTCGGACTACGCGCCGGTGCAGGGCTTCGTACTCACCATGGCGATCCTCTACGTGGCGCTCAATCTCACCATCGATTTCGTCTACGGACTAGTCGATCCGCGCGTGCGGCTGGACTCCTGACCATGCTGCCGCTGCTGCGCCACGCCCGCTACGTGCTGTCGGAGAACCCGATCACGGGCCTCGCCTTCGGCCTGTTCGCGCTGTTCCTGATCGCGGCGGCCTTCGGACCGGTGCTGGCGCCCTACAGTCCGCTGCAGAGCAACGCCGCCATGGCGCTGAAACCGCCGTCGGCGGCGCACTGGTTCGGCACCGACCAGCTCGGTCGCGACATCTTCAGCCGCGTGCTGGTGGCGACGCGTCTCGACCTCGCCATCGCCTTCGCCTCGGTGATCCTGGCCTTCCTTCTCGGCGCGCTGTCGGGAGTCGCGGCGGGCTACTTCGGCGGCTGGACCGACCGCGTGGTCGGCCGCCTGGCCGACACCATCATGGCCTTCCCCCTGTTCGTGCTGGCCATGGGCATCGTGGCGGCGCTGGGCAACGAGGTGATCAACATCGTGATCGCCACCGCGATCATCAACTTCCCGCTCTATGCCCGCGTGGCGCGCGCCGAGGCCAACGTGCGGCGCGATGCGGGCTTCGTCGAGGCGGCGCGACTCTCGGGCAACGGCGAGACGCGCGTGCTGCTGGGCCACGTCCTGCCCAACATCATGCCGATCATGATGGTGCAGATGTCGCTCACCATGGGCTACGCCATCCTGAACGCGGCAGGCCTGTCGTTCATCGGACTCGGCGTGCGGCCGCCGGCGGCGGAATGGGGCATCATGGTCGCCGAGGGCGCCAACTTCATCCAGTCGGGCGAATGGTGGATCGCGCTCTTTCCCGGCGCCACGCTGATGCTGGCGGTGTTCTGCTTCAATCTTCTGGGCGACGGGCTGCGCGACATCATCGATCCCAGGATGCGCACGTGACAGCGGTTCCGGCCCTCTCGGTGGAAGACCTGTCGGTCGAGTTCCGCACCCGCTCAGGCGTCGTGAAGGTGCTGGAGCACGTGGGCTTCAGCGTCGACAAGGGCGAGACCGTGGCGCTGGTGGGCGAGAGCGGCTCGGGCAAGTCGGTGACGGCCTTCGCCGTCATGGGCATCCTCGATGCCGCGGGCAAGGTGACGTCGGGGCGGGCGCTGTTCGGCGGTGCCGACCTGCTGGCGCTCGGCGAGCACGATCTCGCCGAGCAGCGCGGTCGCGAACTCTCCATGATCTTCCAGAACCCGCGCACGGCGCTCAATCCGATCCGGCGCGTGGGGCTGCAGATCGCCGATGTACTGGTCCGCCACGGCGGCGCCACCCGCAGTGACGCGCCGCGGGCGGCCGTCGAGATGTTGAAGAAGGTGCGCATCCCCGATCCCGAGCGCCGCGCCGAGGCCTATCCCTTCGAGCTGTCCGGCGGCATGTGCCAGCGCATCATGATCGCCATCGCGCTCGCCTGCCGGCCGGCGTTGCTGATCGCCGACGAGCCGACCACGGGCCTCGACGTCACCACCCAGGCGGTGATCATGGACCTGATCGGCGAGCTGGCAGGCGAGGCGGGCATGGCCACGATCTTCATCACCCACGACCTGGCGCTGGCCGCCGAATATTGCGATCGCATCGTGGTCATGCATGCCGGCCACATCGTCGAGGCCGCCCCGGGGCGCGAGCTCTTTGCCCATCCGCGCCATCCCTACTCGGCCAAGCTGCTCGCCGCGACGCCGGGTGAGACCGTCTCCCTGGAGAAGCTGGCCTCTATCCCGGGCGGCCTGCCGGACCTCCGCCGGCCCGATCTGCCGGCCTGCCGCTACAGCGACCGCTGCGAACGCCGCCTCGACCAGTGCGCCCAGCCGCTGCCGCAGCGGACCGTGGGCGAGCGCCACGTCGTCGCCTGCTGGAATCCGCTATGACCGGTGACATGCCCGGGCCGCTGCTCGACATCGCCGAACTGGCCAAGCGCTTCACGGTCGGTGCCAGGCAGGGCCTGCTGGCGCGCGCCACATCGTTCCGCAAGCCGGTGGCGCCGCTGCCGCAGCTCCATGCCGTCGACGAGGTGAGCTTCACCATCGGCCGCGGCGAGACGGTCGGCCTGGTGGGCGAATCGGGCTGCGGCAAGTCGACCCTGGTGCGCCTGATCAATCGTCTCCTCGATCCGAGCTCGGGCAGCATTCGACTGGGCGGCGCCGAGCTCGCCGACTTCAAGGCCCGGACCTTTGCCTCCAATCCCCATCGCGCCCGCATCCAGATGGTATTTCAGGATGCCGGCGACTCGCTCAACCCGCGCTTCACGGCGGCCGACGCGATCGCCGACCCGATCCGGCGGCTGAAGAAGATGTCGGGCGCCAAGCTCACGGCCCGCGTCGAGGCGCTGGCCGACATGACCGGCCTTCCGCGCGAGCTGCTGTCGCGCTTCCCGCACCAGCTCTCGGGGGGCCAGAAGGCACGCGTGGGAATCGCCCGCGCCGTCGCGGTCGAGCCCGCGCTGCTGATCCTCGACGAGCCCACGGCGGCGCTCGATGTCTCGGTGCAGGTCGTGATCCTGCAGCTCCTGCAGCAGCTCAAGCGCGAGCTCGGCATGAGCTACCTGTTCGTGAGCCACGACCTCAACGTCGTGCGGCTGCTCTGCGACCGCGTGCTGGTGATGTATCTCGGCAAGGTCGTCGAGCAGGGGCCGGCGGCCGAGGTTTTCGCCGATCCGAAGCACCCCTATACGAAGGCGCTGATCTCTGCGATCCCGCAGGCCGAGCCGGAACAGCGCATCGGCCGCCTGCGCCTCGGCGGCGAGCCGCGCAGCCCGATCGATCCCGATCCCAGGGTCTGCCGCTTCTACGGCCGCTGTCCCAAGGGTACGCCGCGCTGCGCCGAGGAAATGCCGCTCTTGCATCCCGCCGGTCCGGCACGGCAGGTTGCCTGTCATTTCGCTTGAGGGGAGGAAAGACGTGGCCGACGACAAGCCTGACGTTGCGCGCCTGGTCGATGAAGGGGCGAAGGCCATCGGCCTGCCGATCGCGCCCGAGTACCGCGCCAACGTGATCCTGAATGTCGAGCGGTCGCTGATGATTGCGCGACCGCTCCTCGAGGTCGACCTGGACGACGAACTGACGCCCGGTCCGGTGTTCCGGCCATGAGCGCCCGTCGACCGGTCGATCCTCTGTCGAAGGCAGCCACTGCCGCCGAAATCGCGCGCGCGGTCTCCCACGACAAGGTGAAGGCCACCGCCGTGGTCGAGGCGGCGCTCGAGCGGATCGCGGCGACCGAGCCCACGGTCAATGCCTTTACCGACATCGTGGCCGAACGCGCGCGGAAACGCGCGGCCGAGGTCGATGCCGGCAAGCATCATCGCGGCCCCTTGGCCGGCGTGCCGTTCGCGGTGAAGAACCTGTTCGACATCGAAGGCCTGCCGACGCGTGCCGGCTCGAAGATCAATGTCGACGGGCCCAGGGCCGCCCGCGACGCAGCCCTCGTGCGCAAGCTCGAGGCGGCCGGCGCCATCCTGGTGGGTGGCCTCAACATGGGCGAGTACGCCTACGACTTCACCGGTGAGAACGCGCACTACGGCCCCTCGCGCAATCCGCGCGACACGACGCGCATGTCCGGCGGCTCGTCGGGCGGCTCGGGGGCCGCGGTCGCGGCGGGCGAGGTACCGCTGGCGCTGGGCTCCGACACCAACGGCTCGATCCGCGTGCCGTCGTCGCTCTGCGGCCTGTTCGGGCTGAAGCCGACGTATGGGCGCCTGAGCCGCGCCGGCTCGTTTCCCTTCGTCGATGCCTTCGATCACCTGGGGCCGATCGCGCGCTCGACCGAGGATCTGGCACTGTCGTTCGATGCCATGCAGGGGCCCGATCCCGACGATCCGGTGTGCACCCATCTGCCGCCGGAACCGACCCTGCCGCATCTCGGCGAAGGCATCGGTGGGCTCCGCATCGCCATAGCTGGCGACTATTTTGCCCGCGGTGCCGAGCCCGAGGCTTTCGCCGCCGTGGCCACCGTCGCCGAGGCGCTGGATGCCGCGAAAACCGTGGTGCTGCCCCAGGCCGCTGCGGCGCGGGCGGCGGCCTATGTCATCACCGCGATCGAGGGCGCGCAGCTTCACCTGCCGCGGCTTCGCACCCGGCCCCAGGATTTCGATCCCGACACCCGCGAGCGCTTCATGGCGGGGGCGCTGCTGCCGGGCGCCTGGTACGTCAAGGCCCAGCGCTTCCGCCGGCACTACCGCGCCAACGTGCTGAAGGTCTTCGAGGAGGTCGATATCGTCCTGGCGCCGGCCACGCCCTGCACCGCGCCCAGGCTCGGCCAGACCATGATGAAGCTGGGCGGCGTCGAGCTGCCCGTGCGCGCCAATCTCGGCCTGTTCACCCAACCGATCTCCTTCATCGGCCTGCCTGTGGTGGTGGCGCCGCTGCAGCGGCGGGGTGGCCTGCCGATCGGCGTGCAGATCATCGCCAAGCCGTACAACGAGCGGGCTGCGTTGCGCGTCGCGGCCTTCCTGGAGGCGCAGGGCGTCGCCAGCGCCCCGCCGGCCTGAGGAGGAAGAATGGAAATCAACATTCCGGAAGTCGTGGAAGAGGTGACGGCGGCTTTCAATCTCTACGAGAAGGCGCTGAACACCAACGACGTCGCCACGCTCGACGGTCTGTTCTGGAAGAGTCCTCACACGCTGCGCTACGGCATCGGCGAACAGCTCTACGGCCACGACCAGATTGCAGCCTTCCGCGCCCGCCGCGATCCCGGTTTCATCCTGAATCGCGACCTGCTGAAGCTCTGGATCGTCACCTACGGCCGCGATTTCGGTACCGCCAACTGCGAGTTCCGCCGCCACGGCATGACCAGGACCGGCCGCCAGAGCCATACCTGGATGCGCACGTCGGAGGGCTGGCGTATCGTGGCCGCCCACGTCTCGCTGCTCGGCGAGGCGACGCCCATGAAGACGTCATAAAACCCCAAGGGACGATTTGAAACTTCTGCTGACTCACGTGCCGCTGGCCAGGCGGCAGTACTATGGCGCACGGGCGCTCGCCCGCCTGCGGGAGCTGGTCGAAGTCACGCTGCACGAGGGTGACGCACCGCTCGACCCTGCGGGCGTGATCGCGGCGGCACGCGATGTCGATCTCATCGTCGCCGATCGCGCCACGCCGCTGCCGGCCGATGTCTTCGCCGGCCTGCCGAAACTCAAGGCGGCGATGCGCAGCGCCATCGACATCCGCAACATCGACGTCGCCGCGGCGTCGATGGCGGGCGTGCTGGTGACCCATGCCGAAGCGGGTTTCGTGCAGTCGGTGGTGGAACTGACCCTGGGGTTCCTGATCGATCTGTCCCGCGGCGTGTCGCGCGCCGCCGCCGACTATCACGCGGGGCGGATGCCCGAGATCCGCGTCGGCCGGCAACTGGGCGGCAGTACGGTCGGGATCATCGGCTACGGCCGCATCTCGCGCGCGTTGGCGCCGCAGCTGGCCGGCCTCGGCATGACGGTGCTGGTGTCGGATCCCTATGCCCAGATCGACGACCGGCGTTTCACCAAGCTGCCGCTGGAAGATCTGCTGGCGCGCGCCGACTACGTGATCTGTCTCGCCATCGCCAACGAGGAGACGGAGAACCTGCTGGACGCGGCGGCCTTCGCGCGCATGAAGCCGGACGCCTTCTTCATCAACATGTCGCGGGGCAATCTTGTCGACGAGGTAGCGTTGGCGAAGGTACTGACCGAAGGCCGCATCGCCGGCGCAGCCATGGATGTCGGCCGGGCGCCCGACCAGATGCCGTCGCCCGAGCTGGCGCGCCTGCCCAACGTCATCGCCACGCCGCATGTCGGTGGCCTGACGCCGCCCGCGAGCGAAAGCCAGGCCATGGACACCGTCCGGCAGGTCGAGGCGCTGGTGAGGGGCGAGGTGCCGCCCGGTGCCGCCAATCCCGATCACTGGACCCGCCGTCCCTGAACCACCGGCCGCCGTCGACGTTCCCGACGACGACCACGACCTCTACAGCGTCACCGAAAGCGGCTGGTACACCGTCGATGACGAAGACGAGATCGTGCTTGGTCCGTTCGACAGTCTCGCCCAATGCGACAGGGCGATCCGTAACCGGTTGCAGGAACAAAAGGCATGAGGCTGCGTCCTTGACAGGCGGTTATAGGATATTGATCCTATCAATCCGTTCTATTCATCGTTCGAATCGATTCTGCCGAGCCTCCCGCGAGGAAAGGGAGCGATAAAACGCGACACTTCGTTTCCCATAGCCTTCGAAGGAAAGGCGTGGCAGATCAAGGGCTTGGGCCCAAATCGGCCGCGCAAGATAGGAAGGCATTCCGGCTCTAGTTGCCGGGCCCGCGCTCCATCGAAAAGGGCTGCCAGCGCTGCAGCTTGGACTTCTCCAGCACCGTGGGATTGACGCAGGCGCGCGGCCACTTGCCACCCAGCACCAGCGCCATCTCCGCACCGACGCGGCGTTTGCGCGCGATGTCGAAGCGGCTCGACGCCGAGGCGACGTGCGCCGTCAGGATGACATTGTCCATGCCGAGCAGCGGATTGTTGTGGCCGACCGGCTCGGTCTCCAGCACGTCGAGGCCGGCGCCGGCGATCCAGCCTTCCTGCAGCGCCTTGATCATTGCCGCCTCGTCGACCGTGGAGCCGCGACCGGTGTTCACGAACAGCGCCGTCTTCTTCATCTTCCTGAAGTTCGCCTCCTTCATCAGATGGTGCGCGTCCTTGGTGCCGGGCGCGTGCATCGAGACGATGTCGGAGCGCTGCAGCAGCTCGTCGTAGCCGACCGGCTGCACGCCGTAGTCGGACATCACCAGCTCCTCGATGTAGGGATCGTAGGCCAGCATCTGAAAGCCGAAGGGTGCTGCGCGCTTGGCGACGGCGCGGGCGACGTGGCCGAAGGAGATGAAGCCCAGCGTCATGCCCATCAGGCGCGGGAACTGGTAGAGCATCGGCCGCGCCTTGCCCCAGTCGCCCTTGCGCACCATCTGGTCCTGGACCACCAGCCGCCGCCAGCTTGCCAGGATCAGGGTCATGGCATGGTCGGCCACTTCCTCGATGAAGGTGTCGGGGCAGTTGGTCACCGGAATGCCGAGCGCGGTTGCCGCCTCGACGTCCACCGAATCGACGCCGACGGTGGCCAGCGAGACGACCTTCAGCTTCTTGCCGGCATTGATCACCTTGGCGGTGATGCGCGGCCGGCCCTTGCCGTAGATCGCGTCGGCGTCGACGGCGGCGGCGGCAAGCTCGTCCTCGCCGCCCTTCACCTCGACGATCTCGGCGCCGATGGCGGCCAGCGCCTCCATCTCCAGGGAATGGTCGGCGCCCGGCACGCCGGTGCCCGGGCCGGCCGTCGTCACGATCTTGAAACGTGCCACGTGTTGTCTCCTCCACTCGTTTGACGGCACTCTAGCCCAAATCGGCGCCTCTCCAACCTCGGTGAAACCAGCATGTCCGCTGCCAAGAATGTTCTGTTGATCGTCGTCGACCAGTGGCGCGGCCCGATGCTGCCCAGGCTCGGGGCGGATTACCTGAAGCTGCCCAACATCGACCGGCTCTGCGCCGAGGGCGTGACCTTCCGCAACCATTTCACCCAGGCCGTGCCCTGCGGCCCGGCGCGGGCGAGCCTGCTCACCGGCCTGTACATGATGAACCACCGGGCGGTGCAGAACACCATTCCGCTCGCCGATCGCTTCACCAACCTGGCGCACGAGCTGCGGCGCGGGGGGTACGACCCGGCACTGGTCGGCTACACCACCACCACGCCCGATCCGCGCAAGACCGCACCCAACGATCCGCGCTTCTTCGTGCTGGGCGACATCATGGAAGGCTTCCACTCGGTCGGCGCCTTCGAGAATCGCGACGCCTATTTCGGCTGGGTGGCGAGCCAGGGGTTCAAGCTGCCGTCCACCCGGGAGGATATCTGGCTGCCGCAAGGCGGCGCCGGCTCAGGTGCTACTGGGTGGCCCGCGGTGATCCCGAGCGAACTGTCCGACACCGCCTGGTTCACCGAACGCGGCCTCTCCTATCTGCGCGGCCGCGAGGGGCGGCCGTGGTTCCTGCATCTCGGCTATTACCGGCCGCATCCGCCCTTCATCGCACCGGCGCCGTATCACGCGATGTATCGGCCGGAGGACATGCCCAAGGCCGTGCGTGCCGGCTCGCCCGCGGAAGAGGCGAGGCAGAATGCGCTGCTCGGCTACTATGTGAATCACGTGAGCCAGGCGAGCTTCTTCCAGGACGGCAAGAAACTGGGCTCGGAGATGAGCGAGGAGGAAGTCGCGCAGATGCGTGCCACCTATTGCGGGTTGATGAGCGAGATCGACGACCAGCTCGGCCGGGTCTTCGACTACCTGAAGCAGACCAACCAATGGGACGACACGCTGATCGTCTTCACCGGCGATCACGGCGAGCAGCTCGGCGACCATCACCTGCTGGGCAAGATCGGCTATTTCGACGAATCCTACCGCATTCCCATGATCGTGCGCGACCCGCGTCAGGAGGCCAACGGCACGCGGGGTGCGGTCGAGGCACGCTTCACCGAGACGATCGACGCCATGCCGACCATCCTCGAATGGCTCGGCCTGCCGGTGCCGCGCCAGTGCGACGGGCGCTCGCTGCTGGCGTTCTGCGAGGGCGAGCCGCCGGCCGACTGGCGCGCCGAGGTGCACTACGAGTTCGACTTCCGCGACCTCCATTACTCGAAGCCGGAATCGGCGCTGGGCGTGGCGATGGACAAGTGCGGGCTCGCCGTCGTGCAGGACGAGGCCTTCAAATACGTGCACTTCGCCGCGCTGCCGCCGCTCTTCTTCGATCTTCGCGACGATCCCGGCCAGTTCGTGAACCGCGCCGGCGATCCGGCCTATGCCGCGCGCATGGGGGAGTATGCCGCCAGGATGCTGGACTGGCGGCTGGGTTTCGCGGAGCGCACGCTGACCGGCTACCGCGCCACACCCAAGGGTCTGGAGGTGCGGGCCGCCTAGGGTAGAATAGCCTATGGCTCAGGACCTCTACCGCCGGCCGGCGCCCGGCCAGCATCCGCCGAACCACGTCGATGCCTACAAGTCGACGCCCGGCCGCTCGCCCCGAAAGCCGGCGGTCGTCCTGCCGCAAACGCTGTCGGAAGTCACCGGCCCGCTGCTGCTCGGCGAGCGGCTCGGCGCGCAGGAGAACGACCTCACGCGCCAGCGCATGGGCGAGCCGCTCGGCGAGCGCATCATCGTGCATGGCCGCGTGCTCGACGAGAACGGCCGGCCGGTGCCCAACGCCTTGGTCGAGATCTGGCAATGCAATGCCGCCGGCCGCTACCATCATCCGGGCGACCAGCATGACGCGCCGCTCGATCCCAATTTCTACGGCGGCGGCCGCGCCCGCGCCGACGGCGAGGGCGCCTACCAGTTCGTCACCATCAAGCCCGGCGCCTATCCGTGGAAGAACCATCACAATGCCTGGCGGCCGGCGCACATCCATTTCTCGCTGTTCGGTCCGGCCTTCGCCACGCGGCTGATCACGCAGATGTACTTTCCCGGCGATCCGTTGCTGGCGATCGATCCGATCCACAATTCGGTGCCCGAGGCTGCCCGCCCGCGGCTGATCGCCGACTTCGACATCGACGCCACGAAGCCCGAGTGGGCGCTCGCCTATCGTTTCGACATCGTGCTGCGTGGCCGCAACGCCACACCGATGGAAGACCCGCATGACTGAGGCTCTGACGCCGTCGCAGACCATCGGGCCATTCTATTGGGGAACGCTGGTCAACTGCTATCGTGCCGAACTGGCACCTGCCGGCGTTACCGGCGAGCGCATCGAGTTGGCGCTCACCCTCCACGATGCCGATGGCGCCCCTATTTCGGATGGTCTGCTCGAGATCTGGCAGGCCAACAGCCACGGCCGCTACAACCATCCCGAGGATCGCCGCAATCTGCCGCTCGACGCGGGATTCGAAGGCTTCGGCCGCGCCTCGACGGACACGAGCGGCACCGCGCGGTTCGCCACCATCCGGCCCGGCCCGGTGCCGTGGCCCGAGGGTGGCCTGCAGGCGCCGCACATCAACATCTCCGTCTTCGCGCGCGGCGTCCTCAACCGGCTGGCGACCCGGCTCTATTTCGACGGCGATCCGGCGCTGGCCGGCGATCCGGTGTTGAAGCTGGTCGAGCCGGCGCGACGCGATACGCTGCTGGCGAAGCGCGATGCGCAGGGCGTGTGGTGCCTGCCGATCCATATCGGCGGCGCCCAGGAGACCGTCTTCTTCGAGAACTGAATCCGGCGCCTGGCGTCAGATGTAGCTCACTTTCACGATCTCCAGCTCTTCGGGGCCGGCGGGCGTGCGCAGGTTGACGACGTCGCCCTCGTGGGCGCGCATCAGGGCCTTGGCGATGGGCGAGATCCAGCTCACATGGCCCTTCTCGAGATCGACCTCGTCGACGCCGACGATCTTAACCGTGCGCGCTTCGTTCCTGGCGTTGGCCGTGGTCACGGTGGCGCCGAAGAACACCTGGTCGGTCTTGGCCCGCTTGGTCGGATCGACCACCTCGGCATTGGCCAGCCGCTTGCTGAGATAGCGCACGCGCCGGTCGATTTCGCGCAAGCGCTTCTTGCCGTAGATGTAGTCGCCGTTTTCCGAGCGGTCGCCATTGCCGGCCGCCCACGTCACCACCTTGACGACCTCCGGCCGCTCCTTGCGCATGAGCCGGTTCAGCTCGTCGCGCAGGCGCTCGAAGCCTTCGGGCGTCATGTAGTTCTTGGCGGTCGCCGGCAATCCGCCCATGTCCTCGGGCAGGTCGTCCTCATCGTCGCCGTCGCTTTCCTTGGTGAAGGCCTTGCTCATTTCGATCCTTAATCTATCAAGCAGGGGCCGATGACAACCAGCCCGCCCCGTCTGCAACGTGCCTCTGGCGAAAGCCGCGTCGCGTTCGCCGTGCGCGAAGGTGAGACACGGCTGGCCGACCTCTATCAACGCGATCCCTGCCGGGTTCTGTTCCCCGATTCCGAACCGGGTGAACCGCCGCAGGCGGTGCTGGTGACGACCTCGGGCGGCGTGGCCGGCGGCGATCGTCTCCACATGGCAGTGACCGCCGGCCCGGGCGCCCGGGCGGCGGTGGCGACCCAGGCGGCGGAAAAAATCTATCGTGCCGCTCCCGGCAGCGATCCCTGTCGGATCGACGTGGCGATCACCGTGGATGCGGACGCCGTCCTCGAGTGGCTGCCGCAGGAGACTATCGTCTTCCAGGGCGCGCGTCTGGTGCGGCGCACCGTAGCCGAAGTAGCGGCGGGGGCGGCGCTGCTCGGCTGCGAGATGGTGGTCCTGGGCCGTGGCGCATCGGGCGAGCGCTTTGGTTCAGGTCTGCTGCTCGACTCCTGGTCGGTCCGCCGGAACGGACGGCTTGCCTGGACCGACACGCTGCGTGTCGAAGGCGAGACGCCGGACGGCGCGGGTTTCGGCACGGCCAACGCGCTGGCCACCGTCATCGGCGTCTGGGACGCGCCCGAATCGCAATTCGGGAGGGCGCGCGCGTTGCTGGACGACGCCGGCCAGGCTCGCCGTGACGTTCGCGCCGGCGTCACCCTGGTTAACGGCATCATGGTGGCGCGCCTGCTGGGCGAGGCGACGGCGGTGCGCGCCGCCGTCATCGGCTTCCTCACCGCCTTCCGGGGCCGGAGGCTTCCCCGCGTTTGGCATGTTTGATGCAGCAGTTGCCGCGCTATAGTTGGGCCCGACTGGCAAGAGGGCCGGCAGGGGGAAACGGTCGATGAATCTGACGCCGCGCGAGAAGGACAAGCTTCTGGTCGCCATGGCCGCCGTCGTGGCGCGCCGGCGTCTCGAGCGGGGCGTGAAGCTGAACCATCCCGAGGCCGTGGCGTTGATCACCGATTTCGTCGTTGAGGGCGCGCGCGACGGCCGGTCGGTCGCCGACCTGATGCACGAGGGTGCCAACGTCATCAAGCGCGAGCAGGTGATGGAGGGCGTCGCCGAGATGATCCACGAGATTCAGGTCGAGGCGACCTTTCCCGACGGCACCAAGCTCGTCACCGTCCACGATCCGATCCGCTGAGGAGCGAGGCCATGAAGCCGGGTGAAGTCTTCACTGCTCCGGGCGAACTGGAGCTGAACAAGGGCCGCAATCCGATCACCGTCGAGGTCGCCAACACCGGCGACCGCCCGATCCAGGTCGGCAGCCACTATCATTTCTTCGAAACCAACGACGCGCTCGAGTTCGACCGCAAGCGCGCCAAGGGCATGCGGCTCGACATCGCCGCCGGCACCGCGGTGCGTTTCGAGCCCGGCCAGTCGCGCACGGTGCGGCTCACGCCCTATCTCGGCGGGCGCGAAAGCCACGGCTTCCAGGCCGAGGTGTCGGGCAAGCTCGGACCGATCGCCAAGGTCGGCCCATCCAACGAGGGCCCGACGCGCATCTCCCGGTCGGCCTATGCCGGCATGTTCGGCCCGACCACCGGCGACCGGGTGCGGCTCGCCGACACCGAGCTCTTCATCGAGGTCGAGAAGGACCACACGACCTACGGTGAGGAGGTGAAGTTCGGCGGCGGCAAGGTGATCCGTGACGGCATGGGCCAGAGCCAGCGTACGCGCGCCCAGGGTGCGGTCGACACCGTCATCACCAATGCGCTGATCGTCGATCACTGGGGCATCGTGAAGGCCGATATCGGTCTCAAAGGTGGGCTCATCGTCGGCATCGGCAAGGCCGGCAACCCCGACATCCAGCCCGGAGTCGACATCATCATCGGTCCCGGCACCGAGGCGATCGCGGGCGAGGGCAAGATCGTCACGGCGGGCGGCATCGACTGCCACATCCACTTCATCGCCCCGCAGCAGATCGACGACGCGCTCTACAGCGGCGTCACGACCATGATGGGCGGCGGCACCGGCCCGGCCCATGGCACGCTCGCCACCACGGTGACGCCAGGCCCGTGGCACATGGGCCGCATGCTGCAGGCTGCCGAGGGACTGCCGATGAATCTCGGCTTCTTCGGCAAGGGCAACACCAGCAAGCCGGCCGGCCTGAAGGAGCAGATCGAGGGCGGCGCCTGCGGGCTGAAGCTGCATGAGGACTGGGGCACCACGCCGGCCGCGATCGACAACTGCCTCGCCGTGGCTGACCGCTTCGACGTGCAGGTGGCGATCCATACCGACACGCTGAACGAGTCGGGCTTCGTCGAGACGACGCGGGCAGCCTTCAAGGGCCGCGCCATTGCCACCTTCCACACCGAAGGCGCGGGCGGCGGCCATGCCCCCGACATCATTCGTCTGTGCGGCGAGAAGAACGTGCTGCCGAGCTCGACCAATCCCACCATGCCCTACACGGTGAATACCGTGGACGAGCATCTCGACATGCTGATGGTCTGCCACCACCTCGACGCACGCATCCCCGAGGACGTGGCCTTCGCCGAAAGCCGCATCCGCCGCGAGACCATCGCCGCCGAAGACATCCTGCACGACCTCGGCGCCTTCTCGATGATGTCGTCCGACAGCCAGGCCATGGGCCGGGTCGGCGAAGTCGTGATCCGCACCTGGCAGACCGCCGACAAGATGAAGAAGCAGCGCGGCCGGCTGAAGGAGGAGAAAGGCGACAACGACAATGTCCGCGTGAAGCGTTACGTCGCCAAGTACACGATCAATCCCGCCATCACCCACGGCATCGCCAAACATGTCGGTTCGGTCGAAGTCGGCAAACGCGCCGATCTCGTCATGTGGGCGCCGGCCTTCTTTGGTGCCAAGCCCGACATGGTGCTGATCGGCGGCTCGATCGTGGCGGCGCCGATGGGCGATCCCAACGCCTCGATCCCGACCCCGCAGCCGGTGCACTACCGGCCGATGTTCGGCGCTTTCGGCCGCAGCCTGGTGATGAGCCCGGCGCTGTTCGTGTCGCAGGCCGCCATTGCCAAAGGTGTGGCCAAGAAGTGGGGGCTTTCGCGCCCGCTGCTGGCGGTCAAGGGGACGCGCAAGATCGGCAAGAAGGACATGGTGCACAATTCACTGTGTCCCAAGATCGAGGTCGATCCCGAGACCTACGAGGTGCGGGCGGACGGTGAACTGCTGACCTGCGAACCCGCTACCGTGCTGCCGATGGCGCAACGCTACTTTCTGTTCTGACGATGAAGCGCGCCACCGACGTCGTCCGCTCTGGTCGTTGGCCCGCCCAGGAGCGCACCGACACCGTCACCTTGCTGTTCGATGATCGCTATCGCCGCCGCCTTCGCATGCTGGGCGATGGCGGACTCGACTTCCTGCTCGATCTTGCCGAACCCATCGTACTGCGAAGCGGCGATGGACTCCGGCTGGAAGAAGGCGGCTTTGTCGAGGTGAGGGCCGCCGAGGAAAAGCTTGTCGAGATCCGCGGTCGCGATGCGGCGGCCTTCGCGCGCCTCGCCTGGCATCTCGGCAACCGCCATCTGCCGGCGCAGATCGACGCCGATCGTATCCTGATCCGGGACGATCATGTGATCGTCGACATGCTGAAGGGTTTGGGCGCCGAGGTCCGCGCCGTGCTGGCGCCGTTCGACCCCGAAGGCGGGGCCTACGGCCAGCACAATCACGATCTTGAGCACCCGCATGGCCATGTGCACGACCGGCGCCATGGCTGAGTTGAAGGTCGATCCGCTCTACCGGCTGCTTGCCTGGCTGTCGCCGGCCTATCCGGTCGGCGCCTTCAGTTATAGCCACGGCGTCGAGACGGCGGTGGAGGAGGGTTTTGTCACCGATCTCGCCACGCTGATTGCCTGGCTTGAAAGCGTGCTGGAGCGCGGCACCGGCCTGGTCGACGGTGCGCTGTTTGCCACTGCGTGGCGCACGGTCGATGCCGAGGACTGGACTGCCTTCGACGCCGTTGCCGAACGTGCGGCGGCGTGGCGGGGAACCTCCGAAATGGCGCTGGAATCACGCCAGCAGGGAGGTTCGTTTCTGTCGATCACCAGAACGGCCTGGCCGCATCCGACTCTCGATGCGGGCCATGAGCGAACTGGCGGCGAGATCGCGTTGCCGGTGGCCGTGGCCCTGGCCGCCGCGGCGCACGGGATTTCCCTCGGGTCGGCGCTCGGCGGCTACCTCCACGCCTTTGCCGCCAACTTGATTTCGGCGGCAGTGCGAACCGTGCCGCTCGGCCAGACCGATGGCCAGCGCGCCCTGGCGGCGCTGGAGCCCGCGGTGCGGAGGACCGCCGACGCGGCGCTGGCCGCGACCTCGCTTGACGAGATCGGGACGGCGACGCCGCTGCTCGACTGGTGTTCGCTGCGCCATGAAACGCAGTACACGCGGCTGTTCCGCTCATGAACTCCGTTCTGGCCTTCCTGCTGTTTGTCGGCGTCGGCGCCATCGCCGTCATCCACGTCCTGTGGGGCCTCGGCAGCTCCTGGCCCGAAGCCGACCAGGAGGCGCTGGCGCGCGGTGTTGTGGGTGATGGCCGCCGGCGCATGCCGCCGCCGTGGCAGTGCTTCGCCGTCGCGGCCCTGCTGACCGCGGTGGCATTGTGGCCATGGTACGTGCTGGGGCGCGGATCGGAGCCAGTCGTGCTGACCGGCACCTTCGCCATCGCCGGTGCCTTCATCGCTCGCGGTTGGGCCGGCTACAGCCCGCGCTGGCGGAGTCATTTCCACGACGAGCCGTTTGCCGCGCGCGACAAGCGGTACTATTCGCCCTACAGCCTGTTGCTCGGCGTGAGCTATCTCGCGCTGCTGGCGGGAGAAATGGAACGATGAGTGCGCGTGGTCCCCTCAGGGTGGGTGTCGGCGGTCCGGTCGGTTCGGGCAAGACAGCCCTGGTCGAGCGTCTGTGCAAGGCGATGCGCGACACCTACGACATCGCCGTCGTCACCAACGACATCTACACCAAGGAAGATGCCGAGTTCCTGACGCGCGCTGGCGCGCTGGCGCCGGATCGGATCGTCGGCGTCGAGACCGGCGGCTGCCCGCACACGGCGATCCGCGAGGACGCCTCGATCAATCTCGCCGCCGTCTCCGATATCGTGCGCAAGTGGCCCGAGCTCGAGATCGTCTTCGTCGAGTCCGGCGGCGACAACCTCGCCGCCACTTTCTCGCCCGAACTGGCCGATCTCACCATCTACGTCATCGACGTGGCGGCAGGCGAGAAGATCCCGCGCAAGGGCGGGCCGGGCATCACCCGCTCGGACCTGCTGGTGATCAACAAAATCGACCTGGCGCCGCTGGTCGGCGCCAATCTCGATGTGATGGACCGCGACGCACGCAGAATGCGCGGCCTCAGGCCTTTCATTTTTTCGAACCTGAAAGAAGACAAGGGTGTCGCCGATGTCGCCGCCTTCATCGTGCGCCAGGGCGGCCTCCCGGCCCGCTGACGCGAAAGGATATCAATGAGGAGAAGTCGATGCTTCGAACGATCTGTCTGACTGCCACGCTGCTGGTCGCCGCCGACCCTGCGTCTGCCCATCCAGGCCACGAGGCCTCCGGCCTTCTCCATCCCTTCACCGGGATCGATCATCTGCTGGCCATGGTCGGTGTCGGCCTGTGGGCTGCCTTTCTGGCTGTGCGAAAGCCGGTGGCGGCATTGCTTGTGCCGGCAGCATTTGTGGCCATGATGGCCATTGGCGCAGCTGCCGGATTCGCGGGCATAAAACTGCCCATCGTTGAGGCAGTCATCCTGGGTTCGGTTTTCGTCTTCGGCGGTCTCATCATGGCTGCAGTGCGTCTGCCGGCGGCGGCGGCCATGGCGGTTGCCGGCCTGTTTGCCGTCTTCCATGGTTACGCTCATGCCTTGGAAGCACCCGCAGCCGGCGCCGGGACCTATGTTTTGGGGTTCCTGGCGGCAACGACCCTGCTGCAAGCGGTCGGATTGGGGCTCGGCTGGGCTGCGCTGCGGACCGTCGGTGACCTGGGATTGCGGGCCTTGGGCGGCGCGATCATGGCCGGCGGAGCCCTCGTCCTGATCGCGAATTAGGAGATTTCCCGGGTCAGGCGGAGAGTTTGGCACGGCATTCGCTATCCATGTTTCGGGCGGGGGAATCCGTCTCGATAACAAGGAGAGCGGGATGAAATTTGGATCGATGATGCGGACGGGTCTTGTCGCCGCCGGCCTGTTGGCCGGTGCGGCGGGCAGCGCGTTCGCCCAGGGGGCGCCGATCAAGGTCGGCATTTTGCATTCTCTGTCGGGCACGATGGCGATCAGCGAGACGACCCTCAAGGACGTCATGCTGATGCTGATCGAGGAGCAGAACAAAAAGGGCGGCGTTCTGGGCCGTAAGCTCGAGGCTGTCGTCGTCGATCCGGCTTCGAACTGGCCGCTGTTCGCCGAGAAGGCGCGCGAACTCTTGCAGAAGGACAAGGTGGCCGCGGTGTTCGGCTGCTGGACTTCGGTCAGCCGCAAGTCGGTCCTGCCGGTGTTCGAGGAGCTGAACGGCATCCTCTTCTACCCGGTGCAGTACGAAGGTGAAGAAAGCTCGCGCAACGTGTTCTACACCGGCGCCGCGCCGAACCAGCAGGCGATCCCGGCCGTGGACTACCTGATGGCCAACGAGAAGGTGCAGCGCTGGGTCCTGGCCGGCACGGATTACGTCTATCCGCGCACGACCAACAAGATCCTCGAGGCCTACCTCAAGTCGAAGGGCGTCAAGCAGGAAGACATCCTGATCAACTACACGCCGTTCGGTCATTCCGATTGGCAGTCGATCGTCGCCAACATCAAGAAGTTCGGCTCGGCCGGCAAGAAGACCGCCGTCGTGTCGACCATCAACGGCGACGCCAACGTTCCGTTCTACAAGGAACTCGGCAACCAGGGCATCAAGGCCAAGGACATCCCGGTCGTAGCCTTCTCGGTCGGCGAGGAAGAGCTGGCCGGCATCGATACCAAGCCGCTGATCGGCCATCTCGCCGCCTGGAACTACTTCCAGTCGGTGAAGAACCCCGCCAACGAGGCCTTCATCAAGACCTGGCAGACCTTCACCAAGAACCCGAAGCGGGTGACGAACGATCCCATGGAAGCCCACGTGATCGGCTTCAACATGTGGATCGAGGCGGTGAAGAAGGCCGGCACGACCGATCCGGACGCCGTCATCGACGCCATGATCGGCATCGCGGTGCCGAACCTGACGGGCGGTCTCTCGGCCATGATGCCGAACCACCACATCACCAAGCCGGTGCTGATCGGCGAGATCCAGGGCAACGGGCAGTTCGACGTCGTGTCGGCGACCCCTCTGGTTCTCGGCGACGAATGGTCGGACTATCTGCCCGACTCCAAGGACCTGATCTCCGATTGGCGCAAGCCGATGAGCTGCGGCAACTTCAACGTTGTCACCGGCAAGTGCGGCGGCAAGGGCAAGTAGGGCCCAAGCCCTAGGAACAACCCACTCACAGGGCGGGGCGACTTTCGAGTCGCCCCGTTCTCATCTCCGGGTTAATTCTCAGTCATGCTTTTCCTGCGTCCGTTCGCGATACTGCTGTCGGCGCTGGCCTCGGCGTTGATCGCCGCCACAGCCCTCGCTGCCGATCTGCCGGCACTCGTGGGCGGTCTCACGACCGGCGGTTTCGGCGATCGAGAGACGGCGATCGGCGCCTTGGCCGCTTCGGGCGAACAGCGCGCCGCGCCGATCCTCGAGGCCCTGGCCGCCGGCCAGCTCTACGTCCGCAAGTCCGACAAGCTCGTGCTTATCGGCAAACCGGACGGCAACCAGCTCGCCTTGACCGAAGCGGTCACCGGCAAGCCGGCCGGCAGCGGAACGGAAGCCGAGCTCGATCGCGTCCGGGTCAACAACCGGCTGCGCGGCGTCATCGAGGCCGCCGTCGGCTCGCTCACCCTGATGAGCCCCGATGCGAAGGTCCGCCGCGATGCGGCCGAAGCACTGTTCAAGCGCCGCGATGCCTCTTCACTTGCCGCCCTCGATGCGGCGCTGGCCGGCGAGAAGGACCCGCGCATAAAGCGCGCGATGAGCGAGGCGCGGGCCGCCAGCGTTCTCGCCTCCGATGCGCCGACGGCGCAGCAGCTCGACGCCATCGCGCTGGTGCGCGAGCGCGCCGACCGCGATTCGCTGGGTGTCCTGGAGGCCACGGCCTCGTCGGCGACAGACCCAGAGGTCAAGGCTGCCGCCACTGCCGGCGCCAGCGCGGTCCGCCAGACGCTCGCCGCCTGGGAGGCGGCGCAGAACGTCTGGTACGGCATTTCATTGGGCTCGGTGCTGCTGTTGGCCGCCATCGGGCTCGCCATTACATTCGGCACCATGGGCGTCATCAACATGGCGCATGGCGAAATGGTGATGCTGGGTGCCTACACGACCTTCGTCGTGCAGGAGATCATCCGCACCTCGGCGCCGCACTTGTTCGACGCCTCGCTGCTGATCGCACTGCCGCTCGCCTTCGTGGTCGCCGGCGGCATCGGCATCCTGATCGAGCGCGGCATCATCCGCTTCCTCTACGGCCGGCCGCTCGACACGCTGCTGGCCACCTGGGGCCTGTCGCTGGTGCTGCAGCAGGCCGTGCGCTCGATCTTCGGGTCTTCCAACCGCGAGGTCGGTGCGCCGTCGTGGATGTCGGGCGCCTTCCAGGTCGGTCAGATCAACGTCACCTACGGTCGGCTGTGGATCGTGGTGTTCTCGCTCATCGTGTTCGCGGCCCTGATCCTGCTGCTGCGCAAGACGCCGCTCGGCCTCTACATGCGCGCGGTCACCCAGAACCGGCCGATGGCCTCGGCCATGGGCATCCGCACGCCGCGGGTCGACGCACTCACCTTCGGGCTGGGTTCCGGGATCGCCGGCCTGGCGGGTGTCGCCTTGAGCCAGATCGACAACGTCAGCCCCAACCTCGGGCAGGGCTATATCATCGACTCGTTCATGGTCGTGGTGTTCGGCGGCGTCGGCAATCTGTTCGGCACGCTGATCGGCGCGCTCACCCTGGGCGTTGTCAACAAGTTCCTCGAGCCCTACGCCGGTGCGGTGCTGGGCAAGATCCTGGTACTGGTGTTCATCATCCTGTTCATCCAGCGCCGCCCGCGCGGCCTGTTCGCGCTGAAGGGCCGCTCCGTCGAATGATGGCCGCCGAATGATCACGCGCTTCCTGCTGCAGGGCCTGGACCGGAATCTGCGCCTTTTCATTCTGCTGGTGCTGGCGGTCGGCATTGCGCTGCCGCTGCTCAACCAGCTCACGCCGCCGGACAGCGCCGTCCACGTGCCGTCGTGGGTGCTGCAGCTCATCGGCAAGTATCTCTGCTACGCTTTGCTGGCGCTCGCGGTCGATCTGGTGTGGGGGTTCTGCGGCATCCTTTCGCTGGGTCACGGCGCCTTCTTCGCGCTCGGCGGCTACTGCATGGGCATGTACCTGATGCGCCAGATCGGCAGCCGCGGCGTCTACGGCAACCCGATCCTGCCCGACTTCATGGTGTTCCTGAACTACAAGGAGCTGCCCTGGTTCTGGCACGGCTTCGACCACTTCTGGTTCGCCATGTTCATGGTCGTTCTGGTGCCGAGCCTGCTGGCCTTTGCACTGGGCTGGTTTGCCTTCCGCAGCCGCGTCACCGGTGTCTACCTCTCGATCATCACCCAGGCGATGACTTTCGCGCTCATGCTCGCCTTCTTCCGTAACGACATGGGTCTCGGCGGCAACAACGGCATGACCGACTTCAAGGAGATCCTGGGTTTTTCGGTGCAGGCCGACGTCACGCGCGCCGTGCTCTGTTTCGCCTCGGCCCTGGCGCTGGTGCTCGGCCTCGTCGTTTCGGCGGCGGTCGTGGGATCGCGCTTCGGCAAGGCGCTGACCGCCGTGCGCGACGCCGAAAGCCGCATGCGGTTCCTCGGCTACCGGGTCGAGGGCTACAAGCTCTTCGTCTTCGTGCTGTCGGCCGCCATGGCGGGTGTCGCCGGCGCGATCTACGTCCCGCAGGTCGGTATCATCAATCCCAGCGAATTTTCGCCCGCCAACTCGATCGAGGCCGTGCTCTGGGTGGCGGTTGGCGGTCGCGGTACCCTGATCGGGCCGGTTATCGGCGCGTTCATCGTGAATTTCGGCAAGACCTGGCTGACCGGCGCGCTGCCCGAGGTTTGGCTGTTCGCCCTGGGCGCGCTCTTCATCGTCGTCACGCTGCTGCTGCCCAAGGGCGTCGTCGGCCTGTGGGGCCAGCTCAAGGCCCGGACGCAGGCGAAAAAGGCGAGGGCGCCTGCATGAGTGACGTGGCATGAGAAGCACCTCGGCGCTCCTCTATCTCAGCGGCGTCACCGTCTCGTTCGACGGCTTCAAGGCGCTGAACAACCTCTCGCTGCTGGTCGAGCCGGGCGAGATGCGCGCCATCATCGGCCCCAACGGCGCGGGCAAGACCACCATGATGGACGTCGTCACCGGCAAGACACGGCCGGACTCGGGCGAGGTGGTGTTCGACGGCACGGCCGACCTCACCAAGCTCGACGAGGCCAGCATCGCCACGCTCGGCATCGGCCGGAAGTTCCAGAAGCCCACGGTGTTCGAGAACCACACCGTGCGTGACAACCTTCTGCTGGCACTCGCGGGCCTCAGGAAATGGCATCGCCTGCTGCTGGCCCAGCCGACCAGGGCCGAGAACGACCGGCTGGCCGAAATCCTCGCCATCATCCGCATGGAAGAGCAGCAGCACATGCTGGGCGCGCGCCTCTCGCACGGCCAGAAGCAGTGGCTGGAGATCGGCATGCTGCTGGCCCAGGACCCCAAGCTGCTGCTGGTCGACGAGCCGGTGGCAGGCATGACCGACGTCGAGACCGAGACCACGGCGCAGGTGCTGCGCGAGATCAACCGCACCCATTCCGTCGTGGTCGTCGAGCATGACATGAGCTTCGTGCGCGCGCTCGGCGTCAAGGTGACGGTGCTGCACGAAGGCTCGATGCTGGCCGAGGGCACGCTCGACCAGGTGAGCGCCGATCAGCGCGTCGTCGAAGTCTATCTCGGGCGCTAGACATGCTTGTTGTTCAGAACGTCGACCTCTTCTACGGCGCCGCCCAGGCCTTGCGCTCGGTTTCGTTGTCGGCGGCGATCGGCAAGGTGACCTGTCTGCTCGGCCGCAACGGCGTCGGCAAGACCAGCCTCCTGCGCGCCATCGTCGGCCTGCAGCCGATCGCTTCGGGTTCGATCGCCTTCGACGGCCAGGAAGTCTCGAAGCTGCCTCCCTATGAGCGGGCGCGGCGCGGCGTGGCGCTGGTGCCGCAGGGCCGCGAGATTTTCCCGCTGCTCACGGTGAAGGAGAACCTCGAGACGGGATTCGCACCGGTCGGCCGCGACCAGCGCAAGATCCCCGACGAGGTCTTCGAGCTCTTTCCGGTGCTGCAGTCGATGCTGAAGCGCCGCGGCGGCGATCTCTCGGGCGGCCAGCAGCAACAGCTCGCCATCGGCCGCGCCCTCACCATGCGACCCAAGCTGCTGGTGCTCGACGAGCCGACCGAAGGCATCCAACCCTCGGTGATCAAGGACATCGGCCGCGCCATCACCTTCCTGCGTCAGCGCGGCGACATGGCGATCCTGCTGGTCGAGCAGTATCTCGACTTCGCCCACGAGCTCGCCGACGATTTCGCGGTCATGGACCGCGGCGAGGTCGTGATGTCGGGCACCCGCGACACGTTCGATGCGGACGCCGTGCGCCGTCACATGACGGTCTAGACGAGCACCTGGGCGCCGCGCACGAGCCGGCCCGGCCGCTCACCGGTAAATTCGTCGTTCCGTATCGTCTCGACACCCGATACGAACGTGTGGCGGTAGCCGGATGCGCGCTGGATCAAGCGGCGGCCGCCCGCCGGCAGGTCATAGACCACCTCCGGTCGCTTCAAGGAAAGCGCGTCGAAGTCGATGACGTTGATGTCGGCCTTGTGGCCAGGCGCCAGCAGGCCGCGGTCGAGCAGGCCATAGGCTTCCGCCGTGCCGCGTGTCTGCTTGGCGACCAGGAATTCCAGCCCGAGCTTGGGCCCGCGCGTGCGATCGCGGCTCCATAGCGTCAGCAACGAAGTGGGCGAGGAAGCGTCGCAGATCACGCCGACATGAGCGCCGCCGTCGGCCACGCCCAGCACGGTCGCGGGATCGGTGATCATCTCCCGCACGACGTCGAGGCTGCCATACGCATAGTTCTCGAACGGCAGCATCAGCAGCCCTTTGCCCTCGCGTGCCATCATCTCCTCGAGGGCGACCGCGGCCGGCGTCCGGTTGCTGCGTTCGGCGAGGGCAGCGATCGAGTTCTTCGCGTCGGGTTCGTAGTCGGGGCGCTCGCCGATCGGGAACATCTTGTGGAAGGCCTCGGCCATGAAGGCGCGGGAACCGCTGCCGGCCGGCGCGTCGACAAGCCGGCGGCGCCATTCGGCGTCGGACATGAGCCGCGCATAGCGCTCGGCCGGTGAGAGCTTACGCATCTCGAGCCAGGCTGGATGGGACGCGAATGGATGCGCCGTCGTCTCCAGTCCCATGATGACGCCGATCGGCCGCGATCCCACCTGGGCGTTGGCGGCGCGGCCCGCCTTGCGCACGCCGTGGATCCGGGCGAGCGTTTCGCGCCAGAGCTTGGGTTGCGCGTCGACCTGGACCAGCAAACAGGAGAGTGGCCGGCCGGCGAGGGCGGCGGCGGCGTCCAGCGCCTCGAACTCGCCCGGCCCGAAATCGGAATTGACCTGCAGGATGCCCCGTCCGGCGCGCTTCATGCCGCGGGCGATGCCCAGCAGCTCGGCCTCGCGGGCCGAAAGAGTGGGGGTGAACCGGCCGTCCCGGGCTTTGTGCTTGATGGTGCGCGAGGTCGTGAAGCCCATGGCGCCGGCGCGTAGGGCCTCCTCGGTAAGGCGGGCCATCTCCTCGATCTCGCGTTCGGCGGGTATCTCGGCGTGCTCGGCACCGCGATCGCCCATGACGTAGAAGCGCAGTGCGCCGTGCGGCAGCTGGGCTGCGATATCGACTGCCCGGTTCATCGAAGCGAGTGCATCGAGATACTGCGGGAAGGATTCCCAGTTGAACTTCACGCCTTCGCTCAGCACCGTGCCGGGAATGTCCTCGACGCCCTCCATCAGATTGATCAGGTAATCCGACTGGCCGGGCCGCACCGGCGCGAATCCGACGCCGCAGTTGCCGAACACCGTCGTCGTGACACCGTGCCAGGAGCTGGGTGTGACGAACGGATCCCAGGTCGCCTGGCCGTCGTAGTGGGTATGGATGTCGACGAAGCCCGGCGTCACGATCAGGCCTGCGGCATCGACCTCGCGCTTGGCCGCGCCGAGCCTGGGCCCCACGGCGGCGATCTTTCCGTCTTGCACTGCGACATCGACGACACGGCGCGGGGCGCCCGAGCCATCGATCACGGTTCCGTTTCGGATGACGAGGTCAAGCATGCCGGAAGGATAGGCCTAGGCAGGTGGTCCGGTCTATGTTCTGAAATTCCGCCAGGGGGGCAGTTTGTCGAAGCCGTTGCTGTTTACGCCTTTCAAGATGCGCGGCGTCGTCGCGCCCAACCGTGCCGTCGTTTCTCCCATGGTTCAATACCGGGCCACGGACGGCATGGTGAACGACTATCATCTGGTTCACCTCGGCAAGTTCGCGCTCGGCAAGTTCGGCATCGTCTTCACCGAGAACTGTGCCATCGAACCTCGCGGGCGTGTGACCGAGGGCGATCTCGGCCTGTGGGACGACAGCCAGATCGAGAGCCACAAGCGTCTGACACGGTTCCTGAAGCAGGAAGGTTCGCTGGCGGCGACGCAGATTACCCATTCCGGCCGCAAGGGCAGCACACCGCGCTCGTTCGACAAGCCGGGCGAGCTTGGGCCCAGGGAGGCCGGCTGGCAGCGCTGGCAGGTCGTCGGTCCCACGGAATTGTCCGCCGGCGAGCCCTATTCGTCGTCACCCAAGCAGCTCGCGGCGGCAGAGATCGAGGAGATCGTGAAGAAGTTCGGCGAGGCCGCGCGCCGCGCCGACGCTGCGGGCTATGACGTGATCGAAATCCACGGTGCGCACGGCTACCTGCTGGCGCAGTTCCTCTCGCCGATCAGCAACACGCGCAATGACCAGTATGGCGGCGACCGCGCTGGCCGTATGCGCTTCCCCCTGGCCGCGGCCAAGGCCGTGCGTACCAACTGGCCCGAGCACAAGCCGATGTTCATTCGCGTCTCGGCCGTCGATGGCGCAGGCGGCTGGGACGTCGAGGACACGATCGCCTGCGCCAGGGAGCTGAAGGCGATCGGCATCGACGTGGTCGACACCTCCTCGGGTGGTCTCACTGGCCTCTCGACGGCGCTGCCGGTGAAACGGTCGCTGGGTTTCCAGGTGCCGTTCGCGGCGGCGGTGAAGCGAGGGGCGGAAATCCCGACCATGGCGGTCGGCCTGATCCTCGACGGGCCGCAGGCCGAGCAGATCCTGCAGGCAGGCGATGCCGACCTGATCGCGATCGGCCGCCAGGCGCTCTACGATCCGTTCTGGGCGCTGCACGCCGCGCAGGAGTTGGGCTGCGACAGCGACTTCGGGATGTGGACGCCGGAATACGGTTGGTGGTTGGAAAAGCGGAAGAACAATCTCCCCAAGTAAGAAGACGGACGGGAAACGCACATGACGGGCATTCTGGCCGGCCTTCGCATCATCGAGGGCTCGGCCTTCATCGCAGCCCCTCTGGGTGGCATGACGTTGGCCCAATTGGGCGCCGACGTGATCCGCTTCGACGACGTCAGGGGCGGTCTCGACAACGACCGCTGGCCGATCACCAGGGACGGCCGCTCGATCTACTGGGCCGGCCTCAACAAAGGCAAGCGCTCGATCGCCGTCGACCTGCGCTCGCCCAGGGGCCGCGAGCTGCTCGCCGCCCTCATCACGTCGCCGGGCGAAGGTGCCGGCATCTTCACCACCAACATGCCGGCGCGCGGCTGGCTTGCGTACGAGGAACTGGCGAAGAAGCGCGCCGACCTGATCGCGCTCAACATCGTCGGTGCCCGCGATGGCAGCGCTCATGTCGACTACACCGTGAACGCCGTCACTGGCTTTCCCATGGTGACGGGCGCGGTTGGTCACGACGGTCCGGTCAACGCCGTGGCGCCGCCATGGGACCTCGCGACCGCCTACGCCGGCGCCATGGCGATCCTGGCTGCGGAGCGGCACCGGCGGATGACCGGGCAGGGTCAGCGGATCGTGTTGCCCCTGCAGGACATGGCGCTCGCAGCCACCTCTGCGCTCGGTTACATCGGCGAGGCGGTTGTGAACGAGGTCGACCGGCCACGTTACGGCAACGAGATCTTCGGCACCTTCGGCCGCGACTTCAAGACGAAGGACGGCCGCTTCGTCATGATCTGCATTTTCTCCGATCGCCACGTCGATGCGTTGGCGACGGCCGGCAGCTTCGGCGAGGCCTTCGCGCGGATCGAGGCGGAGACCGGCGTCAACCTCAAGACCGACGCCGGCCGCTGGACGGCACGCGCCCGGCTCTGCGCCGTGATCGAGTCTTGGGTGACATCTCTCACGGCCGCCGACGTGGGCGCGGCATTGAAGAAGGCCGGCGCGCTGTGGGCGCCGTACCAGACCTTCCGCGAGTTGGCGGCCGACAAGGACGCAGTGCGCGACAACCCGCTGTTCACCGTGCTCGACCAGCCCGGCATCGGCCGCTATCCGGTAGCGGCCTCGCCGTTGCAGTTCGGCGCCGTCCCGCGGCAGGCGCCCCGGATCGCACCAACGCTCGGTCAGCATACGGACGAGATTCTTTCCGGTATCCTCGGCCTGCCGGACCACGAGATCGCCCGGTTGCATGACGAAGGGGTCATCGGTGGACCGAGATAGGATCCTGATCGCCGGCGGCGGCATTGGCGGCCTGGCGGCCGCGCTGGCGCTGGCCCAGAAGGGCGTCGCCTCGCGGGTGCTGGAAAAGGCGGCCCAGCTTGGCGAGATCGGCGCCGGCATCCAGCTCGGGCCCAACGCCTTCCACTGTTTCGATCGTCTGGGCGTGGGCGAAGCGGCGCGGGCGATGGCGGTCTACATCGACAAGCTCCGCCTCATGGACGCCGTCGCCGACGGCGAGATCACCCATGTCGACCTCGGGGAGAAATTCCGCGCCCGCTTCGGCAATCCCTATGGCGTGGTCCATCGCGGCGACCTGCACGGAGTGCTGTTGAAGGCCTGCCGCGATCATCCGCTGATCGAGTTGCAGACCAGCGCCGAAGTCGTGGGCTACGACCAGGACGGCGGCGGCGTCACCGCCCGGCTCGGCCCCGGTCCGACCAGGAGGGGCACGACGGTGAAGGGCAGCGCGCTGATCGGTGCCGACGGCCTGTGGTCCGCCGTTCGTCGCCAGGTGGCGGGCGACGGCGCGCTGCGCGTCTCCGGCCACACCACCTACCGCTCGGTGATCCCGCTGGCGCAGATGCCGGAGGATCTGCGCTGGAACGCCGCCACCCTGTGGGCCGGCCCCAAGTGCCACGTCGTCCACTATCCGCTGTCAGGCTGGAAGGTCTTCAACCTCGTCGTCACCTATCACAACCACGCGCCCGAGCCGGTCGCCGGCAGGCCGGTGCCGGTCGAGGAGGTGCGCAAGGGCTTCACTCACATTTGCGAGCGCGCGCAGAACATCATCCGCCACGGCAAGGACTGGCACATGTGGGTGCTGTGCGACCGCGATCCCATCGATGCCTGGATCGACGGCCGGGTGGCGCTGCTGGGCGATGCCGCCCATCCGATGCTGCAGTACATGGCGCAGGGTGCCTGCATGGCGATGGAGGACGCGGTCTGCCTGGCCGACTCGCTGTCGCGGCATGATTCGCTGGAAGCCGGACTCGCAGGCTACAGGGACCGCCGCGTGCTGCGTACAGCACGGGTTCAGCTGATGTCCCGCGCCATGGGCGACCACGTCTATCATCCGGATGGCCCCCACGCGGCCCTGCGCAATGCCCTCATGAACGCCAAGAGCCAGGACCAGTGGCTCGACACGCTGCAGTGGCTCTACGGCGGCAACGGGCTCGACTGAGCAGAAGCCAGGCCGCATCCCATCCGCTCGGTTGATGCAGATCATGGCGAGCGGTGTCACGCTGGCCGATGAACCGCCATGGAACCGCATTCCGATCTGACGGCGAGGCCCGCCGCGGGGCGCTGGCGGCCGTGGCGGATCGTGCTGATTGTCGCGGCGGCGCTGTTTGTTGCCGCTGATGCGCTGCTGCTGTGGGCGGTTTTGATCGCGGGTGCCGCCGATCCGCCGAGCGGAAGTGCCGGTTGGACGCTGCGGGAGGGCGAGGGCCGGACCCTCTATGCGGTGTCGGCCCCGACCTCGACCACGGTCAATGTGACCGCGGTGGTGCTGGCCTGCGAAGTGGCACCGGCGGAGCGCACCCTGCAGCTTCAGCTCTATGTCGACGGTGAACGGCCGTTGATGCCTGTCGGCGCCCGCCGCGAGCAGCTCAAGGAAGATCCGCAGCTGCGGCTTGAGATCGACGGCGTCGCCTATCCGGCGAAACTGTACTTCGCCGGCGACTTCGTGGTGATCGCCGACCGGGCCGACGGCACGCTGCCCGCCCTGTCGCCGGGTCTGGCGGAACGCTTCGAGCGTGGCGCGCGGCTGATGTTGCGTTTCGACCTGCTGACCGAGAAGACGGGGGGCAGCGACTTCGACGGCGCCACCATCGTCGAACTCAAGGCCGGCGATGGCAGCAAGGCCATCGCTGCCGTCCGGCGGCGCTGCGGACAATAGGCCGGTCGTCATTCAACGAGGCGCTCGCCGGAAAGAACGGGCATAATGGAGTCTGACATGCCGCCCGCCGCCAACCGACCCCGTGCCGTCGCCATCGAATTGAACGCGGTGCTGGTGGCGTTGATCGGCGACGAGCCACAGGTGCTGACCCTCGAGGACGGCGCGCTGCTGCCCTCGGGGCCGTTCGAGGGCGATCACCCAACCTTGCAGACCGGACTCCGCGCCTGGGTCGAGCGCCAGACCCATCATCCACTGGGCTATGTCGAGCAGCTCTACACTTTCGCCGACCGGTCGCGGGCTGCGGCCACCTTGGGCCGGCGCATCGTCTCGATCTCCTATCTCGGCCTCACCCGTGAGCTCATCGGCAAAAGGGCGGCGACGGCAGGTGGCCACGAGCCCGGCTGGCAAAGCTGGTACCGCTACTTTCCGTGGGAGGACTGGCGCGAAGGCATGCCGACGCCGCTTGCCCGGCAGGTGTTGCCGCGACTGCGCCGCTGGATCGATGCCGCATCCGATTCCGCGGCCCGGCGCGGACGGCGGCAGCGGATCGAGATCAATTTCGCCGAGGCGACCTGGAACGAGGATCTGGTGCTGCAGCGTTACGAGCTGCTCTACGAAGCCGGCCTCGTGCCCGAAGCGGGCGGGCGCCGGCCGGTTGCCGATCCGCTGCCCGCTGCCGCCGTCGGCGTGCCGATGCACTACGACCATCGCCGCATCCTGGCCACCGGCATCGCGAGGCTGCGGGCCAAGATCAAGTATCGGCCTGTCGTGTTCGAACTGATGCCGCCCGATTTCACCCTGGGCCAGCTCCAGCTTGCCGTCGAAGCGCTGGCCGGGCGGCCGCTGCACAAGCAGAATTTCCGCCGGCTCATCGACCAGCAAGGCCTGGTTGAGGAGACCGGCGCGGTATCTGCCGAAACCGGCGGTCGTCCGGCCAAGCTCTACCGCTTCCGCCGCGAGATCCTGCTCGAGCGCGCCGTCGCCGGCAGCAAGCTGCCGCTGTCCCGGACCGCCTGACCCCTTGCCGCCTGCCTGTTTCGCGCCGACGCGCTTCCAGTCGGCGGCGACGAAGTCCTGGGCGCCCGGCCGGTGTCGGGTTTCATGCAGGAGGGGGGCTGGGCGTTCTATCAGGCGAGCACCTCGCCGCGGACGCAGCGCCACGCGACATCGTAGTCGGGTTGCCGGCTTACCCTGACGGCGGCGATCTCGTCCGGCGTGGAGAAGGCCGCCCGAATCCAGTCCGGAACACCGGTGCCGGTGAACCGCTGGTCGGGCTTGTCGATCGTGCCGACCGCCCGGCAACAGACCTGGGGGACGGCAAAGGACTGTGTCTGGCCCGACACGCCCGTTCCGCCGATGAGAACCATCAGGCAGGCGACGACGATGAAGGGACCGCGCATGCCGCCCCGGTCGGTCGCTTGTCGAAATCCAGTGCTTGACGCCTATTATACTCATTCATAGCATAATAGAGTAAATGCTCATAGTGAGCATAATAGGTGTGCAATGACTGCCTTCCCGCAAGCCGCCCAGCTCTACGACAAGGTGAAGTCGGTGATCCCGCCGGCCGAATGGTCCGAGTTCGCGCCCGACATCGACGCCATCCTGGCGCTGAAGCGCGACAGGAACGCCGTCATCCTGGCGCACAACTACCAGACGCCCGAGATCTTCCACGGCGTCGCCGACATCGTGGGCGACAGCCTGGCGCTCGCGCGCGAGGCGATGAAGAGCGATGCCGACGTGATCGTGCTGGCGGGCGTGCACTTCATGGCCGAGACGGCGAAACTCCTCAATCCCTTGCGCACCGTCCTGATCCCCGACCTCCGGGCCGGCTGCTCGCTGGCCGAGTCGATCACGGCCGGGGACGTGCGGCTGCTGCGCCAGCGCTGGCCCGGCGTGCCCGTCGTCACCTACGTCAACACCTCGGCGGCGGTGAAGGCCGAGAGCGACATCTGCTGCACCTCGGGCAACGCCAGAAAGATCGTCGAGAGCCTCGGGGTCCCGAAGGTGATCATGCTGCCCGACGAATACCTGGCCCGGAACATCGCGCGCGAAACCGACGTCGAGGTCATCACCTGGGCCGGCCATTGCGAGGTCCACGAACGCTTCTCCGCCGCCGACGTGGCGCAGCTGCGCGCCGGCCACCCCGGCGTGGTCGTGCTGGCCCATCCGGAATGCCCGCCCGAGGTGGTGGCCGAGGCCGACTTCGCCGGCTCCACGGCGGCGATGGCCGACTATGTCGAGCGCCGGCGCCCGGGCCGTGTCGTGCTGATGACCGAATGCTCGATGAGCGACAACATCGCCGCGCTGCATCCCGAGATCGACTTCGTGCGGCCGTGCAATCTCTGCCCGCACATGAAGCGCATCACCCTGCCCAGGATCCGGCGCGCGCTGGAAACGATGCGGCACGAGGTGACGATCGATCCCGCCATTGCCGCGCCCGCCCGCCGCGCGGTCGAACGCATGCTGGCCGTCGGCTAGGGAGAGCACCATGACCCTGTCTCCGCTTCCTCTCCTGATGCTCGAGGCGCCGGTGCGCGCCGCGCTGCTCGAAGATCTCGGCCGCGCCGGCGATCTCACCACCGACGCCATCGTGCCGGCCGATTCATGGGCCGAGACGGCGCTGGTCGCGCGCCAGCCCGGCATCGTGGCCGGCCTCGACGCGGCATCGCTCGCCTTCCGCCTGATCGATCCCGCCATCGAGATCGCGATCGAACGGCCCGACGGCACGCGCGTCGCCGCGGGTGACCGCATCGCGGTCATCGCCGGCCCGACGCGCGGCATGCTGACGGCCGAGCGGGTGGCGCTCAATTTCCTCGGGCATCTGAGCGGTGTCGCCACCGCGACGGCGACGCTCGTGGCGGCGGTGCAGGGCCACAAGGCGCGCATCTGCTGCACGCGCAAGACCCTGCCCGGCCTGCGCGCACTGCAGAAATATGCCGTGCGTGCGGGCGGCGGCGTCAATCACCGCTTCGGGCTCGACGATGCCGTGCTGATCAAGGACAACCACGTCGCCGCTGCCGGCGGCGTGGCGGCGGCGATCCGCGCCGCCCGTGCCGGCATCGGCCACCTCGTGAAGATCGAGGTCGAGGTCGACCTGCTCGACCAGCTCGATGAAGCGCTGGGCGAGGGCGTCGATGCCGTGCTGCTCGACAACATGGGGCCCGACAGGCTGGCCGAGGCGGTGCGCCGCATCGCCGGCCGCGCCGTCGCCGAGGCCTCCGGCCGCGTCACCCCGGCCACCGCGCCCGCCATCGCGGCCAGCGGGGTCGACCTCATTTCTGCCGGCTGGCTGACCCACAGTGCCCAGGTACTCGACATCGGGCTCGACTGGCGGGACCTCGGCCGAGACCGCCGCAACGAGACCCGTCCCGCGGCAACATGAGCGCCACGGCGGCGAGGCAAAGGGCGAGGAACGCGTGGTCGCCCGTCAGGGAACGCCGCGATGGCCGCTGATCTGCTCGATGCGCACGCGGAAATACAGCACTTCCAGCGGGCGTTCCTTGCCGTCGATGATTGTCTTCACGTAGCCCGGTTCCCACCACACGGGACGCCGTTGCAGGAGCGCGTGCGCGTGTCTTCGATCCGCGTCGTATCGAGGCGTATCCGGCAACTCTTCGTAGCGCCCGAGAACGATCACGGTCTCCCATTTCTCCACGCTGACCAGCTCGTCCACTTCCACGCAGACCCGGGGATTGGCGCGCATCCAGACGATCTTCTGGCCGACGGTCGAAAAGCTGTAGAGGCACTCCGCATCGTAGGCGAACGACATCGGGATGATGCATGGCTGACCATCCCGGACATAGGCCAGCCGGGCCAGTCGCGTGCGGTCCAGCAGGGCGACACTGGCTTGCCGGGTCATCGTCTGGATCAACATGCGGACCACCTTCCGGGCCTGGGCGCGATCAGCCCTTGTGAACTCCTGGAGTCAGGGACGGGAGAGCGCGGCGTCGCCGAGGGCGTCGAGGGCGCCGAGTAGCCAGAGGACCAACAGCACGAGGAGGACGAGGCCGGAGGCGAAACCTAATCCGTGCGCGCCATGGCGCTTGTAGCCGTACCAGCCGCCACCGAACAGCACGATCAAAAGGACGGCGATGAGGATCGTGGTCATGACGTACCTTTGATGATTGCCGTCGTCGTCGATCGCCTGGCCGGGATCATTGGCCGTTGGAAGGACGGGCCTGGCCCCAGCGGCGCTGCAGTCCCAGCAGCATGAAGCCCACCAGCGGGACGGCGATGTCGGTGTAGAAGACCGTGCCGGCATTGCCCGGCGCGAAATTGTGCGCCGTCACCATCTGATAGACATGGCCCGCCGCGGCGCCCAGCAGGAAGGCGGCGCTGCCCAGGACCGCCGCCAGCCGGAGGTCGAAGCTCCGGAAGGCGGCGAGGAAGCCCACGAGCGCGAAGCCCAGGCTCGCGGTGCCGACCTCGAACTGGAACGGGCTGTCGGCCCAGCCGATGTAGGCCGCAGTGAACCGACCGAAGAAGACGTGGCAGACGAAGTTGTAGAGATAGCTCGCACCAATGGCGAAGAAGACGTGCCAGGCCAGCAGCTTCTCGACCACGACCTCGCGCCGCAACGGACGCGGCGCGCGCACCAGCGCCGCCAGCGCGACCACGACCCCGAGCACGAGGAAGGCCAGCGAGAAATTGGAGAGCACGGCGACGATGGTCGCCTTGATGAGGTCGGCCATTAATCAATTCTAGCGCGCCCGGCCGGGGTGGGGCCAGCCGCCCGTCCCGGCGGTTTGCGTCAGGTCAAGGAAATGCCATGCGGCGGCGGCAGACTTCCACCCGGTTCGCGGCAATGTTGAGCCTACCGGAGGGATTGATGAGACTGCTCGTCTTGATGGCTGTTGCGCTCCTCCTCCTCCTCGCCGGATGCAAGTCGCTGCCCGGTGCAGATGGTCGCTACGCCACGCCATCGCGTGGCGGCTGGGACAATTTCCGCGCCTGAGGAATTTGTGTCTTGATATGAGACAAGTATCTTATTAAAGATTGTCCGTCTCTTTATTGTCGACATCAGGAGGACGGTCATGGCGCTCAGCCGCGCTGAGATGGACAGCAAGATGGACGAGCATTTCGATTTCGAGGCCCGGGACAATGTCGAGGGCGTTCTGGGGACGCTGTCGCCCGACGTCGAGCACGACATCGTCGGTTGGCCGACCGGTCCGACGCATGGATCCGAGGCCGCGCGGCCATTCTACGAGGCGCTGTTCGCCGATCTCTCCGACGGCAAGGTCCAGTGCACCCGGCGGCTCTACGGCGAGAACTTCATGGTCGACGATTCGATGTGGTACGGCCGCGCGCCGGGCCGGCCGTTCGGCCTGGAGGGACTCGACCGGCCGCTGAAGTTCCGCCTTCTGCATGTGATCGAGTTCGCCGAGTCGGGTGCCATCAAGCGCGAGAACGTCTGGGTCGATCTCGCTGCGATCCAGCAGCAGTTGCCGCCGCGCTGATGCGCCCCAACCAGAAGCGGCGCACGCGCAAGGACCTGCTGCAGGCCGCCGCGCGCCTGATGAAGCAGGGCCGCAGGCCCAGCCTCGAGGAGGTGGCGGAGGAGGCACTGGTCTCGCGTGCCACGGTCTACCGCTATTTCCCAACCATCGAGGTGCTGCTGGCCGAGGCCTCGGCCGACGTGGTGACGCCGGAGCCCGAAACGCTCTTCGCCGGCGGCGGCCCGGCCGATCCGGTGGCGCGGGTCGAGACGGTCGACGCCGCGCTGCACGACATGATACTGGCCAACGAACCGGCCCTGCGCCTGATGCTGGCGAACGCGCTGCAGCGGGTGGCGACCGGCCAGGCAACGGGCGACCTGCCGCTGCGCCAGAACCGTCGCACGCCGCTGATCGAGGCGGCCCTGGCGCCCGCCCGCAAGCAGTTCAAGCCGGCCGGCTACGACATGCTGGCCAAGGCTTTGGCATTGATCGTCGGCACCGAGGCGATGGTGGTGTTCAAGGACGTGCTCCAGCTCCCCGACGCCGAGGCGCGCAAGGTCAAGCGTTGGGCAATCCGGGCGCTGGTCGAGGCGGCGAGGAAGTAGGTCTGGGCGGTCGCCGTTCGCTATTTCGTAAGGCTGCCCAGGACTTCTGCCGTGTGTTCGCCGAGCTTCGGGGCCGAGCGCGGGGAGTTCGGCCGCACATGGTCGAAGGCGATCGGCAGGCCAACCACCTTGGGCCCGCTCTCCTCGCCCGGACGAGGCGGGAGCTGCTGCACCAGCTTCGACGCGGCCATCTGCTCGGTCTCCGCCAGTTCGGCGATGTCGTTCACCGCGGCGCACGGCACGCCGGCCGTTTCCATTGCCTCCAGCCAGTGCGCGCGCGGCTTCTGCCTGAGCGCCTCGGCGATCATCGGCAGCAGCTCGGTCTTGTGGGCCACGCGCTGCGCGCTCTCGGCGAACTTGGGATCGGTGGCCCACTCGGGCCGTCCCAGCACCTTGGCGCAGCGTGCCCATAGCCGGTCGTTGCCGGGCGCGAGACAGATCGGATGGTCCGCCGTGTCGAACGTCTGGTAGGGCACGATCACCGGGCTGCCGGTGCCATGCCGCTTGGAGACTGAGCCGTTGGCGAGATAGCCGTTCACCTGGCCCTCGACCCAGTGCACCGCCGAATCGAACAGCGACGTGTCGACCAGGCAGCCCTTGCCCGTCTTGTCGCGCAGGCGAAGCGCGGCCAGCGCGCCGATGGTGCAGAACATGCCCGTCGCCTTGTCGTTGATCGAGGCGCCGCAGAAGGTCGGCGGATCCTCCGGCCGGCCGGTGACGCTCATCATGCCGCCATAGGCCTGCAGCAGCGGATCGAAGGCCGGCTTCATCCGAAGCGGCCCTTGGTAACCGAAGGCCCAGATCGAGCAGTAGATGAGGCGCGGGTGGCGCTGGAGCATCGACTCCGGCCCGATGCCAACCTCGTCGACGACGCCGGGGCGCAGGTTCTGGATCAGGATGTCGGCCGTCTCGCACAGAAGGTGGAGCTTCTCGACGTCCGCCGCCAGCTTGAGGTCGAGCACGACCGAGCGCTTGTTGCGGTTCTGCGAATAGAAGTAGAGCGACGTCTTGCCGTCTGGCCCGAACGGAGGGCCCCAGATGCGGGCGTCGTCGCCGCCGTCGGGCTTCTCGATCTTGATCACGTCGGCGCCCATGTCGGCCATCAGCACGCCGGCCAGCGGACCGGCCAGGGCCTGGCCCACTTCGATGACGCGAACTCCTTCCAGCGGCAGTGTCACGACGATCCTCTCCTTTGTCTTTCCGGGACGGACGTCGCGACTATAGGGGGCAGCCGAGTCGTTTGGCGAACCTTGGTCCGCTTCCATGCCGATGTGCGGCTCGCTCAGCGGCCGAACGGATTGGGAATGTGGATCGAGGGAAGGGGGATGCTGGGGAGCAGCGAGGGAACCTTTTCGATTTTCGACAGAATGTCGACCATGCCGGGCGGATCCTTCGCGCCGCCCCGGGCCGCCGAAAAGGCCGGCCCGGCCAGGGGACCGCGCGCCGTCATGATCAGGTACGGCGTCGACGGCTCCTCGGCGAGGGTGAAGTCGATCGTCGTGTCCGTCGTTGCGTTCTCGAGGGAAGTGCGCGTGAAGACGTTGGCGGTGGCCCCGCTTCCCTGGATTTGCAGGCGCCTGTCGCTCAGGACGCCATTGGCGATGTCGACCTCCCCCGAGAGGGGATTGTCGTGGTTCACGAAGCGGTTCAGCACCAGCGAGATCGCGTTCAGAAGGTTGCCGATGCCGACACCTCCCCTCTCGCCGAACAGGCTCGCGAGATTGCCCAGGGTGACGTCGATGGCGCCGCCGGCCACGCCCGTTGCGGCCGCGCCGACGAGCTGCAGGAAGCGGTCGGCCCGGGGATAGATGTGGCCGCTCAGCCGGGCGCTGCCCGCCAGGGAAGACTTGAGCTGCCCGGCCGTGCGGCCCGTGCCGCGCAACGCGATGTCGTTGGCGTTCAGGATGCCGTCGAGTGTGATCCTGATGAGGCTGCCGACTTCGTTGCTGCCGGAGGTGCCGCGCATCATGTCGCCGATATGAAGGCCGTTGGCGTCGCCTTTCAGCTCGAACGAGAGCGCGGGCTGCGTGGCGTCGACGACGCCCGCCAGGCTGAGCGAGCCGCCATAGAGCCCGCCCTTGAGGTGCCCGATCGTGAGCCGGCCGTCCTTCAGCTCGGCGGCGATGTCGGCATTGCCGAGCCGCGCCGGCGTCCCACCCCCCGTCGTCCCACCCAGGGCCGCTGTCACCAGCCTGAGCTTGCCGTCGAAGCTGCGCAGGGCCGCCGTGTCGATCTCCTGGGAGTCCGCGGCCGGTCGGCCGCGCGCGGACGGCCGCGACGCGGCGTGTCCGCGGAAGAGCCTGTCGAAGTCGAAGACGTCCGCCTTGACGTCCGCCGAGATGTTGGGCCGACCCTCGAGGTTGGCGGAGACCGAGACATACATCGGCTGCTCATCGACGGTGAGGCTGCCCTTGTAGGCGACGGACGTGATCTTGCCCCGTGCCATGTCGAGCAGGGCAAGGGTGCCGCTCGCCTTCACGGTCGAGCCCATGGCGCTCACCGCGCCCTGCCGAATGACGAGACTGGCCCAGGTGCCCGCCGCGTCGCCGCTCGCCGAGACCGCACCCAGTCCCGTCGGCGGCGTGCCGGCGAGCTTCAGGACGCGGTCGATGTCGGGGGCATCGAACCTGAAGACGACGTTCGCGCGCGGCTGGGGCGTCCAGTAGTCGGCCACCGCGCCGCGCACCTCGAGCCGCGCGCCGGCCAGGCTCGCCACCTTGAAGCTGTTCAGCTGCAGCGTGCCGGCATGCCGCGCCACGTCGAGATCGACGCCGGACACCACCTCGTCGCGGTAGTTGATCTTCGCGACCTTGAGCTTGAGGCCGAGCGACGGGCCGAGAAGGGCCAGGATGGGCACGACGGCGCCTGCGGGGGATGTCGCCGATGCGGATTGCCCGGGCGGCAGGAGGAATGAATCGAGATCCACGGTGCCCAGCTCGAGCGCCAGCTCGGCCGACAGCGGGATGGTGAACGCGACGGTGATGCCGGCTCGGCCCTTGAGGTCGTCGAGCTCGAAGATGGCATCGTCGACCTGCACATTGCCGCCGCGGGAACCCATCTTGCCGTGCATGCTGAGGCGGGTGAGCTTGTTCGCCGGCACCGCCGACGTGTCGACTTTGAGCCAGGCCAGCGTCTCGCGGAGCTTCGACCCCTCCAGGTTGAAGTCGCCCGACACGCGCGGATGCGCGGACGCGTCGGACATGGTCGACGCCGCCTTCACGACGAGGTCGCCCGGCAGGACGGCGCCGAATTTCGGCACGGCGACGACGCCGCCCCGGGCTTCCACTTCCACCGCGATGTTGCGAATGGGCCGCTGGTTGTAGATCACTTCGCCGACCTCCAGCGCGAACCTGGCGGTGAGCGTGGCCAGCCAGTTCGGACCCGGTGGAGGAGCGGGCGACGCTGTCGATCCGGGCGGCAACGGCTGCTCCGGGGGCTTGTCGTCCGCAACCTCCGGCGGCAGCACGATCGCCTGGAGCCAGCGGTCGAGATCGAGCCGGGCGGCCGCCAGGCGGGCGTCGATCGTGAGCGTCGGCCCGGTCGCAGCCGTCAGCGAACCCGAGACCTTGTCGTCGCCCAGCATGAGGGTGAAGTCCTTGGACGTCACCGCGGTCGGGGAGAGCGCGACCGGCCCCTCGAAGCGGAATTTGCCCGCCAGCAGCGGCGGCACATGGGGGCGCGGCTGCCCGGCGATCCTGGCCAGGGCCCTGACGAACAGGACCAGGTTGTCGGCGGACGCCGACGCCTTGCCGGAAAGCCGCGCGTCGGGCCCGAGCTCGCTCAGGGTCCCCTTGTAGGCGAGCCGGCCGCCGGCCGCGTCCAGGGCGATATCGACATCGTAGCCGGTCGGCCCCTTGGCGCCGAGGGAGAGGTCGATCTTCAGCGGCGAATCGTCGACGGAAGCGCTGCCCGCCAGGGCAACGGGCCCGGCCATCGACGCCGCGGAAGCGGTGACATTCAATTTGGCGGCGACGACCGACAGGCCCGTCCTCGCATCGCTGAAGGCAAGCGTTCCGCCCTCGACGCGGACGTCCGGCACCGGGAGCGGCCCCGGCCCGCCGGCCGGCGCGGCGAACGCCCAGTTGGGCTGGCCTCTGGCGTCGATCTCCAGATTGATCCTGGGACCGACCAGGGTCACTTCGCTCGCCTCGACGGTGCCGGTGATCAGGGCCAGCAGCGAAAGCCGCACGGCGACCGACTTCGCCTCGACCATGTCGGGATCCTTCGCTCCCGGCGGGTTGGGAAACTTCACGCCGTCGAGCGTCACGACCGGCAGCGGCAGCAGCGACAGGCGGATCGGACCCTCCATCACGAGGTCGCGGCCGGTGGCCTGCTTCACCTCGGCGATGATCGCGGGCTTGTAGGTGTTCAGGTCGATCAGCAGGGGGAGGGCCAGCAGCGCCACGATCAGCACGCCGACGACGCTGGCGATGCGGATCAGGAGTTTCTTGCGCGGGAAAGGCGTCATGGAATGCCTCGTCGCTGGAAGCCGCAATACTAGGCCCTGTTTGCGACGTTGTCGCCTCGGCCACGGCGCCGATAGATTGAAGTCTGTTCACACCACATCGAGGCACGGGAATCCAATGACTCCATCGGAACGCATCGACCGGCTGATCGCGGAAATCACCGACTGGCGCGGCAGGACGTTCGCCGGCGTCCGCAAGTGCATCCTCGCGGCCGATCGGGGGATCGTCGAGGAATGGAAGTGGATGGGAAGCCCGGTGTGGTCCCGCGACGGCATGATCGCCGTCGCCAACGCCCACAAGGGGAAGGTGAAGCTCACCTTTGCCCACGGCGCGAGCCTCCCGGATCCCGGCAAGCTCTTCAACGCCGGCCTCGACGGCAACATGAGACGCGCGATCGATTTCTTCGAGGGCGACAGGATCGACGAGCGCGCCCTGAAGGACCTCGTCCGCGCCGCTATCGAGTACAATCAGGGCAGGTCGAAGAAGAAAGCGCCTGCGAGTGCTCGCGCGAAAAGACGCAACAGCAAGAAGACATGAAGCTGCGGCTGCTTCTCGCTGACCCCGGGGCTGCCGCTTCGCCGGACGTAAGGCAGAAGACGGGCAGGCGGTCGGCGCGGCGATCCTAGGCCGGCAATGCCGCCGTGATCAGGATTTCGACCAGGTCGCCCTCGGGCATGACGGACTGCACAAACGAGCGCACCGGCCCCTCGCCGTCGGGCATCCACGATGCCCACACGCGATCGAAGGCGGGCTTCTGGTCGTGGTCGGTCACCACCACGTCGGCGCGCAGGATACGCGTGCGGTTGATGCCGGCCGTCGCGAGGTGCTGGTCGAGCACCGCCAGCGTGTCGGCCGTCTGGCCCGGCAGGTCGAGCGACTTGTCGCGCGAGGTCGCCACCGCATAAAGCAACCCGCCGCCGCTCGGGAAGCGGTAGATCGACACCGCCGACTTGGCAGGCAGGGCCTTGTTGGGAACGCGCGAGATGTCGGGGTGGGGCACGCTGATTACTCCAAATTTGTCATCCTGAGTCGTGCAGGGTCACCCCCGCGCTGAAGCGAGGGATCCTTCGCTCCGCTCGGGATGACAGAGGTAGCCATCCCATTGCTAAGTCTTCAAGTGCGCCCTATCTGATTGAAATGCGCGAGCCCCTCTCCGAATCCCAACTCTCCAACATCATCGAGCAAGCTCGCGGGCAAGCGCCGGCCGACCTCGTCATCAAGGACGTCGGCATCCTCGACCTCACCTCGGGCGAGATCAAAACCGGCGACATCGCCATCGCCGGCGACCGCATCATCGGCACGCACGAGACTTATAGAGGCGCCACCGAGATCGACGGTCGCGGCCTCACGGCCGTGCCGGGCTTCATCGACGCCCACGTCCATTGCGAATCCACCCTGGTCACGCCGCTGGAGTTCGACCGCTGCGTCGTGCCGCGCGGCACCACCACGGCGATCTGCGATCCGCACGAGATCAGCAACGTGCTGGGCATCCCGGGCCTGAAATATTTTCTGGAGTGCGCGGCCGTCATGGTGATGGACCCGCGCGTACAACTCTCGTCGTGCGTGCCGTCGACCCATCTCGAAACTTCGGGCGCCACGCTGGAGGCCGAGGATCTGCTGCCGTTCAAGCACCATCCCAAGGTGCTGGGGCTGGCCGAGTTCATGAACGTGCCGGGCGTGCTGGCGCGCGATCCCAAGGTGCTCAGGAAGCTCGCGGCCTTCTCCGACGTGCAGATCGACGGCCATTCGCCGCTGCTGTCGTCCTACGATCTCAACGCCTATATCGCCGCGGGCGTGCGCAACTGCCACGAGACGACGTCGGCCGGGGAGGCGCGCGAGAAACTGCGCAAGGGCATGCAGATCCTGGTGCGCGAGGGCACGGTGTCCAAGGATCTAGCGGCGCTGGCCGAGCTGATCACCACCGAGCGCGCGCCGTTCCTGGCCTTCTGCACCGACGACCGCAACCCGCTCGACATCGCCGAGGAGGGCCATGTCGACTACCTGATCCGCGCCGCCATCAGGAAGGGCGTCAAACCGCTCAACGCCTATCGCGCCGCCACCTGGTCGGCGGCCCGGCATTTCGGCCTGTTCGACCGCGGCCTGGTGGCGCCGGGCCAGCGCGCCGATCTCGTGCTGCTGGAGGATCTCGAGACCTGCGCGGTGAAGCAGGTGATCTGCCGCGGCGCGCCGGTGACGCCGGACCGTTTCCGGGCGCGGCCCGGCGTGGCGCCGGTCGGCCTCGATTCGGTGAAGCTGCGGCCTGTGAGCCCTGAGACGTTTCGGGTTCCGGCGGGTGCGGATGGACCGCCGCCGGTGATCGGCATCCGGCCGGGCCAGATCCTGACGGACCGGCTTTCGGTCCCCGTGGCACGCCGGGATGGCGCCTTCGTGGCCGATGTCGCGTCGGACGTGCTCAAGGTCGCGGTGCTGGGTCGCCACAACACCGACGGCAAGGTCGGGCGCGGCTTCGTGAAAGGCTTCGGCATCACGCAGGGCGCCATCGCCTCGTCGGTCGGCCACGACAGCCACAATGTCTGCGTCATCGGTTGCAGCGACGCCGACATGGCCGTGGCGGTCAATCGCCTGATCGCGCTCAAGGGCGGCTTCGCGGCGGCGGTCGACGGCAAGGTGGTGGCCGAACTGGCGCTGCCCATCGCTGGCCTGATGAGCGACCAGCCGTTCGAGACGGTCGAGCAGCGGCTGCGCGCCCTGCGCGCCGCCGTGCGCAGCCTCGGCACCCCCCTGCACGAGCCCTTCCTGCAGATGGCCTTCCTGCCGCTGCCGGTGATTCCGCATCTCCGCATCACCGACAAGGGCCTGGTCGACGTCGACAAGTTCGAACTCGTGGCCTGACCCCCTTCCGGCGCTTCGCGCCGACTTCCCCCGCAAGCGGGGGCAGTGGAGGAATCTTCTCCTCCCCCGCAGGGGCGGAGAGGGCAGGCCCCTCACGAGATTGTCATTTCATGGAACTTGCAGGTTCAGCAGGTTTCAGGGCATATTTTTGATATCGTCGACGCGACGTGCATCTTCAGCGCGGGCCGCCCGGTCACTTGCCCGGAGCGGCCATTTTCGCGTCCGGTGGCAGCCCGGACTCCACGCCGGGTGACGCAAGGGGCTAAGAGTCTTCGGACCCGGCTTCAACTGCTACTGGGGCAAGGGCGCGAGCCCTGTCAGATCAAGAACATAGTCCGTGCCTCCCTTACCGGCCGTTCCGGGAGGCGCCGCAAACGACGCGACCCGTGAAAATACCCGCGCACCCATAGAACCTTGGCGCGGTCGCCTGCCTGCAGTGCTTGCCTCCTCGTGAGGGTCCTGTGCTGCGGGCTGCCCGACCGGACATGCCCGGCCACCCGACCGCACATCCCGCGGCTCGCAACAACCAGTCGACTACCGGAGGGCCGCTCCTCGTGGCCGGCGCAAGAGCGGGGAGAAACCCCGCCGAACCCTTTCCTTCGCCCCGGGCCATCAGGGCGCTGCCATGCGGCCACCGGCCTCTTCAGCCCGTCAGTCCCCCGAGATGCAGGGGACGTGGAAGGGTTTGCCGGTTTCGACGGGACTCCAGATCTGCGTGGAAACGGACAAGACGAACAACTTCTGACATTCACGCCGCCGTCGTTCGTCGTGTTCGGTGTTGTTCGGAAATCCGCTCTACTTGTCGAGCCACACCTGCTCGAAGCGCGAGCCGTTGTAGAGGCTGTTCACCATCGGCCTGAAGCCCTTCACGTAGGGGTGCCAGCAACTCGCCGAGGCGTTCCACATGATGACCGGCCGCGCGCCGTCCTCGAGCAGCTTGCGGTCGATGTCCCACACGATCTTCTTGCGCTTCTCGACGTCGCGCTCGCCCGACTGCAGGGTGAAGAGCTTCTCGATCTCGGGGTTGCAGTAGCCGGTGTAGTTGCGCTCCGATTTGCAGGCGTAGTTCTCGAAGTAGGTCTGGTCGGGGTCGTCGACGCCGTTGCCGGTGGTGTTGAGGCCGACCGAGTAGTCCTTGCGCGCGACCTTGGTGAACCACAGCGCGGTGTCGACCAGTTCGAGTTCGCCCTCGAGATAGACCTCCTTGAGCTGGTCGATCAGCAGCACCGCCGGGTCGCGGTAGAGCAGATGGTTGCGGGTGGCGACCTTGAGCTTCAGCTTGTTGTCGGGGCCGTAGCCCAGCTTCTTCATGATCTCGCGGCCCTCGGCGCGGTTCTTCTCGAGGTCCGGCCCGTAGCCCGGCACCGTGTCGTAGAGCGCCTTGGGCAGGCCCCAGACGCCGTTGGGCGCCGGCTCCATGACGCCGCCGATATGGGCCTCGCCCTGGTTGATGACGTCGATGAAGGTCTTGCGGTCGAGGCTGAGCAGCAGCGCGCGGCGCACGTCGGCGTTGTTGAAGGGCGGGGCGTCGCGGTTGATGATCAGGTTGGTGTTGTTGTTCATCGCCGCCACCTCGCAGATCGCCTGCGCCGACTGCGCCTTGACGTCCTTCAGGAGCGGGATGGTGACGGCGTAGGGCGCCGTCATGTCGTAGCGGCCGGTGACGAAGCCCAGGATCGCCGTGGCGCGCGCCGGCACGATCGAGAATTCAATGCCGTCGAGGTAGGGCTTGCCCTTCTTGAAGTAGTCGGGATTGCGGACGAGCTTGATGCTTTCCTTCTGCTTGAACTCCGCGAGCCTGAAGGGGCCGGTGCCGACCGGCTTGGTCCGCATCTGCGCCGTCGGCACGTGGCAGGAATAGACCGGGCTGTAGCCCGAGGCGAGCAGCACGAGCAGCGAGGGCTGCGGCTGGCCGAGGTGGAAGGTGACCTCGCGGTCGCCGTTGGTCGTCACCTCCTTCAGGTTCCAGTACCACGAGGCGCGCGGGTTCTTGCGCAGCTTGCGGTTCTCGCTCTTGCCGGTGAGCATGTCCCAGGTGCACTTCACGTCGGCCGAGGTGAAGGGCTTGCCGTCGTGCCATTTGGCGTTGCCGACCAGCTTGAAGGTGAGCTGCTTGCCGTCGGCGCTCCACGCCCAGCTCTCGGCCAGGTCGGGGCGGATCGTGGCGAGGCTGTTCTGCGGGATCTCCTGATCGAACAGCACGAGGTTGTTGTAGAGGCCCATGAAGGGCACGACCGTCGAGGTCGTCGCCTCCTCGTGGATCGAGGTGCTGGGCGCGCTGTCGGCGAAGTACATCTTGAGCGTGCCGCCGCTCTTCTGCGCGGACGCCGGTGCCGCCGCGATGCCGAGCGCCGCCACGGCGCCCATCAGGCCGACGAAAAACCGCATGTCGTTTCCTCCGGTTCTTTTGCCGAAGGATGGCGTGTGACGGCCGGGGCGTCGACCGCCGGTTCGCTCGAGGTTTCGCGGCGCGGGCTCAGCCGCGGCGCACGCTCGCGCCGCCGTCCACCGGCAGGGTCACGCCGGTGATGAAGCTGGCCTCGTCGGAGGCGAGGAACAGGGCGGCATTGGCGACGTCCCAGCCGGTGCCCATCTTCTTGCGCAGCGGCACCTTGGCATCGCGTTCGGCCTCGACCTCGGCGCGGGTCTTCCTGAAGGTGCGGGCGCGGGTGTCGACCGCCATCGGCGTGTTCATCAGGCCGGGCAGGATGACGTTGGCGCGGATGCCGTATTGGGCGTTCTGGTAGGCGAGCTGCTCGGTGAAGGAAACCATCGCCGCCTTGGTCGCCTTGTAGGCGACGTAGGGATAGGTCGTGATCACGGCCATCGAGGAAATGTTGATGATCACGCCGCTCTGCTGGGTGCGCATGATCGGGATCACGTGCTTGGCGGCGAGGATGCAGCTTTTCAGATTGATCGCCACGCAGCGGTCGAAAGCCTCCTCGGTGATGTCGAGGAGTTCGGCGTCGCCACCCGAGAGGCTGACGCCCACGTTGTTGTGCAGGATGTCGATGCGGCCCCAGCGGGCGTGGGCATCGGCCACCATCGCCTTCAGCTCGGCGTTCTTGGTGACGTCGGCCTTGAAGGCCACCGCCGTGCCCTGGTTGGCGCCGATCATCTCGACCGTCTCCTCGGCCGATGCGAGATTGTGGTCGACGCACAGCACCCTGGCGCCTTCGCGCGCGAAGGTGAGGGCGGTGGCGCGGCCGTTGCCCATGCCTTCGCCGGGGCTCTGGCCGGCGCCGACGACGATGGCGACGCGATCTCTGAGGCGCATGTCAGGACACTCCCGGAATCGGATACTGCTTCAGCACTTCCTTGTACTGCGGCTCGTTGTCGATCTTCATGGTGGCGAGCACGCGCACGACCGCGCAGTAGAAGGCGATGGTGAGCACGAGGTCGGTCATGTGCTCGTCGCTGAGATCCTTCTTGATCTCGGCGAAGGTGGCGTCGGACATGCCGAGATCCTTCACCATCTCGCGGGCGCCCCGCAGGATCGCCTTGACCAGCGGCTCGAGCCTGCTGGGCTTGCCCGCGGTCTCGTCCATCATGCCTTGGATATCGGCATCGGTGACGCCGAACTCCTTGCCGATCTTCACATGGTGGGTGAATTCGTATTCCGACTTCTCCATCCAGCCGACCTGGAGGATGGCGAGCTCGCGCAGCCTGGGATCGAGCTTGCTCTTGAAGCGGATGAAGCCGCCGATGCCGTTGAAGGCGCGCGCCATGTCGGGCGAGTTGACCAGCAGCTTGTGCAGGTTGGTGTTGCGCGCGAGCATGTCGCGATACTCGGGCGCGACTTGATCGGCTTCGAGATAGGGCAGGCGGGCCATCTTGTACGTTCTCCCTCAGTGATCCTGGCTGTCGCGCTCCGGCCCCTGCAGCGTGACGCCGCCGTCGACCACCAGCACCTGGCCGGTGATGTAGCGGGCATGGTTGGAGAGCAGGAAGCGCACGGCATGGCCGATGTCCCATCCGGTGCCCTCGGTCTTCAGCACCGAGGCCCTGGCGCGCTGGCTCCGCGCCGTGTCGCTCATGCCCCGGGCGTATACCATGGGCGTGTACACCGGGCCGGGGCAGATGCAGTTGACCCGGATGTTGTCCTTGCCGTGATCGACCGCCATCGCCTGGGTAAGTCCGATCACCGCGGCCTTGGAGGTGGTGTAGGTGGTGAGGCCGCGCGGCCGGAGCGCCGAGATCGAGGAGATGTTGACGATCGAGCCGCCCTTGGCGGTCTTGATCATGGCCGGAATGGCGTGCTTGGAGAGCAGGAACATCGTCTCGACATTCACCTGCATCACACGCCGGTATTCCTCGGGTTTTTCCTCGACCACGCTGCCGCGGCTGCCGATGCCGACGTTGTTGTCGAGGAAGTCGAGCCGGCCCCAGCGGTCGACCGCGGCATCGACCAGCCGCTTGCATTCGGCCTCCCGGGTGACGTCGCCGGCATGCGCCGCCGCCGTGCCGCCCTCGGCCTTGATCATCTCGACCGTGCGCTCGGCGAGTTTCAGGTCGAGGTCGGCCACCAGCACCCTGGTGCCGGCACGCGCCAGCAGGATCGCCGCCGCCCGGCCGTTGCCGATGCCGTCGCCCACGGCACCGCCGCCGCTCAGGATCGCCACCTTGCCGGCCAGGCCGGCGTCGTCCTCGGGACCTTTCATCGTCGTCTCCTCATTGCCGATCCCAGTCGATGCGGAAGCTGTCGCCCTGTGGCTTGATGTAGCCCGCGTTGGCGCCGGGGAAGTGGGCGGGGCAGAGCAGTGCGTTGGTCTCGACGCAATCCTCGAGGAGCCTGCGCCGGCTCCGCGCCGACATCTCCTGGTCCCAGCAGAACTGGCTCGACCAGTCTGGATGATAGACCTGGATCGGGTGATGCATGATGTCGCCGGAGAAGGTGGCCGTGCGGCCGCCGTCCTTCAGGTTGATGGCGATCGAGCCCGGCGTGTGGCCGGGATAGTCCTTGATGGTGAGCAGCGGATCGGGCTGGTGGTCGCTCTCGATCATGACGGCCCTGCCGGCCTCGACGACCGGCAGCACCGAGTCGTCGAACGAGCCGTCGTTGACGCCGTCCTTGGTCTTGCGCTCGTTCTCCCAGTGCGCGTACTCGCGCTTGGCGAAGAGGTAACGCGCATTGGGAAAGGTCGGCACCCAGCGGCCGTCGACGAGCCGGGTGTTCCAGCCGACGTGGTCGACATGCAGGTGGGTGCACATCACGAAGTCGACCGATTCGGGCGGGCACCCGCAGGCGCGGAGCCGGTTGAGGAACGGCGTGTCGAGCTTGTTCCAGGCCGCGTTGTGGCGCTGCTTGTCGTTGCCGAGACAGGTGTCGATCAGGATGGTGTGCCTGCCCGTCTTCACCACCCAGGTGTGGACGCTGCCGACCAGGCGGTCGGAGCCCGCCTCGACATGGTCGGGCAGCATCCAGCTTTTCTGGGCGTCGAACGCCTGCTGGTCGAACTTGGGGAACATGCGGTTGGGCCTGAAGCCCGCGGCGCAGAGTTCCTCGACTTTCTCGATGGTGGCGCCACCGACCTTTCGAACCGTCATGGCGCTTCCCCCTAGAACGTGACGACGCTGCGGATCGACTCGCCCCGGTGCATGAGGTCGAAGGCGTCGTTGATCTTCTCGACCGGCATGGTGTGGGTGATCAGCGAATCGATGTCGATCTTGCCGTCCATGTACCAGTCGACGATCCTGGGCACGTCGCGCCGGCCCTTGGCGCCGCCGAAGGCCGTGCCCATCCAGGTGCGACCGGTCACGAGCTGGAATGGCCGCGTGCTGATTTCTTGGCCGGCCCCTGCCACGCCGATGATCACCGACTTGCCCCAGCCGCGGTGGCAGCACTCCAGCGCCTGGCGCATCAGCTTGGTGTTGCCGATGCATTCGAAGGAATAGTCGGCACCGCCGTCGGTCAATTCGACGAGGTGGGCGACGAGGTCCTTGCCTTCGATCACCTCGGGATTGACGAAGTGGGTCATGCCGAACTTGCGGCCCAATGCCTCGCGCGCCGGATTGAGATCGACGCCCACGATCATGTTGGCGCCTACCATACGTGCGCCCTGCACGACGTTGAGGCCGATACCGCCCAGGCCGAACACCACGACATTGGCGCCGGGTTCGACCTTGGCCGTGTTGATGACGGCGCCGATCCCCGTCGTCACGCCGCAGCCGATGTAGCAGACCTTGTCGAACGGTGCGTCGGGCCGGATCTTGGCGAGCGCGATCTCGGGCAGCACCGTGTAGTTCGAGAAGGTCGAGCAGCCCATGTAGTGATGGATCTTCCGGCCCTTGATCGAAAAACGCGAGGAGCCGTCGGGCATCACGCCCTGGCCCTGGGTGGCGCGGATCGAGGTGCAAAGGTTGGTCTTGCCCGAGAGGCACGACTTACACTGGCGGCACTCCGGCGTGTAGAGCGGAATCACGTGGTCGCCTTTCTTGAGCGACACGATGCCGGGCCCGACATCGACCACGACGCCGGCGCCCTCGTGGCCGAAGATCACCGGGAACAGCCCTTCGGGATCGCCGCCGGAGCGCGTGAATTCGTCGGTGTGGCAGACCCCTGAGGCCTTGATCTCGACCAGCACCTCGCCGAACTTCGGCCCTTCGAGATCGACGGTCTCGATTTCGAGGTTCTTGCCGGCTTCGTAGCAGACCGCTGCCTTTGTCTTCACGCGAACGTTCTCCCGACTTCAGAGGCGGGGAGCCTAGAGCAGGGAAGCGGCCTCAGTCTATGCCGCGACGCTTTTGGCCAAGGTGCGCGCCATTTCAGACTTCGCTTCGCGATACTGCCCGATCAGGCGGCGGCAAAGCTCGGCGGCGGTGGGAATGTCCTCGATGTTCCCGACGCCGTGGCCCGCCGTATAGATGTCCTTCCAGCGCTTCTTGTTTTCCGACGCGGCCACGATCTTGCCCGGCAAAGTGGTGCGCAGCGCGTCGAGGTCGACACCGGCTGCCAGCAGGCTGGGCACGAGCCAGTTGGCCGGTGCGCCGTCGATCGAGGCGGTGAGGAAAACGTCGGTCGCGCGTGTTGCCAGGATCATGTCCTTGTGCGCGGCGGAGGCCATGGCTTCCCGGGTGGCGATGAAGCGTGTGCCGATATAGGCGAGGTCGGCGCCCATCGCCTCGGCCGCCAGCACGTCGCGGCCGGTGGTCTGGCCGCCCGCCAACACGATGGCGAAATGGTCGCCGAGCTGGCGCACCTCGTTCATCAGGGCGAAGGGATTGATCGTGCCGGTATGGCCGCCGGCGCCGCCCGCCACGGCGATCACGCCGTCGACGCCGGCCTCCAATGCCTTCTCGGCATGGCGGCGGTTGGCGATATCGTGCAGCGCCACGGCGCCCCAGCCATGGATGCGCCTGATGGCGTCGCCGGGCGCGCCCTTCGAGGTGAGCACTACCGGCACTTTGTACTTCTCGACCAGCTCGAGATCGCCGGGATAGCGCGGGTTGGAGGCGTGCACGACAAGGTTCACGGCCCAGGGTGCGGGCTTCTTGCCCGAATCCTCCAGCCGCTTCATTCCTTCCTGCATCTCGTCCAGCCAGGCCCGGAACTCCTCGCGACTCCTCGTGCCGTGGGCGGGGAAGCTGCCCATGATCCCTTCGGCACAGCAGGCGAGCGTGAGCGCGGGGTTGGACACCAGGAACATGGGAGCGGCGATGGCGGGGATCGCCATGCGCTCCATCAGCTTGTGCACTTCTGCGCGCGGCATCGTTCAGACCTCTCCGATGGTGGGCGTGGTCGACGTCACGCCCGTCTCCTTCAATTGGCGCAGGCGGGTCTCGTCGTAGCCCAGCAACTCGCGCAGCACTGCGTCGGTATGCTGGCCGAGATCGGGGCCGGGGCGCTCGACGCTGATGCCCTTGCCGCCGAGACGATAGGGAAGACCCTTCACCAGGCCGCCGCGCTCGTCACGGACCAGCGTCACGCCCTGCAGGGCGGTATCACGCAAGAGATCATTGCCGTCATTGCACACGGCCGCAGCGATGCCGCGCGCCAGCAGCGCCGACACGGCGTCAGCGCTGTCGTGACCGGCGCAGAACGCTTCGAGAGTGGGCTCCGGCTCGTCGAGGGTAACCGCGATCCAGCGCTCGTCCCTGCAGCGATGGGCGTCCTGCTGGGCCACACCTTCTTCCTTGTTGCCGCGCGGGCCGCTGGGCCGCGCGGGATCGGCCGAGGCGGCCAGGATCTCCTCGCCCAGGGTGAAGGAGGCGACCTCGCGCTGCGAGAAGTCGAGGAAGGCACCCTTGCCGGACCGCCGCGCCTCCATGACGGCCGTGATCACGATGCCGGTGGCAAACAGCGACACGATCTGGTCGGGGTAGTTCACGTCCATGCCGGAGATGCGTGGCTCCTCGCCCTCGTAGCCGGTCAGGGAAGCGATGCCCGAGGTGGCGTCGAGAGTGCTGCCGAACGAGACGTTCATGCGCTCCGGCCCGGTGTCGCCCTGGCTGGAGATGGCGGCGAACACGAGCCGTGGATTGATCGCGCTCAGCTCCCTGTAGCCAAGGCCTGCGCGATCGAGCACGCCGCGACGGAAGTTCTCGACCACGACATCGCAACGGCCGGCGAGTTCGCGGATGACGCGCTGCCCCTCGGGATCCTTGAGGTTGAGCGCCAGGCCGCGCTTGTTGCGGTTGGTGAAGCGGAACTGCGGTGAGCGGTTCCACCAGCCGTGGTTGTCATCGGGTTTGCCGACGACGCGAAAGGGATCGAGGTAGGCGCCCGACTCGATCTTGATCACGTCGGCGCCGAGGTCGGCCAGCATCGCCGATGTGTTGGCGCCGGCCGTCAGCAGGCCGAAGTCGAGGACGCGGATACCGCAGAGGGCGCGCGCGCTCATGCGGTCAACTCGGGCGCTGGCCTGGGCGCGAATGAACGGCCATTCCATTGCACGGGCAGTTGCGGCAGGCGCAACTTGCCGAGTGCCGGGTGGTCCATGTCGGCCAGGAAGCCGCGCGCGACATACTGCTCGGTCGCCAAAAGCTCCGCCGGCGAGAAGATCGGCCCGAAGGGCACGCCCCTGGCCTGGGCCGCTGCCTGGATCTCGGCGCGGGTCTTGTCGGTGAACCACGGCGTCAGGATTTCGTACAGCTCGGCGATGTTCTGGCGGCGGCCGGCGCGGGTGTTGAACTTCTGGTCGCCGAGACGGGGATCGCCGATCAATGCGCGCGTCGCGGGCCATTGCGTGACGGTATAGACGACGGCCACGTGGCCGTCGCGGCAGGGCACGATCTGGAATTCCGAGTTCTTGCCCTCGCGGCCGGGCGACACGCCGCCGGCTTCCGCGCCGGACGCAGCCTTCCAGTTCACCCATTGCATCACTTCGGCCAGCGACACGCGGACGGATGGCGCGGTCTGGCCGGCATCGCGGGCGGCAAGGGCGGCGGCAAGGCCAGTAAAGGCCGTGAGTCCCGCGGCGTAGGAAGCTTGATGACCGCCCAGCCGGAGCGGTTTGCGGTCGGGCTCGCCCACCATGTGCAGCAGTCCGCCCAGCGCCAGGATCGCGAATTCGCTGACCGGCCGGGCGGCGGCGTTCATCTCGACCGGAAATGCCGCGATCTCGATCGGTGTTGGGGGCGCGGCGCGGAGCAGCGGCGCAATCGCGGCCGGCTCCTCGAACAGCACGGCGTCGGCCTTGTCGAGCAGGCCCTCGAGCGCGACGCGGCCCGCGTCGCTTGCGAGATCGAGCACCAGCGAGCGCTTCGAGGTGTTGAGGAACTGGAAGAGGGCGCTTTCGCCCTGCGGCAGGAACGGCGGCGCACATCGCACCGGATCGCCGCCGGGCGGCTCGATCTTGAGCACCGATGCGCCGAGATCGGCCGCGATCTTGGCAGCGAGCGATGTCGCCAGACGCAGGCAGAGCGGCACCTTTGCGTCGTTCACCTCGATGAGCGTGAAGCGCCGAAGCGGCAGATCGTCGGGTGCGGCCATTCGGCGATGATCGGCGCAAGCCCTGCCTTCGGTCAACGTCGGCCGCATGCTACGGTCGATCGCTACGGAGGGATACATGGCACAGACCGGCAATCACAAGGGACTCACATTCGGCATCTTCCTGGCGCCGTTTCATCGTGTCGGCGAGAATCCGACGCTCGGCATGGCGCGCGACATGGAGCTGATCGAGTGGATCGACGAACTGGGCTACGACGAGGCCTGGATCGGCGAGCACCATTCCGCCGGCTGGGAGACCATCGCATCGCCGGAAGTCTTCATCGCCGCCGCCATCGAGCGCACGCGCTACATCCGCCTCGGTTCGGGCGTGACCAGCCTGCCGTATCACCACCCCCTGATGGTCGCGAACCGCTTCGTGCAGCTCGACCACATGTCGCGTGGGCGGACGATGCTGGGCTGCGGCCCCGGTGCGCTGCCGTCGGACGCCTACATGATGGGCATCGAGCCCACGACCCAGCGGCCGCGCATGGAGCAGGCACTGGAGGCGATCATGCGCCTGCTGAAGTGCGAGGAGCCGGTCACGATGAAGACCGACTGGTTCGAGCTCAGGGAGGCGCGCCTGCATCTGGCACCCTACAGCCATCCGCATTTCCCGATCGCCTGCGCCAGCACCATCACGCCCTCGGGCATGATCGCCGCCGGCAAGCATGGGCTGGGCGTGCTCTCCATCGGCGCCGGCATTCCCGGCGGGCCGGAGATGCTGGGCAAGCAGTGGGGCATCTACGAGGAGACGGCGGCCAAGCACGGCAAAACGGCCGACCGCTCCAAGTGGCGCGTCGTGGTGAACGCGCACGTGGCCGAGGACGACGAGCAGGCGCTGCGCGAGGTCCATGCCGGCGAACGCCGCGAAACCGTGACCTATTTCGAGGACACGCTGGGCCGTCCGCCGGGCCGCGCCGACGATCCGCTGCGCGAGGGCGTGAAGATGGGCACGACCCTGGTCGGCAATCCCGACACGGTGGCCAAGGGCATCGAGCGGCTGCTGGGCTATTCCAACGGCGGCTTCGGCGGCGTGCTGTTCCGCGCCCACGAATGGGCGAGCCGGGAGAGCACCCTGCGCTCCTACGAGCTGTTTGCGCGCTACGTGATGCCGCGTTTCCAGGGTTCGCTCGACACCATCGTCAACTCGAATCAGTGGGCTCAGGACAATCGCAGGGGAATCTTCGGGCCCAACGTCGCGGCGGTGAAGAAGGCCTTCACCGACGCCGGCCGCGAGGCACCCGAGGAGTTCCGTGCCCGCACGCCCGGTGCGCGCGACGTGGCGGGCGACTAGCCCTGCGCAACAACTAGAATTGCTGCTTGTGGCCGGGGTTGGCGTCGATCACCTGGATCGATGTCTGGCCCAGCGCCGCCTTGTATTCGGCGGGCGTTCCCCGGAGGAACGGGTTGCTGGCGTAGTGCATGGGCCAGGCCATCTTGGGCTTGATCAGCTCCTTGGTGGCGTAGGCGGCGTCCTTCGGGTTCATGACGTAGTGGCCGCCGATCGGCACCAGCAGCAGGTCGGGCTTGTAGTATTCGCCGATCAGCTTCATGTCGCCGAACAGGCCGGTGTCGCCCATGTGGTAGATCTTGAAGCCATTCTCGAGTTCGATGATGAAGCCGACCGGTTCGCCCGCGGCGTAGGTCGTGTTCTTGCCGGTCGCCGGATCCTTGAGCAGCATTTCCGAGGAATGCTCGGCGCGCACCATGGTGATCTTCACGCCGGGGAAGGGCTCGATGATGCCGCCCTTGTTCATGCGCGGCACGAGGTTCGCGGGCATCAGGTCGAGCGTCAGCAGCATCTGGTTGAGGCCGGCCGGCGCCCAGATCGGCGCGTTGTTCGTCTTGGAGATCTCGACCGCATCGCCGAGATGATCGCCGTGGCCGTGCGTCACCAGGATGAGGTCGACCTTGCCGATCTTGCCGAGGTCCTTGAGCTCGGGCGGAATCTTGGTGGCGCCCATGATCCAGGGATCGATCATGATCACCTTGCCGCCCGGCGTGGTGAGCTTGAAGGCGGCCTGGCTGTACCACAGGAGTTCGGCCTTGCCTTGGGCGCTGGCGGCGCCGGCGAAGACGAGGCAAGCCGCGACGACGGCGGAAAGAAGACGGAAGATCATGAGCGCGCTCCCCGATTATTATTGCGTTCAGTTTAGCACCGTTTTTCGCAGCGAAAGAGCGCACTTTCCTGTGAGCCGCCAATCGCCCAACATGTGCACTGCACAATGACCAGGGGGACGGCCCACCAATGAGTATCAAGGGCAAAGCTTATATTGCCGGCATCTACGAGCATCCGACGCGGCTCGCGAAGGACATCTCGCTGGCGCAAATCCACGCCCAGGTGGCCAAGGGCGCCTTGGAAGACGCGGGCCTCACCAAGGACGACGTCGACGGCTATTTCTGCGCCGGCGACGCGCCCGGCCTGGGGCCGATGTCGATGGTCGAGTACATGGGGCTGAAGCCGCGCCATGTCGATTCGACGGATACCGGCGGCTCGTCCTACGTCCTCCACGTCGGCCACGCCGCCGAGGCGATCGCCGCCGGCAAGTGCAAGGTGGCGCTGATCACGCTCGCCGGCCGGCCGCGCGCCGAAGGCATGGCGACCGGCACGGTGCCGCGCAGCCGCGGCGGCACGCCGACTCCGGACGAGCCGTTCGAGTTCCCCTACGGGCCGACGGTAGTGAACATGTATGCCATGTGCGCCATGCGCCACATGTACGAGTTCGGCACGACCGCCGAGCAGCTCGCCTGGATCAAGGTCGCGGCTTCGCACCACGCCCAGCACAATCCGCATGCGCTACTGCGCGACGTGGTGACGGTCGAGGAGGTTGTGAACTCGCCGATGATCTCCGACCCGCTGCACCGGCTCGACTGCTGCGTCATCACCGACGGCGGCGGCGCGATCGTGGTCGTGGCGCCGGAGATCGCGGCCAGGCTCAAGCGTCCCAAGGTCAAGCTGTTGGGTGCCTCGGAGTTCGTGAAGACCCAGATGGGCGGCAAGGTCGACCTCACCTATTCGGGAGCGCGCTTCACCGGCGCGGCGGCCTTCGCGGAAGCCGGCGTCAAGCCCGCCGACATCAAGTACGCCTCGATCTACGACAGCTTCACCATCACCGTGCTGATGCAGCTGGAAGACCTCGGCTTCTGCGAGAAGGGCAAGGGTGGCGCCTTCGTGGCCGACGGCAACCTGATCGCGGGCCAGGGCAGGCTGCCGTTCAACACCGACGGCGGCGGGCTCTGCAGCAATCACCCGGGCAACCGCGGCGGCCTCACCAAGGTGCTCGAAGCGGTCCGGCAATTGCGCGGCGAGGCCCATCCCGCCGTTCAGGTGAAGAACTGCAATCTCGCCGTCGCGCACGGCACCGGCGGCTCGCTCGGCCTGCGCCACGGCAGCGCCACCGTCATTCTGGAGAGGGAGTAGACCATGGCCGCGCAAGACAGAAAGCTGCCGGCGCCGGCGATCAGCCAGGAGACGCAGGCCTATTGGGATGCCGCCGCCAAGGGCAAGCTGCTGGTGCGCAAGTGCACGAGCTGCGGCCAGGCGCACCACTATCCGCGGACCATCTGTCCCTTCTGCTTCAGCGACAAGACCGAATGGATCGAGGCGTCGGGCAAGGGCACGATCTATTCCTACAGCGTCATGCGTCGTGCCCCGGTGCCCTACGCCATGGCCTACGTGACCCTGGCCGAAGGCCCGCGCATGGTGACCAACATCGTCGACTGCGACTTCGACAAATTGAAGTGCGAGCAGCCGGTGAAGCTGGTCTTCAAGCCGACCGACGGCGGCCCGCCGCTGCCGATGTTCACGCCGGCCTAGCGGGCGACGTCGAAGATATAGCGATCAGGGCGCAGGAGCGCGGCGCGGACACCGTGCCGTGCTAGCCACTCAGATCCGACGCCGGGCAGGAGCACGGCGTCCCCTCTGAGATGCGTCAGCAGTGCCGCTTCGCCCACGATGGCGAAGCGCTGGCCGATGGCATCGTCCATCAGCCGTCCATCGGCCAGCTTCGGCTGCGGAAAGGTCGTTCCGACCGGCGGCGGCGCTTCGGCGCGGCAACCGGGGCCAAGCTGCGGCTGCGGGAAGTCGAACATCTGCGCGCCGGCCGCGAAGCGCGCGTCGCGGGTAGCGGCGGCGGTCGGATCGGTCTCCTGCAGCACGGCGCCGAGCTTCACCGCCAGCTCGATGAAGGCGCGGACATGCGGCAGGCGTTCACTCTCGTAGGTGTCGAGCAGCGAGTCGGGCGCGTCGCCGCGCAGCACCGCCGCGAGCTTCCAGGCGAGGTTGCTGGCATCGCGCATCCCGGCGCACATGCCTTGACCGAGGAAGGGCGGCGTCTGGTGGCAGGAGTCGCCCGCCAGCAGCAGGTTGCCCTTGCGCCAGCCTTCCTGCACCACCGAATGGAAGGTGTAGACCGCGGCGCGTTCGAGACGCGCGTCCTCGGGGCAGAGCCAGCGCGCCATCATCGGCCAGAAAATCTCCGGCTCGGTGAGGTGCGCCGGATCGTCGCCCGGCATCAGCATGATTTCCCAGCGCCGCCGCGCGCCGCCGACGTGGACCACGGTCATCGGCCGCACCGGATCGCAGAGCTGGACGGTGTAATCGGGCAGCGCCTTCACCCGCGGCGAGTCGGGGTCGCACAGCAGGTCGACCACCAACCACGGCTGGTGCAGTCCGAGGTCATGCTGCTTGCTGCCGATCATTCGGCGGACCAGCGAGCGCGCGCCGTCGCAGCCGACGATGTAGCGTGCATTCAGCTCCCCGACGTCGGCGATCTCCCGGCCGAGATGGACTCGCACATTGGGAAAACGCGCCATGCCGGCGCGCAGGATCTCTTCGAGGATCGGCTGGTGGAAGTACCAGTTTCCCGACCAGCCGTGCGGGCCTGGCCCGTCGACGCCGCGTCGCACCATCAAGGTGCGGCCTTCGGCATTTACGAAATGCATGCCCTTGGACGAGGCACGCGTCACCGCGGCGATCCGCTCGGCCAGCCCGGCCGCCTGGAAGATGCGCATGACCTCGCCGTCGAAATGCACGGCGCGCGGCAGCGCATAGATCTCCGTCTCGCGGTCGTAGATGTCGACCGCGAGGCCGGCCTGGCCCAGCAGGTTGGCCAGCAGCGCGCCGACCGGCCCGCAGCCGACGATGGCAACGTCCGTCTGGCTCAGGACTGCAACGCCTCCCACACGCGTTCCGGCGTCGCCGGCATGTTGATGTGCTTGCCGCCCAGCGCGTCGACGATGGCGTTCATCACCGAAGGCAGGGAACCCGCGCAACCCGCCTCGCCGCACCCCTTGGCGCCCAGCACGTTGGTCGTGGCCGGCACCGAGTGGTAGCCGATCTTGAACGACGGCGCGTCGGTCGCGCGCGGCAGGGCATAGTCGGTGAAGCTGCCAGTGATGAGCTGGCCGTCCTCGTTGTAGACGACGTGCTCGAACAGTGCCTGGCCGATGCCCTGCATCACGCCGCCATGGCTCTGGCCTTCGACCAGCAGCGGATTGATGACCGTGCCGAAGTCGTTGACCATGGTGTACTTCACGACCTCGACGACGCCGGTGTCGGGGTCGATCTCGACCTCGGCGACGTGCGCGCCGTTGGGGAAGGCCGAGGGTGCCGCCTCGTGGACGTGGCTGACGTCGAGCGTTGAGGGCACACTCTCCGGCAGCTTCAGTCCACCGCGTAACTTCTCGGCAAGCTCCATGATGCCGACGCCGCGATCGGTGCCGACGATGGTGAAGCGGCCCTTCCTGAATTCGATGTCGGCGGCCGACGCCTCGAGCACCACGCCTGCAATCTGCCTGCCTTTGTCGATGACCTTGTCGGACGCTTCGACGATCGCGGCGCCGCTTGCCATGATCGACTTGGAGCCGCCGGTGCCGCCGCCGGCAATCAGCAGGTCGCTGTCGCCCTGGATCATCTTGATCCGGTCGAACGGGATGCCGAGTTTGTCGGTCAGCACCTGGGCGAAGGGCGACCAGTGGCCCTGGCCGTAATCGAGCGTGCCGGTGATGATGGTGACGTCGCCGTTGGGTTCGAAGCGCAGCCCACCCATTTCCCTGGTGGGAGGAGCCGTGACCTCGAGATAGTCGCCGATGCCCATGCCGCGCAGCCTGCCGCGGGCCTTGCTTTCGGCCTTGCGCGCGGCAAAGCCCGCGACGTCGGCGAACTCCAGGGCCTTGTCGAGCAATGTCGTGAATTCGCCGCTGTCGTAAGTGGTGCCCGATGCCGTCTTGTAGGGCATCTCCCCGGGCTGGATGTGATTGCGGCGTCTGAGCTCGACCTGGTCGATGCCCATCTCGCGGGCGGCGGTGTCGATCAGCCGCTCCATGAAGTAGTTGGCCTCGGGTCGGCCGGCGCCGCGATAGGCGCCGACCGGCGAGGTGTGGGTGAACACCACCTTGGTCGCGACCTCGATCAGGGGCGTGCGGTAGACGGCGGCGAGATTGCGGGTGACGCCCATTGAGCCCATCAGCGGGCCCACGTTCGCGAGATAGGCGCCGACATTGGCGAAGCCGGTCAGGCGCACGGCAAGGAAGCCGCCGTCCTTGTCGAGCGCCAGCTCGGCGTCGAAGTCGTGGTCGCGGCCGTGCTGATCGGAGAGGAAGCTGCCGCTGCGGTCGTCGGTCCATTTCACCGGACGGCCGAGCAGCCTGGAGGCGTGGAACAGGCCGGCATATTCCGGGTAGGGAGAGCCCTTCATGCCGAACGAGCCGCCGACGTTGCCCGTGAGCACACGCATTTGTGCCGGCTTGATCTTCAGCAGGTCGGCCATCTGGTGCTTCAGCCCGAACACGCCCTGGCAGCCGGCGTGGAGCGTGTAGTGGTCGCGATCGGCCTCGTAGTGGGCGGTCGCCGAACGTGGCTCCATGGCGCAGACGACGATGCGGTTGCTGACCAGCCGCAGGCGCGTGACGTGAGCCGCCTTGGCGAAGGCCTCCGCCACCTTGGCGCTGTCGCCGTAGTGATAATCGACGCAGATGTTGCCGGGTGCATCGTCGAACACGGTCGGCGCACCCGGCTCGGCGCTGGCACGAGCGTCGGTCACCGCGGCCAGGGAGTCGATGTCGAGTTCGACCGCTTCCGCCGCATCCCTGGCCTGGGCCAGGGTCTCGGCGACGACGAAGGCCACCGGATCGCCGACGAAGCGCACCTTGTCGGTGGCGAGCGAGTGGCGCACCGGCATCTTCATCGGCGTGCCGTCGCGGTTGGGCACCGGAATCAGGGTCTTCAGCGGGCCGTAGCCCGCCGCGTTCAGGTCGGCGCCGGTCCAGACGCCCAGCACGCCCGGCATTTTCTTCGCCGCCGCGGTGTCGATGCCCTTGATGACGCCGTGCGCCACCTGGCTGCGGACCATCACGGCATGGGCCTGGTTGTCGAGATTGATGTCGTCGCTGTAGTTGCCCTGGCCGCGCAATAGGGTCGGATCTTCCTGGCGCGGCACCGGCTGGCCGATGCCGAATTTCATCAAATTGAGACTATCGGCGTCGAGAGGCGCGTTCATGGGCCGTCCGTTCGAAAAGGGTGGGGGATTGGACTTTCATCATAGAGCAGGAAGGCACAGCCTGTGCTAGTGATTCCCTCATGTCGAACCTCGATCCCGTCACCCTGACCGTCATCCAGAACGGCCTCATCCAGGTCTGCAACGAAATGGACCTTGCCTTCGTGCGCTCGGCTTTCTCGCCGGTGATTTCCGAAGGCATGGACCGTTCCGACGGGATTTACGACGCCGTGGACGGCTCGCTGATTGCACAGGGCGAGCTCGGACTGCCGGTCTTCGTCGGCACCATGCAATTTTCGACCCGCGCCGTCATCGACCGGGTGAAGAGCCACTATGCAGGAAAGGTGGATCCGGGCGACGTCTTCATCGTCAACGACCCCTACCTCGGTGGCACCCACCTGATGGACGTGCGGTTCGTCAAACCGTTCTTCTACAAAGGCGAGCTGTTCGCCTGGCTCGCCAATACCGGCCACTGGCCCGATGTCGGCGGCATGGTGCCGGGCGGCTTCTCGGCCAGCGCCACGGAGGTGGAGCAGGAAGGCCTGCGCCTGCCGCCGATAAAATTCTTCAAGAAGGGCGAGATGGACCAGGAGATCCTTTCGATCATCCTGTCCAACATCCGCATCGCCGACCAGCGCATCGGCGACATCAAGGCCCAGGCGGCGGCGCTCACCACCGGCGAGGTGCGGCTGACCGCGCTCATCGACCGCTACGGTGCCGACGTCGTACGCGCGGCGATCGCCGAGATGCGCCATCGCGCCGAGCGCCAGATGCGATCCAAGATCGCCGAGATTCCCGACGGCATCTACGAAGGCACCTCCCAGGTCGACAGCGACGGCGTGGTCGACGAGCCGCTCACGATCAGGATGAAGGTCACCAAGAGGGGAGAAGAGCTTACCTTCGACATGACGGGATCGAGTCCACCCTGCCGCGGGCCGATGAACAGCGTCATCGCAACGACCAAGTCGGCGATCTACCTCGCCATCAAGCACATCTTTCCCGACGTGCCGATCAATGCCGGCACCTTCGAGCCTTTGAGGATCGTCGAACCCGAGGGCACGTTCCTTTATGCCAGGTATCCGCGGCCGGTTTCCGGTTGCGCCGCCGAGGTGAGCCAGCGCATCGCCGAGGCCGTGTTCGCGGCACTAACGCATGCGATCCCCGACCTTCTGTTCGCCGCGCCTGCCGGCACGTCGGGCAATCTCGGCGTCGGCGGGTTCGATCCCGAGCGCAATCGCAGCTACATCATGTATCTCTTCACCGGCGGCGGGTACGGTGGCTTCCAGGGTGGCGACGGCCTCAGCAACGGCTGCTCGACCATCGGCATCTCCAAGATGCCGCCGGTCGAGGTCCTGGAGCAGTTCTACCCGGTCCTGTTCGAGGAGTTCTCGCTGCGCGAGGGTTCGGGCGGTGCCGGCGAGTTCCGCGGTGGCTTCGGCATCAACTATGCCATCAAGCTCAGGCGCGGCGAGGCGAGGGTCTCGATGGTGATGGACCATGGCCGTACCGGCCCGCAGGGCGCGCGCGGCGGTGCTGCGGGCGGCGTCAACACCGTGGCCGTGACCCAGGGCGGCAAGACCTACCGGCCACTGCATCTGTCCAAGGACCAGGATATCGAGATCGGCGTCGGCGACGTGGTGCGTGTGTCGACGCCGGGCGGCGGCGGCTTCGGCGATCCCGCGAAGCGCGATCCTCGATCGATCGCCCGCGACGTCGCGCGCGGCTACTACACCGCCGAACAGGCGCGCGAGAAGTTCGGGCGGCGGTCCGCTGCGGAATGAGCCTGCTTCGACGACAGGCCTTCGCCCTGCCGGTGGCGATGGCCGCGGCGGCTGGCGCGTCGGCCCAGACCGGCTGGATCGCGGTGCAGGGTGCCGACAATTCCTTCCTGGTCGATATGCCAGGAACCCCCGTCTACAAAGTGATCGACACCGCGACGCCGGCCGGCACGGCCTTTGTCTACCATTCCTACAGCCTGGAATACCGCCGGCTCTCCTTCGTGGCCCAGACCGCCCTCTATCCTGCTGAAGTCGACGTGTCGCGACCGCGCACCAACCTGCAGATCGCGCTCGACGATCGCGCCCAGCGCCTCGCGGGCGGCAAATGGAGCAAGGTCGATTGGCGCAACGTGCAGGGCGCGACCGCCGTCGAGTCGATCGGCCCGATCGCCGGCGGCAGCGCGCTACGCCAGCTTTCGCTGCTGAAGGGCCGTCGCTTCGTATCGCTGGGCTATCTCGCCCCCGCCGATGCCATGCGGGCGCCCGAGGCCGAACGCTTCTTTCGCTCGCTGAGGCTCCTGTCATGACGCCACCACGCATAAAAGTTCTCGCACTGGGCGGCACCATCGCCACGCTGCCCGATTCTTCGGGGGCCATGCAGATGGGACTGGGGGCGGACGATCTCGTGGCCGCGGTTCCCGCCCTTGCGGCGCTGGCCGACATCGAGGCCGAGACCGTGTCGAAGGTCGGCAGCCATTCGCTGGGCTTCGGCCAGATTCATGCGCTGGCGGCGAGGATCGCGACGCTCGAGGTCGACGGCGTGATCGTCACCCAGGGCACCGACACGCTCGAGGAGACGGCCTTCCTGCTCGACCTGCTGCTCGATCGCGACATTCCGGTGATCGTGACGGCGGCGATGCGCAACCCCGCGCTCACGTCGCCCGATGGGCCGGGCAACCTGCTGGCCGCCGTGCGCGTGGCTTGCGACCCATGGGTGCGTGCGCAGGCGAGGGCGCTCGGCGTCATGGCGGTGATGCTGGACGAGGTCTATGCCGCAAGCGACGTTCTGAAAACCCATCCGACGCGCCTGAATGCCTTCGCCGCACCGCAGGCCGGACCGCTTGCTGCGCTGGTCGAGGATCGCGTGGTGCCGCTGGCGCTGCCCGTGCGCAACGCGATGGTTGCCGCGCACGCACGACTGGGCGCTGTGGCCGGCGCCGGGGAACGGCCCGTCGCGCTCTTCTGGCTGGGACTCGATGAGCCGGGTTTCATGATCCAGGCGCTGCTCGACGGCGATGACCAGCTCGGCTATCGCGGCGTCGTGCTGGGAGCCATGGGCGGCGGTCACGTGCCCGAGCGCATCGCGCCGCTCGTGACGCGGCTCGCCGGCGTGCTGCCCACGGTCGTCTCGCCGCGCGCCGGCGGTGGCGCCATGCTGCGACAAACCTACGGTGGTCCCAGCTCCGAGATCGCGCTACGCAAGGCGGGCTTGATCTGGGGCGGCCGGTTGCATCCCCTGAAGGCGCGTGTGCTGCTGGAGACATGTCTCAGGGCGGGGCTCGGCCGCGACGCCATTGCCGGGGTGTTCGACGCCTTCGGCTGAGAGTAGAATGTTTGGCGCGAGGTAGTCGTCATGCTCGAAGCCTTCGACGCGGTCTTTTTGGCCCGGCTGCAGTTCGCCTTCACCGTCGCCTTCCATTTCATCTTCCCGTCGTTCTCGATCGGCCTCGCGAGCTATCTCGCGGTGCTCGAAGGGTTGTGGCTGTGGACCGGCCGGCAGATCTACCTCGATCTGTTCAAGTACTGGCTGAAGATCTTCGCGCTGGCGTTCGGCATGGGCGTGGTCTCGGGCATCGTCATGGCCTACCAGTTCGGCACCAACTGGGCAGCCTTCTCCGACAAGGCCGGTCCGGTCATCGGGCCGATGATGGCCTACGAGGTGCTGACCGCCTTCTTCCTCGAGGCCGGTTTCCTGGGTGTCATGCTGTTCGGCATGAACCGCGTCGGCCGCACGCTGCACTACGTCGCCACGCTGGCGGTCGCCATCGGCACCTTCGTCTCGGCCTTCTGGATCCTGTCGGCCAACAGCTGGATGCAGACGCCGGCGGGCTTCTCCGTCAATGCCGGCGGCCAGTTCGTGCCCGTCGACTGGCTGGCGGTGATCTTCAATCCGTCCTTTCCCTACCGCCTGGTCCACACGGTCTTCGCCGCCTATCTCACCACCGCGCTGGTGGTGGGAGCGGTCGGCGCCTGGCATCTGCTGCGCGCCAGGCCGGCCGAAGGGGGCGCCAACGACGGCGCGCGCGTCATGTTTTCCATGGCGATGGGCATGATCACGGTGGTGGCGCCGCTGCAGATCCTGGCGGGCGACCAGCAGGGCCTGAACACGCTCGAGTACCAGCCGGTGAAGGTCATGGCCATGGAGGGCCACTTCGAGAGCTACAACAGCGGTGCGCCACTGCTGCTGTTCGGCTGGCCCGATCAGGCGGCGGGCGTGACGCGCTACGCCGTCGAGATTCCGAAGGCGTCGTCGCTGATCCTCAAGCACTCGCTCGACGCGCCGCTCAAGGGGCTCGACTCGGTCGAGCGCAAGGAGTGGCCGCCGGTCGCGATCGTGTTCTGGGCCTTCCGCGTCATGGTCGGCATGGGGATGCTGATGCTGGCACTCGCGGCCTTGAGCCTGCTCGCCCGCGTGACGCGCCGGCTCTACGACTGGCCGCTGCTGCATCGCTTCGCCCTCGCGATGGGACCGGCCGGCTTCGTGGCCGTGATCGCGGGCTGGGTGACGACCGAGGTCGGGCGTCAGCCCTATACGGTGCACGGCCTGCTGCGCACCGTCGACTCGGCCTCGCGGCTCGATGCGCCCGCCGTCGCGGGCTCGCTGCTGGCCTTCATCGTCGTCTACTTCGTCGTGTTCGGCGCCGGCGTCTTCTACATTCTTCGACTGATGAGCCAGCCGCCGCACCGCGGCGAGGCCGGTCCGGAGCGCGGCCAGCCCGTGCGGGCAGCGGGCATCACGCCGTCTCCCGCCGTGGCCGAGTCGTTGGCAACCGGCGGCAGGGAGGCCTGATCATGCCATTCGCGCTCGATCTACCCGCCATTTTCGCCTTCATCATCGCCTTCGCGATCTTCGCCTATGTCGTGATGGATGGCTTCGACCTCGGCATCGGCATCCTGTTTGCCGCGATCCCGGCCGGCCACGAACGCGACAGTGCCATGAATTCCATCGCCCCGGTGTGGGACGGCAACGAGACCTGGCTGGTGTTGGGCGGCGGCGGGCTGCTGGCGGCCTTTCCGCTCGCCTACGGCATGATCCTGTCGGCGCTCTATGCGCCGATCATCGCCATGCTGCTGGCCCTTGTCTTCCGCGGCGTCGCCTTCGAGTTCCGTTGGCGCGACCCCGGCCATCGGCCGTTCTGGGATTTCGCCTTCAACCTCGGCTCGGTGGTGGCCGCGCTCGCCCAGGGCATCACGCTGGGCGCCCTGCTGCAGGGCATCGTGATCCGCGATCGTGGCTATGCCGGCGGCTGGTTCGACTGGCTGACGCCGTTCAGCCTGCTGGTCGGGGTGAGTCTTGTCGCCGGCTACGCGCTGCTGGGCGCCACATGGCTGATCATGAAGAGCGAGGGGCCGTTGCAGGAACGCTGCTACAGGCTGGCGCTGCGGCTGGGCATCGCCGTCATTGTCGCCATGGCCGCGGTGAGCGCCTGGACGCCTTTCCTGCGCGACGCCTACTGGCTGCGCTGGTTCGCCTGGCCGCAGGTGCTGTTCACGGCGCAGGTGCCGCTCCTGGTGGTGATCGCCTCGGCCGTCTTCTTTTTCAGCCTCCGCCGCCGCCACCACTACACGCCCTTCCTGATGGCACTCGGCCTGTTCACCCTGGGCCTCGCCGGCCTCGGCATCAGCCTCTATCCCTACGTCGTGCCGCCGGCGGTCTCGATCTGGGATGCCGCCGCACCCAACGCCAGCCTGAAGTTCATGCTGCCCGGCGTGCTGGTGATGGTGCCGATCATCCTCGCCTACACCGGCTACTCGTACTGGGTATTCCGCGGCAAGACCGGCCATGAAGGCTACCACTGAGGTGAAGCCGCCGGGTGGGTTGATGCCGAAGGGGCGGCAGTTGCTATGGTTCGCGGGCCTGTGGGCCGCCGGTGTCGGCGTGACCGCGCTGGTGAGCTACGGCATCAGGTTCTGGCTGAAGTGACTGCTTGCACTGCCAGCACTTGCTCACGCAGATGTGATGTGCAGATTCAGCAGGAATATGCTATGAATTTTGGTAGGCTGGCGCGTGGACTGCGCCGGCCTTTTTCATTCCGGCACGACCTCCCGCGGCACGCCCGCGGGTCCGCCTTTTGGCCTGGTGCAGCCGCCGCGGGTCCTCACCCGTGGACAGTCCCAAGAACAACCCCGTCTCAACCACACGCGGAATAACGACGTGGGAACAGACACTTAACGACGCCTGCCAAACAGGTGCGCCGGGGATTGTGCAAAAGAAGACTCCGGGAGTCGTCTAAAAGCCAATGGAATCAGGCTTATTCCGGAATCCCGCACAGGGTCGCGGACAACACGCGTTACATTCAGGTGTGCGCAAGTATCGGGCGAAAAGCCCGCCGTTACTGGCTTTCCGGCGTGCGGAGAGCTGGAATCGCAGGGGTGGACTTGGAGGGGGACTCGGCGCGGAGTTACGCCGTGCGAGTCGGGACGACGGACGAACCTGGTGTCGTCCTGCTCTCAGGTCGTGCGCCGGTTCGGCCGGCAGTTGAAGGCCAGCGGTCGCGCGCTGCCGCCGATCTCGCGCAGGGTGGCGAGATCGTCGCGGCCCGCCCATTCGTTGGTCGTGTCGACGTAGCGGAAGCCCTGGTCGGTCGCCTGGTATTCGAGGCGCCACGTCCTGCCGTCGAGCGTCACCGAGGCGCGGTTCTTGGCATAGACCACCGCCACTTCCTTGCGGCCATCGCAGATGTAGGCGATGCCCAGTGGCGTCGGATCGTCGGGCGCGGGCCGGGGAATCAGGTTCGTCTGGGGTTGCTGCTCGGCGGTGCAGCCGGCCAACAGGGCAATCGCGACAATCGACAGGCGCTTCATCCTGCGCTTTCCTCCCATGGGCGGTACCTTAAGGAATTCGAGGGGACGTGCAAATGCCACTCTTCAAGCTGCGCGATGGCGCCGAACTCTACTACGAGAAGACCGGCAACGGCCCGCCCTTGTTCCTGGTGCCGGGACTGGGCGGCGACGGCCGGTTCTGGGAATCGAATGTGGCCGAGCTCGCCCGGCAATTTACCGTCGTCGTGCACGATCATCGCGGCACGGCCCGCAGCACGCTGTCGAAGATCGCCTACAGCGTCGAGCAGATGGCCGACGATGCGTTGCAGCTCATCGAGGGACTGGGCTACGCCAAGGTGCACTGGTGCGGCCATTCGACCGGTGGCGCCATGGGCCAGGTGCTGGCCATCGACCATCCTGGCCGCATCGACCGCCTGGTCCTGAGCTCGACCTGGGCCAAAACCGATGCCTTTTTCCGCCGCCTGTTCGAGGTCCGCTCCCTGATGCTGCGCGAGCTGGGACCGGCCGCCTACCTGAAATCGAGCGCACTGGCGCTCAACATGCCGTCGTGGGTGCGCGATCACGACGCCGACCTGACGGCGGCCGAGGCCAAGGCCCTCGAGACCATCCCGGTGCCGGAGATCGTGCTGTCGCGCATCGCCGCCATCGTCGCCCACGACCGGCGCGAGCAACTCCAGAAGGTGCGGGCACCGACGCTGGCGATCTGCGCCCGCGACGACACCGTGACGCCGCTCTATTTCACCGAGGAACTGGTGCGCCTGGTCCCGGGCGCCCGGGCCTATGTGCTGGCAGACGGCGGCCATGCATATCCGAACGTGCACGGCGCAGAGTTTCGTCGTGTAATGACCGCCTTCCTGTTGGAGTCCTGACGCCCATGAAAATCGAGCCCAAGATCGCCGCTTTCGCCCACGAACTGACCGCCATCCGGCGCGACATCCACGCCCATCCCGAACTCGGCTTCGAGGAGGAACGGACCAGCACCATCGTGGCGCAGAAGCTGAAGGAGTGGGGCCTGGAGGTGACGACGGGCATCGGCAAGACCGGCGTCGTCGGCACGATCAGGGTCGGCAACAATCCGCGTGCGATCGGGCTGCGCGCGGACATGGACGCCCTGCCGATGGACGAGCTCAACACATTCGACCATCGCAGCACGCACAAGGGTCGCATGCACGCCTGCGGCCACGACGGCCACACCACCATGCTGCTGGGCGCCGCCAAGTATCTCTCGGCGACGCGCAACTTCGACGGCACCGTCCACCTCATCTTCCAGCCGGCCGAGGAAGGTCGCGGCGGCGCCGAAGCCATGGTCAAGGACGGGCTGTTCGACAAGTTTCCCTGCGAACAGATTTTCGGCATGCACAACCGGCCGAAGCTCGAGGTCGGCAAGTTCGCCATCCGCCCCGGCCCGCAGATGGCGGGCGGCGGCCTGTTCGACATCCACATCACCGGCAAGGGCGCCCACGGCGCGCGGCCGGAAACCGGCATCGATCCGGTGATCATCGCCACCCAGATCATCTCGGCGCTGCAGAGCGTGGTGTCGCGCAACGTGGCGCCGCTCGATTCAGCGGTGATCTCGGTGACGCAGATGCATTCCGGCGACGCCTACAACGTCATCCCGCAGGAGGCGGTGCTGCGCGGCACCATCCGCGCCTTCCGCAAGGAGACGATGGCGCTGATCAAGGAACGCATCGAGACGATCTCCGCCGGCATCGCCAGCACGCTGGGCGGTAGCGCCAAGGCCGACGTGCGGGTGGCCTTCCCGCCGCTGGTCAACGATCGCGACGCGGTGAATTTCATCGCCGACGTCGCCGCCGCGATCGTCGGGCCCGAGAACATGAACCGCGAGGGCCCTTTCGTCATGGCTTCGGAGGACTTCTCCTACATGCTGGAAAAGGTGCCGGGCGCCTTCATCAACATCGGCAACGGCGGCGGCGAGGGCGGCTGCGAGGTGCACAATCCCAGCTACGACTTCAACGACGAGATCCTGACCCTGGGGGCCACCCTGTGGTCGCGCGTTGTGGAAACCAAGCTTTCGAAGGATGCACGATGAGGGAGGCGCGGTGACGGACGGTTCATCCGGCGCCCGGCATTGGCTGCTCCGGGACCTGCCCTATGCCGCGATGCTGGCTCTCGCGGTGGGCGGCCTCGTGCTCACCAGCTTCCGGGGGCCGACCACCCACTACTACTGGATGGCGCTGGCGCCCGCCTACGGATTGATCGCCATCGTCTCGGGCTGGCGGCGCGCCGACACGGGCGCTGCGCGCATGCAGCTGATCGTGACGCAGGCCCTGCATTGGCTCGCCTTCGTCGGCGCCATGTGGCTGATGTTCCTTCCCCAGGTGCGCGGCATCGACAGCGACAACGCCACCAGCCTCACCTTGCTGATCCTGCTCGCGCTCGGCACCTTCGTCGCCGGCGTCCATGCAAGGGTGTGGCGCATCTGCGCGGTCGGCGTCTTTCTTGCGGCGGCGGTGCCGGCTGTCGCGTGGATCCAGGAATCCGCCATGCTGCTGCTGGTCGGTGCGCTGCTGCTGATCGCGGTTGGCTTCGCCTTCTGGTGGATGTGGCGCCGCGAGAGCGGGCGGCTGTGAACGGGAGCGCAGCCCGTCCCGCGATCCTCCTCTGGAGCGACTACGTCAGTCCCTACGCCTTTGTCGCCAAGGCGTGGGCCTACGAACTCGAAGCCGACTACGACGTCGCCGTCGCCTGGCGGCCCTACACGCTCGACATCGCCTCGTTCCAAGGATCGGTGGCCGAGCGCGACGCTCACCATTGGCGCCGGGTCCGCTACGCCTACATGGACGCGCGGCGCTATGCCAACAAGCAGGGCCTCACTTTGATGGGGCCGAAGAAGATATTTTATGCCCGGCCGGTCAATGCCGGCATGCTCTATGCCCAGAAGCACGGCGTCTTCCGCGATTACAATGATCGCGCGTTCGACCGCTTCTGGCGCCGCGAGCTCGATCCCGAGAGCCCGGAGGCCGTGGCCGCGCTGCTCGTCGAGGCGGGCGCACCGGCGGGCTTCGAGGATTATCTCGCGGGCGAAGGCGGGGCCGAGCATGACCGCCTGCGCCATGAGGCCGAGGCCTCGGGCGTGTTCGGCGTGCCGACCTTTGCCTTCGACGGTGAACTGTTCTGGGGCGGCGATCGGATTGGCCTGCTGCGCGAACGGCTCGACGAGAAGGGCGTGCCGCGCCGCCGGGCCGCCGGTTGACGCAGATCAAGCGGTGCGTCCCGGCAAGGGGCTAGTCTTCCACCAGAGGGAGCGGGAGGAGCGACCATGAGCGCAACCGGCCTTGATGTATTCGACAAGACTCTTCAGGAATCCAATCACTGGCTGAAGCTCATGATGGTCGAGCTTGGAACCGACAGTCATCACGCGGCGTTCGGCGCCCTGCGCGGTACGCTGCATGCCCTGCGCGACCGGATTGGACCGGAGAACGCCGTGCATTTCGGGGCGCAGCTGCCGATGCTGCTGCGCGGTGCCTACTATGAGGGCTGGCATCCGGCCAGGACGCCGACCCGCGAGCGCCATCTTGAGGATTTCATCGAACATGTCGCGGCCGAACTGCCGCGCGCCAGCAAGATCGAAGCCGGTGCCGCTGCGCGGGCCAGCTTCTCCGTCATGTCCCGGTGCCTGGATCGCGGGGAAATGCTCAAGCTCCGCCATATCCTGCCACATGAAGCCCTCAACCTCTGGCCCGATGAGTTGCTGCGCGATGCTTAAGCCAAAACGCCCCCGTACTTGGATCGTGGTCGCCGACGGCGCCCGCGCCCGCTTCTTCGTGCAAAGCGAAGACGCCGACAAGTTCGTCGCCGCCCGACAGGCCGACCTGGTCGCGCCGGAAAGCCGCGGCCATGCCCGCGATCTCAAGAGCGACAAGCCAGGCCGCAGCTACGCCTCGTCGCGCGGCGGCATGCGCCACGCCGTCGAGCCGAAGCATGATCCGCACAAGCTCGAGAAGCACCGCTTCTCGGCGTTGGTGGCGGAAGCGCTCGATGGTGCCTGCGGCCGCCGCGAGTTCGACCGGATCATTCTGGTGGCCCCGCGTCGCAGTCTCGGCGAACTCCGCGGCCTGATGACCGCGCGTGTGCAGCGCTGCGTCAGCAAGGAGGTTGCCAAGGACCTCACCAACGAGACGGCGGCCGGCCTGTGGCGTCGCCTCGGGCCGCTGGTGAAGCCGGTCCTTTAGGCGGGCAGGTGGCCCGCGGCAGGAGGCGATGACCTTCGAGAATCGCGCCGATGCGGGCCGTAGGCTGGCTGCGGCATTGAGCGCCTATGCCGATCGCAAGCCCATCGTGCTCGCGCTGCCACGCGGCGGCGTGCCGGTGGGCGCCATCGTGGCTGCTGCACTGGACGCGCCGCTCGACCTTGTCCTCGTCCGCAAGATAGGCACGCCGGGGCAGCCCGAACTGGCGCTGGGCGCGGTTGTCGATGGCGGCAACCCGACGATCGTGCGTAACGAGCGGATACTGGCCTCGACCGGGACGAGCGCAGCGGAGTTCGACGCCATCAGCCGGCGGGAAATGGCGGAAATCGAGCGCCGGCGCATCCGCTATCTCGGCAAGCGGGCGCCGCTCGATGTCGCCGGACGCGTGGTCATCGTGGTCGACGACGGCATTGCGACCGGCGCAACCATGCGAGTCGCCCTTCGGTCGACCCGTCGACGCGGCCCTGCCAGTCTTGTACTGGCCGTCCCCGTCGCTTTGCCCGACGCGCTGGAATCACTGCGCCCGGAAGTCGACGGGATGATCTGCCTGGCGAGCCCCGAAGAATTTTTCGGGGTCGGTCAGTTCTACGACGATTTCCGTCAAGTGACGGACGACGAGGTCGTGGCCCTGTTGGCCCACCCCGCCGGCGAAGCGGTGCCTACTCGTCGGTAGGGGCGGCCTTCCGCGTTGTCGCGGAGCGCGGCTGTCGCGGACGGTGGTTCTTGACGTTGCCGCGCTGGCGGCGGATGCGGTCCTGGATCTGGCGCCGCGCTCTGCGAAACGCGTCGCTGATCGCGAACAGCGGATCGGCGAAACGCTCGTCGAGCGACGGAGTGCGGTCGATATTGACCTCGAGATTGCCCGGCAGGACGAGATGGATGCTGGCTTCGAACAGGCCGCCCGTGCGGTGGCGATGGTCGGGGGCTTTTACCACGACATGGCAGGCGGTCAGGCGACCGTGGTATTTCTCCAACGCGTCGACGAACTCGATGACCTTGTTTCTGAGCGCCACGCTCGGCGCGGTGCCCTGGAAGCTCACTCTCAGCGGTGTGCGCATCGCTCCCTCCCTGACTATGCATGATTTGTAGGAGGAATTGCCGGCGTGATCTTGAGCGAGATCAAATGGCCGCTGTCGATCGTGATGCAAAAGGGAACCATGCCTTACGCATCGAACCGTGCCCTTCCACTGCCGGTACGCAATCACCTGCCGCCGCCCGCGCAGGACATCTATCGCGAGGCTTTCAATCACGCTTGGAAAACCTATGCTCTCGATCCGCGGTGCGAGGAAATCGCCCATCGGACGGCGTGGGCGGCCGTCAAGCATCGGTATGAAAAGGGCGAAGACGGGGAATGGCACGCCCGCCGGTAGGGCGAGCGTGGTCGCGCAAGACTCCTACGGTTCCGGTGGCCGGTCGAGCGTACGCTCGATGCGCTCGTGCAGAGTCTTCACCGCGCCCCGCTGCATGCGCGCGCGATCCTTGAGCAGCCGTTTGGCCCTTCGAAAGGCGTCGTTGACAGCAAACTGCGGGCTGGAGAACCGGTTGTCGGCCTGCGGCGTCTGATCGACGTTGATGTCGATGCCGCCTGGCAGCGTCAGGTGGATGTTGGCGCCGTAGAGGTTACTGGTGCGATGGCGCTTGTCGGGAACCCTGATGATGACGTGACAGGTGGTCAGGCGTCCATACAACTGCTCCAAGACATCGACATGCCCGACAATCATCTGGCGTAGCGCATCGCTCGTGTCGCCGCCCTGAAAGCTGACCCTCAGAGAAGTCTCCATGCCGATCCTCCCTCTCGTGCTCTCGTTGCCTTACTGAACGTGGGATGCGCGCGGCCGGTTGCAAGCGTCCGGGGCGGCACTTTTGCCGGCATCCCACGTTTGATGAGATAGGCTTCGGATTCTGCGGTCCGCAATGCCGGCCGGAGGGGCCGCGAGGCGCGCGGCGGGAACGACGGCGGTCAATCGCCCGCGGCGGCGGCGCGATGCGGTGCCGCCGGTCGCACAACCCGATGGGTCACCATGCGGTGATGCAGGGTGCGAACGGTGTCGCTGCCGCGGGTCAGGCAGAGCCATGGGAGGAAACCATGCACGAAGCAGGCGAGTGCGCCAACCAACATGCGTCCGCCGAAACCGAAGGCCATGCCCATATGTTGCAGATAAGTCTCGTTGACCGAGGCGGGGTGATCGGTGAAGCGACGAATCATCGTTCAATTCTAGCGGCCGGTCCGGGAAACGGCTTGCTACCTTTGCGCCATCCGGCCCAGACTTGAGAAACTCATTCTAAAGGACTGCCGATGGCCGCGAAATTGTCGCTCGATTCATTCGACAAGAAGATTCTGGATTGCCTGCAGGACGACTCGGACATGGCGCTGGCCGAGATTGCCCGCCGGGTCGGTCTCTCGACCACGCCGTGCTGGCGGCGCATCAACCGGCTGCAGGAGGAAGGCGTCATCCGCGCCCGGGTGGCGCTGCTCGACCGCAAGGCCGTGAACGCCGGGGTGACGGTATTCGTGGCGGTGCGCACGGCCCAGCACACCGCCCAATGGCTCGCCCGCTTCGCCAAGGCGGTGGCGTCGTTCCCCGAGGTCATGGACTGCTACCGCATGAGCGGCGAGATCGACTACCTGATCCGCCTCGCCCTGCCCGATATCGAGGCCTATGACGCTTTCTACAAGCGCCTGATCGCCAAGGTCGATCTCAGCGACGTCACCTCCATGTTCGCCATGGAGGAAATCAAGTCCACCACGCGGCTCCCGCTCTCCTACCTCCCCTAGCCTCGGGCCGACACCGGCTCTAGGATCGCCTCCGTTCGATCCGAGAACAGCAGGGGAAACGATGACCACGGGCCCGAATACTGGCAAGAATCGCAAGAAGGTGCTGATCGTCGGCCGCATGCCGCAGGCCGGGCTGGAGGCGCTGAAGAAGCGCGATGACGTCGACTTCGAGATCCTGACCGACGATACGGTGCCGAGCCTGCATTCGGCGCTGAAGGACGCCAACGCCGTGACGCTCGGTGCGACGCCGTTCCGCCAGGCCGAGCTCGACGCCGCGCCCGGCATGATGGTGGTGGCGCGCCTCGGCGTCGGCTTCGATGCCGTCGAGATTCCGGCGCTCAACAAGCGCAAGATTCCGCTGATGACCACGGGCATTGCCAACTCGGTCTCGGTGGCCGAGCACGCAATGTACATGCTGCTCGCCTCGGCGCGCCTGGTGAAGAAGTACGACCGCTTCGTGCGCGAGAACGGCTGGGGCCAGCGCCTCAGCGATCTGCCAGCCGATCTCTCGGGCAAATCGATCCTGGTGGTCGGCATGGGCCGCATCGGCTCGCGCACGGTCAAGCGCTGCGTCGCCTTCGAGATGGACGTCTTCGTGCTCGACCCGAACATCTCCGAGGCCGACATCAGGAAAGCCGGGGCCACGAAGGTCATGGACCTCAAGGCGATCCTGCCCAAGGTCGATTTCGTCTCGGTCCACTGCCCGAAATCGCCGGAAACGGTGAACATGTTCAACGCTGAAACGCTGGCGCTGATGAAGCCCGACGGATTCCTCGTCAACACCGCGCGCGGCGGCATCGTCAACGAGGAAGCGCTCTACAATGCGCTCGCCTCCGGCAAGTTGCGCGGCGCCGGCCTCGACGTGCTCGACAAGGAGCCGCCGGAGCCGACCAACAAGCTGTTCGGCCTGGAGAACGTGATCTTCAGCCCGCACATGGCCGGCGTCACCAAGGAGGCGAGCGACCGCATGGCCGTGACCGCCATCGAGAACATCCTGAGCGTGTTCGACGGCCGCGTGAACGCCGCCAACGTGGTGAACAAGGAAGTGCTGGCGTGAGGGGCGTCTAACCCGTCACGAACGCCAACAGGTCGGCGTTGAGCCGGTCCTTGTGGGTGACGGCCAGTCCATGGTCGCCGCCCGGATAGACCTTGAGCACGGCGCCCTTGACGAATTGCACCGTGCGATGCGCGGCGGCGCCGATCAGCACGATCTGGTCGTCGTCGCCGTGGATCAGCAGGGTGGGCACGTCGAACTTCTTCAGGTCCTCGCTGAAGTCGGTCTCCGAGAAGGCCTTTATGCAATCGTACTGGCCTTTCAGCCCGCCCATCATGCCTTGCAGCCAGAAGCTGTCGCGCGCGCCCTGGCTCACCTTGGCGCCGGCGCGGTTGGTGCCAAAGAACGGCGTCGTCAGGTCCTTGTAAAACTGCGAGCGATCGGCGGCGACGCCCTTGCGGATGCCGTCGAACACGTCGATCGGCAGGCCGCCCGGATTGGCCGCGGTCCTCAGCATGATCGGCGGCACGGCGCCCACCAGCACGGCCTTGGCGACGCGCTTGGTGCCATGGCGGCCGATGTAGCGCGCCACCTCGCCGCCGCCGGTCGAATGGCCGATCATCGTGGCGCCCTTGAGGTCGAGCTTGTCAAAGAGCTCGGCCAGGTCGTCGGCATACTGGTCCATGTGGTTGCCGCCCCAGGGCTGGCCCGAGCGGCCGTGGCCCCGCCGGTCGTGCGCGATGGTGCAGAAGCCGTTCTCGGCCAGGAACATCATCTGGTCGTCCCAGGCGTCGGCCGACAGCGGCCAGCCGTGGGAGAAGACGACCGGCGTGCCGGTTCCCCAGTCCTTGTAGAAGATCTCGGTGCCATCCTTGGTCTTGATCGTGCCCATGACGCTTCTCCTTGCGAAGGGACGAAGCAAGAATACGGCCACGGAGGCGGTGTCACGCGCCTGTCAGATCCTCGATTTCGTCGTCGGTCGGGAAACGGCCGGTCTTGCTGCGGGTGTACTTCAGGGTGCCGTCGACAGTGATGTCGAACTGGCCGGATCTGCCGATGCGCAGCTCGACGTCGGCGGCGCCCAGCTTTTCGAGGCGTTCCCTCGCACGGAGGGCTTGCGGCCTGTAACCTCAAGCGCCGCAGTATTCGATCAGGACTTTCATCCTGCTAAGGTGGCGGCGTAGGCTCGCGCCATCAAGGGGGACATTGGATGAAATACGGACCGCTCGGCCGCTCGGGCCTGATCGTCAGCAGAATCTGCCTCGGCGGCAATTCGTGGGGCGCCAAAGGCCGCCGCGGCTGGGGCAAGTTCGACGAGACCGAGGCGCCGGCCTATTTCAGGCGCGCCCTCGATGTCGGCATCACTTTCTTCGACACGGCCGACACCTACAACTACGGCCGCTCCGAGGAGATCATGGGCGCCACGCTCATGAAGATTGTGAAGCGCGAGGAGTTCGTGCTCTCCACCAAGGTCGGCATCCGCATGAGCGATGTCGCCAACGACGTCGGCACCGGCCGCAAGCACCTCATGGCCTCGGTCGACGCCCAGCTCAAGCGCCTGCAGACCGACTATATCGACGTCTACCAGGTCCACCGCCTCGATCCGCACACGCCCATGGAAGAGACGATGTACTCGCTCGACCAGATCGTGCGCTCGGGCAAGGTGCGCTACATCGGCGGCTCGACCATGCCGGCCTACAAGTTTGCCCAGATGGTGACGATCGCCGACTGGAAGGGCTATGCGCGGCCGATCGCCATGCAGAACCTCTACAACCTGATCCAGCGCGAGGAGGAGCGCGAGATGAACCGGCTTTGCCACGAGCAGGGCGTCGGGCTCATTCCGTATTCGCCGCTGGCGCGGGGCTTCCTCGCCGGCAACCGCAGCAGGGAAGGCGGTGGCGCCACCGAGCGGTCGAAGAACGACGCCCAGGTGAAGGCCGGCACCTACCGCGACGGTGATTGGGAGATCGTGAAGCGTCTGAAGAAGATCGCCAGGGCCAAGGGCGCGACGCCGGCCCAGGTGGCGCTCGCCTGGCTGCTGCACAAGCCCTACATGGGCGCGCCCATCATCGGCGCCACCGACCTCGACCAGCTCACCTCGGCGGCCAAGTCGACCGAGATCGTCCTCACGCCGGAGGAATCGAAGCTGCTCGAGCAGCCCTATGAGTTCCGCGTGTCGCCGGAAAACTGAAAGGCTAGGCGCCACGCCGCCGGATCGCGTGCGCGAACCAGAGCGCGAGCAGCGGCAGGAAGACCGCGGCCGCCCAGAACACCGGCGGCGCGCCCCAGCGGTCGACGATGGGGGCGGCGACCGGCACGCCGACGGCCTGGCCCAGGAACAGGCAGAGCGCGAACAGCGCCATGCCGGCGCCGCGCGCCTCGGGCGCCATCTGCGTGCCGTGGACCTGCAGCGTGTTGTGCAGCATGTAGAATGACACGCCCGACACCACGATGGCGGCGAACTCGATCTCGGCCGACGGCGCGAGCGCCATGCCGGCGAAGGCGATGCCGAGGCCCGCGCCGCCCCACAGGCAGAGGCCGCGCTCGCCTAGCAGGCGCACGAGGTGATGCGCCACCATCACGTACAGGAAGCCGCCGGCGCCGAAGGCCGCGACCGCGAGGCCGATGGCGGCGAAGCCCAGGCCGAAGCGCTGGTGGAGATCGGCGCCGACGAAGGTGAAGGCGCCCCAGAACACGCCGCCCTCCAGCGCCACCACGATGATGACGGTGAGCGCCCGCGGCCGGCGCAGCACGCGAAGCATCTGACCGACCATCGAGCCCTCGGCGCGCTCGGACGGCCGGGCGAAGTCGGGCCGGGCGCGCATGACGACGATCAGGGCGCCGCCGGCCACGACGTAGATGACGGCCAGCACCCAAAAGACCGAGCGCCAGCCCAGCCAGTCGCCGATCGCGCCGCCCAGCGCTGCGCCGGTCATCAGGCCCAGTGTCTGGCCGGTGAGGAAGCGGGCGAGCATGGCCTGGCGCTTCTCGTAACTCACGTTGTCGCCCACCCAGGCGATGGCGAGCGGGATGATGGCGGAGCTGGCGACCCCCGTCAGGAAGCGCGCAAGCGTGAGGATGCCCAGCGAAAGCGCCAGGGAGCTCAGCACGCAGCATAGCGCGGCGCCGATGCAGGCGATGGCCACCACGGGCATCTTGCCGTAGCGGTCGCCGAACGGCCCGTGCACCAGCACGAACACGCCGTTGGCGAACAGGAAGGCGGTGGCCACGATCGACGCTCCGCCGACCGTGACGCCGAACTCGGCGGCGAGCTGAACCAGGAGCGGGTCCGTCACGCGCATGTTGGCGGCCGAGGCGAAAGCCGCCACGGACAGAAGCGCGATAGCGAGCGTGGGCGTGGGCCGCGGCAGTGCGGCGGAAGGGGACATCGGCCCGGGCTTAGCGGCTGGGGCCTGCAAAAGAAAGGTCTCTTGGCGGGAGGCAGCGATGACTTATGTTGCGGACATGATCGAAGAGCTCCTCGTCCTCGGCCGCGACCCGCACGCCTGGGCGGCGCTGGCCACGCTGGTGGTCATGGAAGTCGTGCTGGGCATCGACAACCTGATCTTCATCTCGATCCTGACCAACAAGCTGCCCGAGCAGCAGCGCTCGGCGGCCCGGCGCGCCGGCATCGGGCTGGCCGTGATCCTGCGGGTCGGACTGCTGGCGGGCGTGGCCTTCGTCGTCCAACTCACCCAGCCGCTGTTCGAGGCGGTCGGCCGGGCCTTCTCGTGGCGCGACCTGATCCTGATCGCCGGTGGACTGTTCCTGATCTGGAAAGCGACGACGGAAATCCACGACAATGTCACGGGCGAACATCCCGGCGAGCCGGCCGCGGCGGGGGTGGCCGGTGTCACGATGGTGGGTGTCGTCGGCCAGATCCTGGTGCTCGACCTCGTCTTCTCGCTCGACAGCATCATTACGGCGGTCGGCATGACCGACGACATTCCGATCATGGTCGTGGCCGTGCTGGCCGCGGTCGGCCTGATGTTGCTGGCCGCCGATCCGCTGGCCCGCTTCATCGGCGACAACCCCACCATCGTCATGCTGGCGCTCGGCTTCCTGCTGATGATCGGCGGCACTCTGCTGGCCGAGGGCATGGGCGTGAAGATCCCCAAGGGCTACATCTACGCCGCCATGGCCTTCTCGGCCCTGGTCGAGGGGCTGAACATGATGGCGCGACGCGCACGGCGGAAGAAGACGTAGGTGGCACTGGAGCGTCCTGGGTGCCGCGCGTTAAGCTCGACGCCATGAAACTCAAGGATCAGGTCGCCGTCGTTACCGGAGGTGCCTCGGGTATCGGCGCCGCCTCCGCCCGTCTGTTCGCCGCCGAAGGCGCGAAGGTGGCGCTGGTCGATCTCGACGAGGCGGGACTGGGCCAGGTCGCGGCCGACATCGAGGCCCGGGGCGGCGAGGCGATGATCGTTGCCGCCGACGTCAGCCGCGACGACCAGGCGCGCGCCGGCGTCGAGCAGGTCATGGACCGATGGGGCCGCATCGACGTGCTGCTGACGGCGGCCGGCGTCTCGATGGGCGGCACCGTCGACACGATCGAGGAGGGCGCGTGGGACCGCACCTTCGCGATCAACGTCAAGGGCACCTATCTCTGGATCCACTACGCCATCCGGCCGATGATCGAGGCGCGCTCGGGCGCCATCGTCACCATCGGCTCGCAGCTCGCGCAGTCGAGCCCGGGCAAGAACGCGGCCTACGTCGCCTCCAAGGGCGCCATCGCCGCCTTCACCAAGACCATGGCCGTCGATCATGCCGGGCAGGGCATCCGCGTCAACGCGCTGATGCCGGGCGTCATCGACACGCCGATGCCCGCCAACTCGCTGAAACGCTATGCCGACCCCGAGGCGATGCGCACCTTCTGGAAGCATCGCCATCCCATGGGCCGCATCGGCCGGCCGGAGGAAGTGGCCAAGGCGGCGCTGTTCCTGGCCAGCGACGACTCGTCCTTCGTCACCGGAACGCTGCTGTTCGTCGACGGCGGCTGGACGGCGCAGTGATGCCGAAAAAGCTGACACCCGGGCAGATCGCGGGCTACGGGCGCGACGGCTATGTCTGCCCGATCGATGGCTTCCCGGCTGGGCGCACGCGCGCCTGGCGCGACCGGCTCGAGGCTTTCGAGCGGGCCCAGGGCCAGAAGCTGACGCGCGGCCACAATTTCAAGCCGCATCTGCTGTTTCCCTGGGTCGACGAGATCGTGCATGCGCCCGAGGTGCTGGATGCGGTCGAGGATCTGATCGGCCCCGACATCCGCCTGTTCCATCTTTCCGTGTGGCCCAAGGATGCCGGCAGCGGCGCCTATGTGAGCTGGCACCAGGATTCGACCTACTTCGCACTCGAGCCCGCCTGCCACGTCACCGCCTGGGTGGCGCTCAGCGATGCGCCGGTCGAGGCAGGCTGCATGGAGGTCGTGCCGGGTTCGCACCGGCTGGGGCAGTTGCCGCATGCCGAGATGCAGGATCCGGAGAATCTCCTGTCGCGCGGTCAGGAGCTGGCGGTCGATGTCGACCGCAGCAGAACCGTCTTCATGGCGGTGAAGGCCGGCCAGTTCTCGCTGCACCATACGCATCTGGTGCACAATTCGCGGCCGAACCGTTCGAACGACCGGCGCATCGGGCTTGGCATCAGCTACATCCCGACCTCGGCGCGCTGCATCTCGGCCACGCGGGTGACCGCTATGCTGGTGCGCGGCGAAGACAAGTACGGGCACTTCGACGACGAACGCCGGCCTCGGGAAGAGGCCGGTCCGGAGGAGCGTGCCTTTCATGCCGGAGCGGTGGCGCGCTTTCGCGCCATGAATGCCGGCGAGACCGAGAACAAGGTGGCCGTCGTCCGCCGTTGAGAGGACCCGAAATGCTGCGCCTGCCGTACCACAACCGCTACGCCTACTCACCGATCGTCGAGCGCCAGGACTATTCGTGGCCGGAGGGCAAGCGGCTCGCGGTCTATCTCGGCCTCAACATCGAGCACTTCGCCTTCGGGGCCGGCGAGGGCCATCTGCTCACCGTTGCCGGCTCGCCGCCCGATCCGCGCACCTTCGCCTGGCGGGATTACGGCAACCGGGTCGGCGTGTGGCGCTGCCTGGAACTGTTCGACGAGCTCAACCTGCCGGCGGCCCACCTCATCAACACCACGGTGTTCGACTACGCGCCGCGGATCGTCGATGCTCTGAAGGCACGCGGCGACGAGTTCATCGGCCACGGCCGCACCAACGCCGAGCGCCACGGCCACCTGTGGGAGGCCGACGAGAAGCGCTTCCTCGAGGAAGTGCGCGACGCCATCGAGAAGGCGAGCGGCAAGCCCCCGCGCGGCTGGATGGCGCCCTGGATGGCGTCGACCCATCACACGCCCGATCTCCTCAAGGAAACGGGCTTCGACTTCCTGATGGACTGGCCGGCCGACGACCAGCCGCTGTGGATGAAGACACGCTCAGGGCCGCTGATGAGCGTGCCCTATCCGATCGAGATCAACGACAGCCCGCAGGTCCTGGTCCGCCACCATTCGCCCGAGGAGTTCCGCGACTTCATCATCGGCCAGTTCGAGGAACTCCTGCGCCAGTCGGCGAAGCAGCCGCTGGTCTGCGGCATCGCGCTCCACACCATGATCGTGGGCCAGCCCTATCGCCTCAGGATGCTGCGCGAGGCCTTGCAGCACATCGTGAACCATCCGCAGAAGGACAAGGTGTGGTTCACGCGGCCCTCGGCCATCTACGATCATTGCGCGGCGCTGCCGAAGGGCACGATGGTGCCGCCGCCGGCCTAGACCAAGCAGGAGGAAACCATGGCGATCGAGATTGTCGAACTCCACCACCCCGGCTATCGCATCGACGAGACGCTTCTGGACACCACGGTGGACTTCTACACAAACGTCCTCGGGCTCGAGCGTGACAAGAGTCGTCCGACCATTCCCGGCATCCCGGGCGCCTGGATCAACGTCGGCGAGGTCGGCCAATTGCACCTGATCGGCGGCAAGCAGCCGTCGCCCGTCGCCAAGGGACCGGGCGAGGATCCGACCCGGCCGCACGTCGCCTTCGCGGTGGCCGATATTCTCGCGACCAAGAAGGAACTCGACCGCATGGGCGTGAAGTACTGGCAGATCGAGGGGCTCACCAGCCCCGACGCGCTGCAGGTCTTCATGAACGATCCCTGCGGCAACATGGTGGAGCTGCACCAGATCGACAAATGCAATTGCCGGGCGAGCAATCGGATGAAAGTCTAGGTTGACGTCCACTCCCGAGATTGCGGCCTGGCTGGTCGATGCGGGCCTGCGCAACCTGCCGATCGAGGAGATGGTCGATGGCGTCGCGCGCCGGCTGAACCAGGCCGGCGTGGCGATCGCCCGTATCTTCGTCGGCACCAACACACTGCATCCCATGATCCGCGCGCGCAGCATGATCTGGGACCGTGCCACCGGGCCCAGTACGCACTTCGAGTTCCAGCACGGCCAGATCGATACGGAGGTGGTGCGTCAAAGCCCGTTCTCTTCGATGCTGCGCGGGGGCATCTCCGAACGGCGCCACGATCTTGCCCGGCCTCCGGCCGAGGACGAACTTCCGGTGTTCGTCGAGCTGCGCCAGGCAGGCATGACCGACTGGTTGGGGCGCGTCTTTCCATTCGGCGAGCTGGTACCGCACGTCGGCGGGCCGTCGGGGCCCGAGCGTGCCGGCGAGCTGTGGCTCGTCTGCTCCTTCACCACGGACCGGCTGGACGGCTATGCCGAGTCCGATCTCGCCACACTTGCCGTCCTGGCGCCGCTGTTCGCGCTGGCGGCCAAGGCGACCACGCTTCGCACCATCGGCGAGGGGCTGCTCGCCACCTATCTCGGGGCCGATCCCGCCGCGCGCATCCTGGCGGGCACGGTGCTGCGCGGGGAAGCGTCGAGGCGGTGCTGTTCTACGCCGACCTGCGCGGCTTCACGCCGTTTGCCGACACCTTGCCGGGCCGCGAGCTGATCGCGCTGCTCGATGAATGCTTCGCCTGCATGGTGCGGCCGGTCAATCGGCACGGCGGCGAGGTCCTGAAGTTCCTGGGCGACGGATTGCTCGCGATCTTCCGCATTGAAGGGCGTGCCGACGAGCGCCGCCGCGGCGAGATCTGCGCCGCCGCACTCGCCGCGGCCAGCGAAGCACTCGACCTGATGGACACTCTTTTGGCCGAGCGCACCCGGGCGGGCAAGGCGACGCCGGGCCTCGACATCGCGCTCCACGTCGGCACCGTCCAATATGGCAACGTCGGCTCCGATGCCCGGCTCGATTTCACCGTCATCGGCCCCGCCGTCAACGAGGCGGCGCGCATCGAGATCCTGTGCAAGGAACTCGAGCACAATATCCTGGTCTCGCAGGCGTTCGCGGCGGCCGCGACGCGCAGCCGTGCCCACCTGGTCTCGCTCGGCCGCCACCGCCTGCGCGGTGTGCGCGGGGAAACCGAGCTGTTCGGGCTCGCCTGACGATTAGCCGTCGTAGACCGCCTTCTCGAAGGCATAGAACAACGGCAGCGATTTGGTGTCGGCGAAGGGCAGGATTTGCGTCACGTAGACGCCGCCCACGCCCTTCTTCTGATCGATCCAGAAATAGGTGTTGGCGAGTCCGGCCCAGGCAAGCGCGCCGGCCGAGCGGCCGGTCGGTGCCTCGGCGTTGTTGATCATGAAGGAGAGTCCCCACTGCTTGTCGATGCCGGGGAAGAATTCGGCGTCGTTGGAGAGCGGCGGCGCCACGGTCTTGAGCAGCCCGACCTTGGTTGCGCCCATGGCGTTCTTCGACATCAGGCCCACCGTCGCGGGCTTCAGCACCGCGTGGCCGCGATCCGACCGACCTTCGTTCAGCATCATGCGCACGAACCGGAGATAGTCGCCGGCGGTGGAATAGAGGCCGCCGCCGCCCATCTCGAACTCGGGCTGCTGTGGCAGTTCGAGCGCCAGGTCAGGTGCCAGCGCGCCATCGGGGCCGCGATGGTGGATCTTGGCCAGGCGGTCGCGCATCGTGGGCGTGATGAAGAAACCCGTGCTGTCCATGCCGAGCGGCCCCAGCAGCTCGTCGCGGAAATACTGACTGAGCTTCTTGCCGCTTACGGCCTCGACCATCTTGCCGGCCCAGTCGATGTTGATGCCGTAGTCCCAGCGCTCGCCGGGATCGAACAGCAGGGGCGTGGTCAGCGCCTTGTTCTCGCAGCCGGTGATGCCGGGCACGCCCATCGCCTGCTGGTACTTGCCGATGTCGGCATTCCAGATCTCGTAGGAGAAGCCGGCAGTGTGCGTGAGCAGGTGACGCAGCGTGATATCGCGTCTGGGTTTGCGGGTGCGGGGCTTGCCCGCCGCGTCGAAGCCCTCCAGCACGCCGACCTCGCCGAGATAGGGGATCACGGCCCTGGCCGGCGCATCGAGCGAGAGCTTGCCGCGCTCGACCTGCTGCATCGCGGCCGCCCCCGTGATCGCCTTGGTCATGGAGGCGATCCAGGCCACGGTGTCGGGCGTCATGTCCGCCGATTGGCCCAGCACCCGTTTGCCGAAGCCGGCTTCGTAGGTCTGGCCCTTGGCGTCGGTCGCCACCGCGACCACGCCCGGCACGTCGCCTCTGCTCACGGCGTCCTTCAGGACCTTGTCGGCCTGGATATTCATGGCGTGCTCCTCCCGAGGTTCAGCCGCCGTAGAGGTAGGTCGGCAGCCACAGCGACATTCCGGGCCACACGTACATGATGGCCAGGCACAGGATGACGATCAGCATGTAGGGCATCATGCCGCCGAAGATCTGGTTGATCGTGACATGGGGCGGCGCGACGCCCTTGAGGTAGTAGGCCGACATCGCCACCGGCGGCGACAGGAAGGCGGCCTGCAGGTTCACGAACACCATGGTGCCCCACAGGATGGGATCGATCTCGTAGTGCTTGAGCAGCGGCAGGAAGATCGGCACGAAGATGATGATGATCTCCGTCCATTCGAGCGGCCAGCCGAGGATGAAGATGATCGCCTGCGACAGCAGCATGAATTGCAGCGGTGTTAGGTTGAGCGACAGCGCCCAGCGCTCGACCAGGCCCTGGCCGCCCAGGATGGCGAACACCGCCGAGAACAGCGCCGAACCGACGAACAGCCAGCATACCATCGCCGTGGTCTTGGCCGTCAGGAACACTGCCTCCTTGGTGCGCTTCCAGTCGAGCGTGCGCGCCTGGAAGGCGAGCAGAAAGGCGCCGGCGGCACCGACTGCGGCCGATTCGGTGGCGGTCGTGATACCGAACAGGATGACGCCCAGCACGATCACGGTGAGGATGGCGAGCGGCATCACCGACGCGGTGAGAAGCTTCAGCACGACAAAACGCGCCGCGTCCATTTTCCAATAGTAGCGTGCCATCACGACGGCCATCAGCACGGCGATGATCGCGAACCAGACATAAAAGGCGGTCGAAGGCCCCTGTTCGGCTGCGGTCGCGGGCGCGGTGCTCACGGCGCCGCCGAGCTGCTGCAGGCCGGCTGCCTCGGGCGCTTCCTGCGCCTGCTGATGGATCACGACGTACCACCAGCCGCCCCAGAGCGCGAGCACCGTCAGCACGAGCGGTACCAGGGCCGTCGCGAAATTGCCCACCAGGGCTCGATAGTCCAGCCGCCGGCCGCCCTCGACCTCGATCGCGCGGGCCCGCGTCGGCGAGAACAGCGATTTGGCGAGACCCGCCAGCATGTTGTGCGAGTAGGCGGCCTGCAGGCGCGTGACCCACTCGGGCACCGGTACGCGGGTCTGCTCCTCGGGGAGGCGCGGGGCGATCCTGGGGCTGATCAGCGCCCAGCCGATGACGTAGGCGAGATAGAGCAGCGCCAGGAAAAAGCCCGGGAACATCGCGGCGGCGTAAAGCTTGACCACCGATTGTCCGGCGACGGCGGCATAGACGATGATCATTACCGACGGCGGAATCAGGATGCCGAGCGTGCCGCCGGCCGTGATGACGCCCGAGGCGAGCTTGACGTCGTAGCCGGCGCGCAGCATCGGATTGAGGGCGATGACGCCCATCAGCACGACCACGGCGCCGACCAGGCCGCTGGCGATGCCCCAGAAGGTGCAGACGATCAGCGTCGCGACGGCGAGCGCGGCCGGCACGCGGCGGAAGGCGAGCTGGATCGAGTAGAACATCTTGTCGACGAGGGCGCCGCGCTCCATGACGTAGCCCATCAGCACGAACAGCGGGATGGAGATCAGTACGTCGTTGGTCATGGCGCCGTATGTGCGCTGGACCATCAGGTCGAAGACCTTGTTGTGCGTCCACGACTGCGACGGGTCGTAGAAGGCGATGAAGCCGAAGAAGATGCCGAGCCCCATCAGGGTGAAGGCCGTGGCGAACCCCATCATGATCACGACGACGATGAGCCCCAGCATCAGGAGCCCGAGGGCGGGATCGCTCATGTCCTGATGTCTCCGCCCATGCCTCGTTGCCGTGCCTCTTCCTCGATTTGGGCGGCCTTGGCGATCGCCAGGCGCCGCACGTCGTCGTCGACATGCTCGCTGTGGGCCAGCTGCTCCTCGACGACATCGATCTCCGACACGTCCTTCAGACGGGCCGGCCAGGTGCCGGTCTTGAGGCAGACCATGCAGCGCGTCACTTCGGCGATGCCCTGCAGGAAGACGAGCGCGCCCGCCACCGGGATGACGGTCTTGAAATGATAGACCGGTGGACCATCGGCGGTGACATTGGAGTGTTCGCCGATGCGCCAGGAATCACCTGCATAGTCGTAACCGGCGTAGACCAGTGCGCCGATGCCCGGGAAGAAAAAGACGAAATAGAGCACCAGGTCCAGCAGGGCCTGAGTGCGCGGGCGCATCGAGCTGTAGAGGAAATCGCCTCGGACATGGGCGTTCTGTGCCAGCGCATAGGCGCCGCACAGCATGAACAGCGAGCCGTACAGCATGTTGTTGAGGTCGAAGATCCACGCCGTCGGCGCGTTCAGGATATAGCGCTTGAAGACCTCGAGGCAGACCACGGACATCAACACGATGATCAGCCAGGCTGCCGCCTTGCCGACCCAGGTGCTGATGCCGTCTATCGTGTGCAGGAACCGTTCAACGGTCATGCGCTCTGCCTACCGGGCTTGAAAGGGTCGAGGCACCGCCCGGTGGTTCCCGGGCGGTGCCTCGCGGCCTGCGTCTAGAGCTTGACCGGCTTGGCGGTGGCGCCGAAGTAGTGGTCGAATGCCATCTTGCGGCTGACCACCGTGTCCTGCTCCCACTGCGTCGCGCGCTTGGCGAAGGCAAGCTGCGACTGGGCGATCTCCTTGAACAGCGGGTTATCCGCCGCCTTCTTCGTCACCACTTCGTCATAGATCTCGAGTTGGCGTTTCAGGATGGCGTCGGGCGTCTTGTAGAACTTGACCTTGTCCTTGGTCTGTAGCTCGACATAGTCCTTGGAGTAGCGGTCGATCGCCTTCCACTGCATGTCCTGTGAAGACGCCTCGACCGCGTTGGCGATGATCGCCTTCAGCTTGTCCGGCAGCGCGTCGTACTTCGTCTTGTTGAACATGATCTCGAACTGCTCGGCGTTCTGGTGATAGCTCTGCAGCATGCAGACCTTCGACACGTCGGCGAAGCCCAGGATGCGGTCCGAGGTGGCGTTGTTGAACTCCGCCGCGTCGAGCAGGCCGCGGTCCATCGCCGAGACGATCTCGCCGCCGGGCAGGGCGTTGACCGCCGCACCCATGCCCTGGAACACGTCGATCGAGATGCCGACGGTGCGGAATTTCAGGCCCTTGAGGTCATCGACCTTGGTGATCGGCTTCTTGAACCAGCCGAGCGGCTGGGTCGGCATCGGCCCGTAGGGGAACGACACGACGTTGGCGCCGATCGAGGCGTAGAGCTTGGCGAGCAGCTCCTTGCCGCCGCCGTACTTGTGCCAGGCCAACAGCATGTTGGCGTCCATGGCATAGCCCGGTCCCGATCCCCACAGCGCCAGCGCCGTCTGCTTGCCGTAGTGATAGACCAGCACGCCGTGGCCGCCGTCGAGCGTGCCCTTGGATACCGCTTCCAGGAGGCCGAAGGCCGGCACGACGGCGCCCGCCGGCAGGACCTCGATCTTGAGGTCGCCGCCGGTCATGTCGTTGACCTTCTTGGCATAGTCGAGCGCGAACTCGTGGAAGATGTCTTTCGATGGCCAGGTGCTCTGCCAGCGCATCGAGATCGGGCCCTGCGCCTGGACGACAGCGGGAGCCGCAACGGTTGCTGCCGTCGCCACGGCAGCGCCTCTTAGAAACTTGCGACGCGAATCCTTTCTCTGCGACATGAATTTCCTCCGTGTGCTTTGCTTATATTCGACAACGCCACGCTGTCGTGAGGATGAACCCGCGGATCGAGCCCTGTCTAGGCCAAACGCCCCGTGGACACGCCGGTTTGATTACGCCAGGCCGACGGCCCACAAGGCGAAGGCATAGGCGATCGCGACTTCGTCGAGCCGGTCGAAACGCCCGGACGACCCGCCGTGGCCTGCGCCCATGTTGGTGCGCAGAAGGACCGGCCCGCCCGATGTCATGGTGGCCCGCAGGCGGGCGACCCATTTCGCGGGCTCCCAGTAGGTGACGCGCGGATCGGTGAGGCCGGCCATCGCCAGGATCGCGGGGTAGTCCCGGGCGGCGACGTTGTCGTAGGGCGAGTACGAGAGGATATGGCGGAACGCCGCTTCGTCCGCGATCGGATTGCCCCATTCGGGCCACTCGGGCGGCGTCAGCGGCAGCTTGTCGTCGAGCATGGTGTTCAACACGTCGACGAAGGGCACTTCGGCGACGATGCCGGCGAAGAGGTCGCCGGCCCGGTTGGCGACCGCACCCATCAGCATGCCGCCCGCGCTGCCGCCGTGACCGACGATGCGCTCTGCGGAGGTGTATTTGCCGGCAACCAGCGCACGGCCGGCCGCGGCGAAGTCATCGAACGTGTTCGTCTTCTTCTCCAGCTTGCCGTCGAGATACCACGACCAGCCCTTGTCGGACCCGCCGCGGATATGGGCAATGGCATAGACGAAGCCGCGATCGACCAGCGACAGCCGATTGGCCGAGAAGGAGGCCGGCATCGCCATGCCGTAGGAGCCGTAGCCGTAGAGCAGCAGCGGGGCGCTGCCGTCGCGTTCGAGGCCGCGGCGATGCAGGATCGACGCCGGAACCTCGGCGCCATCGCGGGATACGGCTACGATTCGCGTCGTGACATAGGCGGCGGGATCGTGGCCGGAGGGAATCTCCTGGCGCTTCCGCAGGGTGCGCTCGCGGCTCACCATGTCGTAGTCGTAGATCTCGGCCGGAGTCGTCATCGACGAATAGGAGAACCGCAGGGTCGTCGTGTCGAATTCGTAGCCGCCGACGATGTCGAGCGCGTAGGCGGCTTCGTCGAAGGCGATGACATGCTCGCCGCCGCTGCCGAGGTCGCGGATCACGATCGAGGGCAGGGCGTTCGCCCGCTCCAGCCGGACCAGATGGCCGGCGAACAGCCCGATGCCGAGGACATAGGTACCGGGCCGGTGCGGGACCAGTTCGCGCCAGTTCGCGCGTCCGGGCGCGGCGAGCGGGGCGGTGACGATGCGGAAGTCGATTGCACCGCCTGCGTTGGTGAGGATGAAGAGTTCGCCGCCGCGGTCGGCGACGCTGTAGCGCACGCCCTTCTCCCGCGGCGCGATCAGGTGCGGCGTGGCGTCCGGCGTGGAGAGATCGATCAGTCGTTGCTCGGACGTGTCGTGGTCGCCGCTGCCGATGATGCAGAAGCGCCGGCTGGCGCTTTCCTCGATGCGCGTGAACCAGCCGGTGTCCTTCTCCTCGTAGACCAGGACGTCGTCGGCTTGGCGCGTGCCGAGCCGGTGGCGGTAGACTTTCAGCGGGCGATGGTTGTCGTCGACCTGGACGTAGAGGAAGAACGTCGAGTCGAGGCCCCAGACCACGCCGCCGCCGGTCTGGGTCAGGATGTCGGGCAGATCCTCGGCCGTATCCCAGCGCCGCACGCGGATCGTGAAGAATTCAGATCCGCGCAGATCGGCGCTCCAGGCTTCGAGCCGGTGGTCCGGCGAATGCCGCGTGCCGCCGAACTTGAAGTAGTCGGAGGTCTTGGCCAGCGCATCGCCGTCGAGGACGAGCCGGACGTCGCCGCCCGCCCGCGGCGTCCGGCCGATCATCTGGTGCTGGCCGCCCTCTCGAAACCGCCACAGATAGGCAAAAGGTCCGTCCGGCGTGGGCACGCCGGCATCGTCCTCCTTGATGCGGCCGCGCATCTCCGCGACCAGAGTTTTCTGCAGCGCCTGCGTCGGCGCCAGAAGCTCTTCGGCGTAGGCATTCTCCGCCTCGAGATAGGCCCGGATGTCGGGGTCGAGCAGGGACGGGTCACGCAGGACCTGCTGCCACTTCTCGTCCTTCAGCCAGGCGTAGTCGTCGGTGACGGTCACGCCGTGCAGCGTGCGCCGCGAGGGGCGCCGCGGCGCGATCGGTGGCTTCACGAGAAACTCACCCCGGGAGTTCAGTAGTTGCCGGCCTTGGTGGCCACCTTGGCGGGGGCGTCCGTCTTGCCGCCCAGCATGCCGCGCATCTCGGCACCCTTGGTGTCCCACCAGTCGGCCAGGATGCGCACGTCCCAGCCGATGCAGAAATGCTTTACGCCCATTTCCAGATACTTGCCGGCCTGGCCGGGGTCACGCAGCTCGACACGCGGGTGCAGCCCCATCCTGAGCGAGGTCTCGATGGTCTTCTTCTCGGCCGCCAGCACTTCGGCGTCGCTATACTGGCCGGTCTTGCCGATGCTCATCGAGAAGTCCGAGGCGCCGAACTGCACCATGTCGATGCCGGGCACCGACAGGACGGCCTCGAGATTGTCCACGCACGACTTCTTCTCGACCATGATGGCGATCACCACCTCGTTCAGGGCATCGACGTAGGCGGGCGTTCCGCCCGTGCGCACGGTGCCGACGTCGCGCCGCATGCCGACGCCCAGCCGGCCGCGGCCGCGCACGCCCTCGGCCATCGTCGTCTCGGCGCGAACGGCGTCGACCGCGGCCTTGGCGTCCTCGACGGAGCGGATATCGGCGAACAGCACGCTCTGGAAGCCAGAGCCGATCGCCCGCATCGCCTGGTGGGTGTACTGCGTCTGCTCGATCTTGATCATGCCCGACATGTTCATGAGCTCGAAGGCGCGCCCGAGATTGTCGAGGTCGTGCATGGTGAAAGGAGCGTATTCGGCGGTGAACTCGACATAGTCGTACTGCCTGGAATGGCCGATCAGCTCCACCAGAGTGGGCCATGCCGACAGGATGTGCGTCCCCACGGTGGGTTTGCCGGCGTTGAGACAGTCACGAAGTGGATTGCGGCGCATGTTGTTTCCCCCTGGGGTCCGGTTCGGGCTAGTCTGACACCTTGTGCAGGGGGAGTGCCATGTTTCCGACGAGGGATAGTCTGACAATCTGCTTTGCGCATGCGGCATACCGGATGAAGGACCGGTTCGAGCTGCGCGACACCGGCATCAAGTGCTTCGAAGTCCGCGCCTATGACGATCTGGTGAAGCGGATCGGCGAGGCCGATGTCGTGCTCGCTTCCGGCATGTGGAAGAACGACCTGATCCCCCACGCCCCGAAGCTGAAATTCATCCAGTCGATCAGTTCCGGCATGGACCAGTATTCCAGGGAATTGCTGGGTGCCAAGGGCATCCGGTTGGCCAGTGCCGCCGGCGTCAATGCCCGCGCCGTGGCCGAGCATGCCATTGCCCTGATCCTGGCCATCGCGCGGCGCCTGCCCGAGGCGCGCGACAATCAGCACGAGAAGGTCTGGCGCGGCATGATCGGCGATCTCGCCCAGCGCGAGGACGAGCTGGGCGGCAAGACGTTGCTGATCGTCGGCATGGGCCGCATCGGCAGCCATCTCGCCAAGCTCGCCAGGGCCTTCGACATGAAGGTGGTCGGCATCCGCCGCGATCCCAACGCCGGCGCCAATGGCGCCGACGCGATCCACGGCATGGGCGACCTGGTGAAGCTGGTCCCCGAGGCCGATTTCGTGGCGCTCACCTGCGCGCTGACGCCCGAGACCACCGGCCTGATGAGCGCCGCCGCCTTCGCCGCCATGAAGCCGTCGTCGGTGTTCGTGAACGTGGCACGCGGCAAGGTGGCCGACGAGGCGGCGCTGATCGCCACCATGAAGGCCGGCAGAATCTGGGCGGCGGCGCTCGACGTCACCGTCGACGAGCCGCTGCCGGCCGCGTCGCCGCTGTGGGATATGCCCAACGTCTTCATCACGCCGCACACGGCGGGCGAAACGCGCGCCTATGAGGACAACGTCCTCGACATCCTGATGGAGAATCTCGACCGCCTGTGGCGGGACGAAAAGACTCTACGCAACCAGGTCCTTTAGGGAGACAGGAATGCCCGTCGCAGACCCCAACCGAGTGATCCTCACCGGCGAGAACCCGTTCATCCGCCTCAGCGACAAGGACGGCGATCCCAATTCCACGGACGCCAGCTTCTGGCGCATCCTGTTCTGCCCGGCCGGGCCGGGCCACGTGCTCTACCTCAAGAGCGAACTGACGCACGGCCATTGGCGTATCTATTCCGACAATATCGCCATGGCGCGCTGGCTGCAGCAGACCGTGCAGGGTATGCTCAATTCCGAGCTCAAGGATCTGTCGATTCCGGTGACCGATGCCGAGTTCACCCGTTCGGGCGACCCGCGCTATTTCTGGACCGAGCACGTCTCGGCAGCCGACTCCGAGGTCGCGCTCACCTGGTATGACGTCGGCGATCCGCTCTTGATCCACACCCAGCCCAACGAGGCGCCGAATCCGCGCCCCTACGGCGTCTGCACCGTGCTGGTGCCGGCGCTCGGCGCGCGCCTCACCGTCGACGGCAACCAGGCCCGCGGCACGCCATGGAAGCGCGAGCGCGAGGGACGCCCCTTCAGTACCTGCGCGCTGGCCTTCTCGGAAAGCTGGACCGAGACGCGCTAACCCTTGAGGTCGAAAGCGCGCGCAAGGTGCGTATAGCTCTCGCGCCTTACCTCTTCGTCGTGGGTCCAGGTGACGACGGCCATTTCGTCGACGCCGACGCGTTCGGCGAGCTCGCGGATGCGCGCCGCGACGTCGGGGCCGGTGCCGACGAAGGAGTCCTTGCGGAACTGCTCCATGCGCGCCAGTTCGTGCACACTGAGCGGCTGTCGTGCGGCGACGTCGGGCGCTTCCAGCGGCTCCAGGATGCCCTTGTCGCGGTTGATGCGGGAGAGCGCACGCGAGGTGAAGTGGTACTGCGCCTGCTCCATGGTCTCGGCGGCCAGCGCCCAGACGCAGAGCCCGCAATGGGGCTCGGGATGGCGAGCGCTCGGCCTGTAAGTGCGCTTGTAGAGATCGATCGCGCGCTCGCCGCCGGCGCCGTCGCTGAAGAACCAAGCGTAGCAGTAGGGCAGGCCGAACAGGGCTGCGACCTGGGCGCCGTAGTCCGAACTGCCGAGGATCCACACCTCCGGCGCCGTGGCGCCCTGCGGGAAGGCCTTCACCGCGGCGAAGGGATGGCGGTCGACCAGGGGCTCGTTGTGCACCCAGGCGATCAGGTCGCGCACGTCGGAGGGGAAATGCTCGGGCCGCTCGTTGGCCGCGGGGTTGAGCGCGAAGGCGGTGCGTCCGTCCGAGCCCGGCGCGCGACCCAGGCCCAGGTCGATCCGGCCCGGCGCCAGGGCATCGAGGACGCGGAAGACCTCGGCCACTTTGAACGGCGCATAGTGCGGCAGCATGATGCCGGCGCTGCCGACGCGGATGCGCCGGGTGGTGGCGGCGATCGCCGCGATCACGATCTCCGGCGCGGTGCCGACGATGGTCGGATGGTTGTGATGTTCCGACACCCAGAAGCGCTGGTAGCCCAGTGCCTCGCAATGTTGCGCGAGCGCCACGGTGTTGCGGATCGACTGTTCCTGCGGGCGTCCGGCGACGGCAACCGACTGGTCGAGGACGGAAAGACGGCTGAGCGGGGACATCTGCGGTAGACGTAGGGCGTATGCGCTACTCCGGCAAGGTCGCAATCATGTAGAGCGCCTGCAGTGTGGGCGTCGGCCGCTCCCGGGGGCCGAAGGCCCTGGTGAAGATCGTGGCGATCTCGCCCGAGCGGTAGATCTGGCTCAACGCCCGATCGACGGCGAGGCGGAAATCGCCGTCGCCGCGCCGCATCGCCAGCGCGAACGGCTCGATGGTGAGCGAGTTGCTCGCCAGCAGGATGCGGGCGGCATCGGGGTGCCCCTTGATCATGGAGGCCAGGATCGCGCGGCCGGCAAAATAGGCGGCAATCTGGCCTTTCTCCAGGGCGACCATCGCCTCCTCGAAGGTCTTGAACGCCACGATCTCGGCGTTGATGTGGAGCGCCGCCAGGGACTTCCGCGTGACTTCCTCGGTCAGCGTGCCGGCGGCGACGCCGACCTTCTTGCCGGCCAGCAGTTTGAGGTCCTGCGGCCCGTCGTTGCGGATGGCGAAGGTGGCCCCGTCGACGAAGGTCGGAACGGAGAAGTCCACGACCGCGCGCCGGTCCAGGGTCTGGGTGAGCGAATCGCAGATCAGGTCGGCCTTGTTCTGCGTGATCGCGTCGAGGCGGTTGGCGGTGGTCACCGGGACGTAGGTAACCTTCAGGTCCGGAATCTTGAGTTGCAGGGCGATGTCCTTGGCCACCGCCTGGCAGAGATCGATCATGAATCCGGCGGGCGGTCCGGCAGGAGTCTTGTAGGCGTACGGCTGTGCATCCTCACGATAGGCAAGGCGCAGGGTCTTGCTCTGGCGGATGTCGTCGAGCGTGCCGGCCACGGCATCGCCGCCGAGGACGGCGCCGATTGCCAATGTCAGGATGCCGAGCCTCTTCGAAATCGCGTTCATGATCCGTGTCCCTGATTGGTCCATCCTGCGACGGGTGGGAGACAATCCGATATCCCGCCCGTCGTGACCATCGGAATTACAGGAGGCCCCTCATGGCCCGCAACAAATCCCGTGTCGTCGGCATCGATCACATTTCCGTCCGGGTCAGCGACTACGAGAAGTCGAAGGCCTTTTACGGCAAGCTGTTCGCGTTCCTGGGCTTCGAGCTTTCGGACGACTACGGCACCACCATCGGCTGGACCAACGGCCGGACGCGGTACTGGATCGCGCCGGCGGAGGGCCGCAAGACCCACCGCATCGGCGACGTCGGCTTCCATCATTATGCGTTCCAGCTCCGCAGCCGGAAGGATGTCGATGCCCTGCAGGATTTTCTCGAGAAGGAGCGGGTGCGCATCGTCGATCCGGCTGCCGAGTATTACGACGATTACTACGCCGTCTTTTTCCTCGACCCCGACGGGCTGAAGCTCGAAGGCATGAAGTACGGCGAACGACTTGCTGCGAAAAGCGCAAGCCATTGAAATGAAATGGATTAATATTCTTTTTAAAATCATTCTAGGAGGCACTTGCAATTAGTCGGAGGAGCGGCATATCTAGAAACATTCCAATCTGACCAACCGGAGCGTTTCATGCTGACCATCGGTGACAAGTTTCCTTCCTTCGACCTCAAGGCGGTGGTGAGCACCGACCCCAAGACCGCCTTCACGCGGCTCTCGGACAAGAGCGACGAGGGCAAGTGGAGGGTCGTGTTCTTCTGGCCGAAGGACTTCACCTTCGTCTGCCCGACCGAGATCGCAGCCTTCGGCAGGCTCAACAAGGAGTTCAGCGAGCGCGACGCGGTCGTCTACGGCGTCTCCACCGACTCGGAGTTCGTGCATCTCGCCTGGCGCCAGAACCACGCTGACCTGAAAGCGCTGCCGTTCGCCATGCTGGCCGACCTCAAGCGCGAGCTGTCGCAGTCGCTCGGCATCCTCGACAAGGCCGAAGGCGTCTGCCTGCGGGCGACCTTCATCGTCGATCCCGAGGGCATCATCCGCTTCGTGTCGGTGAACGACCTCTCGGTCGGCCGCAACCCGCAGGAAGTGCTGCGTGTCCTCGACGCGCTCCAGACCGACGAACTCTGCCCGTGCAACTGGCAGAAGGGCGACGACGTCCTGAAGGCTGCTTGAGGAGGAACCCATGTCCATCGACGTCCTGAAGGACCGGCTGCCCGACTACGCGCGCGACCTGAAGCTCAACCTTTCGAGCCTGGCCGCCGAGCCGTCGCTCGGCCCGCAGCAGAAGGCCGGCAGCTTCGTGGCTGCCGCGCTCGCCGCGAATCATGCTCCGACCACGCAGGCCGTGGTCGGGGCCTTCGCGGCCGAACTCTCGCCCGAGGCGCTCAACGCCGCCAAGGTCGCGGCCTCGCTGATGGCGATGAACAACATCTACTACCGCTTCGTGCATCTCGTGCACGCAGCCGACTACAGGACCCTGCCGGCCAAGCTGCGCATGACCGCCATGGCCAAGCCCGGCGTCGACAAGGTCGATTTCGAGCTGTGGTCGCTGGTGGTCTCGGCCATCAACGGCTGCGGCATGTGCCTGGAGGCGCACGAGAAGGTCTGCCGCGAGGCGGGACTCTCCGCCGAGCAAATCCAGGCTGCCGTGCGGATCGGCGCGACGGTGCATGCCGTGGCCCGCACGCTTGCTGCAGAAGAGGCGCTCGCGCCGCAGTTCGCGGCCGCAGCCTAGTCTTGTCGCGTCCCGGCACGCGGGCCAAACTCCGGGCCGTTTTCGTAACCGGAGAGCCCGCATGTCGATGTCCGCCACCCAGCCGAAACCCGCCGCGCCGGTCGCCGGCACTTACCAGCCCAAGGGCATGCTGATCGGCGGCAAGTGGGTCGGCAGCGCCTCCGGCGCGCGTATCGCCGTCGAAAACCCGGCCAGGCGCACCATCGTGGCCGATGTGCCGCGCGCCGCTGCTGCCGACGTCGAGGCCGCGGTCGCCGCGGCGGAGAAGGCGTTTCCCGCCTGGAAGAACGTCGTGCCGCGCGAGCGCGGCAAGCTCCTGCTCAGGATCGCCGAGGCCCTGGAAGCGCGGGTCGAGGAGATGGCGCGCACCATCGCGCTCGAGACCGGCAATGCGCTGCGCACCCAGGCGCGCGGCGAGGCCAGGATGGCGGCCGACATCTTCCGCTATTTCGGCGGCCTTGCCTCGGAGCTGAAGGGCGAGACCCTGCCGCTCGGCGAGCACGTGCTCTCCTACACCCGCCGCGAGCCGTTGGGCATCGTCGGCGCCATCATCCCGTGGAACGCGCCGGTCATGCTGGCCGCCCTGAAGGTCGCGCCGGCGCTCTGCGCCGGCAACGTGCTGGTGATGAAGGCGGCCGAGGATGCGCCGATGGGCGTTCTGCTGATGGCCGACATCTGCCAGGAATTCATTCCGGCCGGCGTCCTGAACGTGCTGACCGGCTACGGCGAGGAGTGCGGGGGACCACTCGCGAACCATCCCAAGATCCGCAAGCTCTCCTTCACCGGCTCGACCGAGGTCGGCAAGGTGATCATGCGCGCCGCGGCCGAGCGCATCGTGCCGGTGTCGCTCGAACTCGGCGGCAAGAGCCCCTCGCTGGTCTACCCCGACGCCGACGAGGACTGGGCGGTCGATGGCATCATCAACGCCATGCGCTTCACGCGACAGAGCCAGAGCTGCACCGCCGGCTCGCGCCTGTTTCTGCACGAGGACATCTTCGATTCGTTCCTGAACAAGCTCGAGAAGAAGACGACGGCGCTCAAGATCGGCGATCCGCTCGACGAGGCCTCCGACATCGGCACCATCATCAACAGCAAGCAGTACACCAAGGTCTGCAAGTATGTGGACGAGGGCCTGAAGCGTTCGGACGCCAAGCTGGTGTTCGGCGGCCTGCCGCCCAAGACCGGCCCGTTGAGCGAGGGCTACTACACGCTCCCGACCGTGTTCGCCGACCGTTCGAACGACTGGCGTCTCGCGCGGGAGGAAATCTTCGGGCCGGTGCTGGTGGCGATCCGCTGGAGCGACGAGGCCGAGGCGATCCGCATGGCCAACGACAGCCACTACGGCCTCGCGGCCTATGTCTGGACGCACGACATTGGCCGTGGGCTCCGCGCCGCGCACGCCATCGAGTCGGGTTGGGTCCAGGTCAACCAGGGCGGTGGCCAGACGCCCGGCATGTCCTACGGCGGCTTCAAGCAGAGCGGCCTGGGCCGCGAGTTCTCGCTCGAGGGCATGCTCGACAGCTTCACCCAGCGCAAGAGCGTGACGGTGAACCTCGCGGTCTGATCTTTGGGACCGCGCGCATCCTGCGCGATCCGGAAGTTTCAGATCGGCACTCTCTCATGAAAGTCGGTCGCGCCCTGGTAGGCATGGCCGATCCGGTAGAGCAGCGCCTCGTCGAATGGCCGGCCGACCAGTTGCAGGCCGATCGGCGCGCCGTTGCCGTCGAAGCCGCAGGGTACCGACAGCGCCGGCAAGCCGAGCGTGTTGAACGGGCGCGTGAGGCCGGTGAAGCGCGCGACCATGCTCAGCGTCGCCGGTCCGCCCTGCTGCTCGACGTCGGTCTCCGCGATGGTCGGGATCGGGAAGGGGATGGCCGGCAGCAGCACGGCATCGACGCCGTCCAGGGCGACGTCGAGGAACTCCCTCACGAAATGCGCGCGCAGGCGCAACGCGTCGATGTACTGCGTCGCCGGGATGAAGAACCCGGCCTCCATGCGTGTGCGCACCTGGTTGGCGTAGGGTGCATTGGCCTCCATCCACGGCCGGTGCATGGCGGCCGCCTCGCATTTCACGATCACTTCGGCGGCGCGATAGAGCGCGGTGAAGTCGGGCATCTTCGCCGGCGTCATCCTTGCGCCGAGCCTGCCCAGCGTGTCGGCTGCCGCCTGCACGGCGGCGCCGACCCGGGCGTCGACCGGCACCAGCCCCTCGGGCAGCGACAGGCCGATCTTCAAGCCCTGGCTGCCACCCTCGAGCAGCGCCTCGTAGTCCGGCACCGGGCGTGCGGCGGTGGTCGAATCGTCGGGATCGTGGCCGGCCAGGATGCCCAGCATCCGCGCGTTGTCGCGTATCGTGCGGGTGAGCGGGCCGACATGATCGAGGCTCCACGAGCGCGCGAGGGCGCCGGCGCGACTGACGCGGCCATAGGTCGCCTTCATGCCGACGACGCCGCAGGCCGCGGCGGGCAGCCGGATCGAGCCGCCGGTGTCGGAGCCCAGGGCGCCATAGACCATGCGCGCCGCCACCGACGCCCCCGCGCCGCTCGACGATCCGCCGGTGACGCGCGAGGCGGCCCACGGATTGCGGCAATGGCCGTGATGGACGTTGTGGCCTGTCGGGCCGGCGGCGAATTCCGCCATGTTGAGGAAGCCGAGCTCGACCACGCCGGCGGCATCCAGCTTCTGCAGCACCGTGGCGGTGACGGGCGCCACCCAGTTGCGGCGGATCTCGCTGCCGCCGGTCGAGATCTCGCCCTTGCGGTAGTACATGTCCTTGTGCGCCATCGGCACGCCGTGCAGCGGACCGCGGCGCCTGCCGGCGGCAAGCTCCTTGTCCATCGCGCGCGCCTGCTCCAGCGCCTTCTCCCGGTGGATGCGGAGAAAGGCGTTGGTGCGCGGCTGCCAGACCTCGATGCGGGCAAGGCACGCCTCGGTCGCCTGAACCGAGGTGATGCGGCCGTCGGCGATCGCGTCGGCGACGGTGCTCAGGTCCCGCAGCGCGAGATCGTCGGTCATTTCGCTTCCCGCGCGAGCAGGCTGGCGAAGGCGGCGGGATCGTCGTCGAAAGCGAGGCGGTCGGCGGCGGCCTTGCGCACGGCGTCGTTCAGTGCCTCGACCTCGGCCGCGATCTCAGCCAGGCGCCTGTCGTCGTAGACGAGGCCCTGCAGTCCCGTAGCGATGCCGGCGGCCGTGCGAGTCTTTTCATCCATGTCCATCTCCTCAGGCGGCGAGGCGAAGCTTGCGCCGGGCGAGCCGCGCCTGATCCTCTTGGCTGAACGTCATGATCCTGCGGGCCTTCTGGTCGAACTTCATGCCGACGGCTTCGGCGCAAGCAGCAAGTGTGCCGGTCTCGGCCTCGAACAGGAAATGCGTGAAGACCAGCACCTTGCTGGAGAACGAAGCGAGGCCGCTCATCACCACGGCGAGGTCGCCGGCGCGCAGCGGGCGGCGGTAATGGTTCAGCATCTCGACCACGACCGAACCTTCCTGGCGCTCCTGCATGGCGGAGCGGTCGAAGCCGAGATGATTCCACAGCATCGGGGCGCCGTCGGAATAGCGGCCGAACTGGTGGCGCGGCAGGAACTCGCCGCGCTCGTCGCATTCGTCGGGCGTGATCACCGTGCGGCCGACCTCGATCAGCCCCGTGGAGGGCGCGGCGGCGAGCGCGAGATCGGGCAAGGCGAGCGTGCCGACGCTGCGCGGCTTCGCCGCCTCCGGCAGCGCTACCCGGGCCGCCTCGGCGCGAGCGCGGAAAGCATCGGGCCACGGCTGGTCGCAGACGATGAGGCGGCGAACGGTGGCGGCCACGCGCCCTTCCGCCGGGTTGCGGATTTCGTGATAGGCCACGATGTGAGCGGCGCCGACCTCGACCGGGGCGGAGCGGACTTCCACCGCGTCGACCACGCGGAACTCGCGGAGGTAGCGGACGTGGTCGTCCGCGGCCGTCACGGTGAGCCCGGCGGCCCGTTGTGCGCGCGGCCCCAGGCCCAGACCGGCGAGCAGGTGCGCCGACGCCTCGTGGCCGAACTCGGTATAGAATTGGACGTTCAGATGGTCGTTCTCGTCGCACTGCCAGGTGTTCACGGCGGTGCTGAAAGTCGGCGTCAATTCGGACGTTGGCACGCGGGGCACTCTCTGCTGTCTGTGGATGGCCGCCCAAATGGCCGAAAAAGCCACAGAAATCGACATTTTTCGCGTGTTCCGGGCTTGCGGGAGGACGATTCGTGGATAACCTTGGGCAGGCTAGCGCTGTCCTGGGGCGTCAGGAAGACGCTGGTGAAACGAAAAAACGTAAGGGACCCCTCCACTATGGCTACCAAAACCACTGTTCCGACTGTCCCGCTGTCCAAGGTCGCGGCCGAGCTGGCCGAGAAGACGGGCATGACCAAGAAGGACGCCACCGGCGCCCTCGATGAGTTCATCAACCTGGTCGTGCGGCACCTCAAGAAGGGCAACAAGGTCCGTGTCACGGGCCTCGGCATCTTCCAGGTTCGCGCTCGTCCGGCACGCATGGGCCGCAATCCCGCCACCGGCGAAGCGATCAAGATCAAGGCGTCGAAGAAGGTTGCCTTCCGCGTCGCCAAGGATCTCAAGGAAGCGATCTGAGCCGCTTCCGATTGAAGATCGGGCGGGCGTCGGCGCAAGTCGGGCCCGCCCTTCTTTTTGCCTACTCGGCATCATGGCAACAGACGCAGATCTTGTTGCCGTCGGGGTCGCGGAAGTAGGCGCCATAATAATCGGGATGATACTGCGGCCTGAGGCCCGGCGGTCCGTCGTCGCGGCCGCCGCCGGCAAGCGCGGCCCTGTAGCAGGCATCGACGGCCGCCCGGCTGCGCGCCAGCAGCGCGACCATCTGGCCGTTCCCCGGCGCGGCGCCATGGCCGTCCTGCGGGTGGCCGATCAGGAAGAGCGGTCGCGCCGCCGCTGTCGGCATCCAGCCTGCCCACGGGCGTTCGCGCTCGCAGAACTTCAACGGCGAGCCCAGCGCATCCATGACGGCCGAGTAGAAGGCGAAGGCGCGTTCGAAATCGGTCACGCCGACATGCACATGCGAGATCATCGAGGACTTCCTTGCCGTGCGTGTCCGCAGAGCGGCATCGAGGGCGTAAGGTTTGCCGGCGCTTTGGAACTCTTTGCCGGAGGCATCGTGAGCTAGTATAGCCGCCTCTGGCACGCCCCGGCATGGATACGTTCGTCCTCCTGAAATTCCTGGCCCAGTTGACCTTGCCGCCGGCATCGCTGGCGGTCGGGCTTGTGGTTGCCGGCGCGCTCGCGTTGGCGGGCTTGCGCCGTCTGGCAGGGCTCGTCGCGGTGCTTGCCGTCGCCGAGCTTCTCCTGCTGTCGTTGCCGCCGGTGTCCGATGCGCTGATGGCGCCGTTGCAGGACGAGGCACGCGCTGCTGCGAAGGCCGCACCAGCCTGCTGCTACGATGCCATCGTCGTGCTGGGCGGCGGCATCGCCCCGGCAGTGCCTCCCTATGTCCCCGAGCCCGACCTCACCGAGTCGGCGGATCGCATCTGGCAGGCCGCCCGCCTCTACCATCGTGGCATGGCGCCGCGCATCGTCGTGAGCGGCGGCGCCATGCTGGCCAGAAACGGCGGCCCGAAGATGATGTCCGAAGCCGAAGCCATGCGCATATTTCTGACCGACCTCGGCGTGCCGGCCCAGGCGGTCGTCACCGAGGACGTGGCGCTCAACACCATCGAGAATATCCGCCACGTACGGACGCTGATGAAGGACGGGCATGTCGCCCTGGTGACGTCGGCGTCGCACATGCCGCGGGCGTTGCGGTTGGCGCGGCTCGCCGGCCTGGACGCTTCGGCCTTCCCGACCGACTGGTACCGCCCCGCCGAGGCGCGTGCCTCGTGGGAGAACTGGCTGCCGTCGCTGGGTGCTCTTTCCGTCTCTTCAAACGCACTGTGGGAAATTTTGGCCAACGCCTTCGATCGCCGCGGCGCCAGTCTCGCGCCATGACCGCCACGGCCTGGCGTCTCAACCGCCGTGCGGCGCTGGGGATGGCGCTGGGTGGTCCGCTGCTGGCGCCGCTTGCCCGCCGGCCGCGTGCCCGGACCCTCGACAGGGTGAGTTTCCAGACCGACTGGCGCGCCCAGGCGGAGCATGGCGGCTACTATCAGGCGATCGCCGCCGGCCTGTACGCCAAGGCCGGCATCGAATGCGACCTGCGCCAGGGCGGCCCCAGCCTCAACATCGGGCAGCTCCTGTTGACGGGCCGGGTCGACATGATCATGTCGAACAGCTTCGAGGCCTTCACCTACGTGCGCGAAGGCGCGCCGTTCTACACCATCGCCGCGATCTTCCAGAAGGATCCGCAGGTGCTGATCGGCCATCCCGGCTCCGGGCTCGACGGCTTCGACAAGCTCCGCGGCCGCACGCTCCTGATCGGCAACGGCGGGCGCGTGACCTACTGGCCCTATCTCAGGAAGAAGTACGGCCTCAGGGACGAGCAGCTCCGGCCCTACACCTTCAACATGGCGCCCTTCCTCGCCGACAAGAATGCCGTCCAGCAGGGGTTCCTCTCGTCCGAGCCCTATTCGATCGCCCAGGCGCTCGGCCGGCCGCCGGAAGTGCTGCTGATCGCCGATGCCGGCTTCAGCGCCTACCAGACCACCATCGCGATCTCGCGCAAGATGGCGGCGGAGAAGAAGGACCTGGTGCAGCGCTTCGTCGACGCCACGCTCGAGGGTTGGGCCCAGTATCTCGGGGGCGGGCCGGGGATCGCTGCCGCCAATGCCCTGATCAAGCGGCACAATCCGGATCAGACCGACGACCGCATCGCCTACGCGATCAAGGTCCTGAACGAGCGCGGCATCGTGCTGTCGGGCGATGCGCGGAAGGACGGCATCGGCGCCATGAGCGAGCGGCGCTGGAAGGACTTCTACGAGTCGATGGTCGATGTCGGCGTGCTGCCCCGGGGGCTGGACGTCGCCAGGGCCTATACGCTGGAATTCGTAAACAAGGGCATCGGAAGGTCATAGGAAATGTACCAGGTAAGTGAAGAGCACAAGATGCTGCGGGAGCTGGTGAAGAAGTTCGTGCGCAACGAACTGATGCCGCTCGAGAAGAACGTCCTGGAGCGCTTCGCCGCCGGCCAGCCGGCGGCGCTTTCCGACGAGGAGAACGCCCGGCTCTTCAAGCAATGCAAGGAACTCGGCCTGTGGGCGCTCGACGTGCCGGAGGAGGTGGGCGGCGCCAACCTGCCCGCCGTCGCCCTGGTCGGCGTCAACGAGGAGATCGGCTACACCTGCGTGCCCTTCACCTTCCCGCCGGATTCTCCCAACCTGCACATGCTGCTGGCCACGGCCAATCCCGAGCAGCGCAAGAAATATCTGGAACCCTACGCCGCGGGCCTCACCAGCTCGGCCATCGCCATCTCCGAGCCCGGCGCCGGCGGCGATCCCGCCGGCATGAAGACCAGGGCCGTCAAGGACGGCAACGACTGGGTGATCAACGGCCGCAAGATCTGGATCAGCCGCATCGCCAAGGCCGACTTCACCATCGCCATGGCGGTG
>Ga0209514_10000223_pt1 | contig 127370 bp, 125 predicted proteins | sample Subgrocontami58m_FD_187452 | JGI IMG/M metagenome (GOLD analysis project Ga0209514, IMG submission 187452) | Subsurface groundwater microbial communities from S. Glens Falls, New York, USA - GMW37 contaminated, 5.8 m (SPAdes) (version 3) | ecosystem: Environmental > Aquatic > Deep subsurface... | reverse complement strand
GGTGGTTGCCACCACCGAGGCGGGCACGATTGTGAACCAGGTGTGCATCGCCGGCAACGAGAAAGACCCCAAGCCCGGCAACAACATTGCCAAGGAGCCGACGACGGTGCGCAGCCCGGTAGTGGACCTGTCTATCAACAAGAAGGACGATGCCGACCCCGTCTACGTGGGCGACACGGTGACGTACACCATCACTGTCACCAACAACGGCCCGGACGATGCCAGTGGAGTGAACGTCATGGACCTGCTCGCACAGAAATAGTCCCGAAGGCCAACCCACAACGCAGCAGGGGCGATAAAATCATCCCTGCTGCGTTGTGTTTGTGCGGATATTCTGTGCCCTCCAACCTCTGGGTACGTTTGTTGAGGGACGTGGGAAGACGCGCCGGTCTGCCCTTACGAAGGGGAAGCGGACAGGGATTTCGTAGCTGGACAGGGCTTCGCAGGTTGACGACGCCTAGTGAGTAAGGTAGATTATATGCTTGCCCACTAAACTAACAAAGGTCGGCGTCACAGCCTGGCGCGTTGCTGATAAAAGGTCGCTAGCCAATACCGATGCGTTCCTTTGGATGAATAAATTGTGGGGGTATGATTAGCTACAGGACGCTGAGTTTACCTCCCCTTGTTTGTATGAATCTTTTCCAGTTCTTGAAAGTTTCCGCACAGGGGTGTCTAGTTTTCGTCTAGTGCGGTGGAGTTGTCAGAAGTATCCCGAATGCGCTACGGGCAGCTTTCTGCGTGCAAGCAGCAGATAGTGTCCGGAAAGGGCGGTAGCTTGCCACTTCATAGTGACGCAAGCAAGGCTCATGGAAGAGGGGTTGGGGAGTCACGTAGAATCGCAGCTTCTTGTTTGTGCAGAGAAGCGTCGGGGTGAGCAAAGGAAGGTTTATGCCTGCGGACACGTTTGAGGGGTTAAAAAGCAAGATTCTGCAGCGCACGGCGCGTACCAGCGTCGTAGGATTGGGGTACGTTGGCCTACCCCTGGCTGTGTTGGAAGCTCAGGCCGGCTTTACGGTTACAGGGATAGAGAACAACGCGGGAAGAGCGGCGAGCATCAATAGCGGCAAGAGTTACATAGAAGACGTGCCCGATGCCGAGCTTGGGCCGTTGGTGAAGAACGGGAAGCTACGAGCTTCCGGGGACTTTGCCGAGATTGCGGACGTGGACGTGGTGTCCATCTGTGTGCCGACGCCGCTGGACCGCAACAAGGTGCCCGACAACAGCTTTGTTCGCTATGTGGCTGACCAGTCTCAGCAGTACTGGCGCCCTGGGCAGCTTATCGTTTTGGAAAGCACTACGTATCCTGGCGCCACAGAAGAGGCTATCGTCCCCCGACTGGAAGCCAAAGGGTTGAAGGTGGGCCGTGACGTCTTCGTCGCTTTCTCCCCGGAGCGCATTGACCCCGGCAACGTCAATTTCCCTGTGAGAGACGTACCTCGTGTTGTTGGCGGCGTTACCCCGCAATGCACCGAGCTTGCCCACGCTTTTTACAAACAGATACTCCGGGCGGACGTGATGCCCCTTTCCAGCCCCCGCGTGGCGGAGATGGCCAAGCTGTTTGAAAACACCTTCCGTGTGGTCAACGTGTCGCTGGTCAACGAGCTGGCCCAGGTGTGCGAGCGCATGGGGATTGACGTGTGGGAGGTCATAGAAGCCGCCAAGACCAAGCCCTATGGCTTCATGCCTTTCTATCCAGGTCCCGGCGTTGGCGGTCACTGTATTCCCGTTGACCCATTTTTTCTCTCCTGGAAGGTGCTTGCGTTGCTTGAAGACAAGGGATCTCGGCAAGCTTTGGGCGAGGAAGGTCTAAAATTGGTGGGGAGTCGGTACAGTTGGGAGCATGTGGCAGAGGCGTTGGAGGCTCACTATGTGCGACTTGCCAGCGTCTAATTCAAATCGCCATCAGAGGAGCTTGTCTTCCGTAAAGCTCTTGAGGTGTCACGTTGCCTAAGCGGGCCCTTATCACTGGCATCACCGGGCAGGACGGCTCGTACCTGGCCGAACTGCTGCTGTCCAAAGGCTATGAGGTCCACGGGCTGATAAGGAAGGCCAGCACCTTCAATACAAGCCGCATTGATCACATTTACGCGGATCCCCACGACCCTGGCGCCCACCTGTTCCTTCACTACGGGGACCTTACGAACCTGGAGCAGATCTCCAACATCATGTACAACCTGCGCCCCGAAGAAGTCTACAACCTGGGCGCGCAGTCCCACGTGCAGGTCAGTTTTGAGATGCCGGAGTACACGGGCGAGGCTACTGCCCTGGGCGTGACTCGCCTTCTGGAGGCTATCCACCGCAGCGGCGTCGCCGCCCGTTTCTATCAGGCGTCCTCTAGCGAGATGTTCGGCAGCACGCCCCCGCCACAGAATGAGCGCTCACCTTTTGCGCCCCGCAGTCCCTATGGAGCGGCCAAGGTCTACGGCTACTGGATGACGGCCAACTACCGTGAAGGCTACAGCATATTTGCTGCGAACGGCATTCTCTTCAACCATGAAAGCCCTCGCCGGGGCGAGACCTTCGTTACCCGCAAAGTCACTCGCGCGGTGGCCCGCATCAAGGGTGGCTTGCAAAACGTCCTCTACCTTGGCAATTTGAACGCCCGCCGAGACTGGGGCTATGCGCCCGAGTACGTCTCCGCCATGTGGAGCATCCTTCAGCAGGAGAAGCCCGACGACTATGTAATCGGCACGGGCGACGCCCATTCGGTGGAAGAGTTCGTGGCCGAGGCTTTTGCCTATGCCGGTCTGGACTGGCATACCTATGTGAAGACCGATCCCCGATACTACCGGCCTACCGAGGTGGACTACCTCCGGGCCGATGCATCCAAGGCGCGCCACAACCTGGAGTGGCAGCCCAAGGTCACTTTCAAAGAACTGGTGCGCATTATGGTGGACGCCGACATGGAAGCCATCGGGCTTCAGCCCATTGGCGAGGGCCGCAAAGTCCTGGACGCCAAGTTTGACGGGTGGCACCGCTGGGCTACCGCTGTGACCAGCCAGATCGCCCAGGCGGGCAGGGGGCGGGGTAGCTAGTTCAAGTCTCTCTCCTATCTGTTCTGTAAAGAGGAGGGAACGACTGAGAGGTTAATCACCATGACCTTCTGGCAAAACAAACGCGTTGTCGTCACCGGCGGGGCGGGATTCCTTGGCTCCGTCGTCTGCGCCAAGCTGAAGGAGCGTGGTGCGGGCAGCGTTTTCGCCCCCCGCAGCGCCCAGTATGACCTGCGGGAGAAAGAGGCCATCGTCCGTATGTTCCGGGACGGCAGGCCGGAACTGGTCATCCATCTGGCGGCGGTGGTCGGCGGCATTGGGGCCAACCAGGCCAATCCGGGCCTCTTCTTTTACGACAACGCCATCATGGGCATCCAGCTTATTGAGCAGGCGCGCCTCTACGGCCTGGAAAAGCTGGTGATAACGGGCACCATCTGCGCCTACCCCAAGTTTACCCCAGTGCCCTTCAAGGAAGAAAACCTGTGGGAAGGTTATCCTGAGGAGACCAACGCCCCCTACGGCCTCGCCAAGAAAATGCTCCTGGTGCAGGCCCAAGCCTACCGCCAGCAGTACGGCATGAACGCCATTTACTTGTTGCCGGTGAATCTCTATGGCCCGCGCGACAACTTTGACCTGGAGACCAGCCACGTGATCCCCGCCTTGATCCGCAAATTCATTGAGGCGAAAGAAGCTGGGGTTGACCACGTGGTCGCCTGGGGCACCGGCGGCGTTACCCGGGAGTTCCTCTATGTTGACGATGCGGCAGAGGGGATTGTCCTGGCGGCCGAGCGGTACAATAAAGCTGCGCCGGTCAACCTCGGCTCCAGTCAGGAAGTGACTATCAAGGAAATCGCGACTACGATTAAAGACCTGGTCGGCTTCCGTGGGGACATTGTGTGGGACGCCTCCAAGCCCGACGGCCAGCCCCGCCGCAAGCTGGATACCACTCGTGCGCGCCAGGAATTCGGCTTTGTCGCCAAGACGACGTTAACCGAAGGTCTCCGCACGACAATAGCGTGGTACTTGCGGGAAAGGCAAAAGGCCGTTGCAGTGGGGGCATAGGGTTCAGCGGCTCAACGGAGTGGCCATTTCTTTGAAGGATGATGTCGTCACCTCATATTTGAAAGGGGTTTGGGGCGGGGCGGAGGTGTCCCGGTGAAACTCTCCATTGTCACACCGGTCTACAACGACAAACGTGTTGCCCGCGCGTTGGACTCTATCTTGTCTCAGCAGGTAGACGCGGAGATGGAGCTCATTGTCATTGACGGCGGCTCCAAAGACGGCACCCTTGACGTGCTGGAAAGATATCGCAGCCGCCTGAGCGTCCTGGTCAGTGAGCGCGACAAAGGCATCTACGACGCCATGAACAAGGGCGTGGCCCTCGCGACCGGCGACGTGGTGGGCATCCTCAACGCTGACGACCGCTACCAGGATGACCAGGCGCTGGCGAAGGTCGTGGCCGCCTTCCATGACCCCGCAGTCCAGGCGACCTACGGTGACTGTGTCTACGTGGACAACGACAATAGCATCGTCCGCTACTGGCGCTCCGGCGGCTACCACGCCTCCAAATGGTACCTTGGCTGGATGCCTCCCCATCCTACCTTTTACGTGCGGCGCAGCCTGTATCAACAGTACGGCTCGTTCAAAACGCAATTCCCCATCGCCGCCGACTACGAGCTTATGCTTCGGCTCGCCCGCAAGCACAAGGTCCCCTTCCACTACATTCCCAGCATCCTGGTGCGCATGACCGTCGGCGGAGAAAGCAACCGTTCAGTCAAGAATATCACCCGGGCCAACAGAGAGGTCTTCCGCGCCTGGCGCGAGAACGGCCTTGCCTTTGGCTTCTTTGTCCCTTTCCTAAAAGTAGCCCAGAAGCCGCTCCAGTTCCTCCGCCGCCCTTCCGCGCCCACCAGCGCGCAGAAGTAGGTTCAAAGCACCCGACTCAGCTAAGGATTTCCTTTTGTCCGGTGACAGCGAGGAGACCCAGGTTATACCTGGGTCTCCTTTTTTTACCCGCCGAGTACTTGCTCCACTCCACGCCGCACAAGCTGTACCGCTATGGCTGCCAGCAGCAGGCTGGCGACCTTGGCAAAGGCGCGCAGGCCGCCGACTCCCAGGAACCGCTGAAAGCCGTGGGCTACCAGGAGGATGGCCCAGGCCACCGCAATGTTTGCAAGGAAAGCTGCCAGCACCAACCACAGGGGGTGCAGGCCGGACAGCAGGATCAGCATGGAGATGGTGGCCGGTCCCACCAGCAGAGGCGTTCCGATGGGTACCACGCCAAGCAGTTCATTAGGGGGCGATGGCTCCTGCTGGCTGGCAGACAACAGGTCTCTCAGCGAGAGAACAAAGAGCACTATGCCGCCGGCGATGAGGAAGTCGGCGATGTCTATGCCCAGCACTTGGAATACGGCGCGCCCCAGCGCCAGGAACAGCACGCCTATGGCCGTGCCCGTGAACATCGCAGTGCGGATGACTGCCCGGCGCCGTCGTCCTGCGAGAGGCTCCAGGACCCCGACTACGAAAGGGAGGAGGGCCAGGGGGTCCATGGCGATAAACAGTGGGATAAAGGCAAGAGGGAAGTCCTTCAGGTCAGCCAGAACATTGGCGAACATGCGCCTACCTCCGGCAAGGGCGGGGTTAGGAGCTGCGGTCCTCCCGTTTGGCATCGGGCTGGTCGCGGAACCGGTAGCCGACGTTCCATACGGTCTCAATGTAGTTCTGACCGGGGTCTTCAACCTTGCTGCGGAGCCGCCGAATGTGTACGTCTACGGTGCGCGTCCCGCCGTAGTAATCGTATTCCCATATCTGGCTGAGCAACGTTTCGCGAGAGAAGACCCGCCCCGGACTGGCGGCCAGCAGGCAAAGGAGCTGGTATTCCTTGAACGTAAGGACAATGCGCCGGCCACGGTTGAAGACCTCGTACCGCTCCATGTCAATGCGCAGGCCGCCAACCTCCAACACCTTCTCATTGGGCTGGGAAGGCCCTTGTCTGGTGGCCTGCCGGATGCGCGCGCTCACCTCGCCGACGCGAGCCGGTAGCAGCAGAAAGTCGGTGGCGCCCCAGGAGTGGTCGTAGCGGGCCAAATGCCTCGTGGTAATCGCGCAAAAGAGGGGGATGCCCAATTCCTCGCATCGTTGGCCCAAGGGTGTCACGTCCCGTTGGGGGGATACGCTCAGGTCAATGAGCGCGGCCTGGTACTCCTTCGTGACTTCCTGCAGGTCCGCTACCAGGGCATAGGTCAGTTCTTCCTCCTCCAGGGTACGGAGGAGGCTGCTATCCGGGTCGCCATCTTTGCTAAAAATAGCCAGGCGGTTAGACATGGTTCAGTCAACGGAGGTCAAGGGACGTTGGCTCAGCGCGCTGCACAATTGCCACAGTATAACAGAGGCAGGGCGACGGTCAGGACGCTGAAAGGCGCTGCACTGGTACTACCATACCCGTTTTGCGGCGGATTGTGAATCATGTAACAAATAGTTAACGTTTGTGCAATACCCCTGTAACAGCCTGGGAACACCATGCAGTATGCCCCTCGCAAATCTGATTGAGGAGAAAGCTTATGGACAGCGGCGATACCGCCTGGTTGCTCACGTCAACAGCCCTTGTGCTGTTTATGACGCCGGGGCTGGCCTTTTTCTATGGCGGCCTTGTAGGCCGCACCAACGTGCTGGGCACTATCATGCACAGCTTTATTACTATTGCCCTTGTTAGTGTGACTTGGGTGCTGTGGGGCTACTCCCTTGCTTTTGGCCCGGACAAGGGACATTTCATCGGCGGGCTTGAGTGGATTGGCTTGAACGGCGTGGGACCGGAACCCAGCGCCTATGCGGGTACCATCCCTCACCTTGTATTCATGGCCTTCCAGCTCATGTTTGCCATCATTACACCGGCGCTTATCACCGGCGCAGTGGTGGGGCGGTTCAAATTCAAGACCTTCCTGGTGTTCACGGTGCTGTGGTCTACCATCGTGTACCTGCCCTTGGCCCACTGGGTATGGGGCATCGGCGGCTGGCTTGGAGACCTCTCCGTGCTGAACATCGGCGGCCTTTCGGGCAAGGCGTTGGACTACGCCGGCGGCACGGTGGTGCACATTAGCTCCGGCGTGAGCGCCCTATGCGCGGCCATAGTCCTGGGCAAACGCAAGCAGGAGCCGGAAGCTCCGCACAACATCCCCTTTGTCGTGCTGGGCGCGGGCATTCTCTGGTTCGGCTGGTTTGGGTTCAATGCTGGCAGCGCGCTGGCTGCCAACGGCGGAGCAGCCTATGCCTTTGTGAACACCAATACTGCAGCGGCTATGGCGGCCCTTGCATGGATGACGGTAAGCTGGTGGCGCGGTGGAGCGCCCAGCGTGGTGGGTGCCGCCTCAGGCGCAGTAGCGGGCTTGGTGGCAATTACGCCCGCTGCGGGCTTTGTCACGCCGACGGGCGCCATCATTATTGGCTTGGTAGCCGGCGTGCTATGCTACTTCGCTACCCAGTTCCGTGCCAAGCGCATGGGAGTTGACGATGCCCTGGATGTATGGGGCGTACACGGCGTCGGCGGCACCTGGGGCGCACTCGCCACCGGAATCTTCGCCGCTGCCAGTGTCGGGGGATTTGACGGCCTCATCAACGGCAACCCCGGCCAGGTGATCAACCAGTTCATTGCGGTGATAGTCACCTGGGTCTGGGCTTTCGGCTGTACGTTCATCATCCTGAAGGTCCTGGACATGACAATGGGCCTGCGCGTGTCGGAGCGGGAGGAAGAGGTGGGCATAGACATGGCGCAGCACGGCGAACCGGCCTATACACCCTAGCGTGGCGCAAACACACTCAAGGAGAGGAATATGAATAAGGTTGAAGCCATCATACGCCCGGAGCGACTGAGCGCCGTGATTGCGGCCCTGGCCGACGAAGGGTTTCACGGGCTGAACATTAGCCAGGTGACCGGCCGCGGCGAGCAGCGGGGTCTTGTCCACGTCGGCCGTGCCGGGCAGAGCTACATCGTGGATATTCTACCCAAGACGAAGCTGGAGATCGTCGTGCGCGACCAGGACACCAAGAAAGTGGTGGACGTTATTGTTGCGGCGGCCAAGACCGGCCAAATCGGCGACGGCAAGATTTTCATCTTGCCGGTAGCGGACGCCATACGTGTACGCACCGGGGAGTCTGGAGACATCGCGTTGTAGCTGGCTTGCGCCCGCACGGGGACCGGCAGCGGCAAAAGCAGGGCATGAAACCCAACAGCACCGAGGGGGTAAGGCGCTCTCTGTGCTGTTGGGTTTTAATGAGGAGGTCGTTTGTACATGGACAAACGGTATCGCACCGTGAATCCCGACTAGTCGGGACTTCAGGCCGCAGCCTGAAGGCTGCGGTGTGGACAAGAAGGCCACGGTCCGCTCACTAACGCACTCCTTAGTAGAACGGGATCCCAACCGCCAAAAGGGTCGCCCACGCGTAACACATCCGTAACATTTGAGAAACACTCAGGAAACACGTGAGGCCTACTCTAAGGACATCGTAAATACAACAAGGCCACAATGGCCCAGGAGGTACACTATGGACGCCTTTACTGCAGTTGGCTTGGTCAGTTTCATCGTCGTCCTTGCCGCTTGGGTGGTGTTGCCCACCAAGATCCCCGCAAAGCACTAATCCCCGCTGCGGCGTGAGCTGCTTATAGAGTGAGTCAATAAGAGGGAAGGGTTGTTATTGAACTAACCCTTCCCTCTTTCCGTTCCTTTCAGTTTCTTTGGCGGCGTCGTTGCGAAAAAGACTTCTTGCCTAGAGCATTGGGCATGAAAAACGTTGCTGTCAACGTGTATGCGTTCGCTTACCGTTGTCGCGCTTCCATTATGCGCGGCCGCTCGCTTATTGTGCATTTCGTCACAAAGCATTTGACAAGCGCTTCACAAATCCCTAAGATGGCTACACTTTATTAAGAGCGGAGCGGGGTTTCTGCCCCACTCCCGAAGTTGGCCTGGATTGGCGTAGGTCATGAACCACCAAGAACGCAACGAAGCCATAGAGTACGTCCTGCGCACCGTGCGGGATAACGACGTGCGCTTTGTGCGCATGTGGTTTACCGACATCCTGGGCAACCTCAAAGGCTTTTCGCTGAACGCGGCGGAACTGGAAAACGCCTTGGAAGGCGGCAAGGTATTTGACGGCGCCTCCATTGAGGGCTTTGCCCGCATTGACGAGAGCGACATGGTGGCCATGCCGGACCCGTCCACCTTTCGCATCCTCCCTTGGCGTCCCCGCCAGAACGCTGTGGGCCGCATGTTCTGCGATGTGCTGACGCCCGATGGCAAGCCGTTTGAGGGCGACCCTCGGTATGTCCTGAAGCGTAACCTGGAGCGCGCAAACCGCCTGGGTTTCACGTTTCACATCGGCCCGGAGTTGGAGTTCTACTACCTGAAGAGCGCGGAAAAGCCGGAACTGCTGGACTTTAGTGGCTATTTTGATCAGTCGGCGGCGGATGCTGCCACAGATTTACGGCGTGACACGGTGCTGATGCTGGAGGATATGGGCATCCCCGTGGAGTACAGCCACCACGAAGGGTCGCCCAGTCAGCACGAGATTGACCTGCGTTACACCGACGCCCTTGCCATGGCGGATACCGTAGTGACCTTCCGCTTGGTAGTGAAGGTGGTAGCCTTGCGCAATGACGTCTACGCCACGTTCATGCCCAAGCCTTTCGCCAACCTGAACGGTAACGGCATGCACGTGCACATGTCTCTGTTCAGCGGCGACCGGAACGTTTTCTACGACGCCGACGACAAGTACCGCATCTCAAAGCTGGCCCGTTCTTTTGTAGCCGGCCTCATGCGCCATGCCCAGGAGATCACTCTGGTCACGAACCAGTGGGTGAACTCCTACAAACGTCTCATCCCCGGCTTTGAAGCGCCTGTACACATCTCTTGGGCGACCGTCAACCGGTCCGACCTAATCCGCGTTCCTTCATACCGTAGAGGCAAAGAGGAATCGGCGCGCATTGAATACAGAGCGCCGGACCCTGCCTGCAATCCCTATCTCGCCTTTAGCGCGCTCTTGGCCGCCGGACTGGAAGGCGTGGAGAAGGGCTACGAGCCACCTGAACCTTCGGGCGAGAGCGTTTCTTTGATGACCGAAGACGAACGCAAGCGACGGGGCATTCAGACCCTGCCCGGCAGCCTCTTTGAGGCTATCCAGTTCGCAGAGAACAGCCAGCTCCTGCGTCGAACCCTGGGCGACCACGTGTTTGATAGCTTCATAGAGAACAAGCGGATTGAATGGAACACGTATCGTGCCCAGGTTACGGACTTTGAAATCAAACGTTACCTGCCCATTCTCTAGCCGGCCCGCCCCAAGCGTTTGTTTCGGCAATCCATTTTTCATTGAAAGGGGCAACTGTTTTTTCAGCGAAGGATGCTATCCGGAGGGCTGAGAACCCTGGGAGCCTTTGTCCGTATACCTGACACCGAACGAAGCAGGACGCCATGACCAGCGAGCAAACAGAAGGCCACGGACTTTACCGCCCGGAGACGGAGCACGACGCTTGCGGCGTAGGCATTGTCGCGGACATCTTGGGGCGCAAGTCGCATAGCATTGTGGACATGGGCCTAGAGGTGCTGGATCACCTTGCCCATCGTGGCGCGTGCGGCTGCGATCCCAAGACCGGCGATGGCGGCGGCATGTTGCTGCAACTGCCCCATGCCTTCTTCAAGCGCTGGGCCGGCGAGTCCGGCGTCGCATTGCCAGAGCCTGGACATTATGGCGTCGGCATGGTCTTCTTGCCCCAGGACATGTCGGAACACGCCGCTTGCCAGATCATCATTGAGCAGACCATTCAGGAAGAGGGGCAGACGTTACTGGGTTGGCGCGACGTGCCCGTGGACGACAGCGGCATAGGCGTCATTGCCCAGGAATCCGAGCCAGTGATCCGGCAGGTGTTTGTCGGGCGTAACGCCGCACTGGCCTCTCAGGATGCTTTTGAGCGGAAGCTCTTTGTCATCCGCAAGCTCGTTGAGCGCAAGATCGCTCAGTCCGCCAGCAAGTCAAAGGACGCCTGCTACGTTTGCTCCCTGTCCAGCAATACTATCGTCTACAAGGGATTGCTGATGCCGGAACAGGTGCGCGGCTACTTTCGCGACCTCACAGACCCGCTGATGGACTCCTCTTTCACCCTGGTGCATTCCCGCTTCAGCACGAACACGCTGGGGTCGTGGAAGCTGGCCCACCCGTACCGCTACATCGCCCACAACGGCGAGATCAACACGCTGCGCGGCAACATCAGTTGGATGACCGCGCGAGAAATGGTGATGTCTTCCCACCTGTTTGGCGACGACATCAAGAAGCTGCTGCCGGTGTTGACCCCTGGGGCCAGCGATACGGCCACCCTGGACAACGCCTTTGAGCTGCTGACCCTGGCGGGCCGGGAACTGCCCCATGTTATGGCCATGCTCATCCCCGAGGCATGGGAAGGCGCAGCGGACATCACACCGGAGCGGCGGGCCTTCTATCAGTACCATTCCTACATCATGGAACCGTGGGATGGCCCAGCCCTCATCGCCTTTACCGATGGCAAACGCATTGGGGCGAACCTGGACCGCAACGGCCTTCGCCCCTTCCGCTATACCGTCACCAAGGACAACCTCATCGTCATGGCTTCCGAAGCGGGCGTTCTGCCCATTCCCGCGGAGAGGGTGTTGTACAAGGGGCGGCTCCGACCGGGTCGCATGATGCTCATTGACCCGGAGGAAGGGCGCGTTCTGGACGATGAAGAGATCAAGTCCGAGTTGGCGTCGCGCCAGCCCTACGACGTGTGGCTTGCGGATAACGAGGTGCGGGTAGACAGCTTGCCTGACGCATCGGACAAAGTGCAGCACGACGACCCGGAGACTCTGGTGCAACGCCAGCAAGCCTTTGGCTACACGCTGGAAGAGATGCGGATGATCCTGCAGCCCATGTTGGAGGCCGGCGCGGAGGCTATTGGCTCCATGGGCACGGATACTCCTCTTGCAGTGCTCTCCGACAAACCACAGCTTGTCTTCAACTACTTTAAGCAGCTCTTTGCCCAGGTGACGAACCCGCCCTTGGACGCCATACGCGAGGAGTTGGTGACCTCGCTGGAGATGACGTTCGGCGCGCAGCGTAACCTCCTTTCTGAAACCCCGGAACATGCCCGCCAACTCCGTCTTTCCCATCCCGTTCTCTCCAACGAGGAGTTGGAGCGGGTCCGTCACGTCAACCTGAAGGGCAACAAGGCCGTTACCCTCAAGGCCCTCTTCAACCCGCACCTCAATGACGGCCTGGAGAAGGCAATGGACGATCTTTGCGCCCAGGCAGCCAGGGCTGTTCGCGACGGCTACACCGCCGTCATCCTCTCCGACCGTGGCGTTGACGCCGATCACGCTCCCATCCCCAGCCTGCTTGCCTGCGCCGGCGTCCATCACCACCTTATTCGCCAGGGGCTGCGCACCCGCGCCGGCCTGCTGGTGGAGTCCGGCGAACCGCGCGACCTGGTCCACTGTGCCCTGCTCATGGGCTACGGCGCCACCGCAATCAATCCTTACCTGGTGTACGAGACCATCAAGGACTTGGAAAAACAGGGAGTCCTCCAGGGCGTAGACGCCAAAACCGCCCAGAAGAACTTTACTAAGGCCGTGGAGAAGGGCATCCTGAAGGTTGCCTCCAAGATGGGCATCTCCACTATCCAGGGCTACCAAGGCGCTCAAATCTTTGAGGCCGTTGGCCTTGGCAAGTCCTTGATTGATAAGTACTTCACCTGGACGCCGTCTCGCGTGGGCGGCGTAGGCATAGACGTGCTTGAGGAAGAAGCGCGCCAGCGGCACGACCGGGCCTATGGAGCACCCCAAACCCCATCGGCCCTGGAGCTTGACCCCGGCGGGCAGTACCAGTGGCGGCGTGGCGGCGAGTATCACATGTATAACCCGGAGACCATCGCCCGCTTGCAGATTGCCGCGCGCACCAACAACTACAAGCTGTACCGGGAGTTCGCAGAGCTGATTGACCGGCATGACCAGCAACTTTCCACCCTGCGCGGTCTTATGGAGTTGAAGCCTGGCGACAAGCCGGTCCCCCTTGAAGAGGTGGAGCCGGCCTCGGAGATCGTCAAGCGGTTTGCCACTGGCGCTATCTCCCTGGGGGCCATTAGCAAAGAGGCCCACGAGACCCTGGCCATTGCTATGAACCGCATCGGCGCGCGCAGCAACACAGGCGAGGGCGGCGAGGACTACCGCCGCTTCCATCCGGACCCCAACGGCGACTCACGAAGCAGCGCGGTCAAACAGGTGGCCTCCGGTCGCTTCGGCGTCACCACCAACTACCTGGTCAACGCCACCGACCTCCAGATCAAGATGGCCCAAGGCTCCAAGCCAGGCGAGGGCGGACAGCTTCCCGGCCATAAGGTGGACGACTACATCGGATGGATACGCCACACCACACCCGGCGTGGAGTTGATCTCGCCGCCGCCTCATCACGACATCTACTCCATTGAGGACCTGGCGCAGCTCATCCATGACCTGAAGAACGTCAACCCCAGCGCGCGTATCCACGTGAAGCTGGTCTCAGAGGTAGGCGTCGGCACCATCGCAGCCGGCGTCTCCAAGGCCCATGCCGACGTTGTGCTCATCAGCGGCGACAGCGGCGGCACGGGCGCTTCCCCGGAGTCCTCCATCAAGTCGGCGGGTTTGCCCTGGGAGCTTGGCCTGGCGGAGACCCAGCAGGTGTTGGTGCGCACCGACCTGCGGGGGCGCATCGTCGTTCAGACCGACGGCCAGCTTAAGACGGGTAGGGACGTTGCCATTGCCTGCCTACTGGGCGCTGAGGAGTTCGGCTTCGCCACAGCGCCGCTGGTGACCCTGGGCTGCATTATGCTGCGCAAGTGCCACCTGAACGCCTGCTCCGTGGGCATTGCTACCCAGGACCCGGCGCTGCGCAAGCACTTCGCCGGCAAGCCGGAGTACGTGATCAACTTCTTCTTCTTCGTCGCAGAGCACCTGCGGGAGATCATGGCCCAGATGGGTTTCCGCACCATCAACGAGATGGTAGGGCGCGTGGACCGGCTGGACTCCCGCAAGGCCGTTGCCCACTGGAAGGCCAAGGGCTTGGACTTCTCCAACCTGCTGTACCGCCCGGCGGAGGCGGACAAGGTGGCGAACTACCAGTGCCAGACCCAGGACCACGGCCTGGAGAAGGCTCTGGACCACACCCTGCTGGAACTTGCGGAGGCCACCATCCACGGCAACGGCCCGGTGGAGGCGACGCTGCCCATCCACAACTACAACCGCACCGTGGGGGCCATGCTCAGCGGTGCTGTGGCAAAGCGGTACGGCGAGCAGGGCCTGCCCGACGATTCCATACAGTTCCACTTCCAGGGTTCCTCCGGGTTGAGCTTCGGCGCATTCCTGGCAAACGGCGTTTCCTTCACTCTGGAAGGCGAGGCCAACGACTATTTGGGCAAAGGGATGTCCGGCGGGCGCATCGTCATCTACCCGCCCAAAGGCAGCACCTTCGTGCCCGAGGACAACACCATCATCGGCAACGTGGCCCTGTACGGGGCCACCGGCGGCATGGCCTTGATCCGTGGCATGGGTGGCGAGCGCTTTGCCGTGCGCAACAGCGGCGCGCACACCGTGGTGGAAGGCGTGGGCGACCACGGCTGCGAGTACATGACCGGCGGCATGGTCGTAGTGCTGGGCAGCACAGGCCGCAACTTTGCCGCGGGCATGTCCGGCGGCGTGGCCTATGTTCTGGACGAGGACGGCCACTTCCGCGACCGTTGCAACAGAGGCATGGTGGACCTGGAGGAGGTAGAGGAGCCGGAAGACCAGCTTGCCCTGCGGCGCATGATTGAGTGGCACGTGCAGTACACCCATAGCGACAAGGGGCAGAAGGTGCTGGACAACTGGAAAATGCTGCTGCCCAAGTTCGTGAAAGTCATGCCCAGGGACTACCGGCGCGTGTTGAAGACCCACAACCAAAAGCAGCCGAAAGAGGTGGAGTTGGTGCTCAGCGGACTCTCGCACATGCTGGTGCCCGCGCCGGTGGTGTAGGAGGGTTCCATGAGCGGCGATACCCTGCCGCCTTCCCGTCATGCGTTTCTTCGTCGCAGGGCCCTTGCGCTGGTCTGGAAAGGGCTGCTGTGGAACATCGTTGAGGCGGCGGTGGCCCTATGGGCTGGACTGGGGGCAAGCAGCGTGGCCCTGATTGCCTTCGGCCTGAAGAGCATCATTGAACTGGTGGCTGGCAGCGTTCTGGTATGGCAGCTGCGCGCTAAGTTTGATTCCGAAAAAGAGGGTAAGGCGGAACGGAAGGCAGAGAGAATCATCGGGGCGACCTTTCTGCTCCTGGCGGCGTATGTAGTCATTGACGCTGGCCTCGCCCTGACAGGCGTCCTTTCCGAGCCGGAGCCGAGCTTCTGGGGCGTCGCGATTGCGCTGAGCAGCGTTGCCGTCATGAGCGTCCTGTACGTTGGCAAGATGCGCATCGCCGTTCCCCTGCAATCCCGCGCCTTGCGGGGCGAAGCCATAGAGAGCCTCATGTGCGACGTCCAGGACCTCACCATTCTTGTGGGTCTTGGGTTGAATGCACTGGGGGGATGGTGGTGGGCTGACCCTGTGGCGACCCTGGCCCTGGTGCCGTTCCTTGTCAAGGAAGGGCGGGAGAACCTTGCCAGCGATGAACATGAAGCGGATGAACAAGGGGAGCACAAGTCCATTCAGGTCTGCTTCTGTGGGTCATGTCTGTATGGCATGAAGCGATGCACCGCAGCTTGCTGCGCCGCCTAAGTCAGCGTGACGAAATAAGCGGTGCAATACTGCGTGGTTTCAGATTGGAATCTAACCAATACTGATCCGTTTATTGCGTCATGACGCCTAAGGGAGGCGGTACGGTAGTTGAGGCGTCTAGATTGGGCGAGGGCATGACCAAATACATTTCGATTGGTGAAACACAATGGGCAAAGTCTTAGGCTTCAAAGAGTTCGGCAGGCAGTCGCCTGAGCGCCAGCCCGTAGCGACACGGGTGAAGCACTGGCAGGAGGTCTACCTGCAATGGCCCGAAAGCAAGGCGCGCGACCAGGCGGCGCGGTGCATGGACTGCGCCGTCCCCTTTTGCCACACGGGCTGTCCCCTGGGCAACGTCATCCCCGACTTCAACGATCTTGTCTACCGGGGCAAGTGGCAGCGCGCCCTGGAAGTCCTGCACTCCACTAACAACTTCCCCGACTTCACGGGCCGTATCTGTCCTGCCCCCTGCGAGGCCGCCTGCGTCCTGAACATCAACCAGGACCCGGTGACCATTGAGTACATAGAGAAGGCCATTGTGGACAGGGGCTGGTCCGAGGGCTGGATCAAGCCGGAGCCGCCGCCTGTCCGCACAGGCAAAAAAGTAGCGGTGGTGGGCAGCGGCCCTGCCGGTCTTGCGGCGGCCCAGCAGCTTAACCGCGCCGGCCATACCGTCACCGTCTTTGAACGGGACAACCAGATCGGCGGCCTGCTGCGCCTGGGCATCCCGGAGTTCAAGCTGGAAAAGGCCGTCGTCCAGCGGCGCGTGGAGCAGATGGAGGCGGAAGGCGTGGTCTTCAAGCCCGGCGTCAACGTCGGCGTAGACCTGCCTGCCGGCGAGCTACGGGCTGGGTTTGACGCCGTCTGCCTCACCGGCGGCGCAACGCAGCCCCGCGACTTGCCTATCCCTGGACGCAATCTCAAAGGCGTCCACTTCGCTATGGAATACCTGACCCAGCAGAACCGTGTCCTGGCGGGCGAACACGTCGTTCCCGGCAAGCGCATCAGCGCCGAAGGCAAGCGCGTGGTCATTCTTGGCGGCGGCGATACCGGCGCCGACTGTCTGGGCACAGCCCACCGCCAGGGCGCTGAGGTGGTGTACCAGTACGAGCTTTTGCCCGAGCCGCCCATGATGCGCCGCGCCGATAACCCCTGGCCCTATTGGCCCCTCATCCTGCGCACCTCTGCCGCCCACGAGGAGGGCGGCGTCCGCGACTACAGCATTTCCACCAAGAGCTTCACCGGCGAGCACGGCGTCCTCAAACAACTGCACGCCACCCGCCTGGAGTGGGGTCCGCCCGATGCCACCGGGCGGCCCACCATGAAGGAGATCCCCGGCAGCGAGTTCACCGTGGACTGCGACCTGGTGTTCCTGGCACTTGGCTTCCTGGGCGGCGAGCAGTACCTGACCAAGGCCCTGGGCGTGGAGCTTGACCAGCGTGGCAATATCAAGACCGGCGTTGACCACATGAGCAATGTCCCTGGCGTGTTCTCCGCAGGCGACATGCGGCGGGGCCAATCCCTGGTGGTCTGGGCGCTGGCTGAGGGTCGTGAGGCCGCCCACCACGTGGACAAATGGCTCATGGGGGCAACCAAGCTGCCCAGAAGTCTGCCGGGCGCGCTGCCAAGATAATAGAAAACAAACGAGGGGTGGATTATGCATAGTCTACCCCTCGCTTTCATTCGTTCACCGGGACTCTACTGTGCTTATCCTGACCCCAATGTAGCGCTCACTCCCTCCTTGACGTCACCAACATCATCATCGGCTCCATCGTAGGGGCCGACATCTGTATCGCGTTGGCTATCGCGGCGGGCATGGTTGGCCCCTTTGCCCTGGTCGTTTGGGTGGTGGCTGGTGTGCTGTCCATCATCCTTGCCCTGATGCTTGCCGCCTCTTTCACTTCCGCCATGCGCCACCTTCAGATAGAGCCTACTGTGCCGTATGATGCGATTTCAGACGCACAGTTTGCCTGCAAACGCCTGCTGCGCTATAGTGGCGAAACCTCAATGCCAGCAAAACAGTATCTGCAACCATCAATGTTGACGTCTCTTCTCGGGGTCCTTGCGGCCCTGGCCCTCTGTTTTCTTGTGGGGCCGGGGTTAGCAGAGGCCGCCTGGGACGCCGCCGGGGAAAAGACGGCTGTGGAATACCGCGTGCTTCCCCAAGAAGGACGTATTCACGTCACTATTGCCTATACGCTGAAGAACCTTGACCCGGAAACGAAAGGGCAAGACGCCTTCTACTACCGCTGGACTGTTGACGTTGAGAAGGACGCCAAGAACATAGATGTTCACGGCGGCTCCAAACTTCCCTTCACGACTGAGCTAACCGGGGAGTGGAATCTGGTGAGAGTGGAGTTAGGAACAAGGCTGTACTATGGCGTGGAGTATGACTTCTGGGTGGAGTACGACCTTCCTATTTCCCAAAACGTTGTCATCTTTACAGGTTATGGCCGGGAAAATGGGGCGACAACATTGCGAATCCTTGTCCCTCACGCTTACTACGACGAGACGGTGTTCACCAAGAGCGGCTATTCCCTTGCCCTGGAAGGGGGGAACATTGCCTATGTGTACACTGCCCTCACAGAAGGTTGGCGTGTCTCAGCCACCCTCTACGCCGCTAGAAAAACGCCGCTTGTGCAACTGACCGGAAGCGTCGCACTCCAGACCAAAGCAACAACGGTCACCGTCAAAGCCTGGGAGGGAGAGTCGGCCAGGGCCCAGGCCGCACTGGACGTGGCGATCAAAGGCTTGCCGGTGCTGGAGCAGCTCATTGGCGCGCCTCTGCCCTCCGCGTACAGCATGCAAGTGCAGGAAGCAACGTATGGGGACCTCAAGGGAGCCACGGGCATCAACCGTCATGCTCAAGGCATCCTTGTTGGATACGGCGACATGGACGGGCAGACCATAGTGCACGAGTTGAGCCATGAGTGGTTTACTGCCCCCTATTTCAAAGAGGCATGGATGTGGGAGGGAAACGCTGAGCTGTTCGCCTACCTGGCATTGCAAAGAATGGGAGACGTGACCGGGGCCGGCGACATCAAGACCCGCCGGACTTCTCGCTTTGAACAGGGCAAAAACACTCCTTTGAACCTTGCGGACTGGGGCTATCAAAGCTGTGCCACCTACGACGAGTCCTCATGCCCCAACATTGCCTATGGTTACGGCAAGTCTTTTGTCTTTATGTACACCCTCTATCAGAAGGTAGGTGTAGAAGGGTTGCAGCAGGTCAACCGGCAAGCAATGACCTGGGGCAAGCCCGTGGACTGGTTTGACTATCTGGAGCTGCTGGAAGCCGCCTCCGGCCAGGATATGAACCAGGCATTTGCCGGGTGGGTTGTGCCGGCAAGCTACGGAGCTTCCCTTGCGGAATGGCAGACGGTTGAAAAAGGCTATCGGGAGGCCAAAGCGACGCTCGCTTCCAAAGCGGACACGCTTGGCATGACCAGCCTGGAGGGTGAGCTTGCCACGGTCAAGTCCCGCATCATGGCGGGCCAGTTCGCCAGCGCTGCCGGACAACTGGCTGCTTTGCAGAACGACCTTGCCGGGTGGCAGGCGGCACTCAGCGCCTACCGCCGGCAAGAGTCTGTTCTTGCCGCTCAAGAAGATGCCTTGGGCCTCAGCGTTGTCCAGGCAAGCCTCAGCCGCGCCCGAACACTGCTGGCCACCGGGCGTTTCGCCGATTCCCTGGCGGAAAGCAAGAACACGTTTGACCTGCTTGACCAATGGCAGACTGCTCTTGCCGCCTACCGTCAGGCCGAGGCGGCATTCGCCCAGCCGTCGGACACCCTGGGGCTGGCCTCTGTAGCGGCAAGCCTGGATGCCGCCAAGACCCTGCTGACCTCGGGCCGCTACAGTGAAGTTGCGGCACAGGTGTCCGCTGTTACGACGCAGTTTTCTCAATGGAAGACCGCCCTGGCCGCCTACCGGCAGGCGGAAGCAGCCATTGCCCAGCCGGTGGATGCCCTTGGCTTGAACGCTGTCACCCAGAGCCTTGCCCAGGCCCAAGCCTTATTGACCAGCGGCGAGTATGGGCCGTCAAGTGTACAAGTAGCTGGCAGCCTTACGCTTTTCGCGCAATGGAAGACGGGCCTCACTGCCTACCGCGACGTTGAAGCCCAGGTGGCTGCTGTAGCCGACACCCTGGGCGGGGACACGGTGAAGACTACACTGGCCCAGGTAAAGGTCTTCCTGGAAGGCGGCGATTACGCCAAGGCGCAAACGCAAAGCGGCAGCGTTGCAGTCGAAGTGCTGAAGTGGCAGGAAGCTCTAAGTGCCTACCGGTCTGCCGAATCCAAACTGGGCCATCCCACGGATGACCTGGGCTTTGCGCCGGTGCAACATGCGCTTGCGGTAGCAGGAGACACACTGGTCGCCGGCCGTTTTGCTGCCGCAGTTTCTCGGACTGACATTGCTCTCACCACGTTTAGCGGCTGGCAGAAAGCCCTGACCGCCTACCGTCAAACGGAGGCGGCATTTGCGTCGGCGACCGACACGGCCGGCGCCTCACCGGTGGAGCAGGCTTTGGGCCGGGCCAAAGCCCTGCTGGAAGCGGGCAGCTTTGACGATGCAGTCATCCAGACCGGCAATGCCGAAGCCCTGCGTGTCCAGTGGCAGAAAGCGTTGCGGGCCTACCGCGCGGCGGGAAGTGCCGTGGCTCAGGCCAAAGTGGAAGGCCGGACATGGCAGTTGGACAAGCAAGAGGGCAACCTGGCAGCGGTGCAATCCCTGCTTTCAGCGGGAAACTACGAGTCTACTGCCAGCGAAGCGCAGAGCATTGCCTTGGACGCACAAGCTGCGCGTTCGCCGGTGCGCGTCTTTGCCCCTGTAGCGGCAGCGGTGGGCGTCACGCTCCTGCTAGTCCCTGTTGCCGTTGCCTTCTGGATGCGCAGGCGGAGCCGTCGAAAGTAGGTGAATACGCCCTCTTGCGCTCAGGCGAATGTGTGGTATATTAAAAGTCCTGGTGTTTTGAGCGAGGTGGTACCACCCGTTCCCATCCCGAACACGGTCGTGAAACGCCTTAGCGCCGACGATACTGGGCTCGCAAGGGTCTGGGAAAATAGGTCATCGCCAGGGTCTCTCACCGCTCTTGACGAGAAGCTTCAGTCAAGAGCGGTTTTTTGTGCCCTCCCGCGCCCCTGCAGCCGAGTCTTGCCTCAGAAGTCTTCATTTGCCTTGCCCCCTGGACCCCTCGCCTTCGGCCGGGGGAAGGAATCATATCTGGGGGCACCCCAGACCCCGGCCCCGATGACATAGGGGCACTTTCCTAACTTTTGAGGCAACTCCCTGAAGCTGGTACAATCCCTCCTGGGCTTGCTTGTGATGTTTGTCACACGTGCTATAGCCGAGTATACTGGTTCCGTTTTGCCTCTCATGAATCCCTCAGCGCTTTGGCAGCAGTTTCAATCCATGCCGCTGCCAACTGCCCCCTAGCTCCTTTCCGAAACAGCGCTCCACTAAAGGGAACTCCCATGCTTTATAAACTAGGTACCGCCATGGCCCGATACCGCTGGTGGGTCGTCGCAGTATGGGTTGTGATGTTCCTTGCTGCATCTGCGCTAGCACCCCTGGTATCCAACACCCTGACCCCTGGATTTGGCCGTGCCGACACAGAATCTCAACATGCGCTTGACCTCCTGACGGAAAAGCTGGGTCAGGAAGAGACAGGGCTGATCGTTGTGGTCTCCAACCCCAATGTGGAGGTTAACGACCCGGCGTTCCGCGCCGGCATGGAACAGGCGCTCGCTGGTCTGCAAGGCAACCCAGACGTTGGCGTCTTCCTGACGGTGTACAACACCGGCCGGTCCAGCTTCGTTTCCAGGGATGGCCATTCCACTTTTGCCCTTGTCTCCCTCAAAGGAGGGTTTGACCATGGCCTTTCCATCTTTGACTCCGTGAGGGAGCTTATCGTTACACCTCAGGGATTCCAGGTCTCGGTCACTGGGGGCGTTGCTATCTTCTCCGAGCTGAATCATGCTTCGGAGGCCGATCTGCAGCGGTCCGAGATTGTCAGCCTCCCCCTGGTGTTGGCCGCACTGGCCGTGGTCTTCGGCACGCTGGTCGCCATGTTCGTGCCGGTCCTTATGGCAGCGGTAGCGGTAACAGTGACCATGGCGGCGGTGTACCTGCTCACCCAGGCCATGGACGTGTCCATCTTCGTGCTTAATATCGCCTCTTTTCTCGGTATCGGCATCGCCATTGACTACACGCTACTGGCTATCAACCGCTTCCGCGAGGAGTTGGACCACAGGGAACGCGGCGAGGCTGTAGGCGTCACCATGTCCACCGCCGGGCGCGCTATCCTCTTCTCCGGGCTGACCACGGTGGTGGGCATGTCCGGTCTGTTGTTCATGCCCTTCATGTTCTTCCGTTCCCTTGGCATCGGCGGCGTGGTCGTGGTGATGGCGGCGTTGCTCGTTGTGATGACCCTGGTGCCTGCAATCCTTGCCATCCTCGGCCCGCGCATCAACCGCTTCCGAGTGCTGCCAGTCAGGAATAACCAGACCAGCGGCTTCTGGCGAGGCATTGCCACACGTGTTATGCGGCATCCCATTCTGGTGGCCGTACCCGTGGCAGCCGTATTGCTGGTCCTGGGAGCGCCCTTCCTAGGCGTCAAGCTGGGCACGCCCTGGGCAACGGTGCTCCCAAAGGGGGCAGAAGCGCGAGATGCTTGGGAATCCATGGAACGGGACTTCGGCCCTGGCGAGCTTACGCCTATCACTGTGGTGGTGCAGGCCCCTCAAGGGGTCCTGCAACCTGAAGTAATTGCTGCTCTCTATGACTTCGCTCATGCCCAAACCCAGGACTCCCGGGTGGTGCGTGTGGAGAGCATCGTCACACTGGACCCCCTCTTCAACAAAGAGCAGTACCAGCAGCTTTATGGGTCGCCCCAGACCCTTGTCTTGCTCCCGTCGGTACAGCAGGCACTGGCAGGCTTCGGCAAGGACGATGTCACACAGGTACGCATCTACTCCAAGTACGGAGTGCTGTCCGACGAAACCAAAGGCTTGCTGGCGGACGTTCGCAAAGCGGCGAGCAGCCTGGGCCCGGGTATGCAGACCTACATCACCGGCGCCACTGCCGATCTTCAGGACACCACCAAGGCGATGTACACCTACTTCCCCTGGGTCATCCTGTACGTGGTGGTGGTCACGTACCTGGTGCTGCTGGTGTTGTTCCGGTCTGTAGTACTGCCCCTGAAAGCAGTAATTATGAACGCCTTAAGTATCACTGCAAGCTACGGTGCAATGGTGTTCATTTTCCAGGACGGCAACTTCTCCAATCTTCTGCACTTCACGGCGTCGGGCTACGTGGAGGTTACGCTGCCTATCCTGTTGTTCTGTGTCCTCTTTGGCCTGAGCATGGACTATGAGGTGTTCCTGCTCAGCCGCATCAAAGAGGCATACGACCATTCCAAAGACAACACCGAGGCGGTGGCCTCCGGTTTGGAGCGCACGGGACGCATCATTACCAGCGCGGCGCTGTTGCTGGTGCTGGTGGCGGCGGCGTTTGCCACCAGCGACATCATAGTAGTGAAAGCCTTCGGCGTTGCCACCGCTATTGCCATCCTGCTGGACTCCACTCTCATACGGGCGTTGCTGGTTCCCGCCCTCATGCGCATCATGGGGGACGCGAACTGGTGGGCGCCCAAGTGGTTGCTGCGGCTACTGCCGGAGGCAAAGGTGGAGGGTTAGGGAAAGACCGCTACGCCTGGATGACTACAACCCCTGGGATGCGTTGGAAGTCGCGGAGGTTATGGGTCAACACTGAGTAGCCGTAAGTGATCGCGGTAGCAGCGATTTGCACGTCGTGGGTTCCGACCTGTTGCCCCTGAGCCACGAGTTGGGCCGAGAGATGAGCATGTACTCTAGCTGCTGCAAGGTCATAGGGAAGGATGGTGGTGCGGGAGATAATCGCTTCAATGAAGGATTCCCGCCGCAGTCTTTGACTTGGTGGAGAAGCTCGCTCTACACCAGTAAGCAACTCTGCTACAGTAATGGCCGCCAACGCAGCGGGTTCTGGCAGGGCAGTCAGGAAATCATTGGGCAAGAGATGCTGTCGTTCGGCCTCTATGATAACGCTGGTATCTAAGAGGATGGCCATTCAGGCATGACCTCTTTGGGTTGATTGGCTTGGATCTCTTCAAGGTCATCCCAGAAGCCGGGATCAGGCTGAGGCAAAGTCTTCAAGAGTTCAAAGAACTCACGCACGGTGATTTGCTTAGGGGGTTGGCTCGGCTCAATCGTCGCCACAGTCTCCCCATTGCGCACCACAACGAACCGTTCGCCCTTGTAGCGGACGCGGTTGAGCACGTCGGAAAGCGACCGGGCCAGTTCCGTGGCCGTGATTCTGGTCTCTGTAGCCATGTGCGCCAAACCTCTGAGGAATCAGATTCTATGATACTCATAGAATCTGATTCTGTCCACGCTACGTTCTTTCGGTCCTTCCAGCGTTTGTGAGAACATTGTCTGCCGTAGCAGAGTTACCTTGTAGGCATCCATTGGTCGTCTTGATACCACGCCAAGAAGGTGTGCGGCCGTCTAGCCGGGCACCGAAAAACGCTGCACAAGAAAGAAGGCGGCGCTACGCCCACACGCGTGAGCAGCCGGCACTGTAGGCATTGACCTTTGTGGAAAAACGTTGTAAGGTCAGCGCGCTCAAGTATTTACATAACATAGCCCTGGACAAGAAAGCGTTCCCACCTTGGTTTCCCGCGAACCCGAAGCCGCCGTCGCCCCGCCTGCCCCTACAGCACCCCTGGAAGGAAAACCTGCGCGCCGTCCAGTGCATGGCAGTGGCCGCGATCTGACCACGGGCAGTATTCCCAAGAACCTCTGGTGGCTGGCGTGGCCGCAGATCGTGGAGGGTGTCCTCAACGTCGTTGACCAGATCGTAGACATCATCTGGGCAGGGCTTATCAGCGTCAGCACCATCGCCGGCGTTGGCATTGCCCAGACCTTCCGCCAACTTACCATGACCGGGCGCATGGGCCTGGACACAGCGATGCGTGCCCAAGTGGCGCGGGCCATTGGCGCAGGCGACACGCGACTGGCCAACCATCTGGTGCTGCAAGGGTTCACGCTTAGCGGCAGTTTTACCATCACGATGGCAACCATTGGCGTTATCTTCACCGTGCCCTTTATGCGGGTCTTGGGCATAGGTGAAGAGGTTGTTGACGCTGCCTCCGGCTACGTTCGTCTTCAGTTCGTAGGCTTTGCCGGACTGGCTTTGCGACAGATGAGCGGCGCTGCCCTTCAAGCCGCGGGGGACGCCATCACGCCCATGAAGGCCACTACCCTTACCCGCGCCGGCCACATTGTCATGTCCCCGTTCTTTATCTTCGGATGGGTCTTCTTTCCCCAGCTAGGCATTGAAGGCGCCGCCCTGGCGGATGTCATCGCCCAGTTCTTTGGCGCAGTGTGGAACTTCAGCGTGTTGTTCAGGGGTACTTCTCGTCTGCACCTCACCTTGAAGGGATACCGTCCGGATTTTCCTGTCCTATGGCGTACTACAAAAATCGGCCTTCCTGCCTCTATTTCGGGCATGGAGCGCTCCACAGCACAGTTGGTCATGCTGGTCCTTGTTACCAATTTCGGCACGCTGGCTCTGGCGGCTTTCAGCCTCACCCGCAGGGCAGAGAACCTGGCCCAACTCGGTTCACAGGGGCTGGGACAGTCCTCCGGGGTGCTGGTAGGCCAGAACCTGGGCGCCGGGCGTCCGGACCGCGCCAGGCAGACTGTTTATTGGGCCATAGGATATGTTCTCATTTTGGGAGTGATCAAGGTTGCCCTGCTGCTGGCCTTTGCCAACGGCATTGTGACGGTGTTCACTCGTGATGCGGAACTGATCCCGCTGGCAGCAGACTGGCTGCGTATTTTGGCGCTCAGCGTTGTTTGCTTGGGCGCCAGCCAGGTGTTTGCCCAATCCTTCAACATTGCGGGCGAGACATTCATCCCCATGATGGTGAGCCTGCTCAGCTTTTGGATCATTGAAGTCCCCCTGGCGGTGATGCTGTCCGGCTTGTCCATCTCCATCGGCCTCTTTGGCCTTCATTTTACCTTTCCCATCCTCGCAGACCTGGGGCAGTTTGGTATCGCATGGGCTATCACCATTGCAATGGTAATCCGCATCATGGCTTTCGTGCCCTTCTTTATGGGCGATCGCTGGCTCAAACGGAGGGTGATCTAGTGGCAGTCCCGCCAACCGATGTTCCGCCTATTGACCTTCAAAGAAAAAGGGTATATGTTCCCGTGACAGTTTCTCTCCTCCAATCGCTGGATGCAAAAGATGAAGCGTCTCTGTGACTCCTGAGCACAACAGACCGTCGGCTTCTCCTCAACCGCAGCCCCTTCCCTCCACACCTTTGCCCGCTCCCACAGACGAAGAGGAAGAGGACACGCCTGTAGTCCCCCCCAGGCAACGGCACGGACCGAGCCGGGACCTGACTACAGGCAGCATTCCCAAGAACCTGTGGTGGCTTGCCTGGCCGCAGATGGTGGAGAGCGTCCTCAACGTTGTTGACCAGATTATTGACCTCGTCTGGGCCGGCATTATTAGCGTTGGAGCCATTGCCGGAGTGGGCATTGCACAGACCTATCGCCAGCTCACCATGACGGGGCGCATGGGGTTTGACACGGCCATGCGTGCCCAGGTCGCGCGTGCCATCGGCGCCGGCGACGTGCGTTTGGCCAACCACCTCGCCCTGCAAGGCTTTACGCTCAGCGCAGGCTTTTCCCTGGTCGTAGGGCTGTCCGGGGTGATCTTCACCGTGCCGCTCATGCAGATGCTTGGCCTGAGCCAGGACATCATTGACACCGCCTCCTTCTATATGCGTATCCAGTTCCTCAGTGTCATAGGCGTTGCCTTCCGGCAGATGGGCGGCGCGGCTCTCCAGGCTGCCGGCGATGCCGTCACTCCCATGAAGGCCACTACGCTCACCCGCGCCATCCACATCTTCCTTTCCCCCTTCCTCATCTTTGGCTGGCTGGGAATGCCTGAGATGGGCATCGCAGGCGCTGCCCTGGCCGATGTCCTGGCCCAGTTCGCCGGGTCAACGTGGAACTTTGCGGTGCTGTTCAGCGGCAATGCGCGTCTGCACCTGACCCTTAGGGGCTACCGTCCGGACCTGCCTGTCCTGTGGCGAACTACTAAGATTGCCCTCCCCGCATCGGTGACGGGCATGGAGCGCTCCACTGCGCAACTCGTACTGGTGGCGCTGGTGGCCAATTTCGGAACTATGGCCCTGGCTGCATTTTCCATGACGCGGCGAGTAGAGAACCTGGCCCAGCTTGGCGGTGGCGGATTGGGCCAGGCCTCGGGAGTGCTCGTCGGGCAGAATCTGGGCGCCGGCAGGCCCGACCGCGCACGGAAGACGGTGGTATGGGCGTTGAGCTACGCAGCAGCTTTGGCGGGAACTCTTACCGTATTGCTCATCATCTTCGCCCCAATAATCGTCAAAGGCTTTACGCGCGACCCTGAGCTGATTCCGCTTGGGGCCGACTGGCTGCGCATTCTTGCCCTAAGCGTCTTCTGCCTGGGCGCCGGCCAGGTGTTCGCTCAATCCTTCAACACTGCGGGGGCGACGCTCATACCCATGCTGGTGAGCCTTTTCAGCTTCTGGCTCATTGAGGTGCCGCTGGCCCTTATGATTACCGGGTCGTCCATCCCTGTCGGCCTTTTTGGGTTGACCGTGACGTTCCCCACCATTGCACACTTGGGCCAGTTCGGCATCGCCTGGGCCATCACCATCGCCATGTTTATCCGCCTCGCGGCCTTCGTACCCTATTTCCTGGGTGACCAGTGGCTCAAGAAGCGCGTCATTTAGCTGTAGGCGACCATACCTCTGTCAGATTGTTGCCAAGCTGTTGGCGTCCTCACTGCTTCTGGTATACACTGGTACTGCCCCTGGCGAGCGGGGGTAACTCAGTCTGGTAGAGTGCCTGCCTTCCAAGCAGGTTGTCGCGGGTTCGAATCCCGTCCCCCGCTCCAACTCCAATCTGCTTCAGCTATGGAGACCGCCCCTTTCGGCGGTCTCTTTTTTATTGCTACCAACCTCCAATGACCCGGCAATGGTGGGCCCCAGTGGGTTCCTCAGGAGACTCTGAGCAGTACTTGCGTACTCAGTTTGTTTTGCCGTAACGGGAAGCCTGAGCGTGGGCGACGCACGGCCAGACGCTTCAGCAAATGTTCAGGGATGCCAGGCCTTTGTTCAGGGCTTCTTCAGGTCTGAGGATATACCATGACCGTGGTGCATGGTCGGTTGGAAGGTTGCCGCAGGAAGTGCGATGCTCCCAGCGGCAGGAGGTGTTGTTATGTACCGGCGCATCCTTGTCCCCTTGGATGGTTCTCCTACGGCTGCCCAGGTGTTGCCCTACGTCCAGACCCTTGCCACCGGACTCAAGGCCGGCGTAACGCTGTTGCGGGTCATTGAGCCTGTGCCGGAGGACTGGGCCAAACCGGCGGTTGGGCTGTATTTGGATAAGGTCGTAAGGAACTTGCTGGATACGGCCGTGGACGAGTTGGCGAAAGACGCCGAGGCCCTTCGCCGTACAGGCCTCACGGTGGCGTGCGCCGCTCACGAAGGGCGTCCTGCCGATAAGATTCTGGAAGAGGCCGCCAAAGAGCCGGAGACCCTGGTGGCCATGTCTACCCACGGGCGCTCTGGGGTGTCCAGGTGGGTGCTGGGCAGCGTGGCGTCCAAGGTGTTGGAGGCTGGGGTTGGGCCGCTCTTGCTCTATCGCTCCCGTGGAGAAGTCGCACCGGACTTCAACAAAGACCTGAAGGTGGTTATTCTGCCGCTGGATGGGTCATCCGAAGCTGAAAAGGCGTTGCCCCATGCAGCTTCCATTGCCAAGGCCCTGGGGCTTGCCGTGTGGCTGGTACGCGTAGCGGAAGCCCAGGAGGCACAGGAGGTCAAGACCTACCTCGGCAAAGTGGGCCGACTATTGAAAGAAGAGGGCGTCAAGGAAGTGCAGGAGCGTTGTCTGGCGGGCGCACCGGGCGAGGCGTTGGTGCAGCTTGCAGACGAAACGCCTGGCGCTCTGGTGGCCCTGACCACTCATGGCCGCACTGGGGTGAGCCGCTGGGTCCTGGGCAGCGTTGCCCAGAAGCTCGTGATGGGTTCTCGCCGTCCCGTCCTGGTGGTCAGGCCATAGACGTACCTGCTGAGACGTAGGGGCCCCAACTTACGAGCCTTTGCCAGCTTCAGTCCGTTAAACGAAAGGCCGTCCTGGTGAAACGGGGCGGCCTTTCTTCTTTGGCGAAAGCCACCACGGAGCCTGCCTCAGAAATCGGAGCAACCCCTCTCATATTCGCGTACCTCGTAATGCCATAGCATAGTAGGGACGCCCCTACGGGTAAGCGGCTTTCGCCATGTTTCAAGGGTAAGGCCGACTTCTGCGGCAACCGCCACGTTTCTACCCGCCGCCGGTCATTCGCTGGAGCAGGAAGTCAACCTCAAGGCGGATGTTGTCCTCAACGCTGAGCACCACGAACACCCTGGGCACGCTCATGCCGAAGGCTCCGAACATTGTCTGCGTTGTGGCGCGCGCCTTCACGGCATCGCCGCTGAATGCGGCGGTTACGTCCCAGACGATGCTCTTGGTTACGCCGTGTATGGTCATGTCGCCGGTGATCTGAAAGGCCGCTTCGCCTTCAGTAGGCACGGGCAACGGCAGGCCGGTGGTCCGGCGCGGGACGAAGATAGCCTGGGGATAGCGGGACGTGACCAGTGTGTTTTGACGGACGTAGTTGTCACGCCGGGCCTCGTCGCTTTTTAGGGTAGCGAGGTCAATGGTGATTTTTAGCGGTCGGCCAGCACCTGACCGTCCGATCCAAGGACGATAGCCCCTTTCACCGTCTGGGTGACGCCCACAGCATCGTTAGGAAGGTCGCGTCCTGCGAGTTGCTCCTTGACCCGATAGCGGGCCTCTGTACCCGATGTCACTTGAAACGTTAAGGCGCTTGGATTTCGGGTTGGCGCAGGGGTTGGTGTGGCCGATGCTAGCGCTGTGCCCGTTGCCGTGGCAGTCACAGCGGGCGGCGACATTGAAGAAGCAGGCGTCGCCATCGGGACCAGTGAAGTTGCTGAGGCTGAGGGAGAAGGGGTTGCGCCGGACTGCCCGCAGGCTGTGACAAGCAGGGGGGTCATCACGAGGAACAGCAATGCAACCCAGACAAGCGGTCTTGTGGAAGGCGCAATCGTTGAATGCATGGGCATCCTTGAGGCGTTGGGTGACAACTGAATTGCAGTCAAGGGCTAGGATGTCAGCGCCCGCCCTTTGCCGCTTGCACGTGCGTAACGATTGCTTCTGCCAGCGCACCGATTCCCCTTCGCTTCACGACTACCGTCTTGTCTTTGGTGTCCAGTTGCTGGTACAGGGTGGAGACTTTGTGCAGTAGGGGCGTCGGCCCCCAGATGACGACGAGGTCGCTCCGGTTCACCTGCATCCGAGCGGTCCCGCCGTCCACCCTGGTCGTACCCTCTACGTACTCGCACGTGACACCCGGGGGTAGGCGGCTACGCAGGTCTTCCCATTGGTTTGGAGTCCCGCCGATAAGCAGCAGGCGGGTGACACGTGCGGCCTTGAGCGCCTTGGCAAGGGCTTGGAATGCCTGGCTGGTAAAGGACCCGCCGCACACCTCGCACAGGCGGCGCTCCACCACTGCGAGATAACGACTTTCTTCCCCCGCTACCAGCTCTTCCCGGCAGGGGTTGCTGTTGCAGCAGCGAACGATAGTCCGCCCCAGCAGCCCTTCTACCTCCGGGATTTTTGTCCTGGCGATGTTCTGTTTGCCCGGCCGGGTCAGGCCGTGCTGCTCCAAAACAGTGCGAGCGTAGGCCACGTCCTGGGCGTTGATCAGGCCGTATCCGTGCAGCAGTTCCTCTATGTTAATGGCGTCGGAAGGCATAGAACTAGGCTACCAGGTATGCCTTCCATCCGAAAGGGGATGTGGGGGGTCTCACGAGATGCGCGTTTTTCAGCGTGGCGGTGCGCCCCTGGCTAGTAGACCGATTCAAAAACACGATGCAAAGAGTCATACGAACGAGAGTTCCTCCATCAGGCCCTACCAATTGCACTATTTTGGAAACCATCTACTAGCCCTTATTGAACAGCGGAAGGAGTTCAAAGCTGCCGCCCAAGACATCCTGGCTGGTTACGCCCAACCAGGTCTCCAGAGCGGACGCGTACGCAGACCTGAAATCCACGGCATACCGGAGATTGCCATTATCCAAGTCTGCCAACCCTGGCCGCTGGCCGTAGATGCCGCCCTTCACTGGCGTTCCAATGAAGAAGAGCGGTGCCGCGCTGCCGTGGTCCGTGCCCTGACTGCCGTTGCCCTTTACCCGCCGTCCAAATTCGGACCAGGTCATGACGACTACTTTTGAGTCCAGTCCCTGTGCCTTCAAGTCCGAGTAGAAAGCATAGAGAGACGCTGAAAGATAGCCTAGTTGACGGGACTGGTCCGGGATTTGGTCGGCATGCGTGTCAAAGCCGCCAATAGATACGTGGCATATCTTCACTCCAGTGTTGGATGCGATGGCCTCCGCCACAAGCTGCAGGGCAGACGCGAGGGAACTGGAGGGATATTGCACTGCGGGTTTGTACTGCGCGTGCGCTTTCTGGAGGATCACCGTGCTCTTTTCTGCGGCTTGGATAGTCTTATCCAAGAGCGCTCCATAGAACGAGCTGGGGTTGCCTTGCCGATACAGATTCAAGAGCGAAAGGTGCCGCGCGGCGGAAAGCGCCGGCGCAGAAGCATCGTCTTGAAAGCGGTATGTGTTCAGGCTGTCCACCGCGGGAATGGCAACGCTGGGAGTTTGGAGTGAGGTAGGAAGCGATCTGCCTATGGCAAGGCCCAGGAATGGAGCTTCGTGCTGGCCCTGATACTTCTCGCAATACCTACCAAGCCAGCCGTCGTTCAGCTTCCGTTGGGGATCCCCCGTTTGCCAAATGTCCATGGATACGAAGTGTGAATAGTTCTGGTTCGGGTAGCCCACCCCTTCAACAATTGCCAGCACTCCCTGGTTCCACAGTTCCTGCATTTCTCGCAAGCTTGGATGGAGACCGGTGGTGTCATTCAACAACAGGGCGTCTTTTGGGGGGACACTGATGGCTGGCCTGGCATCGTAATAGCGTCCATCCGTAAAGGGGACAACGGTGTTAAGGCCGTCGTTGCCACCGGCCATCTGCACCACCACCAGGATTCTGCCGTCGTCCACAGGCGCTCCTCTGGCAGGCTCCTGTTGGAGCGTCAACAACGCCCTTTGCACCACCGCGGGCAGCAAAGCCCCAGCGCCTAACAGCGTCACGCCTGTTTTCAGGAACTCTCTACGCGTCGTATCCATGCGCTTCCCCTCAAGCCAGTTGGAAGTCCGGTGAACCCAAGATCAGATAGGCGACGGACCTGGCCGCCGTGTCCGGGGCAGCCGTTCGCGCTGCTTCATCTGCGTATGTATTCATGACGGTGCGCAAGACGGGGGCCATGTTGCCATCCAGGAGATGACCGATGAAATAGTCCAGAACTTCTCTGGCCGTGGGATTTGCCCTGCCAGTCATTCCTCGGGGATCAAAGCTCTTGCGGTTGGTGACAATGAGATTGGCAAAGTTGACCCGCTCCAGAAGGGTGACGCTGGTAATCCAGTTAGGCCCTCCAGTCCAACCGGCAACATTGGGAGGGTCAAACAGCGTCTGTCCCATGCGAGTGAGCAAGGTAGGCAGCGAACTGCCGTCGGTCGCTATCCCGAGGGTGCGAAGGGTCCCTGCAACAAGTTCTGTGGGACTCTTGATACGGGATCGGTAGGCCCCAGATGCGTAGAACGTTTCAGACGTCAAAAATGCTCGCATAACTGCTTTGATACTGTAGCCACTGTCCATAAACGTGGTGCGCAGCGTTGTGAGAAGGGAAGGGTCGGGAGAGTCGTAAGCAAAGAACTGCAAGAGTTTCTTGCAAATGTAGTAAGCGGTTGCGGGTTGCCTTACGATGGTATCTATGACGTCATCTCCGGTGAACGGGCCAGATTCCCCGAGGAATCGTTTCACGCCGTTGTCATGCTGGGCGGCGTCAAAAGTGAATCCGGTGTTACCTAGGAACCAGCCGGTGAAGGCGCGAGCCGATTCCCGAACATCCTCCTCGGTGTAGTTGCCAACACCCATGCTAAACAGTTCCATCAATTCTCGGGCGAAGTTCTCGTTGGGAGCGGATTTTCTGTTGCTCTTGCTGTCCAGCCAGATGAGCATAGCTGGATCCCTGGAAACAGCCTTTAGCAACACTGGGAAGCTCCCCAGCGCCTGCTGGCGAAATAGCTCGTTCTGTTTCCACATGTACTCCGCCCGTCCAACCCGGCTTACTCCGCTGGTAAGAAGGCCGTGCCAGAAGAGGGTCATTTTCTCCCGCAATGGCCGGTTGGAATGGACCATCCGCACGATCCACCAGCGCTGCAAGTCACCGATCTTTGTGAGGTCAAGGTTCAGGGATTGAAGTTTGGTTTCCAGCGCGTTGTCATCCACCTGTTCGTAGTCCAACAGGTAGTCCACAGTGCCTGCCAGTCCCATCGCTTCATATTGTCTTAGCTCGTTTTGGCTTGCGCCGAAGCCTGCGCGCCTGAGCAAGTGGGCAATGCGCTCCCGCTCGGAGCGCAAGAGTGGAGTGGCTGTCGGGGCGGGGGTTGAGGTGGGCGTCGGGGTAGGGGTCGGCGCAGGGGTCGCGGTAGCAGTGAAGGTGGGTTGGGGTAGGGCTGTCGCTGTCGACGTAAGCTCTGGGCCAGCGGGCCCGCCGGCTGTTGGGTTGGAGCTTGGGAACGTTGGCGACGGCTGTGGGGTCACCAGTCCAGCTTGCTCACATGCCTCTAGCAACCCGCCCAAGGCGACCACGGCTGCCAGCGCGCCGGCAGCCTTCAAGAAGGCCAGGCGGCTCTGATCAACTTCCGAGACCGTGCCAGAAGGCTTGATGTTGAGGTCTTGATTTGGACTTGCTTCCACCATGATGGGCCTCGCTTAGCTTGCCGAGGCGGACGGCGTATTGTACAACGTTTCTCGCCTTCAGTAGGCGTAGCGGCAACGACTGGCGTCCCTCCGTGGGAAACTGCTATCCGAGCACCTGTATGCTGGCGGTCATGTACTCATGCACGGCGGAGATGCAGAAATAGAGGCCAGGTTGAGTGAATATATTGTCTGTGCTCTGGCCGGGTGCGAGCAACCCTGTGTCCCACTGTTTGCCATCCTCCAAGTGGGTTGCGGAGTGCACGTGTTCACCCGCATTTATTCATGTCACCTTTGTTCCTTTCACGACTACGATGGCGGACTCCTGGAAGAAATCGTCTACGCTCATCGACGTCACTTCTGGAGCAGGGTAAGGAGTATAGGTGGGGGGTTGTGTAAGTAGGCAGGGGAGTGTACGTAGGATTTGGCGTAAGCGGCTTGGCCTGTCCACACGTCAAACATAAGATAGACAATTGTAGACCGATTCCAAACAACGATGCATTAAATCATACGACCGAGAGTTCCTCCATTATACCTGACCAATGTAATAGTATTATTGGAACCATCTACTACGTGCCCTTTCTTGCGATGAAGTCCTTGAAGCCCTCGCTGGGATTCACAAAACGCATCCAGGTGCTGGTAGCGTCTCGCTCTATCTGGTGGCGTTCCGCCAGGCCGATGCCGATGCCGTGGTGCAAAAGCTGTTTGATGCCCTGGACCATGATGGGATTGGCGTTGGCAATGAGCGTTGCCATGGCCTTGGCTTCCTCCATCAGCTTCTCCGAGGGAACGACCTTGTTCAGCAGGCCGATCTGAAGCGCTTCTTCGTGGAACACCTCGCGTCCGGTGAACATCAGCTCTTTGGCCTTGGGCAGGCCGACCAGCAGGGGGAGGCTCCAGGTGGAGTTGGCCTGGCCATAGGCGGCGGCCAGGAAGCGGAAGCTCGTCTTCTCGGAGCCTATGCGGATGTCAAAGCAGGAGGAGAGCAGAGCCGCGCCGCCATACGCCAGCCCGTTGATGGCGCCGATGGTGGGCTTGCGGTAGTTGGCAACCTGCCATGTCCAGGGCGTCCCTGCCTTGGCGGAACGAACCGCTCGTTCCTCCGGCGTCAACGCCGCTGTCGCCACCTGCTCCTTGATGTCGCCGCCCGCGGAGAAGGCGCGGCCTGCTCCGGTGAAGACCACCACGCGCACCTCGTCGTCAATCTCCAGCAGCGCCAGGGCCTCCTCCATGTCGTTGCGGATGCCGAAGTTGAGGGCGTTCAGCGCTTGCGGGCGGTTCAGGGTCAGGACAGCGATGGGGCCATCCTTCTCAAGGATGATGTTTTCGTAGGCCACGGGCGTCTCCATAATTCTGCCGCACAGGGCGGCGGGCGACTGGTGGCCGCATTATAGGGAGGCCAGCTTTGGGGGGTCAAGGGAAACGCACACGGACGGCGGACTCGTGTCTCTAGACGGCGCTAGCTGCGAGCGTCGTGTCGTTGCACTTTGCCCTGCCAAGCAAGGATGCGCGCATCGGCGGTTACCAGCACCGCTTCGCGAGAGATTGCAGTTGCGGTGATGATGCGGTCTGCCGGGTCACGGTGAAAATCGTTCATCTCTAGGGCAAAAATCCCAATGTCTCCAGAAACTGGAATCTCCTGAATCCCCTGGTCAAGGACGTTCTTGCGCCACGCGGAAACCGTCTCGTTTTTCAAGAGGTGTCCACGCCTTTCGAGCAACGCCACTTCCCAGAAGGAGATGGCAGAGGTCAGCAAACCATTCTCCTGGGCGGCGGTCTCTGCAAGGCGCCGCGCCTCGGCTCCAAGCCTGTCTTCGCCGAGTGTTAACCAAAGCAAGGCATGGGTGTCCAACAGGACTTTATTCACTCATCGCCTCCCAGGGTTCATCCAGCGGGCTGATGATGTCTCCAGTGATGATAAGCGAGCCCTTCAGCGCGCCGAATAGCGCTGCCGGCTTGCGCTTGACCGGGACCATTTCAGCAACAGGCTTGCCGTGCTTGGTAATCACCACGGGTTCCCCTGTTTCAGCAACTTCATCCATGATCTTCAGGCACTTTGCCTTGAACTCCGATGCCTTGATAGTCCGCATCCTACCCTCCTGTGACCATAGTCATGACCATAGTAACATTGAAATAAGAAGCAATCAACGAATGTGAAGGCCTCGTGCTGGATGTGCATCTACGGTACAGCGAGAACTGGCCTGTGGCGGAAAGTGTGCTAAGATAGGCCCGGTTAAGCAAACCAGGAGGTGCAGCCATGTCCGTGCCCTATTCTTCACGCGCAGCAGTCATGACCACCGGCGGCCTGGTGTGCTCCACGCAGCCCCTGGCGGCAGCCGCTGGCCTGCGGGTGCTGGCGGAAGGCGGCAATGCCTTTGACGCCGCCATCGCCACCGCAGCGACCGAGGCGGTCACCGTCGCGCCGATGTGCGGCTTCGGGGGCGAGACCTTCATTATCATGTACGTGGCTGCAACCAAGAAGGTCATCGGCCTCACCTCCACCGGCCCTGCGCCTAAGCAGGCCACTCCAGCCTTCTACCGTTCTAAAGGCTACCAACACATGCCGGGCGAAGGCCCCTTGGCCGCTTCGCCCCCCGGCGAGTTGCACGCCTACCAATACCTGCTGTCCAACTTCTGCACTCGCCCCTTCGCCAGGCTCATGGAGCCGGCCATCACCTACGCCGAGGAGGGCTTCCCTCTCTCGCCTCGCGTCGGGCGCATCTTCCAGGGCAGCGTAGACAAAATCGCCAAGTTCCCAACCTCGGCAAAGGTCTTCTTGAAGAAGAACGGCCAGCCCTACGGCCCTGGCGACCTCTTCGCCAACCCAGCCCTGGCCCGTTCTCTGAAGCGCGTCGTCCAGGAAGGGCCGGAAGACTTCTACCGAGGCCAGCTCGCCCGGGACATCGCCAAGGGCTTCCGTGATGCGGGCGGCATCCTGGACGAGGAGGCTTTGGCCAGCCAGGAGGCGGAGGTCTACGACCCCATTTCTACCACCTACCGGGGCTACACGGTGATGGAGAACCGCCCGCCGTCCCACGGCATGATCCTCCTGGAGATGCTGAACATCCTGGAGGGCTACGACATGGCACGGCTGGGCCACCTGACGCCGGAGAGCATACACGTGATGGTGGAGGCGAAGAAGCTCGCTTTTGCCGACCGCAACGCGTACCTGGGCGACCCACGCAAGGTGAGCACGCCCCTGGATACGCTGCTGACCAAGGAGCACGCCGCCCGCCGCCGGGCGCACATTAACATGGAGAGCGCCGCAGCCAGGGTGCGCGAAGAGCCGCTGGTCCCCGCCGGAACCGACACCAGCTACTTCTGCGTTGCGGACAAGTACGGCAACGCCATCTCCTTCATCCACAGCCTGTACGCTGCATTCGGCTCCGGCTTTGTGGCTGGGGAAACGGGCATCGTCTTCAACAACCGCCAGCAGGGGTTCCGCTTGCAGGAAGGGCACTCCAACACCGTGGCACCGGGCAAACGACCTATGCACACACTCAATGCGTACATGATGCTCAAAGATGGCAGGCCCTTCCTGGTCTCCGGCACCCCGGGGGCCGATTTCCAGGTGCAAGGCAACACTCAGATTATCACTGACATCGTGGACTACGGCATGGGGGCGCAGGAGGCGTTGGACGCCCCACGCTGGCTGGACGAGCCTGGCAGCAACCCTGCAACGCTGGACCAGCCCTTCTCTCTTCGCATGGAGCCGCGGATGCCGGAAGAGGTCGCAAAAGGGCTGGAGAAGCTGGGCCACACCGTCGGCTGGGGGCAGGAAGGCATCAGCCACGGCATTGTGCAGCTCATCCAGTTTGACCACGAGCGCGGCATCAAGATCGGCGCTTCGGATCCCCGGGGCGACGGCCACGCGGCGGCGATGTAAAGCGCCAGTAGCGCCGGCCGTAACCCAGGCGGCCCTAATACTTCTTTACACTCCCCCGTGAGGCAAGCTATACTATGCTCAAATAGGGCGGTAGGGGTCTTTACCCCTACGCCCTTGCTTGTTATTCGCAACTATCTCTACGGGCGGAGCGGACATTATGGTGCGGCGGGAAACCTATATCACCTCGGAAGGGTTGAAGAAACTGGAGGAGGAGCTGGACGTCTTGCGCCGCGTGCGCCGTCCGGAGGCCATCGCCCGCATCCAGAAGGCCAAAGAGGTGGGCGGCGTTGAGGACAATGCCGACTACGAGGACGCCAAGAACCAGCAATCCTTCATAGAGGGGCACATCCGAGAGGTGGAAGATTCCATAAAGAATGCTGTGCTCATCCCCGATGACCGTAAGCCTGCGGAACGGGTTGAAGTGGGGTCAGTAGTTTCGGTCAAGAATCCCCAGGGCCGCGCCCAGACCTACACCATTGTGGGTCGCACCGAGGCCGATCCGCCCAATGGCCGCATCTCTAACGAGTCTCCCGTGGGCCGCGCTCTGCTGGGCCGCAAGGCGGGCGAGCAGGCCGAAGTGTCCACTCCCTCCGGCAAGATCAAGCTGACCATCGTCAAGATTGAATGACACCTAACCCCTTCCCCTTCCCTGAAGGGAAGGGGTAAAGCCTCTCTCTCTTAAGGGGAGGGGTTGGGGAGAGGTAAACAATCCCATGTCCGACCGCGAATCCGATATCCTCCGCGCCCGCCTGGACAAGCTGCAACGCCTGCGCGACCGTGGCGTCAACCCGTATCCCGCACGTTTCCACCGCACCCACACCAGCCAGCAGGCCCTTGATCTGTTTCAGCAGGCCGAGGCCAAGGACGGCGCAACGGCCCGTACCGAGCCGGTCGTCATCGCAGGCCGCATCACTGCCATGCGCGGCATGGGCAAGGCCAGCTTCCTGGACCTGCGCGACGGCGTGGGCCGCATCCAGGCCCACCTTCGCAGCGATATCCTCGGGCCGCAGTATGAGTTGCTGGCCGACCTTGACCTCGGGGACTTCCTGGGCGCAAAAGGCCCCCTGTTCAAGACCCGTCGCGGCGAGGTCACCCTGGAAGCCACGGAAGTCACGCTCCTCTCCAAGTCCATCGCGCCGCCGCCGGAGAAGTGGCACGGCCTGAAAGACGTGGAAGTGCGCTACCGTCAGCGCTACCTGGACCTCATGGCTAATCAGGAGGTGCAGGACATCTTCCGCGCCCGCAGCCGCATCGTCTCCTACATCCGCCGTTTCATGGATGGGCGCGGCTTCATGGAGGTGGAGACGCCGGTCATGGTCCCCGTGGCCGCCGGCGCTATGGCAAGGCCCTTCGTCACCAAGCACAACGCCCTGGACCGCACACTGTTCCTGCGCATCGCCACGGAGCTGCACCTGAAGCGCCTCATCGTCGGCGGCATGGACAAGGTATACGAGATCGGCAAAGTCTTCCGCAACGAGGGCATTGACCTGGACCACAACCCTGAGTTCACCACTATGGAGAGCTACGAGGCCTACGCCGACTACCACGACGTAATGCGCATGGTGGAGGAGCTGGTGTCCGGCGCTGCCCAGGAGATTGGCAAGACGACAGTTACCTTCCACGACCACGAGATCAGCTTTTCCCCGCCGTGGCCCCGTTTGTCACTGGTGGAGGAGCTGCGCAAGGCGGGCATTGACCTGGAAAAGCTGCCGGACAACGAAAGCCTGCTGCTGGCCGCCAAGGGCCTGGGCGTGGACGCCCAGCGCACCGAGAGCCGTGGCAGCATCGTTGACAAACTGGTAGGCTCCCTGGTAGAACCCAAACTCATCCAGCCTACCTTCCTGGTGGACTATCCCGTGGAGATGTCGCCCCTGGCCAAGGCTAAACCTGATGACCCCCGCTACGTTGAGCGTTTTGAGGCCTTCATTGGCGGCATGGAGGTTGCCAACTCCTTCTCAGAGCTGAACGACCCCATCGTCCAGCGCCAGCGCTTTGAGGAGCAGGAGTCCCTGCGCCGCGAGCACGGCGACGAGGACTTTGACCGCCTGGACGAGGACTTCCTGGAATCCCTGGAGTACGGGATGCCGCCTACCGGTGGCCTGGGCATCGGCATTGACCGGCTGGTCATGGTGCTCACCGGCCAGCGCTCCATCCGGGACGTGGTGCTGTTCCCACAGATGAAAGAGACCTATTACAACGAGTTACCAAATGACCTAAGATCATTCTGGCCGCGGGAAACGAACTCTTTGCCTAAGACCTTCACTGATCAAGTAAAGGCGGCATGGTCCAAGATGCCAGACACAGATCGCCGCCAACTCGTTGAGCAACTTGAAAGAATTCCTGATGGCTTCGTTAGGCAGCAAGTAGCCTTAGCTGTGACAACTAGGTTTGCTTACAGTTAAGAGATTACACAGGAGTATGGCCGATGGCTTCTAAACAGCTCTGTAGTAATTGTCAGAATCTTGTTAGTCAAGCTGGTAAACCTATTAGGGAAGATATTACCTTCTTGGGGGCAGTGCGACAAACAGAGTCACTTACTCAGGTCATTGAAAATGGTAAGACTATAACTTATCAATTCGGAGAATATGTGTGTCCTTCATGCAAGACTTCCTGGGTGCAATTTCAATTCAATCCTGGAATGACCAATTACCAGTCTTTTTGGCTGTATGCCATGTAAAACCCAGTTTGTTGTCAAGTTTGGAGGCATAGTATTGCGCCGCCACTTCACCGTCACGGCCTTTGTGTCCGTCCAGGGGCATACCTTGCTGCACTGGCACCTGAAGAACCGCATGTGGCTGCCCACCGGAGGCCACGTTGAGCCGGACGAAGACCCGGTCCAGGCGGCGCGTCGTGAAGCCCTGGAAGAAGCCGGGTTCCCCGTGGAATTGTTGCCGACGTACCCTGCCTTCAATTATCCTTTGCCCCCACAGCTCATTGCGCCTGCCACCATTATGGTGGAAGATATCCCCGAGACGCCCGCAGAGTCGGCCCATCAGCATATAGACCTCATCTACTTCGCCAGGCCCGCATCGCGCCGCATGGAGACGCCGCCGCCCGGCACGTGGCGCTGGGTGCCGGTGGAGGCCTTGCAGCAGGGCAGGGGGATTGCGCTGGGACCCGGCGCTGCCCCCATTCCTGTGGCTGAAGACGTGCGGGTGCTGGGCATCGCCGCCATTCAGCGCGCCCTGGCAGCAGGACAGGCGATTTCTTAACACATCGCGCCTTCGTTTGACTTGCCCCTTCCGCTGTTCCTCTGCTACCGTACACGCAGCCCAACGCAGAGGCGCCCCTTGATCAAAGCCTCCCTCTTTGCCACGTGCCTGGTGGACCAGGTCTATCCCCAGGTGGGTGTCAGCACGGTACGCCTGCTCCGCCGTTTGGGCGTGGACGTAGACTTTCCCACCGGGCAAACGTGCTGCGGCCAGCCAGCCTTCAACACCGGCTATGCAAGCCAGGCAAGACCTTTGGCACTGCGCTGGCTTGAACTGTTCCAGCAGAGCCAATACGTCGTCGTGCCTTCAGGCTCTTGTGCCGCCATGCTGAAGATACACGCGCCGGAGCTATTTGCAGACGACCCTGCGTTGGTGGCCCGCGCGCGTGACCTGGCCAGCCGCACCTACGAGCTTTCCCAGTTCCTCGTAGACGTTTTACACGTCACAGATGTGGGTGCGACCTTTCAAGGCAAGGTGACGTACCATCCCGCCTGCCACCTGCTGCGAGACCTGCGCGCGACGACCCAGGCCCAGCGGCTTATCCAGTCGGTGCGGGGGGCGCAGTATGTGGAGCTTCCTAACGCAGAAGAGTGCTGCGGCTTCGGCGGGACCTTTGCCGTCAAGTACCCGGATATCTCCACCGCCATCCTGGAGGGGAAGCTGCAAGCCATAGAAGCGTCGGGCGCGGACGCTGTGGTCGCCTGCGATATGGGCTGCCTGATGCACATCGGCGGGGCCATGAGCCGCCGGGGTATGAAGGCAAAAGTTATGCACCTGGTGGAGCTGCTTGACGCCCCCCATCCTGGCCTTCCCCCGCAAGGGGGGAAGGGAGGGTAAGCGAATGCAATCACACACGCAAGAGTTCCCAAAGCTAGCTGCTCGCGCCCTGGACAACGACCAAGTCCAGCAGGCCCTGGAAGGCCTGCGCACGGGCTTTGACCAGGCGCGCCGCCGGGCCATCGCCGAGATCACGCCGGAGCGGTGGGAAGAATTGCGTGCCCAGGCCAGGGCCATCAAAGAGCATACCATCGCCAACCTGGACTACTATCTGGCGATGCTGGCGGACAGCGTGGAACGCAACGGCGGCCACGTCCACTTCGCCAGTGATTCCCAGGAGGCGACGGATATCGTCCTGGAGATTGCGCTGCGCAACGGCGTCAAGCTGGCGGTCAAGGGCAAAAGCATGGTGTCCGAGGAGATGGCCCTGAACCACGCCCTGGCGGAGGCTGGTGTTGAGGCGGTAGAGACCGATCTGGGCGAGTACATCATCCAGCTTGCTGGAGAGACGCCCTTCCACCTGGTGGCCCCGGCCATCCACAAGAGCAAGGAAGAGGTGTCGGCGCTCTTCCACGAGAAGCTGGGCACGCCGGAAGAGGCGGACATCCCATCGCTGACGCGCATGGCACGAGAGACGCTGCGCCAGAAGTTCCTGGCCGCCGACATGGGCGTCAGCGGCGTCAACTTTGCCGTGGCGGAGACGGGGACGGTGTGCATTGTCACCAACGAGGGCAACGGCCGCATGAGCACGTCTCTGCCTCGTATACACGTGGCGCTGATGGGCATGGAGAAGGTGGTCCCAGCCCTGGAAGACCTGGCCGTCTTCTACCGCCTCCTGCCCAGGGCCGCCACGGGCCAGCGGGCCACCAGCTACTTCACGCTGGTATCCAGCCCTCGCCGGGTTGACGACGAGGACGGCCCGGAGGAGTTTCACCTGGTCATCATGGACAACGGCCGCAGCCGCCTGCTTGCCGACCCGGCGCTGCGCGAAGCCCTGTACTGCATCCGGTGTGCCGCCTGCCTGAACGCCTGCCCGGTGTACCGCAAGGTGGGCGGCCACGCCTACGGATGGGTGTACCCGGGACCTATCGGCGCAGTGGTGACGCCGGTGCTGGTGGGCTTGCCTCAGGCTAAAGACCTGCCCTTCGCCTCCACATTGTGCGGGGCTTGCCGGGACGTGTGCCCCGTGAGCATAGACATCCCCAGGATGCTGCTCCACCTGCGCTGGCAACTCGCCGAAGGGCCGCGGGGCCAGCGCAAGGCCTCGTCCACAGAGCGATTCGCCTTCAAAGCCTGGGGCCGCGTGTTCAGGAACGAGCAGTCGCTGGCGCGAGGACGAAGCCTTGCCCGGCTGCTCCAACGGCCCTTTGTGCGCGGCGGGCGCATCAGGCGGTTGCCGCTGCCGCCCTTGTCACGCTGGACGCGAGGGCGAGACCTGCCTGCACTGCCTAAAAGGTCTTTTCACCAGGTGTGGAAGGATGACCTAACATCTGGCCCTTTCCCTGAAGGGCATTGACTCCTTTCATTGGCAAACCTTTCACCCTCATCCTAGCCTTCCCCCGTCAAGGGGGAAGGGACTATCTTCTGAAGGGAAGGGGGGGATAGCGACATGGACCAGAGTGCCTTCCTGCAATCCATCCGCACCGCACTGGGCAAGTCAGGCGACTCGCTCGCGCCGGACTATGCGCCGCTGCATGTCCAGGCAGACGCCCAGCGACAAAAGGCTGCTGCCATTGAGGCGCGGGTTGCGGGCAGGCGGGCGGAGTTGCTGTCACGGCTGGCGGACGTTGCGGCGCGCCAGGGGTGGCACGTGTACCGCGCCGCCAGCGATGCGGATGCCGTTGCCTACTTGGTGAGGCTGGCCAAAGAGAAGGGCGCTCGCAACGTGGTGCGGTCGGCGCACGGGGTGTTCCGCCGCTTGCCGCTGGATGCCGCGCTGGCCCAGGAAGGCGTGCAGGTGACGGAGGCGGCAGTGGGACAAACGGGTAGCCAGGAGCAGTTGCGGGAGGTCATGGCGAATGCGGACATGGGCATTACGGGCGTTGACTACGCCGTTGCCGAAACAGGGAGCGTGGTGCTGGCCCCGCGACAGGGAGTGAGCCGGCTGGTGTCCCTGCTGCCGCCGGTACACGTGGCTATTGTGGAGTCGGAGCAGGTGCATGAGAGCCTGGACGACGTGTTTGCCTTGCGCCGCCTGGCTTTCTTGCAAGGCGGCGGCGATATGGGCAGCTACCTGAGCTTCATCAGCGGACCTAGCCGGACGGCGGACATAGAGCAGACCATCGTGGTGGGCGTCCACGGCCCGGTGGAAGTGCATTTGGTGGTGGTAGGTTAGCCCAACTTCAGGAGGGATGCTATGGTGATTTCAGCCACCCAACGTCAAATCTCAGAAAAAACCTTGGAATTAAACGTTTGCGCAGAAATTTTGACCCTTATACGCAGCAACCCGCCTTATCGCAAGGTAGTTTGGCAAGGAATGACGCAACAGCAGGAGAGAACAAACGGTTTAGATGAAGCTTTAAGAGGTCTTGGCAACGGTTGGTATTTGATGCTTCAGTTCAAGTCACCCTGGCCAACTTCACTGGTGGACTTACAGTATAAATTCTCAATCAATTCGGAACAGCACGCCACGTTAGTCTCCGGGCTTGCGCGCCAGTTTCCAGATTCTGTCTTCTATGTCTTGCCACTCTTTGCCACTTGGAATAAGGTGGATGTATACTCGCCCAATTTAGTGAATGATACCTGGCTAATTCGTGCCTCCGAGATTTCTCTGGCACAGCTTGGACTCCAAGATAGGCACAGAATTGATATCCTCAAGAATAACGGAGAGTTATCTGCCATCATAAATTCTCCAAGGTTGGATGCAAAAATCCTCAATGCTAATGAAGCGTTCTCTTCGCCTGACAGCATTGTTCCCAAATCAGGGTGGCTCCCGTCTGAGGTGGTCCAGGACTGGGCCTCCCACGTTCAAGACAACTTTGCTCCAAGACGCATGCGGAGCCTACAAGCTCTTTTCTTACCGGCCTAGGAATACATCAATCTTTTTGCTTTGTCCACCTACTTACCGCACGCTCCGCGGCGTCTGCAAGCAACTCCCGGGCGCGGGCCATCGCTTCCGCCAGTGGCATATCAGCCGGCGCGGCAGCTTCCGCCAGGGTGACGCCATGCTCCAGGACGGCTTCCCAACCCTTGCCCAGGGAACCGGAGACTGCGATCACCGACACGCCCTTCTTCTTGGCGCGGCGGGCCACGACGATGGGGGCCTTGTCGTACATGGTCTGCCAATCGGTGCAGCCCTCGCCGGTGATGACCAGGTCTGCCCCCGTCAGGGCGGCGTCCAACCCCAGGGCGTCAATCACGATGTCCGCGCCGGAGCCTACCTCCGCTCCGAGGAGGGCGTACAACCCAGCCCCTGCGCCCCCCGCCGCCCCCATGCGCGGCAGGCCCATCACGTCCATCCCGAGGTCCCGCAGGATGACCTGGCCGAAGTTCTCCAGGGCGGCGTCCAATTCGGCTACCATGTCCGGCGTCGCCCCTTTCTGGGGGCCGTAGGTAGCAGCAGCGCCTTCCGGTCCGCACAAGGGGTTGGAAACGTCGGTGGCGGCAAGGATAAGGGCGCCTTGCACACGGGGGTCAAGGCCGGAGAGGTCAACATGCGCCAGGCGGGCCAGGGCAGCGCCGCCCAGGGGCAGCTCGTTGCCGTCGGCGTCCAGGAAACGCGCTCCCAGAGCCTGTGCGATGCCTGAGCCGCCGTCGTTGGTGGCGCTGCCGCCGAGGCCGACGATGATCCTGGGGTACCCTGCGTTCAGCGCGGCGCGGATAAGCTGGCCCGTGCCGTAGGTGGAGGCGCGCAGCGGATTGCGGCGCTCCGGGGCTACCAGCGCCAGGCCGGAGGCGCGCGCTAGCTCCACCACGGCAGTCCGGTTGTCCGGCATATCGCCCCAAAGCGCCCACAAGCGCTCCCCCAAGGGGCCTTGCACCAGGGAATAGGACACGCGGGCGCTGGCTGATGCCCCGCCGGCCATCATGCCTGCGCCGCCATGCGCCAGTGCGGGCGGTACGCCGCCGCCGATCAAGGCGTCCAGCGTGCCGTCGCCGCCGTCGGCCACGGGCAGGAGCACAAGGGAGGCGTCAGGATGGACGCGGCGGACGCCGGCGGCCATGGCCTCGGCGGCTTCCGTACCGCGCAGCCCTCCCTTGAACGCCTGGGGGCAGATGACGATTTTCATGCAGGTATTATAGGGACGGCGCAACTCCATTTGGAAACACATTCGCTTAGCTCGGGTCGCCTGTTTTTCTGCTTGACTCCCGCTGCTTCGCTGCTACAATCCCCTGCATTCAACATTTGGAGGATAGACGTGGATCTGCTCATTGCTCTTCTGCGGATTGGACACATCCTTAGCGGCCTGGTGCTGGTGGGGAACACGATTTTCGTAGCGGTGGTATTGGAGCCGAGGCTTCGGCTGCTCGCGCCAAACGTGCGCGGCCAGGTGATGGGCGCGCTTGGCCCGGCGATGGCGCCTGTGCAAGGGATCATGTCCGGCGTCGTGATCCTGTCCGGCCTGGTGCTGGTACTGGCGCTCCGGTCCAGCGTTCTGAGCCAGCTATGGACGACTGGATGGGGTTGGGCGATAACCGCGGGATTCGTTGCCACGGTAGCTGGGACCATCGTGGGCAGCGGTTTCATAGGCAAGACCATGGCCCAGATTCAGGCGGCAGGGGCGGCGTTTCAAGGCCGGTCGCCCACCGCTGAAGAGGCTGTGAGGATGCAGTCGTTGCAAAAAAGGGCCAGCCTGCTGACCAACGTGGTCTTGGTCATGGGGATCAGCGCCGTAGTGACAATGGCGGTGGCAAGGTACGTGTAAGACACTCCCTTGATGACTGTGGTGCGAGAGCCTGTCATTCGGTCTAAATAGCTCTGAGCATTGACGTGTCGCGCAGGGGGGTAAACTCGTGGGGGTGGGTTTCAAACCCACCCCTACTGGCCCCAGGCTTATGATCTCCGCGGGATTTGTCCCCTTGGAAGAGATGGAAGGTAGTGGAAGTAAGGGCAGAGGACGTTACACCACGGGGAGGCTGAACAGGAAAGTAGAGCCTACGTTAAGCTCGCTTTTCACCCAGATATGACCGCCCATCTGCTCCACCAGGCCCTTGACGATGTACAGGCCCAGGCCGGCGCCTTCCACGTCCTTGGTTTCGGGACGGTCAATGCGCTGGAAGGAGGTGAACAGGCGCGCCTGGTCTTCCGGGGCGATGCCGATGCCCTGGTCTTGCACTGCAACCACCAGTCTGCCCTCGTTCGCATCGCTCCAGGCGCGAACCGTGACGGGGCTGCCTGCCGGGCTGTACTTCACGGCGTTGGTGAGGAGGTTCACCATGACTTGGTACGTCCGATCACGGTCACCCACGGCGCAAGGCAAGTCTGCCTGCATGTCCAGGACAAAGCTGTGGTCGGCGGTGGTGACCTGAGTGGCCCGCATTGCCTGCTCCGCCACTTCCGGCAGGGAGAAGGGCAGCCGTTCCAGGGGGGCTTGGGGCGATTGAAGGCGGGCATGGGAGAGGAGCCGCTCGGCCATGGTGTGCAGCCTGCGGCTCTCTTCGTAGATATACTGCAGAGACTTTTGGCGCTCAGTGGCAGAGACATCGTTTTGCAAGAGGATTTCGCTGAACCCCATGATGGTGGTCATGGGGGCTCGCAGCTCGTGGGAGGCGATGGAAAGGGCCTCATCTTTGGCTTTTGTGGCCTGACGAAGTCCCGTTGTTTCCAACTGGAGCTTCTCCAGCGTCAGATTGCGAAGCTCAGTCCGCACCAGGGCCACAGAGGCTTCGCCGGCGGCGCGTGTGAGGAACCGGACGTCGTTTTCCGTCCAGTCGTGGGGCTGACGCGACCAGACGCAAAGGACGCCCAACAACTGGTCACCCGTGTTCAACCGGACGGCCATCGTGCTCGCCATGTCCCATCGCTCGCGGGCGACGGGACAGTTGTAGGCGGCGCGGGCGCCGGTGGCCGGACACCGGCCAAGGGTGCAGGCAAAGGCAGTGTCTTCATCCCTGTGCGCGCCGTTCGCCGCAAACTCTCCGCTCTTGTACGCAACCCGGGGCACGACGAGCTGTCGCCCGCTATCATCCAATACCCTTGCATGTGAAGCATCTATGCCCAGGTGCGCTTGCACAGCTTGAGAGGTGATGTGCAGCACCTCGTCGGGGTCTTCCGTGCCCACCAATGACCCCGTCAGCCGGGCCATAGCCTCTTCTTCCTGGGTGCGCTCCTTGATACGCAGACGCATGGCGTCAAAGGCGGCGGCCAGGCGGCCCAGCTCATTCTGAGCGCTGTGTTCCACCGGTTGTCCCATATCACCCGAAGCCATGCGCTGGCTTGCGGTCTCCAGTTTTCTGATCGGCCGCAGCAGGTGGGTCACCGCCCACCAATAGACACTGCCCAGCACAGCAAGGCCACCCACAAAGAGTACGACGAGCCATATCTGGATAAAGCGAACGCGGTCCTCGGCCTCCGTTTGGTAGACGTGCGTTGCGGCGTCGGTTGTTGAAAGCACGGCGGCGGTGATGCGCTCTACGTTGCTCAGCCGTTCCTTTTGGGATTGGGAGCCGAGCGGGCTATCCAGCACGTCGTGCAGCGCCGGGTGCAGCGGCTCCCATGCCTCACTCACCGCCCGAAGTTTCGCGGCAAACTCAGGGGCGGAGGCAGCGGGCACGTCGTACTCCTGCCCTTCAATGTAGACCCGCCCTCCGTACATCAAGGCATCCAGTACGGATTCAAACTGGACGGCGGAATCGTGCATCCTCTCTTCGTACAGCGATTGCTGGCCGGTAGCCACGGCAAGGGATGCGAATTTGGCCGTGCGCTGGATGAGCATACGCTGCCTGCCGGCCAGGTTCATGACAAGGGCGTCATCGGTTTGCTTGTGAGAAACCCAGAGGGAGAAGCCCAGGGAACCCAGCCCCAAGAAAATAAGGAGTATGAGGAAGATCTGGATGCTCTGGCGGATGCTGAGGCGGTCCAGGGCTGGGAGCAGGAGACCGTCCCGGCCTTCTACGGCGGGACGCCCCGCTACCTTCCCCGTCGGGGAGGCTTCTACGGAGGTCTGCGCCTGTTTCAAGGACATGGCAATAACCAACGAGGTTGGCGGACTGCGAGCGTTTGCTACACTCCCACCCTAAACAATAGAGCTTTACAATGGCACGAGTCATCCTAAGTTGTGAGGAGATTTGGTCATGGGGTGTACGCAGAGGTGTGAGGCGGTGTACGTAGGCACAGCGCGAGAGAAGGAAGGGGCTATCTGCCCGCCCCCACCTTGGGCAGCACACGGTCTCGCAGCAGGGCAAGGGCGGGCAAGATAGCGATGGCGAGGGCCAGCGGCACGGGTTGGCGTAAGAGCAGAGCGGCGACGAAGAACACGGCGAAGCCGATGCCGGCGGCGTTGCCGGTGTTGCGCTTCCATGCGAGGAAGGCCGCCGCTGGGAGGGCGCCAACGAGAGCGGGAAGGGGCATGAGGGCAAAGCCGACGCCAATGGTGGTTGCCAGGCCGGCGCCGCCACGGAAGCGCAGGAACAACGGATACCAGTGGCCCACCAGCGCCGCAAGTCCCGCAGCGTAGGCCCACCAGTGCGACGCGCCGGCAAGCTGCGCCGCTGCTACCGGCAATGCGCCCTTCAGTAGGTCGCAGGCCAGCGCCAAGATGCCCGCGCCTCGCCCAACGCTGCGGAAGACGTTGGCAGCGCCGGGGTTGCCGGTGCCGACGGTGAATATGTCCACACCTCTGGCGCGAGCGATGAGATACGCGAAGGGGATGGAGCCGCAGAGGTAGGCCAGAAGGACCAGCAGGATTTCCGTCATTGAGTTGTCCCCAAATCAGTTGCGGTAGTCGGCAAGCGCTTCACCCTCACCTTAGTCCACTCCCGTCAAGGGTGCTTTGCCCCAAAAGTCCCTTTGACCTAACCCCCTAGCCCCCTACCCTTCGGGGAAGGGGGAAAAATTGTATCTGAGGGACACCCCCAGACCCCCGGCGGGAACTCACGTTCCCTGCACCCTTCTGACTTTTGAGGCAACGCCCGGCAAGGGAGAGGAGATAATCCTTCTATTCCCGTGTGACGCCGCCGCTGATTTTCTCCGGCTTGATCTTAACGATGATGCGCACCTCACCGGCGCGGTGGTTGTAGGGCCTGCCGTTGTACTTCATGGAGAGTTTGTTGATATGTTCGTTGGCCCCCTGGGTCGTTATCTCTACCACCTTGCCGCGTACCACCAGTGCCCCACGGTTCGCATTCTGGGGGTCCACGACCGATACGGCGACGTTAGGGTTGCGGCGCACGTTGTTCGTTTTCAGGCGGCCCTCGGCGGTGTTGAAGATAACGAATTCGCCGTCGGTGTCCACCCACACCGGCGTTACCTGGGGCGTGCCGTCGCGCATGACGGTGGCGATGTGGGCGATGAAGGGCTTTTGCAGCAATTCAACGGCCTTGGGGGATAGCTTTGCTTCTGGCATGGGACACCTCCTTTGCCCTTCACCTTAACCCATAGAGTGAAAAAAGGGAATGATGAGGCCGATTTTGGCCGGGGTCATTCGGTGTTTTGGCTGGACGACAGCGCCCTGAAGGATGCGGCACGAGGGCACCGCCGAACGTAGGGGCACGATCTATCGTGTCCCTACGCCGGGGGCAGGGGACGCGGGCGAGAAGACCTCGCCCCTACGCGATGTTCCTCCACCAACTCCGGGAGGACCGAAAGACGCTGGGTTTGGACACGACGCATCTTGCATCCTTGACTCGTGCGGTATAATGCTCCCCATATCTAAGTAAATGTACTGTGTGCTTGGAGTTGCCCCGGCGAATCCTGTGATCTAGAGAGGCGTAACATGGGCAAAGTCCTGAAATGGGTAGCCATTGTCCTCGGCGTGTTCTTGGGCATCATTGTCATTGCGGTGGCGGCGGTGTACGTGCTGACTTCCATGCGCATGGGCAAGACATTCACCGTGCCAGCGGAAACCGTGGCCGTTTCCACTGACTCCGCCATTATCGCTCAGGGCAAGCACATTGCGGAAAGCCGCGGTTGCGCCGATTGCCACGGCGCAAACCTGGAGGGCGGCCCGGTGATTGAAGACCCCATGATCGGTTACCTGTACGCGCTGAACCTCACCTCCGGCAAAGGCGGCGTAGGAGGTCACATGACCGACGCCGATTGGGTGCGGGCCATCCGTCACGGTGTCGGCCCCAATGGCAAACCTCTGCTGTTCATGCCTTCTTTGGAATACTACTACCTGAGTGACGCCGACTTGGGTGCGGTCATCTCGTACATAAAGACGGCGCCGCCGGCAGACAACGAACCTCCAAAGAGCAAAGTGGGACCCCTCGGCAGGGTGTTGTTCCTCGCGGGGCAGATTGACCTGTTGCCAGCAGAAGGGATTGACCACGCCGCGCCCCGGCCCATAGCCCCCGTGCCCGGCGTGACAACCGAATATGGCAAGTATCTGGCTGTGGGCTGCACAGGGTGCCACGGCAAGGGCTACTCCGGCGGCAAGATACCCGGCACGCCGCCCGACTGGCCTCCCGCAGCCAACCTTACGCCAAGCGGCAACCTGGCCCGCTGGAAGGAGCAGGATTTCCTGACGGCGCTGCGCACGGGGGCAACGCCTGAAGGCACTCAACTCAACTCTGACTACATGCCGTGGAAAAACTTTGGGAAGATGACCGACGATGAGTTGAAGGCCATCTGGATGTTCCTGCAAACGCTGCCAGCAAAGGAGGCAGGGACGAGGTAGGGTAGGGTGTGGGGTGTCCCCACACCCCGCAGAAGGGGGCGCACCCCCTTCGGATACCCCTGTCCGCCTTAGCGGAACATGTCCCTGCTGGGGTCACGGATGATGTCGCGCACCTTGCCTTCGGAGGGAGCGTAGTCGTACCCACGCAAGATGGCGACGGGGACCATGTCCACCTTGCCCATGACCAGCTCCGCAGCCGAGGCGATTTCGTCAATGACGGCGATGGCCGAGGCGTGCAGCTCGTGCCCGTAGGTGTCGGTAGTGCCGCGATAGTCCTTTAGCGCGGCCATGCCTGCTGCGCCGATGGCGATGTTCATGAGGCCCTCGCGCCACGGGCGGCCCCAAGAGTCGGTGATGATGACGGCGACGCGCAGGCCGGCGGCTTGGCGCACCTCGTCGCGGATGCGGGCGGCAGAGGCATCGGCGTCCTTGGGCAGCAATGCCACCACGCCGTTGCCGGGGATGTTGGAGGCGTCCACGCCGGCATTGATGCAGTAGAAGCCGTGATGCGTCTCCACCAGCAGCACGCCGTTGTCCATGCGGGAGATGCGCCTGGACTCCCGCATGGCGATTTCTACGATGCGCGGGTCGCGCCCGTACTGTTTGGCCCACTGCGCCGCGAAGGGCGAGGGTGTGACGGAGGCAAGCTCAACAAGCTGCCCCTCGGCCTTGGAGACAACCTTCTGCGTCACCACCAGCACGTCATCTTGCTCTAGGGGTGTGCCTTGGGCTTGGGCCGCGGCTAGGATAAGGCTGGTCAGGTCCATGCCGGGCTTCACCTCTGGCAGGCCCTGGACCGGAATGATACGTACTTCTGCCACGAAACGCTCCTTGGCCACGGCGGTGTACACCTACAAGACGCTTCATGATACATCGTGAGCCGCACAAGCGGTACAGTCCCTTCTCTCGCGTGTGCTATACTCACCCAAGCTTTGCAGACAGCGCCCCCGCCTGGCGCTGCACGACGACAAGGAGGACACATGGACATCTTTCGCAGCCTCCACTTCATCCCCGGCAACCGGCAGGATATGCTCACCAAGTCAGGGGCGTTGCCGGCGGACGTACTGGTGCCGGACATGGAAGACTCGGTGCCCGACGGACAGAAGCAGCAAGCTCGCGAGCTGATCCGGAGCATGGTGGGCGGCCTGGCCCAGAAAGGCCAGATGGTCATGCCGCGCATCAACGCGCTGAATACGGGGTTGGCCTACGACGACCTGGCGGCGGTGGTTGCCCCGGCGGTGTACGGCGTCACGGTAGGCAAGGTGGAGTCGCCCGGAGACATCATGGCGATTGCCGGCATGTTGGACACTCTGGAACGCAAGGCGGGCATAGAGCTGGGCCATACCAAGCTGGTGCCGTGGCTAGAGAACGCAAAGGCTATCATGAACGCCTATGCCATAGCCAGCGCCTCGCCGCGCATTGTGGGCGTGGCCTTCGGCGCGGAGGACTTCACCGACAGCATGGGCGTGGAGCGGTCCGAGGCAGGCACGGAGCTTGCCTACCCACGCGCCGCAGTGGCGGTGGCAGCCCGCGCAGCAGACGTACTGGCGATTGATACGCCCTACGTCAACTTCCGCGACACAGAGGGCTTGGGACGCGAGATCAAGTCCGTCCTACCCTACGGCTTCAAGGCCAAGTTCTCCATCCATCCGGTGCAGGTGGAGGTCATCAACAAGCTGTTCAGCCCGTCGGAGGAGTCCATCGCCTACGCCCGTAAGGTGATAGCGGCGTGGGATGAGGCGGCGGCTAAAGGCATCGGCGCTATTGCCCTGGAGGGCAAGATGATTGACGTGCCGGTGGTGAAGCGGGCGCGCAACCTGCTGGCGCTGGCGGAGGGCATGGCGCAGCGGGGATAGGCATCATTTTTGCGTCAGCCAAACACATGTCACTTGAAGCGTCTTTTCCCCCTGACTCTATCCTCCTGGAAGGCATGGCCTTCTATGGCTATCATGGTGTTAACCCAGAGGAGCGCGCCCTGGGGCAGCGGTTTATCGTTGACCTGCAGGTGTACCTGGACATGGCAAAGGCCGGGGCCTCGGACGACCTGCGAGATACGGTGAACTACTCAGACCTGTACAAGACCGCTAAATCCGTTCTGGAAGGCCCGCCGTATAATCTGTTGGAGGCGGTGGCGAGTGTTCTGGCGCAGCGGGTACTCGTCGCCTTCCCAGTGACGGCGGTGAGAGTCAGAGTGCGGAAACCATCGCCTCCAATACATGACGCAGTCGTGGGCAGCGCCTCGGTAGAAATCTACCGGGCGCGCCCACAGGAGCCGGTTTAATATGCGAACCCAACATGTTGTGGGGCTGGCCGCCTTGTGCCTGCCCCTTTTCTTTGCCGCCGGGTGCGGCAACGCTGCTCCCCTGGCGACGTCTTCTCCCACCCCTAAGCCAGTCGTCCTGAGCCTGCAGCCCGTTCTTGCCAGCAGCGACCTGGCAGTAGGCCCAAACCGCGTGGTGTTTGCACTCCTGAACGCCCAGGGGGAGCCGATAACGGCGACGGCTGTGGACGTGCGCCTTGCCTTTGTCCAGGGGGACACGCCCACGCCGGCGGGGACTGTCGTCGCCGGGTTCCGCCCGTGGCCGGTGGGGACCGGAGGCGTTTTTGTTGCCCAGATGGATTTTAGTCAAGCGGGCAAGTGGCTGGCAGAGATGACGCCCCATGACGGCGTGGCCGGGGGCGAGATGGCCCGCCTGGTCATGCCAGTCGCCGAACGCAGCGTGACGACACCCTTGGGGGAAATGCCCCCAGCCAGCATGAATCCCACAGGGAGCGACCCGGCCATCCTGGCAAAGATCACGTCGGACATCCACCCAGACCCGGACCTGTACGCCATGACCATTGCCGACGCGGAACGCTCGGGCAAACCGACGGTGGTGACATTCTCCACGCCTGCCTTCTGCACCAGCCGCACGTGCGGCCCTCAGATGGACGTGGTGAAGCAGTTGAAGAACGACTACAAGGCGCAAGGCAACTTCATCCACGTGGAGATATTTGCCAATCCTCAGGAGATGCGTACCGATCCATCTAAGGGCGTGGTGTCGCCGGAGGTGGACCAGTGGCGGTTGCCCAGCGACCCGTGGACCTTTGTATTGGACAAGCAGGGTAGGGTGGCAGCCAAGTTTGAGGGCTTCGTCTCTTACGATGAGTTGGCGGCGTCCTTTAAGCAGGCGCTGGGATAAGCAGGCACCGTACCCGTTTACGGTGCGGTGGGGATCCCGATGCATCGGGATCGTCGTGAATGCTATATATACGGCGGCCTAGAACCAGCGGCGAAACCAGTCCTTCTCAAAGAGGACTTTGCCTGCGTGCCAGTACCGGGTGGGCTTGTGGAGTTTGATCGCCGGTCTCGGTTCTGCGTAGAAGTTCCCGCGTCCGAAGCCCGCTTTGCCGCCGCCCGCCTCAATGAAGCATTCGCCCTCTCCGTTGAAGACGGCCCCCTGGCCCTTCCCCGTGATTTGGGCCGCGATGGTCTGGGCTACCGCCTCTCCTTGCCGGTGGGCGAACACCCCAGCCTTGGGAAGCGGCAACCCCATAGAGAGGGGAATGCCCGTTACGTCGCCGATGGCATAGACGCCTGGGAACTTTGTCTCCATTGTTGAGCGGTTTACCGGAACCCACCCGCTTTCCCCCGTTAACCCTGCCTGACGCACCACCGCCGGAGCCATGTGGGGTGGGATGTACACCAGAAAATCAAACTGAGCCTGCACCCCGTTGGCAAACTGAAGCCTCTTGCCTGCTGCATCCACACTGGCTATCTGATGCTGGGGGAAGTAGCCGATGTTGCGTTCCGACAGCAGTTCTCTCACCCCCGCGGATACCTCTGGACCTGCCACACCCATAGGCGCCGGCTCCCAGGCGTAGACAGCCACCTCCACCCTTTCACGCAGTTTGCGCTTACGCAGGTCATAGTCAAGGAGCATGGCCGCCTCGTAGGGCGCTGCCGGGCACTTGTAGGGCATACCGGCGGTCAGCACGACAAGCTGGCCCGACTCTATGTTCTTTCGGGCATCGCGGATGGCAGCGGCTCCTTCCAGAGTATACAGGTTGAACCCAGCCCCTTTAAGTCCTGGGACCCGCTCCGGAGCTAGCTGCGCGCCCAGGGAGACCACCAGGTAATCCGCCTGCAACGTGCGACCGTTGACTTGCACGGTCTTGCCCGCAGGGTCAAGGACGGTTGCTTCCCCCTTGATGACCTCAATGCCTTTGTGTTGCAGGGTGTTCAGGTCTCGTGAGATTGCTTCCGGCTCCCGAAGCCCTACCTGAAGCCACAAGAGGGCGGGCCAGAAAATGTGACGCCTCTCCCTGTCCACCAGGATAACCCGGTGCTCTCTATCCAGGCGCTTACGCAGCTCGTTCGCCGTTACCACCCCTCCAATCCCACCACCCAGCACTACCACCGTCTTGCCGGCCATAGGTTTACCTCTTTCTTCTTCAGAGCGTTCGGTTTCCCAACTCTTGTTTTCCATCTCGCGGCAATACACGATTGCCGATGCCGTGGAGTATGAAGGCGGGTGAACTTAGAACACAATAACCTTGTCAGCCCACTGCGTCCACGGGGCAAGTTCCTCCATGGAACTCCGGTGTATTCCTTCGGCCAGTTCTTGAATGCCTATCCCCCTGGCGTCCAGGCATGACCCGCACGCGCCGATGTTGACGCCTTGCCGGGAAGCGACCAGAAGCATGCGTTCAAGGTTATAGAAGCCATTGGGCGTTTCCTGCCCGCGCTTGCCGCACAGTACGGCGTCGCCAATGAGGAAGAGACGCACTTCATTTTCCTGGGCCTTGCTGAGGGCGTTGACCAAACGTATCCCATTGTAAGACCGCTCCGTCCCGTAGGGCGGGTCGTTCAGGATCAAGAGCATCTTGCGGCGATTATCCAACGTCATGGCTCCACACTTTCCTGTCCCTGGTTGGCCTGTTGCCGTTGCATTTGAGACAGTTGGCCTGCCCTCTCCAGTTGCTCCAAGAGCACTTCGCGCATGAGACGGCAGGCCTGTAGGATCTTTGGATTGGAGAGCCTGTAAAAGATGCGTCCGCCTGCCCGGCGATACTCCACCATCCCCTTCTCTCGCATGATAGCCAGGTGCTGCGAGACGTTGCTCTTGGGAATGCCCAGGCGAGCCACGAGATAAGACACGGTCTGCTCCCTCTCTCCCAAGGCTTCCACAATGCGAAGCCGCCAGGGGCTGGCAAAGGTTTTGCAGATGGCTGCGTGCAGGTCATAGAGGCGGTCTTGGCCGTCTGAGGCGTTCATTTCGTGCCGTAGTCAAGCAGGTTAGAATATCCTAAACTCATTGTGTCCAGTGATTTAGCTCTTGTCAATGGACTTTCTCCCTGGCTTCGCCTGCGTTGGGTTGCGAGCAGACCTAGTAGTAAGCAGAACCCCCGTCTCAGACGGGGGTTCTGCGTCACCTAAAGGCATCTCTATTTGGGTGGCCTGGCCGATGGCTACACTACCATCGTCCAGCCGTCCGGGTCCGGGGCGTTGCCGTATTGGATGGCGACGATGGCGTCGTAGAGGCGCTGCGTCACCTTGCCGATGATCCCTTCCTGAACGACCATGCGCTCGCCCCTGTAGGCCAGCTCGCCCACGGGGGAGATGACCGCGGCGGTGCCGGTGCCCCAGACCTCCTGAAGGCGGCCTGTCCTGTGGGCGTCTACCAGTTCGTCAATGGATATCTGGCGCTCGCTTACCTTCATGCCCCAACGCCGCAAGAGGGTCAGGGAGGAATCGCGGGTGACGCCGGCGAGGATGCTGCCGCCTAGAGGCGGGGTGAGGACTTCGTCGCCGATGCGCAGCATGATGTTCATGGTGCCCACTTCGTCAATGTACTTGCGCTGCACGCCGTCCAGCCACAGGACTTGGGTATAGCCGTCGTGCTTGGCAAGCTCCGCAGCGGTCAGGCTGGCGGCGTAGTTGCCTGCGGTCTTGGCGTCGCCGACACCGCCGGCAACGGCGCGCACGTACTGTTCCTCCACCCGGATTTTCACCGGCGCCATGCCCTCCGGATAGTACGCGCCCACGGGCGAAAGGATGACGAAGAAGAGATAAGACTTTGCCGGGCGAACGCCCAGAAAAGCCTCGCTGGCCACGATGGTGGGACGAATGTACAGCGACGTGCCTACGGTGCGTGGAACCCAAGCGCGTTCCAGCCGTACCAGCTCCCGGATGGATTGCAACACCATCTCCGGGTCCATGGGGGGGATGGACATGCGCCCGGCGGAGTAGTTGAGGCGCGCAACGTGCTTCTGCGGGCGGAAGAGGCGTATCTTGCCGTCGGTACCGTGGAAGGCCTTGAGTCCGTCAAACACCGCCTGGCCGTAGTGCAGGACTGCCGCAGCGGGGTCCATCTGGAAGGACTGGTAGGGCTGAATGCGGGCTTCGCCCCAGCCCTTGCCCTCGTGATATTCGGCCACAAGCATGTGGTCGGTAAAAACCTGACCAAAACCCAAAGTAGTGTCTTCCGGCTTTGGTTTGAGAGTGCTGGCCTTTTCAATCATGATTGCAGCCATTGGAACTCCTTGAAAGTGGTCCCGCGCTGGTGGAATATCCAGGCGCGAAACCTTGGCCCGGAGAACGTATTCGGGCCGATGATAACTCGCATCATACTGCAAACGGGGGCCGTTCGCCTATTCCTTCTTCTACGGTAACTCCTGGGACGTGGCTCAGTCCGTTAGCCGCAGAGCCAGCAGGTCGTCGCCGTTCCCAGTGTAGGTCACGGTCATCTCCTGACCCAGCATCATGTGCTCGCGGACGTGGGAGGGCGTGAAGCCGATGTTGCCTGTGGACTGGAAACGCCACGTCTTGCCTTGGGCGTCCATGAGGGTGAGGGAAGCAACGTCGGTCAGTGAGGCTCCTTGCACGTCCATCACGTGGCCTCGCACCATTTTCTCTCCGCCGGAGCAAGCCGCCAGGGTCGCCAGCAGCAGCAGTCCTGCGACCAGGAGCAGGCCCCTTTTCAAGAACATGTGTTTTGTTGTACGATGGTGCAACCGAGGGATCACGTCTATGCCTTGTTAGCGGACTACATGGGAATTCTGTTTGCTTGGGGTTGATGATACCGCACCCTGAAGGGTGCGGCTTGATGCTTGATGCCGCCCCGTGAACGGGGCGGTACAGGACCTCCAAGCAAACGAAGTACCTGTACGTTGTCCCTTATCCTAACCTAAACAAACAGGATTCGCACCTATGACTATTGCTGTTGGGGCGCATCGCACCGGATATGCCAACCTGCCGCTGCACTGGGGCAAAGCGCCGCCCTGGCTCTTCCAGCGCATGGTGAAACTGGCGAGGGGGATGACCCTTGCCATTGTGGAGGACCAGGGGCCGGAGGCTATGCTGGGCCGCCTTAGCGAGCCGGCCTGGTTTCAAGCCTTTGGCTGCGTGCTGGGCTTTGACTGGCACAGCAGCGGCGTCACCACCACGGTGTGCGGCGCTATGAAGGAAGGGCTGCACGGCCTGGAGCAAGACACGGGCCTGTACGTGGCAGGGGGCAAGGGCGGGACATCCCGCAAAACACCGACGGAGATCACTCAGGCGGGCGAAGCCCTGGGGGAAGACCTGTCATCCCTGGTGTACGCCAGCAGGATGTCGGCCAAGGTGGACAGCTCGGCGGTGCAGGACGGCTACCAGGTGTACCACCATAGCTTCTTCTTTACGGCCAAGGGCAACTGGGCCGTGGTCCAGCAGGGGATGAACGAGGACAACGGGTATGCCCGGCGCTATCACTGGCTGGGCAGCCGCGTCGCCAGCTTTGTGGAAGAACCCCACGCGGCGGTCTGCTGCGACGCCCGGGACGCGACGCTGAATCTGGTGGCCCAGGAGAGCGCCCAGGCGCGCCGGGCCATCGCGTACCTGGCTACGGAGGAGCACCCGGACCACGTTCTTGCCGACGTGCAGCGGCTGAAGACACTGACGCTCCCCCACCGGCATTACGTGGCGGTGGAAGACATCCGTCCGGAGCACCTGGCAAGGACGCTGGCGGCTACGTATGACCGGCAACCTGTTGGGTTTGAAGGCGTGCTCGCCATGCCGGGCGTGGGTGCAAAGACCTTGCGCGCCCTGAGCCTGGTGGCGGAGCTGGTGTATGGGATGCCGGCCAGCGTGCGGGACCCAGCACTGTACAGCTTTGCCCACGGCGGCAAGGACGGCTATCCCTACCCGGTGGACCGCGAGACCTACGATGGCACAATTGCGTACTTGGGCGAGGCGTTGCGCCGGGCGAAGGTAGGCGAAAGCGACCGCCTGGACGCTTTGCGGCGGCTTGAAGCCTTCTGGAGAGACGAAAAGAGGCCGCGTCAAGGAAGCCAGAAAGGCTCGGCGGGCGAAAGGACGGCGGAATCGGACAGAGTGAGCGGTGAAGGCGTCTGATTCCGAGTCTGGGGCTTGACCACTCCAGGTCTCTCACCTATACTACATGGGTTAGCCAGGCCAAGCCAGGACGATTAACTTTTTACGCCTTGCGCCGCAAGTGCGTGCCGGCCGTGGGGTAGTAAGCAGCGGCCATGCCCGAGTGGCGCAATGGCAGCGCAACCGATTTGTAATCGGTAGGTTGGTGGGTTCGAATCCCCTCTCGGGCTTAGCTTCCCGCAGAGGGGCTATTCGTGCCACTGATTCCAGGTCTGCTCATGGTCTCCATCCTCCAAACCAGGCAACTGCTATAGCGGAGCGCGGTTGTGGATGGTATGCTAGCAGAATCGTCATGGAGGGGTGGGCGAGTGGCTAATACCACCAGACTGTAAATCTGGCGCCCGGAAGGGCTTCGTAGGTTCGAATCCTACCCCCTCCACCACTGTTATCCAAGAACGGCAATACATTAGAGAAGCGGTAGCCGGCCCACATAGCTCAGTTGGCAGAGCACGCCCTTGGTAAGGGCGAGGTCATCGGTTCGAGCCCGATTGTGGGCTCCATTCAGGAGGAGCATATGGCAAAGCAACGATACGAACGCACCAAGCCCCATGTGAACATTGGCACTATTGGTCACGTTGACCACGGAAAGACGACTCTGACCGCGGCCATTACCCTGGTGTTGTCTAAACACGGCACCGGCACCAAGAGTATGGCCTTTGACCAGATTGACTCGGCGCCTGAAGAGAAGGCCCGGGGCGTCACCATCAACATCTCCCACATTGAATACGAGACCGCCAACCGGCACTACGCCCACGTGGACTGCCCAGGCCACGCCGACTATATCAAGAACATGATCACCGGCGCAGCCCAAATGGACGGGGCTATCCTGGTAGTCAGCGCCCCGGACGGCCCTATGCCCCAGACCCGCGAGCACATCCTGTTGGCCCGCCAGGTGGACGTGCCCCGCATCGTCGTCGCCCTGAATAAGGTAGACGCAATGGAGGACGAGGAGCTGTTGGAGCTGGTGGAACTGGAAGTCCGTGAATTGCTGAGCGGCTACGGCTTCCCCGGGGACGAGATCCCTGTGGTGCGGGTCTCCGCTCTCAAGGCTATGGAAGGCGATCCCGAGGCCGAAAAGGGCATCCTGAACCTGATGAAGGCAGTGGACGAGTACATCCCTGTCCCTAACCGCCCCAAGGACCAACCCTTCCTGATGCCCGTGGAAGATGTCTTCGGCATCAAGGGCCGTGGCACGGTGGTGACCGGCCGCGTGGAGCGCGGCGTGGTGAAGGTGGGCGATGAAATTGAAATCGTCGGCATCGCGCCTACCAAGCGCAGCATTGTCACCGGCGTGGAGATGTTCCACAAGACTATGGACAACGCCGAACCGGGCGACGCCGTAGGCTGCTTGCTCCGCGGCATTGAGCGTGAAGACGTAGTCCGGGGCCAGGTGCTGGCAAAGCCCGGCAGCATGACCCCCCACACCCACATGAAGGGTCAGGTGTACGTGCTGGGTAAGGATGAAGGCGGTCGCCATACCCCCTTCTTCAATGGCTACAAGCCCCAGTTCTTTATCCGCACCACGGACGTGACGGGCGAGATCAAGTTGCCCGAGGGCGTTGAGATGGTGATGCCAGGCGACAACATTGAGATGGAGATTATGCTGCTCAGCCCCGTTGCCGTTGAGTCCGGGCTGCGCTTCGCCATTCGCGAAGGCGGAAGGACCGTCGGCTCCGGCGTTGTCACTTCCATTTTGGAGTAGAACATGGCAAAGAAAAGCTCTGAGGCCAGGGTGGTTGTTACCCTGGGGTGCGTAGACTGCCGCGAGCGGACTTACAACACCACCAAGAACCGCAGAAACGATCCCAACCGCATGGAGCTGACGAAGTTCTGCCCGCGGTGCAGGGGCCATAAAATGCACCGCGAGGTGCGTTAGTTGGCCCGCTCTCCTACCAGCGGCGGTATCCTCCGCAAGCCTACGCCTCAGGAGGCTAGCCGCCGCGTTGGCATTTTCCAGTTCTTCGGTGAAGTTATCAGTGAACTGAAGAAGGTCACCTGGCCCACGCGCCAGGAGACCGTCCGGCTCACGTTGCTCGTTTCCGCCATCGCAGGCGTCATAGGCGCCATTCTTGGCGTCTTGGACATCTCCTTCGCCAAGCTGTTGGACATCCTGCTCTAATTCGTTCTCCGGGAAAGAGGGGCTGGGCGGCATGAACGCCACGGATACAAAAGATCAACGCTGGTATTTTGTACACACGTATTCCGGCCAGGAAGACCGTGTTAAGAAGAACTTGGAACAGCGCATTGAGACTATGGACATGCGCGGCAAGATCTTCCAGGTGCAGGTGCCTGCGGAAGAGATTATTGAGATAAAGGACGGGAAACGTGTGCCCCGTCGCGTCCGCCTCTACCCTGGCTATGTCATGGTGGAGATGGTTATGGACGACGAGAGTTGGTACGTGGTGCGCAACACGCCCGGCGTCACCGGCTTTGTCTCTGCCGAGGACGAACGGGAGAAGCGCCCGAAGCCTGTGCCGCTGGAAGCATGGGAGGCGGACCGCATTCTCAACCAGATGCATTCCCAGAAACCCAAAGCTGTTTTGGGCTTCTCCAAAGGTGAAAGCATCCGCATCATTGACGGCCCCTTCGCTGACTTCATAGGCATTGTGGACGCCATTGACACCGAGCACAACAAAGTCACCGTGCGCGTCTCCTTCTTCGGAAGGGAAACGCCCGTGGAGTTGGACTTTCTCCAGGTGACGAAACAATAGACGGGCGAACGTAGAAGCGAGTTGCAAAAGCTTCACCCCTACCTTAGTCCTCCCCCGTCAAGGGGGATCCCGACGAGTCGGGACTTCCCCTCTTGCGGGGGAAGGTTAGGATAGGGGGAACGCATGCCAACTATCTCACCGTGAACCTCAAGGGCCTGCGCCACCGTGGGCAGGCCGACTTTATGAGGGAGTTCCGACAACATCGGGACGTTAGGAGCAAGAGCACATGGCAAAGAAGGTCAAGGCAATCGTCAATTTGCAGTTGCCGGCAGGCGCGGCAACGCCGGCGCCGCCCGTTGGCCCCGCGCTGGGCCAGCACGGCGTCAACATCATGGCCTTTGTCAAGGAATACAACGCCCGCACTGCCAACATGGCAGGGTCCGTCATCCCCGCTTCCATCACCATCTTTGAGGACCGCTCGTTTACCTTTGTCACACGGACGCCCCCGGCGACGGACCTGATCCGTAAGGCTGCCGGCGTAGAGAAGGGCAGCGGCCAGGCGGGACGACAGAAGGCGGGGACTATCAAGCGCGCCGTCGTCCGGCAGATCGCTGAGACGAAGATGAAAGACCTGAGCGCGGTGGACGTGGAAGGGGCCATGCGCATCATTGAAGGCTCTGCCCGCAGCATGGGCATTGAAGTGGTGGAGTAAGCCATGCCTAAGCACGGGAAACGCTACAACAACATCGCCACGGAAGTTGACCGGGACAGGGCCTATACGCCGCAAGAGGCGGTGGCCGTTATCAAGAAGACCGCCAACGCCAAGTTTGATGAAACGATTGAGGCGCATCTGCGCACCGGGGCCGACCCGCGTCATGCCGAGCAGCAGATCCGCACCGTTGCACTGCTGCCCCACGGGTTGGGGAAGACTGTGCGCGTCCTGGTGTTCACCCAGGGCGACGCTGTCATTACTGCACGAGAGGCCGGCGCAGATTACGTCGGTTCCGATGATCTGATCCAGCAGATTGACGGCGGTTGGGTGGAGTTTGACACCGCCATTGCTACGCCGGACATGATGGGCCGCGTGGGCCGTCTGGGCCGCGTCCTGGGCCGCAAGGGCTTGATGCCCAACCCGCGCACCGGTACCGTCGTGCAGCCCCAGGATTTGCGCAAAGCAATAGAGGATGCCAAGAAGGGCCGTGTTGAAGTGCGCCTGGACCGCACGTCCATCATCCACGTGCCCATCGGCAAGGCCAGCTTCCAGGAGCAGGCGCTGTTGGACAACCTGGTGGCGCTGATTGAAAACATCAACCGCAACCGGCCGTCCGCCGTCAAGGGATCGTTTATTCGCAGCAGCTATCTGTCCTCTACCATGGGGCCAAGCGTGAAGCTGGACCTTACCGCCCTGCTCACCGTAAAGACGGAGTAGCAGCAGCGTCGTTTCTGCAGTAGGGGCGATGCATGCGTCGCCCCTACCATAGGAGCATACAGAGTTGGCCATTTGCATTCCGGGAGCACAGATCGTAGACTAGGCAACACAGTTACATACCTGCCGCAGACAGTGGGCGCCATTCAGGCATAACCATAGTGGCCCGCTCAGGCAACCTAACGGCTTTCCGAAGCCTGTTGTCCCCTGTCTGCTTCCAGCGCAGGGGACATTTCGTTAAGGACAATACGCTATGCCATCGGCAAGAAACATCAAGCTACAGGACCAGATTACCGGCAAGCTGTCCCGGTCCAAGGTGGCCATCGCCACGGACTTTGCGGGCATTCCAGCGGCTACACTTACGGATCTGCGGCGGCACCTGCGCGCCAACAAGATGGAGTACAAGGTGGTGAAGAACACCTTGCTCATGCGCTCCGCTGATCAGGTGGGCAAGCCGGAGGTGAAGCAGCTCTTGTCCGGTCCCACGGCCATCGCCTTCGGGTACGACGACCCCATCGCGGCCATCAAGGTCATCACGGACTATCTGCGCACCAGCCGTTCGCCCATCAACGTGCGCGGCGCGGCCATGGAAGGCCGTGTGTTTCGGGCCGACCAGCTTGCCATGCTGGTGCAGTTGCCGTCGCGCCAGGTCTTAGGCGGACAACTTGTGGGCCAGCTTGCCTCGCCTATCTCCCGCCTGGTGAACGTGCTGAACAACCCGTTGGCGGGGCTGGCAATCGTGTTGCAGCAGCGCGTCAAGCAAATGGAAGCCGCGCCTGCTTCCCAACCTAGCGAGTAATTCCTGCCCCAAACGGGCGGGTTCGTAACAACAAAACCACAACCAATGGAGGAGTTCAATGGCTACCAAGGAAGAGATTATCTCGTCTATCAAGGGCATGTCGGTCCTGGACTTGTCGGATTTGGTCAAGGCCCTGGAGAAGGAGTTCGGCGTCAGCGCCTCCGCCGTAGCGATGGCCGCCCCCACAGTCATGGGCGGCGCGCCTGTTGCCGCCCCTGTCGCCGCCGAACCTGTAGAGGAGCAAACCGAGTTCAAGATCGTCCTCAAGGAGATCGGCGCCAACAAGATCAACGTCATCAAGGTTGTGCGTGAACTGACCTCCCTGGGCCTGCGTGAGGCCAAGGAGCTGGTGGAGAGCGCGCCCAAGGCGGTTAAGGAAGGCGTGAACAAGGACGACGCCGCCGCTATGAAGAAGAAACTGGAAGATGTCGGCGCCACTGTCGGCGTAGAGTAAACCCCAACGGTGTAGGGGCACGATATATCGTGCCCCTACACCCGTTTCCTCTTACGCAAGCTGGTTGTGCGCCAACAGAAGTTTATCTATGCGGGCGTCCCGACTTATCGGGACGCCCACACCAGGGGGATTACCCATGAGCCGTCGCAAAGACCGGGAGCGCTTTGAGGCAATGAAGCGCCTCAATCCGGACTACCAGGGGTTCCGTGGCTACGAGGTTGAGCCAACCAGTCCCGGCGCTGCACCCTTGCAAGCGATGGTGTGTACGGTGTGCGGCAGGAAGCGCAACGTCCCCGTAGGCGTGGCGCTGGACCCGCAAGCGCCCTTCGTGTGCCAGCAGTGCCGGGACGAGGGCAAGGGGTAGGCCTTTCAGACCTTGCTAGCTTAGGCCTCGCTTCCCCATGACGATGTACAATGTGGGAGTCCCGACCTCGTCGGGACTCCCACATTGTGTTTCTTCCCCTCTCCCTTGACGGGAGAGGGTAGGGTAAGGGTGAAGCGTCTGCCAGCAAGCAGGATTTGCCGCTGGCGAAACTAGCACACCAGAGGCACACCTATGGACAGCCAGCAACCCACCTACCGCCTGCACCTGCGCGACCTGCCGGCGGGCGAACGTCCCCGGGAGCGCCTGCGAGAGCGTGGCGCAACGTACCTGAGCAACGCGGAGCTTATCGCCATCCTGCTGCGCACCGGCACGGCAGCGGAGAACGTGGTGGATCTGGCAAACCGCCTGCTCTCCACCTTTGGCGGCCTGGGAGGTCTCTCCAAGGCCAGCTTTGAAGAGCTTGCCGCCATCCACGGCATGGGCGAAGCCAAGACTGCCCAGCTCAAAGCGGCACTGGAGCTGGGCCTGCGTTTGCTTGCCACCGGCGGCGAGGCCCGCGTCGTCATCAGCTCCCCTCAGGACATCGCCAACCTGGTCATGGGCGACATGGCCTTCCTGGAGCAGGAGTGCCTGCGCGTCCTGCTGCTCAACTCCAAGAACCAGGTCATGGGCATCACCGAGGTCTATCGCGCCAACGTCAACGCCACCACCATCCGCGCCGCCGAGGTCTTTCAAGAGGCGGTGCGCTCCAACTACCCCTTCGTCATCCTGGTGCACAACCACCCGTCCGGCGATCCAACGCCCAGTCCGGAAGACATCCGCGTCACCGCGCAGCTTGTGCAGGCCGCTAAGCTCCTGGACATTGAGGTACTGGACCACCTGGTCATCGGACGCAACACCTTCCACGGGTGGGTGAGCATGAAGGAGCGCAAGCTGGTTTTTGTGTAAACGCGCCGTTATCATGAAGGCAAAGGAGCTACAGCATGGGCACATTCAGCGTAACAATAGAAATTGGTGACCTGCAGGGGCAGCGGTACGAGACGGTGGAAGCGATGGTAGATACTGGGGCAACCTATACAGTGTTGCCTACGGCACTACTGCAACGGCTAAGGGTTGATCCCATAGAAAGGCAGCGGTTTGAAGTAGCAGATGACCGGGTAGTCGAATATGATATCGGGCAGGCGTGGGTACGGCTGGACGGAAGACGTCGCATGGACCTGGTGGTCTTCGGCGAAAGCGACCATGCGGTTCTCGGAGCTTTCACACAGGAAGCCTTCGGCTTGGCGGTAGACCCTGTCCGCAAACGGCTGATACGGGTGCCTGGTTTGCTGATGTAGAGGGACAAAGAGCATGGGCACATTTCGCGTGACAATAGAGGTTGGCGATCTACAAGGCCAGCATTTTGAAGAGGTGGAAGCGCTGGTGGATACTGGCGCGTCGTACACCCTACTGCCAGCTACTCTGTTGCGACGCTTGGGCATTCAGGTTATCGGCCAATGGCGTTTTCGGACGGCGGAAGAGCGGGTCGTAGAGTACGACATCGGTGAGGCGATCATACGCCTGGATGGAGCTAGACGTACTCGCGTCGTCGTCTTTGGCCCTGGGGAACATGCATTGCTGGGGGCTGACACCTTGGAAGGCTTTGGACTTGCCGTTGACCCTATGGGCAAACAGCTTGTACCCGTGGAAGGCCTGCTGATGTAACAAAGGAATATCATGGGCACGTTTAGCGTGGCAATAGAGGTTGGCGATCCCCAGGGACAACGCTATGAGCCTGTGGAGGCACTAGTAGACACAGGGGCAACCTATACAGTGCTGCCTGCTGCCCTCCTGCGGCGGCTAGGTATTCAGCCTATAGAGCGACGTCAGTTTGAAATAGCAGACGACAGGGTGGTTGAATACGAGATTGGACAGGCATGGATACGACTTGCGGGAAGCGCGCTGATAAACGTGGTGGTCTTCGGTAAGGGGGAGCACACTCTGGTAGGCGCTCTCACCTTGGAGGCTTTCGGCCTGGCTGTTGACCCTGTACACAAACGACTGATACGGGTGCCTGGGCTGATGATGTAACAAGAAATGGGTGGGTTTACAAGCACTCCAGTTAATTCAACGGTAGAGAGATGGTGTGAAGCACCTTCTCGGCAGTAGGCGCTTACGGGTGTAGTTCCAGGAAGAGGCTTTGCACCTCCACTCTGAGGTATTCAGCGTTTGTCTGATAGGGTAAAGAAGGTATCCGCTACAGTTTGGTCTCTGTGAAAAACTGATAGGCACATCCTACATATTCCTTGTGCCAGTAACAAAAGCCAGACTTATCGCTGTCCAAGTCTAGCTTTTGACCACATTGAGGACAGGAAAACGTCGTGTGCAACCACCCCTTTCTCTTGATAGGTGATACTCTACCCAAATGTGGAGGCGCTTTCAAAGTGGTTGAAGGGCTGCTAGCCCTGCTTGCTAGGAATCGTTCTTGTTTACAGGTAGCACACCGGCAGTTGGGTAAATGTCTTGCCGCAGGAAGAACAGCCTCATTTTTCCTGTTGACGCAATCTACACAGGTACAAGCCGGTGGGTGTCCAGCGGAATCTGCCTCCCAATGATTCATTCGAAACCCACCCCCACTACGATTTGGTCTGGAGAATCCAGTTTAGAATAACCAAGGGTCTTTCTGTCTGAGCCACGCATAGCAATGGACAAAGCCAAGCTGAAACCTTCTATGGGACCGTTCAACATGCATAAGAGGAGTTTGTGACGGGAGATACCCTCGTGGACCGTCAGCGGTTTGCATTCTACATTGTCATAATCAGCATTGTCCACAGAGACTGGTAGTGGTTTTGCTGGTGCTCCTCAAGCCACCTCGGTACATAAAAGAACACGGCTGCAGCGTTTACGAGGAAGAAGGTGAGAGAACATGGGAAAGCAAAGCAAGCCGATTTGCCCTAAATGCGGTAGTACCAGTGTCGTAAAAGCTAGGGATTTGGGTTCCGACACTGGAGATTATCGGTGTGTGCAGTGTCGGCACGAAGCACCAAGAACAAGCGAGGATTGGTTCCCCAAAAACCAGTAGGCGTTGATAAGGGTCGTGCACGAGGCCTTCCATTTGGCAAAGCCACGGGCATCCGGCGGATAACTCAGGCGACGCCAAAGACGGAGAGGGTTGACAGGAAGTTGGTGCATGAGCAGTAGGTAATTCGTGCAGAGATATGCCACAAGAGCACCCTAGGCATCATCAATCCCCACGTCTTTCTCGAAATACTAGACCTTTGACCATTGCCATCTCCCCCTTCCCCAAACCCCGCCGCGCCGCCTATCCTGGCAGTGCCATGTTTCCCACAGGAGGCCGCGCCATGTCTAAAAACTATCCCTGCGCCCGCTCTTCACCCTGTTTGATTGAAGTGCCTTCCCCAAAGCCTTCAATCATGCTGGCCCATCCCCCTATCTGGCCTCCCAAGCTGGCGCAACATTTCGCAGAAATTCCATCAAACACAATCAAACCGGCGGCCAGTGTCCTACATCCTACGAGGCTGTCGGTCGTAGCACCTCAAACCCCGTGTAAGGGCGCAGGCACTCCGGGATGACCACGGAGCCGTCCGCCTGCTGGTACGTCTCCAGGATGGCGATCATGATGCGTGGCAAGGCCAGGCCGGAGCCGTTCAGGGTGTGGACCAGCTCCGGGCGGCTGCGGGCCTCCCGGCGGAAGCGGATGTTGGAGCGCCGCGCCTGGAAGTCCGTGCAGTTGGAGCACGAGCTGACCTCCAGCCACTCCTGGCAGCCAGGCGACCACACCTCCAGGTCGTAGCTCTTGGCAGAGGGGAACCCCATGTCGCCGGTGCAGAGCTGCAAGACGTGGTGCTGCAAGCCCAGCCGCTGCAACAGGTCCTCGGCGTCGGCCACCAGCTTCTCCAGCTCCGCGTCCGACGTCTCCGGCTCCACGAACTTGTACATCTCCACCTTGTCAAACTGGTGAACGCGCTTGATGCCCCGGGTGTCGCGGCCCGCCGCCGTCCGCTCCTTGCGGAAGCAGGGCGCGTAGGCGGCGTACTTGATGGGCAGCGATCCAGGCTCCAGTATCTCGCCGGCGTGCATCGCCGTCAGCGTCACCTCCGCCGTTGGAGTCAGCCACAGGTCCTCCTCGGCGTCGCGGTACAGGTTATCGGCGAACTTGGGCAGGTTGCTGCTGCCGACGAGCGTTTCGGTCTTCACCAGGGCCGGCGGATAAATCTCCGTGTAGCCGTGCTCCTTGGTGTGTACGTCCAGCATCCAGGTGATGAGGGCGCGCTGCAACCGGGCCCCTTGCCCGCGCAGCACGTAGAACCGCGCTCCCGACATGCGAGCGCCCCGCTGGAAGTCAATGATGCCCAGGGCGTCGTTCAGATCCCAGTGGGCCTTGGGCGTGAAGGCGTAGGAGCGGGCCTCGCCCCAGGTGCGCCGCACGATGTTGGCCGAGGAGTCCAGGCCCAAGGGGACTTCGGTGCGAGGGATATTCGGCAGCGTGAGCAGGGCCTTGCTCTGCTCCTCTTCAAACGCCTTGACCTGGTCTTCCAGCGTCTTGATCCGGTCGCCCACCTGCCGCATCTCTGCGATAAGCTCCGGCGTCCCGACTTGTCGGGACTTGCTGCGGCCAATCTCCTGGCTGACTGCGTTGCGCCTGGCGCGTAGCTCATCGCCCTGGCGGATGGCGTCACGGCGCTGGGCGTCCAGGACCAGGATCGGCTCCAGAACGGACTCCTCGCCACGGGAGGCCAGGGCTTTGCGTACAAGCTCAGGGTTACGGCGGATCAACTCAATGTCAAGCATAGGTTCGGCTTCCTTGGCGACGTGAAAACTAGATGGACGTGGGAGGCGCTCCACGCATATATGGGAGATAGTATACACAGGACTATGGAGGAGGGGGATTGGGGAAGTCAAGAGTGGCAAAGGCGGGCCATGTATCCGAAAAAAGTGACGGGTTTATCATGCATAATGGTGCATGGGACGCCTGGGAACAAACTCTCTTTCCCCAACGTCTTGAACAATGAGACTATCATCCGAGCAGGAGTGTCGCCATGAAAGCGGTGGTGTTTCTCGTAGCAATGGCTCTCTTCATCGTGGCTTGTGGCCCTGGTCAGCAGCCGACGGCCACCCCTTCCCCATCGCCGACGAGCACTCCTTCGCCGACGCCCACCGCAGCGCCGTCGCCCGGTATAGAAACGGTGCCGGCCCCGATTGACGGCGTGCAAGTGGAGTATGCCCCTGGAGGCTCCACGCTGGTGGTTACTTCCGGCCTGCCCAACGGCTGCGCACGGTTCAAGGAGTACCAGGCCGGCTATGAGGATGGCGTGATCAAAGTCGCCGTCTGGAACACGATGCCCACCGGCCCAGACGTAGTCTGCACCATGGTCTACGGCTCTGTGGAGACACGCATTCCCCTCAAGGACATGCCCGGCGTCGGTCTCGTCGCGCTGTGTCAGACCCTGGCGGTTGCGGCCAACGGCCAGCGCTTCAACGTGCAGGCCACTGGCAATGAGCCATGCTCCGCGTCTACCGTGCAAGCCACTCTAGGCCAGCAATTCGTTCTTAGAGCCGGCCAAACGGCGTCCGTCGTGGACGAGCGGCTGGTCATCACGTTCGTAAAAGTGTCCCAGGACTCTCGCTGCCCGCTGAACGTCATGTGTGTTTGGGCCGGGGAGGCTCGCGTCATGATCCAGGTGGGCCTGAATGGTCAGGACATGGGCCAGCAAGAGCTGGTGCTGAGCGCCGGCGGCAGCCCAGCTGCAATCTCCCTTGACAAGTACCACCTACAGTTGCTGCGCCTGGACCCGTATCCCACGACGGCAGGGGTTGCTCCCGGCGATTACACTGCGACGATGCTAGTGGACAAGGCGGGCGCGTAAGAAACGCAGCCTTGGCCTCTAGAGCAGGGTTATGTTGCTGAGCGGCTGTACCAGAGCAGGTCGTCCCCCGCATACTGAACCTGTAGACGACTTCTTCGCAGGGGGGACCATGAGGCTCAGGGTTGGCGCGGTCGCAGTGCTGCTCGCTGTCAGTATCGTAGCAATAGGTCTAGTAGCCGGGTTCGCCGGGTGGGACTCGTCTTTTTGGTGGTGGAGCCAGCCGGCCCCGGTTGCGCCGGTTTCCTTCACCATGGCTGTGCCCGCTCCTATTGACGACGTGACGTTGGAGTACCACTCCGACGGCTCTTTCCTGGTGGTCAAGTCCGGCCTGCGCAATGGTTGTGAGACGTTCCGCGACTATGACGCACGCTACGTGAACAGCGTCATCCAGGTGCTGGTGGAGAACAACTCGCCCTTTGACCCAACCCGCATGTGCGGGGACGCGTACAGGTCCGTCACTACCCGCATTCCACTGGATGAGGTCTTGGGGCTTGGGCCACTTGTCCCTTGTCAGACCTATGCAGTGTCCGCCAACTCCCGGCTGTTCAAGCTGCCCGCCGTCGCCGAAGATCGGGACTGCACCGCCCCGGCTGAAGAAGGCGGCGCTGCCCTGGGTACGCCTTTGACCGTGGGTTACGGCCAGCAGGTGGACGTGCCCGGTACAGGCTTGTCGCTGCTGTTCCGGGACGTGCTGGAGGACTCCCGCTGTCCCGCCAACGTCAACTGCATTTGGGGTGGCCGCGCCCGCATCCAGGTGTCGGTCAGCCTGAACGGTATGCACATCGCCGAGATGACGCTGGGCATTCAGGGCGATGCTCCTACGGGCATGACGGTGGTGAACGGCTACTCCATCCGGCTGGCCGGCCTGGAACCACACCCCTCTGCCGGTTCAGGCGACAGCGACAAAAGCGACTATGTGGCCGCCATTGTTGTGGACCGGGTTGCTGCCGGGTAGCGCGTTTCTGCCAGAAGCTACCCTATCTGCTTCTCCCAATGGAGAGGAAAGAATGTTGAAAAAGAGGGCCGATGCAATCGGCCCTCTTTTTCACAAAAACTCCAGGGTGAGGTTTTCTCCAGCCTGCGCTAGGACTTGTCCAAGAACTCTTTCATGTCACGGAAGGTCTCACCGGAACTGCGTGCCTGAGTGCGGGGTAGGGGATCGTGCTGCACGTGCAGGCAAATGAAGGTTGGGCCTTGCTCCCGCAAAATGCCCTCAATATCGGTCTGGAACTCTTCCAAGCTGTCAAAATCGTAGCTATGTACGTAGCCGGCGCCCTTGGCCAGCACGTGGTAGTCCGTCAGCCCTGCGCCGGGCGTCGGTTCGCCGCCGGTGTTGGTGTAGCCGCCGTTCTCCAAGACGATGTGTACCAGGTTGCCCGGGGCCTTGCCCGCCACCGAGGCCAGTGTACCCAGGTTCATGAGCAGGCTGCCGTCGCCGTCAACCACCACCACCTTCCGCTTGGGCTGGGCCAGGGCAAGCCCTAACGCCACGGAGGATGCTTTGCCCATGGCGTTGATGGCCAGGTCTTGGCCTGGCTCCTGAGAAAGCGTGTCCCACTCCCGGCGGCCTGTCATGGTGGCGACCATCAGGCCGTTTTTGCGGATGTTGTGGATGGCGCGCAGCGCTTCTAGAGACGGTATCATGGGGCGCTCTCCTTTGGGTTCTTTCCCTTGTTGTTTGTCCAGGCGGAAATGTCCCTACTGTCTTAACTGAGGGGCCTTGTTTCAAAAGCCCTCTTGACCTAACCCCCTGGTCCCCTTTCCTTCGCCCGCTCAAGGACAGGCTCCTTTAGCGAAGGGGGAAGAATAGTATCTTCCCGATGCCATCGGGACAGCCCCCCCGGCGGGCAAGCCCTGCACCCATTTGCCGCCCCTTCATGATGTTCAGGGCTTTGGCTCACTAGGGCAGGCTACTCTTGTCTTTTGAACAGCGCCTAACTGAGGCGAAACAATACGAGCTGCTGTTAGAGCGCTGGCTTGCCTGACTTCAGGATTCTTCAGGTAGCCCGGGCGGCGCGGACTTGGCTAACTGGTCCCGCACCGCCTCTATGGCCTTACGCAGCCCCTCGCCGCCGTCGTAGTCGGGGAAATCCGCTACTAATGCGGGATCGGCCTTCACCTTGAGACACACAAAGACAGGGCCTTGGGCCTTCATCACGTCCTCAATCTGCAAGGCCAGCTCTTCAATGTCCTTGAACTCATAGACGCTGGCGTACCCGGCGCCCCGTGCGATGTTGGCGAAGGAGAGCCTGCCGATGTTGGGGATGGCAACGCCCCCTTTGTAGGCGTACACGCCGTCTTCTACCAGGAAGTGAAAGAGGTTGGGCGGCTCCTTCCCCGCCACCGTGGTCAGAGCGCCGAGGTTGGTCAGGAGGCCGCCGTCGGTGTCCACCACCATCACCTTCTTGTCAGGCCTGGCTAAGGCAATGCCCAGTGCCAAAGAAATCCCCTTGCCGACCACGTCGGGAAAGGGAAGGTCCAGCTCCTTATTGCGAGTAACAGCCTCCCAGGGCCGGCAGTTCTCCTCGCAGGAAACCACAACCGCTTCCTGGCGGAACCGTTCTATCAGGCGCAGCGCCTCGTCAAGGGGGATCATGAGCGTTCCATTGCTTATCGCCGCTGGCTTTGGGCTTGCTGGGCTTCCCGTTCGCGTACCAGCGCGACGCGGTTGAAGCCGTGGTATTCGTCGGCCATCAGCACCGCCACGGGCTTGCGGGTCCGGGCAGCCTCTTCAAAGGCAAGGGAGATGCGGTCGGCGTCGTTATCGTGCTCTACCAGGTAGTAATGGACCCCCCAGGCGTGGAGCGTCGGCTCGGTCAGGGGCGCCACGGAGTCCGAGGTCAGGCCCCAGCGGGTCCAACCGCGATAGCCAATGAGCATGACGATGGGCAGATTGCAGTCCATGCCCAGACCACGGATGGAGTCGCCGGACTCCAAAAGGCCCGTATTCTGCAACATGCACACGGGTTTTTTGCCGCCCACGTAGATCCCGGCGGCCACGGCCATGGTCTCCGCCTCGCGCGCCACGGACACTACGTCTATGGACGCTTGCTCTTGCATGGCGCGGAAGAGCACGTCGGATTCGCTTTCCGGAAGGTACACCACGTGGGTGACGCCATTCTTCCTGAACTGCTCAAGGACTGTCCTTGGGTTCAACATGGTCCCTTCGGTCGTCATGTCCCCTCCCGCGTGGTGGTGGTTTGGCGCTGCCCTGCCGTTGAACAAGGCCGCTGGATGGGCAGCGCTGTCAGCCCCCCATCATAGGGAGCGAACGTGTGCAGGTCAAGGGAAAGTCCCCAAAACGCCAGGGTCTTTCGGTGTTCAAGTGCCAGAGAAGGAAAGCCTGTGACCATTGCCCAAAGGGTGCGGCATCAAGACCCCGCCCCTACACAATTTCCTGAACGAGCATAGGAGGCGCATTCCAGAACAGGGCTAGTAGGCAAAGCAGTCTATTGCAGTGTTTAATAGCTACGGGTAAGATGAAGAGTATCTCTGGAAACGATATGCACATGGATTTTGCTGTCCGGCCAATGCAGTCGGAAGACATTCCCCAAGTGGCGGAGATAGAGCGACAAGCTTTCCCCACCACATGGCCCCCCACGCCCTTTAGCCGCGAGCTTGGGAATAAACTGGCGCGCTATTTAGTCGCCTGGTCTCCTCCCCGCAAAAGCCTCGTGCCTACGCCCCAGGCGACTCCGCTCCCGACCGATGAGGAACGGGACGGCTGGTTCCAGCGGCTTGCCTCCAGCGTGCGCAGCGTCTTTGGCGTTGAGCCTGAACGCAGTCCCTCGCCATCCATCCAGGACTATGTGGCAGGCTATGTGGGCACGTGGTTTGTTGTGGATGAGGCGCACGTCGTATCTATTGCGGTGCGGGAGTCCCTGCGGCGTCTTGGCCTTGGGGAACTGTTGATGGTGGCAGCGGTGGAGCTGGCTATGGCCCGCCGCGCCAACCTGGTGACGCTGGAGACCCGCGTGTCCAATACCCCGGCGCAAGCCCTGTACGAGAAGTACGGTTTCCGAAAGGTGGGCGTGCGCAAACGGTACTACTCCGACAACAATGAGGATGCGCACATCATGACCGTGGACGGCATCCTCACGCCTGCATACCAAGACAAGTTCCAAGAGCTGGTGAATGCTTACCATGCCCGGCGCGGGGAAACGGCGCGAGTGCTGGCCTAAAGGAACGCAGAGCAAACCTTGTTTCCTGCCGGGGGTCTGTCCCGATGGAATCGGGAAGATACAATTCCTTCCCCCCACCGAAGGCGAAGGGGCCAGGGGGCAAGGCAGAAGAGGATATTTGGGCAAGCCTCAGGCGAGGGTACGGCGTGCCATGCGCTTCTGGCGCAAGCGGCGCGAAGTGGGGGATAGTAGAAGAAAGCGCAGGAGGCTGAATCATGCTGGACCGGAAAAGACTCCCCGGCGAACGGTTCAAGGTAAAGCTGTTCACCGGAGCCAGCGTAGAGGCGGACATGAACGCATGGCTCGTAGGGAACCCTGGATCCCTGGTACAGCTATTCTTGTCCCACGACGGCGTAAACCCCGTGGCCCTGGCGCTGTACCTGACGACGCAATAGGTCTCAACGGGACAGCGGCCTTCCTGTACCTTCCTGACTTTTGAGGCAACGCCTGCCGGCATAGTGAAGAAGTCCCAAGAGCTATTGCAGCCAGCGCTCTATGTTCAGCAAAAGGGTGCTTGGCAGGAAGGGCTTGGTAACGTAATCCGTGGCGCCGGCGCAGAGAGCGCGGTCCGCGTCAATGGGTTGGGCCATGGCGCTAACCATGACGATTTTGATGTGTTTGGTCAGGGGATTCGCCCGTATGGTGCGGCACGCTTCCAAGCCGTCTACGTTGGGCATCATGACGTCCATAAGTATCAGGTCGGGCAGCTCCTTCTCGGCCATGTCTATCGCCTGCCGCCCATCCCGCGCCGTCACAATGCGGTAGCGCTCCTCCAGGCTAAGCACCGTTTGAAGGACACGCAGGATGGGCTCGTCGTCGTCAACAATGAGAATAGTCTTTTGACCAAGTGATTTCTGATCGGGCAACATAATCTTCCTCCGCCTAAGCTGCGATGCTACCTATCGGGAAGGACTTTGAGGGAAAACCAGAAGGTTGACCCTACGCCGGGCACACTTTCCACGCCAACATCTCCCTCCATGAGTTCCACAAGGCTTTTCACCACATAGAGGCCAAGGCCGGTACCCCTTGTTCCTCTTGTGAGAGGAGAGCGGACCCGGTAGAAACTGGTGAAGAGCTTCGCCAATTCCTCTTTAGGGATGCCAATGCCTTGGTCAGAAACACGGATAATGACGCTGCGCCTGTCAAGGTTTTCTTGGGCAGAGACGGAGACCCAGCCGCCTGCAGGGCTGTACTTGATAGCGTTGTTGACCAAGTTCATGAGTACCTGTGAAACGCGCTCTTTGTCTGCCCAGACGGTGGGGAGGGTCTCCGGCACGTTCACCAGGAAGGAGTGGCGGTCGGTCAGTTGCTTAAGCCCAGCCACGACCGAGTCAACCACCGGGCGCAGGGCGAGGGCCTCAAAGCGAAGATAGAGCTGCTGCTTGCTGATACGAGACACATCCAACACGTTGTCCACGACACCCAGAAGGCGTTGGCTGTCTGCATAGACCGCGGATACCCACTCTCGCCAGGTTTCCTCGGTGGTGCGGCGAGTAAGCAAGAGTTGCGAGTAGGCGATGATGGTGGTTAGCGGCGTGCGGAGTTCATGGGACGCAACAGAGATGAACGAGTCTTTTGTGCGCACCAGGTCTTTCTCTTTAGATACGTCTACCAAGAGGATCCCGCGCAGTGTCTCATGGTCAAGGCCCGCGATGGGGAAGATATGGACCTGCAAGTCCCGCGGTTCGGGCCTAAGGCATTGAAGGTCCACCATTCTGGCGGCGGGATGGGGATAGTCCAGGATAGTCAGGAGTTCCTGGACTTGGCTTGGGTCAGGGAAACTGGACATGTTGTCGTTGAGCAGGTCAACGAGTTTGGCGTTGACCGCCAGGCGCGCACCGAAGGGCAGCAAAGCGAGGACTTGCTTGTTCCAGTGGGTGACAACGCCCGAGCTTCTTACTACGATAAGCCCTTCGGACATGCTTTGCAGAATGGCTTCCAGTGTTTCTCTTTGCTGCCTTGCCGCCACATAAAGGTCGTGGTTTTCCAAGACAATACCCACCAGAGCAGTAAAGAGATGCAGCAAACGCTCGTCTTCTGCTGAGAAATCGCTCTGGCCCTGTTTTGCTACGACGCACAGTCCGCCAATGGGGCGGGAGTGCATGTAGACTGGGACTGCCAACATACTCACGTCTGTCTGCACCGAGGCTCCGGACGCGACGGGACCAGGTACATCGGCGTTCCTATTCAGGCGTAGGGATGTGCCTTGCGCTGCAACGGTGTTCAGGACCTGTTTGGCCTGGCCTATGAAGGGAGCAGGCGGGAGGGCCAAATCAGTAGGCTCTGGTTGGAGCAGATACTCCGGAGCATCATCTGCTTGCCGCCAAAGAAGGATGCCTTGCTGCGCTTCTACTAAGCCGCACAACGCGCTGACGAGGGTCCGCAGCGCATTAAGCGGGCTTGTTTCCAATGTGAGGCGTCGTGCAACCTGTTCAAAGGCTACCAGCCTCTGATAGCTCCGCTGGTATTCGGTTTGCAGCGAGTCGGCCAGCCGTCCGCTGTGGAGCAAAGCTGCCACCTGGTCTGCGATGCCGTGCAGCAACGTGGCCAGCTCTTCGTCAAAATGGCCGCCTGCGCGAGACATCAAGCTGATGACAGCCAGGGTTTCTCCGTTGGTTATCACGGGGAATGCTGCAACCGACCGGATGCCCTGGTCAAGCAGAAGCTCTTCCGCGCGGGAGAAATTATCGTAGCTGTTTTCAATGGCAACGCGGCCGGACCTCATGGCGATGCCGGCTACGCCATTGTTTACGTCCATATCAAGCAGTAGTTTAATTTGCTGTCTCATGGGGCCGCCTGCTTTGAGAAGCCTAAGCTTGCTCCGGTCTTCGGAAGGGATCCGGATAGAGGCCAGCTCTACTTCTGCGGCGTCGGCGAGCTTGTCCAGCAGCTCTTCTGCATGGTCTGCCAGCTCTCCCGGCTGGGTAAGCATGTGGGCGGCGAACAGCAACGCCTCTTGATGGGCGATGCGGCGTCGCAAAGTCCGGCGCATAAGCTCCAGAGCCTGTCCGATTTCGTTAAGTTCGGTAGCGCCGATGGACGGGACTGGGGCATCCAGCTTGCCTTCTTTCATACCCTTGATGCTTTGCAGGAGCTTCTTGGTGGGCCCTAAAACGCCGAAAAGGATGAAGAGAAAGGCAAAGCAGGCGACGACCCCAATGAGTAGGAGGAACGTCAAGCGGAGCCGGCTCAGGAAGGCGGCGCTCTCTTGCTGGGCCACGGCGGAGTTGACAGCTAAGCTGTCAATACGGTCGGAGATGGAGGCTGCTATGGAATCCAGTTCTTCCAACTGATTTTGATAAGCCGCTGAGGTGACCGTCGCTTGGGACAGGGTGGAAATGCGTGCACCCAGCCGCTCAACTAGGATCTGGAGGGACAGGACTTCCTCTCGCGCATCTGCGTCGCGTACGCCGGGGAAGACTTCTCCCGTACCCCCGATGGTAATCGTTCCTCCATTGAGCAGCACTTGAAAACCGGTCTCCATTTCTTTCTGCGCCGCGTTCATTTTTTGCAGATGGGTGGCCGGTTGATTCGTTGCTGCGGCCAGGGCGGCCTGTTTTATGACTTCTTGCGACAAGGCCTGCTGTCGCGCGAGTTGGATGTACAACAGGTTGGCTTCTTCATTGCTGTTGCTGGAGGCCTGCTGTGCAAGCAGCACGATGGCAGCTACCAGAATGAAGCCCGTGAAGAGGACGATGATGGTGTGCCAGTAGGAGATTTTGGACATAGGTCTTAGGCTTCTCTACGGAACCAATCCAAAGCAAACAACAGCCTGTCACGGAGTCGCGGCGTTTTCAAGTGGGTATCGGTCAAAGGCTTGAAAGGTTGAGGAGGAGAGGGCGGCGCAGTCAACACGGTCTGGGCTATGCCGATTGCAGTGGATAGGGTTTCAGTATCTCCCGCAGGGTAATGCCGAACCCCCGGCGAACCTAGTACTTAGTTGCGAAAATCCGCGATACACCTACTTAGATGGAAACCGTTCGTGCTGAGTCGGTCGAAGCACGAACAGGGCCGCCCTTCGACAAGCTCAGGGCGAACGGATTACCTACGGCTAATTGCGACACTTGGTACTAGTCTACTGTCTCTCAAATAACCATTCAGATAAACAGCCTTGCGCCCGACTGCACATCAACCCTAACCCTTCGCTCCGCTCAGGGCCTTGGTTATTTGTTTGGAATCTTTTGGTTCGCCTTCGGCGAACCAAAAGATTCCAAACATGATTCAGTCTCCCAGATAACAGGGAAGGATGCCTTTGCTGGCGAACCGTAGGGGTATTTACGAGGCACTACACTAGCTGCTCAAAACGCAGGCGGCCAAGGAGCGCGTCAATCCGGCGGGACGATGAACAGGCAGGGTGGCCCTGCAAACTATCTGGGGATTTGGGCATGGGGTGCAATGTGGTTGGTCGTGTGCGCCTGGCTGGACGCTGAAAAGTTTGCGACTGTGCGCTCGTGCTGCCGGGTGGCACCGGTGTATTGAAGATAATAGAGAACAGCCTTGACACGGCTGTTGACGTTTGAGGCTTCCACCAGGCCAAGCTTCTGATAGATAGCGTTGACGTAGGTTTCCACAGATTTGGGCGACAGGGAAAGCTGTTCCGCAATGGCCAGGTTGTTGCGGCCTTCTGCCATGAGGTCCAGCACTTCCCTCTGCCGTGCTGTAAGGCCGCCGATGCCGCTTCTTGCTAGGCCGAACTCTATGATGAGCGCAGGGTCCAAGACGAGCTTCCCTGCACAGGAGTCTTTGATGGCGTTTGCCACCGACTCGGCATCGGGCACGGAACGCTTGAGCAAATAGGCCCACCCCTTGGACTGAAAGAGGGGCAGGCGTTCCAGGTGGGACCAGCCGCCGTAGGAGGACAGCACGACCAGGCCCGTCTCTGGACGATCCATCTTGATGGCGATGGCAGCGTCTATGCCGTCCATTTGGCCGGCCAGTTCCACATCCATGAGCACGGCGTCGGGCTTGATTTCCCTGGCAAGGGTAATGGCGTCTTCGCCTGTTTCCGTTGCGCCAATGACTTCTATGTCAAACTGGCCGTGAAAGGTATAGTGCAACAGATTCCGGAAGAGGGCTTCGTCTTCCACAAGCAGCACTTTGGTAGTCATAGTTTTGCCTGCCCAGTCCTCTCTGTAGTGTCTTGCGATGGCACTGCAGGATGATTGTGGAGTCAATGAGCAGCCGCTGCCCGGGCCGGGGATGTCGCCCGCGTTCAAAAGCCAGTTTCACCGCAGGCTTCCCATGGTTGGCGCTATTCGCCTTAGGGCAAAGGGGGTTGAAGGAAGAACAGTCGCAGACCATTCCGGTCTTTCCATGCTGTGTTCTTGTTCAAGAAAGCGCCGCGCCGATGGCGTGGGCAGATCACCTCGCATGGCACTGTGTAGCGTTCGGCGTTTTGACGCGCAAGACTACCAACCGTTACGTAGTATAACATACGTATCTTGCACACACAACGCTGGGTTCCATTCCGAACTTCTGCAACGGCACGCTATCCTAGCATATTCTCGCAACGCTGTCCATTGAAAGATATTAAGAAATCGTCAAGACCTCTATTGCTGCATAAGGTGAATTGTTCATTAGACAGTGGCTATGGTCGTCTTCTCATTAGGAGATGTCGAAAGTGCGGTAAGGCGGCGGGGGGTGGTTGTCATCGCTAGGAAAATACGGGGTCTACTGTTTCCATCTGCCCTTGTCATGCTGAAATCCGAAGGTCTGGATGAAGCCTGCGGGTCTCAGAAGGTGTTGACAAATAAGAAAATAAGGTCATGCACTCCGGCTCCCCAGCTTGGGCGCGTTGCAGGAAGGCTCTGATCCTGCGCCTCCGAGTCAAGACCGATAGATAGGCCTGATTTACTTTGTCCACACCTTCTCAGAGCTTGTGAACAAAAGCCTTTCGGGCCTTTTGACGGCGTTCGCCAGATACAATTTCGGCCAGCGGAGGGGCCAAAAACCGATAATTTCAAAAACTCTCAGCATGACAACGAGTCGGAGGACCCTTGCGTCAAGCGTCATATCACGTTTCATTGCCTCCTTCGGTCACGGATGGCCGTGCGAAGCGCAGGGCAATAGGCTGCCGGGCAAAGTAGGGCATTCCAGTGTTTTGCTGGCGGACGCGCCCTTCAGAGCGCAGCTTCAAGAAGTTCTGTTTGCTTCGGGATGCTGTACCGCCCCGTGAACGGGGCGGCATCAAGCCGCACCCTTTAGAGTGCGGTAGCGTCCCTTCAAGAAGACAACTGGAGACGGGCGAGGAGACCTCGCCCCTACGCGACGTTTCCCCGCCTGGCAGCCTGTGCGGGTAGACTCCCACCCTAAACATTGGCCGCGCCAGGCCGATACTTTGCCTAGAGCAGTTCCGCAGAAGACATCGCAAGAAGCGGAGTCTACGTATGGTAGCAAGCAGCATCAATCGCATTCTTTCTTGGCCCCTTCAGTTTGTCCCCGCCATGGTCGTTGTCGTCACATTGCTGCTGTTGTGGATGGTCCTGGCGCCCCAGGTGATGGGTCAGACGAATACGGGCCAGGTGACGCCTTCCGCCACTCAGCAGACCGCCTCTGCCAGTATGGACCTGTCCGGCATTGAGGCGTTGTCCAGTCTGACGATGCAGTTGCGGGACTCCCGGGAACAGCTTGTGAGTCAATGGAATAGCTGGGTGGGGGAAATTGGGAGTACCACCAAGCCTACTCCGCGTTTGATTGCCCAGGGCAAATCCATTGCCGCTGCCATGGACGATCTGGCCTCTACGATGTACGAAGCGCCGCGACCTGCGGGAGTCCGCTACCAGCACGACCAGCTTTCCGAGGGCTATTTCTACCTGGCTACCGGTATGCGCTACCTGATACTGAATGCGGAGACGGGCAACAGCGACTACTTCATACGGGGTTCCGATAGCATCAACGAAGGCGCCATAAGGGTACGGCAGTCTGAGGAAGACCTTATGGACATTCTTACTATCAAGCGCTTTTCTGTGCAGACCGGCAGATAAGACGTAGATGGGTGAAGCCCCGACGTTGCGGTGTTGCCAGGGCCTTTCGGTGTTTTGACGGGGCTGTGTCCTGCAGTTCCGACGCCAAGGCGGCAGCGGAACGTGCGCATGGAAACCGCGCCCGTACACAATGTTTCGCCCACGGGCGCTGGGAGAGCCGCAAGCGCCTGGGTCGAAGAGACTGTTTTAAGGGGAAACCGCACGCTGTTTTGAGGGTTTTGCCCGTGTCTGCCTCACGTGGGGACTCCTAGACTGATGGCAAGGGAGAGATTGCGCCCTGGCAGGAGGTCTCCAGGAATGCGTGGGGAAAGGCAACCCACCACTCCGGCAGAGGGAGAAGCGCTGCCGCACGTTTCAAGTAGAAGTAGAGATGAGAGACGCTGGTACAGAATGCTCAGCCGGAGAGGATGAACAGGAACCATGGGCATTGTGAAGTGGATCAACAACTCCGTTCAGGCGAAGCTTACCCTCATCCTCACCGTGGGGTTTTCTTTCCTGGCCGTGACGGTGGTCATTACGTTCTGGACTTTCGGGAGAATTGGGGACCTTACGCCCACGGTGAATGAGGCCGGCGTTCAACGAATGCGCGTCTGGAAGATGGCAGGCTTGTCGCGCGCCTACGCCACTGGTGACACCCAAGAGCGGGCGTACTACAAAGCAGAGATTCGGAAATCTATCGCCCAGTTTGAAACGTCGCAGAAGGGGTTGGCGTCCGGGGATACATCCCTGGGGCTTCTTGGCACGCATGATCCCACCATTCTGAAACAGATTGCTGCGGTGAACGAAGTCTGGAAGGACTACAGAAGCAATCTGGAGTACGTGCTGGCTTCGGATACGAGCGCTCAGGACGCTTTGGGGCGAATCAATGCCTCGATGGACCCTCTTTTTGCTGAAGTTGTGGGTGTTTTGCAGGTCATGGCCCAGGTCCCTGGACAAGGCAATAGCGTAGATGAGGCGGCAACCCAAAGAATGCGGGTGTACCGAATGGCTTGGGTGGCCAATCAATACCTGGCTCCCCAAGACGCTGAAGTACAGACGAGTCTTGCAGTAGAGCTTGCGGACCTTATCGCCCGGTTTGACGCGGCGCAAAAGGGGCTACGTTCCGGTAATCCAGAGCTGGGACTGGCCGGCACCAAAAACTCCGCGTTGCTGTCCCAACTAGACAAAGTGGATGCGATTTGGGCGTCCTACCAGAGCGACCTGCATCACGTGCTCAACGCCGACGTGCAGCTCCCTGTGACGCTGCAACTCCTTGACTCCCTGGCGCCTCAACTCTTCGCTGAGGCGGAAAAGACCGTAGCCCTTGTGGCAGCGGAATCGCCGCGGACCATTGGTTCGGTACAACGGCTGCAGCTGGCCCTTGTCGTTGCGGCCATCCTGGGCACCGTCGGGGTACTCTGGTTCATGCGCATTACCATTGTGCGGCCGCTGACAGACGTGCGGAAGACCGCCGCTCGTCTTAGCGATGAGGAGATACCGTCCCTGGTCAGCGCACTGAGCGCCATGGCGAAGGGAGACCTCACCCAATCGGTAGGGTTTTCGCTTAGGGAGACGCCGGTGAAGTCCGGCGACGAGGTGGGACAGATAGCGGAGGCGTTCAACTCCGTGAGCAAGGGGCTTAGCTCCGTGGGTGAGTCGTACAACGATATGGCTGTGAACCTGCGGGGCTTCATCGGCCAGACGGTGCAGGCATCCGACAAAATCGCGGGAGCCAGTTCGCAACTGGCGGGCGCGGCCGACCAGGCGGGCAAGGCCACTCAGGAAATCGCCAGGTCCAGCCAGCAATTGGCCACAGGGGCGCGGGAGCAGTATCAGAAGGTGCAGGGGACCGATGCCACGCTGGGCCAGTTGGGTGAGGCGATAGACCAGATTGCCCGGGGATCGCAGGACCAGGCGAACTCCATTGAGCAGGCATGTGTGATGGTGGCCCAGGTGACGCAGTCCATCGGCGATGTGGCTAACAATGCCCAGGCGGCGGCGGAGCGGGCGAAGCAGGCGAGGGAGGCGGCGCACTCCGGCATGGACATTGTCTCCAAAACGGTTGGCGGCATGGCCCACATCAAAAGCGCCGTGGAAACGACGTCGCAACGCATAAGCGAGTTGGGAAAGCATTCGGCGGAGATCGGCAAGATCGTTGCGGTCATAGACGACATAGCGGCGCAGACGAATCTGCTGGCCCTGAATGCGGCCATTGAAGCAGCCCGGGCGGGCGACCAGGGTCGCGGCTTTGCAGTGGTGGCGGACGAGGTGCGGAAGCTGGCGGAGCGCGTGACGCAAGCGACCAAAGAGATCGCAAGTCTTATTGAGACGGTGCAGAAGGGCGTGACCCAGTCTATTGAGGCGACTGAACGCGGGGCCAAGAACGTGTTGGAAGGTTCGCAAAACGCGGACCTTGCGGGGGAAGCATTGAAGAAGATTAGGGAGGCGGTAGAGCAAGCGGCCCAACAGATTGAGAGCATTTCGGTTGCAGCGGTGCAAGTGCGCAGCTCTGCCGAAGATATGGTAAAGACCATGGAGAACCTGAGCTCGGTGGTGCAAGAGAGTTCGGCGGCCAGCGAAGAGATGGCGGCCAGCAGCAGCGAAGTCAAGACGTCCATGTCTGACATGGCTTCCATCGCACAGAGCAACACCTCCAGTACGGAAGAGGTCTCGGCAGCGGCGGAAGAGATGAGCGCGCAGGTGGAAGAGGTGGTAGCGGCTTCCCAGACATTGTCCCAACTGGCGCAAGATTTGCAGCAGACCGCCACTTTCTTCCACCTGGGTGATGAAGAGGACGAGGGTATGGTGAAGAGCGGGCCTGCCGTGGCGGCCAACGGGCATACCTCTGCGGTTAAGAAGAACGGACATGCGGCCTCGCTAAACGGCAAGGGCAAAAGCGAGCTTGTCCCTTTGGGAGCGGCCCACGCCGCCTTTGGCCGGAACTAGCTTTTGAATGTTGCCGCAAAGGAGCTTTATATGACGCTTGCTGAATCACGGTCAGAATTACAGGTAGTTGTTTTCGGACTGAGCGGCCAAGCCTACGGCGTGGAGATTGGGGCAGTGCGGGAAATCATCCGGATGCAGAACGTCACGATGGTTCCCGGCACGCCGGACTATGTGGAGGGGGTTATCAATCTGCGCGGCAAGGTCATTCCGGTGCTGGACCTGCGCAAACGCTTCTCGCTGCTGGTGGGCCGGCAGACCCGGGAGAGCCGTATTGTGGTGGTGGACGTGGGTAAGCAGGACATCGGCCTGATAGTGGACGCGGTCACCGAGGTGCTACGCATTGCGACTTCGGCCATTCAGCCGCCAAAGTCGGTACTATCCACGGGGAATGCGGACTATCTGATGGGTATTGCCAAGCTGGAAGGCCGGCTCATCATCCTTCTTGACCTCAAGCGTGTGCTGAGCGCCCAAGATTTGGGCGGCAAGGGCATAGGCGAGGAACTGCTGGCAGTCGCAGCGGCTTAGTGCAATGGAAAACGAATTGCAGTTGGCCCAAGACATCACCCAGGAAGACCTGAAGGTGTTCCTTGAAGAAGCTGAGGAACAACTTCAGGCCCTGGATGAAGAGGTGCTGCGGCTTGAGCGCGGCGGAGCGAGCGCTGAAGGGCTCCAACGCCTGTTCCGCGCCGCGCATACGCTGAAGGGTTCTGCCGGGATGCTTGGCTATCAGCCGATGGCCAAGGTAGCCCATGCCCTGGAGAGCATCCTTGATCGCCTGCGAAAAGGGACGCTGTCCGGAGACGCCCCGGTGGTGGAGGCTCTGTTGCGGGGGCTGGACGCCATGCGGGCAATGAAACAAGCCCTGGTGACTCCGGCTCCGATCATGCATCTGTTGGAACAGACCTTGCCGCAGTTGGAGAAGGCGGCGGCATCCCCGCAGGGGGCTGCGCAAACCCCCGCGACACCGAGCGCGCATCTGGAATTGAGCGATGCGGCGCGGAAGGCGGCGTTCCAAGGGGCGGCTTCGGGTCAGCGGGCGTTGCACGTTCGTGTTTCCTTGACAAAAGGTACTCCTTGGGCGGCGGTACGCTGCCTTCAGGTGCTTATGGAGGCGTCCTCTCTGGGAGAGGTGCTGCTTTCTGTCCCCGATAGAGAGGCAGTGGAGCGGGAGCAAGCAGGGGATTTGCTGGAGATCGCGCTGCTGACCTCGCGGCCACCGGAAGAGGTGAAGGAGCAACTGGCGAGCATTCCGGACGTGGAGGCGATTGCCGTTGAGACGCTGCAGCTCTCAGCGGCGGAAGGGGAGAGCGCGCCGCATCCTTCAAGCGATGAGCCTGCCGCCGCCGGCCCTACGAGCCGGCACGTGGCGGAGAGCCAGACCGTCCGCGTAGACGTGGAGCGCCTTGACCGGCTCATGGATGCGGTGGGAGAGTTGGTATTGCACAGGAACCGGGTGACGCAAATAAGCCGGCAGCTTGTGGCGAGCAAGCGCGACGATCCTGTGGTCAAACAACTTGAAGAAGCTTCGGTGCACATCTCAAAGGCGGTGAACGACCTTCGTGAAGAGGTCATGCGGGTGCGCATGCTCCCGGTGGGCACGGTGTTTGGCGGCCTGCCCCGCATGGTGCGAGACCTTGCCCAAAAGATGGAAAAGAAGGTTGATTTTGTGGTCTCGGGTGCGGAAACAGAGATAGACCGCACCGTGATAGAGCGCCTGCGCGACCCCCTTATTCACCTGTTGCGCAATGCCATTGACCACGGCATTGAACGTCCGGACGTGCGGCGCGCCGCGGGCAAGCCGGAAGCAGGCAGTATTCATCTTTCCGCCCAGCACGCGGAAGGGTACATGGTGATTACTGTCACCGACGACGGACGGGGCATAGACCGGGAGGCGGTGAAGGCATCAGCGGTGGCCAAGGGTCTTATTTCTCAGGAGATTGCCTCCCGGTATACGCCGGACGAGTCGCTCAACCTCATCTTCATGGCAGGCTCTTCCACGGCTAAACAGGTGACCGATGTCTCCGGCAGGGGCGTCGGCATGGACATTGTGAAGACTAACGTTGAGGCCATGAACGGCTTCGTTGACGTAAGGACGGAAGTCGGTAAGGGTACCACCTTTTCGCTGCGGTTGCCGCTCACCCTGGCGACGCTGCAGGGCCTCCTGGTGTCCCTGGGGCAGCAGGTGTACGCCATTCCCCTGCTTTACGTTTCGGAAATCTTGCCCCTGGTACGCGACCGGATAGCGCCGGTGATGGACCGCGAAGCAGTATTCTCCCGGGGCCAGGCTATCCCACTCGTGCGCCTTCGCAGGGTTCTGTCCACCGAGCAATCCGCTGGACCCGCCGGGGACAACGGGCAACAAGAAGAGCAGTGCGTTATTGTGGTGCGCGTGGGCGAGCGGGCTGTGGGCTTCGCCGTCAACTCCGTCATGGAGCCGCAGGAAATAGTGGTCAAGTCCTTAGGGAAATACATGTCCAACGTCAAGGAGATGGTAGGCGCGAGCATACTGGGAGACGGCAGGGTTGCCCTTATCCCAGACGTTGCCCGTCTTGTCAGGGACGCCGCCTAGTACCTAGTTTCGTAATTAGCCGTTAGACAGTCCGTTCGCCCTGAGCTTGTCGAAGGGCGGCCAGGTTCGTGCTTCGACAGGCTCAGCACGAACGGGTTTGGTAACGCTCTTTATTACAAGTAGCTACTAGCTAATCTTCCGCTACAGCGGTGCCGTCCCGTTCACGGGGCCTTGCCTCAACAGCCATCTTTTGCCTTGCCCCGGTACTCCTCTTTTTCCGCGCCCGCCCGGTCTCTTCTACCTGCCTCCAGTCATGGTAGCTTTGTCCTGACAAAGAGGTGTCTTTTTACCTTCTTGATGGTGAGGACTTGCGCACAGGTGACGGCCTCGTCTCGCGCCCCTCTCCCCTTCCTGCTACGCCTCATCTTTTTGCTTGCTGCGCCGATACTCGTTAATGACCGTTCAAACCCTGATGGGACTCTTGGGTAGGCCAACCCGCGTCAATCAGAAGGAGGAAGAGCGTCCCAAAGCCGTCACGCTGCAAAAAAGGAACCTGGAGGATGATCCAAAGAATTGCCGGCGCTCTGCATATGTAGTGGCCGGTGATCGTGAAATAATCTTGAAGATGGAGGGTTGACAAGAATGCCACAGGAAGCCGTGCTAACCGCGACCCAGGCCAGTACCTGGGGTGAGTTGGTGGAAGGTGCGTTCATCAACTCCATCAGGGGGCTGTCTGAAATGGTGGGTCAGGAAATAGAGGCGTCTCATTTGCAGACCCGCAGTATTCCTGTGGATGAGGTGGCCGGACTTCTGGGAGAGCCGGAAAGCCCGAGTGTCGGCATTTATCTTTCCATTTCCGGAGAAGCGACTGGGCACATTGTACTTATCTACGCGCCGGAGACTGCCTATGGGCTGGTGGAGATGCTCCTTGGCAATCCGCCGGGAACAATTGCTACGTTGGATGAGATGGAGCAGTCAGCCCTGGGCGAGTTGGGCAACGTCATGGGTTCCTTCTTCCTGAATCATCTGGCGAATGCGGCGGGCTACATTTTGCACCCGTCGCCTCCGGCCATCATCATGGACATGGCGTCGGCCATACTGGAGATCGCTCTGGCAGACATCGTGGTGGAAGCGGACCGGGTGCTGGCGGTAGACGCCGTTTTCGGCACACCGGACCGGCAGATCAAGGGACACTTTCTTGTGATGCCCAGCTTGGGCTTGGTCCGCAAGATACTAAAAGGCGTCGGCCAGTGACTACTGCTGAGACACAGGCCAGCAGATTGCTCATGGCAAGTCTTGGCGAAGTGAAGATAGCCAAAGGGCGGTCCGGCGATGTACTCGCCTGTTTGGGGTTGGGTTCATGCGTGGCGGTGTGTCTCCATGATGCACGGGCCCTTGTCGGCGGCATAGCGCACGTGGTGTTGCCGGCGGACAACGGCAGACGCAAGGCTCCGCCGGCCACTTTTGCCGATACGGGCCTCCCGTACCTGCTGGATGCCGTTGAAAGGGAAGGGGCTGTAGCATCGCGGCTGACGGCGAAGATCGTTGGCGGCGCTCGCATCGTCAACTTAGCCGCCTTCAACGACGTGTTTGAAGTGGGCGCGCGGAACATCCAGGCGGTGCAAAAGATGCTTGATACGATGCATATCCCCATAGTTGCGGTTGAGGTAGGGGGGACGAAGGGACGCTCGGTACGGTTCTATGTGGCTAGCGGACTGGTTGTGGTTTCAACTGCAGCCGGAATAGTTAGAGAGATGTAGGGGAGGCCTTCCATGCCAAAGGTCCTCGTTGTAGACGACGCCGCGTTTATGCGCATGCGGTGTGTCAAACTGCTGAAGGAGAGCGGCTTTGAAACCGTGGAGGCCAGCAACGGCAGAGAAGCGGTGCAGCAGTATCAGGAGCAACATCCAGATGCGGTGCTCCTTGACATTACCATGCCTGACATGGATGGCCTCGCTGCTTTGGAGGCCATCAAACAGTACGACGCCAACGCTCGCGTGGCTATGGTGACTGCTATGGGGCAGCAAGCCATAGTGATGCAAGCCTTGAAGCTGGGTGCAAAAGACTTTGTGGTGAAGCCCTTTGAACCGGGGCGCGTCCTTGGCGCCTTGAAGCGCTTGCTTGGTTAGGAACCGATTCCAGGAACATCTTATTGCTGAGGCATATCATGAGCCCAGTTCGTGTTCTCGTTGTAGACGACTCTGCTTTTGTACGTTCTGTTTTGTCGCGGAATCTTTCCGAAGATCCAGAGATTGTCATTGCCGGCGCCGCCTCCGACGGTGAAGAGGCGCTGCGGGCGGTGCGAGACTTGCGCCCGGACGTGATTACGCTGGACGTGGTCATGCCTCGCCTTGACGGTCTTGCCGCTTTGAAGCGGATCATGGTGGAACACCCAACGCCGGTGGTTATGGTGAGCAGCCTTACGGGAGAAGACACCCAGGCCACGGTGGAAGCTCTTGCTTTGGGAGCGGTGGACTTCTTTCAAAAAGGGGCCGCAGGCAGTCTTACCTGGCGGAAAGAGGAGCTGCGGGCAAAGGTGAAGACTGCGGCCCAGTCTAAAGTCGGCGCATTGCGCCTGCCTTTGCAGAGTCCCGCTGGCGGGTTGCCATACGCCAGAAAGCGACATTCCAACAAGTTTGCCAACGTCGTCGTGCTCGGGTGCTCCACCGGTGGGCCGCGGGCGTTGCGGGAGTTGGTCCCCATGTTGTCTCCCGACCTGTCTGCGGCTTTTCTTATTGTGCAGCACATGCCGGCAGGCTTTACGGCTTCCCTTGCGCAAGGTTTGGACAAGCTGTCCCGGGTTGCGGTAAAGGAAGCTGTGGCGGGGGATGTCCTCGGCAGGGGAGAAGCCATCTTGGCCCCAGGAGGGTTTCACCTGCGCGTTACGAGCGAGGGAGTGGTTGTCCTGGACGACGGCCCGCAAGTCCACGGTGTGAAGCCTGCCGTTGATATCACTATGGAGTCGGTAGTCTCAGCATACGGCAAGGCTGCCATCGGTGTAGTGATGACCGGCATGGGGTCCGATGGGACCGATGGCGCGGGGTTTATCAAACGGGCGGGAGGGTGCGTTGCGGCGGAAGATGAGTCTACCTGCACTATCTACGGCATGCCCAAAAGCGTGGTGAAGGCCGGCTATGCGGATGCGGTGATTCCACTGAACAAGATCCCTGAATGGCTGGCCAAGGTCTGTGGGACGATACCTGCTCTGCTCACTGCTGCCGGGAGGCATTAGCCATGCAACTGGAAGACCAACGTTTGCTTGCACAGGTGATGCTTCGCCATACTGGCATAGATCTGAGCAACTATAAGAGCGGCCAGGTCTTGCGCCGGTTGGATGGGTTCATGTCAAAGTTTGGGGTAGGAAGCGTGCGCGCGTTTGCGTCTCTCCTGGACCACGATGCGGCTGTTGTGACCGAACTGCGCAGTTTTTTCACCATTAACGTCACCGAGTTCTTTCGTGACGCGGAGCAATTCACCACGTTGCGCTCCACCGTCTTGCCTGATCTCCTTAGGCAAAGCACATCCCTTCGGATATGGAGCGCCGGGTGTTCTACCGGGGCGGAGCCGTACTCGGTGGCGATACTGCTGGAAGAGTTGAACCCAGGAGGCCGGCATTACATCCTCGCCACAGACCTGAGTGCAAATGCGCTCTCTAAGGCTGTCGCTGGGGGGCCGTATGAGTCCGATAAGATACGTAATCTTCACCCGGGGACGATGCACAAGTGGTTCCAACAGAAGAGCGACGGCCTTTGGGTGGCGGAAAGCCTGCGGAAGAAAGTTACCTTCCGCCGCCATGATCTCCTGCACGACCGATTTGAAAGAGACTTTGACCTCCTATTGTGCCGGAACGTCGTCATCTACTTTACCGATGAGGCAAAGCAGTTGCTTTATCAACGGTTCTATCAGGCTCTCAAAGACACGGGCATTCTCTTCATTGGCGCTACTGAGTCATTGTTGGGAGAGCGGGAGTCTGGATGGAAACGAACGACCGGCAACTTCTACAGAAAGGCCCCGGTGCGGGAACCCGTTGCCGATGCAGCAAAGAGGCCCGGTGCGGCTGGCGCACGGTTGCGGTAGGGACTGCAAGCGCGATCATTCCTGCCGGCCGTTTCCAGCGTTGAGCGCCTTTGAGTTTGGCGGCTTTGGCTGACGCAGGACAGATTCCGGGTGAACGGATCGCCTGGAGGATGTTGCCTTTGGGAATGCAATACTATACCTACTGCCGGGTTCTACTCCTCGTCGCTCTCGCCGACTTTACGAGTGATTCTCACGCCCAAGTTGCTTCCCATGGTGCCCGGCTGCGCGAAGAACTTCCGTTTGCCTTCTACATAGACGGACAGGTCCTCTTCAATACGGGTGTCCAGGACGATGACGTCTCCGATGTTGAGTTTGCTGAGCTGGGTGCCGGTAAGTACTGTGCTCCCCAGCCGCACGTCCAAGGACACTTGAGCAGGCCGTAGCAGTGACATCACCGTCTCCTGCCGGCTCAGAAGCCGTTCCTTGTCCGGCGCTCTTTTCTCTCGCTGCCCGAGTTGTTGGGCAAGGGGTTCCAAGGTGGAACGCGGCACGACGAAGTGCAACGACCCCCCGGTTTTCCCCAGCATAGCTGAGAAAGAGGCTACGATCATCAAGTCGCCGGGGTAGCCTAGCTGGAGATAATCGGCGTCCCATACGAGCTCTTGGAGTTTAGCCTGCAAGGGAAGCGCAGATTGCCAGGATTGCTCGGCTGAGGACAGAAGTCGCAAGGCCAGGGTATTGCTGAGGGGAGTTTCTACGTCGGTGAGCTTGCGAGGGGCAGCAGTCATGTTCGGTTGGCCGCCCTGCAATCGTTCAATCATAGCCAAAAAGATCTGGTTTTCTATAGTGAGCATTGCATAGCCGGGGAGGGGCGCCAGTGTCAGCATGTGATGGACCACGTGCTCTGGAATCTGGTGTAGGTAATCCTCGTAGGTAGAGGCGTCCACCGCGTCTTTGGTGACTTGTACGGGCATTCGGAGGAAGGCGGAAAGGGAAGCGGATGCGACGGAAGAGAAGTTCTCCAACAAGAGGGAGAGGTTGGCGACATGGACCTTCGGGTTGCTGGTGGGTCGCCGGAAATCGTATTTGCGGTAGCTCGCCGGGATCACCGTAGCGGAAGAGTCGGCTTTCCCCGCTTTGCCCGCGGGTTTACTCTCCGTTTGTTGCGCGGCGAGGAGCTTGTCTATTTCATCTTGCATCAGCACACGGTTTTCCATAGGGAGTCCCTTCTTCCTCTTGCTACTTTCGGTTACCAGGGACTCAATCCCGCCAAAAGCACATGTTGGTGCTCGGCGAGACTCAGATCAACGTCTTGTGGGTGTTCCAACCTCTGCCCGTGGGAATCGGCGACTAGCCTCACCTTGGGCCGGACGATGTGCCCCCAATTGGGGGAGGTAATGACCGCTATGTCACCAGTGCTCAATTGCACGGTAAGCCCCTTGGCGTAGATGGGGGCCTCGCGGACGAAGGGCTGGACCAAAGATGGGTCAAAGAACTCTCCTGAAAATCCCATGATGAACTCAATAGCCTGGTGGGGCGGCACTGATTGGGTCGGGTGCGATACCAGGGCATGGTAGCACTCAGCCACACGCAGCAGCCGTGCATTCAAGAAGATGTCTTGCCCCTTCAGGCCATCGGGATACCCAGACCCGTTCCAATGCTCATGGTGGGCGGCAATGGCAGCGGCGACGCGAGCGCTGAAGCGACCGTTCCTCTGTACGAAAGCAAAAGATTGTTCTACATGGTCTTTGTCTTGTACATCTTCCATTGGGCCGGGGTGGGTCGCATTGTTCGCACGAATAAGACAACTTGCGTCTGCAAGAAGGGCTGCTTGGGCCAGGTACTGAAGGTCGTTCGCGGTGCAGCGGCCCTTGCCGAGGACTAGGGCAAACTGCGCCGTACCAAGGGCGTGAGCTATTTCATAGGGCATCCCCGGTAGAAAGGCAAGGCCGTTGAGCACCGGGTCGGTAGCGGCTTCAAGGGCCGCGTGGGCCATTTGTATGCCCGCCTGACTGAGGTTGGCGAGAGCCGCCGCTGCCGCTGTTCCGGTGGGATCGTTCCTAGAGGACGTGATGAGTGATTCCAGGGACCGCGCTGCAAAGAGGAGGGTAGGCTCGGGTATGAAGGGGGTAATGCGCAAGTCTCCCACGCTGGGGTCATTTACGCAAATGGCCGCATACCCCGCTTCCCGCAAGTGCGCGAAGATCTCTTCGGTGACTTTTGTTGCCGACGGAAACGCGACTTCACCGGCCCTGTTATAGATGGGGGATGCGATTTCTTTGCCTACCGCGTTTTCGGTTACGAGCATTTGGCGCATTGAAAGACTCCCACGATACAGCAAAAATCCAGCCGAGTAGCTTGGCGGTTTCCCCCCGCATGACGGCTTAGAGCGGGCTATCCTGGCGCAATGCCTGCGCTACAGGGAAAGACCTTTCCCTAGAATATTCGGTTGCCGATTCCGATCATGCAGGGTCCACCAGCCCGCGAACGAGACGCCAATCCGCCAGCCAAGCTCCAGCCCTGAGGCACGGAGTGGAGGGAGCGGTGTTCCTTTTGGTTGGTATGGACAACGGCATTAGGCAGGGCCTCGGGCGCTGCGCTGCTTACCCTTCATCCTACGTGCAATAAAGAGACCAGCCACAATGGCAATGCCGGCAGTGGGGACCAGCACCAAAAGCTGGGGAGACGGCATTGAAATGTTTCCGAATCCTCCCCCGCTCGTTTCTTGCATTTGCGACGACTGCGGAAGAGGAATGCGGGGCCGGGTGAAGGTGAGGGTGGGCGCACTGCTTTCGCCGGCAGCCACTCCTCCCGGTTTTGCAGAGGGGAGCATGGCAATGCTTCCCGGCCCCTTCTGCCCTTCCAAGCCGATGGTAAAGCGAAGGACGCCGGACTGGGTGTCCAGCACATGAATGACGTTATCCGCCAGGCTGGTGACGTACAGCTCCGTCCCATCCGGGGTAATAGCCAAAGCCCAGGGATCGGCGATGGTTGCGCCGAAGGGCGTCACCTGGCCGGTCTCCACATTGACCGCGATGACCTGATTCTGCCGCTCCTGGGCGACGAAGGCGGACTTATTGTCGGCGGCGACAACCGCATTTACTGCGCCCATTCCCACGGTGAGCGCTTTCAATGGCTCGCGGGTGCCGGCGTCAACAACTTGAAGATTGTCCGTGCTGCTGTCGCCTACGAGGAAGTACGATCCGGTTGGTGGAGTAGCCAAATACGTGTTACGGGTGTGCTCCAGCAAGGCGGTTTCTACCTGGCTTGTGGCGATGTCCAGGGAGGAGACGGCCTGACCATTCTGGATGGTGAAATAGAGCACTGAGCCATCGGAGGAAAAAGCGATGTCGTGGGGCGTACCTTTTACTGGGATTTCCTTCAGTATGTCGCCCGTTTCCGTGTCAATTTCCACAACCTCTGCTTTGCTGGAGATGGTCACGTAAGCCCGCTTGCCATCGGCAGCAAGGGCGATGTGTTCGGGAACGCCCGGCAATTGGATGTTCCTTATCACTGCCTGAAGTCTTGTGTCTATGACGTTCAGGGAGTTGGTGGAATTGTTCACGACGTAGAGGAAGTCCCCCGCTGAACTCAGAGCGAGGGCATGGGGTGTCCCGCCTACATTGATGACCTCAACGGTGATTTTTGCGTGAGGGTCAATGACGGAAACCGTCCCCGAGTCCTCGTTGGCCACATAGACGGTCCCTACGCCATTTGCCCAAATCAGATCCCTATTCCCTGGGGCAAGAAGCATAAGACCGATGAGCAGACCTACGACGGTCCGCAGCGGCCAGTGGGCCGGCCTTGCAAGAAGTGACCTCATGTCACTGCCTCCTCCCGGAACATGGTCCTCAGAACGGCGTAGCGAAGAAGCTCCGTCGTTTTGGCAAGCCCAAGTTTGCTCATCATGTTCCGTTTATGGGATTCCACCGTCTTGGCGCTGATGAAAAGAGCATCGGCGATTTCGCTGTTGCTCCGCCCTTGAGCGATGAGACTCAGCAGTTCCTCCTCGCGAATGGACAGGTAGCCTTTGCGCCTGCCCTGTTTGTTTTGCAAGCCCACCTGTACAAAGCGGTACAAGAGGTCTTTGGAGATGGCCTCGCTGACAAACGTGTGCCCCCGGTGGACTTGGAGCACCGCCTCCCCAAGCTCTCTTGATGTGGACTCTTTCAAGACGAACCCCCTGGCGCCTGCTTCTAGAGCCTCTGGCGCGTATGCCGCAAAAGCCATGGAGGCCACGATGATGACCCGAGTTGACTTATATTGCTCCCGGATCATTTGGGTTATCTCCAGGGTGCTTTTCCCCGCCAAGGCCAGGTCTATGAGGACGAGGTCCGGGCGGATGATGTCCAGCATAGCGAGAAGCTCTGTGGCGGTGCCAAATACCCCGGACATTTCGGCTTGAATCTGGGATTGGAGAATCCGGGCCAAGCCCTCTGCGAAAAGCGTTTCGCGGCTGACGACGACGATTCGCGGAGTGGAAGCCCGTTTGACGGATGCAGCCTCCTGCTCAACGATATTCCCCGGGAGCGCCCTTGACGCCTCTTCCCGATCAGGGAGCCCTGAGGGGGCGTCACCTGAGAGAACAGAAGGTAGGGCGATAGGTTGCGTTTGGGACCCCTTTTGCGGCGCAAGATTTGGACGCGCTTCAGGGCTGCCAAAAGTCCAGTTGGGTCTCGTAGTCATTGCCATTTGGGCGGACCTCCCACTTAGAGTGTGCTTGGTCGGGCCGATTGTTCTTCTCTTTGCCACATCACCCCAGCGTGAGCCTCGTTTCCCTGGGAGGCTCACGCAAACTAGTTGCGGACGCCGCGCCATTCCCGCTAGCGTTTGATGTTTGAAAGCTCCTGCAGCATCTCGTCGGCGGCGGATACCACACGTGCATTCGCCTGGAAGCCGCGCTGGGCGAGGATGATTGTGGTCAGCTCCTTTGCCATGTCCACGTTGGACATCTCCAAGAAGCCTGACCGGATGTCTCCCTTGCCTTCACTGCCTGGACGGCCAAAGCTTGGCGTCCCGGATGCGGAGGTGGGTTCATAGGCGTTGCCGCCAATCTGCTTCAAGCTGCCCGGGTTGGAGAAAGAGGCGATGGCGACCTGTCCCAAAACCGATACTGCGCCGTTGCTGTACACCCCTTGGACTTTGCCGTCGGCCCCGATGGAGATGGAGGACAACATGCCGGGGCTGTAGCCGCCCTCTTGTTGCAGAGACGCTTCAGATGTTTGGGCCACCTGCAACATGCTTGCCACGTTCAGTTCCAAGGTTTGGGGAGAGGTGCTGCCGTTGTCCAAGGTGATGCTCAACGGGCCAATGCCTGGGCCCGTCACTTTGCCCAGGGAGTCAAAGGTGATGGTTCCTGTGCCGGAACCAATGGCGGTCACCGCCGGGTCTGAAGAGGTGATGGCCCAATCCCATTCATTGGAATCGGTCTTGGTGAAGGTGGCCAATATGGCGTGTGCATTGCCTTGCGAGTCAAAGAATTGGCCTGCTACCGACGTGCTGTCGCCAACCAAGGACCGGGAGTCCAGGTTGCCGCCGAGGCTCAGGCCGCTGCTTTCTTGAGCGGGGCGTCCCTGGGCGGCGCTCACGTACAGGCTTTGCGGCGCTGCCGTGGCGTCTATGCTGCCTGCCGCACCCGCCGTCCACCCTTTCAGGCGCAGCCGGGTGACGCGATGAACGAGCGCTCCATCGCTGTCCAGTACAAAAGAGCCGTCCCTGGTGAAGACGTTGCTGTTCCCGCTATCCAGAACAAAAAAACCGGCGCCTTGAATTGCCAGGTCTGTTTGCACACCAGTCGCTTGAAGGTTGCCCTGAGAGTCCACGGGGTCAATGGCGGCGATGAGGCTCCCCAGGCCGATCTGCGCTGGATTGGCGCTGCCGTGTCTGTCGTCTGCGGCGCTGGCGTCCCAGAGGGAACGGCTGAGCACATCCTGGAACAGGACGCGGCTGGATTTGAAGGAGATCGTATTGACGTTGGACAGGTTGTTGGCAACAACGTCCAGCCAAGCCTGGTGGTTGCGCAGCCCTGATATTGCCGCGAATATGGAAGGGATCATGCAGAACCTCCTACGTAGAATATGGAATCTATGGAAACGGGTTGGTTTCCGACCAAGAGCCAGATCTGGCTCTTGCCGTCTATGAACACGCTATCTACTTTGTCGTTGACCAGGGTTATGCCATCTGCTGCTTGGCCCTGGATGGTCTTGCCTATGAGGCTGCTGCTCTCCATGAGTTGGATGGACTTCTGGGTTTGCTTCATTTGTTCAGACAGAGAGCCAAGCTGCTCCACCATCTGCAATTGAGCCAGTTGGGTCAGAAAGTTGCTCTGGTCTTGCGGTTCCAACGGGTTCTGATACCGCAACTGGGCTACAAGCAGGTTGAGGAAATCCCCCTGTTTGAGCTGATTCTGAGGCACCAGAGCGGACATCTTGCTTGGCGCCGTTGTCCCTACGTTGGCGACTGGGTCCACGGGGTCCTCCTTTCGCTTATGCCAGGAAACTGAAAGCCGATGGGTTTGCACCTTCAAGGCGAACTTCTGCCGTGCTGTGCTTCCCTGACCGGCCCACGAGGCTGGTAACGCTGCGCCGGCGGGAAGCAGTGCCCACTTGGATGCGCTCCACAGGCAGCGCATTGTCCTCCAGGTGTCTGAACAACGTGGCGGCCTGGCTCTCCAGTTGGGCCGCCGCCATTGGCGATGCTGTCAGCAGGGATACGTCCAACCGGCCAAGATGCATGGCAAGGCTGAGCTGAAGATTCCCCAGGGTAGGATGTTCAATTGGGGCCACTATCCGGTGAACAGGCGGCGGCGGCAGGAACGGCAGCTCCTGCGGGTGAGCGGCCTGCGCTTCGGTCTGGTTGCCGGGGCTTTGGTTGATTGATTGGTTTGCTCCGTTGCGGACAAAGGCAGAGACGGCCCCCTGGAATGAAGGTTCGTTGTTTGCCGCGCCGTGCTCTGTGCCCAAGACGGCGTCCGGCGCTTCGGCGTGTTGGTCTTTTCCCTTGGGTTGGTTGTTCTCCCCTTCATTATCCCGGTCTGACCAGGCAGGGCTGTCAGGAAGACTAGACACTGGTAGCGCCAGGGCTTCATCCGCCGACGGCAGGGCGCCGGTTGCGGCAGGGTTCGCCGGCTTATCCGGGATCACACTTGCCGCCAATGGCAACGCCGCAGGCTGGTCCTGGAGCATGGTGTTTGTGCTAAGGTCTGCCACATGCTGCCCTGCTGCGGATATGGGAGCGACCTTGTCTGCGGACAATTGGGGGCTTTCCGTCGCCGTTGTTTCCAAGCGGGAATCACCCTGGATGTCCATCGGGGTGTTGGACGAATCTGTGAAGAGCGGTGTCCCCCGTATCTTCACTCCCGGCAGTTGCACCGGCGTCGGGAGTTTTGCAGCAGCCGTTATGTTGCCGTTCACAAAAGGTGGTTCAGGAGCGGTGGGTTGGGTCGCATCCTCTGAAACGCGCCGCTGCTCACGCCCTGCTACAAGGGAAGGGAAGGGCGTCAATGTCTTGTGGGATTGGTCCTGTCCAGCAGTGGTGATAGGCCGATGAGAGAAGACCATGCCTTGCGTTGCCAATGCAGGTTGCAGGGCTGCGGGTTCTCCCTGAGCTAATAGGGCCGAAGGCAAAGGTGTTTGGCTATCCGGGGCCTTTGCGGCGACAGACTCGCCCGCAAGCACGCTTACGACACGCTGAGGCAGGCTAGGGGAGGTCAAACGGGCCGCGCCATGCAACCGGACGGCATCAGCGTCTTGGGGAATGCCTGCTGCTGCCTGCGTGGGCAATGCCCAAGGGCCAAAAGGCGTGAGGCCCATCACTTTTCTCGCAGGCTGGAAGGACGGCTTGTCTCCTTGGAGTGCTCCATCTGTTACCTGGGTTTCCTCGTTGTTTGCCTGAGCTACCGGACCCGCGGAAGACTGCTCGCTCACCACAGTTCCCATAGGAAGCGGCGTAAGCATGGTTGTTTGCGCCAACCACACCCCTTGGGGTAAGGAGGCCGCGTTGGCCGACTTTGTGACTTCATTCCGCTCAGACGAGTCAGGAGCGGTGTGCTTCTTCACGGGTTGCCCATGCACAGGGAGTCCCTCTGGCCCTCCCTCTTCATCGGATGCAGTCGTCGCAACCTTTCCCTGCTGCTCCGTTGCCAGAGAGAACTGAACGCAGGCTTGTAGAAGGCAAGCCTGGAAATCAGAGCCGCTGTTGAGCAGTGGAGAAGGCACGGCCGTTTTAAGGGCCTGACCCCCTCCACTGGGCGGGGAAGCTATCAACAGAGCAATGTCCATTACTGGATTCTCCCTAGGATTGGCCGGACGTAATGACGGAGCGAAGAATGTTGAGTTTGTTCTGTACCGCCCGCGCCATTGCGCTGTATTTCATGCTCGTTTCCATGAGACTGGACATCTCCTGGTCCACCTGGACGGAGTTGCCGTCTACCCGGGTGAATTGGTCCGCCTGTCGGGTCACGAGGGCTTTGACCGTGGGGTCGCCGCCGGTCGCGTTTTGCGCCGTGTGCGCCGGCGTTCCATTGGCGGAATCCAGGTGTCCAAGCGCCGACCGCAACTGGTCCTCAAAGGAAACCTTGACGGCGCGATAGCCGGGTGTGTCCACATTCGTGATGTTTGCTATGGTTGCCCGCTGGCGAAGGGCCAGGGCGTTCAGCGTATCCGTGAGCAACGATAGGCTAGTGTCCCGGGATACCATAGTCCTCTCCTTCCTGGCCGGCGTAGCGGGGAGCGCCGTACCGGAGGGTAAGCAGCTCAATGAGCGCCTGTCCCTCTTCTTGCGCCAGCAATTGCCGGTGATGCTCTCGCAGCCGTTCCGTCAGCTTCTCCATTGGCTTGGCCTCCTGTTTCGCATGAAGCAGATCCTGCTCGGCCTGCCGGATGGCGGCGTCTATTTTGTGGATGCCTTCTCGCTTTGCCGTGGCGATGCTCTGGAGGAGGTCAACATAGGCTTGCACAACTGAGCCCTCCATTCCTTCCGGGGGAGCAGTGCGAAGCCCTAACACGCGTTCCGTCTCGACGTGAATCTGAGCTATCAGCTCAAGTGTCTGACGCTTTTGCAGATTGCGCGCCGCCAGCTCCGCCTGACAAACATCAACACGTAGAAGTCGTGGCCGCAGGATACGCTCCATGCGCTTCAACCGCTCCAATTCCGTTCTGCTGCTCATGCGCGCCCTCCCTGGAGCGTTTCTTGAAGACAGGCCAAGGTCTCGGCGAAGGGGAACCCGCTGCTGCGATCTTGGCGCAGAAAGGCCTGAATGCGGGGCCGCAACGCAATGGCTTCATCAACGATGGGATTGCTGCCCTTGGCGTAAGCCCCAACTTCAATGAGGTCGCGGCTCTCCTCATAGGCTGCCAGCAGAGAACGGAGCCTGGTGGCAAGCGCCAGGTGCTCCGTAGGGACGATGTCCGTCATGACGCGGCTGAGGCTGCTGGAAACGTCAATAGGAGGGAAGTGCCCCATGTGGGTCAGATCTCTGGACAGCATGATGTGGCCGTCAAGATAGCTCCGCGTGGCATCCGCCACAGGTTCGTTGGTGTCGTCGCCGTCTACAAGCACCGTGTAGAAGCCCGTGATGGTGCCGGCGCTGGAGGCGCCAGCCCGTTCCAAGAGGCGCGACAGCATGGCAAAGACGGACATTGGGTAGCCCCGTGCGCTGGGCGGCTCGCCTGCGGCCAGGCCAATCTCTCGTTGCGCATTGGCGACCCGGGTCACGGAATCCACGATGAGCAATACGTCCATGCCGCGCTCGCGGAAGTCTTCTGCTATGGTGGTGGCGAGCTTGGCAGCGGTGAGCCGTACCAGGGCGGGCTGGTCCGACGTTGAGGCAATGACGACCGACTTCTGCAAGCCGTGCCCCAGATCGCGCTCCAAGAACTCCCGTATCTCTCGTCCGCGCTCGCCTACCATAGCGATGACGTTTACATCGGCAAAGGCTCCCTTGGCGATCATGCCCAACAACGTGCTTTTCCCTACGCCGCTGCCGGAGAAGATGCCGAGGCGCTGCCCCTTGCCGCAGGTGATGAGGGCGTCAATTGCCTTTACGCCGGTGGCTAGCGGCTGTTCAATGCGCTTGCGGGTAAGGGGATTCGGCACCGTGCCTCTCATGCCGCGCCGTCCAATGCCTTCCAAGGGGCCTCCCTTGTCAATGGGATTGCCGAAGGCGTCCAGCACCCGTCCGAGCAGGGCCATGCCAACGGGGGCCTGCAACGGCTGGCTGGATGTCCTGGCGAGGCTCTTTGGCCCCACGCCTTCCAAATCTCCGAAGGGCTGCAAGAGGGCGTTTCTTCCCCGGAAGCCAACGACCTCTGCGGGCAGGTTCCCCTGTCCATCCCGCTCTATGAGGCACAAATCGCCCATGACCGTCTCTAGCCCCATGACTTCTACGGACATGCCCACTACTTGCATGACACGCCCCCAGCGGACAAAGAGGCGCTGGCGCTCTAGTGCGGCGTGTTGGCGTTCTAGGCTAAGCATTGTCGGACTCATCTTGTTTGCCTTCCAGCAGCGCTGTGAAGACCTGCTTGGCGGTCTGGAGCTGCGTTTCAATCCTGGCGTCCAGCAAGGCAGCGGCTGTTTCAACCATGCATCCGCCGGCGGTCATGTCCGGGTCTGCCACCACACGGATGGACTCCGGCTCAAAGCTTCTGCCGCTTTCTTGCAGCCATGCTTGCAGGTTTGCCACGTCCGCGGGGCTTGCCTTGATGACCACCGGTTCCCTGTTCACTGCTTCCAGGACGGTTTGCGCGGTCCCCAAGACTACGCTGGGGTCCACCTGGATTTGCCGGTGAACGATGGCCTCTGCGAGGCGCAGCGCCAGATTGCAGGCCGCCTTCTCTGCCGCGCGCAAGACTGCATCGCGGTCTTGCCTTGCTTCCGCCGCCAGAGTTTCCAGGGCCGAAAGCCGGTCATTGGCCTTCTGCAAGGCAGCCTTTTCTCCGCTAAGCCGCCCTTCCAGCAATCCTTGCCGGTAGCCCTCTTCCCGCAGCGTCTTGGCCGCTTTGACGGCCTCTTCTTGCCGGTGCGCCATCTCCTGGCGTGCGTGCTCCAACTCCTCCCGAAAAGAGCGATAGGACCCCAATCCCATATCGCCTACCATGACGGGTGGCTTTTGCATGTCCGGCCCCTGGATAACCTTAGACAAGCCGGTCCTCCTGGCCGTCTTTGGAGATGGTCACCTCTCCCGCTTCCTCTAAACGGCGCACCACGCTGAGAATGCGTTGCTGGGCCTCTTGGATAAGGCGCATTCTTATGGGAGGAGAGGTCTCTATTTCCTCTTTGAGGATGACGACGGTGCGCGCAGACATGCAGGTGAAGAATCTGTCCCGTACTTGCTGACCCGAGCCGCGCAGGGCCGTGGCGAGATCCTTGGTGTCCACTTCCGCAAGGATCCGTTGTATGGAGCGGTCGTCCAGGCGAGTGATGTCTTCAAAGACAAACATCATGTTGCGGATCTGGTCGGCCAAGTCGGGAGCCGAGCGCGCCAGCGTGTCCAGGATATTGCGCTGGGTATTGAGGTCTACTTTAAGGAGCAGCTTCACCAAGTGGCCTGCTCCGCCGGTGGTTGCAAAGCCCTGGCCCACAAAGGCGGAGATCCGCTTGGAAAGCATTTGGCCTACGTGAGCTACAATTTCCGGAGAGGTGAGGTCCATAGTGGCAATACGCCGCGCCACTTCTACCTGCAACTGGCGGTCAAAATTCTGCAGGATGTTGGCGGCATGATCTGCGGGGAAGTGGGAAAGCACGAGTGCGATGGTCTGGGGATGCTCGCCGCGGATTGTCTCAGCCAACTGCGCGGGGTCCGTCCTGAGCAGCGTGCTGAAGGGGTCGTCACGCTCTCCGCGCAGGACTCTGTCAATAATAGATTGCGCCTTCTCTTCGCCCAAGGACTGGCTCAAGAGAGCCAAAGCGTACTTGTAGCCGCCCTTGGCATCCTTTGGGGCGAGCGTCGCTTCGGCTGCTTCCCGGAGGACCTGCTCGCGCACCTCTGGAGCAACGCTTTGCAGGCGAGAGATTTCCACGGCCAAGCGCTCTACGTCCCGTTCGCTCTCGTGCAGTTCCTTCATGATGTCGGCAGAGAGATCGGACCCCAGCGTTACCAGGAGTACCGCCGCCTTTTCCGGCCCTGTCAGGACAGCGCTCATGGCTCTGTCTCCCTCATCCACGCTTGTACCACCTTGGCAACGGCTTGAGGCTCAGAGCGGGCCAGGTTTACCAGTTGTTTGTAGGAGGCGATAGTCTGCTGCGCCTCCGGCGAGCGGCCGGGGAGCATTTCTACCGGGGCCTCCGCTAGTTTGGGGGCTTGTCCATCCGCCAAGGCAGACGGTTGCGCAGGCTTTACCACCTGGGGAGCGGCCTTGGGCGCGTAGGCAGGTTTTGGCCCACGGAACTCCCTGAGGGCGCGCCACACTAGCAAGGACATTACCGCGATGGCCGCCGCCGCAATGCCGTATTGCACGTAGCGTTGCTGCGTTTGTTGCTTGGCCAGGGTCAGGGTTTCCTGGGACTGCTGGGTTTCCAAACTGCGATTGAAGGGGAATGCCTGCACGGTGATGGCGTCGCCCCTGCTTGTGATAATTCCCGTGGCTGCGGACACCATCTTTTGTATGTCGGCTACTGCAATCTTGCTGTCTGTGTTGTCAACGGCGACTGCCACTGAAAGCCGTGAAATGCTGCCTGGGGCTCGGACAATGTGTTCCACGGTCCTGTCCGGCTGATAGGTGGTTGCCTGGTCTGTTTTGAAGTAGCTACCGGCGCCGTCAGGTACGGCAAAGGGAAGCGTGCCGGTGGAGACGTTGGACTCAACGCCAGGCGCACCGCCGATGCTCGTGGCCTGGGTGCCCGTGTAGACTTCCGTCGTGGTGCGGGTAGTAACCAGGGACCCGCCCTGGGATTGAGCGCCGCTCCCGGTCCCGCGCTCTATGGTCGTCTCCAACTGGTCAAAGTTCATGTCAGCCTTCACGCTTACCGTCGCCTTGCCCGGGCCAAGCACCGTGGTAAGCATGTTGGAGACCTGAGTCTCCAGGCTGTTCTCATAGGTCTTAACCAGCTCAATCTGGTCAAGGCCCTGGGTTGTGAGCGTATCGTCGCCGGAACCGGAGGCCAGGAGCCGTCCGTACTGGTCAACAACAGCGACATACGAGGGATCAAGCCCTTCTATTGCGCTGGATACCAGATGGACGATGCCCCGGATGGTCTTGCCATCGGGGACTGCCCCGGGCCGCAGTGTCAGCAATACTGAAGCCGTGGCGTTTTGCTGGTTATCAAGGAAGAGTGTTTGCTCGGGCACAACCAGGTGGACCCGTGCGTCTGCAACGTTGTTCAAACTCTTGATGGAACGGGCCAGTTCCCCCTCCATCGCTCGTTGAAAGTTCACCTTTTCCGCAAAGGGCGAGAGGCCGAAGCTGTTCCGGTCAAAGATCTCCAACCCCACGTTGTTGTCCGCAGGAAGGCCCTCCATAGCAAGGTTAATGCGGACTTTGTCCACGTCTTGCAGTGGGACCAACACGGAAGCGCCTCCCGCGCCAAGGCGGTAGGGAGTCCCTGCGCTGTCCAGCTTCTCAATCATTTGACCAGCTTCACTTGGGTTCAGCCCCGTAAAGGCAGGCACGTACTCCGGCTGCCGGGCTAGCCAGAAGAGGGCCAGGCCAACCACGAGTACGAATGTGGCAATGGCTGCAAGGACTACTCGCTGTTGCAGCCCCTGCCATCTGCCGCTGAAGTTTGTGCCCAACAGGCTTAGGGAAGTCGTCGTCATGTGCTAACCGTCTCAGCGAGCGTTACACGGGCATCCGCATGATGTCCTGATAGGCCTCAATAACCTTGTTCCGCACCTGGATGGCCATCTGCATTTTCAGGTTTGATTCCTCCATAGCAAGGACAACCTGGTGGAGGTCTACGTCCTGGTTGGAAGCCATCTTTAGGGCCAACTGATCGGCTGTGGTCTCGGCGTTGCTCACGTTGTCAAGGGCGGACATGAGCACTTGGCCGAAATCCGTGTTTTGTTTTACGGGCTGTTGCGGCTTGATGCTTTCTTGCAGCGGGCCGATGCTTGCGGGGCCGATGGATGGTATTGCCACGGCTGGCCTCCTTTTACCGCCTGATCATGTCCAGGGCTTCCTGGGCCATGTCTCTGGCCTTTGCAAAGGCGCTTGCGCTGGCTTCGTAGGCGCGAGAAGCCGCCAGGAGGTCCACCATCTCCATCACCGGGTCAATGGAGGCGTAAGCCACCATCCCCTGACCATCGGCAAGCACGTTGTTAGGCTCACTCACCAGTGTGGGCGTCTTTGTGTCGTATGCCACCGCCAGCACCCGTACTCCTTCTGGAATAGCGGCCTGGGTGCTCCTTGGGCCAAACGCCGCTGGCGGCGCCCCATTGGCTCCACGAGGGCCGATGACCACCTGTAGCCGGCGAAGGAAGGGATCGTCCACCTTGCCGGCAGTGCCCAGCTTAGACAGGTTGTTGGCGATCAGATCCATACGAAGACGCTGGGCGGTCAGGCCACTGGCCGCAATGGACATGGTGGTGAAACTGCTCACTTCACGCCTCCTTGGTTCCCTTGGCTTGCACGCGGGGCCTTTTGCCCGGGATGTTTGGCGGGCGGCGGTCTGCCGCCCAGTCATCCTGTTTAGACGTTCGGAGGGAAGCTGGAGGCCCTCCCTCCTCCGTTCTTGTAATTGAGTCCTAGTTTGGCTGTGGCAGGGGCCGTCCGTACATGGGGGAACAGTAGAAAAAGAGGCTCAAGTTTTCCTGATGTCATGGGTCATGATTTTCCGCTATGGCGTATGGGGAATACTTGGCTACAATCCAGGGCCAATTGAATTGACATGGCCGTTCACGTATGGATTTCCCCTGGTATGCAATCTGAGCCAGATTGCACAACCCATATTCTTAGCGGTCCTCTTAGAACCTGATGGGGATTTAGGGATTTCCCCTATGTTCCCACCCCATACAGATTCTTAGACTAAGGCGTGAAAGCCCCTGAGAGGCGTGCACCGAGCCTCAATCTTCCCGCCTCACAGCGGATGCGTGAAGGTCATGTTCTCGGTGAGGCAGCCTCTGCTAGGCCGTCCGAGCTACTTGGAGTGGACGCTCCAAACCGGAGGGTAAGCGCGAGACACCCCCCACATGGGTTCAGGAGCAGAGCAACACATGGATATAGCGACGCTGGCAGGCATCATTCTGGGCTTAGGGGCTGTGCTGGTCGGCTTTACGCTTGAAGGCGGCTCGCTCCTTATGTTGTTGAACATACCTGCGGCTATCGTCGTCTTTGGGGGTACTTTTGGGGCCACTTGCGTGAGCTTCCCCTGGCCCACCGTGGTGCGTCTGCCCAAGGCGATCCTGAAAACGCTGTTTCCAAACCCTCTGGACATGACGAAGGCCCAGGGTGTGCTGATAGAGCTTTCCAGAAAGGCAAAGCAGGGCGGCACGCTCTCCCTAGAGAATGAACTGGCGGGTCTTGAAGACCCTTTCCTCCGGCAAGGCTTGCGGATGGTGGTAGACGGCAAAGAGGCTAATACCATAGGAGAGGTCTTGGAAGTGGCGGAGGCCCAAATAGAGGAGCGTCACGAGGGCCTCTTCCGTGCCCTGGAAGCAATGGGCGGCTTTGCGCCCACCATGGGCATTCTGGGCGCTGTGCTTGCGCTCATTCAGACCATGTCCAAGCTGGATGAGCCTTCGGAAATGGGCCATTCCATCGCACTGGCTTTTGTCGCCACCGTGTACGGGGTTGCATCCGCAAACTTGCTGTGGATTCCACTGGCGAACAAGCTCAAGGCGCGCAATCAGGAGGAGTTGCGAGTGCGACGCATGACTATGGTGGGCATTCTTGCCATACGCAAGGCGGACGGCCCCTATGCAGTAGAAGAAAAGCTCCGGTCGTACCTGGCGCGCTCCGTGGGCGAATTGGACGTTGAGATAGTGCCAACGCCTGCCGCCCCTTCAGAAACAGAGAAAGAGGATATGAAGGATGCAGCTTAGGCGGAAGAAACCCGTCTCTGAGGGTTCGTCGGAGCGTTGGCTTATTACCTATGCCGACCTCGTCACCCTGCTGCTTGCCTTCTTCATCATGATGTACTCCATTGCCACTATGGACGCAGAGAAGTTCAAAAAACTCGCCGGTTCCCTGAACGAAGCCTTTGGAGGGGCTCCAACCATCATAGAGTCGCCCACATCTGCCGGCGGTGCCTTGCCTTCTGCTGATCAGCAGAAGTTGCAAGATTTCCGGGAGGTGCAGGCAATTATCCGGGGCATCATGGACAAAAGCGGCGACCCGGGCTCCGTGGAGGCGGTGATGACTGAAGAGGGTATCACGCTTGTTATCTCAGGCAACCTGCTCTTTCCCTCAGGAGGGGCGGACCTGCGAAAGGAAGGGAAAGCGCTGATAGACACTATTCTTCCCGTGCTCCAATCGCTGCCCAGGCCCATGCGGGTGGAGGGCCACACCGATAACGTGGCGATCTCCAACGACATCTTTTCAGACAATCAAGAGCTATCAGAGGCCCGGGCCCAGCGGGTAGCCAGCTACCTTCAGTTTACAGGCGAGATCTCGGCGGACCGTATGACGGCGCAAGGGTTCGGCGATACGAAGCCCCTGGCTCCCAACGATACGCCGGCAGGACGGGCTAAAAACCGCCGTGCTGCCGTGGTGATTCTTTATGACCAGGATGCTCCAACAACTGGCAACTAAACCTTTCGACGAGCGGTGCAGCCATGATGTTCAACGATAAACAAGCGCAGAAAGAGCCAACCGAGCAGACGGACCAGGTCTCCCCGGTACGCTTTGCTCCCTTGGCTAGGACGCCAAAGGGTGATGGAGTGCAGAATGACGCCACCTTCATTCTGGACATCCCGGTGACTATCGTGGCGGAAATAGGCCAGGCCATCATCTCGGTGAGAGACCTTCTCAACCTGGACGTAAACTCGGTTGTTGAGCTTGATAAGTCAACCGGTGAAGCGGTGGACATCCTTGCCAACAACCGGCTGGTGGCAAAGGGGGAAGTGGTGGTGTTCGGCGAAAAGTTTGCCGTGCGCATCACCGAATTCTTGGGGAACGTCAAGTCAAACGCGGCTGGATAGGACCTGCCCATGTCTCGCTGGTTCAAAAACAAGATCGTGCTCTGGGGCCTTGCGGCCGCCGGCGTCCTTCTGTTTGTCTTTGAATGGGTGTCCAGCCGAAGCAAAGCAGCAGTGCAGGGTACGGACCAGGTGACGTCATTCAGTGGATTGGATTTTGGACTCCACTTGCTGGTCAATTTGGCGGTGGTGGTGGCGCTCATCATCGGTTTGGCCTGGGCCCTTGGGAAACTCAAGCACAGGGGTGGGGGAAGACTGTTCCGCCAGAAGCAGATGAGTGTAGTGGAGTACGTATCCCTTGGCTCCAACCGTGGACTGTACTTGGTGAGCGTGGGCCCCACCATGTTGGTGGTTGGCGCTACGAGCCAGCAGCTCACCCGGCTGATGGAGTTCCCAGCGGCCAGCGGCGACCCGGCAGAGGAGAAGCAGGGCACAGACGGCAAGCTCGCCGGGGAAGGGGATTCCCCATGACGGGCATGAAACGAATAGGGAGAGGTTTGCGATGGAACATGCCCCGGCTTCGTGGACGGTTGCTGCTGCTGTGCGGCGTTGGGCTGGCTCTGGCTATGCAAGGATGCGTCCAGACAACCCAAGGCGAGTCCGGCAGTGTCACTGTGACGACGCAAGGCGCAAACGGGGTAGGCAACCTGACGCCAACGGTGCAGGTCTTCCTGGTCATGACGGCCCTTGCGTTGGGGTCCGCAGTCCTGCTCCTCATGACGTCTTTTACCCGCATTGTCATTGTGCTTTCCCTGCTGCGCGCTGCAATAGGCGTGCCGCAGTTGCCGCCGGCGCCCATTATCACGGGCCTTTCCCTGGTGCTCACCCTTTTTGTCATGATGCCAACCTGGCAGAGTGCGTATTCCAACGGAGTGCAGCCGTACATGGATGGGAAGATAGGAGAGAAGGAAGCCTACGACGGTGCCGTGGTACCGCTGCGGACCTTCATGTTCCGCCAGGTCCGGGAGGACGACCTTGCCCTCTTTGTACGCATGGCGCAGATGGAGCGTCCAAAGAACCATGACGATATTCCTACCCATGTTCTGGTTCCGGCCTTTGCCCTCAGTGAACTGCGCATCGCCTTTCAGATGGGAGCGCTGCTCTTCATCCCTTTTCTCATTGTGGACCTGGTTGTGGCGTCGGTGCTTATGACCCTGGGAATGATGATGCTTCCCCCCACGGTAGTGTCGCTCCCGTTCAAGCTGCTGCTGTTCGTTCTGGTGGACGGCTGGACACTGGTGGTGATGTCGCTGGTCAATAGCTACAAGTGAGAGTGTCCGGCTGCCCAAGGCTGAAGGTGAGGCCGGCCCAAGTGAAATCAGGAGGCTCTGGTGAGCACAGTTGAAGTGGTAGGGATCATGCAACGGGCGATGGCCGTCTCGCTTTTGCTGGTAGGGCCGTTCTTGCTGGTGGGCCTGCTGGTGGGCGTTGTCATAGGGTTGTTGCAGGCAATGACCCAGATCAACGAAGCGACGTTGAGCTTCATCCCCAAGCTGCTGGCAATAGGGCTTGTGCTGTTGTTGTCGGGCCAGTGGATGCTCCAGAAGCTCATGGCCTTCACCGCAGAAATCCTGGGCGGGCTGTACAGGATGACGGGCTAGGCAGACTTGGAGGGGCTTACCTGTGGAACTCTCCGTCAATCTGGACTCGGTTGCAGTGGGCTGGTTGGTGCTGGCGCGCGTATCCGGTTTCTTTCTCATCGCTCCGGTCTTGGGGAATCGCATCGTTCCGGCCCAGATAAAGATCGGCCTGGCGGTGGCGGTAACTATCGTCCTGGCGCAGGTGGTCCCGATGCAAGGCGTTGCCTGGAACCTCCCGCTGCTGTTATGGCAGACCATTGGCGAAACCGGCGTAGGTCTGGCCCTGGGGCTGGGCGCCCGCCTGGTCTTTGAGGCGGCCCAAGCGGCGGGGAAGCTGGTAGGAGCACAAATGGAGTTTGGCGGGGCGACCACCTACGACCCATTGTCGGAGCAGGAGTCCGGCATGGTGGACCGGGCCTACAGCATCATGGCAATTCTTACGTTTTTGGCAATTGGAGGACACCATCTCATGCTCTACGGTTTGGCGGACAGTTTCCAGAAAGCGCCCGTGGGTCTGGCGGCGCTGTCCGCAGTGCGTATGAACAGCCTGGTGGACCTCAGCGCAAAGATGCTGCCCACGGCCATAAGCCTGGGGCTTCCCATGGTGGCTGCGCTGCTGTTGGTTGACCTGGTGCTGGCCGTTATTGGAAGGACTGTTCCCCAACTGCAAGTCTTTATCTTGGGGCAATCATTGAAACTTGGTGTTGGCTTGCTGGTGCTGTCTCTGGCTCTGCCAGCCGTCATTGGCGCTATGGCAGGGCTTTTCCAGGGGGTGGGCCAGACCAGCCGGCTCTTGCTGGCGGGAGGGTGACGTGGCTACCGAAAACCGTACCGAGCCGGCAACACCAAAGAGAAGGCGTGACGCCGCCCAAAAGGGACAGGTGGCTCGCAGCGTGGAGGTCAATGCTGCAGCGGCCCTGGCGGCGGGATTCGTTGGCCTCCTGTTCGTTGTCCCGATGATTGGGCGCCAATGGGCGAGCTTGGCTGGGGCAATCATGGGTCCCTGGCTGGACCAGGATGTGACGCCGGAGTGGCTGTTCGGGCACGTGTACCCGAATGCGGCGAAAGTTTTCATAGGAGTGCTGCTTCTTGGTGGGATTGTTGCCGTGTGTAGCCTGGCGGCGCAGCTCCTTCAGGGCGGCCTGGTGTTCAGCGTGCAAGCGTTGAAACCAGACCTGGGAAGAGTCAACCCGTTGCGCGGCGCGGCGCGGCTCTTTTCCGGGCAAGCCGTGACTTCACTGCTGCGGGCCACGCTCAAGGCGGGGGGCATGCTTGCAATGGCTTATATCGTTTGGCAGAGCAGAGAGAAAGACATTCTTGGGTTGGTGTCCCAGGGGTTTCCCCTTGGGCTTTACACGGTTGTGGATGTAGCGAAGGACCTCCTTGTGAAGATGCTCTTGTTTCTGATCGTCGTAGCTGCGCTGGACTATTCCCTCCAACGCTGGACGATGGAAAAGAGCCTTCGCATGACCCGCAACGAGGTAAAGGATGAACATCGCCAAAGTGAAGGCGATCCCATGGTGCGCACGCGCATTCGGCAGATCCAGCGGGCTATTGCGCGCCGCCGCATGATGCAGAAAGTGCCCAAGGCGGCGGTTGTGGTGGTCAACCCTACGGAGATTGCGGTTGCTCTGGACTATCACATGGGCACGAATGGAGCGCCGACGGTAGTCGCCAAGGGGCAGGGGGACATCGCCAAGAAGATTGTGCAGATTGCCCGCAAGAACGGCGTACCGGTGGTGCAGAACATCCCGGTAGCACGGGCGCTCTTCCGTATGGTGGAGGTGGACCAAAGCATTCCTCTTGCGATGTATGAAGCCGTGGCCGAGATTTTGGCCTTTGTCTTCCGCATGAAGGCGGGACGGGAACAGGAGGTAGGAGCATGATAGAACGGGAACGTTCCTCAGCCAGTCCGATTCCTTCCGGCAAGGTGCTACCGGGAACCGCCAAAGCAGGCGACTCAGGCAGTTCCGAGGCAACCGCCTCGGGCGGCGGCGTGGGGTCTGTCCTGTCCAAACTGACGAAGAGCGGTGACATTGTGATGGCAGTGCTGGTGGTGGGCATTGTCTTCATGCTTGTCATCCCCTTGCCGCCCTTCCTGCTTGACCTCTTGCTGGTGAGCAGCTTTGCCCTGGCATTGACGGTCCTTGTGGTGGCGATACAGACGGAAAGCACGGTACAGTTCTCCACATTCCCTTCCGTGCTCCTGGTGCTTACTCTTTTCCGGCTGTCTTTGAACGTGTCTACCACTCGTCAAATACTCCTCAATGGGTATGCGGGGAATGTGGTAGACGCTTTCGGCAGGTTTGTGGTCGGCGGGAACATTGTGGTGGGACTGGTCATATTCCTCATCCTTGCCTTGATCCAATTCGTCGTCATTACCAACGGCGCTAACCGTATTGCAGAAGTGGCGGCCCGTTTCACCCTGGACGCCATGCCGGGCAAGCAGATGGCCGTTGACGCCGACCTGAACGCGGGCCTTATCGGAGAGGATGAAGCGCGCCAGCGGCGATCAGAGATCCGTCAGGAGGCGGAGTTCCACGGCGCTATGGACGGCGCAAGCAAGTTTGTTCGCGGCGACGCCATCGCCGGCTTGGTCATTACCGCTGTCAATCTCGTGGGCGGGTTGGTCATTGGCGTCATGCAGCAGCACATGAGCCTGCCCACGGCCCTTGAGACCTTCTCCATACTTACCGTGGGCGACGGCCTGGTCACCCAGATCCCGGCGCTCCTTTTGTCAACGGCGGCAGGCATCCTGGTCAGCCGGGCGAACACCGAGGGGGACCTTGGCAAGGCCACGGTGCAGCAGTTGTTCAAGAACCCCAAAAGCATCGCTGTAGTCGCTGCGCTCATCCTGGCGTTGTCATTAATACCTGGACTGCCCCTTATCCCCTTCCTGGCCATTGGCGCAATCCTGGCCGGCACGGCCTACACCACCGCCAGGCGAAGCAAGTTGGCTGCCGCCCAGGAGACGCCCATCGTCCAGACGGAGGCAGCCCCGGCAGAGCAGGCGACGGTCATAGAACCCCTTGAGTTGGCCGTTGGCTACGCCGTTATCCCGTTGGTAAACACGGGACATGGAGAAGGTTTTCTCGGCAGGGTCCTTGCGCTCAGGCGGCAGGTGTCGGCAGACCTGGGCGTTGCGGTGCCGCCAGTGCGCGTGCGCGACAACTTGAGCCTTCCCGCCAATGCCTACTCCGTGCGCATGTGGGGTGAAGAGGTAGCCAAGGGGGAGGTCTATCCCGGCCACCTCCTAGCGTTGAGCCAGAAGCCGGTGTTGGGCACTGACCGCCTGGTGGGGAAAGAGACCACGGACCCGGTCTTTGGCCTGCCGGCGCTGTGGGTAAGCGAAACCGAGCGAGACAAGGCGGAAAGCGCCGGGTACACCTTCATAGACCCCATCACCGTGATACTCACCCATCTCTCAGAGGTGGTCCGTCATCAGGCCGCGGACCTGCTTACCCGCCAGGATGTCCGCAAGCTGTTGGATAAACTCGGCGAATCCTATCCGGCAGTGCTTGAAGAGCTGGCGCCCAATCTTTTGACCGTGGGCCAAGTACACCAGGTGCTCCGAGGGCTGCTGCGGGAGAACATTCCCATCCGCGACGTGCTGACCATCGCCCAGGCCATGGCGGATGCAGCCCACGAGAAGAAGTCTACCGACCACCTTCTCGCTGCGGTACGCAGAGCCTTGGCACGCACCATCACCAACCAGTACCGAGATGACAAAGGGACGCTTAATGTGACCACCCTGCATCCTTCTTTGGAGATGGCGCTTATGGAGGGCCTGCAACGTTCGGAGCAAGGGGCGGGCCTGGCCGTAGCTCCTGAAACGGTGCAGAGGTTGCTTACCGAGGCGCGGCAAGGGGCTGACAGGCTGACTGCTGCGGGCCACGCGCCCGTGCTGCTGTGTACGTCGTCCCTGCGTCTGCCGCTCAGGCAGATTATTGAACGGCGTTTACCCGCCATGACGGTCCTGGCGGTGGATGAAGTGCTGCCTCAGACCCCCATGGCAAACTTCGCAATCATAGGAGGTGATTCAAATGAACCGGCGACACCGCGTGCATGATTTGACCGATGCGCTGGCGTCGGTACGGAGCGAACTTGGACTTGGGGCGATGGTCCTCCGGATTCGTGAGGTGCCGGCCAAGAATATCCTGGGATTTCCCGTCGCTTCGCGGCTGGAGGTGCTGGCGGTACGAGAAGAAGAGGGCAGGCTGGCCCATTCCGCTCGTTTGGAAGACGAACCCTCGGAACGCGCAATGGACAGGGGCGTGATGTCGCCCCGTCTGCTGCGGGAGCAACTGTGGCTTTTGCGCCAGGGCCTGCGGGCTGAACTGGTAGAGGGACTGGTAGCTGGGGTGCGCCGCCATCTGCTGTTTGACCGCCAGGAGGAAGAGGACTTGCTTGATGATGCTCTTAGCGTTCAGCTTGCCCGCATCTGTCCCTCTGGAAAGTCCGGGATAGGGGAGCAAGGGAAAGAGAAGGTGGTGTTTCTGGTGGGAGGCAGCGGCTCCGGGAAGACGACGGCAGCTCTCCGTCTTGCCCAGGCGGTGCGCGAACAGCACCGTGGAGTGACGCTCCTTACCCTGGACGCAGAGCGGCCCGGGGAGTTCCAGAAGGTGCAGGCCCTTGGGCAACTGCTGGGCGTGCAGGTGGTGGGCAGTTCCATAGGCGACGGCTGGTGGAACGCCGTCAGGGAGCAGGCCAAGTCCAACACGATCATTGTGGACACGCCAAGTCTTGAGCAGCCTACGGGCAAAGAGCATCCGCGGGTCGCGGCCCTTTTGGGGGGATTGCCTGATCCCGATGTCTTCCTGGTCATGGAGTCTACGGCCCGAGAAGAGGAGGTCCTGGTCATGTCCCAGCATCTCACGGGCGTTGACGTGAGCGGACTTATCGTGACTCGGATGGACCAGTGCATAGTTTTTGGCGATGTCATCAACGTTGCCGCTTCCCTTTGCCTTCCCATCGTCTATCTCTGCCAGGGACGGTCTCCCGTAGGTCTGCCCATAGAAGCCACTCCGCAGCTCTTGGTGAGCCTGTTGCACCGGGCGCGAAAGTGGGAGGACGGCGCGGCGTAACCGGGCAAGGGACAAGGCGCCATCTCCCGATGGCTCACCCGCAAGGAGGGAAACAACGGATGTATTCACCAGCACAGACCGCACAAAACGGGCACTCCAGCACTCTTCCCAGGGTGTCCTATCTGCATGAGTTTCCGTCCTGGGCCGAGGAGGCCCCGGAAGCGGAGCCGGCAGACGACAGAAGGGACCTCGTTCCCACGCTCCTTATGCCCAAGTCGCTCATGGTCATCTTTCCGCAGGAGACTGAATGGGAAGAGATGAGCGGACTGGTTGTCGTAGAGGTGGGCGTTGCCGGCTACACGGCGTGCGCGCCTACCCCCTTGCCGCCGGGGTCGGTCATGTGGCTGAGGCTGGCGCTTCCCCAAGGCCCCACAGTAAGGATGCTGGCGCGTGTGGTCTCGCTGGTCATCCCCAAAAGCTCGGTGGCAACGAGCTACCGGATCCAGGCCCTGATTGAAGCCGTGTCTCCAGGCGGGCAGCAGGCGATTGGCGACTTTGTAGCCCGCCGGAGAGCCGTTCTAAAATCAAAGGGGTTGGCGCTATGACACAGCAGGATGCAGTACTGACCCGCGCGGGTATTTTGCTGGGTGGGGCAATGGGGATCATGGTCATCATCATGCACTTCCTTGGTAACAGTTTGGGCGTTTCCACGGCGCTGCAAGCCCTGGCAGGATTCTTGGGCTTGGCCCTTGTTGGAAGGGTAGGGGACTGGCTCATGGCGCGGATGGAGAAACGGGAACCGGCGGCAACGGACGGTAAGGATGAAGCGATGGAGGCTTCGGTGACGGTCACCATGCCAACCAAAGAATAGGGAGGTCTAGATGGACAATTGGTCAAGCTATACGTCGTGTGCTACCCAGGATTTGCGCCGGCAGACCATTGTTGAGCACCTGCCCCTGGTGAAGTATGTGCTGGGGAGGCTGGCGCTCCGTTTGCCAAACGGCGCTGACTATGAGGATGTGTTGCAGGCGGGCGTCCTTGCCCTTATCGGCTGTGTGGACAACTACGATCCGGCCCGGGGGGTGAAGTTCCCCACCTATGCCATCCCTTATATCCGTGGGCGTATGTTGGACCACTTGAGGGCGACTTCAGGAGGCAACCGTTCGGGCCGCCGGTGGGCAAAAGTCCTTGAGGATACCATGACCAAACTCATTCAAGAGCGTGGCGCCGTGCCGTCCCACCAGGAGCTTGCCGATTACATGGGCCTTACGCTGGAGCAATACGAGACCGCATTGGACCATTCCAAGGTCGTCCATATCCCTCTCCAAGACCTGGTGGCGGCCGATCATCGCGAAGATTACACCAGCGTTCTTCAAGACCCCGGTCCCTCTCTGGAGGAAATAGTGGAGGAGGATGAACTGGTGGACCGCCTTGCGGAAGGCATCTCCAAGCTACCCGATAGGGAGCAATTGATACTCTCTCTTCTTTACAGGGAAGGGCTTACCGGCAAAGAAGCCGCGGAGGTGCTGGGCGTATCGCCCTCTCGTGTGAGCCAACTGCACACGAAGGCAATCCTTGGCCTGCGCGCTTACTTCCGGTCGGCGGACAGTGAGGTTGGCCTTGAACTGGTGGCCCACGGGCGTTGAACCGGTCTTACCTTGAAGGAAGGACTCAGCAAAGGAGCGGCACATGATCATAGGAATGTACACCTCCGTCCTGGCTCTACTCTCCGCCAGCCAAGCGCGCGATGGGGCCGCGATAAGCGTGCTCAACATGCAGCAACCCGGCTACAAGGCGGACCGGCCCGGAGAACTGCCCTTTCGTTCCGCCTTTGACCTTGCCATGGGCGCCCGGGCTGTAGGCCCCGGCATGGGGATAGAACAGGTGCGGATTTCCATGAACCAAGGCCCAATGGAATACACGGGCCGTCCCCTGGATCTGGCGCTTGTCGGCCCCGGTTTTTTTCAGTTGCAGGACCAGGACAAAGTGTTCTATACCCGGAACGGCGCCTTCTATACCAATGAAGAGGGCAATCTTGTGGGGGAAAACAACAGCCTGCTGCTCGGGGAGCACGGCCCCATCAACATTGCCCATGCGGACGTTGTGGTGGATAGAAGCGGCGTAGTTTGGGCAGGAGAGACCCAGGTGGACCGGCTTGCGTTGGTGAACTTTGCCGACTCTCGTGTCCTCCAACGGTTTGGCGGCCACTTCAACGCCCCAGCCGGCGCGGCAAGCCCGGCCAAGGATGTGTACGTGGACCAGGGGGCGTTGGAAGCGGTCAACGTGCAGTTGATTGACCAGATGCAGGAAATATCACGCGCCCAGGCTGCGTACAGCTTCAATGCCAAGGCGCTGGCCTTGCAGGAACAGTCCCTAGACCAAGCGTTCAATCGCGTGATGCGCTAACGCTCAACAAAACCGTTCGCGCGCCGATACTTATACTGACGACCTATACTCTATGAGGGGGTAAGCATGGAAATCCACGGGGGAGACAATGTCTACAAGAGCAATGGGATGTACTCAAACTACGAGAGCGAGGCGGCGCGGGCTTCGGATGCTCGCCGACCCGGACAGCCCGCCGGCGACGCCGTCAAATCCAGCCGAAGCGACCAGCTCACTCTTTCCCGTGATGCACTTTTGCTGCGTGAAGCCGCGAGCGGCGCTGCATCCGACTCCCCGGCGAGGGCTGAACTGGTACGGTCCCTCCGGTCGGCCATCAGCCGGGGTGACTACCAAGTGGAACCCGGTCCCATTGCGAGGGCAATGGTCAAGGAAGGCCTCCTGTGATCCTTTCAGAAGCAAGACAAGAGGCGATCATCGCTCTTCTAGAGGCGCACGTCGCCTATTGCCGTAGCTGGCTTGACTTCGTGCCGGAGCAGGTAGAGGCAGTGCGCCTGCAAGGGATTGAGGCGCTGCGTCAGGGCGTGCAAATGCATCATGACCTTACGCTGAAAGCCATTGCCCTGGAGGGAGAGCGCGTCCAGTTGATGGAGGATTGCCGGCGGGAACTACGCATGGCAGTCGCTCCAATGAAGTTGTCTGCGTTGCTCAGCGCCCTAGATGCCCGCAGGCTTCTGCACGCCAAGGAGCTTTTGGCGCTGCTCAAGGAGCTTGGCGCTGAGATTCAGGCGACAAACCAGCGGCAGATGGCGCTGGTGCAGACCCTGTCAAAAACTATTGCTACCGGGCTTGCCTATCACGGGAGCTACAGCCCCGGAGGCGCAATCGGCTATCAAGGCGGCGCCGCGAGGCCAGCGTATGGCCTCTTCAACGCCCGCATGTAACGCAAGAGAGATTCACCATGATGTCATCCCTTGCAACAGTCCTTAACACGGCAAGCAGGGCGCTGGCGGCGCAGCAGGAGGCCCTGCAGGTCACTGCGCAAAACGTGTCTGGAGCCAACATGCCGGGCTACTCTCGCCAGCGCGTGCTCTATGGCCAGTCCGTGGCCGATGGCGGCGTTGTGGTGATGGGCGTGGCGCGGGCCACCAATCCCGTGCTTGACCGGCAACTCTTACAACTGTCCACCTCGTCCTCCCAGGCAGGAACCAAGCAACAGTCCTTGGAATACATCCAGACGATCTTCAGCGAGCCTTCAGCGGGGAGCTTGTCCGGTCTCCTGGACGAGTTTTGGGCCGGCTGGCAACAGGTGTCCAATACCCCCACCAGCCAGGCGGCGCGGGTTGGCCTTTTGCAAAAGGCAACCGCCCTCACCGACATCTTTCAACGGGTGGCAAGGGATATCACGTCCTACAGGACATCGCTTCACGACCAGGCAAGTCAAGCTGTTAATCAGCTTAATGACCTCAGCGAGCAGATAGCGAACATCAATGTTGACCTGGCACGTGTCCAGAAGGAGACCATCCAGGCAAATGGGCTCCGTGACCTGAGGGATGAGAAACTCCGGCAGTTGGCGGGGCTTGCAGCAATTACGGTGCAAGAGGACCCGCTTTCCGGCGCCTCCACCGTGCTCGTGGGAGGCCGTATTCTCATCAGCGGTGAACAGGCGGAAAAGGTTTCCATGATTCCAACCGGGGGGACGTTTGCCAACCCGGCGTGGCCAGACGGCACGCCGTTTTCCTTGGGAGCAGGGGCCATTGCGGCATACGTGGATGCCCGCGACAACCTGACGGTGCAACAAGTGGAGGAGTTGGACCAACTGGCGGAAGACCTGGCGACTGCGCTCAACGCCGTACATGCGGGAGGCTACGGATTGGATGGAAGCACGGGCCAGGATTTCTTCTTGGGCAGCGGGGCTGGAGACCTTCGGGTTAACCCTGCGTTGTTGAGCAATCCGTCAGCCATTGCCGCGGCGCAAGAGGCGGATGCCCCTGGCGACAGTCGCAATGCGCTGGCTATCTACAATCTCGCCCATCAAGCGGTGGCAAAGAGCGGTACGCTGACCATCGCCGAAGCATATCAGACGCAACTGTCTTCTCTGGGCACCGCTGTGGTGGGAGCGAGAGACACCGCCCGGCAGCAAGAACTTGTACAAGAGCACCTCCATGCCTTGCGGCAGGATGTTTCGGGTGTTTCCCTTGATGAGGAAATGGTGGCCCTAGTCCGGTACCAAAACGCCTATTCCGTCACCGCGCGCCTCATAGATAGCGTCAATCAAATTATGGACTACCTGGTAAGGACCGTGTAGGACCAAACATATCAGCCGGGACTACGTATTCCTGTAAGAGAGGGACATCTTTATGCGCATCACAACGGAAACGCTTACTACGGTCCTCCTGCGAAGTATCAACGACACGTCTTCGCGCCTTGCCGATGTGCAAAGTCACATCGCTACGAGCAAGCGCATCAACGATCCTTCCGACGACCCTGCGGGACTGTTCCAGAGCTTGTCCATGCATAGCCAGGTCAGCGAATACAAGAGAGGCGTGGATGCAATCGGCTATGCCCGGGGTTGGCTGGAAACCACGGAGCAAGGTTTGACCCAAATACAGGAACAGGTTTTGCGCGCACGCACCCTGGCCCTCAATGCCGGCAATGGAACGCTTTCTGAGGACGAGTTGCACGCAATCAGTTCGGAGATGAGACAACTGCTGAACGCAGTGGCCTCTGCCGGCAACACGCAGTACCAGGACCAATACGTGTTTTCCGGCTACGCTACGAAAGACGCGCCCTTCACCACGACTACGACAGGGGCGGGCGCAACTACGGTTGCTTATGCAGCCCAACCAGGAGACATCGTTGTGTCGCTGGGGAGGAACTCGCCCTTTGTGGTCAATAGCGACCTGCAATCCACGTTTGACCTGGTCATCAATGCATTGCAGGGCCTTACCGATGACCTTGCCGCTGGCGATTCCAGTAGCATTCAAAGCACGTGGCTGGGCCAGTTGGACCAGGCGATTGGCGCCGTTGGGGATGCCCAGGCGGATGCGGGAGGCAAGATACGCAACCTGGACCTCGCCAGTGATTACCTATCCGCCCGGCTGATACAGGAGCAGAAGGTCCTCTCCCAAACCGAGGACCTGGACATGGCCGCAGCATCCCTTGAAGTGGCCAAGGCGCAGACTACCTATCAGGCGGTACTGACGCTTACCGCTAAAGCCCTGCAGCCGGGGTTGGTTGCCTACCTCCGATAGTCCCCGATCTTATCCATCCGTTTCATCAAAAGTAGCCGACAAGGCTTCAGCTCTTCAAAGGAAAAAGAGTGAAGCCTTGTTGTGCCTATGAGAGGATGAACTGTGGTCTGTTGAATGGGCGGAGCATTCAAGCCAATCATCATGCGACGCAGCCAAATAAGAAGGGACAAACGTGCCGATGAACAACTCAACCTACGGAATCAACGAAACGAATCTGAGCGCGCGCAGGGCTTTCGTCCAACTCACCCCAAAGGACATTGCTGTTCTGCGCAAGCTGGAACCGTGGTCAGCAAAGGCAGCACCGGCAATTGCCAAGGAGTTTTACGACTTTCAATTTGCTTTCCCAGCAACACGGGCGTTCTTTGATCAATACGCTGGGCAGAGGAAGGTGTCCATTGGCAAGTTGCGGGAGGCTTTGGAAAAGACGCAGGCGCAGTACTTGCACTCCATTTTTTCCCAGGCGTCCAGCGGCGGCGGGTTCGGACTAGACTACTTTACCCAGCGCTTGGCAATTGGAAGGTTACATAATGCTATCAATCTGCCCCTCAAGTGGTATATGGGAAGCTACGTCCTCTACTTTAGTCTGGTGCGGAAGCATCTGAAGAAGCGTCTCCTCTTCAGGCCAGGAATGCGGGGCAAGGCAGAGGCGGCCATACTGAAAGTGTTCAACCTGGACATGCAAGCCGTCAATGATGCCTTCTTCTATGACTACTTGCAGTCCGTTGGCCTGAACATGGACTCTGTGGAAATCACTTCTGTGGAGCATGACATCTCGGATGAATACGCCCAGCTACGCCTAACTCTTGGGGGGGCCATCAAAGAGGCGGTTGCCATAAGCCAGCTCCTCAGCCAAGCAAGTTCTGAACTCTCTGCTGCGTCCGTGCAGGCAGGGCAGGCGACTCAGGAGATCGCCGTTGCCAGCCAGCGCGTAGCCTCTGGCGCAGTGGAGCAGAGCAAGAACGTGGTCCGTACCACCACCTCCATGCAGGAGCTTACCCAGACCATACGGCTCGTTGTGGGCAAGAGCGAAAGCCAGTCCAGGAGTGTGAGGCAGGCCCTGGACACGACCAGCGAGGTGTCCAAGGCTATCAACGAAGTCGCCATGAGCGCTACCGGGGCAGCGGAAGGGGCCACGAAGGCCAATGTCGCCGCCAAGTCCGGCACGGAAGATGTGGCCAAAACGTTGGAAGGCATGGGGCGCATCAAGAATGCCGTGGAGACCTCGGTGCAGAAAATAGCGGACCTTGGTCAGCAGTCCGCAGAGATCGGCAAGATCGTTGCGGTCATTAACGACATCGCTGCCCAGACCAACCTGCTGGCGCTGAATGCTGCCATTGAGGCGGCCCGGGCAGGAGACCAGGGACGCGGGTTTGCCGTAGTCGCCGATGAGGTGCGCAAGCTGGCCGAACGTGTGACCCAGGCGACGAAAGAGATTGCGGGCCTTATTGAAACGGTGCAAAAAGGCGTCGCCGAGTCTGTCCGTGCCATTGAGGAAGGAGCCAGAGAGGTCCAGGCGGGCAGTCGCGTGGCGGCGGCCTCGGATCAGTCCTTGCGGAACATTATTGCGGCGGTGGAGTCTGTGTCTAAACAAATAGAGCAGATCTCCGCCGCTGCTGAAGAGGTAAGCGCATCCAGCGGTGAGATGGTATCTACTATGGAGGCTGTAGACAAGTTGGCCGCGGAAAACACGGAGGCGGCCCAGTCCATCATGGATTCCAGCACAATAATGTTGCAATCTTTGGAGGGCATCGGTACGATTGCGGAGCAGAACAGCTCTACTACCCAGGAATCTGCTGCTGCTTCAGAGGAGTTGAGTGCGCAGGTGGAGCAGGTTGTCGCGTCCTCAGAGTCCCTATCGCAGGCAGCACAGAGGCTGAATACTGCCATAGCAAGTTTTAGCGTGGCCGCGTAGGGCGACAGGTCAGTCGCGTAGCCTTACCCACGTACCAAAAGAAGGCGGTTGTAGAAGGGGCACGACATGTCGTGCCCCTTCTACAACCGCCTTCTTTTGGTTCTCAAGCATCTATCAGTGCATACCGCTTTGCTGTCACGCCGGGACCTTGGCCCCATGTAGTAAGGAGGCCGTTAATGAATGGACAAACTGCACCGCATCGTGAATCCCGACTAGTCTGGACTTCAAGCCGCAGCCTTTAGGCTGCGGTGTTGCCAAGAAGGGCCACAGTCCGCTTACTAATGCACTCCTTAGTAATATTCCCCCCCTTAGGCGGCGCTTGCCGGGACAAGAAGCCACGCGTTCCCATCCTGGGGCGGCAAAGCCCGTTGCGGTGACGTGAGGTCATCACTTGCGGCTGCGTGTCTCCTTCAGCGCGCGGTCCCATGTTCCAGCTTTGCACGGAAAGTACCTCAAAAGTTCTCTTCTGCCTTGCCCCCTGGCCCCCTCGCCTTTGGCGGGGGGAAGGGATTGTATCTTCCCGATTCCATCGGGACAGACCCCCGGCAGGGAACACGGTTCCTGCAATTCCTAGGTTTTCGTGCAAAGCCCCATATACCCTAAACTCCCGGGCCATGCCGCCGATAATTCACACATGTAACTAATGCGCAGTGCGAACAAGGGTCTAAGGAGGGAACATGAAGTGGAACCTTGAGTTGTAGAATCAAATGGAATTCCTAGTTAGCTCAAACGGCAGTTAGCTCAACAGAGAAAAAGGAGACGCAAATGTCAGGTGAATCTACTCGTATCGCAACGAACGTCTTTGGTATGCAGGCCCTGAACGCCATGATGAACGTCAACCGCAAGCTGCAGGAGCATCAGCTTCGTCTGGCGACAGGCCAGCGCATCAACAGCGCCGCCGACGACCCCGCCGGCTTGACACTGGCCACCAAGCTGCACGCCCGGTCGGAAGGTCTGGGGCAGGCCCTGTCCAACATCTCCGACTCCAAGAACATGCTGGCCATTGCGGAAGGCGGCCTGAACAAGATCAACGACATCCTGGTCCGCATGCAGACCAAGGCCACTCAGGCAGCCAACGACAGCCTGGGCACCAGCGAGCGCGATGCCATTGACCAGGAACTGCAGGACTTGAACTCGGAAATTGACGCAATCGTTGAGGAGACCCAGTTCAACAACAATGCTCTGCTGGACGGTAGTATTGAAGGCGCCGGCAGTGCCTTGAACTTCCAGACTGGGTCCGAGGCGTCTGAGACCACGGCCTTCTACTTCGCGGCGGGCAATGGCTCTTTCACCTCTTCCGACCTGAGTGTGGAGGTCGGGGCCACCGTAGCCGCTCTCACGGAAGTTGGCGCTCCGCCAACCAACGCGACCGCAGACGATGCCGCGGTGTTCACCACCACCACGGACGTCGCTGAGTTGGCGAGCGGCATGTACAGCATCCGCTTGACCTCCACAGTAGACGGCGCCAACAAGGACTACACGGTGCAGCTCTTTGACGCAGCCGGCGACCTGGTGAATATAGACACTGACGGCGTGGATGGCGGCGCCCTTGGCACGACACTGAGCAAAGGGGACATCCTTGCCGGTACGACGATTGATCTGGGCGTCGGCATTGACATCACCCTGTCAGCGACTGTTGCTGCTGGAACGTATTCTTGGGATGTCCAGTACACCCATTCCGGCCATTCGGTATCCAGCAACGCCAATGCCACCACGTTCCTGACTTCCGTGCAGGGTGCTATTGACGACGTTTCCTCCTCTCTGCAGCGGCTGGGGTCTATGGTAGCCCGGCTGGGCATCAAGGAAGAGAACGTCACCACGGCCAAGATCAACACCGAAGCGGCCTACAGCCGGATCATGAACGCCGACATGGCCCAGGAGCAGTTGGAGGCCACCAAGTATCAGATCCTCCAGCAGACGGCCACGGCCATGCTGGGCCAGGCCAATCAGGGGCCACAGTCCATCCTTTCCCTCTTCAGGTAATCGTTAGGCCCAACGGCCTAGAGGCCGGGTAAGAACACCGGCCCCTAGGCCGCACCGGTTTCCTACCAGCACAACACAGAGAGGTCGCTTATGCAGAGCGTCTATGTCTCCCCTCAACGCGGGATCAATATGTACAGGACACAGCAAGTCCAGAGTGCGACGCCCGGCCAGCTTCTCCTGCAACTCCACGATTTCGTCATAGAGGCGTGTGTGGCCCACGACAAGGAGCGGGCGCTGCGCGGTCTTACCGAGATGGTGGACTCGTTGAACTTTGAAGCCGGCGGTATTGTGGCCTTCGGTTTGCTCCGGCTCCATCACTATTCCATTGAGCAGCTTCACAAGGGCAATTTTGAAGGCGTCCGATATGTTGTAGGCGGCCTTAGGGACGCATGGGCGACGGCGCTCAAACAATTGGGCGATGACGCCCCATCTCCGTACACACGAGCAATCGCTTCGTAGGAGCCTTCTTATGGTAAGCCAAGTCGGCGCAGGCGCTTCCAGCGTAGACCTTCTGGTCCAGCAGTTGATGGCGCCATCCAAAAAGCCGCTGGACCAGATGAACAACGACAAGAACGATCTGAAGCAGCGGGCCGCTATTTTCAGCGACTTGAAGGGGTATCTTTCCGCCCTTCAAGACGTTGCAGCAGACCTGGCCGATACCAGCGCTGATTCGGTGTTCGCCACACGCAGCGTGACGTCCGCCGACGCTGCAACCGTTGCGGCGTCGGCGGATAGCACTGCGGACATAGCCACCTACACCATTGAGGTGACGAACCTCGCCAAAGCCCATCGCATTGCGTCCACCAGGCAGGCGGACAAGACGACGTCCCTGGGCGTGACCGGCACATTTCAGATCAACGGCAAAGATGTGGTCATAGACGGGACCAACAACAGCCTCAGCGGCATCCGGGACGCCATCAACAACACTACCTACGACTCGGGCGAGGAGGTCATCGCCACCATCGTAGACAACACGCTGGTGATCAGGGCTGCGGAGACGGGTGTGGCCAAGACCATCACCGCCGTTGACACCAGCGGCACTGTCCTTAGGGACATTGGCGTTCTGGATGCCCAGGCTGGCTTTGCCAGAGAGCTTCAGGTTGCGGAGGACGCCCTTTTTACCATTGACGGCCTGTCTGTCACGTCCGGTGTTAATACCGGCATCACGGCTGCGATAGATGGGGTAACACTGGAGCTCAAGGCGGAAACCGGCGCTACTCCTCTTACACTAGCGATTAAGCACGATACTGCTACCATATCCAGCCGCATCAACGGGCTTCTTTCCAAGTTCAATGTCGTCATGCAGTATTTGCAGGCCAAGACGGCCGTTTCTGGTAGTGAGAAGACTTCAACACGCGGACCTCTTGCAGGCGAAACCCTGGTGATCGCTCTGAAGACCGGCTTGGTGGACCGATTGGCTCGCAAGGTCACTGGCTTGAGTGCATCTGGGCCTGCATCGCTGGCGGAAATGGGGATTGCCTTTGATGCGAGTCTGGCGGCACAGGTAGAAGACAGCACGAAGCTGAGCGATGCACTGGCGGATAATCTTGATGAAGTGCAAGCCCTGTTCACCGCTGGCAATGGCATCGGCAAACGTATTGAAGACTTTCTGGACTCCTATACCGCATCCTCTGGTGTGATGGAGAACAACATTGAGGGCATCACTGCCCAGCAGAAGAACATAGACGTCAAGATCAAGGCTACGAAGGACCGCTTGGCCCTACAGGAAGTCACCCTGAGGAATCAGCTCTCTACCATGCAGCAGACCCTGATTGCGATACAGCAACAGCAGCAGTTTTTCAATAGCTTCTTCGGCTCAGTGAGCCAGTAGCCCGGAGAGCAAAGGCTCCCCCGTTCGTTTGCTTACAATCACTCGCTGGGCTAAGGGAAGACCGTTGAGGCGGCCTTCCCTTTTGTTGTTGTCATGAAAATACGGGTTCAACTATGTTCATTCTTGAGGGTGCCCATCCTTCCGCGGAAGGATGGGCATGAAAGATTTAGAGGTATCGGCTCGGTGATTGCCGCCGCGCGTAGGAGCGCAAGGCTTGCGTCCCGTCTCCACCCTCGCTTTCGTCCGCCCCTTCACCTGGCTGACCGCACTCTTTAGAATGTTGCAGTAGGGCGGAAAACTGGTGTAGATGCCGTAATGGTCGTCAAGAGGAAGAAGGGAGGGAAAGGACAAAAGGGGTCCCCCGTTTGAGGATGGCGAAGCAGAGATGCAGGAGCTTGTTCATAGCAGCCATAACCCGTACCTTTCCCAG